>Ga0209394_1000023_pt1 | contig 141104 bp, 139 predicted proteins | sample JNZ201metaG_FD_184122 | JGI IMG/M metagenome (GOLD analysis project Ga0209394, IMG submission 184122) | Hot spring microbial communities from Jinze hot spring, China to study Microbial Dark Matter (Phase II) - JNZ 20120812A (SPAdes) (version 3) ...
TCCCCATGTCTATCGTAGTATTAAAGTTTATTAATTATGTTCCGTACTCCCAGGAAGTCAAGTACTTTATTTGCTCTTCTGTCAGCTTATCTATTTCTATGTTCATTGAAGCTAGTTTGATCTCAGCTATTCTCTCGTCAATACTTCTTGGTAATACGTAAACCCGCTTCTCTAACTTTTCTCTACTACTAATTATGTACTTAACTGCTAGTGCTTGGTTGGCGAAGCTCATGTCCATTACTTCACTTGGGTGCCCCTCTGCCGCTACTAGGTTGACTAACCTGCCCTCACCTATTAAGTAGAGTCTCCTTCCGTCAGGGAGTAAGTACTCTTCTAGGTTAGGCCTCACGACCCTCTTACTAACTGAGATCTTCCCTAGGTCTTCAACACTTACCTCAACGTTAAAGTGTCCTGCGTTAGCTAGTATAGCTCCGTCTTTCATAATCTTAAAGTGCTCTTCTCTAATCACTCTCTTATTTCCTGTAGCTGTGACGAAGACATCTCCTATCATGCTGGCTTTACTCATCGGCATGACTTCGAAGCCGTCCATAACAGCCTCTAAAGCTCTCACAGGATCTACTTCAGTCACTACTACTCTAGCTCCCATGCCACGCGCTCTCATAGCTATTCCCCTACCAACCCACCCGTACCCAGCAACAACGAAGACCTTACCTGCTAGGAGGATGTTTGTAGCTCTGAGTATCCCGTCAATCGTTGACTGTCCCGTACCGTACCTATTATCAAACATGAATTTAGTTAGTGAGTCGTTGACTGCTATCACGGGATATAAAAGCCCCCCGCTCTTCTCGAGCGACCTTAACCTATTAACGCCTGTAGTAGTCTCTTCAGTACCTCCCCAAACTCTAGAACCTATGTCTCTGCGTTCGCTATGTAGATACGCGTGCAGGTCCGCGCCGTCGTCAATAACTATTTCAGGTTCTGAAGAAGCTACCCTAGATATACATTCGTAGTACTCGCTAGGTGTCTGACCTCTCCACGCAAACACGTGAACGCCTTCAGTAGCTAGAGCTGCGGCGACAGAATCTTGCGTGGAGAGGGGATTACTCCCAGCCAGCCAAACCTCAGCACCACCACCAACTAAAGTCTTAATTAAGACTGCAGTCTCCTTAGTTACGTGAAGGACAGCAGCTACCCTAACACCACTTAAGGGCTTTTCTCTCAAGAACTCGCTTCTAATCCTCATCAAGACAGGCATGTGTTTCTCAGCCCACTCAATCTCTCTTACCCCGACCTCACTCAACCCTAAATCCGCGACTCTAAACATAATCGCCAGCCTAACACACTAACTATATAAGAGCTTATAACTTAGGATAAAATCGGTGATGACAACCTCCGACACGGACCTCAGTGGCGAAGCCCTGCGAAACTGAGTCTCTAAGTTCTCAGGCTTTATTTGGGCATCTCACACAACTTTATTAGTGGTTAGAGTGATGTCTTTAAGGTTGAGAGAACGGCAAGTCAAGATATTAGCGTTAGCGTTGATCGTCGCGTTACCACTGACTTACGCTTACCTGACGTACAGCTACGCTGCCGGGATATCCGATTACATATCTGATGAGTGCTGGTATGTGAGTGCTGCGAGAAATACTCTCACGAAGTATCTGGGATTAAGACCTCCCTCGTCTGCTGGCAAGGTTGTCGTGACTGTAGAGCTTGTTAAGTCATCGATAGAGAGCGAGTACTTGAAGACTGTCGCTGACGTTAAGAAGTACATAGTATCAGACCTTAACGGGAGCTTAGTGAAAGACGAGTCATACTACAAGTTTAAATCAGACGGCAAGTTTCTCTCAGCGTTATGTGCGGAGATTAGCCCGGAACTACTCAGTAACCTGAGTTCACACCCTAGCGTCAGGAGAGTCGCGGTAGGTTACTGCTACCCGAACGCTGAAGGCATTCTCGACTACATGAACTTCGAGCACCCCCCGCTGGTCAAGTACTTCATAGCTCTTACTATGATTTCAGTCGGTGACTCCCCCTCGCTATGGAGAATACCGTCAGTGATTGCGGGCGCTTTAGTTTTAGTAGTTATATTCCTCATATTTAGGGAAGTAATAAAAGACAATACTTGGCTACTTTTAGGCTTCACAGCCGCGCTAATAACAGCTTTCGACAAGACTTTCAGGTCTTTGAGTATGGTCGCTATGCTAGACATCTTCGTTTCGCTATTCACTATCTTAACCTTATACTTCACTCTGAGAGGTAAGCTGAGTCTTGCGTCAGTCTCTATAGGGTTGGGTTTCGTAAGCAAGTTTAGCGGGGCTTTCCCAGCACTACCGGCAACCCTCTACTGGGTGAGGAGAGACAAGCCTGCTAAAGTCTTCTTACTAATTATTTACGTGCCTATAGTGATGTTAATAATTTTAGGCACTCCATACATCTTGAGAGACGGCTTCCTCCAGTGGTGGTCTTCCTCTGTTGAGGGGGCCTTCAGGTGGCACTTAAGCGTTAAGACTACTAACGGGCCTCCTCAGGCAATGCCTTGGGACTGGCTGATAGGCAGGAATCCCTTCCCACTCCATTACGTGTGGGACCCGAGTAAGGGAGAATTCGTGGCAGACTTAATAGCTTCCGGCAACCCAATCTTATACTTGCTTACAGCGGCTCTCTCAATACTGGTTATCCCAGTAATAAAAGACTTACCAGACAGAGGTGTTAGCTACTCGTTTACCTGGCTCACCTACCTAACTTACGTAGCATTATGGTTGCTGGGCGGCAAAACACAGTACAGCTTCTACTCTGTGCAGGTAGTCCCCTTATTCTACGTGACTCTCGTGATGCTTATATACTACCTGATAACGCCGCACACGAAAATCCTTGATGTCTTGAGGAAGTGGAGAGAAATAATAAACACTATCAGCATGTGGCTAGCTGGTGAAGTCTCTATAAGTCTTAAGCTAGTCGTTAGTAAGAAGGAGTAGTGTTTCCAGTAGTACTAATAAATCATCTCAGCATAAACTAGTTTTAATTTAAAAGCTTGAGTAAGTAATTACACAAGAGTGATATGATATGAGTAACAAGTACGTTTATGGTTTTGAAGAAGCTGACTGGAAAGACAAGAAGCTATTAGGAGGTAAGGGAGCCTCACTAGCGCAGATGATTCAGTTAGGTCTTCCAGTACCTCCAGGCTTCATAATAACTACTCAAGCTTGTAGAGAGTTCTACGTGTGTAGGCGTGAAGAGATTGAGGCAATAGTTAAAGAGCTTGAGAGAAACCCGCCGCCGCAAGTAAGAGACCAGTTAATCAAGAGAATATGGGACATAATAAGAGGTATGGAGTTACCTAACGGCTTAATGGCGCAAGTAAGAGAATACATGAAGAAGCTGGAGGAAAAGACAGGTAAAGTTTTCGGCTCTCCTGAGAACCCCCTGCTAGTGTCTGTCAGGTCTGGTGCTGCTGTCTCCATGCCCGGCATGATGGACACAGTCCTTAACTTAGGAATAAACGATGAGGTAGTTAAGGGACTTGCGAAACTAACGGAGAATGAGTGGTTTGCTTATGACGCGTATAGGAGATTCTTAGCGATGTTTGGCAGGATAGTTCTCGAGATTAATGAGGAGCTATTTAATGAAGTCTTCGACAAGTATGAGGAAGAATTTAAAGAGCAGGCTGAGAAGCTCTACGCGAGTGAGTTAGAAGCTGTTAAGGCTAAGTATCCTAAATATACTTTAAGACTTGACGCTCAGCCACCTGCAGACGTGGCTCCCAGACTATGGAAGCTCTCAGTAGAGTACTTGAAGAAAGTTGTTGAGGAGTATAAGGAAGTCATTAAGAGTAACTGGGGTGAGTTTCCTCAAGACCCGTGGAAGCAACTAGAACTCGCGATAAAAGCTGTTTTCAGGTCTTGGATGAACCCGAGAGCTATATTCTACAGGATGGCTAATAACATAACCCCAGACATAGCTGACTGCACCGCCGTCAACGTCGTGACTATGGTCTTCGGCAACATGGGCTGGGACTCAGGCACTGGTGTTTACTTTACTAGAGACGTTGCTACGGGCGAGAACAGACCTTACGGCGAGTTCCTGCCTAACGCTCAAGGAGAAGACGTAGTAGCGGGTATTAGGACCCCGCTAAGCTTAGAAGAGCTCAGAGAAAGGATGCCGGAGATATATGATGAGCTAATAAGAGCTGGCAAACTACTTGAGAAGCTGAATAAGGATGTGATGGACATAGAGTTCACTATAGAGAGAGGTAAGTTATACTTCCTCCAGAATAGAGTAGCTAAGATGACTCCCGTAGCTAGAGTTAAGACTGCTGTTGAGCTAGCTGAGGAAGGCGTAATAACCAAGGAAGAAGCGATAATGAAGGTCTCTCCAGACATAGTACTGAAGCTACTCTACCCGAGAGTAGACCCTAAGACTAAAGCAGATCCTATAGCTAAGGGATTACCTGCCTCACCAGGAGCTGTAAGCGGTGAGGTAGTGTTCGACCCTGACACAGCAGTCCTTAAAGCCAGGGAAGGCAAGAAGGTCATTTTAGTTAGGGTTGAGACAAAGCCTGACGACGTACACGGCTTTTACGCAGCCGTAGGAATACTGACTTCTAAGGGAGGCATGACCTCACATGCTGCGGTGGTCGCTAGAGGTATTGGCAAGCCAGCAGTAGTTGGTGCTGAAGCAATTAAGATAGACTACGAGAGAAAGGTGTTTGAGGTCAACGGTAAGATAGTTAAGGAAGGAGACTGGATAACGATAGATGGAAACACAGGCAACGTGTATGTAGGCAAGATACCGACTGTAGAACCTGAAATAATACCTGAGCTTGATAAGTTGCTTAAGTGGGCTGACACCATCAGAAAGCTAGGCGTTAGAGCTAACGCTGACGTGCCTGAAGACGCGTTCATAGCTAGGAAGTTCGGGGCTGAAGGCATAGGATTACTGAGAATCGAGAGAATGTTTAGAAAGCCAGAGAGACTTGAAGCTCTCAGAAACGTGATCCTCTCTGAGACTAGGGAAGCTAGAGAAGAACACCTGAAGAAATTAGTCGAGCTGATTAAGCCAGACTTTAAAGAAATGCTTAAGATAATGGACGGACTCCCAGTAGTGATAAGGTTAATTGACCCGCCATTACATGAGTTCCTACCAGCACCGGAAGAAGTACTGAAAGAACTTTACGAGGTTAAGACAGCATACCTGGAGTTAAATAACTCTCAAGTAGCTAAGGACTTAACCCCGAACGTAATTAAAGAGCTTGAAGATAGAGCAAAGAAGCTTGAGGCATTATACAAGAGAGTATCTACTCTCAAAGAGCATAACCCGATGATGGGTCACAGAGGTGTTAGGGTGGGCGTAACGTTCCCTGAAATCTACTACTACTTGTCGAGAGCCATGCTTGAGGCTGCTGCAGAGTTAAAGAAAGAAGGGTATAAGCCAGTCCTAGAGATAATGATACCTCAGGTAGCGCACGTTAACGAGGTTAGGTTCGTTAAGCAGAGAGCTATAATACCAGCAATAAAAGACGTAGAGAAGGAGTACGGTGTCGACTTAAGCGACGTCAAGATAGGCACTATGATTGAAACAGTCAGAGCTTGTTTGACTGCTGGCGAGATAGCTAAGGAAGTAGACTTCTTCAGCTTCGGCACTAACGACTTAACGCAAGCTACGTTCAGCTTCAGCAGAGACGATGTCGAGAATAAGTTCATGCCACAATACCTAGAGTACGAAATACTGCCTGAGAACCCGTTCCAGACAATAGATGTGGTCGGGGTTGGGTCTCTAGTAGAGCTAGGGACTAGAGAAGGTAAGAAAGCTAATCCAAACCTTGAAGTAGGCATATGTGGCGAGCACGGTGGCGACCCAGAATCTATAATGTTCCTACATAAAGCCGGCTTAGACTACGTCAGCGCATCACCCTTCAGAATAGTTGTGGCTAGGCTGGCAGCAGCTCAAGCAGCTGTCTCAGAAAAGCTAGGCAAGACTAGCGCTTCAGACTAAAAACGTTAGGTCTGGCTATTTTGATGTGCTGGATTTGTTCAATTACTAACTAACATATTTTAGTGCCTGGATTCACGGGCTTCTCAACAGTCAAGATTACAGGTACTTCCTTCTCGCCACACCCTGCTGCCAGTAACATGCCCTGAGACTCAAACCCCATCATCTTTTTTGGTTTTAAGTTAGAAACTACTATGATGTACTTCCCTACCAGGTCTTCAGGTTTATACCACTCAGCGAGGCCCGCTATTAGCTGTCTTTTCCCTTTCTCACCTAAGTTAACTATCAACCTGATTAGCTTCTTAGAGCCCGGAATCTTCTCAGCACTCTCGACTAAGCCAACCCTCAAATCTAGCTTCTGGAAGTCTGAGAAATCCACATACTCGGGTGAACCCAATTTGAACCACCCAACATAAACCTACACCGCGAGTTTATAACCTAAGTGGCTTAAACTTAATCACGTAAGGAACTCCACCATCGATAGTCTCTGCAGACCTCCTCACAGTAGCGACAACTCGCATACCGATACTCATTTCTTCAGGCTTAACATCCACAACTTCTGACAACACTTTAGCGTCACCCAGCTTAATCAACGCTATTACTAGTGGTGTAAACTCTTCGAAGCCCTTCGCAGGCACTTGAATGACTGTATAGCTCAGTACCTCACCCTCGCGCGGCAACTTCTCCTCTCTTAGTTCTCTAGAGCCGCATACAGGACACCTAATCTTAGGAGGATATGTTATGTAGCCGCATACAGGACACCTACTCGCAATTAAGTTGAGTATAGTGTTCTTCAGCCTCCATACTCTCTGGAGAGTAGTCATAGCTCGTCACCTCCTCAAAATTATCGTGGTTACGTTAGATCCAGTACCCCCTATGTTCTGAGTTAAGCCTACTTCAGCAGGTACTGAGACCCCAGGAAAATCTCCTCTTAGTTGCATTACTACCTCAGCCAGCTGGTAAATTCCGGTAGCACCTACTGGATGCCCCCTCGACTTCAGACCTCCTGAGAGGTTTATGGAAGGCTTATCGCCAGGACTGAATCGCCCCTCGCTCCAGGCTTTAGGCGCCTTACCCCTCTCAGCAAATCCTATCGACTCTATGCTTAAGGCTGCTGTAATCGTGTATGCGTCATGTATCTCGGCGACCTCCACTTCTCTTAAGCTTATCTTAGCCATTCTTAAAGCGTTCTCTGCAGAAACTCTAGAAGCTAGTAGGCTGTCGAGTTCTAGCCTAGATGATAAGTCTACACTATCTATAGAGTTACTCACACCAGCTATGCTGATAGGCGTGTCTGTAACGCTCTTGACTTCCTCACTAACTAGAAACGCGGCTGACGCCCCGTCACTTAGTGGGCAGGAATCGTAGAGTCTTATCGGGTCTGCTATGATAGGAGACTTCAAAACGTCGTCTAGGGTTATCTCATTTCTTAACTGAGCGTACGGGTTCTTAGAACCGTTTTTATGCATGAGAATAGACCAATAAGCCATCTCCTCATACTTAATCTCGTATTTATTCATATAGTATCGCATTAGTAGAGCGTTCAACCCAGAGAAAGTAATGCCATAGAGTAACTCGTAGTCTGCGTCAGCCGCGTAAGCTAACCCTCTAATCACGTCATTTGAGGGTCTCTCATAGAGCTTCTCTACACCCACGACAAGCACTCTGCTGAAGAGGCCTGAAGCTACTAAAGAATATCCTGTCATCAAGGCTACGCCGCCAGACCCGCACGCGCCCTCAACCTTAAACCCGCACGCTCCTCTAAGGCCTATGTGATCGCCTATGAGTGACGCAAGATTCTCTTGCTCAACTAAAGAACTCAGCATATTACCTACCACGATTGCTTCAGGCTTTTCATTACCGGCCTCCTCAATAGCCTTAAGAGCTGCCTCACCGGCTAAGTCTCTTAAAGACTTATCTACGTGTTTGCCTACTCTAACCATCCCTACCCCGGCTACGTAGACCTTCCTCAACTTAAATCACCAACACACTTCATATGAAGTATTATAACGCCCTCAGAGATGGTGCCTCCTACGTAAACAACTTTCTCGTTAGCAGAACACTTCTCAGCAATTTTTATTAAAGCTACTGCCGTACCTAAGTTCACGTCATAACCTTGCTTCCTGAGCTCCTCAGCTATTGAAGAATCTGCCTTCTTTAACTTGAGAGAAGATAGCACTCTTTCAAGAAGTCTCGGATTGCGGATAAACCCATTCACTAAGCTTACGTGACCGTTTTTAACTCCTCTATACTTAGTTAGTTTGGAAAGTATCTTAGCCGCCGTAGTTACCGAGGCTTCCGTCACGAGCTCATTCAGAGCTTTCTCATCAACTATCTCTGTTTTAAGAAAACCTAGAAACTCTTTCCTTAACTCATACTTAGTTATCTGTATTCTGCCTCTGTTGTTGATGAGTATGCTTACTGCGCCGGCCGGCGGCTTACTACTCACTACCGTGAGGACTGATGGAGCGTTCTTCAAGCTATAGTAAAGACCCTCACTAACAGACTTGAAAGTAATTACTGAGGGGTTCTCTACGTTTAGTAAGTCAAGAACTATACTGAAGTCTATGTTATCGCTTGAATCACTAACAAAGACATACGTGCTATCCCTTGACGAGCTCAACTTACTTAAAGTCTCGTAAGACATAGTTATCTCGTCCTCGTCTCGACCAGGCTTAGGCAACTTAGTTTCTTCATCTATTGAAGAAGGTATATACCTCCTCCACTCTCTCAAAGCCGGCAAACACCAACACCCCTGAAAGAAGATGTTAAGACCTTCTTTTATTGTTTAAGTCTACATTAATCAATTGTCTAAATGAAAAAAGCTTTAGACTTATATTTTCTGCTTCTTAAAGACATTACATAGTAAGGGCTGTTAAGAGATGAGGGTGAATAAAGCGTTAATGATAACTTTATTGCTCGCTGCCGCGTCTTACGTCTTGCTGTTTGCTTTCATGTATACTAACGACATCGGTGAAGTCGTGACGCTCCTCACGAGGAGTGAGAGCTTCGGTTATGTTTCTTTAGCGTTACTTACTAGGATTTCCTCAGTCACTCTCCACGCGTTAACTTTCTTTGTATTATTGAGGGCGGTAGAGAGAGTTAAGCTGTCTGACGTCATTAAGGTGACTTACGTGTCGGTGTTCGCGGAATTAGTTGTTCCTGTGGGAGGTGTTACTGAAGTAGTTAAATTCGCTCTGCTAACTAAGAACTCGTCTGTGAGTGTCAGCAAGACGTTACTAGGCATAACTTCACACAGACTCGTGACTACCTTGACTATGTTAGCTTTCTTATCATTGTCTATAGTGGGTTTACACGTGCCTATCTCACGTGCACTAGTCTTGATACTACCAGCTACTGCCCTAATCTTAATTAACTTGTCTTTATTTTTGGTGCCTAGGAGCAAGTCTCTCGAGTCCTTAGTAAATAAGTTTTATAGAAGGATAGGTAAGAACCCTAATATAAAGATTCATGAGGAGTACCTCAGCGACTTCTCTAGTTTAGTTAAGCGTTACAATTTTGTTTTGGGGGCTACCATACTTTCGATGCTGGAGAGGGTAGCTAATGCTGCTCACGGCTACGCGCTTGCTCTCCTCATAGGTCTCAAGCCAAGTTTCTGGCAACTCGTGATAGGATTTGATTCTATCTACATGATAATATGGCTCCTCCCAATAGTCACGCCAGGAAATATAGGTGTCTACGAGCTAACACAGACGGGTGTGTTAAGTTTAGTTGGGATTAGCAGAGGTATTGCAGCGTTACTCAGCGTCCTGACTAGAGTGTTTATCGTGTTGGGTGAGTATCCTCTATTCTTGGTGGCAGCAGTGAGCTTCGGGATAAGCATTAAGAGCATAACAGAGCTTGTTAAAGAGTGGAAGTAAGAGTTCTCAAGCCCTTAATAAAGACAAAACGATAATATCAGGGAGGTTTGAGAGGGTGACAGAAGATCTTAAAAGTAAGGTCATAGAGGCGTTAAAGACTGTGGAAGACCCTGAGTTAGGCATTGATGTGTGGAATCTAGGGCTTATCTACGACGTCTCAGTCAGTGAGGGTGGTGACGTCTCAATAAAGATGACGTTCACCGCTCCGGGATGTCCTGCCAGCACCTACATACTTTTCGATATATACAAGAAGTTGTCAGTTATTGAGGGTATTGGAGATGTTCGTGTTGACGTAGTCCTCGACCCTAGGTGGACCCCCCTAAAGATGACTCAGGAAGGTAGAAAGAAGTTTGAGCTGAAGTACGGGTACGACATCGTTGAGAAATACCTAGATTTAGTGAAGAGCGGTAAGATCAGGGGTTAACACAGTGCCCGTCAAGGAACACCGCAAGGAAGCAACGAATATAGAAGTTAACCTCGGACTAATCATAACTAGCGACTCAATCCTGAAAGGTCTTAAGGAAGACGAGATCACGCCGCTCGTGGATAGAGTGTGTGGCGAGTATGGTGTGACGTTAAAGAATCGGGTTTTGGTCTCTAATAGTGAAGATGAAATCAAGAAAGCATTTAATCATGTGATAAACACGTGTAATGTCGTCATAGTCACTGGGGGGACTGGATTAAGCCCTAGAGACGTGACGGTAGAAGCTCTTAAGAGTTACTGTAGCAAAGACGTGCCTGGATTTGGAGAACTCTTTAGGTACTTAACTTTCCTAAAGCACGGGTCTGCCGCTATAGCTTCAAGAAGTTTCGCCTGCGTTTCAGGAAATGCTCTAGTATTCGCGTTGCCTGGGTCGCCAGATGCCGTCGAGTTAGCTTTAAGAGAGCTCATAATGCCTGAAGTACGTCACCTACTCTACGAGCTCAAGAAGACGTGACTTGAGTTCTAGAGATTCTTCAGGACCTCTGTCATTTTTTTACTCGTGAAAAGTCTTGAATATATCTTAGAAATCTCTTCCTTGTCTTTTTCTATTACTGAGACTTGAGCAGACTTCTGGTCTACTCTCATTAAGAGGTACCCAGGCGTCCAGTAAGAAGGCTTCACCCGCTTATCTAGACATAAATTCTTGAGGATCTCCCTGACTATCGCAATATTGCTTTTCAGGAGCATCTCGTGCACGTCAATCTTGGGAGGCCTGAAAAATTCTAGAGTCCACCATCTTCTTTTTGTCTTTTGTTCCGTAACCTCGCTTGACATCAAGTCACTAAAGTATTTCCTGGCTTTCTCCACGTCACTCAAGACTTCTTCAGTTGCTTCAACGTCTTTAAATAATTCGTACTCACTACATCTGGCGTGAGTGAGTTTCACCGCCTCAACACTCGGGTACGTCAAGACTCTCGTGTTCTTGTTCAGCTTCCTTATAGTGAGGAACCTGATTAAAGGATTCTCAAGAACTTCACTCAAGTAACATTCAAGAACTAGCCTGTCAATGCGGGAACCACACTCACGAAACTCAGCTATAGCTACGGGAAACCAAATAAGTAGTCCTCCGCTTTTCTTAGGATATGCTTCAATGAAAGACACTACATCCACCCCTAAACATATGGGGGCGCCTAACTTAATAATTTTTTATTATTCTCCTTAAATACTCATGTAGCGGTGTAGAGAGTGCTTAAGAGTTTGGTGTTGCCTCCGAGGCAGTTCAAGATCGTTAAGTATTTAAGTGAAGTAAGTGTAGGAGTCGATATCAACGAAATGAGTAGTTCTCTAGGAGTTAAGGAGTCAGATTTAATGAGAGACTTAATAGAATTAGAGAGCAAGCAGTTAATAAAGCTGGAAAAAACTGTGAAGTACTCAGTTAGATTAAGTGAGTTAGGACTTAAGTATCTTGAGTCGGGGTTACCTGAAGAGAAGGTGTTGAAGTATTTGATGTCTAGTAATAAGAGGGTGTCTTTAGAAGAGTTAGCTTCAATAGGTTTAGATGGAGACGAGATAAGAGCGTCGTTAGGTCGCTTAAGGAAGTACGGGTTAATCAAGCTGGAGAGCGGTTCAGTAATCCTAGCTGAAGGAGAGTTAGGTAGTTTCTTAAGTGAGGTAAGCAGTGTTAAGGAGTTGCTGAAAAATCATGTGAGGCCCGTACTATATGATGAGGTGCCTGAGTGGGTAGCAAGCCTGAAACGCAGGAGGCTCGTTGAAGTAGATGATGTAAAGATTATTAAAATCTACCCGACGCAGGACCTACTCAACCTAGTGAGTGAAGGGAGAGTAGTTGAGGGAATTTTAATAACTAACTTAACTTCTGAAGACCTCGCTACTGGGGCGTGGAGAAAGGCTATATTTAAAGAATTCGATGTTGGGGTTGAGGTTCCGGCACGCACGCCCAGGTTAAGACACCCCTATACTCTCTTCATGAAGTATATTAAGGAAATACTGGTTGAGATGGGTTTCGAGGAAGTTAGGGGTCCTTACGTAGAGAGTTGTTTATGGAATTTTGACGCGTTATTCGTCCCTCAATACCATCCCTCAAGGAAAGAAACAGATGTATACTACGTGGAGAACGCGCGTGTTGAGGTTAAGGATATCGACGTGCTTCAGAGAACTAAGAAAGTACACGTGGGAGTCTGGAAGTATAATTGGAGAGAAGACATAGCTCGAATGACGGTCCTCAGAACACATACGACCCCAGTATCTCTGAGGACTATACACGAACGCGGTGCCGGCGAGTATAGGGTCTTTTCGTTTGATAGAGTGTTCAGGCCTGACACTCCAGACCCCACACACTTGATGGAGTTCCACCAGCTTGAAGGCATTATAGTAGGCAAGAAAGTAACTTTCAGTGAGTTGCTGGGGTTCTTTAAAGAACTTGCTAGACGCTTGGGTATGGAGGAAGTCAGGTTTAGGCCTGCTTACTTCCCGTTTACAGAGCCGAGTGTTGAGGGCTTCGTGAAACATCCTAAGTTAGGGTGGATTGAGGTATTTCCGGGAGGCATGTTCAGACCTGAAGTACTAGCTAGTGTGGCTTTACCCCCAGACTACAAGGTAGCTGCTTGGGGGATAGGGATAGACAGGCTCGCTATGATAGTTTTAGGGTTTGACGACATAAGAAACCTTTACTCGTGTGACTTAGACGTCATAGAATCAACGAAGATACCTGAGGTGATTTTAAGGCATGCCTAAAGTTGAAGTAAAGTTATGGGATGTTGAAAGGATCGCTGAAACCCCACTATCTCTAGAAGAGCTCGGAAAGATCCTAGAGATGCTGAAGGGCGATTTAGAAGAAGTGAGGGGCGATACTATAGTTTATGAGGCTAGTCACGACAGACCAGACATGTTTTCTGCCGAGGGTCTCGGCAGAGCTGTAGGAGTCTACAAAGGCTCTAGGAAGCCAGTCAAGTACGTAATCGAGGACTCGACGACCTACTTAGACGTTAGTAAAGCTCCTGAGTACAGACCGTACGCGTACTTAGCTATAGTAGAGAATTTAGAGCTAGATGAAGAGGCGGTCAGGCAGATATTTCAGTTGCAGGAGAAGCTCCACGCCACATACTGTGGTGACAGAGAGCTCGTGTCAGTAGGTCTCTACGACTTAGATAAGGTGAAGCCACCTATAAGATACGTTGAAGTAGAGAACGCTAGCTACAGACCCTTAGGCTATGACAGCATAATGAGCTTAGACGAGATACTGCGTAAGACTGAAAAAGGACTTAAATATGCTCACCTAGTACGTCATCGACGCTACCCCCTCCTAGTAGATTCTGAGGGTCAGGTACTTTCCTTTCCGCCAATACTTAACGCAGAAGACAATAAAGTCACTGAAGAAACGCGTAGAGTAGTTATAGACGTGACAGGAACGGAACCACACTTAATGATGAAGGTTTTGAACATCGTGACAACTTCTGTTAGTGAGAGGTCTAGAAATCCAGTCATTAAGAAAGTGAGTATTAAGGGTGCTTCACTCTTTCCTTACAGCCCGGTATTAGAAGAAAGCTTGGTGGAAGTTAAGAGAGACTACGTTACCTCATTACTAGGTATTGACCCTATCCAAGTCAAGGGACCACACCTACTAGAGTCTATGGGTTATGAGATCCAGAACTTAAGTAGTGAGAGTATAGTAGTTAGGGTTCCTCCCTACAGAATAGACGTGCTCTCATACGTTGACGTCATAGAAGACTTAGCAATATCTTATGGGTATAACGAGTTTAGTAGTGTGATTACCCCTCCACCACACTTCGGCGGAGTAAACTCGTTAGAGAGGTTCGCAGAGTATTTAAGAGAGGTTATGTTGGGTTTAGGTCTTCAGGAAGTACTGAATTTCATGTTGACAGACCCTGACATACTCAGCTTAGTTAGCGATGAAGACTTTGTGAGAGTGAAGAATCCTAAGATGAAGACATACTCAGCTGTAAGGAACTCTCTAATACCCGCTATACTCACGTCAGTGAAAACGAACAGCTCTAAAAGAAGAAAGCTAGAGATATTCGAGGTAGGTGATGTAGTCAGGCTTAGTGAAGGTGGGCAACCAACGTATACGAAAAAACTCGCTTATGGGTTAGCTGGTGACGGCTACACACTAACTGATGGGCTGGTAGTGCTTAAGTCGTTGATGAAGACACTCGGGATTAACTACGAGTTGAGAAGAACTTCAAGAAAGGCATTAATAAGTGGTAGGACCGCTGAGGTTTTTGTTAAGGGTGAGTCAGTAGGGATTGTCGGCGAGGTAAGTCCTGAGATATTGATTAGCTTAAACATACTCGTTCCTATCACCGTAGCTGAAGTAGATTTAGTGAAGTTGTTTTCTGCGCTGCCTTCATGAGCTGACAAGCTTCTTAGCATCCTCAATTACTTCACGAGCTACTTTAGGTCCGAAGCTCCTAAGATTAGCTAGCTCAGCCGGGTCAGCGGAAGCAAGCTCTTCAACAGTCTTAATTCCGTGGTCGTAAAGAATTCGAGCTCTTACTCTCCCAATCCCCCTAACACGAACTAAATCAAGTAATTCTTCTTTAATACCGTAACTAACTCTAACACTTAGCGTGTCAAGTCTCTTAGCATGTTCCTTCAAGCCAATTACGTCACATATTTTTGACGCAGCATAAGTTAGCCACTCGCCAGTCTCTATTAATATCCTTAAATCCCCTGACCCGATACCGTGCTTACTTAAAATCTCGTCTTCAGGAACTTCTTCTATCCACTCATTAAGTATTTTACCTATCTTGTAGGCTCGCAACCAGTCATAATACCCTACTTCTTCTAAGTCTTCAGGGGGTTCTGGGATTAAACTCATAGCAAGTAGTGAGCGCGCTTCTGCAGAATATACTCGGTAATTCGTTATCCTGACTCTGCCGAAATCCGGGGTTAGGGCTATCAGCGTCAGGTAATAGAGAGGCTTAGCTGTTATGATCTTCTTAAGGTTGTTGAGTATGATGACTGCTGAGAGCGGGTCTATATACATTCTTGAAACAGTAGCTCCTAGCTTAGTAGCTCTCAGCAGGGAGCCACTCTCTTCGATCATGCCTTCCTCACTCAATATCTTCAGCCCGTAATTAACAGCATTGATGCTGGCTCTCCTGCCCATCATGAAGCCCGCCAGAGTTTTCTCGAAAATACTTATGAGATCTTCGGGTGTTCTAGCATCTCCCGAAGCTATTAGAGCTAAAGTGCTGATTCTTACTGCTCTATCCTGCAGTAAAGCAGACTTGACAGGTTCTGGCTTGCCTAAAACGTAGCCCCACCCCTCTTCTTCCGAGGATACGTCAGCTACTATTGCCTCCCCATAAGGGTCATATTGAGGTCTGCCCGCCCTCCCGGCCATCTGCTTGAATTCAGCCACCGTGATTGGTTTGAGGAAGCCCTCAAATCTCCTAGTATAGACTACTACTCTCCTAGCAGGCAGGTTTATACCTGCTGCTAGGGTGGGAGTAGCTACGACTGCTCTGAGGATCCTGTTCCTAAACCCTTTCTCTATTATTTTCCTTGACGCTAGAGAGAGTCCTGCGTGATGGTATGCAATTCCTCGCAGAACCACCTTAGATAACGACTCGATTTCTGATTTCGGGGCTTCAGAAGACTCTAGCTCTCTCACTAAGTCTTTAGTTTCAGGTACTTCCTCTAGGTTTAGAGACGCTAGCTTAGAAGAGAGTTCCTCGGCTTTCTTCCTTGCCTGCACAAAAATAAGTAGTTGGTAATTTTCGTTTATAGCTCTCATATAACAGTGTTGTGGGAGAGTCTGCTTCTTCTGGACTTCCTCTAAACGTCCATCAGAAAAAACTATGAGGTTTCTTCTAGACAGGTAGAAGCCTTCAATTAGTTTTACCGGGCGCCAATCACTAACGACTAGTTCTGAGTCTAGCCACTCACTAAGTATTTGCGGCTCACCAACAGTTGCCGAAAGCCCCACTATCTGTAAGTTATTAAGGAGTGACCTAACAGCCAACAACTCAACAATAGGTCCTCTATCTTCGTCGCCTACCATATGAAGCTCGTCTATTACTATGGTCTTCACTTCATTGAGCCAGGAAGGCTTAAGCCTAAACACTGAGTCCATTCTCTCGTAAGTAGCTACGATCCAGTCATACCTCTTAAGTTCCTCACCCGGGTTATCGTAATCACCTGTAGTTATGCCTACCCTCACACCAAGGCTACTCCAAAACTTAAACTCTTCGTATTTTTCTTCGGCCAAAGCCTTCAGAGGCGATACGTAGATCCCTTTACCTCCGCTAAGCCACGTATTAATGAGTGCTAACTCGCCGACAAGCGTCTTACCACTTGCTGTGGGAGCTACAACAACTAGAGAGCGCCCTTCAAACAAGCCTTTCTTAATAGCTTCTGCTTGAGGCGGCGTAAGTATGGTTATTCCTCTTCTTCTTAAAGCTTCTACTACTTCGTTAGGTAGCTTCAGCTCGTCAACGCGCAATTAACTCAACCTTACTCTAATACTTAAAAGACCTAAATAACTAAAAATGATACTGGAGGAAGCTGTACCCATTATAACGATGTAATGTGATGGGCTCTTGAGATGAAGAAGAACGCTATAGTTGTCGGGTATTGGAAGACTATCAAGTATAGTGTACACACGTTGCTAGGGGCAGCAGAAAAGCACGGACTACATAAAGATGTTGACTTCTATCTAGCATCGATAGATGATGTGCTGAACACCATCAACGAGTTAAGAGTTAAGTATTCAAAGATCATGTACATGCAGACACTGCTAACTACGGACCTTCCGTCGAGACATAAAAAGCTCGCCGAGATTAATAAGAAGCTACGTGAGCTAGGTATTGTAAGCATCGCTGGAGGCCCTCACGCAACCGGCGACCCTTTCGGCACAGTCATCTCACTAGGTTTCAAGTATGCTTTCTTAGGTGATGCGGAAGACTCACTCCCTCAATTAGTTGAGTTAGGGTTCAACTATAGAGACCCCTCAAGCACTACAGGAATATTCTACGTTGACTCAGGCAAGTTCGTGTTTAGAGGGAAGGGATTTACTAAGGAGCTAGACACGTACCCGCCGTTCTCGCCAAGACTTGGTTTATTCAACCCTATAGAAATAACTAGAGGGTGCCGCCACTCATGTAGTTTTTGTCAAGTCAGCTACATACACACAGCTAGAGCCAGGCATAGAAGCATAGAGAACATAGTATTCTGGTGTAAGTATTTACTGAGTAAAGGAATTAGAGACTTAAGGTTCATAACTCCTGACGCGCTCTCATATGAGGATCCAAGAACTAGTCAAGACTTCCTTGACCTCCTGACAGAGTTAAGTAAGTTAAGGAGTATAGGGGGCAAGATATACTTCGGCACCTTCCCCTCAGAAATGAGGCCTGAGAAAATAAATCGAGAATTATCTAGGTTTCTGAAGACTCACGTTGATAACAAGAGGGTTAATATAGGCGCGCAGTCAGGTTCTGACGAGCTGCTAAAAAAGATTAGGAGAGGACATACTTCAGAAGACGTGTTGAACGCTTTGGAGGCACTCAGTAGTGTTGGGTTAACTGCAGAAATAGACTACATTATCGGGTTACCTGACGAGACTTTAGAAGACCAGCAGATAACTATTGAGCATATGAGGAGAGTGGTCAGTATGGGTGGGAAGGTCCGAATACATTACTTTATACCCCTACCTGGGACTCCCTACGCGTTAAGAAATCCCTCAGTAATCCCTCTGCAAATCAGGCACGAGTTAATGAAGTTGGTTGGGAGTGGTAGGGCACGCGGAAATTGGCTGAATCAAGAAAAGACTGTGAGAGAATTGTTGAAGCTCAGAGATGAGGGGGTAATCCTCCTGACCTCAGATAGAGCTCGTAACGTTCTCTCAGACTCTTCGAGAAAGGCTTAATCCTTATTCCCCATCTTAATTTAGATATTGTTGAAGAGATAGAATAACTGGGTACTGGCTTCACGAAATTCTTGCGAATTGCTTCAAGAATGTCTTCTATACTGAGTTCGTCCACCTCAAAAATATTTCTTGATGACCCAATCCCCTCAACAGTGTGTGCGTCTGAGTTAGAGAGGAGCGGCTTACCTAAATTCCTTAAGTAAAGGAAAGAAACAAAGTTTGTTAACGGGTCTGATGAAGAATTAAATACTTCGTAAGCATCCCACAGAGAAGCATACTTAGACCTAATCCCTATGCCTAGCCTCAGAATATCGAATGGGTGAGCAGGTATTAGTAGGCAATGGTTTTTTACAGCTTCTTCCCACAACTTTAGAGGATCTTCAGAGACTTTAACAGGTGTTTGACACAAGACTAGCACGTCACCCCAGTAAGTCCTGATCTCAGCTCCCGGTATGACAATCAACTTCTTGAGGCTTCTTGTCTTAGGTATCGCTGACAGGGACCCTAAGAAAGTATTGTGATCGGTTATCGAGATGACGTTAAGACCTTTCTTGATAGAATATTTAACGATCTCTTCTGGTGATGCCTCCCCATCACTCACGTATGAGTGGATGTGCAGGTCTCCTTGAATTATCATCAATGATACCTTCTAGCACGTTCTTTAGGTAGTCTTCAGAGACTTCAGCACCTCGTAGTTCCTATACCAGGTTGTTAGGAAGTAGCAAGCCTTAGCCGCTTCTTCAGGAGACTTGAACGTGGGTATTCTAGCCCCAGACTCTATCTTCTTCAAGTTGTTTACAGTGTATTCTCCGCCTGGAGCTACAAAGACCGTCGGCTTCTTATACTCTCTCAGTAGTTTCTTTATACTCTCAAGAACTTCTAAAGGCTTAAATGCTGGTGACTGCATTATTCCTATGACTATTATTAAGTCTACGTTATCGTCTCTCATCACTGCCTCCATAGCTACCTCGTATCTTTCTGGCGGCGCGTCACCAAGTATGTCTACAGGGTTATTCAAGGATGCTGCCGGGGGTAACTTACTTCTCAAGTATCTCTTAGTCTCCTCAGATAATTCAGCAAGACGTAGACCCAGAAGTTCTACCGCATCAGTAGTCAGTACTCCAGCACCACCGCCATTTGTCACTATAGCTACTCTATCACCGTGTGGGGCAGGCAACCAACTGAGTGCCTTAGTAGCTAGTATGAATTCATCTAACTCATTAACTACTAAGGCACCGTTTTGTGTTAAGCCCGCTTCGTAGACCTTGTATGAGCCTGCTAGGGAGCCAGTATGTGACGATACAGCTTTAATGCCTCTCTCAGACTTACCTGCTTTTAATACTATGACTGGCTTCCCGGCCACGGTGGCCTTCCTCACTGCCTTAAGCAGGTTCTTGCCGTCTTCAACTCCCTCAATATACATCATTATGACTCTAGTTTCCGGGTCCTCAACCAGGTACTCTAGGAGCTCCCATTCCTTCACGTCAGCAGCGTTACCGTAACTAACGAACTTGCTCATGCCGATATTATATTCTGCTAGCCAGTCAAGTATTGCCGCACCTAACGCGCCTGACTGAGACAAGAAAGCAACACTACCTGGAGGCGGCATTTTCTGTCTGTCAGGCGGGTTAAATATTGTGTTGAGTCTTGAGTGCGCGTCGTAGACACCTAAACAATTAGGTCCTATCACTCTAACTCCGTGTTCTCTAGCCACGTCAACTAGCATTTTTTCAAGCTTTTCGCCTTCCTCCCCCACTTCCTTAAAGCCAGCACTTATTACTATGGCTGCTTTGACTCCCCTACTCCCGCACTCATCAAGCACTTGAGGCACTATCTTAGCTGGTACGGCAACCACTATTAGGTCCGGAACTTCTGGGAGGTCTCTACACGATTTATAAGCCTTTAAGCCTAAGATTTCATCATACTTAGGATTTACAGGGTATATCACTCCCTTAAACTCACTAACTAAATTAACCATTATTGCTCTGCCTACAGTACCTTCAATGACAGAAGCTCCTAAAACAGCCACGCTTCTAGGCTTGAAAAAGTGTGTTAGGCTTGATACTCTCGTGTTCTCCAAGTACCTAGCACCTCACTAAATCTTCTTTTGACGAAAACTAAAATATTTTTATTTCTTAGAGATTACTTTTTGGTTGATGCGTTTTGAGGGATAGGAGGATACATACACACCCAATACTAGAGTTTAAGCGCGGCAAAGAAATAACTATATTCTTTGAGGGCAAGCCCATAAGAGCTTTTGAGGGCGAGTCTCTGGCTGCAGCGATTTACGCAGCTGGGATAGACTTATTTAGGTTATCACCTAGCTTAAAAAGGCCTAGAGCTGTCTTCTGCATGGTCGGCAAGTGTGGTTCCTGCATAGTCAGGGTCAACGGAATTCCGACACGGTCGTGTGTTACGCCAGCAGAAGAGAACATGAAGATAGAGAGGATTAGCAACCTCCCTGAAGCGAGCAAGTACGAGAAGAGGTTGGTTAATGAGGAACTTGACGTTGACGTGCTGATTGTCGGCGGAGGGCCTGCTGGAATGGCTTCAGCTGAAGTCTTGTGTGGCACGAACCTCAGCGTAGCGCTCGTAGACGACCAGATAAGACTCGGCGGTCAGCTAATAAAGCAGACCCACATATTCTTTGGTTCTAAGGAATTATTTGCTGGTAAAAGAGGTTTTGAGATAGCTGAAGAGTACGCTAATAAGCTGAGTAAATGCCCTAACATCAGAATACTGAGTAGGACTACCGTAATAGGGGTGTTTAAGGAGGGTATAGTAGCAATCAGCGATGAAGCCACGTATTTAATAAGACCTAAGTACGTCGTGATCGCGGCTGGCGCCTACGAAAACTACCTAGTGTTCGAGAATAATGACTTACCAGGAGTTATGGGGGCTGGAGGAGCACAGACCTTGATGAACGTGTGGGGAGTTAAGCCTGGCAACGAGATTTTAGTGGTGGGCTCTGGTAATGTCGGACTAATAATATCTTATCAGCTACTTCAAGCAGGTGCTGAAGTCAAGGCGGTTGTTGAGGCTTTGCCGAAGATCGGGGGCTGGTTTGTTCACGCAGCTAAGATAAGGAGGTACGGAATACCTATACTCACAAGCCACACTATACTAGGCGTTAAAGGCGCTGAGAGAGTTGAAGAGGCAATCATCGCTCGTGTTGACGAGAGCTGGAATGTCATACAAGGCACTGAGAAATCCTTTAAGGTAGACACGGTATTATTAGCTGTTGGATTAACTCCGAACACAGAATTAGTGAGGCAGTTTGGAGCAGCCATGAAATACATACCCGAACTCGGGGGTCTAGTACCTCTGAGGACTCAGTATATGGAGACTTCAGTAGAGAACGTCTTCATAGCAGGAGACTTAGCAGCAATCGAGGAAGCAACTACGGCGTTTATTGAGGGGTGGATTGCGGGCTATTCTATACTGGTCAAAGCTTACGGCGAGAAAGAAGAGTATGTTACTAAGAGAGAAAACCTCATAAGAATGCTTTACGAGTATAGGTCCGCGCCCGTCAGCGAGAAAGTTAGGAAAGGCTGGCAATCGTCTCTCATGCCTTGCGGGGTGTGATTGAATGAGTCGCTTCAAAGAAACAGGTGTAGTTGATTTAGATACGCTCACTAAGATGGGGTACGTTCCAGACGAGACTAGATTACATAAGGGTCCTGTAGCAATTTACGAGTGTGTTGAAGAGATACCGTGTAACGTGTGCGTGTTTTCCTGCCCGTTCAACGCCGTTTCCAAAAGCAAAATAACTGACTTACCCAAAATAGACTTCAGTAAATGTACTGGTTGCGGGGTGTGTGTTGGGCGGTGTCCTGGTCTGGCAATCTTCGTAGTAGATGTCTCAAGAGAAGGAGATGCTGGTTACGTCACACTACCTCACGAACTACTCCCTGCTCCCTCAAAAAGAGACGAGGTAGTGCTCCTAGACCGTGAGGGAAGAGAAGTCGGTAGAGGTGTTGTAACAAGAGTCTACAGAGATAAGATAACTAAGTCTTGGGTAGTCACAGTCTCAGCTCCTAAGGATTTAGCCATGGTCGTAAGAGCTATTAGGGTGATTAAGTGATGGTGAAACTCCTCTGCTTATGTGAAGAGATATCCTTAGAGGAAGTTCAGAAGGTAATAGAGGAGGAAGGTATTAGAGATATAGAGACACTTAAGAGGAGGCTTAGGCTGGGTATGGGTCCTTGCGGAGGTCGTTATTGTATAAACATGGTACTACGTATGTATCCTCAGCTCTTTGGCAATACGGCTAAAGAGAAAAGTGATACAGAATTGAGGGTCCCCCCATCAAGACCTCCCCTGAAGCCAGTGCCCCTATACGTATTTAAGGAGAGGTGAGTTAAGGAGTTGAAGTCTGTTAATATAGCTATAGTAGGCGGTGGTTCAACAGGGCTTATGACTGCTTACTACTTAGCTAAAGAAGGCGTTAAAGATATTCATGTTTTTGAGGAAAAGTACCTAGGTTTTGGTAGTACGGGTAGGTGTGCAGGCGGTGTTAGGGCTTCGTTCGCGTCAGACGTCCACATAAAGCTAATGAAAGAATCTATACGTAGATGGTTATCCCTAAGAGAAGAGATTAGTGGTTTAGAATTCGTGCAAGACGGGTACTTATGGTTGCTAACCACGGAAGAGCTCGTAGAATTTCATAAGAAGTTGTCGGCTTATCAGAATAGCCTGGGCGTCCCGACACGCATGCTTGACAGAGACGAGATAAGAGACTTGATACCCATAGAACTAAATGACGTTCTAGCAGCACTTTATGACCCCATGGCGGGTAAAGCATCCCCACTAAAGTTCCTTTGGGCTGTGAGGAGGAAGTTAAGAGAGTTAGGTGTCACTATTCATGAGTACACTTCAGTTACTGACGTGAGAGTGTCTAGCGGTAGAGCGCGTTCTATAGTCGTTGATAGAATGAGGGAGATTCAAGTAAACGAGCATGTAGTAATAGCTGCTGGCGTGTGGAGCAAGGACTTATTAGGAAAGCTAGGTATTAAGATACCACTCAAGAAAGACCCACACCACTTGCTAGTCACTGAGAAGTATGTGCAGTTCATCAGACCTCTAGTCATACATAAAGAGACAGGCTCTTATATAGTACAGCATGAGACGGGGAGTCTCTTAGTCGGTGCAGAATTCCCTGTACCTGAAGAAGACATGAGCTTGAGGTACGGATACTTAAAGAAAGCAGTGACTATAATGTCTAGGTATTTCCCTCAAATACTAGGTACTAACCTGCTTAGAGTGTGGGTAGGTTACTACGAGGTCACGCCAGACCACCACCCCATAGTGGGAGCGGTTCCATTCATAGAAAACCTCGTTACTGCGACAGGATTTAGCGGGCATGGGTATATGATGGCCCCCATAGTAGGTGAGGAACTCAAGAATATAATCTTAGAAGGCAAGCCCAGGATACCTGAGACTAAAGAATTGAGACTAGAGAGATTCGAAGAAGGTAAGCTACTTAAAGAAAGCGCAATATTTGGTTAAAATCTACTATAAGTAGTAGCGTTCATAGCGTCTCTCACTCTAAGAACTCGGGTCTTTTCTCGTATATAGGTCCTATCAAGACTACATCTACGTAGTCGCCCTCATCATATCCTTCTATATTTTCATTAACGACTAGTATGGCGTTACCTCTTAGAAGGGTTGATATGATCCCTGACCCTGTTAGTCTCAGTGGCTCCATTGAGAGCTCACCACCCTCACGGTAAACAACTACCCTAAAGAAAGACTTAAACCCAACAACGTTAGTTACTCTCCTACGTACTTTAACTCTCGCAGTAGGTTCTGGTAGTAGCGTAGCTCCTGTGAGATGTCTGATGAGGGGCTTAACAAAAGCTTCAAGACCTACTAAAGCCGCTACAGGAAGACCTGAAAACATCAGTATAGGCTTTCCCTCAATTACGTATGCTCCAGTAGTCCTGCCAGGCCTTAAGTTAACACCGTGGAAAATCAGGTTAGCGCCGCTAATCCTAGAGAGAGCTTCAGGAACTAAGTCCTTGCCGCCGACGGAAGTTCCTCCAGTCGTTATAAGTATTTCAAAATCTCGCAAAATTCTCAAAACCGTGTTAAGTATCTCTTCCTCATCGTCAGGTACTACACCGATCAAGACAGGCTCGCAACCAAGTTCTTTTAGGTACGCGTATATTAGGGGCCCGGTAGAATTCGGTATTTTGTTACCTTCCTCAACTATTAGCTCATTACCTACGTTTATGATGCCTATTCTAGGTCTTTTAAAGACCTTAACTTCCTCAAACCCAGCCTCAATTAATGCCGCTATATGCCATGGTCTTATTATGATGCCTCTCCTAATTATTAAATCACCTGTCTTGATGTCTTCACCAGCCCTGCTAACATTCTTGTATTTCTGGACTGGCCTCAAGATATGAACAAGGTTTCCTCTCCTGACGGCTTCCTCAAAAGGAACTACAGAGTCTGAGCCTTCAGGTATTGGAGCGCCGGTGAAGACTATGGCGGCTTCTCCGGCATTGATTGAGAACTTAGGGACTTCTCCTGCTTCAACACTTCCAACAATTTTCAGTATTACTGGATTGCTTGGTGAAGCACTTAACACGTCTAGCGACCTTACTGCGTAGCCGTCTAAGGCTGCTCTATCAACAGGCGGGTAATCTCTTAGGCTGTACAAGTCTTCAGCCGCAATCCTACCAGAAGACTCACTCACAGGTATCTTCTCTAACTCGAGAGCTACGTTGACTTGAGTCAGTAATTTTGATAGAGCATTTTCGTATTCTTCAAAACGTGTAAAACCTTCTAGTCTCCTTCTACTCATCGCATCATGTCCTCACAACTACTTAGCTAAAGTAGCTTTAATGTATGGTTGAGGTGTTTCACTAAATCATTTAGGAGAGGGTCTAGCTCGCTACAGCCGCTCAGTGTAGGGTGTGTTAAGTCTACTCTTAAAGGCGTAAGAACCACGTAACCCTCACTAAGGTAGTAAGAGTCTGTGTCTTTCTCGGTGACTTTATTACCAACTAACCAGTAGTATCTCCTTCCTCTAGGGTCTACCCTGCTCTCAAATCTCTGAAAAAATCTTAATCTCTGAGTTCGAGGCATTACTACGCCCTTAAAACCAGATTTAGGAATATTCACTGATATAGTGTCTACCCCGTTAAACCAGCCTCTACTCGCGATGAAGTTTATGATAGCTTCTATTATCTTCCTGACTTTAAACGAGTATTGAGGCTCTATTAGTTCCTCATCGTTCTCTACGTCAGCTGAGAAAGCGATAGACGGAATTCCTAGCAAGCCTGCTTCTAGGGCAGCTCCTATAGTTCCTGAGTAGAGTATGTTTTGAGATGACGTGTTCTCTCCTATATTCACTCCCGAAACTACTAAAGACGGCTTATAGTTGAGTATCTGTAGTGCGGCGTGAATCGCGTCTACAGGGGTCCCGTTTATTACGTAGACCTTAATGTCATGTATTAAGAGTTCTCTTAAGAAGAGAGGCTTATGCAACGTTAATGAGTGAGCACCGCCTGACTTAGGCACCTCAGGAACTACAGCTATTACCTCGCCGAAAGATGATAGCGCGTGATAAGTTAGAGGCAAAGCTTTAGTCACAAACCCGTCATCATTAACTAGCAAGACCTTCATGCAGACAACCCTCACTCAAACTATTTATTTCTTAACTGAGAAATTAAGTAAGTGTGGGGCTGTGATGACGTGGTTTGTGGCATAATAGGAGTGACTACAGACGAAATGCTCTCTCAAGAGCCTCTAGGCAAGCTGATTAAGGAAGCTTTAAAGAAGTTAGAGTATAGGGGTTATGACTCTGTAGGCTTAGCTGTTATGACTAATGAAGGCTTGCTTGAAGTTAGGAAGTCTAGGGGCATGATAGATCTTGTATCTCAAAAACTGAGTTTTGATACTATCTACGGAGTCAGCGGCGTAGGACATACTAGGTGGGCAACACACGGGAAACCTAGTGATGAGAACGCTCACCCTCATGTTGATTGCTCAGGTCGTATAGCTGTAGTACATAATGGAATCATAGAGAACTATAAGAAGCTTAAGGAGCTCTTAATTAGCGAGGGACATAGCTTTACCTCAGATACAGACACTGAGGTAATCCCTCACCTAGTAGAGTCTTTTAAGAAGAGAGGCTACGAAACCTACGAGGCTTTCAAGAAGACTATTGAGTTGTTGGAGGGAGCTTACGCTCTGGCGATGATAGACGTAGAGGAACCCAAGAAAATATTTTTTGCTAGGAGAATGTCGCCCTTAATAGTAGGTTTGGGAAATAAAAGTAATTTTGTAGCAAGCGATGTTGTGGCGTTCATAGACTACACTAGGAGAATAATAGTGTTGAGGGATGGGGAGGTAGGTTACGTCACGCCAAGTAAGGTTGTGATAGAGAAGATGGTGAGTAGTGAAGACGTGGTTAAGTGGGTTCCTGTCAATGTAGAGTCTAGGGTTAGGACTGTCGAGTGGAGCCCCGAAATGGCTTCTAAAGAAGGCTATGACTTCTTCATGCTTAAAGAAATTCACGAACAACCTTATGCGTTGGCTTCTACGTTGAGTGGTGCAGGTGAAGCAACTAGCGAGGTAGCTAGAGTGATTGCCAAGTCAGAGAGAGTCTTACTACTTGGCGCGGGAACGTCTTACCACGCCACACTAATAGCAGCTCTCTTGCTCAGGAAGTACGCTAACTTATGGGCTGAAGCTATAGTAGCTTCAGAGAGTCGCTGGTGGCTCAACACACTAGGTAAAGGTGATGTAGTCATCGGGGTTAGTCAGTCAGGCGAGACTATAGATACCTTAAGAGGAATCAGGGAGGCTAGAGAGAAGGGTGCTTTAACGATCGCGGTAACTAACGTGGTGGAGTCTACTATAGCTAGAGAAGCTGATATGCCTATATACATAAGAGCAGGACCAGAGATAAGCGTGGCGGCAACAAAGACCTTCACATCACAGGTAGCACTTCTCTCATACTTAGCTCTCAAGACAGGCGAGTTAAGAGGGGTCTTAAAGCCTCAAATAGCTAATGACGCGTATAACGCATTACGTGAAACTCCTAATATAGTAGCTAAGATTTTGAGAGAGGAAGAGACGAAAGTATCAGTACTAGCCGATAAAATGAGTTTGAAGAGTAACGCATACTATCTTGGGAGAGGACTTGGGCTACCCGTAGCCATGGAGGGAGCGCTTAAAATGAAGGAGATCGCATACGTGCATGCTGAGGCATACCCAGCTGGAGAGTCAAAACACGGTCCCATAGCTCTGATAGAGAAAGACTTTCCAGTGTTGTTCGTCATATTAAGTAAAGACGAGGAAGAACTAATAAAGAGTAATATTGAGGAAATGAAAGCACGAGATGCTTACACGATACTGGTTTCACCAAATAACGCGGAGGAGGCGTTATCTTTAGCTGATTTCCGGCTCGTAATGCCTGTTCAGCATGAGGTGGCTTCAGCAGTTTCATACATCATACCCTTACAATTATTAGCTTACTACACAGCTATCAAGAAAGGTCTAGACCCTGACAAACCCAGGAACCTAGCGAAAACTGTTACAGTATTTTGAGAGAAGACCGCGGCAGTAGCGCTATTCTTCAACAGAAACTAACTCCTCTCTTCTCACACAAGTCTTCTACTGGGCATTCAGCACACCGCGGTTTTCTAGCCTTACATGTAGTCCTTCCGTGAATTATTAACACGTAGTGAGTCGTCAGGAGCTTATCTGGCGGTACTTGACTCATTACCACAGACCTAATCTTCTCATACTTTTCAATCCTCTTATCTATCACTCCAAGCCTGTAGAGGATTCTCCTGATGTGCGTGTCTATAGGGAAGGTGGGCACGCCGCGCACGCTAGCCAAGAAGACATCTATGGTTTTCGGCCCCACACCACGTACGAGAGCTAGTTTTTCTTTTAACTTACTAGCGTCTAGAGAAGTTAATTCTTCTTCCCTCAAGACTAACACAAGGTTTTTAATAGCTCTAGCTTTAGACCTGTAAATGCCTGCTGGCTTTATCAGCGACTCCAAGACTCTCAAGTCAGTACTACTTATTTTTTCTGCAGTAACTCTACCACCATAATACTTAATCAGATTCTCAAGAGCTTTCCACGCGTTCTTGTCTGTAGAGTTTTGTGAGAGTATTATTCCTATTAAGGATTCTAGAGGACTTAAAGAAGCTTTCCTAGCTTTAGTTGGGATAAACGAGTCATCTTCTAACATGCTTGAATACTTAGCAATCAGCTTGTCTACTATTAGACTTAAGTTCTTCAGATGTAATCACCTGCTAGCCGACTGGTCACTTACTATAGGCTTTCTCCTAATCTTTAATACATAAATGAGGACTGCAGTTGTAGCTACCGCTACAGAAGTCGCGGGAACCACGTAAATTAAGATGTCATAGAGGCTCCAAACACGCTCCTTAATAACTATCTCGTTTAGTATTTCTGTGTTGGCTCTGTGAAGTTCTAGATTTACTGAGTCTTTAATTAAGTGTGTAGTGTTTCCTGAACTCTGGTGAGTCGTTTTGGTTATGTATGCTTTAAAGAGGATCCCGTACTTGCAGTCGTAATAGGCGTTGCCGCTACCTAAGCTCGTAGAAATCACTGCTTTAAAGCCGCTTATGTAAGCGCCGCCTATCGGGATGTTCGTGCAAGTACCTGAAGCCTCCCCGCTTAGTATAGGCAAAACAAACACAGAATTCATGAAATCGGTTGCAAGTCTCTTATTTATAGTAGTGTTATACTCGGGCAAGATATTCTTTGCTAGGAAGTCTGTGTAGTTGCTGAGGATCCAGTAAATAAGTCCTCCTATACCTACCCAATTAGAACTGCTGAGTGTTAAGTATATTTCTGACTCAGGGAATCTGAATCCCTGGACGAATACGTGAGTGTCGTTGACTACCTTAACTCTAATCATGTATTCCTGCTTTACACTATAACTCATTGGCATGCTACTAACGTTGACTACTTCGAGAGTTCTAGTTATATTGTAGACTAGTATTAAGTCGTTGTTGCTTATAGTTAATAACTTATCGAGAACTTGCGTCTGAGCATTTACCGCTGGAGTCGCTGACATGTAATGAATAATAATACATAAAAACATGAGGTAAGCAAGAACAGAGACAGAGCCTCTCCTGCTCAACTCAGCACCCACACCATAAAAGCACTAGAGTATTAAAAACACAACTAAACCAGGTGTTGAGAGAGGTGGTTGCCTGTGCCCATTAGCTAGGCTATTTTAGTTATTTTGGTTGTGTTTATCTCTGGTTATTCCCGCCTGCGGCTCTAGGGGGCTACTGTGTTCTCAAGAGCTATCAGCTAAGAGCGGTTTACAGAGCCTCGTCCCTCGCCAACGACTCATCAACTTATCGGCTCCAAAACACTCAAACACTATACTATGTAATTAATTCTCGGAATCCATAGAAACAACAAAAACACCCTACAGGCAGTCTAACGTTATCAAGCTCAACGATTATTCAAGACACTACATCAATGTACTCATAATTCATGACGGCTCTGAAGTGTCTATACGTAGTGACTAAGTGAGAACAAACAGGTCGGCTCGTCATACGAGGTACGAGTTTGATAATAACCACTCATTACCTATGTATACTTCTTTCAGTCCTGAGCTTCGAGCGATTCTTAGTGCTTTGAGAGCATGGTCGTAACTGGTAGTGGGTAGGTCTCTCATTAGGTGTGTTGGATGGAACGCTAGTAAGACGTAGGGCGTGTCAGGGTCTACACTAGCTATGTACGTAGCTATTCCCTCTACCTCATATAGGTCAACATATCCTGGAACTAAGAGAGTGCTTACTACTAAGAGTGGGGGCTCTCTCCTAGAACTTCTCAACTCGCTAATTAGTCGAACATTATGTTTTAGCCTCTCAACGGCTTTAACCCCGTTAACTCCTGTGAGCGCCTCGTAAATTACGGGACTCCAGGCTTTCCAATCTATCTTGACTATCCCGCCAGACTCGAGACTTAATTTAGCCATCTCACGCATGATAGCCGGGTTCTGAAGACCGTTAGTCTCCCAACATATCCTCTTGATTTGCTCTTCAGAGTTTCTGAGTATTTCTCTGGACGCCGCTATGGCATGAGGCGAGTGAGGTCCTGGATCGCCACCAAAGTAACAGACACAAGTCACTACAGGACTTAATGCTCTCTCAATAAGGTCCTTAACAGCGAAGAATCTCTTACTTTTCCCTCTAATACTTTCTGACACGAGTTCTTTGTGTTCGTAATTCTGGCAGAATAAACAATCTAGTGAGCAACCGCCGAAGAAGACTGCTAAGTTATAGTAGCCTACCTCAACACCTGGTGTTTTTGTGTATTCAGGGTACCCTCTGCTGGTGTTGGCTGGACATACAGGTGCTGCAACACAGTTTGTTGGGTGTGGGTCAAGATACCATAAACCTAGTGCTTTATCTAGACCTAGCCTGAACTTCATTAAGCCTCCTATGTTTGTCCACAAACCACAAAAACCTACATCGCCTTCCCTTAACTGACACTCGTTAACGCATATACTACACTGCCTGAAACCACCTTCTTCACTCACGACTGGAGGAAATACTGGAAGCCCCAAACTACTCCTAAACTTCACACGCCTAGATTTACTAAACTCCGGAACCTTACTTAAGCTCTTTAAACACTCTCCACAAATAGAGAGAGATGAGCTGATAGTGTTAGCTTCTCTTCCACACGCTAAGCACTTACCCATCTCTTGAACCACCAAACTCGCGTCAAGTAAAGCAAGTCTACAAAAATAATATCCTTTACTAAAGCTAATTAGGTCAAATGCTTAAATACCTGGCATGAACTCTAATGTTGGTGTTAGCTGGTGCTGAAGGCTCAGAGGCAGTCAGTATATCACGTTAAGAAGGGTAGGGAGAGAATTGTTGTAGAGCATTATAGGACTCCTGACGGGAAGAGCTTTATAGTAGTACATAAAACACTTAAAGGTTCATATTCTGTCGGCGAGGAAGAAAAAGAGTGGAATTTGCTAGAGTTAAGTGATTTTAAGGAAGTTAAAGATACTGAAGTAGAGTATGAGACTCTGCCCCCCGAGGTTAGAAAAGCGATATCTGAAGTCTACAGGTAACTGACCTCCTCGGTGGGAGCCGGGCTCAGTCCTGCGCCCGGTTTCAGGCGCTTTACCCCCTACCCCACATAGTGCGGAGCTCGGGAATATGCTACCCACCAAAATATACATACTGAAAGATATAGAGCTTAAGAGCTTACGAACCCTACCACACCACCTCCACCATAAAGAGACGAGACTTTCAGTTGTAATTCAGTATGTTAACGCTCTAAAGAGCTTGCTCAGTCTAGAACAGACTCTGCTTTTAGTGAGGCTCTAGACTTTTGAGAAATTCTAGATTAACTTTTCAGTCGCTAGTCTTGTTGTTCTGAGGTTGAGTTTGCTCGAAAATTTTTGAGAGAAGAGTATCGCTTATCTCATACGTGACTTTAGCTACCTTCATCACGTAATCGTCTGAGGGAGTAGACTTAGGTAGTCCTATCTCTAAAGAAATTAATTGCTTCCTTATCTCTTTCTCGATCTTATTCTTTATTATTCCTTGACTTATCTCTTCAGCAAGCTTAACCGAGATAACGAATTTAGTAAACCTCCTTACAGCGTCACTAAATTCTGGGAAGGCCTGGTAAGCCTTCTTCAAGACTCTTATCACGTTCTCGAAAGACTCAAAGTCTAGGTGGTAAAGTATTAAAGCGTATCTTAAAACTCTCGTGATGTAGGACTCGTCAATATTACCCACAAGTGCTCGGATCTCTTCTCGTATAATCTCTGGAGGCGCGTCTCGAGAGAGTAGTAAGTAAGTGTCCTCATACGTTAGCTCCTTATTAAAAACCTTACTCATCAGTTCTCTAAACTCACTGTTTATTCCTAGTCCTCTAGTAGCTATTACGTAAAGGCTAATCATTTCTTTCTCGTATATGTCTTCAGGTTTTGAAGCGCCTCTGAAAGGCTCTACATTAACACTCTCTAGATACTTCTTAACTAGCTGAATCGCCAGTTCTCTACTAGGATTATCGCTACTTATTAAATCACTTAATGCGTTGACATACGCCTTCACTCTCCTCCTTTTCGCATTCAATCAGACCACCTAACTGCTCTCATATCCATTGATTAGATATATTGACCTCAACTATATAATATTGTTGAGGTCACACTAACAGTACCCTAGCTAATGTGTTCCAAGAAAGAATTTGGTGCGTCGAAGTCTATGACAGCTAATCCGTCATCAAGTCTTAAGTGAATTAAACCCCTACCCACTATTAAGGTTCCTTTATGTAACTCTGTTAGTCTAGCTCTGTAAGAGATGAGGTAGGTCCTCACTCCTCGGATTAACTGGGGTCTTAAAATGCTTGCTTCGTATACGGCAGGTGTTTTATAAGAGCTACTATCTAACTTAATTACTACTTGATCTTCAAGAGTTACGTCATAAGGACCTAAAAACTCTTCCTCTGCACTGCAATCAAGGATCCTGAGAGTATATTTAACCCCCTTAAACTTCCCCTGAGTAAGCTTACGTTGTAGGAACCTCACGTGATAATTTCTTGGGACTAGCTCACCTACTGACGAGATTTCCTCTAAAGCATCACCTGGTGAGAGATGTTCCGTGATTTTAGACTTCATCAAATTTTTCAGGATCTCATAACTATTAACTGACTGCTCCACGCAAATCAGGTCTATATCTGAGTCTTGAGTGTAGTAACCACCGAGTAAGCTACCGCTTAAGCCGCACTCAATACCCTGACTAGATAGTAATTTTATTAGATTGAGTGCTACGTCATGTAGGTAGCTTAGACCTTCACATAACTCTCTAGTCATTGCTAGGGACCTTAAATAATCAGACACTGCATAGTGAGGAATTACGGGAACGATTTTTCCAAGTTCTGGAATAAACCTCATGTAATGTTTGTAGTATCTCGACATGATGACGTAAGCATCACTTAATCTCTTAATTTTCTTACCTTCAAATAATCTAAGAACCGCAACTATACCTTCGGGCGGGTGATAACAACCTTTTACAACCCATAAACTATTATCATGAAGTCTAATCATGTCGCCTTCAATAAGCTCCGGTTTCTGGCTCACGACTAGAGCCACCACCACCTACTAAGAAACTAGCTCATCTCTAAACTTAAGTAAGCAGAGCTTGCATCTTCTTAAATACTTCATCACTTAAAGATAGGGACCTTAGCACTGTCAGCCCTGTAAAAACTGCTTAGATTTAACTGAAAGCATTTACTTCCTTAGAGCTTTTTATTTTGTTGTTTAACCTGCTCTTATTTATCTTGTATATATTGAATCTGCCTCTCCTCCTCTTATAAAGTACTACATAACCTCTAATCTTGAGTTGTTTTAGTATGTGTGCTGCTACCTTACTATTCACGTTGAATTTTCTCGAGATCTTCCTGGCGTTCACAAAAGAAGAGCCGTAAGTCTTTAACCACTCAACTACATCATCCAGATGAGTCAAGAGTGTCACACCTTGTCTAAGTTTTACTTAAACAAAAGACTATAAAAGTTTTCATGCTTTAAGTCTTTCAATCCTACTCTAATCTTACGCGTCTTACCTAAGTTATTAGGTATTAAACATTATTAAAGTCTACCTCTTAGTATTATGTTTAGTGTAGGGAATAACAATGAACGAGATAATCAGGCTGCTGATTTACGTCTTCCTAATAATGCCGAGTATTTTAGTAATGTTTATTCACAGCGTCATGTACTTTCTTGGCGAAGAGAATAGGAAGAAAGAAGTACGGGTGAGTAGTAGTCTCATAAATTCTGGCGTCAGTGTGGTAGTGCCTGTGAAGAACGAGCCGGAACACCTAATACTTGAATTAATAGACAATCTAAGTAAGAGCTTAAGTACTCTGAACCGCGAGTATGAAGTCTTGATTATATGTGATGACCCTCCCGAAACAGGATTAGAACTTAAGAGAGTTTCTGAAGAATATGCCTCAAAACTAGGACTCAATAATTTCAAATTCGTTGTGAGAACCGAAGGACCTAAAGGCAGGGCCGCCGCCCTAAATTACGGAGTTCTTAATTCTAGACATGACTTGATTCTTTTCTTAGATGCTGACTCAAGATTGCATGAAGACACAATACCTAAACTAATCTCGTGTATTGAGTTGGGGTATGATGCGTGTGTAGCTAGATGGTTAGGCTATACTTACAGAAAGACGAAGCTCGGTGTCTCCTTGACGTACAGCATGAAGTATGTGGTAGACACGCTCTACAAGAGTAGGCACAACCTCGGTCTCATGGTTTTCCCTTTAGGTAGTGGAACTCTGTACAAGAAAGACGTGCTACTTAAGGTTGGTTTATGGGAGTTTAACGTAATACAAGACGACATGTATATAGGAACTAAGCTTTACGGGATGGGTCACACCGTAGGTTACTCTGACGACGCACTAGTAGAGGTTTCAGTTCCTTCAAACTTTAGGGCTTTTGCAGTGCAGCAGTCAAGATGGGCTTTCGGCGCTGTAGAGACTCTGAAGAAGGGTTACTTGAGATACATAGTTAAGAAAAGTAAAGATTTGGGCTTATTAAGACTTGTTGAGGGCGCTATTTTCTTGCTTCAGTATGTGCCACTGGCAGGTCTCTCCCTCTCTCTAATTTTGGTACCTATATTGTCGATATTATTGCGTGATGACATTATGAGCATGAATATATATTTCTTAACAATATTCTCTATAATGACTTTAATTTACGGGTTGAGTCTTTATAACTCACTCAAAGAACTTAAGTTACCTAAACTCAGAATACTGAGGATTATGGGGTCTATCGCGGCTTTCACAACGTCTATATCACCCTATATTCTGGCACACACTATAAAAGCATTGTTTGATGACAGAATCTCGTACGTAGTAACGCCTAAGGGAGAAAAAGAATATTTACTAGGTAAGGATAGAAACTTAATGTTATTTGCTACGTATCTCTCGGTAGTTCTCGCAGGTAATGTTATTTTGATGAACTACTTCACCTCTTTATGGGTAGGAATATTTCTTGCAGGAATTATCTACACATTACTAAAGACTGAGAAACTCGTTCACTCGTAACTCACTACCACAGGAAACTTTTAGTTAGTCTGGATAGACTCTGAGTTCTTTCCCGTCTACGTTAGTATAGACTTCGAAGTGTTTCTCGAATCCGCTAGTGAGTATTTTCGGCTTAAGAACTGCTTCTATCTGGAAGAGGCCGGCTGAGTCATTCATGTATACTTCTATCCTAGCAGCTGATTCAACGCCCTTGATTATTTCTACTTTCTTGATGCTAATAGCTGATACTGAGTGCATGTCTAGCTTACCCATCTTGTAAGGTATTCTTGCTCTCCCTTCTGCCATATCAGTACCGTCGGCTACCTTAACTACTCCTGCCTCCAGAGTTAATGCTCTAGTATTAGTCTCTGTCGCGTAGATAGCATGCATGATCTCGTGTCTAAGCATGTATCTGTAAGCTGAGCTCAAGTTAGGAGTTATCTCACGAAACATCCTGTCAACAATATCTTTAGCTAGTAACGCACCCACATACTCGTGATTAGCTCTATGTACAGAGTTACCTATGTCGTGAAGATAGGCAGCAATCAAAACTACTAGCTTAGCCTCATCCAAGTTTCTAGCAGTCCCGTAAGCAATAGTTGACGGCTTAAGACCTGCCTCAACCAATATGTTGAAGAGCTCGAGAGCAGAACCTGATACGATCCTTGAGTGCACCACTCCGTGATCATTATACCTAAGCCTACTCACCGCCATAACGTTAGACATCTTTATAAGTGCTTGAACCTCCTCATCTTGCTCGAGAAACTCGTAGGCTCGCCTCAATAACTCAGAAGTCTCTACATGCTTGACCACCAGCGCAGGACCCACCACAACCACTTCATACACCAACATAAGATAAGAACACACTCAATTTAAAGAGACCCACACAACCCTAGAAGCAGCGGTTTAAGAAACACGATCTTTCAGATGCCGCCAAAATCATCTAGGATAGCGATTCTAACTCGCCCTAGGTTTCTGTAGGTTTTTCTAGGACGGGTTGTGCCTCTTGCCCGCGGTTCACTGTGGCTACTAGCCACTCCACGCGGGGGTCATGGACACCCTTCAAGCCCAACGGCACGGGGCTCGCATCTAGTTCCATCCTTAGGTGGCTTGAAGTATTTCTCATCATCATGAAAAATCCTACAAAACCCTTATAAACCCAACACACTAAAACAGTTGCGAACCCTAGATACCGAGAAGCGTGAAGGCCTCTATCTAAGAGGGCGAGTCGACGCTAATGAGGCCTACTAATTTTCCTCTATGAATTTCCTAACCTCTCCTGACCAATTAACGCTAGGTCTGGACAAATCCATCTTTGCTCTTAATTTTTCGGCTCACGAACAGAGACAATACTCAAGCGTAGACATCATCGCAATAGATTTGTGTATTTGTGTTAGGGTTTTCCAATTCCGGAACAAATGATAGGAAAAGAAGGTTGCTTATCTTAGAGAACTTAAAAATCGAATTAAGTATAGTATACGTGGGGTGAAGTCAGCGTGGCGTCTTTAATTAAGTTGAAGCTCTCGATGCTTGGGTCCATAGCGTTAGTAATAGGCGTAACAACACTGATAATATCAGCTATACTGAGTTTATTCTTTTACGGCGTGGACGCAGTAACTCTACTGACGTTTATTCTGATATTCGTCGTAGGTATTCACTTCATCCAGTGGTTAATCAGTCCTTGGATCATAGAAGCACTCTATAAAGTTAAGCCAGTCAGTAGTACGGGAGACTTATGGGTTGCCGAAATGGTTGAGAGGGTTGCTAAAGCTTCAGGGCTTAAGAAAGTCCCTAAAGCTATGATATCTTACTTGGGAATACCTAACGCTTTCGCGTACGGTAATTTCTTGAGCGGATATAAAGTGGCTGTTACACGAGGACTTATAGAGAACCTACCTCGTGAAGAAGTAGAGGCCGTAGTAGCTCACGAGATAGGACACATAAAACACAGGGATGTAGAAGTAATGATGATTATAAGTATCTTGCCAGCTCTGATTTACTGGCTTGGCAGGATACTCATGTATTCAGGCTTTTTCAGCTCGGGACGTAGTAGAGATAGTAGGTCAACGCCAGTGCTTGCTTTCTTAGTAGGAATGGTTCTAATAATCATATCTTTCCTGAGTAACCTGATAGTCCTCTATATAAGCAGACTCAGAGAATACTACGCTGACTCCAACTCAGTACTCACGTTGTCTGAAGGCGGCAGAAACCTCCAGAGAGCTCTCGCAAGGATCCTCGTAATGTCAGGAGCCGTAAGCAGGTCCAGAGCCAGAGACATTAGTAGCGCCACTAAACTTAAGGCACTACTTATATCAGACCCTGAATTAGGCATAGGATCTATAAGAACTTACGACATTGACGAAGTAGTTGAGTGGATCAAATCCCAGAAAAAGATATCTCCTCTAGAGATATTCTCGACTCACCCAGACCCAGCAAAGAGGCTAAGATTCATTGACAGACTAGAACAAGAAACTACTAAAACTAAGTACACATTACTTCGAGTTTAATATAGTCTTTAATAGGAGTGAAGGGGAGTAAATGTCTAGTAGTCTTAGGCGGGTATATACCGCCTTTACTAACGTACTCCATTATCTCAGACTTGCTGAAAGCTCTCCTCACTAGCACGCAATCTATTTCACTTTTGCGTAGATCTTCTGAAGCGTCTGAAAGCAGGCCATACCAAGTAAGTCTTATTAAATCCTTTACAGTGAGTTCATCAAGTACCCTCAGTACACGCCTCTGAACTTCGACATCCCCCTCTATAGACACGCACCCGCCACTCTTATCAAATATTAAGAAGGCCTTGTTAATTAAGTCTTCATCAGTGACTAAGTCAACACTCAAATCACACTTCTTAATATCTAGCATTAACTCACGCAATCTGCTGAGAAGCAACTCAGGTTCTCCGGAAAAAGCAGGGTACCAAGTAAAGACTTTAATTTTAGGATCAAAATAATCTACAATTACTGAAGGTATTTTCCTACACCCTAACTTTATGAGGGCTGCCCACCTGTGATGCCCGTCTACTATGAGATACTTGCTACTGCCTGGTATAGGCGCTACTATTATGGGCATGTCAAGAGCGTCATGTTCTTCTATATTCCTAATTATATCACTTAGTCTTTCTGTGACTATCTCTTCATGAGGCAATAGAATGTCCGCGTCAAGCAACACGTACTTTAGCCTGACAGCAGGTATATCATATTTAGGTATCTTCACGCGGACTTTCTCTACTGATGACAATAAATAACCACCTTGCTACTGTCGTTAACTTACTTGAGTTCCTTGATTAACTCCAGAATTTTCTTAACAGCGTCTATACCGGCCCTTTCTTGAGCTTCTTCTGTTGAGGCGCCTATGTGTGGCGTTAAAACAACGTTGTCAAGTTGTGTTAGTGGGTGGTTTGGTGGTAGTGGTTCTTCTTCGTATACGTCTAGTCCTGCTCCTGCTATCCATCCTTCATTTAATGCTTTTATTAGTGCTTTAGTGTCTACTACGGCTCCTCTAGAAGTATTTATTAGTATTGCGTTCTTCTTCATCAACTTCAACAAACCCTCACTAACCAAACCCCTAGTCTCAGAAGTAAGAGGAACATGAACACTAACAACATCAGATTCTCTGGCTAGGGTCTCTAAGTCCACATACGTGGCGCCCAGCTCCTTCTCTACCTCAGGACTTGCTCTATAAACGTCGTAATATAGTATCTTCATGCCCAGACCCTTAGAAGCTATTGCGGCAACCTCTCTACCTATCCTTCCGAAACCGATTATGCCTAGCGTCTTACCCTTGAGTTCTACCCCCTCAGCTTCTTTCTTAACCCACCTACCCTCACGCATCTTTCTATCAGAGTATGCTATCTTCCTAGCTACGGCAAGCATCAAACCTATAGTTAGTTCAGCCACGCTTCTCGTCGGTGCTTCAGGAGTATTGATTACTTTAATGCCCTTGGCTTCAGCTACTTTAACGTCAATGTTGTCTAGTCCTACGCCTGCCCTCGCTATTATCTTTAGCTTCTCAGCTTTACTTATTACTTCAGCAGTAACTAATGGCTTACTCCTGACTAATAAGATGTCTATGTCTGTCACTAACTCACTAAGCTCTTTTTCTGAGGGATACTCTCTATACACTACTTGAATACCAGCGTCCTCAAGCAATTTTACAGCGTCTTTATGGATTGGAGCAGCAATTAGTGCCTTCATTTTCTACTCACCCACCCGAGCTCTACCAACACTTCTTTGATCACGTCTAGTACCTCTTCTATGTATTCTCTAGGCATGTAGCCCATGTGACCTATCCTGAAAGAAGTCTTCTTAAATTTCCCGTAACCAGCTGCTATCTCATAACCCCTTTCGCGAACCCTGCTGTAAACCTCGTAGCCGTCAATACCTTCAGGAGACTTGACGGAGGTTATGGTCGGCGACTCATAACCCCTCCTAGCAAAGAGCTCTAGACCCAGCCCCTTAACCCCTTCTCTAACCATCTTAGCTCTCTCAGAATACATGGAGAGCCAGACACTCTTACCGCCCATCTCATCAACTACTCTCAACATGACGTTGAGTCCTATTATCTGAGGTATTGGCGGCGTTGAAGGAGTTGACCACTCTTTCTCCTGGTAGTGCAGATACTTCAGTACGTCGAAGTACCAACCTCTATTAGGTATAGTCTCAGCCTTCTTTAAGGCTTCCTTACTGAATATCCCGATAGCAAGACCTGGAGGAACGCCGAAAGCTTTCTGACTACTCGTGAACACCACGTCGAGATCCCATGCGTCAAACTTTATCTCAGCAGCCCCCATAGCTGAGACAGCGTCTACGAAGACTAGCTTACCATGTTTCTTAGCGACTTCAGCTAATTCCTTAAGCGGGTTCAAGACACCTGTGCTAGTCTCATTATACGTTATGGTCACAGCCTCTACTTCAGGGTGTTTTCTTAAAGCTTCATCCAGCTCTTCCGGGAAGACGGGCTCACCAGCATCCTTCTCTAAAGTAATAGCCCTCCTACCATTACTCTCGACTACTTCTCTATACCTAGAACCAAACTCACCTATTATTGTAGTGAGAACACTGCCACCTAACGAAACAAAATTTCTCACACTAGCTTCCATTACTCCAGTACCACTACTAGGGAACAAGATAACAACGCCTTCATCAGCCTCAACAAACTTAGCTAACCTCTCAACAGTATCTTTGTGTAGCTCCCTATACTCTTTAGACCTGTGACTAAACATCTGAAGTTTCATGACCTCAAGAACTTCTGGAAAGCATGCGACAGGACCTGCGGTAAAAAGCTTGAGAGGTCTTGGCCAGACAATCTTCTGGACCTCGTCAATCACCTTACGGTTTAGTCTTTCTTGATTCAAAGCATACACCAATAAATTATTTTCATATATTAAGTTAATAATTATTGTTTCTACTGAACAAGTCAAAAACAGAAGACTTCATTCACTGGAAGCGAACGTAATATTTAAAGGCAGTTAGGTAAGTACTCAATTTCTATTTTTGAAGCTACACCCTTACTGAGACTTATTTCGGCTCCCTTAACTTCTAAGATGATGAAGCCTCTGTTATTATGTTTAACTAGCACTTCCTCGCCAGGCACTATCCCCATCTGATAAAGTCTTGTTGAGAGACCCCTACCCGCACATACTCTACGCACGCGCACTCTACAGCCTTCTGGCACCCCAGAAAGAAGAGATACGGACTCACTCACTGCAAGACACCTCCTTAACGTATATAGTCTCTCCCTCTTGATAGGTAAACACTATCTCAGTATTAGGAGTGCTTACTGAAACCCCCTTAGAACCCAGACCCTTAACACGTATCACGCAAGGGTACCCACAATTAGATTTAGAAAGCTTATCTAAGACAGTGCTTAATTCGACGTATAAGTGTGTTATCTCGTAACACTTGTTTGCGGCAGTTTTAGTAAGTGGTATTACTTGGTTGTAATCGTCTATACTTAATTCTCTCACGAATGATATGAAGTAGCGTAGACTTGGCTTACCTAATTTGAGGTATATTGCTTCAACAACTTCATCAGGTAAGTGTTCCATCTTGTGCGCGAGATAGTGTGCTTTAAGCTTATCAAAACCTAGGAAGTCAGTGAGGAATACTTCTATAACTGCATGCTTCCTCAATATCTTCTCAGCTACTTTCCTGCCTAACTCACTTAACTTAACCCCTCTATACCTATTCAGAACTACAAACTCGCTTTCTCGTAATTTCTTCAAAACTTTACTTACAGTACCTTCTTTCAGTCCTAATTCTCTAGCAATCTGAGAAGTCTTAGCCTTCCCATAAAGCACTTCTAGACGGTACACCGTGAGTATGTAGTCTTCTACAGACTCGCTCAAGTCTTTTGTCCTCACCCTCTGACACCAAAATAATTGTGTTAGAGGAAATAAAATTTAGACTTCTCTAAGTTTTAAGATCTCTAAAGAATTCCTTAATATATTTGATAATCATCAAGACATCGTCGTCACTCAAGCCCGGATGCATCGGGAGTGAGAGGACGTGCTTAGACGCTTCTACAGAGTTATACAGCTTCTTATTCATGATCAGATACTCTCTCAGAGCTGGCTGCATATGTATGGGATGAGGGTAGTGAACCGCTGTCTGCACTCCTCTATTCCTGAGGAACTCACTCAACTTATCTCTAACACTACTGCCGTGGACCCATACCGTGTACTGATGATAAACGTGTTTAGCGTAAGGCTTTTCTGTAGGAAGCCTCAGCATCTCAAGTCTTGAGAGTTCATCGCTGTATATCTTGGCTATAGCACGTCTCCTCTCATTCATCATATCTAGTTTAGCTAGCTGGATATACCCTAGAGCTGCTTGAAGGTCTGTTATCCTGAAGTTCCACCCGATCACTGAGTGAAGGTATTTCTCTACTTGTCCGTGATTTCTCTGAAGCTTGACATACTCAGCTATGCTGTCTTCGTTAGTTGCTACAGCACCTCCTTCACCCATAGTCAGGTTCTTAGTAGCGTAGAAGCTGAAAGCTGATACAGTGCCTAAAGACCCTGTCTTGAACCCCTTGTACTCAGCTCCGTGTGATTGTGCACAGTCCTCAATCAAGAAGATATTCTTGTCATTCAGAACATCTTTCACTGAGTCTACATCAGCTGGTTGACCATAGAGATGTACTAGTATGACGGCCTTAGTTTTCTCTGTGAGCCTCTTTTTTAAGTCGTCAGGGTCTATGTTGTAAGTCTCTAAGTCAATATCTACTGGAATCACCTTACCTCCAGCTAGCACGACCGATGACGCGGTCGCAAAGAATGTGAAGTCAGGTACTGCAACCTCATCACCGGAGCCGATGCCTAAAGCTTTAAGAGCTAAGTAGAGAGCTACTGTACCGTTACTCACCGTGAGAACGTGTCTTACCCTCAAGTACTTAGCGAAAGAATCTTCAAAAAGGCGAACATACTCTCCAGCAGCTAAGTTACCACTCCTCAAAACCTTAATAACTTCCTGCACTTCTTCATCTGTTATGTAGGGTGCGTTAACCTTAATCATCACTAAAGACACCACTTTAAAGTTTCGTAACTATAAATAAAGTCTTAGCTTGCTGAAATCCCTAACTCAGATTAGGGGAGTTTTTATTGCAGTCTTCACGTCTAGGTAGTCACAAGTACTTTGAGGATAGCATGTAGTTATTAACTTTCTGAAAATACTGGTTGACTGCCTGATGAAGTATCTGGGGAGTCCGGGTATTCCGAAGGATAGCATGAGTGCTCTTCTAGTGTTTTTGCTTACCGTGTAGAGTTTATTTCTCTTCGAGAAGAGTACGTAGACAGGTCTGTTAGCGCTGTCTGCCAAGACTAACTCATAACCTGAGAGTTCTAAGAGTGATTTAAAACCTGGAATTACTTCGTGTTTAAAGGCTTTACGAAGTATTAAAGGGAGACCTACTTTATCCCTATCTACTACGAGCGTTGGTATGAATGTCTTCAACTCTGTTATGTACCTAATCCCTTCAAGATCGTTTCTCACTCTAGCGAAGGGGTTTCTAAGGAATGTCCTAGCCAGATTCTCGGGAGAATATCCTGTCTTGCTATAGGGTGCCTTAAGATAGCTCTTCAGGAAGTCCTTGTATGTTTGAGTATAGTGAGCCAAGTCTTTCCTGAATTCTTCAGAAGTTCTTAGTAGTCTAGTTATATTAGTTAATTCTTGCTTGACGTCAGGTCTATTAAGACTCACACTAAGATCTCTGCATTCGAGAACTTCTATGTAATTACTTGACAAGTCATAGAGTAGCTTGCGATACCTCATGAACTTACGTCAACCCCACACCGTACTCACTCTAACTTATATAATCCTTACTACCATATTTAACGCTGGAGATTAAGATGAGCTTTAGGCTAGGAATGCCTAAGAAGCCGCGAGAGACAGAGACTCTAGACGTCTTAGTCGTTGGGGCGGGTCCTGCAGGACTCACGGCAGCTCTCTACTGTAAGAGACTAGGACTCAAAACCGCCTGCGTCGGTGAAGACATAGGAGGGACCTTAAACGAGGCAGGCGTAGTTGATGACTATATAGGAGTGCAAGACATTCTTGGTCCAGAACTAGCTAAAAGATTCGTAGATCACGTGAGAAAGTATGAAGTACCAATATATAAAGACTTGGTAGTAGATATTGTGAGAGAAAATAATACATTCAAAATCTTAACTAAGTCTGGAGCAGTCTTCACTACCAAGGCGGTAATCCTAGCTGTAGGTAGTAAGAGAAGAAAGCTAGGTGTTCCAGGCGAGGCAGAACTCGCTGGCAAAGGCGTTACATACTGTGCTGCTTGCGACGCCCCACTATTCAAAGAAAAAATAGTTGCTGTAGTAGGTGGTGGTAACTCAGCCCTCCAGTCAGCTCTACTAATGACTTCATACGCAAGTAAAGTCTACCTCATACACAGGAGAGATTCTTTTAGAGCGTACGACGTGTACGTTAAGTCAGTCACCAACCACCCAAAAATAGAGCTAGTGCTAAACTCTGTAGTCAGGAGTATAGGAGGAGACAAATCAGTTGAGTGGGTAGAAGTAGAAAACTTAGTTACTCACGAAATCAGGAAGATAAGAGTAGATGGTGTGTTAGTAGAGATAGGGTCAGAACCACCTAAAGACTTCTTCAATAAAATAGGTCTTAAACTAGACGAGCACGGTTACGTGATAATAGAACCAGGACAAAAAACAAACATTGAGGGCATATTTGCTGCCGGTGACTGCACGGGCGGACATTATAAAAAGAAGTTTGATCAAGTAGTCACTGCAACAGCTGAAGGCGCTTTAGCAGCCCTATCAGCGTACGAGTACTTAACTAAAATTGGGCTTGAGAAAGGAGAGCGAGGATATTAGTGATCGTTTCCCGCTCTGAAGTCTCCGCAGGCTCTTGAGACACGGCACGAGCTCACACCTGCCGAATATCAGCCGAGAGTTCAATCAATAGTGAAGTGAGTGGAGGCTTTCCACACCCACCATTACGTGCTGAGGGAGTCAGATAAACCGATTTAGGTTCTTCTCAGGTATTTTATGTTTCCGTCTCTGAAGCCGATAATGATTATGTCTGCCTCATTTAGGAAGAAGCCTGTTTCTATAACTCCTGTAAGACTTTTTAATGTTTTAGCAAACTCTTCTAGCTCTATATTTGCGGGCGGAATTACATCAATTATAATGCCCCCAACGTCACTAGCTATAGGGCCTTTTTTGCCGTTACATTCTCTTGGTGAGGCTTGAGCGCCGAGCTTCCTCAGGTCTCTTAAGATCATTCTTAACGCGTTAGGTAGCACCTCAACAGGTATAGGGTGTCTTGAACCTAGCTTCTCAACTACTTTAAACTCATCAACTATAAAAACTCTTAATTCAGAGTGCTTAGCTAATAGCTTCTCCATAGTTAGAGCTGCTCCACCACCCTTCAACATCCTGCCCTCTAAGTCAACTTCATCAGCTGAGTCTACGTAAAGGTCTAGCTCCTCAACTGCTAAAGGGTTTATGTCTCTATAACCTAGCTCAGCTAAAAACATCGCTGTTTTTGCTGAGGTAGCTACTAAAGACTTACCCTTCAGCAATCCCCTCTCATGAGCTTTTTTAATAAAGAGCTCTGTAGTACTACCAGTTCCTAAGCCTATTAACTCCCGTCCCTGAAGAAACTTAATAGCTTCAGCAACTGCTGCCAAGCGAGCCCGTATTTCTTCCAAGTCTTAACCCCCAAACATATATTAATTACGATTCTAAGGATTAATATGACGTGATGGCTAAAAACACTTAGCTAGAAAATGATGAGGTCCTCGATCTCTGAGAAGTGATGTGAGTAATCCGCACTGATGCTCTTCAGTTCCTATAGTTATGAATTCCTCCTCATGCGGAAGGACTTGGCTTCTGGTCACAAAAAATTTAAAAACTCTGTAGTAGAGAATGCAGAGGGATCCTCACGGCTCTATTCGATATTAGGTGTAGAGATGTAGCTAGAATTCTCGCAGAAGGTCCTAAAACACGAAAGGAAATAGGTATTAAGTTGCGTGAGAAGTATCCTAAGCTCAGAGTACGTGGTGCTTGGATCAAGATAGTGCTACTTACTTGGAATCCTCTAGTAGTGAGGGTAGGTAATGACACGTGGGACTTAAGTGATTTAGGGAAGGCTTTAGTTAAGTTGCCCGGAGAATTAGGAGCCCCTTTAACAACTGAGGAAAAAATATTTATGCTAGGAATGATGATGCTTGACGAAAAACAAAGGAAGATTGTCAGCGAGTTAATACTCACAGGGAAATCTACACATAGTGATAAATGGCTCGTCAGCCAGACCAGGAGAGTCTTAATCCGTATGAATCTGTTAAGTTAGGTAAAGACAGCATCCTATCGTAGATTAAGCTCGCGTCAAGTCTAAGCTTTTTGAGAACTTAAAAAATTAAACAACAATCTTAAGTTAGTCATTCTTAATTTTTCATGAAGAGTGGTGAGATTATGAAGAAAACTTATAAACCTCTCCTCCTTAATATTAAGTGAGGTGTCTCTTTAGTGAAAGCTAAGGAGGCTCTAGGCTTGGTGATAACTTTTCTAAGCCTCATAATATTTGCCTACGAAATACTCTACATAGGCTTAACAGGGGGAAGCATAGGAGTTAAGGGTGAGGTAGCTCCTGATGCTGTACTGATCTCTGCAGGTTTTCTGCTGATTATCTTAGGTCCTGCGCTATGGCTCGGTGAAGTACCTACAAACCTCAAGAAATTAGTTGAGGCTAAGACAGGTAGGAAGTTGAGTTAGGGGTGTTTGTTATGGATGCTGTGCCAGTAATACTCATATTGCTTACCGTTCTGGTTGTGTATGGTTTAGCCTACATCTTCTACGGGAAGAGACTACTCGAGAAGAAGGTTGCGAGAGCAAGCCCAGACAGAATGACCCCGGCTTACGAGAAGTTTGACGGGATTGATTACGTGCCAGCTAACAAATACGTACTCTACGGACATCACTTCGCCTCAATAGCTGGGGCAGGACCTATCATAGGCCCTGCAACGGCTATGGTGTGGGGATGGGGGCTACCGCTGATATGGGTGCTCTTCGGCAACATATTCATTGGCGCGGTACACGACTACTTATCGATTATGGCTAGCGTCAGACATGGTGGAGTGTCTGTCATGACTATAAGCGAGAACGTCATGGGAAAGAAAGCTAAGTATATATTCCTAGCGTATGTCTGGTTTGCACTCGTGTTAGTCTTAGCAGCTTTCTTAAGCGTAGCCTCATCTACTTTCGTGAGTGTTCCCACCGCGGCAACAATAACAGTAATCTTTATGCCTATAGCACTCCTATTTGGGCTTCTAGTATACAGGACCGGCGTTAGCGTTAAGGTAGGAACTCTAATAGCTGTAGTACTACTAATAGTAGCTTTCTTCTACTCATTAAGTGTCCCGACACACTTGCCATACGAGTCGTGGATAGTCGTGCTCTCACTCTACTCTATAATTGCGGCGGCACTACCAGTATGGTACTTGCTACAGCCCAGAGACTACATAAATGCTTACCTGCTCTGGACTTTCGTAGCGTTAGCAATAATAGGAGCGTTAATAATACCTGACCTCCTATTTACCGGCCCTATATTCACGAGTTTCGTAGCTAAGGGATTAGTAATAGGAGCTGTAGGAGTAGCTGCCGGCAAGGACATAGCTTACTTCTGGCCAACTGTGCCGTTAGTGATTGCGTGCGGCGCGTTATCGGGGTTCCACTCAGTAGTAGGGTCAGGAACTACTTCAAAGCAGTTAGCGAACGAGCTTGACGCGCTCCTCGTAGGTTATGGTGGCATGCTTACTGAGGGAGCTGTTTCTTCCCTCGCCGTAATTACGCCGGCGGCACTTGCCTGGAGTTTTGCGACTCTAGCAGCTAACACGGGACTCCCCGTAGCTGACGCGCTACTCAAGGCCGGAATTAACATCACTAAAACGCCTGAAATAATAGGCTTGGGAGCCGCGGAGAGATTCTACACAGGTTATGGTCTTGAGCAAGCAGTAGCTTGGTCAAGAATATTTGGTTCAGGAGTTTTCATATCTGTCTACACAACGTTTAGGACGTTTGCTGCGTGGGCTCTTGCCTCCTTCGTCATGACGACGCTAGACACGTCTAACAGGCTAGCTAGGTTCGCCTGGAGAGAATTTTTTGACTGGTTGCAACCGAGGAGCAGAGCCGCTTACGCTGTTTTAACTAATAGGTGGGTAGCTTCCATCATACCTGTAGTGCTTGGAGCTATTATGGCCTACCCGCAAATATACGTGCCGGAGCTGGACAGGAAGGTTTACGCATATTCAGTCATCTGGCCTGCTTTCGCAGGAACTAACCAGCTACTAGCAGCTCTAGCTCTGCTTACCGTAGCTTTGTGGGCGTACGCGATACAGAAAGTTAGAGGACGTACTTCACTACTAATAATGATTCCAGCACTCTTCCTCTGGATAACCGTTACGGCAGGCCTCATATGGTGGCTTTACGCTGTAGTACCGGACTTACCACCACTCTATCAAGCCGGTGCAGGAACTATAGTAGCTGTATCAGTAGTGCTCGACTTCCTGCTGATAGGACTCTTCGTAAGCGGCCTCAGGAGAGCTAGATCATAACGCGTTTTTGCATACAAGACTTTAAGCCTTAACCACTATTCTTTCTCTTTTCTCCTAGTTCTCTTAGACTGCTACTAGTTTTATCAAGATTATCTTAGGCATTAATACTACAGGAAGTGGATTAGTAACGAGGTATTCATATCGATTAAGAAAAGTTTTTAGCATTGGTATATATCAGTCGGGGATGCTAATTGAACAATAACTACGTTACTAAGTTGCGTGAGGCCAAGAACGTGGTGGTTGTTGGGGCTGGTGGTGGAGGGGACGTAATATCTGCCTTCGTCTTCTGTAAGATTCTCGAGGAGGTTGTAGGTGTTCAAGAATGTTCTCCGTTAGGGGTTTTATGGGAGAGGTGGGTTGTAGACCCTTATCCCGGACCCGTGCCTGTAGCCAGTATTAAAAATGCTAGGTTAAGTAAATGTGTTTGGGTTAGTGAGGACACATACGTAGGGCGCGGTAAGTATTTTTTCAAGCCTCACACAGCCTACGTAGCCGAGAAACTCAAGAGGGAAGTTCCTGCAGTGACTCTTGAGAGAGGCGTTAGCGGAGTTTACGAGTGCTTCAAGGAATTAATGAGAGATGGGGAGAGCGTCTTAATTGACTTAGACGTCGGTGGCGATATTCTTGCTGAGGGCTGGGAAGACAATTTGTGGTCTCCTCTAACAGACTCCATAACCCTAGCAGCTACGGCTAAGGTCGGGGGGATTGTTGGTGTGACTGCGTTAGGCGCTGACGGTGAGCTCTCTCAAGACATAGTATTGCAAAAGATAAATGAAGTGATTAGTATAGGAGGATATGTTGGCATTATAGGTTTTTGGGAACATCACGCGAGCTTCTACGAAGACTTGATGGATCGTGTTAAGACAGAAGCTAGTAGGGCGCCTTACCTAGCACTTAAAGGTTGTTTGGGGAGCAAAAAGATAAGAGGGGGTAGTAGGACTATAGACGTAAACGCCTTAACCCTCATCACATTCCTCCTCAAGAGTGAGAGCGTCATGAAGATAAACAAGTTAGCTCAAGCAATATCGGATACCGACTCGCTAGCTGAGGCGTGGAGTATATCTAAGAGGCTAAACATACCGACAGAACTAGACCTTGAGGTCGTGGCGTCAAAGATATACGGCGCGGGTCCTGAAGTAAGTCCTGAATGGGGGGTAGTCAGGTCTCTCGTCAAGAGACCACCTAATACTTAAAAACCTCGTAATTACTAATAATGAGTAGGGGGACAGAGTAGCGGGGTGGGGTAGCCAGGTTAGCCCGCGGGGCTCATATCGCCCTCAGTAGACCCGTCCCCCCACCATTTCAACTCACTTGAGGCTCAAGCAACAGACTAGATCTTCTTATAGAGTTTCTCATATTTGGTCAAGTATTTAGCTTCTTGTATCGCTACTTTCTCAATGTTTTCTCTTCGGTTCTCTTCTCATGCGTGGCGAGACATATAATCAACACTTGATTCAAGGACGAGGTTATTATTTTTAGGTAAGACTCGGAAGTACTTCCTGAGAAGACTTGTCATTGCTAGTTAAGTCGAAGGTTTATATTACTTCACGCGATTAAGAGTTAGAGGGTTAGGAAATGGCTTTCGGTCCACCAGCTCTCGGTTACGATAGAGCTATAACGGTGTTCTCACCTGACGGTAAGCTATACCAGGTTGAGTATGCTGCCGAGAACGTCAGGAAGGGTTGGACTACTGTAGCTCTCAAGACAGACGAAGTCGGTGTTTTAGTAGCTGAGAAGAGGAGGATATCAACACTTATAGACATGAACTCAATAAATAAGATATTTCTAGTTGACTCTCATATGGGGGCTTCTTTCGCTGGTTTAGCTGCTGACGGCAGGATCTTAATAGACTATGCTAGGAGAGAAGCACTCAACTACAGGTTCGTGTATGACGAGCCCGCTGACGTAGAGTATGTGGTTAAGGCTGTTTGTGATGTAAAGCAGCTCTACACACAACACGCTGGCGTCAGACCCTTCGGTGTCTCGTTAATTTTCGTGGGCAGGGATAAGAAAGGCATTCACGTTTTTAAGACTGAGATAAATGGGTATTACTTTGCTTACTTAGCTCTAGCTGTTGGGTCTGGGGAACAGCCTGCTATGGAGTATCTAGAGAAAAACTATGATAAGAAAGTGAATAAGGAAGGCGCTATCGAGTTAGCCTTAAAAGCTCTCAGAGCCTCTACCGAGGAAGGCCTCTCTCCAGACTTAATTGAGGTAGGCATAGTAACTTTAGAAGAGGGTATATTCAGGAAACTTACCTATGAAGAGACTGCTGACTTCATACATAAGACAGGTGTTAACAGGTGAGTAGTAGGGAGTACGTGATAGCCAGGCTAGAAAAGAGTGGTTCTAGGTTTGAGATATTAGTAGATCCAGACAAGGCCCTCAAGTATAGAGAAGGAAATTTAAAAGACGTGAATGAGGTCTTGGTAGGAGACATAATATATAAGGACGTTAAGAAAGGAGATAAAGCGTCTCCACAAGAACTTCAGAAAAACTTCGGCACGACAGACGTGAGAATTGTCGCTGACATAATAATAAAGAAGGGAGAACTACAACTAACTACTGAACAGAGGAGAAAACTGCTAGAGCAGAAGAAGAGGCTGATAATAAATTACATTAGTAAGTCCGTGATAGACCCTAAGACTAAGGTTCCTATCCCTCCTCAGCGCATAGAGAAAGCCATGGAGGAAGCCAGGGTCTCAATAGACCTCTACAAGACCGTAGAAGAGCAAGCATCTAAGATAATCAAAGAATTAGTTAAAGTCCTCCCAATAAAGGTAGCTAAGGCGCTAATAACTATTAAAGTACCTCCCGCAACTGCTGGGAGAGCATATAGCGAGTTAAGAAAACTAGGCGACGTCAAAAACGAGAAGTGGTTAAATGACGGCTCACTCTATATGGAGATAGAGATACCTGCTGGGATGCAGAATGATGTGATAGATTCTGTAAATAGGATAACTAAAGGTGATGTGGAGCTGAGTGTTAAGGTGATCTAAGTGAGCACTCAAGTTGAGCAGAAAGTAGAGAGAGTTTTGGTAGCGCCTGGAGATAAATTGGCTGAAGGAGATTACAGAATCTCAACACCAACTACTGCTTACAGAGTAGGGAGTTCCTACTATTCCTCCGTGGTCGGCTTACTCGAACTCAATACTCAAGAAAAGAGTCTTAAGGTAATACCGCTTAAGGGCTCTTACTACCCTAAAGTAGGTGACGTAGTGATTGGGATAGTGAGTGATGTAGGACTTACTAACTGGGAATTAGATATAAGAGCGCCATTCCCAGGAACCCTATACGCGGTTGACTATCTCGGGCGAGCAGTCAATCCTTCTAAAGAAAATCTAAAAGACTTCTTAGACGTAGGCGATGTAGTAGTGGGCAAGGTAGAAGTCTTTGACAGAACTAGAAATCCAGTAATCTCTACTAAGGGTAAGGAGTTTGGTAAAGTTGTTGATGGTGCTTTAGTAGAGATAAACCCTGTTAAGGTTCCGAGACTCATAGGTAAGAAGGGCTCGATGCAGTCATTAATTGAATCAGAAACTAACTGTAAACTAATTATCGGCAACAACGGCAGGGTGATTGTCCTCTGCGAGGATAAGCAATATGAAGACATAGTAGTCAGAGCGATCAGGAAAATTGAGGTAGAAGCACACATATCTGGGTTAACAGACCGTGTGAAGGAATTTATTCTAGTAGAGAAAGTTAAGAGAGGTTTGGTGAAAAATGAGAGGAGAGAAACCTAGGTTAGTAGATGAAGACGGAAAACGTCACGATGGGAGGAAGTTAGACGAGTTGAGACCTACTAAGATGGAAGTCGGTATTCTGAGCAACGCGAGCGGCTCAGCGTACGTAGAGTTTGGCAAGACTAGAGTCATAGCAGCAGTATACGGTCCTAGAGAACCGCCTCAACGCTACATGGTATTGCCGCACCGAGCTGTACTCAGGTGCAGGTATCATATGGCGCCATTCTCTACTGACGAGAGGAAAAACCCAGCACCCTCGAGGAGAGAGATAGAGATTTCTAAAGTGATTAGAGAAGCTTTAGAGCCTGTAGTAATGAGTGAGGCGTTTCCTAGAACATCAATAGATATTTTCATAGAAGTCATTAGTGCTGACGGGGGGACTCGGACAGCAGCTCTCAACGCAGCTTCATTAGCTCTAGCGGATGCCGGCATACCAATGAGAGACCTAGTAGCGGCAGTAGCTGTAGGTAAAGTCAGCGGGTATTTAGTTCTAGATATAGACCAAGTTGAAGATAATTATGGCGAGGCCGACATGCCGGTAGCTATGGCGCCCTCACTCAATATGATCACATTACTCCAGCTAAATGGTGTTTTAACGCCTAAAGAGTTTAATCAGGCCTTAAACCTAGCGCTTAAGGGCATTAACGAGGTGTATAGGCTCCAGAAAGAGACTTTACGTAATAAGTATTTAGTTAGGGTGGAGTAAGATGTCTGTAACTCCTACATCATCAGACTCAATAATACCTAGACTTAAGGCAGAGACTCTCTCAACACTTGTAAAGAAGGGTGTGAGAGCTGACGGGAGAGGTCTAGAAGACTTTAGAGAGTTAAAGATAATTACTGACTACTTGCCTAAAGCCGACGGTTCCGCGTTAGTGAAGCTCGGTGACACGCAAGTATTAGTTGGGGTGAAGTTAGAGCTTGGCTCGCCATATGCTGACGCCCCAGAAGAGGGTGTTTTAGTAGTTTCAGCCGAGTTTGTTCCTACGGCATCACCAGCTTTTGAGCCGGGACCTCCTGACGAGAACGCTATCGAGTTAGCTAGAGTGATTGACAGAGTTTTAAGAGAGTACGGCGTCATAGACACTAGCAAGCTGGTTGTAGTGCCTGGGAGGAAGGTCTGGGTTGTCTGGATAGACATTTACGTACTAGATCATGGAGGAAATCTAATAGACGCTTCAGCAATAGCTACCCTAGCAGCTTTACTAACGACTAAAGTTCCTAGATATACAGTCACAGAAAATGAGTTGATACAAGTAGATAAGTCATCTTACGCTGGTCTATTACCTGTAATTAAGAAAGCACTTACAGTAACTGTGGGGAAGTTAGGTGATTCACTGATAGTTGATCCAACGATAGAAGAGGAGAAGGTAGTAACTGCTAAGCTAGTTGTGGGAGTCGGTGAAGACGGCTCTATAGCTGGATTGCAGAAGTCTGGCGACGGATACTTAACACTGCAGGAAGTTGAGAAAGCTATTGAGTTGGCTTTAAGGAAAGGTAATGAGTTGATGACGAAAGTTGCTGAGTCTCTTAAGGTACTTGAAGTAGCAAGCTCCTCTCCTGCTGAGGAGGAGAAGAGAGAATCTCCTGAGAATAAGAGTAACGCTTAAAATCTTCAAATAGTTTGTGTGAGGGGATAAAGCTATGAGTAAACTTAAAGTTACTGGCATTGCAGGGAGGTTCGGGGCCAGGTACGGCTCTTCTCTGAGGAAGAAGTGGAAGGAAATCATGGAGAAGAGATACTCTGATGTCACGTGTCCTTTCTGTAAAGCTAGAGTGACTATGAAGAGACTCTCTGTGGGAGTATGGCAATGCCCTAAGTGTGAAACTATTTTCGCTGGGGGCGCGTATACCCCCACCACAGAAGTAGGGACTCCGAAAGTCCAGGAGTAAGTGGAGCTCTTTTATGAGTAGCTTATTAATAACTACTTCTAGAGAGCCTTCAAGAAGAACTAGGAGTTTTGTTAATGACCTCGTCAGGGTAGTTCCTAACTCAATTAAGTTTAACAGGGGTAAAGCAACATATGAGGATCTTGCCGCTATTACTAAGCACTACTCCTCACACGGTGTTTTAATGGTTTTAGAAAAGAAGGGTAATCCGTCAGCACTCACATACTTAGTTCCAGGAGACACCACAAACTTAGTTAGAAAATACTTAATGCTGATGTCTTCATTAAAGCTGCTTAGAGAGATTAGAGGTCATCAAATACCTTACAATGTGAAGAAGCTCGTGCTTAACTTTAGTAGGGTTCCTCAGGGATTCCCTCAGAGAGTGTGTGAGGTACTGATAGAAATTTTTAGGCCCGCACTAATACACGAGTCTACAGAACCTACTGAAGCCATAGAACTTGAAGTGACCGGAAACGAGAATATTGCCTCCATAGCTTTCTACTGCTCTAGTACGGGGAGGGCTTGCGGACCTGCTTTCAACATAACTAAGATATTATGTTACTCTACTCTAAATAATAATCAGGAAAGCATTTAGATCGGTGTTTCGGTAAGTGTTCAGCGGTTCTGATACTGGCGAGGTTCTTGTTGAGGTATTAATTGACTTAGAAGACTGCTTACTTGCTGAAGCTTTATTAAAATCTTTAATGCCTGAAAGTAGCCTCAAGCTGAGGGGTACTTCGTTTGATGTTAGTCGCGTAAGCTGTACTCTCAAGTTAGTCTTCAGAGGTTCTGAGCCGAGAGCACTAATACCGCCTCTCTCAAACACCCTCAGGTTAGTCAGTATGATTATAGGGGTTTTAAGGAACCTCAATGAATAATCTCGAGTAGGTTAGTTGGTTGCCTATCTGAGTGAAGTTTTATAAGGTGTGTGGCGTTATCTATGTGAGGCGATGGTATGGCTCAGAAAATACCGCCCGAACTTGAGCAGATAATACTTAAGTACCAACAGATAGAGTCTCAGCTAGCGTCGGTAATAACGCAGAAGACCGTAATTTCTTCAGAGCTGAAAGATGTTGAAAGAGCTTTAAACATACTCCAGAGTGTCTCGCCAGATACAGCCGTGTATAAAAATACTGGATTCGTATTCGTGAAAGTAGACAGGGACTCTACAATAAAAGAACTTCAGGAAAAGAAAGAAGAACTTGAGGTAAGACTACAGAGTTTCGAGAAGATTGAGGAGTCGCTGAGGAAGCAGTTTGAAACCGTGAAGAAAGAACTAGAGAAGTATAGGATAGTGCCGGGCGAGGGAAAGAGTGGTTAGTAAGGATTACGTGAAGTCCTTAGGTCTTGACCTAAGTCGAATAACTCAGGAAGACTTAAGAGAGCTGACTTTTTTAATTGAGGATAAACTGAGTAGGTTTCTTAACTCTATATCTGGCCGTGTAGATGAGTATGAGACGTCAATTTCTTTAAGTCTCGACTCAGGCCAGATTAATGTGGTTATTGAGCTAGAGTATAGAGGACCTAAAAACCCGGATCCGGAGCTAGAGGTCTTATTAGATCAAATAATTGATAATGTTTTGGAGTCGTTTGAGGATGAGTTACTCAGAAGATATGGGAAGGCTAATAGAGTTAACACATAAGCTAGTGAATACCCTTAAAAACTATCCAGTAGTGTGTTTTTCTACACACAGAGACGCAGATCCTGATGCCATAGCTTCTCTTCTCGGGGTCAAGTTTATTACTGAATCAGTATCCAGCACCATTAAGTCTGGAGTCCTCATTCCTGAAGGACTTAACAGGATTGCTGCTAAGATAGTCAAGAATTTAAGACTTGAGGAAGACTTAGCCACTTCAGTAAATTCGTGTGATCTAATAGTGTGTGTCGACGCTTCAAGCAAGTCTCAAGTTCCTGCACTGGACGTTGCGACTAGCCGCAACTACGTGATTATAGATCATCACGAAACTAACGAGCTGTCTGAGAAGGCTCTAGTGTCTATTCACTTTAAAGATGCTGGGTCTACTAGTGAGTTAGTTGCTTTAATGATGGAGATACTTTCGCTAAAGCCAGAAGCTCGTTTAGCAACTCTCTTGATTACTGGAATACTATATGATACTAAGAACTTGAGATTAGCTAAGCCTTCTACTTTCCGAGCTCTCTACTACTTAATGAGCTTGTGTAGTGAGTGTTTTGAAGAAGCTTTTAATATGATGATTACTACAACAGAAATTGACAGAAGCGAAAAAATAGCTATTCTTAAAGGGATTTCAAGAGCTGGACTTTACGAGTTAAATAGAGACTTTATACTCGCTGTAACTTGTGTGGGTGCGTACGAAGCTTCAGTTCTGAAAACCCTTATTGATTCAGGAGCTGATGTGGCTATAGCTATTTCACCCAGGTCCAGCGAAACAAGAATCTATGTCAGAGCCTCTCGAAGAATAATAAACACTCTGAGAATTCCGGTAGCGTCTGACCTAATTACGTATATGGCTGAAGAGCTTAGGGGGTCGGGTGGAGGTCATGAGGGGGCGGCAGGACTTTCCTTAAATTACGAAATAGACGTTAATGAAGTGATTAAGTTGGTGAGGCGATTCTTTACCAAACTAAACGTAAGAGTTAATGTATTAGAGGAGGGTAGATGGGCTGATAAGTGCTCTTAGTAAAGAAGTAAGATCTCAAACATAATGAGACCTATAAGCTCATCGGCAGTAGGCACATACTGCGAGTCTTAACTTCCTAGATAATATCATTATTGCGTGTAGCCTGCAAGATCTTCCTATTTTTCACGAGTTCACGTAGCGCATCAATCATTAAACTTATCTCCTCTTTAGTGTTATAAATATAGTAACTTGCTCTGACTGTACCTAGTTTTGCCCCTATATACTCATGAAGGGGTTGAGCACAGTGGTACCCACTCCTCACAGCTACGTTATAGGCATCCATAAATGATGCGACTAGATTGGGATTCATATCATCAACGTTGAATGCTACAATACCGCCCCTTACTTCCAGGTTTGTTGGTCCATATATCTTAACGTATTTGCTTAATAGTTCATCGTTACTGACCTCTTTGAGCGTGTAAGCAGTGAGAGCTTTCTCGTGGAGAATTACGTTTTCCATTCCAACTTTCGAGAGATACTTAATTGCCTCACTTAAGCCTATAGCACCGGCTATGTTGGGAGTGCCTGCCTCCAGACTCCACGGCATCCTCAGAAATTTCACCTCGAGAGTACCGTTCTTAAGCGTTACGTCCTCCACCGTGCCGCCACCCGTAAAAGGCGGTTCTAAGAACTCTTGTATTTCTTTCTTAATGTAGAGAACTCCAATCCCAGTAGGACCTAGCATTTTATGTCCACTAAAAACTAGGAAATCCACGTCGAGATCTCTAACTGAGACAGGCATATGAGGCACGCTTTGCGCTCCATCTACGACTAGGAACGACTCATTTTCCCGAGCTAGCTTAGAAACAGCTCTAATGTCAACTATAGTTCCCAGCACATTACTCATGTGGCTAATAGCTATAATCTTAGTCTTCTTATCTACCAGTTCAGTCAGTTCTTCATAATTTATAACGTAGTCTTTACTTAATCTAACAACTCTGAGTTCAACTCCTCTAAGCTTGGAGATCCGTACCCAGGGTAGCATATTACTATGGTGTTCCATTATAGAGACCACGATGTTGTCTCCGGGACTCAACTTTGGAGCAAGCATGTAAGCAACTATGTTAAGGGATTGAGTAGCGCCACTCGTGAATACCACTTCCTCAAGATACTTAGCTCTTATGAAATCCTTCACTACTTCGCGAGCGTCTTCATATGCTCTACTCGCCTCCATGGAGAGACTGTAAACACCTCTATGAATGTTGCTATTAATGTTCTCATAAAAATTCCTCATTGCCTCAATTACTTGAAGAGGCTTCTGAGACGTAGCGGCGTTATCGAAGTATATGAGATTTCTCTTCATGAGGAGCGGAAAATCCTCCCTTAAAACACTTGGATCGAGCACTACGCAACACCTCCAACAATAATTTAAAGTTTTCACCGAAAATAAATTAGTTATTAGCGTAAGATAAACTCTGTTTACTTTTTGAACAGCAAGTAACGTTTAATAACTCTACTATAAATTTGTTATTAGGGATGGAACATGGTTAAAGAGCTACTGAAAGAGCATGGTACGCCATCAAGAGAAGTCTACTTTGACTTAGAGAACTCAGGCTACGTACCTGATGAGGTCGTAGAAGCCATGAGGCCTTTTTTCAATAAGTATGGTTATGGACATCCAGCAATAACTCATAAGCCGGGTTGGGAAGCCCTAGACCTTCTCATAGAGACTAAGGAGCTTGTAAAGAGAACAGTCGAGGCCAGCAATACAGAGGATTTCGTATTTACGCACAGCGGCACTGAAGCTAATAACTTAGCCATACAAGGCTACGTCATAGCTAACAGAAAGAATCTGAGAGGCAAGAAGTTATTAGTTTCATCTGTTGAGCACTTGAGTGTCATATTCCCAGCTGAGTTTGTCGGAGAGCTTTTCGGATTAAAAGTAGTGAGGATTCCTGTAGATGAGGAGGGCTTCATAAACCCCGAGATCCTTAAGTACTACGTGGATAAGGATACAGCACTAGTAAGCATCCAGCTAGTTAATCACGAGATAGGGACAATACAGAGACTAAAAGAATTAATAGATATAATCAGAGATTACAGTCCTGAAGCAGTCATTCATACGGATGCTAGTGATGCTTATGGCAGAATCAAAGTAAGTGTGAGAGAATTAGACGTTGATATGATGACCTTAAGTAGTCATAAAATCCAGGGGCCTCGAGGAGTCGGATTACTTTACATTAAGGAAAATGTAAAGATCGAACCCATAATAAGAGGACAACTAAGTGTCGAGAAGTTATGGCCTGGCGTTGAGTTAATTCCCTTGATAGCCGGTTTCAAGAAAGCAATAGAGCTGGCATTCAATAAATTCGAGGAAAATGTAAGCCACATGATTAAGTTAAGAGATAAATTATTGACAGGAATCTTAAACTCTGTTAATGAGGTAGTTGTCAACGGCCCTTTAGGTGACAGAAGAGCGCCAGATAACGTAAACATATCATTCAGATATGTAGAGGGTGAGGCGCTGACCGTAGAGCTTAGCCGCCACGGGGTCTACGTCTCGAGTGGTAGTGCTTGTAGTTCGAGGTTTCTCGAGCCTAGTCACGTACTCTTAGCTATCGGGAGAGAGTATGAGCTAGCTCACGGGAGTATATTATTTAAGGTATCGAAGCACCATAAAGCAGATGACATAACGTACGTGCTTGAGGTGCTACCTAAGTCTGTTGAGAGGCTTAGGAGCCTCAGTCCACTGACTCCTAAGAAAGCTTAATAACTCTAAAATAACAATGTTATATGGAGGCAAAACAATGAGTTCACGAATTCCACTCCCCTACTCGCCGGAAGTGCTTAAGTACTTTAAGAACCCAAAGAACGCTGGACCCATCGAAAACCCGACGGTTCAGTCAGTAGCGGGCAGTCCCGCGTGTGGCGACATGATAAAACTTTATCTTAAAATAAGCAATGATGAAATCATAGAGAAGGCATCTTTTGAGAGTTACGGATGTGCCGCTAACATAGCAGCTGCAAGCATACTTACAGACTTAATAACTGGAAAGACTCTTAGAGAAGCTTGGAGCATTAAGTGGCAAGACCTCTCCGATAAGTTGGGCGGTCTACCACCAATAAAATACCACTGTAGCGTACTTGCTGTAGGAGCTCTCAAAAGAGCTGTTAGGAGCTACTACAGCATAATAGGCAAAACACCTGAGTGGCTGCCTTCAGACCTAACCGTTGAGGAGAAACAGACTATGGAAGAGGAAGAACTCATTGAGAGAATGTATGGAAGACAGCCTAAGGAGCCAACAAGTAGGTAAGGCGGATGAGTGAGGATAGAATCTTTGATCTGCGTAGTGGTAAGGTCGGTGGATGTACAAGTGATCCCGTCATTAAGTTAATGAAGTTAATCAGTGAAAAGCTTGACTATTTTGAGATAGTATTTTATAGGGATGTTCTACCTCCCGACGTGCTTAGGGTTATCTTAAAGAAGAAAGGGTATACATTAGAAGTTCTCAAAGAGTTGGAAGATAACGCTATATTAGCTAGAGTTAAGAAGAGCACAAATTCCTGAAGGTTGGGAACTCATATCCTTACAAGCTCTAACTTTTATCAATGAGAAAATACAATCACCTCAAAAACAATCTCCCTGTAAATTTCGACTCAATCCATGCAACCTCATCCTTTCCTTTAACCTTTAGCAACAATATTATCTTAAGTGTAAAGATACTAATTTAAGTGATAATTATAGCATACTATTTGGAGTTGGTCACGATATGAGAGTTTACGTTGATGAACGAGAAAAATCTTCCGAGATTCCTTATTACTTATTAAGGCGGGATTTTCAGTTATTTTTAAGGTTTTAGATGTAGGCGATTACGTGATTAACGACTTGATTATCTTGGAGAGAAAGAGATTGGATGACTTGATTAGATCTGTTTATGAGGGTAGATTTTTTGATCAGCTGAAGAGATTAAAGAGTCTTGAAAAATTTAAAGCTATCTTAGTAGTGGAAGGTAACTTATTAGATATAGATAAATACACGGAAAACCCTAGATCTATCGAGGCTGCTTTAGTTAGTGCCGTGTTATCTTTTAGTATCCCCATACTCTACACGAGGGACTCTAGGCACACCGCCGAGCTCATAAAGTATATTGCTGAGAAAACGCAGAAATTCGGTAGAAAGACATCTGCTCCCTTACCTACTTACAGGAAGGAAAGGAAGCCTAAAACGAGTGACCTGAGAGCCTGGCAAATCTACGTGCTCTCTTCATTTCCTAAGATAGGACCCACATTAGCAGAGAGGCTACTCAACAAATTCGGTAGCTTGAAAGCAGTGATAAACGCTCAGGCGGCAGAACTTATGAGAGTTGAGGGCATGAGTGAAGATAAAGTGAAATTGTTTAAGAAAATAGTTGAGGAAGGATCTCAGAGCACTCCAGGAACTTCACTAGATAAGTTTATTAATAGAAAGTAGCGACCCTTAGTGTCTTATGTACTCACTCTCGAAATCGAGGATAGCATAAGCTTATAACTCTCTTAAGATTACTTTTGTGGGTAGTAGGTATGCCTAGATACAAGACAGTAGAACAAATCCAGAAGATAATGAGTGATTTAGAACACGTGAGAAACATAGGCATAATTGCACACGTAGATCATGGCAAGACTACCACGTCTGATGTCTTGTTAGCTGCTGCAGGCATAATTTCTGCTAAGGTTGCTGGTGAGGCTCTAGCTCTAGACTACCTTGACGTAGAACAGAAGAGAGGTGTTACAGTAAAGGCTGCTAACATAAGTCTATATCACGAGTTAGGCGGTAGAGGCTACGTCATAAACTTGATTGACACTCCTGGACACGTAGACTTCTCAGGCAAGGTCACTAGGTCTCTACGTGTTCTCGACGGCGCGATAGTAGTGGTTGACGCTGTTGAGGGAGTAATGACCCAGACTGAAACAGTACTCAGGCAATCTTTAGAAGAGAGGGTAAGACCACTCCTATTCATAAACAAAATAGACAGGTTAATAAAGGAGCTGAAGCTATCACCACAAGAGATTCAGAAGCGGTTTATAGACATAATAAAAGAAGTTAATAGGTTAATAATAGAGAATGCTGACCCAGAGTTTAGGGATAAGTGGGTTTTAGATGCCGCGAAAGGTCAGGTAATATTTGGCTCAGCAAAAGATAAGATCGGCTTGACGGTCCCGCACGCTCAGAAGAAGGGAACCAACATAATGGAGTTAATTAAAGCTTATGAGAAAGGCAGAGAAGCTGTCGAGGAGTTCCAGAAAATAGCTCCACTGCATGAAACCTTGTTAGAGTCTGTGATTACTCACGTTCCTAACCCAAGAACAGCACAAAAATACAGAATACCTAAGATATGGAAGGGAGACATAAACACAGAACTTGGGAGAGCTATGCTAGAAGCAGACCCTAACGGACCCCTGGTGTACATGATTAACGACATGAGGTTAGACCCTCATGCCGGGTTCGTAGCCACTGGGAGGGTAATGTCAGGTACTCTCAGAGCTGGTGAGGAGGTCTGGCTAGTTAACTCGAGGACGCCACAGAAAATTCTTCAAGTATCGCTCTATATGGGACCTTTCAGAGAGCAAGTAGATCAAGTTGTTGCAGGTAATATTGGTGCAGTCTTAGGTCTTGAGAGAGCTAGAGCGGGAGAGACAGCAGTTAGCACAGCATTTAAGGACATGGCCGCACCCTTCGAGAGATTAAGGTATGTCACAGAACCAGTCGTTACTATGGCAATAGAGCCTAAGAAAACCCAAGACCTAACAAAACTCATAGATTCTCTGAGAAAAATGGCTATAGAAGACCCTAACTTAATAGTTAAAATAAATGAGGAGACTGGAGAGTACTTGATAGCTGGTATGGGACCCTTACACCTAGAAATAACTCTCACACTACTTAAAGAAAATTATGGGATAGAAGTAGACACAACACCCCCGATAATCGTGTATAGAGAAACCATAAGGAGCTCTTCTCAAGTTCTTGAAGGCAAGTCTCCTAACAAGCATAACAAGTTCTACATAAGTGTTGAACCACTCAACGATGAAACAATCTCGCTCATTCAGCAAGGAGCTATAACCGAAAACATGGATCCTAGAGAAGTAGCAAGAATATTAAGAGACCAGGCTGGCTGGGACTATGATGAAGCAAAGAGGATTTGGGCAATAGACGAAGGCATAAACGTATTCGTTGATAAAACTACTGGCGTACAATACCTAAGAGAAATTAAAGATACTATTATTCAGGGCTTTAGACTAGCCATGAGTGAGGGTCCTCTCTGCATGGAGAGAGTTAGAGGAGTAAAAGTTATTCTGCACGATGCGGTAGTTCATGAAGACCCGGCGCATAGAGGTCCAGCACAAATATTCCCGGCCGTCAGGAACCCAATATATGCTGGGATGTTGTTATCTAGACCTACACTCTTAGAACCAATACAGAAGATAGACATTAGAGTGCCAGTAGACTTAATGAGCTCAGCTATTTCCGTCATAACTAGAAAGAGAGGTAAAGTTCTTGACGTAATTACCCTAAGTAGTAACGCTACTAGAGTAATAGCTGAGATACCTGTGAGCGAATCACTAGACCTAGCTAATGAACTGAGATCAGCGACTGCTGGCAGGGCCTTCTGGGGTACTGAGTTCAGTAGGTGGGCACCAGTACCGGAGTCCCTGTTAATGGATATCGTTGCTAAGATAAGGCAAAGGAAAGGTTTGAAGCCAGAACCTCCGAGGCCTGATGACTTCATATCTCCTTTCTAAGCAATTAGAACACGCAATTTTCTAAGATCTTCTCTTAACCCACTTAATAGCTTCTCTTAGAGCTTCTTTTGAAGAAAGCTTTGGCCGCCATCCTAAACTCATCAGCTTCCTGACGTCAAGCAGCATAAATTTGACGTCTCCCAACCACCCTCTACCATCCTGTGTTGCTGGCTTGAAGACGTACTCAACATTGTTAAGTCCTAGTTCCTCGACAACTAAATCAGCTATTTCCTTGACTGAGATCCAGTCAGTGTTGCCTATATTGTATACTTCGTATCTAGCGCTTGATTTTCTCAAGTGTTCTAGTGCTATATGCATGCCTTCTATTAAGTCTATCACATGAAGGTATGACTTTTTCTGTGTCCCGTCACCTAAGATCTCAAGCTTCTTAGGGTTCCTTCTTAACTTACTAATAAAGTCTACTATGACGCCATGCGTTTGTCTGGGACCTACTATATTAGCGAACCTAAGACTCAGCGCTCTTATGCCGTAAATATCGCTGTAGCCAGCAAGCAAGTTCTCAGACATTAGTTTTGAGACGCCATAAACAGATATGGGTTTAGTCGGGTGGTCTTCTGGAGTAGGAAAGACTTGCGCGTCACCGTATACTGTCGAGGAACTTGCGAAGACTACTTCTTTAACGTCGTTCAGTCTGCAGCCCTCAAGAACATTAAAAGTTACTAACACGTTCTCCTCAAAGTGTGTGCGCGGCTCTGTCATCGAAACTCTTACTTCTGGGTTGGCCGCGAAATGATATACTGTGTCTGCTTCATTAAATGCGTTCCTTAGTTCGTCATCGAAAATCTTTAAATCTTTAATTAAGAGCTTGACTTTACCGTTCTTGATTAAATGGTTAATGTTTTCTAGGCTACCTGAACTCAAGTTGTCCACGACTACTACTTCAAAACCTTTAATGACTAGGTATTCAGTTACGTGCGAGCCTATGAAGCCTGCCCCGCCAGTAACTACTGCCTTCATCTTATAATCACTGAGTCTTAAGTGATGAGGTTAATAGGGGGGTTAAGCCCGTAGCTACGGACTCAGCTATGCTTAAGACAGCATCTAGGGAACTTTTAGATGGGTCTTTAAACTTAATTAATACGTGATTACCTTTCAGCGTCACGTTAAGCTCGCTAGAGAGTTCTTTGGGGAGAGAAGATATTATGTTAACGAAACTAATTTTTCTTGAGCCAAGACATATCTTCAAGGTATGCCCTAAGTCTGTCTCAAGAACCACCATCCCAATTCCGTCTTCTTTACAGAGCTTAATTAGCACGTCATTGACTAAAGGCTTCAATAACTTATAATTATCTCGAATTAACGGTTTCTCAAAGCTACGCGATATCACGGCTACTCTGAGAGGACCATAACTTAAGAGGTTATCACTTTTTAGTAATTCATCTACTAGTCTTAAGGCCTCATCATATTTCGCGGCTCTCTCTTCTATCTCAGGACTTAACTTGTATGACTTAGTTCGTAATACTTGTAGGAAGTACGCGTAGAGACTACTCAAAAACTCTGAGGAGCTGTAGTCTATCCTGATAGCCTTAGCTAGAGCCTTGCCTACCTTGCTAGCCTCAGCAGGCTTTCCAGTAGCTATGTATGTGATGTCTTTAATTAGTTGTTCTGGAGGGTCTATCAAAGCATTTAGTGTCTGAACGTACTCTAATGCTACTTGAGTTAGAGTATGTGTTTCAGAGAGACTCATTAAAATCTCGCTTTTTCCGGTGTCGTCGTATTTAGTAACAACACCCAATCTTTTCTCTGGAATTAGGAGGAAGCCTATCGAGCTATATATGCTTACGTTCTGAGAGGGAGCGACTCCTACGGCGTAACTCTTAATTATCTTGATTGGGCTCTTGATTGTTGGGGGGACGAACTCCACGTACGCTCTAACTCCCTTACTAACCAGAGCCGTTGAGAGCACAGCGGTCGCTAGGATTTCGTCAAGCCCTATCTTGGTGTATATGGACGTATACTGAGTATTCAATCCCTCTTCATCACCTCAGCAACCATTACTAGTTATCTGAAGTCTACAGACTTCATTTATAAAACAAAATGAAGCTTTTTAAGCATTACCTCATATGTAGTATTCCGGGTGTGTGTGATATGTATACTGAAGTCGTGGTCTTGGGTATTTCAGTGATAGCAATAGTTTATGCTTTATTGACTTCTTATAGAATCATTAAAGAGTCTCCAGGGTCCGGCAAGATGGTAGAGATTCACGAGTACATAAAAGAAGGAGCTAGTGCTTATCTCAAGAAACAGTATACGGTTATCTTCGGTATTGCGGTCATAATAGTTGTTCTTCTGCTACTCCTCGGATGGTATAGAATGGCGGCTAGCTACGTTTTAGGAGCACTCTCTTCAATAATTGCAGGTTTTGTTGGTATGAAGATAGCTGTGAACGCTAACGTGCGAACAACTAACGTGGCTAAAGAGAAAGGTCTAAACAGAGCTCTTAGACTAGCTTTTAACGGCGGTTTAGTAATGGGTTTAATGACAGTAGGTATAGGGTTATTATTAATTGTTATTCAATACATCATTTACGGGGAGACTCCTGAAGCTATAAACGACATAATCGGTTATAGTTTCGGGGCTTCCTCAGTAGCTTTATTTGCTAGAGTAGGGGGAGGAATATACACTAAGGCAGCCGACATAGGTTCTGACTTGGTAGGTAAGGTTGAGGTAGGGATTCCTGAAGACGACCCTAGGAATCCTGGAGTGATAGCAGATAACGTGGGTGATAACGTGGGTGACGTGGCTGGGATGGGTGCTGATCTTTTTGAGTCTTACGTCGGTGCTATAATCTCTACGATGGTGATAGCGTCTACGCAACTAAGGAGTTTCAGTCTCTATTCCTGGAGTAGCTTTGCCTTAATCCCGCTCTTAGTGGCTGCTACAGGGATTCTCGCTTCAATACTGTCTTCGTTTGTCGTGCGTACAAGAGAGGGTGGAGACCCTTCAAAACCACTAACCCTAGCTACCGTGACGGCCTCCGTTCTTATAGCCCTCATGTCTTTCTTCGGGATCAACTCACTAATCAGTGGTGAATTAGGTTTTAGAGTATGGATTGTGATAGTTGCTGGTCTGATAGCTGGGGTAGCAATAGGACTAACTAGTGACTACTTCACTAACTCTAGGTACTCACCAGTAAAGAAAGTTGCTAAGATGTCTGAGGCAGGACCTGCTCTCACTCTTTTAACAGGTTTCTCGTATGGTTTCTTAAGCGCCTTCATACCTGCAGTAATGATATCTGTTGCCTCCTTAACAGCTTTCTTAGTTTTGTGGCTACCCACGCGAGAGTTCTGGCTAGGCATATACGGTGTAGCACTCTCTGCAGTGGGCATGCTGTCTTTAACAGGAGTTGTAGTGAGTGCTGACGCCTACGGACCTATAACTGACAATGCTGCAGGAATAGCTGAGCAGGCAGGCCTAGGAGAGGAAGTTAGAACTATAACTGATAAGTTAGACGCTGCAGGAAACACTATGAAGTCTGTTAGCAAGGGTTTCGCAATAGGTTCAGCGGCTCTCACAGCTCTAGCCTTCATAGGCGCTTACGCATCGATACTTCAGTACTATACCGGGGCAGACTTAAGTAGCTTATTCCAGTCACTAACAGTGTTAGATGCTAGACTAATTTCAGGGATGTTCATAGGGGTAGTGATGCCTGCTCTATTTACTTCGATAGTAATACTCGCAGTCAGTGATTCAGCTTTTGTCCTAATAGAAGAGATCAGGAGACAATTCAAAGAAAAGCCTGGAATACTAGAGTTTAAGGAGAAACCTGACTACGGGAAAGCAGTAGCTATAGTGACTTCCTACGCTATAAAGAGACTAATACTTCCTGGAGTAATAGCTATAGCGACTCCACTTATCGTGGGCTTCATTTTAGGACCTCACGGTCTTGCAGGCATGCTACTCGCAGCAACTATCTCTGGATTGCTGTTAGGGCTTTTCCAGGGCAACGTAGGGAATACGTGGGACAACGCGAAAAAGTATATTGAGGCAGGACATCATGGAGGTAAGGGCAGTGAGGCTCATAAAGCTGCCGTAATAGGAGATACTGTTGGCGACCCAATGAAGGATGCGGCAGGACCCTCCATAAATATATTGATTAAATTGATGAGTATAGTGTCGCTGGTTTTCGCGTACTACGTGGTAAGCTACAACCTCTATAAGATGTTGATACCACCTTGAGCTAGATACGACCAATCAAATGTCTAAGCCTTCGATGTTGACAAAGCCTTTTTTATAGTAATGCTTGACTTCCTTCACCTCAGTAACTAAGTCAGCAATATCTCTCACAGTCTTCGGTACGTAGCGCCCCGTGATTATGGCATGTTTTTGGGGATTACTCACAAATTTCTTCAGAATACTGAGTACCAGTCCCTCATCAACTAGCCCTATATGAGACGCTATGCCTAGCTCATCAAAAATGACTAGCTCAGGACGCAACCTGCGCATTAGGGACGGGTAAACCTCCCTGAGGAAACCGTATATTAAAGCCATAGTCACTGAGGCTCTGTAATCACTTAAGTCTTCTGGATTAACAAATTCTTTTATACCTACGTTAACTACGTAAATCCTTTTCCTGCAGGTGTGTGGCAAGCTTCTCAGGAAGTAGACTTCACCGCTCGCACCACTTTTCATGAACTGAATTAATAGTACTCTCCAACCCCTCCCCAGAGCCCGCAAAGCCGTACCTAACGCCGCGGTAGTCTTGCCTTTTCCCTTACCGTAATAAACTAACAACATGAAAATCACTAAAGAGAAGTGTTTCTCAGTAATTCTATAGACTTTAATATAGTGTTGAAGTCTCTCTCATCAATTCTAACTCCCAACTCAGCAACCAGAGACTTTCTCAAGTCGCTGGCGACGAGCCCACAAGAAGAGTAGAGATTCGCTATAATGTAGGCTGTCGTAGCCCACGACGCTTTACTAAGAAACTTCTTCACTTCTTCACGAACCTCAGGCTCTCTAATCTTTCTAAGCAGATATTGAGGAGATGGATAGCCAGCCAATTCCCTCGCAATCTCGCAGGCTCTTCTTTCTTCATAAAGATTCTGACGGACTCTATATAAGGGTGCTGGAAGACTAAAGTATTCTGTGCCCTTCACGTAGTTTACGTAGTGATACATTTCGGAATTACTGGGTTCAAAAGTTAGTGCTGCTCTGAGTGCTGCAATCACAATTCTTAAAGAGTTAGCAGGGCTGAACTTGTCGATTGAGTCTAAATTAGTGTGATAGAATTTGTCAGGCCAGTTAGTTAATGAGACTGCAGGTATCCCGAAAACTACGTAAGAATCGTGGTCGCTCCCAGCCTCATAAGGCTTCAAATCAAACCTCAGTAAAGGTCCTCCAGTACTTGAGGTAGTTAGCCCCCAGCCGATACTCAACCTCTTGAAGATTTTGAAAGCGTGTGCCTCAAACTCGCTTAAGAGCAGTACTGGCGAACGTATAAAATTTAGTGTAGAGTTTGTTAAAGTTTGTTTCTCGCCAATCATGTCCAGATTAAGCGTTCCTAAAATCTCAACATTCTCTTCAAGTAATCTACTGACTAAAGCTAGCGACCCGTAATGCTCAGGTACCCATACAAACCTGACTTTAATACCTCGTGAATAGCGTGGTGTTTTCTCAAAGTGCTTACTGAGTAACCTGGCTACATATAATGACGTCGCCGCACCACTCACATTATCGTTAACAGTTCCTTTAGGGTGGCAATAGTGTGCTGTTATGTGTATTTCTTTTTCACCATTACCGAATTCAGCTGTAACGACCTTCAATTCTCTCGGGTCACTATATATTGACTTAACAAAGCCTTCAACAACTACTTTCTCGCCCCTGTTGAGTAGCGTCTTTATCCTTTCCGCGCTCCTTCTAGGAATGCAGACTACTGGAGCTTTCATCTTGTGGGCTTCATCAGGTGTTGGGAAAAGCCCTACATATGGTATGCCTCTTGATGGCGCGTCTCTCCTATATATTAAGACAGCGCTAGCTCCTCTCTTAACAGCTTCGAAGTACATGTCCAGGCTTCTGTTACTAGTCAGTAACACTTCAACGTCGTCTGGTATTAAATTCTCGCTTTCCGCATAACTTACTTGGCCATAGAACTCGCCTGACGGCGAGTGAGCTGCGACAGACGTGAACGCTTTCTTAACAGATGAAAGCATCTTTTTTTCTGGGTGTGTTATGCGTACTTCACCGTCGATCAAGTCCCAACCAATTATGGGGCTTAACCATCTCGGCGGATTCGCGTAATTAAAAACTCTAACGCTTACGTCCTTACTCAGTTCTTCCAAAGAAGCTCTTATGAAATCTCCCGCCTTTATCAAATCGCGCGAGCCCTGTATCCTGTGGTAAGAAGATAATCTCGTAACTAACTCTACTAACTCGTAAGGTCTTGCGTCAGACTCGACGTTCTTAAGTAGTGATGAAGCACTCATACCTCAAGACCTATTCTCTTCATGAAATCAAACACAGTCAGAGAAACTACTCTGCCCTCTTTAATCCTCACAACCACGTTGTTTTCCGTCAGTAAAGCCTCATCAGCTTCCTCAACATCGTAACCGAAGTTTATGTATAGAATGTCTGTCTGCCTATCATACTCAAACCACACTTGATCAATATCTCTAATCACTAATTCCCTCCATTTAGTCCCCGGTTCACTCATACCGACACCAAACTCTAGTATTGCAAAACTATAAAAACAATACATGCAAGAATTTATGAAAGTTTTTGAGCGTTATCCTCTCAAACTGCTATGAAGTTATCATACCCTCTCAATACCTAGAGCCCTAGCTAAGTCGTAGATGATTGGTGGCTTCCAGTAGGTCCTGCTAGCTGATTTTATTATGCCTATAACCCACAAGATAAGTAATGCAAGCCATATGAGGGTGCCTATAAGCCAGCCGATGAACGGTATAAAAGCTAGTATACTTGTTACGATGCCGCTAACGACGATTACTATGAAGAAGGATATGTTTAGGTAAGCCCAGTACTTAGCGTATTTATATCCTGGTCTCAAAACCAGAGCTAATATAGCCCCTATTAAGGGTATTATCCAGGCTATTATCCCCCAAGTAACCTCATCTTGCCCAATGTCCGCTTCCGTCATTTAAAATCACCTAACTAAATAACGCTTCAGAGATTTAAATGTTAGTCGCTAGTATGTAGATCGATACTGTAATCATGGTGAGAGAGCCTATCACTTTAATTGCTTTCTGCTTACTCATTAATACCTCGTTGACTCTCTTAGTTCTGGAAAAGCCTACGAAGAACAGCAATATTAGTATTAGAGGAGTCTCAAACACGGCTACGTATAGCAAAGATAACAATAACCAAGTTAAGAAGCCGTACTCGATCATTACAATATTGAACAATATATAGAGACCTGCACTACAGGGAAGCAACGTAAAAGACGCTATAACACCTAACGTCGCTGTCGGCAGTACTTCAGCTCTTGAGACTTTATCGAGTTTCAGAGTGTTGATTATTCTACACGGCAGATTATCTTCTCTGCACACGAACAGTTGAGTGTCAGTTTCTTTACTCTTGAGAGTATTAACTAGCATGACTAGACCGTATGATAGTGTAGCAAGACCTAACAACCATCTAGGTAATCCCCCGGCTAGGAACCTTAGCAAAGCGCCGAAAGCTAGGTATCCGAGAAACGTCGATATTATGAAGGTAGACCCTATCTTAACTACGTGTCTAATATTCATTAAAGAAGCAGAGATCAATATGGACACGAATAAAGCAAAGATGCATGGGTCTACAGAGTCTATTAAAGCCCAGTAAACAAGCATGAAAATAAGGCTAGGAAGCTCTAACAAGATACTCCCCTCTTACGCGAGTCCACAAAATTGTTTGTGTTAATCATTCTTACAGACACTATGATTACTGACGAAGCAAGTTTTTAAATCTTCCGTAAAATCAGTACCTAACTCAGTCTCTAGATGCGGTACAGTATTTCATGCATGAATCTAGACATAACTCAAGCTCTTCTTCCTCCTTCAGATCACAGAACTCGCTACAAAAATCTTCACACATCATTAGAGAAGAACTTAAACCGTCCATGTCTATCACATAAAATTATGTGAGTTAAGGGATTATATAAAGTTTGATTCATTATTTGAACACTAGTTCATTAGATTCTCTGACATTATGACAGAAGTGTTTTAAGTTATTGCTCTGAAGTAAGCCATCTTCCTACTTAGCTCGTAGCATCTAATCACTTGCTCGGCAGTGTGGTGTATTCTGAAGTTTTGCTCAACGCGCTTAATACAGTTCTCTCTAACTATATGTCCTAACGACAAGTTCTTGCTAGCTAGCTTTCTTAGATTATCGTATGTTAAGTACTCAAAGCCTTCGCCTAACTCACTAACTAGTGTTAAATACGATAAGTTTTGTATAGCTTCACTTAGTTCTAACTCATTTCCTGGCTGAACCTTAAACCCACAACCATCTTCCCGGAACCTCAAGTCTTCAACTATCTCGCTTAATCCACCTACATTACTCGCCACTACCGGGGTGCCGACAGCCATCGCCTCAATAGCTACTACCCCGAAAGGCTCGTAGATCGAGGGAACTACGAACGCGTTTGCCACGTAATGCAGCAACTTATACGTGCGCGGATCTACTCTCTCCGTAATTAAGACCGCCCTGCCATCTAAGTCTCGCACTAACTGACGTATGTATTCCTCGTACCCTAAATCCCCTACTGAGATACCGAGAATAACTAGTCTTAGTCTTTCCGGTACTCTCCTAAAACTTCTAAGGAGATACTCAAAGCCTTTCTGTGGAGTTAAGCGTCCGGTACTAAGTACTAATGCGTCACCTTCAGTTAACCGACCCGTACTGCTGTACCTACTGAGTAGGTCTCTGATTAAAACCCACCTTAACTTAGCCCTGTCAAGTTCCCCGTAACTACTTAAGGCGTAGTCAGTTACTTCCTTTAAGCTCCAGTCTGTCGAGTTATATATAAAACAAGTCTTTTCTCGAATCCAGTCACCGTACCTACTAAGTAATTCGTTGATCATGCTACGACTGACTGTAGCGACCGCATCAGCTTCTACAACGGCGAACGCTTCGAGGTCGCCGTCGACGGACTTCCACAAATCGTATGTGTTTTCGAGACGGTGACAGCAGACTCTCCAGATACGGTGCGCATCTGCCGGAACACCGCACCACTCAGACGATATATAATGCCATGAAAACCTGGGAGAGCCTGGCAAGTGTATCTGATGTAAGTGGGGAAGTGCTATACCTTTTTGCTCAGCATATATTTTGAGTGCGACGGCTGCTAACGCAGAATGCCAGTCATTGCTGTGAATAATGTCTGGAAAGCCTAGGTACTCAGCTAAACACATTAGAGCTCTACACAGTAGACAAGCTTTTTCTTCAACCCTACCATACACGTAAGGATCTTCTAGGATCGTAGAAGTTCTAGAGTCAACTCCCCTAACTAATATTAGCTTGACTCTATCGCTGATGTTTAAAGAACTAAACCCTATTTTGTAGGGGTAGTGCCAGCGGTCTTCCCCAACACGTGTCCCGCTACAGACAACACCTTCTAGCGGCTGACCCAAATCAACTCCGTGTGAAGGCATAACCACAGTTACTTCGTAGCCTAGGTTGCCTAAAGCTACTGAAATGTTTTTGACTGCCTCACCCAAACCGCCGACTTTTTTAATGCCTGCATACTCGAACGTAACTATCCATATCCTCCTTATCTGAGAGGGCGCGATTATCAGAGTAGACCCCTCCTCAATACTGCTGTACGTAATGTGGCTTAACGACGTAGTTTTCTATTGATGCGTTACTTGATACTTGCTCGTGCGGCCACACCTTCACATTAACTAACCTAACGTTATCTCCTACGACAGAATTGTCTCCTACGACACTATTTATTATGATGGTGTTATTGCCTATAAGTGCGTGCCTACCAATAATTGAGTCAATTATTCTGACTCTATCTCCTGTCCTGACTCTGTCCATGACTGCCGACCTAACTATCTCGCACCTATTCCCTACGACCACATAATTATCTATCGTTGAGTCTTCTATCAAGCACCTACTACCTATAGATACGTGTCTCCCTATCAACGCCTTGCCTATAAAGATGAGGTCGTTCTCAAGTATTCTCCTACGTATAGTTTCATGCAGGTTCATAGACATCTTAGACTTGCCCATACCTAAGACACCACCGTGGATTTCTCTAGCTTCAAGGTCTTCGGCCTTCATACTATGGAGTAGGTAGATCATGGCTTTTAGGTATCTTTCGGGGGTCCCCACATCAAACCAGTAACTAGTCGTTAAGTACCCGTAGACAGGAAAGCCTAACTCTATTAGCTTAGGTATCACGTCATTCCCAAAATCCATCTTGCCTTCTTCAAGCAGTCTCTTGCCTTCCCCCTCCTTAAAAAACTCAACTATTTCTGCGTCAATCACGTAAATTCCTGTATTAGCCAACTTGCTGGGAGCCTCTTCCGGCTTCGGCTTCTCAACAAATCTCTTTATTCTTAAGTCATCACCTAACTCAGCAACCCCGAACTCCCTGACGTCCTCGACTTCCTTAAGCACGATAGTCATGAATGCTTTCTTCCTCAAATGCTCTCTAAAAACTTCCTGAACATCTAAATCAAATATGTTGTCGCCCTGAATCACAACGACAGGTTCTTTTATCTCGTAATACTCCATAATTATCCTCACAGCGTCAGCATTGCCTAAAGTGTCATACCTCGGCATATAACGAATTCTCAAATCTTCTTTGAGACCGTATCTTTCTCTAAACCAGTATCCTTCCCTGAAATAATCGAACAAGTCTCTATAATTATAGTATCCTCTAACACCTAGGTAGACCTCCTTAATACCTGACCTAGCTAATCGAAGCAAAGCTAGCTCTAAGAGAGGCTTGTTAAGAAATCTCACCATACTTTTTGAAGTCTCTATAGTGAGTGGTCTCAACCTAACAGCCTCGCCGCCAACAGGTACTACAGCTATCTTCAACACTTCTCATAACCCCAAGAATCATTCTATGACGCACTAATTAAATGAAGCAACTCTTAAAGCTCTTGCGTTAAGAGTCCCGACAACCGAATAAGCTCTACTCCTCGAGATGACGAAAACCCACGTAAATAAGTAGACTTTAAGTAATAATACATATTAACAACGAGAGACAGAACAACAAAACTGAACTCGCGGGCAGTTCTGGAGAGAGCCTCAACCCCCTAGAGGCAGAAAGTCAGATATGTTTATATGTGTTGATTAAGTATCCTACATTGGGTTAGAGATGACGAGGAAGCTTAGAGACGCTAAGATGCTTTGGAGTAATCTTTACAGGGACGTTAAGAATCTCTTCGTATCTTACGTTCCCTACAAAGACTCATACATATCTTACAGACTCCTAGCAACTCTTAGTAAGCACTATAACTACCTAGAAAACCTTGACAACCTAGATTTTGCTTACTACCTGAAGATTAGGTCTAGGTTCTTAGTTAGAGAGAGTGACATTTCCTCCGCGTTAGTGCCGCTCTCACTCAACATATTCTCTAAGATAGTTTCTAAGAAGAAGTATTACGGGATATTAGGATTGGTATTAAGCGGATTTAAGAAGGCTGAGTTACTCGCAGCTTCAGTTACTTTCACAGAGGGTAAAGAAATAGAGGGGTTGAGACCTGTTGTAATCTTAGTGTCTCCTGACGAGGAGGATGATAAGATCAGGAACAGAATCATGGAGATAGTGAATAGTTGTTGGGTAAGGCTCGTAGAAGATTTGAGAAAGCAAAGAATAGATGTAGCTCCTTACGAACTACTCCAGCCAATCTCAGTGATCAGCTTGAGACCTGTTGAGCACAACGAGCTTCGAGTGATCGTGAGTGACGGAAACGAATATAGAGACATAAGAATACCTATAAGGAAGCCCTCATGGAGTTTAAGTGACTTGCCTCACAAGTTAATAGAGGAAATCAGGATTATTTTAATTAACCCTATATTCAAGGGTCTTACTTTCTCAGCTAAGGGGGCCTTCGTTACTGGACCTCCAGGTGTTGGCAAGACTGTGTTAGCTGAAGCTCTGGCTTCGGCACTCAACCTCAACATAATAGAGTTAAGGCCCCAAAACTACAGGTCTATGTGGTACGGAGCTACTGAGAAGGCTCTTAACGCGATATTTCAGCAAATATTCAAGCAAAAGAATAAAGTTGCTCTAGTGATAGATGATGCAGAGTTCATATCTTCCAGGAAGTACACGATACATGAGGCGCATGTGAGCGAGATATCAACTATCCTCTACCACCTGCAAAAACCTGACAGACCATTCACTATACTTACTGCCAACAATCCAGACTTGATAGACCCAGCACTCTTGAGGCCTGGCAGGATAGACACTACCGTAGTTTTAGGATATCCCGACCGGGAAATGAGGAGGAAAGCTATTCTTAACAACGCTAGGAGATACTTAATAAGGTTTGCTGAAGAGTCTGTGATAGACAGGATTGTAGAACTAAGTAAGTGGTTTTCTCTTGCTGAGCTAGACGCGTTTTTAAGACTCGCTGCTAGCAAAGGCGATGGGATAGTGAGAAATGATGAGGTTGAATGGGCTAAAAAGAAATTTATGATTAGCACTGAAGAGAGGAGGTCTATTCAAGAATACTTAAGGTGGTGGGCTAGGAGATTCCAGGGAATCCTAATAACTTACTTGCCATCAGAAACAGAGATTTAGGTCCTTGAGACTGATTCTCTCCCCATCTTCCTCTTCTCTAACAAGTAGATAACTCCGTCATGAGAGCTCACCTTGCTTGTACAGCCAGCCACGTAGCAGTAAGCGACTGCAGAAGCTATTAGAGCGTCCACAATATGTTTGTTGAACACCTGCAGATTGACTAATTTCACACCTATAACGTCGAAAAGTTCTTTAAAGTCTTCTACGCCAGCATACTTTAAAACACTCCTGGGATGTGTCTCAATCACTGTGAAACCTAAGTTATTAAGCTTATTCATTAACTCATAACCTCTCAGAGTAAGTTGCTTCATCCATTTAAAGTTAGGTGGGAAGACCCTTAAACCAAGCTTTATCATCAACCTATCTACTTCTCTCATTATAGGCTCGCTAGCCAGTGGCGCGTCAATAGCTACAACTGAGGGTCTCAAACTAGAGACGAAACCAATTATTTCGTTGTTTGTGTTTAAGCACTTCACTTCTACGACCTCCCTACTACGTGAGTCAATCGCCGCAACGCCTGAACACCTATCTTGCTTAGCCGCTAAGTCGAGACCCACGCCATAACGCACTTTATCAACCCAAGATCATACCTTAACCAAAATTAATCCTGGTTTATTCTCATTGTTTCCGAGCATGATGCGTAATTTCTTTAAGACGCTTAATTGTCTGCTCCATGAAAGATAGAGCTTCTTCCAGTTCTTTAATGCCTTCTTCAGTAGGCTTATAAATTCTCTCACCAGACACTAGCTCTTCTTTAATTAAGCCACTCTTTTTGAGCCTGTATATTACTGAGTAGAGGGTTATAGTCGTAGGACTAAAACCGAAGAACTCTTTAATGAGTTTCCGCACGTGATACGCGTAAGTAGGCTTAATCATTAAGGACGCGATTACGTAAATCCATAAGTTCTCTATAGTTAGCTTTCTTTTAAGTCTGATTAAAGGCTTTGACAACTCTTTAAACACCTCAGCATTATTAGTTACCTAAACTTATAAGAACAGCTAAAAATAAGTCTTAACTAGTGCTAAACTAGGATTTCTATTCCCCAATATTTGCTCAAGTTTTTCTTTAGAGTCTCTTTAACTCTTTTCTTAATGCCTGCAGGACTTACTTTAACGTCGTTAGGGTGCTTACTACATGTCAAGACGCCGTTCACGTAATTAAGTAGCCCAGACACTAGCCCTTCTCCATATCCTCCTTCGACTACTGACGTCAAACCCACTACTTCATTTCTAGCTAATAACTCACCAAGATACGCGCCTAAGTTTCTGTAAGTAATCTTAGTTGCCGCCAGCGAGGTTAGGGGATCGTTTATGTGTGCGTCAAAACCTGCTGAAACGACTATAGCGTCTGGCTTGAAAGCACTTACCACTTTCCTCACAACTTCCTCAAGAATCCACATGTAGGTCTCGTCCCCTGCTCCTGAAGACACGGGTATGTTAATCATTTTGCCTTCTCCAGCACCACTCCCAACTTCTGATACGTCCCCTGTTCCCGGATAAATGCCTTCTTGATGTATGTCTACGTGAACTACACGTCCGTCTTCCCAGAAGATATCTTGAGTGCCGTTGCCGTGGTGTGCGTCGAAATCAATTATCAACACTTTCTTTACTTCTTTCAGGAAAGCTACTGAGGCTATGGCTGCGTAATTAAAGATGCAGAAACCAAGTGTTGGGGCTCCTAAAGCCTTGCCAGTCCTGCCTGCATGATGTCCCCCAGGTCTGGGAACAACTAATACAGGCTCTCTCTTCTCTAGAGATTCGAGTGTTGCATAATAGGTAGTAGTAATGTATGATGCTGATATCGTGTATGTGTGTTCGTTCACGTAAGTGTCCGGGTCTATGTAGTGAAAGCCCTTAGACGATTCTCTTTTAATGTATTCTACATACTCGGCGTCGTGGATTAAGAGTAAAATCTCGTCCTCAGGCTCTCGAACACCTACAAAACTTAATTGAGTAGAGAATTCAGACTTAATTAATGCCTCAATAATCTTGAGAGCTCTAGAAGGGTTTTCAGGATGTCTAGATTGAGGATCTGTATGTAGTCTATGTCTTAAGTCATAAACTACTAACACCTGTCACACCATGGAAGCATTTCTTACGGAAAATTAAAACTAATTACTGCTCATAATATTACTCTATTAGGTGATGAAGATGCTTGAGATTAGGGGAGTCGATGTAGCAGTTAGCGGGAAAAGAATACTCTCAAATATAAACATGAATATTAAGTTTAAAGAACTACACGCAGTGGTAGGACCTAATGGCTCTGGTAAGACGTCTCTTCTCAACGCGATAATGGGTCTTAAGCCCTATGAGGTGACCAGAGGTAGCATCGTTTTTGAAGGCTCTGATATCACTCTGGAGCCCCCTCACGTTAAGGCTAGGAGGGGGATAATGGTAGCTTATCAGCTACCTCCAGTAATTAAGGGTTTGATGACTGGGAGGTTCGTAGAGGAACTTATGAAGAGATTTAATGTGGAAAGCAGTTATGCGGAGGTTCTTTCCGAGGTTTTAGAAGTCAAGGACCTTTTTAACAGATACTTATTTGACAAGATGAGTGGTGGGGAGAAGAAGAGGCTTGAGACTTTCCTGACATTACTTACTAAACCCAGGGTAGCTTTACTTGACGAGCCTGATAGCGGTGTAGACATAGAGTCTCTCAACAGGATGTCTGAAGCGCTGAAGGTGTCTCTGAGTAGGGGTATCTCAATAGTGTTAGTTACTCACTCCCTACACATGCTTAAGCTTTTACAAGAACATATTACTGCTGTTCACGTACTTTATGGAGGGACAGTCATGTATTCTGGACTTTATGACGAGATAATACCCTACATAGAGAAATATGGTTTCTCAGGAGCTCTAACCCAGTTTGCTAGGATGTGAGGTGGTTAAATGGATCGTGAGACACTTTTAAAAGCTCTTAACAAGCCCTCACCTTACGGTCCCGACGTCGATTTAGACAGGTTTAACGTAGGACCGACAGGAAGAGAACACCTTGGAGAAGAAGAGATTGATAAGATTTCGAGCAGGTTAGGTTTTGGCGGTGGTCTCTTAAGAAAAGCCGACTACCTCCAAGTTAATGAGTCCGTACTTTCGAGGTCTATGCGTGAGAAGCTAGCTGAACGTGGTGCGGTAGTCTTACCAACTAGTGAAGCTTTGAAGAAGCTTAACTGGGCCAGAGAGTACTCGTGGAAGCTAGTGAGTCCTGACACAGACAAGTATACCGCGGCTACAAGTCTTTACGGCAATGAGCTAGGGTTTTTCATCTACGTGCCGCCAAACACAAAAATTAAAGACCCTATTTATACGTGCTTATTCATAACGAAGAAAGGATTTGCTCAGTTACTCCATAATATAGTGATAGTCGATGATGGGGCTGAACTAAACTTAATTACTGGTTGTGGAGTTCCTGACCAACCCGTGGGCTCCTTACATGTTGGTATTTCAGAGTACTACGTTGGTAAGAGAGGTAAACTAACCTATACTATGATACACGCTTGGGCCCCAGACATGGTTGTAAGGCCTCGAACTGCTGTTAGGGTGGGGGAGGGTGGAGAGTACGTAAGTTATTACGTCATTTACTCGCCTGTGGAGTCTTTACAGACCTACCCGAAGGTTTATTTGAGTGAGGGTGGTAGAGCTACGCTAAATTCTATAGTTGTTAGTGAAGGTAGTGGAGTTTACGACGTGGGCTCAGCTATAGTGCTAGAGGGTAGAGACTCGGCTGGTGAGATCCTCTCAAGGAATTTAGGTAGGGGATCCTCATTCATTTACGCTAGGTCGAGGATAGAGGGTCGTGCCGGCCCCTCTAGAGGTCACATAGAGTGTTTAGGGCTAATAGAGAACAGCAGTGCTACTATAGAATCACTACCTGAAATAAGTTCTTCAAACCCTGAAGCTATCTTAACTCATGAAGCAGCCATAGGTAAGATAAGTGAAGACTTAATTAATTATCTTTTAAGTAAGGGCTTCTCTGAAGAAGAGGCTCGCACAGCAATAATAAAAGGCTTCCTCAATATCGAGGAGCCTAAATTACCTCAACAAGTAAGAGAGGTGATTAAGAGAACTATCGAATATATAGCCTCTAAAGCTACTGGTTAATAGCGGCTAGCGAGAGCGAACTTATAACCTACAAAAACATATTTTGAGGTATCGTAAAGTGCGGAGAGTACTCATAACACACACGGACCTAGATGGGGTAGCTTCAGGAGCCTTAATTATGAAGAAGTACGGTCACTTAGATAAGATATACTTTACTCAGCCACACAACCTTCACGCGAGACTAGCTGGGATACCAAACGGTAGCATAGTTCATATAACGGACATAGGCGTTAACAAAACTTCTCTAGATAGAATTAAGGAAAACATCAAGAGGATCCTGAACTCAGGTGGCGAGATATACTGGTTTGATCATCATGTTTGGGAAGAATCGTGGATCAAGGAACTTACTGAGTTAGGAGTAACTCTCTACGTGGATAGAACAACCTGCAGTGCCGGAGTAGTTAGTAAGTATCTTGAAGTCGAGAACTCTGAAGAATTAGTTAAAGCGACCTGCTCTGTTGATTTGTGGTTAATGAACGACTGGAGAGGAAACTTTCTCTCGAGGTATGTAGGCTATGCCGGAGGGGCTTCCTGGAAAGAAAAAGCTCTTAAGAAGCTAGTTAGTTTCGACGGCTCTATAGACTCAGAAGTGAGTGAAGTAGTTGAAAGAGCTGTTACTGAAGAGTTAAAGATTTATGACAAAGCCTTAAAGAAAGCTAAGATAAGAGAGTGCGGTGATCTTAAGATAGTCTACTATTTTAAAGATCAAGAAGAACACTTAACCTCGTATATTGCGAACATACTAATGTCTAGGTATGGAGCTGACGTAGCAGTAATATGTCGCAGAGGCTCTGTTAGTTTAAGGTCTAAATCTATTGATGTGAGGAAAGTGGCTCTCTCGATGGGCGGGGGAGGTCATCCAAGAGCTGCTGGAGCTGGTCTTAAGCCAGACCTAATAAGAAGAGTTATGTACTTCCTAGGTTTTAAGAAACTTTATACTGAGTGGTGTGTCAATAAAGTATTTCAACACTTGTTACTTACTCAGACCTGCTTAAATCAACCTCCACCACTTTGAGGAAATACTGCTATAGTATCGCCGTCTCTAACTACTGCTTGAAGACCTCCTAGGAACTCAACATGTCTTCCATTAACTAGAACTATAAAACCTCTTTTGAGACTATCTCGCTCTACTATCAGAGACTTTAAGTCTGGAACAGCTTCCAGAGCATCTTTTAAGGTCGTCTCTGGAGAGCTAATAATTAATTCTTTTCTAGACCAGCCAAGCTTCTCTTTAAGAGTAGTAAATACTTCTATCGTAACTCTAAACATTTTGCCACCACACCTAAGTATTACTTCTAAACTATCTTTAAAATCCTATAAATTTAGGACTTAATGCATAGCGCGTGAGTCTTTGGTGAGGTGCAAGACACGTGAGCCGCTCTTCGCCGAAGTCTGAAAACACAGCAACCTTCTAGGACCTCTTGTAGTTGTTTCGGGTTTCGTATCTGTTCATGTTGGTTGATGTAGGTGGGGACGCTTGTAAGTGTTTCTAGTGCTTCATGCGTGGGAGTAATTTGATGAGGGTTTGAGAGCCCTGTAAAGCGAGCTCTTCCCAAGTTACTTAAGATGCGGGGGTGTCTGAGGTCGCCCTGAATCCTCCCGAGCTCGATAAAAGCCCAAACAGGATGAAGGGAGAAAGAAATAAGACGATGGAGTTAACACAGGAGCTGGGCTTCGTAGACAGAAGACGGAGAAAACCTAACCTCCTTCCAGCTCTATAGAGGCGAAGCTTTCAGTTGTAGTTGGAGCGAACTTACACACGTAAACCAAACAACTGTGGCACTTGAAGTGAATATGAGTGACTACTAACTTACTAATACTTTACTTAGGTATACTATTATTGTTGGTGAATAATTTGAGTTTGTGTCCTCTCGAGTTCAGGTATGGTTCTGAAGAAATGAGGAAGATCTTCAGGAAAGAAAATATTCTGATGAGAATGATTGATGTTGAGATAATTTTGGTTAAGAGTTTAGAAGAATGTGGTCTTATTCCGAAAGGATATTCTGTGAATCTAGAGTCTTGTGCTCATTCAATCAAGCTTGATGAGGTAGACTCTTATGAGAAGTCGTTAGGTCACGAGGTCATGGCTTTGGTTGCAGCCATTGCTGACGCGTGCGGGGAGAGCGCTAGGTTTGTCCACTATGGGGCTACGAGTAATGACTTGATAGACACTGTGTGGGCTCTCTTAATTAGAGACGCGTTGCGGCTAATCAAATCTAAGCTAGTTAAGTTGATTGAGTTGCTCATAAAGCTTTCAGAGAGATATAGTGATACCTTAATGGTTGGCAGGACTCACGCCCAGCACGCCCTACCGATAACTCTAGGATTTAAATTTGCTAACTACTTATACGAGTTTACGCGAAGTCTTGAGCGGTTAATAAAGGCCGAACCTCAAGTCGTTCGTGGGAAGATGGCAGGCGCTGTAGGCACTATGGCGGGTTGGGGGAGTAAGGGACTTTGTGTAGAGTCTACATCTATGAGAGAACTCAACCTCCAGCCACACATCATAACCACGCAGGTTTCCCCCAGAGACGGTGTTGCTGAGTTAATTAGTGCCTTAGCAATCCTAGCCTCACAAGCTGAAAGGTTAGGCATAGAAGTGAGAGAGCTTATGAGACCCGAGATCATGGAATTAGCAGAGGGTGTTGAGGGCAGGGTAGGCAGTAGTACGATGCCTCATAAGGAAAACCCTGTTCTCAGCGAGAAGTTAGCAGGTCTTGCCAGGTTGATGAGGGCTTTAACCATAACTGCGTTAGAAGATATTCCTCTTTGGCATGAGAGAGACTTAAGCAATAGTAGTGCTGAGAGATTCTTGATTCCTCACTCTTTCTTAATAATAGACGAAATCTTAAACACCTTAATCAAGGTTGTTGAGAATCTCAGGGTCTATCCTGAGAAGATGATTAAGAATCTAGAGTTGAGTCGTGGCACGAACGTTAGTGAAGCTTTAGTACTCAGATTAACTGATAAGGGCATGCTAAGACATGAAGCGTATAAACTTGTTAGAGAGTTAGTGGGTAAAGCAGTTAGCGAGAATAAAGACTTCCCAATCATAGCGTCAGAAGACTCAAGGGTGCTTAAGTATCTCAGCAAAGAAGAGATTAAAGAAGTACTAGATCATAAGAGATATCTCGGAATGCATAAAGAGCTGATTAAGCGAGCCGTAGAGTACGCTAATAACGTTTTAAAACAATACTCACTACAGAGCTAGAAGAAAACTAAAAGTTTGGGAATATGTCTCTGATCAGCTTAAAGATAGTAAAGTGCTCAATTTTTATTTTCATTGACTAAAAATTATGGAGGTCTCATTATGAGGGTTCTAGTACTGGGTTCTGGTAGTGTCGGAACTTTAGTAGCACATGACTTAAGCAAGGATTTTGAGGTTTTGGTTGTAGATAGGGATGAGTCAAAATTAAAGAGAGTTGAGGAATTTGCTAGTGTGCTTAAGCTAGACCTCTCAAGAACTGAGGTTCTCGACGACATATTCAGGGGTTTTGACGTCGTAGTAAACGCGTTGCCTGGTTTTCTCGGCTTTAAAATACTTAAGAAGGCTTTAGTCGTAGGGCGTGACCTCGTTGACGTGTCTTTTATGCCTGAAGACCCCCTACCCCTGAATAACGAAGCTAGGCAACGAGAAGTAAGAGTTGTTGTAGACGCCGGATTTGCACCAGGTCTTAGCAATGTATTATTAGGACACATATACAGTAAGCTAGGCGTGTTAGATTTGGGTGTCATAAACGTGGGTGGTTTGCCTAAGGAGCCTAGACCTCCCCTATACCATCAAGTACTTTTCTCTCCTCAAGACCTGATAGATGAGTATTTGCGTCCAGCCAGGTGCATAATAGACGGTAAACTTACGTTGAAAGACCCTCTAGAGGTTATTGAGGAAGTACGTATAAAGAATTTCACGTTTGAGAGATTCCCTACTGACGGTTTGAGAACTTTATTGAGTACTATAAGAGCTAAGAACTTGATTGAGTACACGCTTAGGTGGCCTGGCCACTTAACTAGAATGAAGTTCCTGAAGGAGCTAGGGTTCTTCAGAAGCGAGTTCATAGAATCTACAATGAAGCTAGTAATACCTGCTATGACTTACGACTCACCAGACTTTTCAGTTATGGATGTTTACGGCAAGAGCGGTGAGAAAGAAATGAGGTTTTTCATGTATGATGAGTATAGAGAAGGCTTTAGTTCTATGTCTCGCGTGACAGGTTATATGACGGCATTAATCACGCGCCTAGTACTGAAGAATTACGTAGAACCTGGAGTGAATCCTCCTGAATATTTAGGTATGAGTGACCACACATTTAACTTTATAGTGAATGAGATCATTAAAAGGAACATAGTTTTGGAAGCTTATTAATTTCTTTAAATCAATGCTTAAAAAGGTATCCCAGTTCTTAAATATGGGCTGGACCTCATGCCTGATTTAGAATGGTGGGTGATTACCTATCTCACCGCTCTCATGATTCCTTACTTCACAGCGTTTCTTCTATATATGGTCAGAATAATTAAGGGGCCTACACTACCTGATAGAGTCTTAGCCGTTGACGCGTTAGGCTACGATTTAGCGGCTTTCATGACTGTCTTAACGATCATTTTAAGATCTCCTTTACTCATAGTTTGCGGAGTTGTTTTGATTTTATGGATATTTTCTTTAGATATTTACGTAGCTAAGTATCTTGAAGCTAGAGAGTTAGGTGATTAGCAATGACTACGCTAATTGAGTGGTTCTTAGTCATAGCTGGTCAGGCTTTGATAACTGTAGGAGTCTTCTGCGACTTAGTTGCTTCAATAGCTATGATAAGATTCCCCAACTTCTACACAAGATTACACGCAGCTACTGTAGGTAGTATAGGAGGTGCCTTCCTACCCATAATAGGCGTTGCTTTAGTGGCTGCAGGAGCTGATTTCTTAGGACCTTATAGGTGGTTCTTGTGCGGTGCCTCACTAGTTGTTGCTTTTATTGAGTTGCTACTTGCTGGTGCAGGCAGTCACGCGTTAGCTAGAGCTACACATAGGGCTAAAGCTGCACCCGTGAAACCCGTCATCGTGGATCAACTAGAGGAGGATAGGAGTAAGGGTGAGGTGTGATGGATTACATCGACTTAATCTTCCTGATTATGGGTATCTCAGCTCTTTCTTCGGTCTTGTTTACTTTCCTCACTATTAGAACTAAAGACTTAATGTACGCCGTGGTTTTCTCATCTGTTCAGAGTGTGGCTTACGCACTAATTTACTTCTTGTTACTAGCTCCCGACATAGTCTTAGTATATGTGGCAGTAGCTGTAGGTATCTACCCCTTAGTAGTGATACTTCTCGTTAAGAAGGTAGGTAGGTATGAGGTGATGACATGATGCTGAGAGATCTTATCTTCGTGTCTCTACTCGTCGTGATCATACTGGCTCTCACATACCTTACTTACTCTGGCGGGTTAGGAGACCTACCGCCTCAAGACATTAGATTTATAGCGAAGAATTACTTGAATCTGACCTACAACCAGGAAATTTCCTGGTTGTGGGCTGCGTCACCCGAGGCAGTTACGGCGATAGTCTGGGACTATAGAGGTCTTGACACTCTATTTGAGACCGTGGTCTTTTACGGCGCGATACTTGCAGCCCTAACTCTATTCCGGAGTATCTCTAAAGTGCCTGAGCTTGTTAGTAGTGCTGGGTTAAGCCTAGTTGTCAAGAGAGTTACCGCTATAATTACTTTAGCAATACTGACTGTAGCTGCTTCAACAGCTCTTCACGGGCACTTAACACCAGGTGGGGGTTTCCAAGGTGGGGCAATAGCTTCAGTAGCTCCCTTGCTCCTACTAGTAGTTTTTGGTAAGCAGTTCTTCATTGACAGGAAAATAACTTACAATAAGCTACTCTCTATACGGAACATCTCCCTAGCTCTACTGGGCTTTACTTCTGTAGCTCTCTTAGTCTTGGGTTTCTTAATTGGCGTAGAAAGCTACATCTTCCAAAACCAAGCTAAGACTATATCAACTCTCTCCTACCCGACACACTTGCTAGACGTTCCTTTAGGAGGCTCGCTCTTCTTCTTCAATCTTTTTGAGTTCTTAGCTGTTGCTGGCGGGTTTACTCTAGTCTTCACGATATTACTGAGTAAAGACGAAACACTGCGCAGAGAGCTTGAGGGTGAAGAACTTGGATATTGAGTTGATTAAGTTTATGTTCATGCTTACAGTAATATCTCTTTACTTCAACGTAGCTATATCACTTTATGGCGTAGTAGCTAAAGCAAACTTAGTGAAGAAACTTATAGCATTAACAATATTTCAGGACACGGTAAACATGTTTACGATTTTAGTTGGTTATAAGCTTTGGAGGCCGGGTCTCTTACTGCAGCCACCTGTCTTAACAGACTTAAGCCCTACTCCAGAAACTCTCAGAGAATTCGTAGAAAGATCTGTTGACCCACTACCACAAGCCTTCGTTCTAACAGCGATAGTCATAGGTCTAGCAGTGACTCTTTTTTTAACCACTATAGTAGTTCATGTAAGCTACCACTTCAAGACTGTGAACGTGGACGAGATAGGCAGGAGTAAGAGGGTGTACATACATGAGGAGGCTGTATAAGTCTATAGTTCCAGTACTGCTTTCGTTCATTATCTACGTAGTATATACAGGAACTTTAAGACTCTATGACATCCTCACAGGTTTTTTAGTAGCTCTCATTATAGGAGTACTTACTTCAAACTTACTCATAGAAGACTGGAGAAAGAGTTTGAGTTTAAGAAGGTTTGTTAACTTAGTCAGGTTCGCTTTTAGATATTTCTTCATAGATGAGGTCAAAGCTCACTTACTCTTGATTAAGTTAAGCCTAAGTCCTAAACTAGACTTAAGGCCTGCTATAGTTAAGATGCCTATAAAGACTAGAAACGACTACGGAATAACTCTAGTTTCTCTATCTATAACTAACACTCCAGGCACTGTAGTTGTTGACCTTAATAAAGAGAAAGGGAATATCTATGTTCACTGGATATACGCAAAGACAACGAAGCCTGAAGAGTCTTATAAAGAAGTAAGTGAGGTTTTTGATACGTACGCTTTAAAAGTTTTTGATTAGGTGAGCTGAATGAACGAACCATCAGTCGGTTTAGTCACTGTGGCGCCCGTCTTAGTTGCTTTCGTGTTGCCAGTTCTGACACTTAAGTTCAGGTCTCGTATTCTTTACGCTACCATAACTACTGCAACTACATTTTTTGTAGCGGTTCTAACCTTGGTTAACTTAGTAGAAGTAGTTAGAGGCAATGTCTTGACATACTCTTTTGGTGGGTGGCCACCACCCCTAGGCATCGTTTACGTAGTTGATTTTCTTAATGGCGTCTTGGGCTTCCTAGCAGCTACTTTATTTTTCTTCTCGTCACTCTACATGTATTGGTATTTTAGTAAGATTGAGTCTGGGTATGAGTGGCTCTCAACATTAATTCTCATACTGCTAGCCGGCGTTCTCGGCTGTCTCTATACAGGCGACCTCTTCAACTTCTTCGTAATGCTTGAGGTACTCAGCATCTCTTCTTACGCGTTAGTAGCATTCTTTAGGAGGAGGAAGTGGGCTGTTGAAGCTTCTATGGCCTACAGCTTTATAGGAGCTTTAGCTACTATGTTATTCTTTTTCGGTGTTATTTTTATCTACGCGTCTTTCGGGACAGTAAATATTGCAGACTTGGTAGTTAAGACTCACCAAGAACCTCAGTTGCTCTCTGAGTACTTAGAGAGATGGTCTGGTAAGTGTGTTGGTGAGTGGTGTTACGGTAACGTATTCATAAGTTCTGCTTTAGCAGTAGCTCTGATGTTGTGGGCGCTGAATTTTGAGGCTGGCTTATTCCCCAACAACTACTGGATGCCTAGCGCTTACGCAGAGTCACCAACTCCTGCCTCAGCCTTATTTGCTGGGATAGTCGATAAAGTCGGTACTTACGGCGTTATTAGGCTTTTCATAACGTTGTTTACGGCCTACGGCGCAGTACTAGCATTCCCTCTATGGGGTATTGCTTTCAGAGATTTCATCCTCATGATACTGAGTTTTCTTGGCTTAATTACAGGCTACTTAGGAGCTCTACTTATGTTTCCGCAGAAGAACGTGAAGAGATTACTTGCTTACTCAACAATAAGTCATATCGGGATAATATTTACTTCTTTTGGCGCGTTAGTTTCTAGAATGCCCTTGAGCGCTTCAGCAGAAGCGTTAGGTGGTATCTTACTTCACATGATAACTCACGCTATTGGCGAATTCGCGCTATTTATAGGCTTAGGAACACTTTCGATAGTAGCAGGCTCCACAAGCCTGGCTGAAATGCAGGGCTTAGGTAGTAGGTACCCGCTACTCACTGCCTCCATAATATTAGGTTTTCTAAGCTTACTAGGCGTCATACCGCTAGCAGGATTCTTCAGTAAGTTCATGATTTTCACAGCATTAATGAACTCTGGCTTACCCTTACATGCCCTATCCATAGTACTAATCTCTGGAATCTCAGCTCTCGGTTACTTTAAAGTCATTTATACGTTAGTCGTGGGCAGGAGCTCTGAAGAGAGGGTGCAGCGGGACCGCTTAATTATCCCGACCCTAATACTCTTAGTCTTAGCGGCTACGTTAGTTATTTTAGGAGTTATGATTTTGCAGGGAGCTATAATCAGCGAGTTAATAAGTCACGCGGAAAGCCTATTAAGTATTGATGGCTTAAGTAAATATATTAACTCAGTAAGTGAGTTGAGTAAAGCTCTTGGGGGTGGTTAAATGAGTTTAAATAATCTGGGTAAGTCTTTATATAGGAGAGCAAATGTTTATGCATTTTTAAATAGTGAAACAAAAACATTAGTGAGGTAGTAAAAATGATAGATAAGTGGATGTATCCTTACATCATCGCTTCTATCTCATTCTTACTCTACGTCGTAGGTAACGCGGTTAAGGCTAAGTACTCGCGAACATCACTAATCATAAGGTATAGCTCTCCCATAGTAATGTTGCTTTACTCTATAGTAGTCATTAGTCAGCCGTTCGGTCTAGTTAAAGGCTTGTTTGCTTTATTAGCTTCGATAGTAGCTTTATTCATCACCCCGTACACGATACACTATGAAAACCACAAGTATCCTGGAAGAAACTTGACGCTACTGATAGACTTATTCGTTTTAAGTGTTTACCTAGTATTCATATCAGAGAATTTAACGAGCTTCGTGATGTTCTGGCTTTTCGCTGAGATAGTTGGTTTCTTCACGATAGTTTTTGAGGTGGAGAGGAGGACTTTAGTAGCCGGGCTTAGGTATTTGCTCATTTCTATGGTTCCAGCAGACGTAGCTCTCCTCACTATACTCGGGCTTACGGCTTTGAAGCTAGGATTCGCAGGAGCTTTTCAGCTACCTATCAGCGAGCTAAGCACGCATCTATTAGGCGTTAACCCACTACTACACTTAATAATAGCGGTAGGACTGCTCGCAAAAGCTGCTGTAGCGCCATTCCACTTCTGGTTGCCTGACGCGCACTCACTAGCGCCGGCTCCGGCCTCAGCAATTTTGTCTGGGGTGATGGTTAAGATGGGTATTTACGGATTCTACTTAATAGTGCCCGCTATTGAGTCTATGTACGTGTACTACGCGCTACTGGTTTTTGCGTCACTGACCGTCATCTACGGTGGTCTGCAAGCTCTCATACAAGCAGATATAAAGAGAATCTTGGCTTACAGCACAATCGAGAATACTAGCTTAATAACGATAGCGCTAGCTTCCTACGGAGCTTTCAAGATAGAACTACTCCTAATCGCAGCACTAATTTACTCAGTAGCTCACGGAATTTTCAAAGCTACGTTGTTCATGAATTCAGGCACTGTCGAGATATTAACACACACTAGAGACATAAACAAACTAGGATATTTAGCCAAGATAGTTATTAAGCCTACTATAACAGCTCTTCTTTCTGTTCTTTCTTTAATAGGTACGCCCCCAACACTAGGATTTTTAGGTAAGATACTACTCCTCGCAGGGCTAGTATCAATATATCAGGTATCAGTAACTATGGCTGTACTACTCTTAGTAGTAGCGGCTTTAGGTGCTGCACTAGCAGTTGCTTACGGCTTGAGATACGTAACTGTCTACTGGGGAGCGACCTCTTTCAGTAAACCTAAAGAACTTAAACTGAATACCGGTACTGAATCTTCAGAATTAGGGCTCTCAATACTTAACATCGCACTAACACTGCCTGTTTACTTTGTTGTAGTAGTCGCTGGCTTAGCTTCACTAGACTTACTCTACGTAGTCCCGTTGGGTTTAGCTACGGCGATGATGTCAGTACTTGTGTATTACACCTACTTCTACGTAAGAAGGGGTGCTAGAGAGGAATCTTGGTTAGGGGGTGCACTGCCTTGAGTTCTGAGTCTGCGTCAGTCATAGGTAGATTCAGCGATATACTACGTAAATACCTGAGGAGACTAGTCCCTTCAGCAGTTAAGATGAGTTTCTATTACGACGTAGGTCAGAATTTCGAAAGAGGGGAAAAATCATTCACACATCTTTTACTCGATTCTGCTAGCTACGTATACAAGGTATTCAGCGTTAGTGAAGGCTTGCTTTACAAACATTATAAGATGTTCGCTAAGGATCTGATAGACTTAACTTCAGCGATTGAAGACGCCCTATCCTTCACTTCACTATACATGAACTTATTAGTAGTTTTCGCAATGCTACTTATGGTGTTCCTAGCATGGAAGCCCTAACAATCTCATTTTCTCTTTTATTTACGTTCGTACTTTCTCTCCTACCCCCGCTACTAGACGGTATCGAGAGGAAAGTCCGCGCTAAAATACAGAGTAGGTTTGGACCACCAACTTTCCTCCAGACCTGGTACGACCTGTTTAAGTTGGGTGTTAAAGAGCTTAAGATACCTCTCAGCGGAGAGTCTGCAGTATTCTTAGTCATGCTCTCCCTGTTAGTAGCTTTAATGTCTCTCTATGCCGTAGTTTACGTAGTCCTGACGCTAACTAACATAAACCTTATAGTTCTAGCCATGTTCTTAGTTCTTGTGGTTACCTCGCATAGCTTAGGTTTGGTAGCTTCAGCCACGACTTCTAATCCTTTCGCTTTAATAGGTGGCTACAGAAGCATACTTCTGGCAGTACTTAACGAGCTTGGATTAATTGTAGGCAGTTTCTTATCTATTTTTTTAGGTCTTAAGCTAGCAACTCATTACTCGGTCTCAACACTAGCTACATACTTGTTGAGCTTAGCAATCTTGTTCGTAGCCACATACGTTAGTAGTGGTCGTTTACCATTTGATATTCACGAAGCAGAGCCTGAACTAGCTTCAGGAATACTCATCGAATTTAGTGGTAAGGTACTTGGCTTCTACATATACTCACATCTATTGATAAGGTATGTGTTGTCTCTTCTAGTAGCTGTGGCCTTGATATCTCCACTCACGCTTTTCTTCCCTTCACTCTTAGTAGCTTTTCTAATATCTCTGTTACTCTCGACACTTCTCTACATAGCCTACGGAGTAGTAGCTACTCTTCTAGGGAGGACGCGCGTGGATATAGGTGTGAGGACGCTATTCATATACTACTTGATTGTTTTAACTGTTTTGGTGATTTTTACATGGATTGGTATTTAAGTGTAAATAACATAGTAATAAGAGGATGATAGAATAATGAGTCATGATTTCAGTAAATTAATTGAAGACCTCTCTAGAGGTCCTAGAAGTCACGCAATATTATCTAGAGTACTTAGTGTTTGCGGAGACTCATTACTAGACTTAAGTAGGAGAGGTGTAACCATCAAGGTAGTGATTAAAGCTGATTGCTTACGTACGGCTCTTGAGAGTATCTATAAAGAACATGACTTGTATTTTAGAACTATGGCCGCCTCAGACGAGAGACTTAAGGAAGGTCTTACTAAACTTTACTACGTTTTCGGGATTGATAGTGAAGGAACAAATATTGTTTTCGAAGTACCCGTAATAGACGGGGTTAAGGTAGACACTATAAGTGATCTCTTCAGAGCTTCCGACTGGTACGAGTTAGAAGCGCATGACCTCGTAGGAGTAGAATTTAATGGCAGACCCTTAAGGAGGTTAGTTTTGCCTGACGACTGGCCAGAAGGTCTTTACCCTCTGAGGAAAGATATTAGTGTAGATGAGATAAAAAAGATGTATCAGCCTCAGACAGTAACTCGTGTTTCTGAGTTAGGTGTGGAAGAGGTTGTGAGGATACCTGTCGGCCCCTACCACCCAGCACTTCACGAGCCAGAGTATTTCGAGCTATACGTTAGAGGAGAGAAAGTAGTTGACGCAAGATATGTTGGCTTCATGGTTCACAGAGGTATAGAGAAACTAGCAGAAAGCATGAAATACGACCAAGTTCCTTTCTTGGCTGAACGTATTTGCGGTATCTGCGGCTTTGTTCACTCAACCAGCTATGTCCAGGCAGTAGAGGATGCGCTAGAGATAGACGTGCCTGAAAGAGCACACTTCATAAGATCCATAGTTCTTGAAGTCGAGAGACTACATAGTCATCTCCTATGGCTAGGCGTAGCTCTTCACCTGCTAGGCTACGACACAGGATTCATGCATGCTTGGAGGATTAGAGAGAAAGTCATGGTGTTAGCAGAGCTACTGACGGGTAGCAGGAAAACTTACGGCATAGACTTAGTCGGGGGCGTTAAGAAAGACATTGATAAGGATAAGATACCTAAAATCAGAGAGACACTAAACCTGCTTAAGAAAGAATTTAAAGAACTCGTAGAGGTCGCGACAAGCGTGCCGCAGGTTAGAGCAAGACTCACAGGAACAGGCATACTACCTAGAGGTGAAGCTAGGGCCTACTCCTTAGTAGGGCCTACTGTCCGAGGTTCCGGGTTAGCGAGAGACGTGAGGAAAGACTACACGTACGCAGCTTACCACTACGTTAGCTTTAAAGTGCCTGTCTACACTGAAGGCGATAACCTGGCTAGAACTCTAGTCAGGATAGATGAGGTTTTCGAGAGTATAAGTATTATTGAGCAACTCATTGATATGTTACCGGGCGGACCTATAAAAACTGAGAAGTGGGAGCCTCAACCAATGAGGCTAGGTATTGGCGCTGTAGAAGCTCCTAGAGGTGAGGTAATACACGTAGTTCTAACAGACCTTTACGGACCATACAGGTGGAGAGTTAGAGCCCCGACCTACCAGAATCTCCAGGCAGTACCCATAATGCTTAAAGGAGTTGACCTAGCTGACGCACCACTAACTATAGCTAGCATAGACCCTTGCTTCTCATGTACTGACAGAGCAGTAATCATAAACTTGAAATCTGGCAATGTTAAGACATTACCTTTAGGAGTTATTTCTAGAAGAGGGAGAAAGAATGGTTAAGTTCCTTAAGATGCTTTCAATCTCTGCTCGTGAAGGGACTGCTACAAGAAAATATCCTTTTGAGTCACCGTTAGTTACGCCTGAATTTAGAGGGAAGATTGAGGTAGACCCGATTAAGTGTGTTGGGTGCGGCGCCTGCACTAAGATATGCCCTCCTAAAGCGTTAACCATGGGTTACGAAGGTAATGAAGCAACACTCAAGTATTTCGTCGGCAAGTGTATCTTCTGTGGTATGTGTGCGTACGTGTGCCCTCAGAAAGCTATATCAATCTCTAGAGAATTTGAGCTGGCTACGTGGGAGTTAGGAGATCTTTATGATGAGGTAGTCCATAATACTGTCAGGTGTAGGATTTGCGGCAAGTCTTTTACTACGGTAAAGTTTGTTAAGGAAGTTGAGAAAAGAATAGAGAATAAAGTTCCTGAAGACCTCCTCAGCGTGTGTCCCGAGTGTAGGAAGAAACTAACTGCTCGTAAGATCGGGAGCAAGGTAGTGGGTGTTAGCGGTGAGTGATGAGGGAAGACTTGACTTGACATCCTCGTCTGGCCCTAGCGTTCTTGAGGAGGCCTTCAGCAAGCTTAAGAGGAGTATATGGGTTTTTCACCTAAATACTGGCAGCTGCAACGGGTGTGATATTGAAGTCTTAGACGTGCTAACACCTTACTTTGATGTAGAGAGATTCGGTATTAAGTTGGTGGGTTCTCCCAGACACGCAGACCTGATATTGTTGACAGGTCCTGTAACTATCAAGACTATAAACAAGGTGATTAAAGCTATTAAGGCCATGCCGAGACCCAGGCTTGTGTTGGCTCTAGGTTCTTGTGGTGTTGGGGGCGGGATATGGTTTAATACTTACGCAACTTTAGGCGGGTATACCAAGCTCGAAGAAATTCTTAAGGAAGCTGGTGTAGAGGTAGATAGAGTAGTTTACGTCCCAGGATGTCCTGTAAGGCCTGAAGCAATCATATACGGGGTTGCGGTTTTATTAGGTCTTCTCCAACCCAAATCAAAACATAAGAGGGTGGTAGCCATTGAAGGTTAGAATTTACTACTGTGTTGAACACGGTTCAGGTGCTGTGATTCCGAGACATCACGTAGCGCCGTATTCTGTTTGCGAGGACGTAGACGTGGTAGAACTAGATTACTTAAGGAACATTTTACCAGCTCAAGCACTAGACCAGCTACTCAAGAGAGGAGAAGCTAGAATCAGTAGTATAGAGATAACTGAAAAGCTCTCTGGAAAAAGAGTCGAGAACTCCTACATAAAGTTAATTATAGTTTCAGAGTAGTTTATGAGGTGATGATGAAATGAAGTTTGCTTTCATGTGCAAGAAAAGGCAAGGAGGCGGAGGTAGGGGTAAGGTAGCTGTTGTAGGCGGTGGTCCAGCGGGACTAGCAGCTACAGGCTACCTAGTATGTCAGGGATATGAAGTAGACGTTTACGAGAAATTACCTCTTGCGGGAGGCTTAATGATGTTCGGCATACCCCCCTACAGAATACCCAGAGATAGCGTTATGGAAGGGACTGAAGACCTTGAAAAGAATTTCGGTGTTAAGTTTATTTATAGGACTAAAGTCTTCTGCGGCGAGCCTAGACACGATGAGGGAGACGAATTCGTCAATAACGTGGTTGACTTAAAGAAAGTCATGGAAGAGTATGATGCCGTGTTGTTGACAACAGGCATATGGTCTTCGAGGAGGTTAGGAGTGCCTGGAGATAACGCTAAAGGAGTTTTCTCAGCTCTGGAATACGTTTATAGCTGGTGGACATACGAGTTAGGGTACTCAACACATAAGCCTCTTGTAGGCAATAAAGTGGTCGTCATTGGCGGGGGATATAGCGCGATAGACGCTGCTGAAGTAGCCTTGATGAAGGGGGCTAAGGAAGTCTACCTAACTTATAGAAGGACTATCAAGGAAGCACCGGCGGGTGAATACGAAATACGTAGAGTAGCTTCTGAGGGTGTTAAGTGGGTGGAGCTTGTTCAACCTACTAAAGTCGTTGTATCTGGTGATAGAGTAGTTGGGGTAGAGTTTGTTAAGATGAAGTTAGGCGAGCCTGACGAGACTGGAAGACCTAGGCCGATGCCCGTGCCTGGCACAGAACACGTTATAGAGGCAGACACCGTCTTAGCAGCTGTAGGAGAGATACCAACTCCGCCACTGGGTACAGAATGTGATGGTATTAAGGTAGACCCTAAGAGAAGAACAGTGATAGTCAACGAAAGAATGCAGACAGGAGTTGAGAAAGTCTTTGCGGCGGGAGACGTAGTAACGGGTCCTTCAATGGTAGGTAAAGCTATCGGGAGTGGCTTAAAGGCAGCAACACACTTAGATCATTTTTTAAGAGCTAAGAGGGTGTTATGAGATGGATTTAGAAACTTTCAGTAAGTATGGTGGCATGAGCCGAGTAATAAACTACGACGTGTGTATAGGTTGCTATACTTGTGAGGAAGTGTGTTCGTTCATACATGAAGGCAGAGGCTACATAAAGTTATACGATATAGGGGGAGGACTTAACAAGCCCATATCGTGCTTCCACTGTGCTAAGGCACCCTGCATTACGGCATGCCCCACCGGAGCCATGCATAAAGACGAGGACGGTGCTGTATTAGTGGATATTTCAAAGTGTATAGGGTGTTCCGCGTGTTTAGCCGCCTGTCCTTTCGGCATCCCCGAGATAATACCGCCTGGATTTGCGACTAAGTGTGACTTATGCAATCCGTTAAGGTCTGAGGGTTTGACGCCTGGATGTGTAGCTATGTGCCCTACTAGGGCTATAGTGTGGGGCACTACAGCTGAGGTAGCTAAAGAATTGAGAGTGAGGGCTCTGAAGAAGCTAGTCTACAAGCCATTACCTTAAGATCAGGTAATCCCCTTTATTAAAGAATATTTACTCTCTATAGCTTTGGGTTTGGCTTTCGTAATGTGCCTCACTAAGCTTGTTCAAGTAATCCTCGTTGTATCCTACCAGCAAGCACTCGATCTTGGTGATGTCTTTCAAAGTCACTGACAACGCGTTTAATCCATTGCATAGCTTGGCTTTAGCTCCGAGAGCTGAAGCTATTCTTAATGCAGCCGCCACGTCGACATTTCTCAGTTTAGCTCTTGTGTCTATGAATGCTTCAGCGTTGCCGAGCCCCACATATATTATGTCTAATGCAGCACTACCTAGCGACCTTAGACTAGCTCGAGAACCTCTCTCAGCCCAGTAATACGGGATTATTTTATATGAGTCAGGTAATTCAAAATATCCTAACACGACTCCTGGAGGCTTCGGCCTTCTAGTTGCTGGGATGCCAGCAATAGTCACCCCTTCTGAGTGGTCAAAGCTATAGTCTATTCTACGAAAAACATCATAGACTACAGCATAAGAAACATCTCCTATAGTTGGGTCTTCGCCGTCTAGCGGGGCTACAGCTATGGAGATAGATACCCAAGGTATTTGAGCGTCGTAGTTCATAGACCCGTCTACCGGGTCTACTACAACGACCCATTCAGGCTCACCACAAAAGCGACGTACGCCTGACTCCTCACTAACGAACAAGAAACACTCTTTAATTCTTCTTCTTAACTCATCGAAAATAATGTTTTCTGCTTCTATGTCAAAGACCTTACTAGTATCTCCACTAGAGTTAACCCTAACTATAGCAGATGGTCTGTGAGTCTCTGTCAAGTAGTTGGCAACCTTCTCAGCCGCAGCGATTAACGTGTCTTTCAAGTTATTCACTCAAATCTAAATCTAGGTCGCAATTTTTAAGTGTACGTTATTTATGTGAAGTGGGAGGCTAGGGAATGTCATGGCACTCGAAAGAAGTTCAGGAAGTCTTCAAAGAACTAAATACAACCCCAGAAGGTCTCTCGTCAAGTGAGGTTAGGAAGAGGCTTACCGTGTATGGTTTAAACGAGATAAGAGGTAAGCCTAAATCCCCACTCAAGTTGTTTCTTAAGCAGTTCACCAACTTCTTAATACTGATTTTGTTAATAGCTACGTTAATCTCAGGTTTTCTAGGAGAGTTAGTTGATGCTTTAGCTATACTACTCATAGTCCTCATAATGGGTGTTTCCGGCTTTCTTCAAGAGTTTAGAGCTGAGAAAGCTATAGAAGCTCTGAAGAAGCTAGTTGTTTCTGAGGTTAAAGCCGTTAGAGACGGGAAAGTCGTCGTAGTTCCTTCAACTGAGTTAGTGCCGGGTGACGTCATTCTTTTAGGTGAAGGCGATAAGGTTCCTGCTGACATTAGACTCATAGACTCCGTAGACTTGAAGGTTGATGAGTCCCCCCTCACAGGAGAGTCCGAGCCTGTCCTGAAAGACCATTCAGCCGTATTGCCTGAAGAGACAGGCATTCATTCAAGGACTAATATGCTGTTCATGGGTACCTACATATATTCTGGTAAGTGTAAGGGGGTCGTAGTCGCGACCGGGTCTAAAACTGAGCTAGGTAAGATAGCCGAGAAGCTAGGTGAGATAAAAGAAAAGAAAACATTACTTGAGGAAGAGCTTGACAAACTCGGCAAGAAACTTGGGGCTATAATACTCGGCATAAGCGTCTTAGTATTTAGTATCTCATATCTGGTAGTTAGAGAGCCCTTAATAGAATCGCTACTTCTAGCCGTCGCTCTAGCCGTAGCAGCTATACCGGAGGGTTTGCCCGCCATAGCTACGTCTGTGCTCGCTTTAGGAGCTTACAGAATGTCGAAGAAAAACGTGATAGTGAGAGAATTAGGAGCTATAGAGACTTTAGGCGCTTGCGATGTCGTGGCGTCAGACAAGACCGGGACTATAACTAAGGGTGAAATGACTGTTAAGAAAGTCTGGGTCAGTGGTGTGGAACTCGGGGTAAGTGGTGAAGGTTTTGAACCCGTGGGTGAGGTAGTCTTTACCAATTCTGGTAATGAAGCCCTCATATCTAAAGAGCTTGAAAAACTAGCAGAGTATCTAGTTGTTCATATTGGTGAAGACGCTAGCTTATTCTACGACAACGGCGTGTGGAGAATTAAGGGATCCCCTACAGAGGGGGCTGCCCTCGTATTCGCTCATAAAGTCTTAGGTAGCAAAAGAGTTGAGAACTTAAAGAAAAACACTGAATTAGTTAAGGTCATTCCGTTTGACAGGTTTAGAAAAAGAAAGACTACAATACACAAGCTTAGCGATGACGAATATTTAGTTATATCTTCAGGAGCTCCCGAATTACTCCTCAGTCTCTCGAGCTACGTCCTAATTGATGGGTCTCTCAAACCACTCAACGATGAACTTAAGAAAGAAATAAATGAGTATATAGAGTCAATAGCTTCTCAAGGTTTCAGAACGTACGGCTTTGCCTACAAGTTAGTTAAGTCTGAAGTACTTGAACAGAGTATTAAGGAGGTTGAGGAAGGACTTACTTTCTTATCAGTTATGGGGATCATTGACCCTCCTAGAGAGGGTGTTAAGGAGGCTGTAGAGGAGTTGCGTAGAGCCGGCATAAAAACCGTGATGATTACAGGGGACCATAGACTAACTGCTGAAGCTATAGGTCGTTTGATAGGTCTCGATGAAGGCTTAGTACTTGAAGGCAAAGACTTAGACAAAATGAGTGATGCAGAGTTAGAGAGAGTAATAGATGACGTAGTCGTACTGGCTAGGGTAACGCCAGAACATAAAAGAAGAGTTGTTAAGGCTCTTCAAGCAAGAGGTCACGTAGTCGCTATGACGGGAGACGGAGTGAATGACGCGCTAGCACTTAAAGAAGCTGATCTAGGCATTGCTATGGGTATTAAAGGGACTGACGTGGCTAAGGAGGTATCTAAGCTAGTTATTAAAGATGACAACTTTGTTACCATAGCCGCAGCTGTTAAGGAGGGTAGAGTAATATTTGAGAATCTTAAAAAGCCAATAAACTATCTTTTACCCGCTAATCTAGGTGAGATAGCAACTATATTGTCGGCTGAGCTAGCTATGCTCCCATCACCCTTAACTCCAGCACAACTATTGTGGATAAATGTAACGACAGACGCTTTACCGGCTTTAGCTCTCAGTAGTGAGCCTCCAGAACCTGACCTGATGAAGAGACCTCCGAGAAAGAGGCAAACACCTTTCTTAACTAACAGAAAGATAGCATATTTCGTGTTATTAGGTTCCCTTATAGGGTTGGTTAACTTAGCCATATACACGTTTACTCTTGGCGCTTACATGGACAGAGACCTAGCTAGGACACTAGTCTTCATAGCTATTGGAATGAGCGAGTTTGGGAGAGCGTTAGTCTCAAGATCCGAGAATATGCACTTCTGGTTCAGACCCTTTAATAAGTGGCTCATTCCCTCAATAATTGCTTCACTGGCTTTGTTGTTGGCTACAGTGTATGTACCGCATCTCTCATCAGTATTTAAGACTGTAGAGTTGCCTCCAGAACTTATCTTTTTAGCTCTTTTGACTTCAGTACCAATAATGTTAGTTGATGAGCTTAGGAAGACTCTAGAAATAAAGATTTAGAGTCTGGGAAAAGCTTAAAGGTATCTTAAATTTCTTTATTCTAGGGTGGATAGCTACTGAGTAGCGGAAGCATGCTAGCTATAATCCTTTTTTTCTCGAGTTTAGGAGGAGTCTTCAAGATTTTAGGAGGTATTCTTTACGGCTCTAAAGCTGTCTTTGTTGATGCGATGACTTCCATAGCTAACTTGCTAGCGTTGTTGCTAGCTATAAGGTACTGGAGGAACAGTCTTAAGCCTCCAGATGAGGACCATCACTTCGGTCACTATAAATTAGCTTTTGGAGGCTCTATATCTACTTTAATGATCTACTCTTTCGTTGCTGGTTTGGTAACGCTTAAGTTGATTGAGTTAAGAGAGTATACGGTATCTTTAGAAGCTCCCTTAATGGCTTTCTTAGGAGTACTGTGTTACGTGGTCGCAATATCTGTTTCTAGGAGATTAAAAGGAATTTTTATACACTACTCTAAGTTTACGGTAAGCGAGTTAATCGAGGGTGCGGTAGTTGTTACTTCCTCTCTTGCCGGCGCGCTACTTAGTTACTTGATAGACTATGTTGGTGCGTTAATTCTTGCGTTATACATCTTTTACGAGTTAAGAGAGGTCTTCTCTGAGGTCATGAATTACGTGGGTGATACTGCCCCTTCGTTAGATGTGGTGAGGGTTGTTGAAGAAGAGTTTAGCAAAAATAACTTGAGTTTAGGTAGCATACGTTTAAGAAATGTTGATGGCTCACACTATCAAGGCGCCGCGACAGTTTTAGTTAGTCCCGAAGACGATATAGTAGTCTTAAGTGAGAGAGTTGGTAAGGTTAAAGAGGCGTTACACGGTCTCGGCATTGATTTAACAATCGAGTTTAAGTTACGTACTCCAAAGGTGAGTATTGAGTATGGTGAGTAACAAAGACTTAAACGATAGGTTTGAGAAACTTAAGGACCTTATAAGAGAATTCATAAAGCTTATTGGGGACAACCCCGATAGACCTGAACTCAAGGACACGCCAGAACGAGTGGCCAGGATGTGGCTTGAAGAACTAGCTCTAGGCTATGGGAAAGACCCGGACGAATACTTAAAGTACTTCCATGTTAACTCGGCAAATTACATAAGCACTAACAGACTCGTTGCTGTGCTCAACATACCTGTTAGGTCTATATGTGAGCATCACTTACTCCCATTCTATGGGAATGCTTACGTGGTTTACGTCCCGAGTGGTGAAGTGTTCGGGCTGAGTAAGTTTGCTAGAGTCATTAACGTTTTTGCTAGAAGGTTGCAAATCCAAGAAAGATTAACGGAAGAAATAGCTGACTACTTATTCGGAAAGCTTAAAACTAGAGGACTCTTGATAATGATAGAAGCTATACATACGTGTGCTTTGATACGGGGAGTAGAAGAACCCTTAACCATGATCACTCTCACAACAAGAGGCGAGTTAAGTACAGACAGAGAATTACGTGAAGAAGCATTAAAAATCATAAAAGAAAAGAAGACCCCAAAAAAGCTTACGACCTCCTAAACCCAGAAATTATGACCTCTTTTGTTTCTGCTCTTGCGTAACCCCACGGCATTGCCTGCGTATTGTAGGCGCCGTATGCGTTACCTCTATAATCTAGTGCTATGAGCCCGGCAGTGTCTTTACCATATATAGATGTATGGTACTGGATAGCTAAGCGAGCAGCAGTGTCAGCTAAGTAACCCTCACTAATCAGGTTTACTGCCTTAAATGATAACATACTCATTATTATTGTCTCACCTATTCCTGTAGCCACTGCAGCGCCATATCTGTTAGCAAAGAATCCCGCGCCAGGAACCGCGGAGTCGCCGACACGTCCTGGGAGCTTTAAGATTACGCCGCCAGTAGACACTGCTGCAGCTAGTTTACCTGCACTATCTAGAGCGACTGCACCTACAGTGTCGAAATATCCTAGTTTCTGAGCTAACTCAAAACTCTTCTTGAATACTGCGTCGCCTGATAACGCTTTCTTGAGTACTTCTTCATAACGCTTCTTAACTCTTTCAGATAGTCCTGGGTGCTTAGAAAGACCTAACCTGGCTGCTAGTTCATCAGCAGCGTTGCCAGCTAATAAAACGTGGTCTGTTAATTCAAGAACTTTGCGAGCTAAGAGTACTGGGTTCTTAGGATACGTGACCGCAGCAACAGCCCCTGCACGACTACTCCACCCATCCATTACTCCAGCATCCATTGATATGCCGCCCCTTAAGTCAGGTACCGAGCCGAGACCGGCGTTTAGAACTCCTGAATCCTCTAATGATATAGTAGCTTCGACAACCGCGTCTAGAGCTGAACCTCCACTTTCTAGTACGTCAGTACCTCTTCTCAGCGCATCTTGTATTACTTTCCTTATAACTTCTTCATCAACGCTCCTCCAAGTCCCGGCTCCGCAATGAACTACTAAAACACCCTTCATTCGCGAATCCCGAAACATTTTTAATAATTATTAAATAAGTTTTAGTATTTAGCCCTCTTCCCCGTCCTGAAGAATCGCTTCGAGTTAAGTATCTTCTCTAAAGAAGTAAATGACTATCGTGTTAACCCAAACTTATTGAGTAGTAACTCGTATGCTTTGTTTTTAGCTATGTTAGGAGATCCTCGGGGTCCCGGTCTCTTCATGTAAAACGCATTAACTTCGTATACAGTCCCTCTCAACCCTTTATCTATGGATATCTTGCCTAACCTTATTAGGTCACACAAGATTCCTGCTAGGGCTGGGGAGTCATTTATTCTAGCGTTTATGTATATTGAGTCTCTGAAGCCGTTAAAGCTTATATATTCTATATGCATAGCGACATACTTCTTATCTCCTAGAGGTTCTAGGTATCCCGTAGGCTTTATGAACGCAGGAACTTCATAGCCTGTAATGTCTTTTATCATGCTATTCTTAGTAAGTTCTTTCATGTGGTTCCTGTCGTGCCTTGTAAGAGCGTAGAAGTCTGTATTACCTCCTATGTTAAACTGCACTATGAATTCTATCAGCCTATTTCTTTCTGCTAAATGCTCTATCAGGTCAGCTGTTAAGGGAGTTGCTCCAGTAGCTCCGTCATCACCAAAAACTACAACACCTGACTCCTCGAGGAGTTTGAGTAGCCCCGGGTTGTTTGCTACAGGTGTTGGTATTGCATTGACGAAAGCTACACTACCTCTAGCTTTAGCGTATAGAGAGGCTACATACGCGTAAGAGTGCGTGGCTGGCACGTCTCCCTTCAAGATTCTGTCAAGAGCTACTGACTCATCAAAGTACTCCTCACCATACTCTGTAGTTATTACGTTAACTATGACGTCAGGTCTTAAATCTAGCCACTCACCTAATAAAGTTTTTAAGCTATCCTCGTAACTCATTAGGTCGTCTAGCCCCTTAGCCCGCATATTTAACCCGTCTGTAGATTTTCTTCTTATCCCTCTCCTAATAGTTATTGTTTTAAGCTCCTCAGGTACTGGGTACTCACTACCCATGACTTCCTTAGCTACATCGTATAGAGTCTTACCAACCTTACCTTCGTCAACATCATAAACCCCTACTATCTCAATATCTTTCAGGTCATACGGAAGCACGTATTTAGCTAGGGGTATTCCGTAAGGCTCGACAAGCCCTTTCTTAAGTCTTTCTAGTCCTGTAGCTAAGTGAGCAGTGACGTACCCGGCACCTAACATCACTACTTTTATCGACATATTTATCCCAATAAATATTGTATCGACATAAATAAAGCTTTCACGCGTCACTTCAGCAGGTTACCCCAACTAGAGGGAACAATCACTAAATAGTTAAAATTAATAAAATTTAGCTTATTAATGGTATAGGTGATTGCGTGGCGCTAGAGCCGAAAGTAAAAGTTAAGAGGTGGAGTCCCTCTATCGAGGAGGAGTTACTCGAGAAGTGGGAGAAAGAATTTGAAGAGACTGTGATTGATTTTCTAAATGAAGATAAGTACGTTGTTATAGATACGCCGCCGCCTTATCCTTCTGGAGAATGGGGGGTTGGTCAGGCAGCTCATTATGTTCAGATAGATATGGTAGCTCGCGCGTTGAGACTACTCGGGTATAAAGTTATGCTACCTTTTTACGCAGACAGGAATGGCTTGCCTGGTGAGGTAACAGTAGAAAAACGGTACGGGATTTCAGCACATGAGATAGCTAATACTCCTGAGGGCAGACTCAAGTTTCTTAAACTAGTTAGTGAGGTCTTGGACGAGTATGAGGCCTCCTTAGTTAAAGTGTGGAAGAGATTAGGGTGCTCATACCAGTATTGGACTGACGGAACAGACTCACCCAAGTATAGGAGACTAACTCAAGCCACGTTCATTGACTTATGGAATAAGGGTCTCATATACGAGGCTGAGAGACCAGTGATGTGGTGTCCCAGATGTAGGACGTCACTTGCTGAGGCAGAAATAGAGACGAAAGAAGAGGACGGTAAGCTATACTATATCAGGTTTGTAGTCGCAGAAACTAACGAGGATGTAGTGATAGCTACTACTCGACCTGAGCTACTTAATGGATGCGGCGCTGTTATTTTCCATCCCAGCGATGCCAGGTATAAGTATCTTGAGGGGAAGCACGCGGTCGTGCCCTTATATAATAATGTAGTACCTATAATGCCTAGTACGTACGCTAATCCGGAATTCGGGACAGGCCTAGCTATGATGTGTTCTTACGGAGACACTAGAGATATCTGGTTTTTTAAGGAGCAAGGACTTACTCCTAAGATACTCATCAACTCAGACGGTACTATGAACGAGAACGCAGGATTTCTTAAGGGGTTAAACGTTAGAGAAGCTAGGAAGGTTATAGTAGAAGAGTTACGTAAGAATAATTTCTTAATTAAAGAAGAAGACTTGAAACACGAGGTTCCTGTCTGCTGGAGATGTAAGACGCCGGTAGAGTATATCCACGTTAGAGAGTTTTTCTTGAAGCAACTAGATTTTAAAGAAGACGTGCTCAGAGTAGGCAACATGATGGATTTCAAGCCTTCTGAGCATAAAGTGAAGTTTGATACTTGGGTGACTTCACTAAAGATGGATTGGCCTATTTCTAGAACTAGATTCTACGGGACTGAAATACCTATTTGGAGGTGCAGGAAATGCGGACACGTAGTCTTCGGCAGGTACGGGGAGTATGTAAGGCCATGGATAGATCCACCACCTTACGAGAGATGCCCTAATTGTGGTGCTCCACGAGAAGAACTAGTGGGTGAGTCTAGAACTTTCGACACGTGGTTTGATTCATCTGTTAGTGTCTTATATGTAACTAGGTGGCTTGAGGATAAGGAAGCAGCCCTTAAAGCACTAGATCACGCGCTCAGACCTCAAGGATACGATATAATAAGAACCTGGCTCTACTACTCCACACTGCGTGTCTGGTTACTCACTGGTAAGCCTCCTTTTAGGTGGGTCAGGATCTCTGGCATGGGTTTAGACCCTAAGGGTAGGGCCATGCACAAGTCTCTCGGCAATATTGTCCCGCCACTACCGTACGTCGAGAAGTACGGTGCTGATGCGTTCAGGTATTGGGCAGCAATTTCTGGAATGCTTGGAAGCGATTATAGATGGTCAGAAGACGTGGTTAGGAGTGGACTAGCTTTCGCAACTAAGCTAGTTAATATAGGAAGGTTTATTTCATTCTTCGAAGAACCTCCTTTAAGGGATTCTGTTTTAAAGGACCTGGATAGAGCTATGCTTAAGTACTCTATAGCAGTGATTAAGAGAGTACTTAAGTATTATGAGGAATTTGATGTTTTTAGACCGATAAATGAGCTGTACGCTCTAGCGTGGGATGTTTTCGCGTCGAACTATCTCGAGAGTGTTAAGTCGAGGGCTTATGGCTTAGGAGATTATGACATTAAGTACGTGAATGGGGCTAGGTACGTCCTACACAGAGTCTTCAAACTGATATTGAAGGCCCTGCACCCGATAATGCCTTTCGTTACAGATTATTTATGGAGGTGTATGTACTCTAGTAGTGGGTTAAGAAATGTTACGATAACTGAGGAAGACTTGAGAGACGTAGGTGGTGATGAGAAGCTAGTAGAGTATCTAATAACAGCTAACTCAGCTATATGGAAGTATAAGAAAGAGCGGAACATATCGTTCGCTGAACCATTAGAGGGCACACTTTACCTATCAGAGGAGTATAAGGCGATAGCATACGACATCAAAGACTTGCATAAAATTAAATCGGTAGTTGTAGGCGCTCCCGCCAATATAAGTAATGCCGTGAAGCTAGCTGAGGGTATCTTCCTAGTAGTCTAGGAACCCTACTTTCATAGGGTCTAGTTGATGGGTCACGCGCTAGACACGAGCAGATGTGACGACTTAGGTTGCTGGATAGGTAAGCTTCCGGAAGGATGCAACTTATGTATTAAGGGTTTAAAGAGTGTTTTTTTCGTGACTGGAGCATGTAATGAAAAGTGTTTCTACTGCCCTATATCAAACTCTAGGAGAGGAAAAACTAACGCGTATCTTAATGAAGTTCTCGTAAGTGGGAAAAACGATATTGTTTTAGAAGTCTTGGCTTCTGGGTCTAGAGGTGTTGGGATAACTGGGGGAGACCCTCTTCTCGCTATAGATTATGTAATCGAAGTAATAAGAACTTTAAAGAAAGTACTAGGAAAGAGCTTCCACATACACATGTACACTACCGGGAGGAACCTTAAAGCAGAACACCTAGATAGGTTAAGTGATGCAGGACTTGATGAACTGAGAATACACGTGACAGGACCTTACTCATGGAGTGCTTTAAAGCTCGCACTAGATCATAGTTTTAATACAGGCATAGAGAACCCAGCAATACCAGACTTCAGTAAATTGAGAGACCTCGTCAGAGAAGGATATAGGCTCGGCGTTCAGTTCATAAACCTAAACGAGATGGAAGTTAGTGAGTCTAACTATGCTGGAATCTTAAGTAAGGGGTTTAAAATAAACCCTGACGGACTTACAGTCAGTGGTTCCAGAGAAGCAGCTTTACAAGTCATGAATTGGGTGTTAGAAGAGGGCATTACACTAAACATTCATTATTGCCCGGCAAGATTCAAAGATAAGTATCAGTATAGGAGGAGACTCATAAAAAGATTCAAGAGAACAAGACTACCTTATGAAATCATAAGTAGGGAAGGCACAGTTAGATGGATTGAAGCACCCTACGAAGACAATCAGTTAATCAATTACTTAGTGTTATCTAGTCTCGCGTTAAAGAAGGGTGGAGTGATATATTTAAGCACGAAACTCTTCAAGAAGTTAAAAAACGTAATCTCAACACATCAGCAAATCAGAGTAGTTGAGGCTTACCCTACTACACCTAGAAAAATACTGAATATAATGTACTACTAGTATTAACTGATAGAGTTCTAGTAGGTAGTACTCAGGAGATGTTTAAATAATTTTTAAAGTAATGTTAACTGGAGGGACTTAATAAATGTCTAAGATTCTCCTCTTAAGAAGTAAAGAATTAGAAGAGTTATTGAGTCCTGAGGTCTTAATACCTGAGATCGAGAATGCGTTCATCAAGTACTCTAGAAACGAAACTGTAACACCGCCTAGGACTGTTATGTGGGTCGAGGGTAACTGGTGGGGTGTTATGCAGTCTTACGTGCCTGGTTATGGGGTTGGTGTGAAGGTAGTCAACCTAATACCTCAGAACCCTAGTAGGGGTCTTCCAACCATTCAAGCTTTAGTAACTTTATTTGATGGATTAAACGGCTCTCCTCTTGCGGTCATGGAGGGCGGTGTCTTAACAGCCCTGAGGACAGGGGCTGCCAGCGCTGTATCAGCTAAGTACTTAGCTCCTAGAGAGGCTGGTCCTATAGGCATTATAGGGACTGGCTATCAAGCTAGGTATCAGTTGAGATTTGTATCTTCAGTATATAGGACTGATGAGGTCGTGATATACGACATAAGACCTGATCAAATGAAGTCTTTTAAAACTTGGGCAGAGAACGCTGGTTTCAGAGTCGTTGAAGCTACATCAAATGAAGATCTGGTTAAGAAATCCAAGATAGTTATAGAAGCTTCAACTACTAAAGAGCCCGTGATTCTGGGCAGATGGTTAAGTAAGGACCAGCACATAATAAGTATAGGTGCTCACGCTAAAGATTATAGAGCTTTAGATGATGAAGCAATGATTAAGTTTAGCAAGGTGGTGGTTGATTCTAGAAGAGCTGTGCTTGACGAGACAGGCGACATAAGAATACCGCTTGAGAAAGGCTTAATTAAGCAGGAAGACGTAGCTGAGTTAGGGGAGGTTTCTGCCGGGCTCAGGAAAGGTAGAGAGGGTGATGAATTAACGCTGTTTAAGAGTGTGGGTCTCGCTATACAAGACGCGGCTACTGCAGCGTTAGCTTACAGACTAGCTAAGAGTAGGGGACTAGGTATTGAGATAGAACTCTAACTCTAGTTTTATTGTATTAACTAGCTACATAACTGCTTATTAATTCTTCTAATGCTTTACGTAAGCGAAGCAACCTCTCTACTAGCTCGTCAGGCAATCCTGAGAGATTTCCCCTCTTACGTATCTCTTTATAGGCTTCTAGGAACTCTGTAAGTATCCCTGCAGATTTCGTTGCATGAGGTAGTGTTTCTTTAAGGAAAATCTCAAGACCAGTGCTAGTTATCTCGTACTGTAACCTCCTAGAATCACTGCTGTTCTTTGTAATAAGACCCTCATTAACCATATCATTTAATGTTCTGTAGAGAGTCCCGATTGAAGGTCTCCACACAGATTGCGTGACATACACTATTCTCTTGTAGATTCCGTAGCCGTGAAGCTGCGGGTTAGTAGCTAGGACTGCTAGAATCAAGTGTCTAAGTACCTGTGTCCTCCTTCTCTTAACCATGCTAGCACCCTCTCTACATTAATAATTTCGACACTTAAGTATTTATGAGTGACTCCTTTTCCCGTCCTGAAAGACTAGCCAGTAATAGTAGAGTCCTCGGTAGCTCTGCTTATAAGCTTATAACTATATTTCTAAGGAATATAGTGGTCGCGAACAGCGGGTGTCGTGAGTGGTTCGCTCTTCAGCAACGACCATAGATAGATATAGGAGTGAGATAGTCAACGGACCTATAATTAAGACTTTATTATGGTTGGGATTCCCACTCATGCTGGTTCAGTTAGTGAATGTGTCTTATAACGTAGCTGACGCGTTCTGGTTGAGCAGGTATAGTGATGTAGCTATGGCAGTACCTAGGCAGGCATGGCCCCCCTTCATGTTCTTCAATGCTTTCAACATGGCTATCTCAACCGCTAACATGGCGCTCCTCTCTCAATATGTTGGTGCTAGAAAGTATGAGGAAGCTAGTAATGTTGCTTCTAAGTTTTTCACTGTAACTTTGATAACTAGTTTAGCTTTCGGCTTAACATACTTCTCACTGAGATATCCTTTGTTCTACTACGTGATTAGAGTCCCGCCAGAGATATTTGATGATGTAATGAGTTATTCAGGTATAATATCACTTGATTTAATGCTTTCCGGACTCTCAATAACTTACTCTACGATACTTCAGTCTGTGGGAGACACTAGAACTCCAGCAATAGTGGGAGGCTTCTCAGCTCTGCTAAACATTGTTTGGGATCCTTTCCTGATACTCGGCATACCTCCTTTCCCTAGGATGGGTGCGGCTGGTGCAGCTCTCGCCACAGTACTTTCTAGACTTGGCGGTATTGTTGTGTTGATTTACTTAACTAAACGTAAGTTTCCTGACTTGAGAATACTTCCTACGAAGAGTATTGATAGATTGTGGATTTTAAGGAATATTCGTATAGGGGGTCCCGTATTCCTGTTTCACGCTTCTAATAGCTTAGCTTTCATGTTTCAGAACGCACTCATAAATTCGTTTGGGGTGGTAGTGTCAGCAGCTTTCGCTATAGGGTTCATAATAATGGATCTCGCTGACGCCATTATGTGGGGCTTGACTATGCCAGTAGCTATAATGGTGGGGCAGAATCTAGGCGCTGGTAACATGAGTAGGTCTCGTGAGATAGCTTACAAGTCATCACTGACTATAGCCTCACTCACGGCTCTTGGTGCTTTAGCAGTATTCTTAATAAGGAGTCAGCTAATCTCTGTATTCACGTCTGACACAGCGATCTTTGAAGAGGCTTTAAGATTTCTTGAGACTTTTGTCTTCAGTTTACCATTCTTTACTATGTTTTTCGTGGGCATGTCTGTAGGTAGGGGATCAGGACACACTACCGTGCCTACAGTGCTAGGCGTGATTAGGTTATGGGGGATTAGGATAGGTTTAGGTTACTTCCTAGCCTACATATCTGGTTTACAGTCTTACGGGATATGGCTTGCCATGGCCTTAAGCAACGTGGTAGGAGGTCTGGGAAGTGTTGCTTGGATAAAGTTCGGGAATTGGACAAAGCCTATAATAAGATAATTATCATTGAGTCCTTACTGAACTACTGAATAGTATAACTGCTTTAGACCTTAATTTGTTACGTTATATTTAATATTGGGGGTTGTGCTCATGGTCGAGAGAGTGAGGAGCGGTATTCCAGGTCTAGATGAGCTACTCTTTGGCGGAGTCCCGAAGAGAAGTATAGTCTTAATTTCAGGAGGTCCAGGAACTGGGAAAACTATTCTGAGTCAGCAATTCCTATATTTTGGACTGACTTACGGCGAGCCTGGTGTCTTAGTTACTTTAGAGGAGCACCCTATCCAGATTAGGAGAGAAATGAGTGAGTTTGGTTGGGATATAAGGAAGTACGAAGACGATGGTTTTTTCGCCATAGTAGACGCCTTCACGGGCGGGATAGGTGAGGCTGCTAAGAGGGAGAAGTACGTAGTTAAGAGTGTTGACGATATCGGAGAATTTCTAGACGTAGTTAAGCAAGCGTTGAAAGATACAAAGGCTCAGAGAGCCGTGATAGACTCTGTCTCAACACTATACTTAACTAAGCCTTCTATAGCTAGGAGTGTTTTGATGCAACTAAAGAGAGTTCTCTCAGGACTTGGCGTGACGACATTTCTAGTATCTCAAGTAAGTGTCACTGAGAGGGGGTTCGGAGGTCCGGGAGTTGAGCACGCCGTTGACGGAATAATAAGACTAGACCTAGACGAGCTAGACGGCGTCTTAACTAGGTCAATACTAATATGGAAGATGCGAGGAACTAAACATGACATGAGGAGACATCCTTTCGAAATAACAGATAAGGGCATAATAATATATCCAGACAAGATAGTTAAGAGAAGAGAAGTAATAGCTCTAGAAGCATGATCTTTAATTTCATAAGAGCTAAGTTTTCTTAACTCTAAGAGAATTAAAAGAGTGTCATATACGACGTTATAATTACGTATATTGATGGCAGTAAAGTGTTGAGAACCGTGAAGATTAGAAGCAACCCTATCTCTGTCTTCTTAGCAAGTACGTGAAGACTCTCGATCAACGTGAAGACCTTATCTCCCATTACTCTCACATTATCTAATTTGAGACTCACTACCTTGTAAGAAGCTGGCGCTTCATCTTCTGAAGCCTTATTAAGCGAGTTTAATACTGCTTCAATAAGCCCGCCACACTCTTTAACTACCTCGTACGGAGACTCTTTTAATGAAGCAGCACACGAGTGGTCATCTGGCGTTACTATCTCAAAATCTGACAGGTCTGTTTTCTCTCTAATTATGTTGTCTAGCTTAGCTCGAAATTCCTTATCTACGTTGTTCCCGTAGAGGTAGATGATCCCGTACCTTTTATTCTTTATTCGTATAGTTAAAGTCTTTACTCTCGTGTCACACAACTCTACGCAAGTATTAGGGATCCTGATTTCTCCGTATCCCACTAGAAACTCACTAGGTTCTGAACACTCATAAGTTTCGGCTACCTTATCTAGAAGGTTTTTAAGACTGTTGAGTTCTCTGATTTTGTCGCCCTTGCATGAGTGTGCGTCAACTATCATAGTATTTGAGGGAGTTTTAGGGTGCTTGCTCAAGTAGTCCCACGCATCGTAAGGTATGTCATCGTTACCTAATGTCTTATTAAGTATGAGCGGCGCTATGAAGTCTCTACCTCGAAGAGTAAGAGCCTCCCAACCATCGCTTAATCTAGTTCTGTAAGGTTCACACATGAGTTCCTCAAACGAGTCACTTAAAGAGCTCCTCACTTTAGTAAGTATTTCGTGAGCAATTCTCTCTGCATCTTTATTGCTAGCTAGGTTATGCTCGTGAGATCCTGCTGTATGGAATGTGAATACTCTGAACTCAGGCTCTGCGAAGCTGTCAACGTAGTGTATGAAGCTAGAGGAACCTATGTTGTTGAAGGGACCGAAATGAATTCGCGGGAATACCATGATTATGCTGGGCTTTGACTCACGCTTAATGATTACGGCTTTGACTTCTATACTTTCTTGAGACCCTATATGAGCAAAGAGTTTCTCGAGTCTTTCAGGCTCGCCAGTAAACCACGTGTTGAGAAAAGCTCTTAAGGCTACTATGGGCGAGACACCGCTTAACTGTCTCCCCCTGCTATCAATGTATCGAATAAGCAGAATCCCTAAAAGTACAGAGACTGACTCAACCATTAAAGCACTAACTAATTGTACACGACTTAATACTTGCCCGAGCAGTACAGTATTGACTAAGACAAGAGTCAAGATGGGTATTGTTAGAGAGACTGCTAAGGCCTGACGTACGCTCGTGAAAGCAGATAAGATTATGAGTATAAAGCCTGAAGTGACTACTAGACCTAACCCTCTCAACTCAGTAAGTCTATAAAGAATTATTTCCGCGATTAAGGAGATAGCAAAGGTGACTAGAGAGAGTCCAAGAACTCTCTTAACGTTGAATAATTTAGTGAGCATTAGGGGTAAGTACATAAAAGTCAACACACTTCCTAAGAGGAAGTACGTACCTATAGAGATAAGAACATCTCCTGCAGTGAAGCGCCCTGAATTAACAATGCCGATTAGGAAGACCAGGGAAACATATATGACTACTAAGAACCTCCTCCGAGGCAGTAGACTCAAGTGTCTGTAGTACCTTCTAGTTATTCGTTCGATGCTCATCACTGACTATCCTAGACTCTATCTGCTATAGGTTTTTAACTTAACGGCGAGAATTGTTTTCTTTGTACTAGCTTAATTTTTATATTATTTATTGAAAAAAGCTTAAACAACTTAAGCGAAATAAATAGTAACATTTATATTGTTCAATATAAATTAATTTAGGGAGTAAGGTGTTAAATGTAGTTGTTGGAGGGTTCTTCGGCGATGAGGGTAAGGGTAAGGTAGTTGCTTACCTAGCTCTCAACGATGAAGTGAGTGCGGCTGTGAGAGTAGGCTCTGTTAACGCGGGTCACACAGTACTTTGGGGTGGTAAGGAGTTTAAGTTGAGGATAATTCCTTCAGCGTTCGTCAACGGGAGTTGCAAGCTTTATATTAGTGCAGGGTCTTTAATCAGGCTTGACGTGTTTTTCAGAGAAGTTACTACTTTAGGTGTTGCGGGAAGAGTTTTTATAGACAGGAATGCTGGAGTCATAGAAGATAAGCACGTAGAGGCTGAAGTGAGAGACGAGTACCTTAGGAATTCCATAGGTTCTACTCTTCAGGGTGTTGGAGCAGCTATGGTTGACAGAGTAATGCGTAGACTAAAGCTTGCTCAAGACTTTCCTGAGTTAGAGGCTTACCTAGTAGACTTAGTTGATGAAGTTTGGAAAATCATTAACTCAGGAGGCAGTATATTGATTGAGGGTACTCAAGGCACTTACTTGTCGTTATATCACGGTACATACCCTTACGTAACTAGTAGAGACACTACAGCAGCAGGCATTTTATCAGAGGTTGGGTTAGGACCTAAGTACGTTGATGAGATAATCGTAGTTTTTAAGTCTTACGTTACTAGAGTTGGGGGCGGTCCTCTACCCGGTGAATTATCTATCGATGAAGTCATTAGTAGGGGCTGGATGGAGAGAGCCTCTGTCACAGGAAGAATAAGAAGAGCTGCCCCCTTCGACTACAACCTAGCTAAGAGAGCCGTAATACTTAACTCAGCTACTCAAGTAGCGCTCACGTGTCTTGACAAGGTTTTCCCGTCTTCGGCTAGGGTTAGGGAGTGGAGTAAACTACCTCCTGAAGCCAAAAGATGGATAGAAGACCTAGAGGACGCGGTGAAGACGCCGGTGACGCTCATAGGCACGGGGGATGACGTTACTCACATGATTGATAGGAGGAAAGACTTAGGTGTTGTGACGTGAGGGACTTCGATGTAGCGATAGTTGGCGGAGGACCTGCGGGACTCATGGCCGCCCTAGAGATAGTGAGCAACGCAGGAAGTAGCTTGAGAGTAGCGATCTTCGATAAAGGAAAGAAAGTGACTGACAGGAAATGCCCGCTAGCCATCAAAACGAATAACGGGAACTCTCACATACCAAACAACAAAGCAGAGTGTCTTAACTGTAGAGTATGTAGCGTGACCTACGGTATAGGAGGTGCTGGCGCGTTAAGCAGCGGGACACTTAATTTAAGACCTGACATTGGGGGAGACTTAGACAAGCTAGTTAATGACTGGGATTACGCCGAGGAACTAGTAAGATACGTTGACAGGATCTTCGTATCTTTTGGAGTACCTGAAGACACTCTCTACGTGCCGGACAAAGAAAAAATAACTCTGCTTGAGAGGCTTGCTGCTAAAGCTGGTGCCAAATACATACCAACACCTCAAAGGATTGTAGGAACTGACGTCATGATTAGAGTCATTGATAACTTAAGTACCTACCTAGAAAAGAAGGGTGTGCGGATATTTACAGAGACGAGTGTTGCTGAGGTAATGAAGCATGATAGCAACTTCAAACTGAGTACTAGTCAGGGGGAGTTCACAGCTCGTAGAATTCTCTTAGCACCAGGTAGGGGAGGAATCACGTGGTTTCAGAAAATACTTAAGACTCTGAACATAGAGTACGAGCCAGGACCTCTAGACGTTGGTGTTAGAGTAGAGGTCCCCTCATACGTAACTGAAGACGTGACCACAATAAATCCAGACCCCAAGATAGTGCTTTACACGAAGTTTTACGACGATAAAGTCAGGACTTTCTGTACAAACCCTAGAGGATTCGTAGTACAAGAAAAATACGAAGACGGTACTATCGGAGTTAACGGGGTTAGCTATAGAAATCTGAAATCCAGAAATACTAACTTCGCTCTATTAGTCACGATAAAGCTTACTGACCCTTATTCTGACGCTACAGAGCTTGGCAAGTCTATAGCTAGGATGGCTACCCGAGTAGGTGTAGGTAAACCAATAATTCAGAGACTAGGTGACTTAGAGAAAGGTAGGAGGAGCACGTGGGAGAGGATAGAGAGAAGTATTGTGACACCTACTTTAAAGAATGTAACACCTGGAGATATAGGGGTTGTCCTCCCCTATAGGGTTATAGTTAACTTGCTCGAAGCTATCAAGAGACTGAATATCCTGTATCCAGGGCTTTACTCGCCACAAACGATACTCTACGCGCCTGAAATTAAATACTACAGCCTAAGAGTTAAAGCTGACAGAAACCTACAGACTAGCGTTGAAGGCATTTTCGTGGCTGGTGATGGAGCAGGACTCTCAAGAGGCTTAAACATAGCTGCTGCTACGGGGGTTATTGCTGGTAGAGCCATACTTCAGAGCTTTTAGGTTTTTTACTGAGTCCTGTTAAGAGAGGTGTTATGCTTCTGCATAAACTAATTAACTTGTTCATGTTAATTGAAGTGAGTCACTACACGTGCTGGAGTCAAACATTTAATATTATGTGTGATTAAATTATAGGAGGGATTAGAGTGGGGGGAGAATTTACTGGCGGGATTCTTGTGATAGACTTAGGGGGCCAGTACACTCACTTAATATCTAGAAGGTTTAGAGAATTAGGAGTCTATACTAGTGTTGTTCCCTATAAGTCTGTAGATAGGACTATTATTTTAAGGTCTAAAGCCTTAGTCTTGTCAGGCAGTCCATTAAGTGTTAGTGAGCTTGAGGAAGTCGAGCTTAAAAAGTTTAGTGAATTAATCCTCGGTAGCAACAAGCCTATTCTCGGCATATGTTTTGGTCATCAATTATTGGCTAAGCTGTTTGGAGGCACTATAGAAAAGAAAAGAGAGTTTGGGCGTACCAAGATAAAAATAGTGAAGCGTGACCCCATATTTGATGGTTGGAATGAATTCGAGCATGTTTGGATGAGTCATAACGAGTGTGTTACTTCACTTTCTAGTCTAGGTGAGGTTCTCGCTTTAACAGAGAACGAGTGTGTTGCGGCTTTCAAGGTATTTCATGAAGGTAATGTGATTTATGGGGTTCAGTTCCACCCTGAGGTTAAGCATACTGTGAAGGGCTCGCAACTACTCGAGAACTTCCTCAAAATAACTGGTGCTGAGAGAAACTGGTCACTCGGTAATTACGTCGAATACGTGACTAAAGAAATGATGAAGGAGGTAGGAACCAATGATAAGGCGTTAATCGCTGTTAGTGGTGGTGTGGATTCTACCGTATCTGCCTTGATAGCTAAGAGAGTATTTAAAGATAAGTTAATTGCGGTTTTCGTTAATCACGGGCTTTTGAGAGAAGGTGAGGTAGAGGAAGTTTTAAGTAACTTAAGAAGCTTAGGTATAGAGCCGCTCTACGTAAACGCGGAAGATAGATTCTTAAAGCTCCTTGAAGGAGTTTCTGACTGCGAGGAGCGTAGGAAGCTAATAGGTGAAGAATTCGTCAGGATCTTTAAAGAATTAATCGAGAATGACCCAGAGATTAAGTACTTCATTCAGGGCACCACGTATCCGGATGTCATAGAGAGCGGTGTCGTGAGTGGCTCAAGAAAAATTAAAACGCATCATAATGTTGGGGGAATACCTTCTTGGTTTAAGATAAAGATACTTGAGCCGCTAAAGTACCTCTACAAAGATGAGGTTAGGGAGGTAGGGAAGCTCTTAGGCATTCCTGAAGCTCTACTGAAGAGACATCCTTTCCCAGGACCTGGTCTAGCTGTGAGGATTGTAGGGAAATTCACTAAAGAGAAGTTAGAGATAGTCAGGAAAGCTTCTAAGATAGTTGAGGATACGTTAAGAGAGTATAACCTTCACGACTCAGTATGGCAGGCCTTTGCAGTCGTTGGCGACGATATGTGGGTAGGAGTTAAAGGTGATGAGAGAGATCAAGGGTATATTCTGACGATAAGGATAGTGGAAAGCTCTGACGGGATGACGGCTGACTGGGCTCGAATACCTCACGAAGTTCTTGATATTATGTCTAGAAGAATAACTTCCAGCTTAAGTAAAGTCACTACTGTAACGTATGCTATAACGTCTAAGCCTCCCAGCACTATAGAGCCGTGTTGAGGGAGGTCTCAATGGAGGTTCTCTACCTGCCTTGGAGTACTGCCTTAAGCATGTGTTATAGGCTGGCTGAGATCATTCTTGACTCAGGAGAGGATTTCACCACCGTAGTAACTATATCTAGGGGTGGATTAGTTCCCGCACGCATAGTTAGTGACGTGATCGGGGTAGACGACTTTCACGTCGTGAGGTCTAGGTTTTGGGGCGTTGGCGGTAGGATACTAGAAGAGCCTGAAATTAGCTATTATGGTGGGATAGAACTCAAGAACAAGAAGGTCCTGATCGTTGATGAGGTGGTTGACACTGGAACTACGATGTCGAGAATAGTTAGGTTAGTTAATGGGTTAGGCGCTCTCAAGGTTAAGACTGCAGTACTACACTACAAAACTTCTAGTTCTTTCGTGCCTGACTACTACGTCGAACGTGTTGAGAAGTGGGTCTGGATATATTACCCGTGGTCTTTTAGCGAGACATTATTTGAGCTGGCTAGACAAGAAGATGAGAATAAAATACTTGAAAAAGCTTTCGAGATACTTAGAAAACTAAATGCTAGCGAGCTTTATTTAGATCCGCAGAGAATGAGTGAGTCTTTAAGCGCTTATTTGAAGAGATGGGAGGCGGGTAAGCGAGAGTCCGGCTAGATAAGGTTTAGTATATTAGTCGTCTAATCATCAAGTTTTTGGTGAGTAGTGATAAGGAGAACTGTAAGGCTACCTGTTGAGGCTGGGGAAACAGAGCCTCTTACTCTAGTTATGAGTAGGTTAAAAAACCAGAAATATCACTTAATAGGTTCTCACTCAGCTGTGAAGAAGTGTTTATGGGTTCATAACGCCTTAACTCAGGGCAGGTTTTGCTATAAGTGCAAGTTTTATGGAATAGAATCACATAGGTGTATACAGTTCACTCCAGCCACTCTCTGGTGCTGGAATGCATGTCTTCATTGCTGGAGGGTGAGGCCACAAGACCTGGGGTTAAGAGATGAAGACTTAATGAGGTTGCCTAGCGTAGACGACCCTGAAGTGATAGCAGACTTAGCCATAGAAGAACATCGAAGAACTGTTAGTGGCTACAGGAACGTGGCCCCTAAGATAATGTGGGAAGAAGCAATGAATCCAAAACACGTAGCTATTTCACTCACCGGCGAACCCACGTTATATCCCAGGTTGGGTGAGTTGATTGAGGTTTTCCACGGTAAGGGTCTGACCACGTTTTTAGTAACTAGAGGTATAAGACCTGAAGTGTTAGCGTCTCTTGAGGAAGAACCTACTCAGCTATACGTGTCTTTAGAGGCTTGGAGTAGAGAGATGTATAATTTCTTTAATAAGCCTCTAGTGAGTAGAGGCTGGGAGAAAACTCTAGAGACTTTAGAGCTACTGCCGTCTTTCTCATCACCTACAGTCTTAAGAATAACTTTAATCAAAGGATTTAACATGAGTGAGGAAGACGTCAGAGGGTTCGCCAAATTAATAGATAAGGCTTCACCAACCTACATAGAGCCAAAAGCTTACATGCACGTAGGCGGCTCTACTGAGAGATTAAGTAGAGATAATATGCCCTCGATGAATGAAGTCTTAGACTTCGCGGGAAGGCTGGCTAATGAGACAAGCTACAGAGTAGCGTCTTATTCTATACCTTCAAGAGTCGTGTTATTAACTAGGCTTGCAGGCCCTATAATAAGATACGGCAAGGGATGTCCTGAAGCCTGGAGAACCGAGGAAGTAGGTGACGAGTTCTCAGGCGAGTACGGAGTAACCGACTTCTAAGAAAAACTATATGTAGGGTTTAGTCAAATTAATATTTCTTGCAAGCACATACGGTGCTCTAATAGGTGTTCTGACTTCCCACCACGTGACGTCATACGTTTGCCTAGTCAATTCTTCAATACTATTAAGTAGTTCTGGAAAACTAGTTGCTATCCTTATTCTGCCGACATTACCTACTATCTCGCCATCTTTGACTAATAACGTGGCGTCACGCGCGACCGTAGAGAAAGTCCCCTCAACGTAATTCTGTAATCTAGTATACCAGTTGTTCGTTATTATTACTCCGTTTCTCAACTCGCTAACTAACTCATCTTCTCTAAGACTTCCAGGCTCCATGTACAGATTCCACGGGTTAGGCATTATCCACCCAGCATTGCCAGTCGATTTAACTCCAAGCTTAGTTGCCGTACCTGAGTTGTGGAGTAAGTTATAGAACACTCCTTTCTCTATTATGGGTTTGTTGTAAGTAGGGACTCCTTCATCGTCAAAAGACGCTACATTAGGTAGGGTGGGGTCTCTTGGCACATCTACTAGCGTGAGTTTCTCTGAAGCTATCTTATCTCCGGGTTTAAACCTCATGAACATCGAATAACCCATTAGGACTGCTAGTGCTGAAGACATGAACGCCACATAATTCATTAGGTTACCTACTACAAGCGGGGAAAGAACCACATCATACTTGCCTGGTTGCAAGTCCGCTCTACTGTTAGTTATTGAAGCATATAAGCCAGCCTTCCTCCCGACTTCCTTAATTTCCCCCTCGTTCACATGTGTTGATCCGTAAGCCCAATGACCACTGAATTCGTTCTTAAATACTCTTAAGTAAGCCTCAACTAACGTTTTCTTTTCACTTTTCTCAAATCCCTTGCTAGTAACTAAGACTCTTTCATCACTGCTTAAAGTTAGAGTACCTGCAATTCTCTCAGCACCCTCAGATAAAGCTGCATCAACCATTAACTTAGTTAGTATACCTGGGTCCTTCATCGCGTTAATTACTTTAGTATCAAAGAGTCCCTCGATAGGCTTAACTTCCTGCGGTTCTGGTAGGGGGGCATAGAGTTCTGACTCCTCAACCCTCTCAACAACACTTGATATCTTCTCAATAGCTTTAAGGACTTCCTCAGGTCTCCCAACAGAGAATTCTAGTATTAATACTTTCCTCGCTTTAGTTAGTAGCAAGGACACGTCCGTAGTTAGCCAACTCTGAGTTACTGAAGGCTCGGTATTCCAAAGCTTCACCATAACTCTATCGCGAGTTCTCATAAGGACTGCTACGTCATCATAGCTTTCTCTCAACTTACTAACTACTTCCCTTCCTAGCTCAAGAGCCTCACTCACCGTGCAGTCACCCCCAATCTAATTTTAGCGATCCTGACGTTCGGACCGCCAAACCATACAGGGACCCCTTGTGAGGGTTCTCCCTTACCACAAGTACCTGGGTAGAACTTTAATTCTTTGTCGACGGCTACCACGTTGCTGTAAAATCCTTGAGTAGTTATCTCTAATGCGGGATTTCTAACTGGCTCGGCTAACTCGCCGTTTCTTATCATGTAGGCTTCTAGACCTACATATCTTTGATTCCACCTTATGTCGTCTATGTTCCACTCCATGTAAGACTTTATGAAGACACCTGTGCTGATGTCTTCTATAAGTTCTTCGAAACTCATTTTTCCAGGTTTGAAATATGTGTTACTCATACGTATTATAGGTTCTGACGCATAGTTCATTGCTCTTGCTGCAGCATTACTTTTAATGCCGAAAATATTTGCGGTGTGTCTGTTATGTAGTGCCTCATTTATTATGCCCTCTTTATAGAGATATCTAGGTCTCGCCGGGACTCCCTCATCATCATATAAGTAAAAGCCGTTACTACCGGGTATTGTAGGGTCCTCAATTACTGTAGCCAACTCATTGCCTATCCTGAATTCACCGATCATCTCTGGCTTAACGTACGATTCTCCGGCTTGCGCGGCTTCACGTCCTAATATTCTGTCAGCTTCCATGGGGTGTCCGGCTGATTCGTGGACTAACAACCCCACTATCTCAGAGCCCACAACCACGTCGACAGGCTCTTTAGGAGGTTCAGTACCATTTACTAAGACTACTTCAAGTTTCTTGACTTCCTCTGCTAAGGCATCAACAGGCTTCCACACATCAAGTAATTCGCCTCCACCAGAACTACCAAATTCCTTCATTCTCTGTAAGGTGCCCTTCTGTGGGTGGAGGAGTACCAGATTAGTTGAGACATACATCCTAGGAACTCTAGACTTAACGTAAGCGCCGTCTGATGTAATGATTAGTTTTTCTTGAGTGTGAGTCTCAGCACTGAACACACAGACCGGAAGCTTAACCTGACTAACAGACTCGCTTAAGACTTTAAATACTTCCTTACCCAAACTCATCAAACTCTCTACACTCACGTCCTCTAATTTTATCTTTGTCACGACTTCGTAAGAAGCTCTACCAACTCTCTCCTCACTAAATCTGATAACGTTCTTTCTTAAAGAAGCTACTGACCTAGCCCTCACAATAGCTTTCTCGAGAGCTTTGCTAAGACCCTCTGCACTTAGGTTGTTAGTTGCCGCAAATCCTAAAGATCCATCAACTAAAACTCTAATCCCGACACCCTCTTCTTTAAAAGACCCTACACCTATTACTTTACCGTTTCTCATAGAAACTAAGACTCCATAATCACTCTGGTAACGCGCTTCCACGTAAGAAGCCCCTGCAGCACTTCCCTCATCGACCAACTTAATTAAGAGGTCCTCGCTAAAACTCAGTTAAGACACCTCTCATATATATTCTTGAAAAACATAGTTAAAAATAAGTTATGAGTAATTATATGATGCTTCAGGTTCATCTTATTTTTTATTATCTTTTCAGCATTTTGATTTGGGTGATTATTTGGGTAAGCGTGAGTTGCTGATATCTGTAGTTTTCTCGGCATTATTTTCGTTAACTTTAGTGTATGCGTCAATAGAAGTTATTAAGGTAGTTAATAATTGGATGCTTGGTTTTATTCCTGACTGTATACTCTTGTCAGATTTTCCTAGGTGTCAAGAGTTAGAGTCAGGTTTAAGAATCTTTGGTTACGTGGGGTTAGTGTGTGTTGTTATTATTATAGGTGCCGGGTTTCTGCTTAATAAGGTTAAGTTGTCATTGCTTGGTTCATTGACTCTCTACTTGCCAACAATAGGGCATTTCGCCTTCACGATGTTCTTCCTAGCAGGTATTGGTGTGTTGAGGCTACTGTGGCTTCCGTTTATAGATTCGGAAGTCTTTATAAGACTTGGTTTGATTACGTATGTTCCCATGTGGGCAATCAACACTTTAGTTACGTGGGTAGCTAAGTTAGTAGTGCCTGAGTTAAGCGGTGATTTTTTCGTTCCGGTGTGTTTCGCGATCATGATAGTCGGGTTGACAGTCTTCTTCTTGGGCGTGATGACGTGGGTAAATGATAGACTACAAAAAAGAACTCTTAGTGTTGGGGGAGTCTACAAGTTCTCAAGACATCCTCAGTATTTAGGATTCATAGTATGGAGTTACGGTTTTCTGTCTCTGGCTAGTGCAGTTGAGGAGGGCAGAGGATGGTCTCCGCCAGTGCCTGGCCTGCCTTGGGTAGTAGCTACCGCGATTATTCTGGGTGCGGCGCTAGTTGAGGAAGTTGAGTTGAGGAGTAAGTTAGGTGATGAGTATATTTGCTACTTAGAGCACACACCCTTCATGATCTTGATGCCTAAGGTTCTAAAGAATGTAGTTGCATACCCTGCGAGAATCCTTATAGGTAAGGAAATGCCGACAACACGGAGAGAGGTATTTACTGTGGTATTAGCTTATCTTGCGCTGATTATGTTTACTTCATTCTTAATTTCGTATCTCATTACATAAGCATTATTTAGCTAGAATCTAAGCATCTAGTGCTAGTGAGTGAATAGACTCAGAGAGAATCTCTCGAAGCAAACTAATAAAGTTTTAGGATATGCATGAACGTACTTTTAAGGAATACGTTACCTCAAGGTGAGTTATGAGAATGTGTATGTGGGAATATAATAATTCTGACTGCAAAAAGAAAACTAATACGAGAACTCTTCTATGGAGTTCATGAATATCTCGTCTATCTCATCTACCTTATCTCTCCAGCCAATCCTCTCATAGAATCTTCTTATCGCTTTCAAAGTGTTGATTACCTTATCTTTGTTTCTCGTTTTAGTCACCAAAACAATTGTCTAAAAAGGGTTTTTATATTTTGTCGAAATACAGGACAAGAAGTCTTGCTGTTTCAGTGAGTTGCTGAGACTTAGCTAAGCTTATCAGAAAAGTAAAAAACTAAATACTAAACTAAGGAATTTACTATCTAAAAATTATTCTTCGTATTTCTTTATTAAAGATATAAGTAGCTTATGATGTTCTTCTTCGTTCTTAGCTAGAGACTCTGCTAATTCCTTGAGTACTGTGTACGGCATTTCTTGCGCTAGCTTCTTATAGTTATCAATCATTTCACTCTCTATGATTAAGTGTTCTCTGAGAATTTTTGTTATGATGGCTTTCTCTTTAGCAGAAGGCTTCATCTCTTCTAATTCTTTCATAATTTCTGCTTCTTTTTTAATAGCTTCCTCGTAAGCTTTAAGCACTCCTTTCATTAATTCTCTGTGAATTAGAGTATCTATAGCTACTTTCTTAACAACTTTCTCAAGATCCTGTAGTTCCGTGCCTTGAAGCCTGAGTATTCTGAGAGCGTGGAAGTAGGAGCTAACAGCATTCTCTTCTATCTCTTGAGCTTTCTTAATTAATTCGTACGACATTATTTAAAGTCACCAATGTATTTACTACGATAAAGTTAATAAGTCTAGCATTTTCTGTTTAGATCTCTAGCCACCTGGAGTTCCATGAAACATCGCTTCCCGCCAGACTAACTCCCACAGATTTGATTCAGTAAGAGCTTCTTTACGCACTATCATTTCAAGAACTTGCTTAAGTAGTGCGTGATGATATAACTCGTCTCTGAGGAGAGTCTCTAAGAAGAACTTCATAGCTTTATTCTCAACTCCCTTCTCCAAGACTTCTCTCAGGTATTTAATCATTTCTTCTTCAGTTCTTATATGGTGCTCAATCTCACCAGCTATTTCATCTAACTCGGTTTCGCTAATCATGGGTCTTTCTTCCTTAAGCAACTCTGCTATTGCTTCGTATATCATAGAATGCTTAAGAGAGTCTTGAGCTACGGCAGTCATGACAGTCTTAACTACTAGGTTTTTGACGTTTTTAGCCGAGTCAACTAATCTTTTAGAGTATTCCTTCTCAAGCTTGCTCATATCCTCAAATGAAGGACTCTTCACATAACTTCACCACTAAATTATCCTTAATAGAAGTTATTAAGTTGCTTTCCAAAGATTTACAACCAACAAATAAATACTGGAATGATTAGATTTGGGGGAGTGTGTTGAGTCGGCGTAGTAAACTGTATGGTTCAGTTATAGTAAGACCTCCAGTCAAAGAACTTACTAAGTGTGTGTCGACTCACCCGTTAAGAACTACCGTAGATTACAGGTTAGCACTTAAGCAACACGATAATTATGTGAAGATCCTCCAAGAAGAAGGTATTGAAGTTTATAAATTACCGCAACTTGAAGGCTTCCCGGACTCGGTATTTGTTCAGGATACTGCTGTCGTGAGAGCTTCTCTTAAACATGCCTTAATCTCTAGGTTTGGAGAACCTAGTAGGAGAGGAGAGGAATCGAGTGTCCGAGAGTTTTTGAGTAAGAGGGGGTTCACTATCACAGACGTCGTAGAACCAGCTACGCTAGAAGGCGGTGATGTCTTAATCACCAGTGAAGGAGTAGTGTTTGTTGGGATTACTAGCAGAACAAACCTGGGTGGAGCTGAGATTTTGAGGAGCTTCTTCAGAGAGTTCAAAGTTATTGCAGTGCCTACTAGTAAGGTGTTTCATTTACTCTCAGCCGTCAACTACGTTGGTAATAAAACCCTAGTCATAGTGCCTGAGTATGTTAACCCATCATATTTTGATGGTTTCAGACTCGTTCGCGTGGATTTAGAGGAAGCTTACGCTGCTAATATGTTGTACTTAGGCGATAATAGGGTGCTCGTTCCTGAGGGGTATCCTAGAACTGCTGAGAGAATGAGGAGAGAAGGCTATAGAGTCATTGAAGTAGATGTTTCTGAGTTTAGGAAATGCGATGGCGGCGTAACGTGTTTAAGTCTCCCACTCTACGAACTCTAGCACACTCAAAAACTTTTTAAGTTAGTGCTGTGTAATTAATTATTGATAATACCAAATAAGGTGTCACGCATGAATAGAAAAATCCTTAAGCTAGTCATAGTTTTGCTAGTAATAATAATTGCTTTAATCGCTTATACACCACCTCAAGCAGAGTTTATGCCTGAAGATAAGAGGTTCCCCTACGTGACGTTCCCACTACTGCCACCGTTACTAGCAATAGCTTTAGCCATGGCTACTGGGGAAATCATTCCTGCTTTGTTTGCTGGTGTGTGGGTAGGTGCTTTAATGATTGCCGGGTATAACCCGGTAGGCGGCACGATACAGCTGATTGACTGGTACATACAAAACGCGACAGACCCTTGGAATGCTGCGATACTCTTATACGACTTCATCTTAGGAGCGTTTATGGGACTTCTATACACGTCAGGCGCTGTACACTCAGCTGCTAAGTCAATATCTAAAAGGATTAAGAGTTCTAAAGGAGCTACTTTCGGAGCTTCACTCTTAGGTGTTGCAGTATTCTTTGACGACTACGGCAATACAGTCATAGTAGGTAATTCTATGAGGCCTGTAACTGATAGACTCAGAGTTAGTAGGGAATTATTAAGCTATATAGTGGACTCTACAGCAGCGCCAATAGCCGGCATAGCGTTAGTCTCGTCTTGGATAGGATATGAAGTGGGATTAATAAAAGACTCCATAGATACTTTAAGAGAGCAAGCTGCGGCAGGAGTAATAAGTGCCGCGCCTGAGTATGAGGCTTATATGATGTGGCTAAATGCAGTTCCTTACCACTTCTACTCTATACTAGCGATAATACTAGTGTTCTTAGTAGTGCTCACTAGAAGACATTACGGACCCATGCTCCAGGCTGAGTGGAGAGCAGTAAAGGAAGGAAAAGTAATCAGAGACGGCGCAACCCCTCTTTTACCTACAGAAGAAGTCTTAGGTGCGGAACCAAAGTATAGGAAGCAGGCCTCAGGATGGTTATTCGCGATAGCTATGATAGTTTTAGTACTCGTTACCTTACTAGGAATGTGGGCTACGGGCGCCGAAGAACTTAGTAGGTTCTGGGAGACACCTTTCACAGAAGCATTAATGAATGCAGACACTGCTAAAGCACTCTTTTGGGCTGGCATGGCGACATACCTAGTCACGTTTGCTTGGGTGCTGTTAGGACGGATAATGAGTTTCAGAGAAGTAATGAAGCAGACTATTAGGGGAATGTACTTAATGGTTTTACCTAACACTATCTTGCTTCACGCGTGGTGTATTAAATCAGCAACTGACGCAGTAGGCACTGCCGAGTACGTAATTCACGGGGCGGTAACAGTAGGGCTTTCAGCGTTTCTAGTCCCGCTAATAATATACATGGTCTCGATGTTCATATCATTTACTACAGGCACTAGCTGGGGAACTTTCGGCGTCATGATGCCTATAGCTGTGCCCATGGCTTGGCAATTAGCGCTACTTCAATATCCAGACAACGTAGGTGTTGCGTACTTAGTCACTTTTGCTTCTATAGGAGCCGTGTTTGGAGGCGGCATCTTCGGAGATCACTGCTCGCCGATAAGTGACACGACTATAATGTCGTCTATGTTCTCTGCCTCAGACCACATAGACCACGTCTCAACGCAATTACCTTATGCAGTAACAGCAGGATTCGTAGGAATAGTGCTCTACGCGTTGCTAGCTTTAGGGATAACGAGCTCGCTAATACTGCTACCAATCGGAATAATACTGTTGATTATACTTCATAGAATATTAAATACTATCTACTCAAGAAGAGCTAAGCTACCTCCAGCAGTACCTAATTATCCTTAAAGACTTTATTAGACTAAAAATAAATAGGTTATTTTTCAAGAATTATTTGACCTAACTCCTCGTAAGTGTTAGCGTCAAATATCTTTATGAGATTCGGTGAAATCGTGAACAATTCATCACCTACGTAAGCTACCCGTAAGCAGTATTCGTGAGGAAGCACCGCCTTAACTCTCAGCGTGTCACTCTCGTAACTCACTACTAAAGCACCACTAGATACGTAATATGTAGCATAACTAGTTATGGGAATCATGAGCAACTCTTTCTCTGGATATATCGTTACTGCGTGATGATCGTGTAGGGCTTGAGACCACGCAGAGTACACTGTAATCTTTGAGATCTCACTCATGTCGGTAGGGTCTGTAACGTTAAAGAGTGATATCTTCAAGTTAGACCCCTCAACACCTATACCCAACAATCTGTCTCCAGATAATGGGTGCAGGTACTCACTAAAACCAGGTATTTTAAGAAAACCTAGAACGCGCGGGTTATTAGGGTCTGAAATGTCTATAGCGAATAACGGGTCTACCTGCCTGAACGTGACTAAGAAGAAGATACCGCCTACTAATCTAGCTGAGTATATCCTCTCTCCACGAGCAAGACCTGTTAAAGAACCCACTATTTGGAGACTCATTAAGTCGACTACGAACACGTTGTTGCTGGTTTCACCGACGACAGACACGTACACGATCAACGCAGGTCTGGTGTATTCGTAGGGGGCTTGCGGCATGTCCCACTTAGTTATAGGAATGTTTCTCGACACACACCCACTAACAGAGCATTCCTGAATGACTATTTCTTGAGTCTTTACTTCCCTGCTGGTCGTGGTGTAGGTCTTGACTAGAGGCTCAAACAATACTACTACCGAGTAATTATTTTCTGTCGTAGCAGTTATGAAGTAATTGTCTGCTTCCTCCATAGCAAACTGGTCAAGGAGGTGTCCTGAGACGTTGAAGAATCCTCTTAAACTTATCGTAAGTCCCTCAACAGAGAAGACGTAAAACGTGGTCGTGTCATACTTAGGTTCTTTATTGACATCACTAACTACCTTATTAAGTAATTCTTTGCGGCTCTCCTCATCCATGCTTAAAAGATAGTCCTCAACTTTTTCACGAGCTACGTCTAGCCAACCCTTATTTATTAGCTCAATTACTTTGCTCGCTGTCTCGTTAGGCATGTAGTTAGCGAAAGTCCTTAACGCGAGTATGTACGCGTTAAGAAAGCTAAACCTACTCTCACGAGCTACGTAGAGGTTATTGAGAGACATGTAGAGCCAGCTACCACCACCGGTTAAGAACGTGTAGGTCGCGTAATCCAGTCTCTCAAGATTCAACGCCAGTATTAGCGTGTATGAGCTGGGTATAACATCCACTACTACTAGAGTTTCTAGCGGCACAGGCTCCTCATTAACTAAAGGCAATATAGGTTCGCCAACATACGTGTTGGTTACCACATACAGGTGGTTTCCTGAAAGCCTCGAACTCAACATACTACCAGTTATGGTAATCTTACTTAGTAAGACTGGGTTGCTAGCATTACTGATGTTGTATATATACGTATACACGTTAGGAGTTCCAGGAGGTATCATGAAACACCTACACTCTAAGTCGGGAATTATCGGATATCTCGTCTGTGCTTCAGTAATGACTACTAGCTCGTCCTTGTAGAGGAATAAACCACTCACATACTCTTCTAAAACAAGAATACTCAAGACGGTTTTTCCGGCGACACTCACAATAAATACCTTATTACCTGAAGCGACTACCATTAACTCACCGTTGTTTTTCACTATGTCTGGTTCGTCAATACCCTCAACCTGAACGTTAGTTTTAGAAGTTACTGCTTGTTGTTGTGAGATAGTGTAAGTAGTCGCAACCTCTGCTAACATCGGCACGCCCACCACTCGCGGCAAGTTATAAGGGTAGACTAGTTGATTAACTAGTGTATTTAGACTCAATGAAGAGCTCAAATACTGAGCTAACTCCTCATAACTACTAAACTTCCTTAAATCTCCTGACGTTAAGGAAACGTTTATCTGTTGACCGCCGTAAGAGCTACTAAACTGATATGCCGGTACAGTTCTAGTTTCTACGGATTTGTAAGTCTCGCCGAAAATACTACTCATAATGAGAGGTAGAGACGCGCCAATAACTAGAGACATCACGGCTAGTGTTATGAAGATTTCTCGCTTCATTACATCACCTCAACAAACTTCTTGGTTTAAGATTAGATAACTCTATACCTAGAACACTATTGTTCGAATATTAGAACACTGAGGAAATTCAACCTCTTTTTTAGTGAGAGTTACGTAACAATATTAGTGGCATAGTTGATGAGTGCTCAAGTTGAAGACTTAAGTAGGACTGCTCTCAAGATATATGTTTATCTCCTTGAGTCTAAAGACCCTAGAGGAGTTAGAGACATTGCTAGATCACTAGATATGCCTGTGAGTAGCGTGTACTACCATCTTAAGAGGCTAGAAGACTTAGGAGTTATTGGTAAGAGGGGGGATGGCTACGTAGTCGTTAAGATTATTCCTTTAGAAGGTTACGTGTTCTTAGGGAGGAAGCTAATGCCGAGACTCTTAATCTATTCATTGTTTTTCTTGGGTGTTAGCCTGAGTCAAGCATACGCAGTTATAGTTGATAGATCCATAACTTCAGATAAGATATTGTTACTAGTCTTAAGTATAGTAGCTTTCATTCTATTCTTTCTTGAAGGCCTGAATATGAGGTCTAAACTTAAGGTCTCGTAGAACAAAACTACTTATGCTTTCTACTCTTTAAGTATAGAAAAACAAAAACCAAGACTGAAATGATTACTACTGAGACTGCAATGACGGTTGTAAGGTTGCCTTCAGCTCCGGGCTGGCTAGGAGGTAAGCTAGTAGTGGCATGTGTAGCCGGCTGAAGCATCACGACTGTAATCTCCACTACCTCACTCCCCTTATACTCTAGCAGTAAAGTCTCACCGACTAAGTCTATCACTGGATTACCAGAGTATGTTAGTAGCAGGAACTCTCCAGGCACATATACGGTGCAGTCACCTTGAGGTCTCAACCTAAACTTAAAGACGACGTCGTCAGTTATTTCAGCGTTGTTGACGATGACATACAAGAGTTTAACCCACTCAACACTACTCACCACATTAACGACTGCCTTATCCCCAACTAAGTCAACCGGTAAGAAAGCTCCATCCGAGTCTACGGCTTGAAGTGTTGACGCGTCGAAACCTTGCTCTAGTGAGACTTCCAGAACCTGTTGTGAGACATTCGAGAATATCAACTCAACTAGCACAGACCCGTCTGTACTCAGATAGTAGTTAGTCATGCTTGGCTGTGTAGCAGCGTAGTAAGTATTAGCTGATAATAGATTAGCAAGCAAGAACAAACTCAAGAAAACACTTACTTTAAGACGAGCGCTCACTTACTACATCACCGCATTTTACTAAGTAGGTGTTCTTTATAAGTAACTTGCTACTTTGTTAGTATCATAATACATAAAAAGGCTCAGGCAAGAAGGAAGTAGGGGGTCTCCCTGCTAGTAGTCTGTGTTTCAGGGTGTTTCAACAAGTGTTTCAGAGGTGATTATTTTGGGTTGGAGGAAATATAGTTACTGGCCTAAGAGTCTCACTCCAGACCAGAGATTTCCTTATAGGGACTCAGAATGGGTTTTCAGGGGTTGCTACTGGAGGTGGTTGGCTCCTAAAATACTTGAATCCTATAGCAAGGAGGAAGAGATAATGTACCTCGAGGGACTTTTGTCTTTCCTTCGTCAACGCATAAAGAAGATAGAAGAGAGGATTAATGAGTTAAGGAGCTCTAAGAGTTAGAGTCGTGTATTGCAACGTATTGCAGTAGCGTTTCACAGTATTACTAATATTAAATACTGTAGAGAACTTTAGTGAGGTGAGACCAGGTGAAAACTAGTAAGAAGAAGCTCGCAGGTCTTGCTCTGTTGCTAGTTATTGGAGCTTCAGTCATCCCAGCATTCTCGTTAATAGCAGCTGCTCAGGGTACTGAGACGGTCGGGGAGACTCGCAGAGGACCCGAACACGCTGTAGAAGTCTTGATATCTAGAGTTGAGTTGCTAATAGGTAGGATTAGAAGCTTCGCTGAAGCCTATAACATATCCCTAGATAACAACATGACATCACTTATTGAGGAGGCAGAGAACCTTATAAATGAGGCGAGAGAACTTAAGAACACGAACTTAACTGAGGCTTTGAGTAAGGTGCTTCAAGCTACTAGGCTAGTAACTCCCGTGTATGTTTACGTAATCCAGAATCTACCTCCGACAGTCAAGGACGACTTCGCCGTGAGAAGAACTGAAGCTCAGTTTCGCGTGAGAGAAAAAGTGATACTAGCACTAAACGCGACAGTAAAGTGGTTAGCTGAAAGAGGTATAGAAGTTCCTGAGTGGGTTCTAAACAACATATCTAAAGCACTTGAGTTAGTTGAGGAAGGTAAGCAAGCACTAGCCGAAGGCAACGTAACAAGGGTTAAAGAAATCATTGTCGAGGTTGACAGGATTATTAAGGACGTTAATAGAGCGTTGAGGATAGAATTAAGAGCTAAGTGGGTTATTGCAGTATGTAATGAAAGAGTTTTAATGTCTCTAGTAGCTCAGGTCAACGCGTTAATTCACATAGTTAATGAATCGGCTGAATCTATAGAAGCGTCAAACTATGAGGAAGCTATGGAACACCTTAACGCCGCCTCTAAGAAAACAGACTTCATACTAGCTTTAATTGAGCGTTTAAGACCATACGCGAGCAGTGACACGGTTTCCTCTCAGATCCTAAACATAAGTGAGGAAATAGCTAAGACTTTAAAGAACAGCGTTAATGATGCTAGAACTGCTTTAGAAAATAACGATCCAGATACTGCTCTCATAATACTCTCTAACGCATTAGAGGAGGTGCAGCCTCTCTTCGACCAGTTAAAGAGTTTAGCTAGGTGGAAGCAAAGCGAGTTAGAAGAAATTAAAAACATAGCCTGGAGAGTTAGAGAACGTGTTAAGGAGCGTGTGCAAAGATTAATTGGGGTCTACGTAGGGACATCACTCAAGCTTAACTGGAGAATAACTGTTCTTGAAGAGTCATTAAATACGTTAAACGTTTTACACAGTAGTGGGAGAATCTCTTGCCAGACATACTTAAACATATTGAAAGCGATGAAAACTTTTGTAGAGGAATTATTAGATGCCGTCCCGCAAAGCATGTACGTAGTTAGAGCCAGACTAAGCAACTTATTGAACGACATCAACGCATACTTAAGCAACACGACCTGCTAATTTTTTATTAAAAACAAAACAATTTTTATTAAAACACGTATTTTCTAACCTTAAACTGCCAAAGAACTAAACTTAACCTACTCCTCAGTACGTCCCATAAATCTCTATTTTATAATTTCTACTCGTTAGTATTAATATGAGGAGTGTTTTATGAGTCTCGCTCACGTTTCTGATAACGTATATGTTTTAGAAGGACGCACTAACGTTGGCGTGATCACAGTTGAGGACAAGGAATGCCTCGTCGTCGATACAGGGGTTAGTAGAGATCATGGGAGGAAATTATTCAATATCCTAAAAAACGCTGGTCTAAAAATTAAAGCTGTGATAAACACGCATTCTCACGCAGACCATATAGGTGGTAACAAGATAATTTTAGAGAGGAGTAATGCAACCTTCTATTCAACAATTACTGAGAAACCTTTTATTGAGTTGCCTTTAACTGAGGTAATATACTTGTACGGTGCGTACCCTCCAGAAAACTTGAGGAAACACGTGATTGAGGCTGAAGGCGTTCCTGTCGAGGATGTTAGTAAGCTGATTAAAGAATATCCTTTCTTGAAACTTGAGGACCTATCAGGCCATAGTATTGGTATGATTGGCATAGGAGTTGGTAACGTGTTATTCTCTGCTGACGCATTCTTCCCTAATGAGATTATAAAGAAGTATGTAGTCCCTTACCACTTAAACGTGCAAGAAGCCCTAAAGACTCTTAAGAAACTTGATACCGATATACTAAAGAATTATGAGGTATTAGTCCCTTCTCACGGTAATATGCTTAAGAAAGAAGAAGCTCGGCAACTAGTGAATTCAAACATTGAGGTCATAACTAATATAAAGAACGTAATCTTAAAGAACGTTAATAGCGGACTCACTCTTAATGAATTAATTAAACGCGTCTTAAGAGACTTAGCTTTAACTCCTCAAACTACGATTAATTATCTTCTGACTGTTTCAGCTCTTAAATCTTATATAGCGTGGCTGGTGAACGAAGACTTTATAGAACTGATTATCTCAAATAACGAACTATATGTTAAGAGAATTTGAGCGTTAAAAAATGTAGTTAATAAAATCACTTAGTAGTTCTTTTGCGAACCTGATGAACTCTTCTTTCTCTCTGCTTAGTGGTGGTCTTAGAACGGGTTCTATAGGTGCCCCCACAATCGAGAGTGATGCCTTAACCGCCGCTATAGTCGAGGTCCCTAACTCTATCAACTTAGAGAGTTTCAAGAGCTTCATGTAGAGGCTGTAGGACTTAGCTATATCTCCTGAAAGCCAGGCGTCGTAGATGCTTTTATGGAGCTTAGGAGTTAAATTAGATAGCGCTACGACACCCCCGTCACCACCAATCATTAAGTTAATTAAGAGGTACTGATCCAGACCTGAAAATACTGAGAAGTCACCCCTAACTTCCTTAACTTCCCATATCACTTGCTTAAGGTATGTAAGACTATCATGAGTTATTTTAATTCCTACTAAATTGCTATACTCAAGAGCTAACTCTTTGACTACCTGCACTGGCAGTGAGACCCCTGTCAACGCTGGGAAATGATATATAAAAAGAGGAAAATCTAACGACTCAGCGATTTTACCGTAATGTTTCTTAAGCTCTTCCGGCGTTGGCTTGAAGAAGTAAGGCGTTATTACTATGCCGCCATCAGCACCCAAGTCCTTAGCAAATTTACCAAGCTCTATCACTTCCAACGTGGTGTTGCCACCTATACCTGGCAGAACTTTAACTCTCCCATTAACTAACTCGACTACCTTCTCTATCAACTTCCTCTTCTCCTCTAATGAGAGACTGGCTGACTCCCCGGTAGTTGAGTTTGGAAAGACGCCGTTTACACCACCTCTAACTAAATGATTAATTAGCCACTCAACAGCCACATAATCTATCTCGTAGTTTTTATTGAAGGGCGTTATCATCGGAGTTATTATTCCCTTAAACATAGACTAACCCCCTAATACTATAGCGCATAACCTAAATATTTGATATCACAGGTATAGGTATCCAAACCTCACTTACTGGGGTTCCGTAGCTCTGATGTGTTTAGTTGTTTTGCTAACTCCAGGTTGCGATGACGGACTATCCTTAGAGTTGCTCGAGGATGAGTCTTGAAAGACGTGGATGCGCGCCTCACGTCATCGGGCTCGAAAGGTACTCATGATCCTGCGTAGAGCGACTATCATTGGTTATAAGATCTCGAATAAGTTTTTGAGCTCACCTAGCTTTTCTAGAGCTTCCTGATCTACGTTCAGGTTTATTTTTAGGGGGGTTATCGTGGCGCAACCCTCTTCAAATAAGCTCACGTCACTTTCAGGTTCTGCGACGCTCCTTATACCGGCCAACCAGTAGTACTCTCTGCCTCTAGGGTCTATACTCTTCTTGTACGAGGCCTCCCACCTAATTTTAGTGGCTCTTGCTACGTGAATGCAGTTCCTGAACTTGACTGGAATATTAATTGAGAGGACGTCTACGCCGCTAGGTAGCCCTCTTCTGGCGACGTACTCCACCACTCTTCTAGCTATTGTGGTGCTTACCCTCTTGAAAGATTCCTGTTCAAAGTCTTCGAAACTTTCTACGTCTGAGGAGAATGCTATCGCCGGTATGCCCATTAGCGCAGCTTCAATAGCTATAGCTACGGTGCCACTGTAGAATATGTGTTGGAGTGATAAATTATCGCCTACGTTAATACCTGATAAAACTAGGTCAGGCTTGAACTTAAGTATTTCAATAACTAAATGTAGTGAGTCTATTGGTGTCCCGTCGCTCACGTAAACATGCCAGTTAAGCCACTTCTTCTTTGATAAGCGGAGTGGTCTATTGAAAGTTATTTCTCGGCCGGTAGCCGACCTAGGAAATTCTGTAGAAGCTATAACTACCTCACCCAAGTCTTCAACAGACCCTGCAAGTAAGTAAAGTCCAGGACTTAAGTATCCGTCGTCGTTTGACACTAGTATCTTCACTTGTATCCCTAAGCATCTAGGGAGTGAGAAATTAAAAACACTAGTACGTAATAGTTTAAATTAAATTTGTTACTTCATACTTAATATTTAGGTGTTAGAAGACTGCTAAGGATAGTATTTCCTGTTAGCAAGTATGAGGGCCTTCAATCACTAATTAATGAAAGCTTCAAAGACACACGTTATCTAGTTCTTGCTGAAGTGTCCGATGATGGGAGCGTTAACGAGTTGAGCTACGTTGATGTGAAAGATTATGAGTCTCCTGCGTCAATAGTGAGGAGAAAGAAGGGGAATGTAGTAATTTGTGACTTAATTGATGACTTTAGCAGAGCTTATCTGCTAGTTCTTGGTGTTGAGGTTATTCAAGGGTTTAAGGGCACTGTTAAGGAAGGACTCGAAAAATATTTGAGAGGTGAGCTAGCTCCTCCCTCCATCAAATACTGAGTAGACGAGGTATAGATATTGGATTGGAGAGGACACCTGGGTTTTAACCTCCTCGTTACGTCAACTCTTTTCTACTTGATAAATTTATCGGGAGTAGAGATTAACAGGATCTTGATTGCTTCCTCAGTTCTTTCTTCTTTGCCAGACATAGACTTGAGACTTGAGCTACCACATAGAAAAATAACTCACAATATCTTCTTCGGCTTAATTATTTCCCTGACGGCTGGCTACATAGCAAGCTACTTAGGTTTTAGCTTCGAGGTAGTAACTTTCTCGTTTTTAATTGCTTTCATAACACACCTGCTAGGCGATTTACTAACTAAAATGCCTTTCAGGCCTTTATATCCTCTCGTCAAGACGCCAGTGGCTCTCAGACTATTCAGGTCTAGTAGTAACATAATCAACACATTATTTCTTATTTTGGGTGTCGCGGCGTATTACGTGTACGTTAACAAGTATGGTTTCTCTATATGATTCCCGAGCGAGTGACGAATTTATTTACGTCGGATGAAAATTTTTATGGTGTAGTTAGTGTTAAAGGATGTAGCTCTGAGAGCCTTAAGAATAGCTGAGGTTTCAGGAGTTTCTTATGCTGAAGTTAGAACACAGTTAATCTTGTACGAGTTAATTACTGTTGATAATGGTGTCTTAAGAGAGTTTTCAAGGACTTATAGAGCAGGACTAGGTATTAGAGTCCTCTACAACGGTAGTTTCGGTTTTTCTTCTTCTAATGAGTTAGATGAGGATAGTATTAGAGAAACTGTTTCTAGAGCTATTGCAGCCGCCCGTGTTTCTAGAAAAGTTGGAGTTCTAGGTGAGAGAGAGTCTAGTAGGGGTAAATACACGTCTTCTTGGGAAATCAGACCAGAAGAAGTCCCAGATGAGGTTAAAGCAGAGTTTCTGATTAGAACTAATAAGGCGGGACTAAGCATTGAGGGAATAAAATCTTCTGTAAGTAGGCTCGGTATTCAGCGTGACTGGAGATACGTAGTGAGCTCTGATGGAGTAGAACTCGAGTATGAGTCTTACCTGACTGGAGTAGCGCACCTAAGTGTTGCTGTTGAGTCAGGCTCTATGGAGAGAGTTTATAATCAGGAGTCTTCAGTCTCGGGTTGGGAATTCATTGAGAGAAGAGATTGGGAGGAATTTGCGCAGGAAGTTAGTAAACTCGCCAAAGAAGCGGTTAAAGCTCCGCTGCCTCCTGCTGGGAGAACGCGAGTTATTGCTGATCCGGAAATGGTTGGGCTAATACTTCATGAAGCTTTCGGACACGCAACAGAGGGTGATCTAGTAGCTTCAGGTACTTCAATACTCAAGAACAGACTTGGCGAGGAAGTAGCTTCACCATTGGTTACGATAGTTGATGAAGGAGTCGTTAAAGGAGGTTATTACGTTCCGTTTGACGATGAAGGCAACCTTAAGAAGAGAACTGTAGTAGTTGAGAAGGGGTTGCTCAAGTCTTTCCTAACTAATAGAGAGAGTGCGGCACGACTTAATCTACCAGTGTCAGGTAATGGGAGAGCCCAAGACTTCACACACATGCCTATCGTAAGACAAACGAACTTTTTCATGACGCCGGGTGAATGGAGTCTTGAAGAGATGATTAGAGAAGTTAAGGAAGGCTTATACCTAGTTGGTAGAGGAAGTAACGGGGGTCAGGTAGATACGGGTGCAGGCACCTTCACCTTCTCAGCAGGTCCTTCAAGAGTTATAAAAAATGGCGAGTTAGGAGGACTTGTAAGAGGAGTTGTGGTCTCCGGTTCTATACTTGATACGTTAAGAGGTGTGGAAGCAGTGGGCAGAGACCTGAGAATAACTACGTCAGTTTTCGGAGGGTGTGGCAAAGACTCTCAAATGGTGAGAGTAGGTGACGGAGGTCCGCACATACTTATTAAAGAGCTAGTAGTGGGTGGTGGTTAATTATGGACCTAGAAAAAATCATTAGGAAGGCTGTAGACTTAGGAGTTTCTGAAGTAGAGGTATATCTAGCGAGAATATCTGAGACCTCACTCACTTTATCAGACGTGATTGAAACTTCTAAGTTCATCAAGCTCTCTTCATTAGGTATGAGAGTGGTTGTCAACAAATCCGTTGCTATCGTGGGCACTCAAGACCTAAGTAGCGAGAGTATCGAAAAATCTTTAAATTCAGCTATATCCATCGCCAAAGTTAGTTCTCCCGACCCTAACTGGATTAGCATGAATAAGAAGGTTTCGCAGACTCATGTAGATGACTTATTTGATAAAGATACTGCATATGCGACACCCGAGGATCTAAAGCAGGTAGCTACAGAACTTCTTGAATCGGTTAAAGAGGGGTACGGAGGTGCGAGACCTGTTAGGGGTGCTGTGTCAGCTAGGTCTATTGAGGTTACCTACATGAACTGCTATGGAGGTCCCCTAACTAGATCTGAGACGATATCAAGTCTTTATATTTACGCTAGAGTTGATGAAGGGGGTAAGACAGGAACATATAGTGAGCACGACATCCAGAGAAGCTATAAGAAGTTAAGAGCTAAAGAAGTTGGTTTTGAAGCAGGAAGTAGAGCTAGGGAATTTATTTACGCGCAAGAACTTCCTAGCGGCACCTACGAACTAATCCTGTTTAATCGTGTAGTGAGCTCTATAGTGCCTGTCATGATTGCTCCTGCAATCTCGGCTTTAAATGTCCAGCAGGGCAGGTCCCCACTTATTGGAAAGCTAGGAGAAGAGCTAGTCTCTGAGCACGTAAGCATAGTGGACTTAGGAGCCTCACCTGAAGTATTAGGTTCTAAACCCTTTGATGACGAAGGTCATCCAACAAGAAACACTATTCTCTTCGAGAAAGGCGTTCTCAAAACGTATCTCTACGATACTTACACAGCCTTAAAAGAAGGCAAGGAATCTACAGGTAACGCTTCAAGAACCTTCTCAACAGCTCCAGTACCGCAACCACACCACCTGCGCTTAATGCCTGGTGAGGCACGATTAGACGAGTTAATCAGTGAGACGAGAGAGGGAGTGCTGGTAATGGATACTATAGGTGAGTGGCTTTCTAATCCAGTGAGCGGACACTTAAACGCTACTATAACACACGCTTATCTAGTCCGTGAAGGAAAGCTAGTCAAGCCTATTAAGGGTGCGGTAATCACCGCAAACGTTTACGAGCTACTTAAACACCACATAGAAGCTGTAGGGAGAGATCTGAGAATAGAGTATGGGGTCTCAGCACCCTCACTGAAGTTTAGTAAGGTTAAAATAGCTGGCACGTAATTCCGCGTAGGTTGATTTAACAGAAATATTAGTTTTCAAAGAAATAACTATATGCTATGATGAGTTGAACTCCGCTGAAAGATGATTGGGGACTCGAGCACTGAGCACGTAAGCTCCTTAATTTGCTTGAGCCTCAGTAGAGGAGGATTTAAGCGTGTTAAGCATATTAGGAGTAGGAGGAGCTTTAATGGTTAAAGTGAGAGTGACTTACATAGGCTTTTTGGCTGAAGTAATAGGTCTTCACACAGAAGTTGTTGAAGTGCCTTCAGATAATACTACCGTAGAAGACCTGATTAAGTTCCTAAGCTCTACGAGACCCTCTCTCAAGAAGCTCGTGAATTTCGTACCCCTGATACAGATCTTCGTGAATGATGAGGAAGCTACATTAAGCAAGACTCTAAAAGATAATGATAAAGTTACCCTAATGCCGCCACTATATGAAGGCGGCTAATACCCGCACCCACACAGAGACTTAAATAATAGGAAAACTCTTTAAAACGGTTATGACTCCTCAGATCTATTAAGGGGAGTCATAACTAGTGTGGCTGTTGCTTTCATCCGTATATGTCGCGTTTTTAGGGCTTAGCGATATAGTTATTGATTTAATAGCAGTTAATTATTATAGAGTTAACGCCGTGACTTTAGGACTTCTTAGTAGTTTGTGGATTTTTGTATACGTAGTAGCCTCAAGACTTGCTTCAAGAATAGCTGAGAATAAGGGTTCTAGACCTCTAGTAGTTACCTCGGTATTAACTACGTTACTGTTATTCTATTTCTTGTTCACGCTCTGGGATTTCTATTATCTTCTTATATCTCAAGTACTCCACTCACTTAGTGTGGCTTTAATTAGGAATAGTATCTCAATAACAATACTTAATAGCTTAGAAAGTGAGGAGTGGGATAGTACTAACAGGGTGTTCTTCCAATTTTCTATGTTTTTCGAGGGAGTTTTTCTTTATGTCACTTCCTTCTTCTCGCTAGCTTCATTGGTTAACTCAGTGACTCTTCTTTCAGCCGCGTTCCTCACAACGAGCATCTTTCTGCTCTTATTCATGCCGTCTAGCAAGTTATCTTTTTCTAGAGACCTCTTTAGAGCAGAGAAGAACATTAATTCATCGCTTTCAACAGTCAGTATTCTCTCGTCTATAGGTTATGAACCGCTTTACACGCCTTCTAAAGCGAGAATGCTCTCACGCATGCTAGAAACTAGACACACTCTAACTATTGGTGACGTGCTAGCGTCTGTTGCCGGTTTTAGATTGAGCAACTCTTTCTTTTTTACTCCTCTAGCGTTCATATTCCTTAGAGTCTTAGGATTGAGTAGCGATTCTGTGCTAGCTATCTACGGCCTCGCGAAGATAGTAGCTTCTATCTCTTTGAGTTTCTTTCCTAAATACTTGGGCAAGAAACTAGCAATGATAGTACTGGCATTCAGACTTTTAATAATGACTCTATTAGTAAGTTCTCTCTTAACACGTAGCTATGAATTAATAGTTGCATTAACATTAACTTACTTATTCAATATAGCTTTAGATACTAAGTTATATTCTCTTTATATAGAGGCATCACTAGCTAGTAACCCGTCAACATACTCAATAGTATCTGAGTTTTCGAACATGGTGGGTGCTTTAATGTCCGGTTATTTAATAACCTTAGGAGGCTTGCCAACAACTCTAGTCTCCATATTAACAACAACACTAGTTTCTTCGAGAGCTATCATTAAGACTGGTTCCTGAATAGCGAGACCTCCTCAATCACGAAGAGAGCCTAACGCAACTGTTTCTGGTTTCGTGAAGGTTTATAAGGTTTGGTATCCATGCATTCGCCACGAGTACACCGAGATATGGGGGCTTCATCACAGCTGTGAACCTAGTGAGGAGCTATGGATTGGGATTACCCTGAACGGGTGGAGACTGATGGCGTAAGCACTGATGATTGGCGCTCCGAACACCTAACTAGCAATCCTTACTTCTTGTGGGAATTAACGTATTTTTATACTTGACGATTAACTTCTATTTAGTGAGCTATATGAGTGTGGACCTCTCGCTCAT
>Ga0209394_1000025_pt1 | contig 139686 bp, 164 predicted proteins | sample JNZ201metaG_FD_184122 | JGI IMG/M metagenome (GOLD analysis project Ga0209394, IMG submission 184122) | Hot spring microbial communities from Jinze hot spring, China to study Microbial Dark Matter (Phase II) - JNZ 20120812A (SPAdes) (version 3) ...
TAAGATGAAGGTTTAGTCCGAGGAGGGAAGTCTCTTTACACCAATGAATATGAGGATTTAGCATCGAGACTAAGAAAGACAGGCTTATGTGAAGACCCCAGAACTAAGAGTACTGATGCGGGGGGTGGGATTCGAACCCACGAAGGCCTACGCCAGCAGGTCCTGAACCTGCCGCCTTTGACCTGACTCGGCCACCCCCGCTTTGTGTTACTCAAGTGCTTGAATGATGCAAGTTTGCTTAGTACGGTTTGTTTAGTACGCTTAGTGGTTAAACTTTTTTGTCCACGAGACTTTTATCTTCGTTCCCCAAGAATGGGGTGAAGGTGTTCCTGTAAATGGAAGTGAGATATTGGGAGACTCAAATAGAGACAGCTCCAAGAAAGGCCATTGAGAAGTTGCAGTTGAAAAGATTAAAGCACATGATTGAGTACGTGTACTGGAAGAGCCCATTCTATGGACGTAAATTCAGAGAATTAGGATTGCATCCTTCTGACATAAATAGCCTAGGAGACGTACGTAAGTTTCCCTTTACGACCAAGGATGACCTGAGGAAGCACGGTTACCCTCATGGTGGAGAGTTCCTATGTGTACCTAGGGAAGAAGTGGTTTGCTGGCACATGAGTTCTGGAACCACTGGAGTTCCAATCCTAGGTGGGTACACGAGACAAGATTATGATACGTGGATGAATTTAGTGGCAAGGTGTTACGTAACAGCTGGAGTTAAACCTGGTGACATTATAATGAACATCTACGGTTATGGCTTATTCACAGGAGGGCTAGGACTTCATGAAAGTGCGTTCCTTATAGGTGCTACTGTCATACCTTGGAGTACTGGAAGAACTCAAGCCCTCATAAAGAGCTTAATAGACTTTAAGGCTACTGTTATGAGTGGGACGCCAAGCTATCAATACTACATAGCCAGCTTAGTTAAAGAGATGGGGATAGATGTAGAGAGAGACCTTAATTTGAGGATTACAATACCAGGAGCTGAAATGTGGACTGAAGAAATGAGAAGGAGAATCGAAGAGTGGTTAGGGCTTAAAGCTAAGGGTGGAGGAGCTAGAGACATTTACGGTGCGACAGAGCTTTGTGGTCCCGGTGCAGGTCAGGAGTGCATTTATGAGAAGGGTTTCCACTTCTGGATAGACCATTTCCTCCTTGAAATCATTGACCCGAAGACCAGTGAACCCGTAGAACCTGGTGAAGAAGGCGAAATGGTCTTCACGCACTTAGTGAAAGAAGCTACACCACTGATTAGATATAGGCTTGGTGACATAACGATACTAGATGATGAGCCTTGTGAGTGTGGCAGAATAGCGTTCCCCAGATGCCTTAGAGTTAGGGCTAGAGTCGATGATGTTATACACTTCAAGGGCATTAAGATCATGCCGTCTATGATTCAGGAGACGATATTGAGGTACAAGGAGGTACTAGAGTACCAAGTTGTAGTAGATAAGACGAAACTGCCCTACGATTTCGTTGTCAAGATCGAGGTACCTAAAGTCTACGAGTCATCGTTACTTGTGGAGAAATTACTTAACGATTTCAAGAATAACTTGTTTATAGAACCTAAGATTGAAGTTGTTGAACCAGGCTCATTGCCAAGGTTTGAGGGGAAGTCTAAGAGGGTTATAGTCAAGGAGTGATGGCAGATTGGTTAGCGAGGTGATTATGATGGAAGGTTTACGAAGAATTTCAAATATTATCGAAGAGCTTGATCAAAAAGTTTCTGAAGCTATAAGAGCCTCTCAAGAAGTGGGTCTCACTCAAGTGGCAAGAGTCTTAGAGACCGTCAAAAGCTACGTGGAGCTGCTAAAGAGGGAGTTAGAGGTCGAATTTTGAAAGAGCAATGGTCCGCAACCTTTTTACTGCTTTCATTGTTGGAAGTACTTTTAGAGAGATATGGCTAAGCTTCCATCTGAAGTTGTGAGACTTCTAGAGAAAGTTGCTCCTAAATCGCTCTGCGTATTAGCAACTTCCTCAAGAGATGGGAAGCCTAATGCTGTGCCGATAATATTTGTATGGCCTTGGAGTGAGGAGGAAGTAGTTATAGCTGATAACTTCTTCCTCAAGACTAGGGCTAATATTGAGGAAAATCCTGTAGCATCACTTACGTTCTGGGATCCGGAGACTAGGGAGGGTTATCAAATTAAGGGCAGGGTTCAAGTACACACGTCTGGCCCAGTGTTTGAAGAAGTTGCTTCTAGGGTTAGATCCATTAGGCCTACGCTTAAGACTAAGGCTGCCGTAATGATCAAAGTTGAAGAGGTCTATACCGTGAAGCCTGGTCCTGACGCTGGTAAGAGGTTAGTGTAGGTACTCAGTTACTCGCTGAGTCTGGCAGCAAGTGCCTCCCATGATATTCTCTTGGGATCTAGGTAATCTACTACCTTACCGCTCTCCATTAATACGATTCTGTCACAAGTCAATTTGACGAAGTCAACATCGTGTGAAACTATTATAAATGTCTCGTCGAGCTGTGATCTCGACGTCGATATGGATTTTGCCACTTCAACTTTAGTTATGGGATCCATGGTTCCCGAGGGCTCATCAAGAACCACTATCCTAGGTTCCTTAATCAGAACTTGTGCTAATGCAACTCTATGCCTTTCACCTTCACTAAGCTCGTCAGGATACTTGTTAAGTATTTTATCTATAGTTTTAGGTTCCAGGCCTACAGACCTTAACGTGTAAACTGCTTTAAGCCTAGCTAGCTCCTCTGGTAGCTCTAACCCTATAGCTGAGCTTAAGTTCTCTATAACCGTTCTATATGGGTAGAGGGAGTACTCTTGATGTAGTAGACCTACGTAGCTTAGTGCTATAGCTCTTTCGTAACCTTGCTTTGTGATGTCGTACCAGCGATCCCCAATCCTTATTTCCACCTTGCCACTAGAAGGCTCTGTGATGCCACATATGATTCGTGATAAAGTTGTTTTTCCAGCTCCACTCCTACCAACGATTCCCAGAATTTCTCGTTCCTTAACAGTTAAGTTAACGTTATCTACAGCCTTTACAAGTCCTCTATCGAGCGAGTAGTAGTACTTACTTATGTTTATTATCCTTAGCACATCGCCTCCTATTGGAGCTTTTTCTAGTGTTACCTCTCCAAGATCTTTAAGAAAAGTATTGAAGACCTCGTCGGCACTCCCCTCCATCACAACTTTCCCCTCGCTGAGCCATATTATTCTATCGCAGAGACTACGTAGAACTATCGGGATGTGGGAGGCTACTATCATGCACTTCTTTTTCTCTTTAAACTCTCTCAGCAAAACCCTACTTACAAGCTCAGCGTTGTATGGATCTAGCGTACCAGTGGGTTCATCAGCTAGCAGTAAGATGGGGTTCACGGCTATTTGCCTTGCAAGTACGACTCTCTGCTTTTCTCCTCCACTTAGAATCTCAGCTGGGTGTAGCATCCTATGCAGTAGGTTAACGTGATTTAAGTAGTCTATGGCAAGCTTAAGGGCCTTGTCCTCTTTAACTCTAGCTCTCCTTAGAGCCTCCATGATGTTCTCTAGCGGCGTCAAGCTGCCGTAAAGTGCGAATGTCCTTTGAAACATTATAGCAACTCGAGCCCTTAGAGCTTCAACAACCTTCCTATCAGACTCACTCCAGAAGTCGATGACTCTGTACTCCATCACGGTGTTGCAGTAAGGACAAGGCTTACCACCGAAGTCGGGTGTCTCAATCCATAAACATTGCGGACAAATAGCTACATGATATATGACCTTACCATCCGTTGGCTCATAACCTCTGACCCCTCGAATCATGTGCATTAAGACCGATTTACCCGCCCCGCTTTTACCAAAAATTCCAAGACTCTCTCCAAGCTTTAAATTAAATGATACACCATCAAGTGCCTTTACCCCATCGAACTCTTTGCTTACCCTCCGGACTTCGAGTAGTATCATTGTTACCACGTCTGGATATTCTATGGCGAGGTCACAAATACTTGGTGAATTAGGGTTATAAGTAATCATGCAAAACTAATATAGCCTTTCTCAAGTAGCCCTTTAAGTGAAGACCAGAAGTATTGGGTGCATCGAATGTACGATTATGGATACTATATATTCGAGGGGGGTCTCTACAGAAAGAATGAGGTCATCGACTTCATAGAGGATCTAGGTGGCGTAGTAATAGAAGAGTTCTCAATGGGGCTCGACTTGGTAATGTTTATCGCCATCCCGAGAACTGATCTCGAGAGCTTCATGAAGTTGGTTGAAGAGGTTAAAGCTAAGGTTCGTGAAGCCAAGCTTGTAGGTTCAGAAGTAGCGGTTGTCCCCCCAAGTATGTCCTTTAGACACTTACCCCATCCAGCATGCGATATTAACGAGTACTTAAGGAGACATGGAGCAAAGACGTTTATGGTTGGACTTTCAAGAGGAGTTGGGCAGAAAAGGGCTATGATTACAAGCTATGAAAGAGATTTCCTAAACGAGGTTGATGCTGCAGTTTTCATAATGGGTAACGTTGATGAGTGCATAAAGAAGAAGGCTGTGATGCTTAGGGGACTTCACATACCGATAGTGATAGTTGGCGGTCCTCAACATGTCGAGCTCCCAGAATGGATAGTGTACGTAGGAGGGCTTGGAAGAGTAGCGCATCGTTTGAAGTCGAGCGAAGAGGAGAAGATTCTTGAGAAGATAGTGAATGCTCTTAGTAAGCTGCTCGAGAAGAAGAGGGGGGAGCTTCTTGAGGACCCTCCTCTTGTACCTCCAGTACTTTTAAAGCAGGAAGTAGAGAGACAAATTGAGGAAGCTAAGGGCTCCACGGTCCTCAAGGTTGATGGAGTTAGAGTACTGCTCAACTATGACGAATACTCCAAGCCTGTGAGTAATGTAATTATTGAAGAATATAGAGTGAAGGAGATAGCCTCCATTAAGAGGTCGGTCTTAAACGATCACATACTGGTCAAGTTGCTGCCGGAGTCGGCATTAAGTTAGCTGCTCTTAGCAAGTGCTGATGACAGTATTGCTGCTCCCACTGCACCAGCAAATTGAGAGTATGGGGGTACTATGATCTTCATTTTAAGCGTATCTTCGAAGGCTTTCACAAGCCCTTTAATAAGTGATGTCCCCCCTATCTGTAGCACTGGTTCTTTAACCTCGACCTCTTGGAATTGTTGCTCGAAGAATTGCTCTGCAACACTGTAGCAAGCAGCTGCAGCGACATCCTCCCGTCTCGCCCCCCTCGCGAGAGCTGTCACTAAATCATGCATTCCAAAGACTATGCAGTAGGCATTCATAACTATCTTACGATGATCCCCCTTCAATGCAAGCTCTCCAAACGTCATCAAATCTACACCAAGTCTCGTAGCAGTTATCTCCAGAAAACGACCCGAGGCTCCAGCACATATTCCTCCAACAGTAAAGCTGTATGGAACACCTTCATACAAAGCTATTGCCTTATTGTCCGCACCACCTATATCTATTATCGTTGAGTAGCTCTCTTGAGCGTTACCCAGGTACGCAGCCCCTTTTGAACAGACAGTTATTTCTTCCTGGACTAAGTTTGCTTTGAGCTCTTTACCTAATATGAAGCGACCATAGCCTGTTACTCCTATGGCTTCTACCTGGCTCTTTGACATGCCAGTTTTTTTAAATAGCTCTTCGTAGACTCTTAGCCCTGAAGTAACTACATCTATTGTCGGCAACCAGTAAGCAGCTAAGATCTCCCCATTCTTCATGACCACTCCCTTTGTCATTGTTGATCCAGAGTCTATTCCAATAGTTAGCCCCTCATGCTTCTTTCTAGCAAGAAGAGTACGCCGCTCAATCATGTTTACAAGAGCTTCAAATCTCAATAAGAGGTTTTCAGCCTTGGTTCTCTCAGTAAACGAGTACGATATCACTGGAATTTTAGTTGTTTTGTGGAGAAAGCGTCTTATTGTATGTCGAACTAAAGCACCTTCCGCGCACCTAAAGCACGTCATGACTATCACTCCATCAACTTCAACCCTACCTTCGGCTACCGCCAATGCTCTTGCAAGCATAACCCTCAATCCAGTGCTTGCAGGATATAGACCTATGACATCCATTGCTCTCTTAATGTCGTCAGTATCAATTTCAGGGAACACAATATGCATCCCAGTGATTTCAGCAGCTCTGTAGACTTCTCCTTGAATACCACTATACTCGGTCCCACACGATATTTGTGCTATCCTTACAGTCATCCTTTATCACCATTAAGGGACTTCAAGAATTTTACTATTGAACGAACGAATTCTCGCGCCTCATCATTGTTTCTAGGATACCTCAACCTTAGTATTGGGATGTTCTTTTCATAGAGCATCTGTATTACAAGTTCGTTTGTCCTAGCACAGCCAGAACATCCAAAGGATATGTCAGGGTCGTCAACTATTATTGCAGCTTCAGCTTCTTCAATTAACGGTCCTAGTAGAGCCATCCTACCTCTAACACCTGAGGGGACTTCAACGGCACAGTACTTTACTCCATGCCTAGGCTCTTCATACGTTATATTTATTGGTGGAGAATCGATCTCAGGATTTCTTACTTTCTCACCTATCTTTGACATTATTGCTAGAGGTTTGTGGCCAAACCTTAGAACCAAGTCGTAAAGTATTAAGCTATTTGGTGGAAATATCATGACCTTCTTAGGCAACATTCATCACCTGGTACTCACCTTAACTTAAGAATTCATAGAAGCTTTGGTAAGCTGAATGAGAGTGAGGAAGCATCTTTTTAAGTTCATCATTCAGTAGCATTATTTGTGACGGATTATCTAAATGTTCTAGAAGGCCAGATACCATGGCTTTCTCGCAGTATAGGCTGCATGGTATGAAGCCTGCTGTCAAGACGACCTTCAACCCCGCTTTCTTTATTTCATGGAGCTCTTTTAAATGCTCCTCGTCAAAGAAGAGTCTATAATCACTAACAAAGCTTTCTATGCAGCAACTAGGATACCCGAGGAATCTACCAACCTCAATGTCGTCGAACGAGTACAACCTTAAGGCTAAAGCGAATTCCGGATCTAAGGCAGGTCTAACCGGGGGATCGTACCTTTCAACTATTAATAACTCAAGAAGTAGTCTATCGTAGATCCCTACGAGCCTATCATGAATGAAAGCTTCAGCTACTAGTTCTGCAACTTTAGGAAAGCCGCTATACGCTCTCCTCACTTTCTCTAAAGCTTCAGTACTAGGTAGCTCTGCTGTTAACCTCTTTATCTCGCTTACTATGGAGACTATACGTCTAAAGCTTTTAGTACCATTCAACCCATATCACTTCAGCAGTATCTTAGCCAGCACCCGAAGGAGTTACCTCAGTAGCTCTCTCAATAACCTTATCCTCTTTTTTAACAGAGTCCATCTCCTCCACCTTAGCTTTCAAGCTTGCCCCCTCCTTCTCGCTTGCTTCTGACAATGGCTCTAAGTAGTCAATGTCATAATATAGGTTTGTAGAATCTAAAAGGGCCCAATACCTCTCATCGGATAGGTTTATTGCCTTTACAACTCCAATGGTTCCTGTACCAATGTATCTCACTCGTAATCCTATTGCTATCTTTACACCCCTCCTATTAACCGCGTAGTTCGACATCTATCTCACTTGGACTTTTTCAGTGTTTAAGGATATAAAAAGGTCTTTCAGCGTTAATTATGATCTCCTCAGCTCTACTAAGAACTACAGCATCTACAGGACTTACGTTCACAAATGTTATCTTCGGAACTCGAGTCGCTGTCTCACTTAGTGTGATGGGCTTCTTACGCGTAGATTTTAGACACCCTTCACCCATTAAATTCTAGCACATGAAGTGTTCAGTACAAGTCTGTAGCGTGCATATTAATTTGCGATAACGATGTTATGTTGGTCTTAAAGTTAATCTTCATTAAATCAACGCTGAGGTACTCCTTCTAAAGTACTTGCTATTACCATGAAATCATGAGAGTACGTGTAGCATTGAGACTAGCTCTAACATCATCTCTAAACAGGCTGCTTAACATTGTAAGCATCCATGTGTTACAAGTGTGAGGACATTTGAAACCTTAAGGCTTGAACAGAAAGTTAAAGTGTAAAATGGTTCATTTAGATTAGGGAAGGAGAACTTATTATGAGAGGAGAGGAGAGAGAAGCTTACATGAAAATACCTGCTGGTGTTCCTTACTCGATAATAGCTGAGACCGCGCAAACCTTCAATTTAAGAGTAGTTGAGTTAGAAGTCAATATTCCACCACTGGATGACGTCTACGGAAGACCTAAAACTTTAGTGCTTAGAGGTAAGATAGAGGACCTCATGAGGGCTCGAGAGTTCATGATTAAGAAGTTAGAGGAGAGGATTCGAGAACTAGAGGATAAATCAACACAGCGTTAATACTTCTCTTCCAGCTCCTCACTTGAAGCTTGAGTTCTTCTAAGGTAATCTGAGACGGTAGGCCTTGGCTTTATGAAGACTCCGCTTCTAATCATGTAGCCGAATGGTAATAGCTCCTTACATATATTGTCTATCTTCTTAAAGACCTCTTCTACGGGAGATGTACCGTTTAAGGCGATAATTATCCTCTTCGTGACAGTCTCTCCATCCTCGTATCTTAGGACGTGAGGTATTGCATCCAGAACTCCTTTAATCTTCGATATCCTTCTTAAAAGTTTCTTAGTCGTTCTCTCGCTTAACACTCTGTATGGAAAAATCTCTATCTGCTTTTCTAGCAACTACAATCCTCCTTGCCTACTTCTCCACTGACGTATAGTTGTTAGTGCATAATTAAAGTTTTAATCGGTAAGAGAGACCCTACTCTAGGGCTATTCTATGATCTTCGTGGAGATCAGGGATTTGACAAAGATTTACAGGACAAGCTATGGAATTGATATAAAGGCTCTGAATGGCGTAAATGTTACCGTAGAAAAGGGAGAGTTCCTAGGACTCTTGGGTGAAAGTGGATCGGGAAAAACCACGCTAATAAGGATTCTAAGAGGCGCAGAGAGATTCGATCATGGGTTTGTTAGAGTTGGCGACGTGAAGGTGACGCCTGACTCACCTCCTGATGAATATAGCAAGCTCATGCGTAAAACTGCCATACATCTTCAGAGGTCTTTTGGGCTTTGGTCCGAAACCGTGTTAGAGAACGTCATTAGAGCCTTGCGATGGACGTACACCGGAATTGAAACCTTACCTCCCCCAGGCTCTGGGGAATACGAGAAATTAGCTGAAGAAGCGCTTCAAATTCTCGAGTTGGTAGGATTAAGGGAAAGAGCTAGTCTTTGGGCTATAGCACTTAGTGGTGGTGAGAAGCAGAGACTTATCCTTGCAAGACAGATAGCTAAGAAACCTGAAGTACTTCTATTAGATGAACCTGTAACAATGACTTGCCCAAGAACTAGGCAGGAAGTTGTGAGGGCTTTAAGGAGGATTAACGACCTCGGTATTACGATAATCATGGCCTCACACATGCCCGAAATGCATAGAAAGCTTTGTGATAGAGTTGTATGGCTCGACAAAGGTGTTGTCGTGAAAGAAGGCAAGCCTAATTATGTGCTTACAAAGTTCCTATCAAAACTTGAGAGACCGCTTCCGAGACCTCTTAAGCCTAAACATGTGATGCCAGTTTTGAGGGCTAGGAATGTGACTAAGAAGTACAAGATAGTACCGCTTGGAGAGGTCTTTACTTTAAAAGAGGCTAATCTTGAATCGAGGAGGGGAGAAGTTACAGCCCTACTAGGACCGTCAGGTTCTGGGAAGACCGTAATATTGAGACTAATGGCTGGGCTTGAATTACCGGACAGTGGCGAAATTCTAGTAAAAAGTGGTCGTAGATGGACAGACATAACGAAGTTAGGCGAGGAGAGCATGAGAGTTAGGCAGGAGATAGGGATTCTGCATCAAGAGTTTGCTCTACCTTATTGGGCTAAGGTAATTGATTTGTTTGCTGCAAGGCTTGGATTGAAGAGCTGGGATGTTATCCAGAGAGCCATAGAGAGAGCCAAGGAGCTTGGAATAGATGTCAAGGTGCTTGATGCTCTCCACAGGATAGCTGAGCTACCAGAAGAAGAGACTAGAGCAAAGCTTGAAGAACTTGGCTTCACCATGGACATAATTAAAGAGCTCTTTCCAGTATTACCTGCAGAGTTCGTTAAAAGCCAGGTTAAAGATTTACTTAAAGCACTTAGACTGCCAGAGGATGTTCTATATCGAAGAAGTTATGAGCTATCAGGAGGAGAACAGGTTAGAGTCGCTCTGGCATTAGCATTAGTATCTAAGCCAAGCATTCTACTACTTGATGAGCCCTTCGGCGACTTAGATCCAATAACATCGAGGAGCGCAGCGAACGCCGTTAAGAACGTCGTATCAAGTTTAAACGTTTCTGTTCTGCTTGTTGATCATCAACTAAGATTTGTCGAGGAGTCTTGCCATAAAGGGATAGTCATAGATAATGGTGCGATCCTGTATAAGGGTCCAATAAAGGCTTCATTAAGGTTCTACAAGAAGAACGTATTGAAAGTGTAAAAAAGAGGAAATTTAGTGTGGTGGTATTATCGGGTCTAAGAGACCTGCTGGCATGAACTCTCTAAGAGCTCCCTTTGCAAAGCAGAGTCTCGGTCTAGTGAAGTCGAACTTTAGATGCTTATCGGCGAAGGCCACCTTAATGAGTGGGCTAACACACCAAGCATCTCCTCTAGCTACGTGGGCTGCCTTTATTATACCGGCGTAGGCTGATTGGTGACCGACATTCATTGCGTAATTCGGGTAGTTCACACCTCTAAGTTCAAACGGTAGGCCTTCATCGCTTCTCCAAGAGAAGCTGTTAGCAGAGCCACATTGATCCTGGCAGTCGTACCCATAGAATCCGAGTCTTCCAGCGGATTCTCTATGTAGTAGCTGGCTTAAGTACCAAGCGTTAAGCCCAGCTTGAGCTACGCCAGTAGCTATAGAAACAGTTACACCAGCTCCTGCAGCTACTACAGCAGCTCTCTGACTACCTCCAAAGTGTGTTTCCATTAATGCTGGGAACTTCTCGTAACATTCTAAGCCGTACATGGTGAGCTCCGTTGCGAGCTCCCTTATTACATCCCAGCTCGGCTTAACTTTAGCGAAGCCTCCATACTTCTTGAGCACTAGGTCCATACCATAGTAGCAGTAATCGTCGAGTATGTTGTCGGTGTAGGTTGCTGTTGCATATTGAGTGAAGCCTACTCCACCGCTCATGTAGCTTCCAAACCAGAACTGATCATAGAGGACCGCCGCCATAGCTATGGTCTCTAGAGCGCACCAGGCTGGGTCCTCAGGCTTGATTCTCTCTGCCTGGCACATATCTGCTAGGTATCCTAGTGGTATTCCTCCAGGCTCGTTGGGGCTTCTAATCCTTCTCCATGGCATTAACGTGCCCATCTCTATTAGCTCAGCATGCTTTGCTGCAAAGGCGAATTCTCCGACAGCTGCTTCACCTGCCATTAACCTGTAGGCGTTGATCATGGACATCGAGATCTGCATGGCAGCCCATCGAGACATGGTTCCTCCATCACATGTCATCGCTATTATCGTCGGCATTCTTAGGACTTGGTAGATCCTCTTTCCTATAGCTGCTTTCAGTTGAGCTGCTTGCTCTGGCGGGAACTCCTTGTTTATGTCTATTAGGAACTTATCGTCTATTTCATCTGCAAGCTCGTCATCACCGGTGAAGACTTTAACGTAGCTGTCGGCGACTATAGCTGGATGCGTTTCAACCATGTGCTCTTGGACTACAGCTGCTCCTGGTAAAGCGTGGTTTAGAACTTCTAAGTAGTGGTTTATAGTTTCAGGTGTAACTTCTTTGCCTAATCTTCTAGTTAATATTGTGTGTGCAGCATCAAGACCAACTATGACCGTCCTCCTTATGTCATGCCACATCTGTTGCATGGCAGCATTGTTAACGAAATGAAGATCGTCAGGCTCAACAAATATGTCAGTTCCCGAGACTTGATATGGCATTAACACTCTCTGCCCAACACCACCAGCTAAGTGCAGAGATGGGTTGTACATTGGTATGCCTCTTTCCTTAGCTATCTTCTGAGACCATTCAACGAACTCTGTCTTTCTCTTCGACTGCTTCCATTGGCCGTATACGTAGAATTTCGTATACTTCTCTTCAGGAGCTTCCTTGAACTTTCTGCGTAGCGCCTCCATAAACATCTTTTCTCGAGCCGCCATACCCATACACCCCAAACTCATGACTTTAACTCATAAATCAAATTTAAACACCCTTCACTAATTCGGGATTTGCACCAGCCATAGTCCTCAACCAGTGTAGTCTTTGTACAAACTCCATTAACTCTGAATCGTCTCTTAGTGAGATGTAATCCGCTCTAAATATCGTCGTAATCTTCTTTAGCTCTTCCTCTGGTAGTGGTTTGCCTACATAAATTGGCTTATCAAGTGGCTTGCCTGTCTGATCTTTGACGTAAACTACTTCTCCTTTCTCAGGATCGTACTTGTACCTTCTCTGCATATCGAACATCAGTCCGTTCTCATCAAGCCTTAGTGCATGCCCATGAACCGATGCACCTCTAACCGCTGACCTTGCTGGATCAAATAACTCGGTTTCGAGGAGGTCCTTAGATATGAGTTCTATGTCTCTCTCCCTACCTTCAAGGGGGGTCCTACCCGATAATGAGCCTGGGTCTACACCTCTCCACCTATTGTGATAGACCCAGCATCGTATGACAGGGTGTAGCGGTGCAAAGTATACCGAGTCGGTGAACTGTACGTATCTTATTCTATCACCAGCCTTTGCGCCAGGTGTTGGCTCGACAAGCTTCCTTATCGGGCAATCAGGCTCGCCCATCTCCTCTAGTGGAGGATGAACAGTCTTGTAGGCTTCTCCTGGAGCTCTGTGGCCTAGAAGTCTTACTATGTCCTCGTCACTTATGCTTCTAAGCCTTCTAAGCTGGTATTTTAGATCTAGGTACTTTCTTCTGTTTTGAGCTATTAGGCTTGAACCAGGATAAAATTGAGGTTTGTATTCGCTCATCTCTTACACCTCCCCCTTAATTTTAGAAGCTGCATCACCAACATACTTTAAGGGTTCACGAAGTTCAGGCACTTCGCTTAAAACCTCACCTACCACTCCGCTCAACCTCTCTGGAGAGTAGTAAACCGTACCAGCATCTAGAGCTACAGCAGCTGCTACACAAGGTATTACGAAGCCTTTGCTGTGCCTCGTGACTATGTGATTGCCGTGGAATACGCAAGGGTTACCTCCTCCGTAAATTGAATGGCTGAAGAAGCTCATTTCAATGCCGGTACCCTCAGCTCTTCCAAAGTCGACGCCTGGTAGTCCCGCCTCCCTCTCTATCAAGTCGTTGAAGTACACTAAAACTGAAGTTACGTGCTGCATTGCTCTAGCAGCACCACATGTGACCATAGTTCCAGCTAAGAGACCTGCTGCTGCGTAGGCATTCCAGAGAGATAAGTCATCTGTTGTGTACAGGACGTAGCCAGAGGGCAGCTTCTTAAGTGGTCTTATAACTTTATCAGCTACTGCCCTCTTAACTGTTGATCTAACCACATCACCGAGGGTCCCGCTCTTACCATTTTCCTTTACTAGGTCGTAGACCATGTTATTAGCATTTAATCCTTGATAGGCTAGACCTAGCAGCTGGTACCTCTCAAATGGTCCTATGGCGTCTCCCATCTCGTACATGGCTGTCTGCTCAAGAATTGCAGCTAGAGCTGCGGCGTTCATAGCGTTCCTCTTAGTTATCATTGCTATGTGTGCAGCAGGGATATTTCTTAGAGCGTACCCCATACCTTCATTCTGCTGGGGTACAGCTAAGAGTTGAGAGACACATGCACCCATGGGGTCAACACTTTGCGGATATCGACCCCAAACCGCTGCATGAACCATGTCGTAATCCCACATGGAGATGTTGAAGGTCTCGATGAGGACATGACACAAGGCAGCAGCCACCACCGTGAAGGCAGTTGTATATTCAACACCTGCTTCAAGCCTTAATGAGGGAACCATTACCAACAGGTTTTCGCCACCGCGGAGAATCTTGACCTCTGTATCGTCACCAGGCTTAACTCTTACCAGCTTCTCTATCTTGTCTGCTATTGCAGGTGCATTACGTACTATGTCAAGTTTCAGCTCTCGACCTCTAATTATGCATCCTCTACCTCCTACAGCCCCAGTGGCTAGAGACCTCTCAAGTCCTCTTAAGTCAACAGCTACAGCTCTCTTGATTATCGAGATTATCTTCTTTATTGCTGGGTTAATAAGAGGGCTAACCGCATCGAGAGGCACTTTGGTGTCAATGAGTTTTCCGCGATCATCGTATAAATCTATTTTATCAGGGAACCTAGGCATACCCTAGACCTCGCACACCTACTTCTTGGGTGAACTTTTAAGTTTTTTTACCCTACGTTTAAGAGTCTTAGTAGAGTTGTGTCCTCCGTAAACGTGACATTAAAGCATAGATCAAAATAAGTTGATGTGTAAAGTACCCTGTACAACGTTTGTATGCCAAGTATAAGCTTAAATCCTCAAGATGACCATACACACGAGGGATCTGAATCTTGATGTTAATCTTCGAGAACTCAATGAAGTGTGCGATCATATGTTCTGCGCTAAGCAACTCAGCTAAGCGTAGGATCCTTGAAATATTATCGCGTGGTCCGCTAGCTCTAGACACCTTAGCTGCATTAACTGGTGTAAGCGAGATCTTAATTAAAGATGTGATAAATGAGATGGAAGGTTTGGGTATTGTGAAGACAGAGATCGTAGAGAAAAGGGGGGTAAAGAAGATCTTCGTAAAACCACTAATCCCACTATACTATGAGGGCGCCGTCGGTGGACTTAACAAAATTGTAGAGGAGACTTCGCACAGGATGATTGAAGACTTTATGAAGATTGTAAGTGATGGGATCGACGAGATTGAAAAAGCTTTTAACGATAATGAGGGGAGGTACACCATTTCATCTATCTTAGCTTATTGCTTTGCTGCTGCTTATAAGAAAGCTTGCGAGAAGCTATATAGCATGTGGGAAGAGGAGTACCAGGATGTAGTGAAGACGTGGATTAAAGAAGTAACTAAAGACACGAAGAAGTAGCAACCATTAACTGCTGTTCATTAAGCTGCTGACTTTAGATACCAGGTCTTCAGTTAAAGGATCTTCAGAAGCTATAGCTAGCAGCTCGTATTTATTCCTTGATATTATTTTTACTGACCTAAAACCTTCAGGCATGATCCTCCTCACAAGCTCTATGATTGAGCTCCTAACCATGTCGGCGTAATCGCATATTTCAAGGTCCTCTAATACCTCTTTACGTCCCTCATTTTCGATTACAATTTCATGTCGACTGCTCTGAGAAACTTTATCTTTGTACATCTTCTCTAAAAGATTGAGAATAATTGGCGAAAACCTCTCATCGAGTATCTTCACACTAACCTTATCCCCATGCTTCGAAACTTCTGCAACATCAACTAACCTTATCGTACGTGATGATGGTTTAGCTCTCACGTATAAAGCAAAGATTGATTCGTGAGGATCGAGGTACATCTTCAACGATTCTATTGAACCGGAGACTCCTAGATCCATGATGATATCTCTAATTAATGATTCGAACTGTCTCTTGCCTTCACCGATGATTTCCACTTTAAGCTCCACTTGTTAGTACCTCCTCTACAATCTTCTTCATCTCCTCGGCTTTGATTGGTTTGCTCTCAGGTGGGGATACCTTATCCTCTTCGAGTCTTAAGTCCTTCAACGCCTCAGCTATGAGTGGTAGAAGCCTATACTCTGCGTCTAATTGATGGAAGCCTGGCCTAGGCCCCCCACCTCTATGAGCACGGCATACTCTCCTGTCATTAATCGAGTAACCTCTAAGTTTTATGAATGTGTCGTAGGGATACTTCTCCCTCACGTACTTCAAGATTTTTGTAACTTCCTCCTCCTCGCCTTCGATTAATACTCCAAAGCATGTACACTTTGCGGAGATGTCAGCACTCACACTAAGCACTTCATCAAAGAGCTTTTCAGGGCTTAACTCTGAGCTTGGATTTATCACAATCACGAACGTCCTCTTCATGATCGCATCTCCATGACGTATACTATGGATCCCTCACGAGCTTCCTTAAGTACTTTGAGATCCCTAACTACCTCGCCGATAATGTTCGTTCCAGCAAAATCCTCTCCCGTCGGGCCATAAGATGTGCTTTCCGTAAGTCTCACCCCGACCATACCCACAAGCTTCTTGGACATGTTTGTTACTCCTATTGTGAGAGGCTTAACCTTATCTTTAGGATTGTTCTCCGGTAAAAGCACTCCACTCAAATCTTTGCTACCTTCGAAGAGAATGAAGTCTATCATTGGATTAGCAAAGTAAACCTTTAACTTGCCAACTCTACTATGAAGTAGCCCTGTTAATGCCTTGAAGTACCACACAGTCCTGGGTGCTTGGTCGTAGTAAAGCCTGATCATTAGCACCTTAGACGCAGGAATACCACGCGTTTTAACCCTCCCTTCCTTTAAAACTTGAAATGTAAGGCTTGGTTCTTGATCCACTATCACATCATCGTCTCTCGAAGACCACTCTCTTTCATGAGCTATGCCGCAGTTGCTCAATATCTTTGAGGCTTCAGCTTGAGTAAGACCTAGGAGATTGAGCCTTTGAGGTTCTGTTTCGATAAGTATTTTGTCCATAGGTCGTGCCACATCAATTATCTCAATTCCCGACTCCACGTAGCCTATCACACTATGATGAGGCGATGATGGGCAACTCCTCTTATACACGTAGATCGATCCCATTTCATGACCACTGACTCTAATGGTAACACTTCCACGTACTCTACGAGACTTGTTTTCAAGAGGAACTTGCAGACCTTTGAAGAGGTCATTTTTTATGAAAGTTGAGAGAGCTTTAGAGACCGTGAAACCGTACATCTCAACGAGGGACATGAAGAGCTCGGCAGCCATTGGTGAAGAATCAAGAAGCCTTATTTTAACTTTAGTGAATATGTTCATAGGCTCTGCTATTACATTATCAATGCTCAGTCTAACTACAGCTTTAGAGAGTTGCTCTGGTGTTATCATCGGCTTCACAGAGATTATCGAGTCTCCTATTTGTAGATTCGTTACAACGTTCTTTCCTCGAGAAACTCTACCAAGACTATCAACACCTTGAGGGGCAGCGTACGTTAACTCTTGCCTTGCCTTCAAAATCACTATATGAGTATTCTCAATATCAAGTCCTTCTGCGCTTATAAGTACATCCCAAGCTCTCCACTCCTTAGTCTTGAGCTCAGGCTTCAAGTTTATGGTAAAGACACCTAACCTCACGTCTCTTGGAGTAGACCACTTGACTCTGAGACTACCCATGTTCTTCAGCATGTTCCTCCAAGTTTCGATGTTTTCTTTATAGACTTCAACGACAAAGGAGCCCTTCGTGGTTTCGAAGACGAAGCTCGTGGTTTCTAGCATTAATTGTTCCTTAACCATCTTTAGGCCAACAAGAGCTTGCCCCTCGTATTTAATTCCCAATTTTTCGAGTAGCTCCTTTATTGTAGTTCCTTTTTCCACTTCCAGAGACCTTCCATCTATTGATATTCTCACTTTCTCTTCCATCTTCTAAACCCAATAGGATTTTTATCCAGGTAATTCGCATGAATCACATATTTAAGTTTAAGTCTTTAAACCCTAACCCTAATGGGTGTTCGAGACATAATGAGAATCTACGAGATTTCGAATCTTAAGCTCGGCAGGAAGACTCACATTGTTGATTGTAGGAGAACTATGGCTCTCAAGACTGGTGGAGGGCTTGCACAAAGTGGTACGATGGCTCAAGCAATGAGGGCTGACGTTGTTGTAGTAGCCATGTCCCCTGGTAGGAGACATGTTACCAAGCCAGTTTGCGAGATAACGTATGCTCTTAGGGCTGCAGGTATTGAAGTGAGCGTAATGGTTCTTAGCAAGGGAGGAGGTAATGCTCCGGATGCACCTTCAGCAGCAGCTCCTGGAGGTAACCTGTGCTCAATAGATGAAGAAGAGGCTCTAAGCATAAACAGGCATAAACTAGCTATACTTCATCTAGGTAGCATTAGAGAGCATGTAGTCTACAAAGCTAGGTTCTTTCTAAGGTTCATTGCGTTGCCAACCATAATCATATGTCAAGCACCTGTGGACTTCGAGGATTTCGCAAAGATAGGCGTGAGAACACGCATAGTACGTCCACCTCCTGAAAGAGAGGAGACATTAGGAGAAGTTTATGACGTCATTACTAACGTTGTCAGAGGAGTAACTGTACCTAGACATAAAATTGAGGAAATAATATTGAAGGTTAAGATGGCTCTTTCACGAATCACAAAGCTTAGCGAACATGGAAGTCTAATGAAGGTAGGAAAAGAGGTAGTTACGGTGACGTGATATGACTAAGTTCGTGAATGAAGTTAGGAATAGGCTTAAGAAGTGTCTTAGAAGGTCCGAGGGCGCTTGCGGAATGTATCATACAGCTCTTGCTGTATTGTGTGAAGCTGGAGGTCACTTCGAGGTTGTAGAGGTCCCAGAAGGTGCTAAGGCCATGCTGATAGATAATAGAGGAGAAGTATTGGTTGAAGCGGTTGATATAACATGGCCCCCTGCATGCTTAAGAGCTATGCTCGATGCTGGTATCTTTTCCGATGAGTACTATGAGTTAAGGAGGGTACTAACAAGTGAAGATGACTTAAAGAAGGTTAAAGATGTCTTCGGCTATGGCAGGATAGTTAGACCTGTTGCTATAGCCTTAGCTAAACTACTTGCAAATGGTGGTAAAGCAGAGGTGTATAGGGATGGCCTTGGAGTTAAGGTAAGCTTTTACGATTCTAATGGGAAGCTCCTTAGTAGCGCCGAAAGCATATTCTGTCCAGCGTGTGCTGCTATGATAGCATTGGCGAGAGAGCCTAACCTCTCTTTGGAAGTAAAGAGGGCTTTGAGTGGTGAGGAGAATACTGGAAAGTTAAAGATGGAAAGGGGGATCGTAAATAAAGTGTGTTGGAGGAACTTCAGAGTTGAAGTAGAGCTATTTGAGAAAGGTGTTAAGCTTGGCAGTAATTATGGTTGTTGTACAGCTTATGCGATCGTTAGGACGGAGGCGGTTTGTGGACTTGCCTCACCAAGAGGGATGAAGCTCATTAAGGCTTACTGTGATCAGTGCCCCGTCAAACATATATGGCTTGGCAAGAGCATGGGAGCTATGGGTAACGTCATACTAAAGAGAATGACAGAGTTGGGCTTAAAAATTGAGCTTTCTCATGATAATTTCGTTAAGGTCTTGGCTAAGGAAAGTGGAAAAGTATTGGGCTACGGGTTTGGTTCTCTATGTGCTTTAAGCGCATCAGTAAACCTCTTGCTAAGAAGTGAAGGTATAAAAATTGTAAAGCCTCAAGAGGCATTAGCTCTTAGAAAGCTCGACTAATTTGGAGCCTGGTTGCCGCTTTGATGGCCTTGGGCTTCGAGGATCTATCGCTGAAGTACTTTGTGTACTCCTTTGGCTTTAATTGTGATGTTATGAAGTTAAAGGCAGCTTCTGGATCAGATTTGCTACCACATGTGTAGACGTCTACTGTTGCATACTTGTACTCGATCCATGTGTGTATTGCTATGTGACTTTCAGTAATTAGAGCTATTACTGAAACTCCTCCCTTTTCACCGCCAAACTTCCAAGACTTGATGTCGTAAAGATTGCACTTAGATATTCTTGCTGCTTCTTCAACAACATTTCTCAGAAATTCTTCGTCAGATAGAACGTTAGGGTCACAGTCGTAAAGATTGCCATAGACGTGCTTTCCCACTATCTGCTTTTTTGAGCAATCCTCTTTGACCACTTCTAGTCTTATACCTCCAGAAGGCGCTAAACTAGTACACAGCTTAAAAAGCTTTTCCTTAGCAATAATTCAACACTATTAATGTTCTACGTCATCAGCCTCTCAATTTAAAACACCATAAAGTTGTTTAGGGCAAAGCTTATGTCTTAGCTTAGGCTCTTCTCTCATGTCAATGTGAGCTCAATTCCTTTAGGAACAACGACTTCTATTACTGTGAGTAATAAAAAGATTAAAGTAAAATTACTCCTAGTTCTTTAGGAAGCTATATGCCTAGAGAAGCAACGAGAGCAATACATGGAGGAGAGGAGCTCATAGAGAACGTAACTACTTTCATAACTCCTATATATCAAACTGCCATATTTCCTTACCCACTCGAAGACCTGAGAGGTTTTAGAGGGAGACCTTTAAAGTATTCGCGAGAAGATAATCCCACGAACATTGTTTTAGAGAAAAGGCTAGCAAGCTTAGAGGAAGGTGAGGACGCTTTAGTCTTCTCGTCAGGCATGGCAGCTATATCCTCCTGCCTATTCTACTTACTGAGAAGTGGATGGAGGCTCGTATTATCTAGAGAAGTTTATGGCGCAACAATACCTTTAGCCAAGAGCTTTGAAAAGTTTGGTGTTGAAGTGGAGTTAAGTGGACCTGAGACTGAGGACATAGTTGATGCTATTAGAGACGAAAATACTGTAGTCTTCGTAGAGTCGGTATCCAACCCGCTCCTTAGAGTTGTTGATTTGGATTTGCTTGCTTCAGCATGTAGGGAGAAAGGCGCTTTCTTGCTGGTCGATAACACTTTTGCAACCCCACTAAATCTAAAACCTCTCCTTCATGGAGCACATATTGTTATACATAGTTTGACTAAGTACTTGGCTGGCCACAATGATGTCATTGGGGGCGCTGCCATCTCGAGCACAAAGATCGTAGATGAGCTTTGGTATACTAGGACGAGGTTAGGTTGCATCTTAGACCCTCACGCTTCATTCCTCGTACTTAGAGGGCTCAAAACTCTTAGTGCTAGGTTGAAAATTAGTCAAGAAAGCGCGAAAGCCATAGCTGAGTTCCTTGAAGATCACAGCAAAGTTTCAAGGGTCTATTATCCTGGTCTTCCATCCCATCCAACTCATCACATAGCTAAGAGGTTGTTGAAGGGCTTCGGGTCTGTAGTGAGCTTTGAAGTAAAAGGTAATGGAGAGACAGCTGGGAAGTTTCTGAGGAGTTTGAAGGTGATAAAACCATCACCAAGCTTAGGAGGGTGCGAGAGCTTGGCATCACATCCTGTTTCATCTTCACATAAAGACGTTCCAAGAGAAGAAAGGGAGAGACTAGGAATAACAGAGAGACTCATAAGGATATCGATTGGACTAGAGGACTTGAATGACTTAATAGAAGATATAGATCAAGCACTAAGGTCATTATGTTAAAAAAACTTGAGAGAGTTCAAAGAATTCGTCATTTTTTACTTCTAGGCCATCCACAGCAGCAGCGCTATCACTAGTCCGTAGATGGCTACTGCCTCTACGAAGACTATGTAAATTATTGTTCTACCGAAAAGCTCGGGCTTTTCAGCTATTACACCTATAGCTGCTGCTGATGCTGTACCTAAGCCTATACCCGCACCTAAAGCAGCAAAACCGATGGCCACGCCCGCACCCAACTTGCTAAGGCCAATTCTAGCAAACTCAGCTTCTTGTCCTGTCTCATCTACTGCAGCTGCGTAAGCACTTGTCACCCCTGCAGCTATGGCAAGACCTAAAAGAGCAAACATTAAGCCCATTGTAAGTAGCTTCCTCATAGCACATACCCCTATCGCGGAATTCCATGTTACTAGCTTTATATCAATTTCTACCTCTACGTGACCAATAATTCATCGATGTGGAAGATCAGCTAATCTTTTACCTCATTAGCTCTAGGTCGAAGATCTAAGCGAATCCTTTCTAGTAACCTTAAGGTAATAATAGTTCCAGCTCCAAAACCTGCTAAGCCAAATAATGTCATTAGCAGAGCTCTTACGAATACATGTAGAGTTTTAAATAAGAAGAGGGCTAGGACCGTCAAGGAAATAGTGAATAAAGGAACTATAAGACCTATAGCTAAGGCCTTGATCATAGCCGCTATAATGCGCTTTCTTACCTCGTTCTCTACCATAAGCCTAGCTTGGGATCTCGCTGAGATAAGCTTTTACCTATTTCTTAGAAACTCTGTTCAGAGAGAATGAAGGTAAGTGGTGAGGATTTAAGGAAGGCTCTTATAGCACTAAGCTTCGGACTGGAGCCTGTAATCTTCGCGATAGTTGGATGGTATGCTGGACCTTACTTGAAGCTTACTAACGTGATGGGGGCCTTAATAGGGGTTATTGTGGGCTTCGGGATAATGTTTTGGCGTATTTGGAAGTTTAGTTTGACGTTAGGGCTCAAAGTTAAGTATGACCCTGAGAGAGAGAATTTAAGATCTCTAATATCGCTTGTAGAGGTGGAACGCTATAAGATAATGAATAGGTATGATATTGCAAGGATAATGGGTGCAAGAGGTTCGCTACAATTGCTAAATGTACTGAAGAATTTATCGCTTATAGAACTTGATTTTTACGATTTAATCAAGCTAAATGACGTTTTAGACGAGATAACAGATTTTTCGAAGGTACTTATCGATATTCGAATACGATCACCCATAGAGCTTCTAAAAGTAATGGACGACTTTAACGATTTCATAGTAACCTTATGTGCTAACTTCGCTTTTCGATACGAAGTTTATGGTGATGAAGTAGCTAGAGGCTATGTGGTTACGCCATTTAAATTGAGAAGAGAGACTCAGAGTCTCTTACGAGAAGACTTGAAAGATTACTTGGCTAGTGATGATATTAGGGGACTATATCCCAAAGCTCTAGAGGAAGCTCTTACTATTGGCTCAAGAGGTCCCTTGCTTGCGCTCGCTGCCTACTCCCTCTTAAAGATCGGAAAAGACCTTGAGGTTACTAAGTATGCCTACGTGTACTCCAACGAGATAAGAGAGCTTGCTTACAAGCTGTTCTCAATAGCTATTGATGATTTGAGGAGAGAAGATAAGAAGTCTATGGTAGTAGAAGTTGTGAAACAAAAGATTGAGGAAAACAAAGTTCTCCTTAAAAGAGAGGAAGGTGTTGCTGAAAAAGAGGAGGAAGTGCTAAGAAACTTCATAAACAACGCTTACAGGTCTTTAAGAGAACCAAGTAGAGTACCCCTTACTGCTAAAGCTGTGCTCTCTTACCTATTTGTTAAATGGAGCGAAAAAGTTAGTTTAAAGCTGGCTTTCATGGTTGTAAATAATGAAGTCACCCCTCAAAAAGCCTACGAATCGCTAGTCATTCCCTACTAAAGCTTGATAGGCTTAAACTTATGGTGAATGGTTGGAATGGAGTACCATCAGCTATGAGGAACTTTGTTCCATGCTCAACCCAGTGAAGCCTCAGAGCTTGGAAGAAGACGAATATTATCTCGAAGAAGACGAAGAATATAGTTCCGGCTATTGCACCTATGAAGGGCACTCCAATCATTGCGTAAAGGCCTTCATCAATCGACAAGAAGACGTGAGAAAGGACCGCGTGTACTAGCGCAAAAGCGAAGAGCCTAGCATACGATATTGTGTTTGATAGTGATGCTATGAAGTTATCAAGGCTTTCACTAATACCGTCTAATAATCCCATGAAAATGATTCTAATAATCATCATCGCTATAAAGGGCATCCATATGAAGATTATGGTGTCTAAGTATCCTTCAAGAACCGCGCTAACCAGCCTTCCACGATAAATAATGAAGGCAGTGGCAACACTCGCATAAAGCCAAAGCCAAAGGCCTGGCCCCATTATTGTCTCCTTGTATTCTCTAAGTCTCACCCTATTTATCACCGAAAATACTAGGCCTAACGTTATATGAAATATCGCTATGTATATTGATAACTTTATGAGGGCTTTCGCCCCCTCAGCCTCTAACATGTCAAATCCTTGAGGTAAGCCTAGAGCTGAAAGTATGGTTGCTCTAAGAGTAGCTAATGGATCGCTGTTGAGGGGATCGAAGTTAAAGAGCTTGAGTGGGTGGTAGTGTTCAGGATGTGGATCAAGTTTTCCGAAGAATTCGCCAAACGCTATGCCGAAGATTATTGAAGTTATGGCGCAAGCTATTATTACAGGTGCTCCTTGAACAATGTAATTTGTTAGCTCGCCTCCTCTATAGCCTTTTTTCTTAAGATAGTAGAGAGGTATGGAAAGAATTAAGAGAACCAGTCCATGTCCTACGTCAGGGAACATCAAACCGAAGAATATCGGAAACGTGAAGAACCATATGATTGTGGGGTCTATTTCTTTGTAATTGAGTGTGCCTAGGCCCTTTACGAGTCCTTCATAAACTCTAGCCCACTTGGGGTTTCTCATCAATGATGGAATTTTAATTTCATGAACAGCTTTAATGGCTGTCTCCTTCTTCACCTTAACTTTTATGGGGCGGCTCACCTCTATGCAAGCGAAGTTGTTACTGGATGCCTCTTTGACCAATAATTTCGCTTTTTCAACATCTTCCTTAGCTACAGATATTTGAATTATTGCCATGTTATCCGTGGCAACCATTTTCAACCTCTTCTCTTCAACCATTCGAGCTCCTTCAATCAACCTTTTAAACTCTATTAATTGATCTCCCTTCTCCCTCTTTATCTCATCTAGGAGGGCATGTATTTTTGCACTTTCATCCGACAGTTGAAGCACCATGCTTCTTATGGTTCCTTTGATGTCCTGGGCTATCACCTCAGCTAACTGTATTTGTGGCGTGACCAAAGCTGAAACATCGCTTTCAAGCCTTGAAGCCGTATCCATAGACTTCTTTATGCTTTCAAGCCTTGAGGAGAGGGAGAAGACTTCCTTCTCAATCGATGAAACAATAGAATCTATTTCGTTTATCCTCTCATCAAGTAATGGTTCACTAATTGGTTTCACATCTTGAGGTGGACGTAGTCCGAGCATAGACAGTAGCACGTCAAGTCTCGAAGATAGAGAGGAAAGCCTGAAGAGGTTGGGTGAAGGCTCAAGAGGTTTAACTTTATCTTCAAACTCTGCATAGGATAAGCTTCTAAGGTCGATAACGGAGTGCTCAAGCTTTGATAAGGCGTAAAGAATATTTTCTACATACTCTTTAGGTACGTAAAATCTAAGGTTCACTACCTCGTGCTTTTCTTCCTCAGGTTTCTCGAATAAGTGCGTTTTCTCGTGAAATTCAGGTTCCTCGTACTTAACTACGTGACAACCATAGCTCGCTTTCTCAACTACCTTGACAAAAGACTTTAAGAGGGTCTTTGGCAACCAACCTGTGAAAACCGCAACTGCAGCAGTCTCTGCAGCCTTTGCTTTAGCTGACTCTATGGTCTCTAAGACCTTCAACGATGTGATAAGTTTTGAGATCTTTTCTCCATGTTCCTTTTTTACCCTCTCTGCAATTAGCTCATCACCTGTAACCAGTGACCTCTCTAAGGCATCAACGTAGGCTTCAGAGTCTAGGAGGGAGATCGAGAATATCTCCTCTTCAGCTAAGCTTTCAAGGGAGTATGAGGGTAGCTTTATGGTTGATACTAGCTTCTCAAGTTTAGAGATTAATGAGGATATTCTATAGAGGATTGATGAAACGTCAAAAGGTCTTAAGATGCCCTTAGCCACTTCTTCAGGGAAATCTTCTTTTACATCCGTTAAGTGAAGAAAGCCTTCTTTGCCTACATGAAAGAGGACCTTGGCCAGATGATCTTTGAGGACATAAACCTTGACCTTGATCAGTGGCGTCATTGTAAGCACTTGAGGTCCCCCTTATAGTGCTCATGCGCTACTTCCCTTAGAAGAAAAGAATTTATAAACTTTGCTAAGCGGAGAAGTAGCTGCCGGATCACCGTGGAGGTTCTCGGCATGGACGAAGTCCTAGGTCGTATAATTGAGGCTGAAAGAGAGGCAAGAAGAATAATCGATAGTGCTTATGAGGAAGCAAAGAGGTTAGAGGCTGAGGCGAGAGTAAGAGCTGAAGAACAAGCAAAAATTGTTTACAATGAGGTCATTCAGCGAGCAATGAGAGAAGCTGAAGAAGAAGTCAGGAGGATAGAAGAAGACACTAAACGCGAGATCGAAAGAATAGAAGAAGGGCTGCTTACGGAGATCAGAAAGTTGGAAAGGTTGGTCTCTAAAAATTTCGAGAAGGCTGTAAATTTGCTGTTGATTGAGGTGTTAAGGCCATAATTCCTCAGGAGGGGACATAATGTCCCTTGTTGGAGACTTAGAAAAACTTACAAGTACTATCATAGAGAGAGCCAAAGATGAGGCAAGGAACATAATAGCTAAGGCTAGAGAAGAAGCCGAGGAAGTCGTAAAGAAGGCTGTGGAAGAAGCTAGAAGAAAAGCAGAGATTGAAGCCTCAGAAATGATGAGAAGGAGAAGGGAAGAAGCTCTTAGTCGAAGGAGGAGTGAGGTAGCTAAAGCACGTGCGGATGCATATAGAAGGCTTCTAGATCACAAAGAGAAGCTTATAGAAAAAGTCGTTGAAGAAGCTAAGAAGAGACTTCAAAACATCGTTGAGTCTAAGGATTATGAAAGGGCACTCGTAGGAATGCTTAAAGAAGCTGTAAAGGTTCTTGGAGGAGGGATGATCGAGGTAAAGCTTAACAAAAGGGATGCAAGGCTAGGATTGAGCTTAGCCGATATAGCTAAGGAGATAGCGCGAGAACTTGGAGAACCTGTAGAATTAAGATTATCAAGTGAGCTAGGGGATTTCATGGGCGGTCTCATGGCCAAGTCCCTCAAAGTCGAAATAGAAGTCGACTACACAATAGAAGGCATTCTTGAAAGGAAGTGGAGGAAGCTTAGAAGCGAAGTCGCAAAGCTGCTATTCTCTGAAGAAGATTAGTCATGGACAGTAGCACTGTTCACTTCACAATGAGAGACCCCGAATAAGGATTGAGCTCGTAAAGATAACATAGGCGGTTACTTTATTACACAGATCGTAAAAACGGTTTACAATGCACACAAAACTTGATGAAATAGATAAGGCGATATTAAGAGAACTGGTAAACGATGCTAGAATATCGTTTAGGGAGATAGCTAAAAGAATAGGCGTCTCCACGGCCACTGTAGCTAGTAGGGTAAAGAGGATGGAGGAGGAGGGCGTAATAAAGGGCTATACAACCGTGGTTGATGCAGAGAAATTAGGTTATGACGTTGCTGCTTTAATAGAAGTTGTGATCTCCAAGGGGAAGGTTGTAGACATCGAAGACGAAATCGCAAAAATACCTAACGTGCAGGCCGTCTACGACGTTACTGGACAAAGCGATGCCATTATAATAGCTAGGTTCAAGTCGAGAGCTGAGCTCAGCAAGTTTGTAAAGAAGCTGTTGTCTATGGAGCATGTTGAGAGAACGATAACTCACGTAGTCTTAGGTGTGAGAAAAGAGAATTTCTCCATGAAGTTGCTAATCGACTGATCAACGTTACATGCGTCTTCATTACAGTATCCATTAATCTTCCTTTTAAAAATTTAAGTAAACTTTCAATTACAACAAATAGAACGTTTGCTAAAGCTATCCACATGAGACTTGCAAGCACCTTATAGACTCAGCTGGTTGACCCTTCCTCACCATTCGGCCAAGGCTGAACTCTTCATAACCACAGTAAGTAGATAGAAAATAATCATAATCTAATATAAGTAGAAAACCTAAATCCGTCTTTCTCCTTTACAACTTAGGCGTTGTCAATTAAGACCACACAGGAATTAAATGGTAGCCCGGGGGAGATTCGAACTCCCGTCGACGGGGCCAAAGCCCGCCATGCTTGGCCGCTACACCACCGGGCTTCATTATTTACGTGAAGGGTGAAGGGTAATTTAAAGTTTAACATTGTGAGGAAAGAAGAGGGTTATGGTTTCTTCGAGCCATCAGTTTCTTACTCGATTATCTGTATCGCTTGGTTGGGACATTGTGCTTCGCATGCCCTACATGCAAGACATGCATCCTTATTGACTATTTCAACCTTTCCTTCCTTCATCTCGTAGACGCCTACTGGACATACTGAAACGCATGTACCACAATTCGTGCACTTCCCTCGGTCTATCACTATCTCCACCATGATACAACCCCACACTTATTTTTGCAGCTTAGATTTTAAGCTATTGTTCTGCTGTTCTTTTAAGTTCAAGTTGTGCACTATTCTTCAGCACGCAATACTTCACAAAATCTCATGCTCGTCGAACTGGTCTCAGTGTAACCTGTCTCTTCTAAACGGGGGAAAGGACATTCTAAAAGAGTCTACCAGGAGACGTCGTCTAAAATAAGTTTCATGAGTTGTCGGCATTATACGTACGCTATGTAGAAGTTAGCCTCATTACGTCATCCTAATCCATCTAATATCTCCTCGAAAACGCTATCTTCAATTCCTTTGACAGGTCATCTAACTTAAGCTTTTTAAGGTCGCCAGCAAGCTATCTCTTTGCTGACCAAACAACGATGGAGGGTATGATTTATTGAGCGAGCTTAAGAGGAAAGTTAGAGAAACTTTAGAGAAGGTGATAGATCCCGAGACTGGAATGAATGTCGTAGAAATGGGCTGTATTAGAAGCATAAATGAGGAGAATGGTGAAGTAACCATTGAGTTTACACCTACATCCCCCTTCTGTCCAATAGCCTTCCACCTAGCCTACTCAATTAAAGAAGCTGCTGAGAAGGTTGAAGGAGTCAAGAGGGTGAAGGTTTTTAGTCGAGGACACGTGATGGATGAGCAAATTAATGAGTATGTCAATAAGTTGGGGAGCAATCCATGAAAGTCAAGGTGAAGTTCTTCGCTTTAATAAGAGAGGTAACAGGGGTCAAGGAGGTAGAAGAAGAAGTAGAGGACGGTGTAACTGTTAGGAAATTGTTAGAGAAACTTTGTGAAAAGATGCCTAAAAAATTTCAGAATTTCATTTTTAATGGTCGAGAAGTCTCAAAGAATCTAATAATTTTGGTGAACCGCAAAGGTATAAGAGAACTTGACGGTTTAGAAACGAAGCTCAAAGATGGCGATGAAGTAGCGCTCTTACCTCCAGTAAGCGGTGGCTAAACAACCTTACCGAGTAATATATGAGGTTTCGCTTCTTCGATAACCACAGTCACCTTCTTCCACAGCAGGCTACGATCACATCTAACCACCACAGGTCTATAATTGATCATTCTCCCCAAAAGCCCCCCTCTTGGAGCCACATCAGTCAAGAGTACGTCAACTTCCTTCCCCACGTATCGCATGTTTCTTTTCAGCGTTAATTCCTCAACTAGCTCACTTAGTATACGTGACCTCTTCTTCTTAATGTGATCGGAGAGTTGAGGAAGTGAAGATGCCTTAGTAAAGGGTCTCATAGTGTACCTAGCCACATGAACCTTGTCTGGGACAAGCTTTTCCAAAGCTTTACATGTTTGTTCAAAGTCTTCATCGGTTTCGCTCGGAAAGCCGACTATTACATCAGTGGCCAAGAAAACGTCTATTTTTGATTTAAAGAAGTCAACGAGCTTAACGAAAAATTCAATGGTGTACCTCCTATTCATGAGCTTCAGTATTCTATCACTTCCAGATTGCATTGGTAGATGTAGATATTTATACACTCGAGCATCGAGTAAAAGAGGTCTCAACTCATTGGCTATGATGGCGAGGGTTGATGGCTCCATCATGCCGAGCCTCACCACGTAGTCGCCTTGATTCTTGAGAAGAGCTCGTAAGAGAGATGGGAGATTTGTCCCTATATCCAGGCCATAAGAAGCAATATCCTGAGCGACCAGGTACACCTCTTTCACGTCTCTAGATAGAGCTCTATCGAAGAGCTCTAGAACCCTTTGAGGCGGACAGCTGGAAAGCCTTCCTCTAGATATTGGCATTATGCAGTAGCTACACGAACCTAAACAGCCGACTGCTATGGGTATTACAAGTCTCTTACTAGAGCCATTATACGTTGGTAGCTTAAAGTCCTCTCTCTTGTCAGGTCCAATATTTATCATTTTCTCTCGAAGAGCATCTAAAACTAGTTGAAGAGCATTTGGTCCAAGTATGCTAGCTGATGGAGAGAGAGAGGCTATGAAGGCAGGACGGGCTCTTGCGAGGCAGCCAGTGACTATAATCTTCTTGTAACTATGACAATCCTTGGATGTTTCAAGCTCCTTAAGTCTCTTCGCTATCTTCCTCTCAGTCTCAGCTCTCACAGCACACGTATTGATCACTATGGCATCCGCTACTGTAGGATTGTCGACTATCTCGTGTCCACTTTCCCTTAATATCGATGCAATAATATCACTATCTGCTCTGTTTAGCCAGCATCCATAAGTTTCAATGTAGATCTTCAAGACAATGCTCCCTCTAATCTATTTCAAAGGAGGAACAGAGCATTAAACGTAAAGGTTCTCAAGAAGCTAATAGGATTTAAAGTGCCAATCAAAATTCTTGTCGCGATCGCTTTTCAGCATCAAGTTCTCCTTTAATCTAAGTTATTAGAGTATTTTGCATGTATGACCTAACCTTAAAAATCAGTGGTTTAATGATTCTCATAGAGTGAGGAGCTATGCGTGAGAAAGATGAGAACATTATAGCTGAGACATTTGTTAAAGGCCTAAATGCCATACATTCAGATGACAAGCTAAGATTCTCAAATAAGAGCAAGGAAGTCAAGGAGGTGGTTAAAGAGGGCTTATCATGAAGACGATCACTTGATCTTAGTGAACAATGGTTTAGGTGTTGGCACTTCTCTCCCCGGCTCTATAGGCTTTATTGCCTCCTCCCACTTCTCTTCGTGGACACTGTTCGTGTAGCCTATACCTCTCCAGATATCATTAGCACTTTTCGGCATGAAGGGGGCTAGCATTATGGCCAAAGACTTTATAGCAGTTAGACACACATAAATGCTTATTGACGCTTCATCTACTAAGCCCTTTCGAATAGCATCCCAAGGAGCTTTCTCATTTAGGTATCTATTACCTTCTCTAGCTATGCTCATGACCTCCTGGAGAGCGTCTTTTATCCTGAAGCTGTCTAAGTACGATGAAGTACGTTGGAACTTTTCTAAAACTATTTCCCATAGCTCCTCCTTAATCCAATCGCTCCTCGGGGTAGGCACCTTTGAGCTGAAGACTCTTGATGTGAAGCTTAAAACTCTATACACAAAGTTTCCAAGGGTGTCATTCAAGTGAGAGTTCACTAGTTCTTTGAAGAGGGGCCATGTGAAACTGACGTCCCTCCCCTCAGGTCTAAGGTAAAGCAAAACGTATCTCCAATAATCTACTGGATACATCTCTAAAGCCTCGTCAATCCACACTCCTATTCTCCTGCTCTTTGAGAACTTCTGACCCTCAAAGAGTAAGTATTCAGTAGCTGATACGCCCCACGGAAGAACGTAGCCTTCTCTTGATGCTATCAAGAGTGCTGGTAATATTAGCGTGTGAAATGGAATGTTATCCTTCCCTATGAAGCATAGGAACCTACTGTCTCCGTCGAACCAGTACTCCTTCCATTTCTCTGGTTCTCCTTTCTTAACAAAGTACTCTATGGTGGCAGATACGTAACCTAATACTGCTTCCATCCACACGTAGATGGTCTTACCCTCAGCACCCGGAAAGGGAGCTGGTATCCCCCACCTGTTATCTCTTGTTACAGATCTTGGTTTCAAGCCCTCCCTAAGTAAGCTCAAGCTACTGTTCCTAGCATTTTCAGTTAAAAAGGGGGCCTTCTCTACGTACTCTCTCAGCTCGGGTTCCAGCTTTGGAAGGTCAAAGAACCAGTGCTTCGTTCTCTTAAATTGTGGAGATGTACTGCATATTGTGCACCTAGGCTTCACCAGCTTATCGGGCTCAAGAAGTCTCCCACAATTGTCGCACTGATCCCCTCTAGCATCTTCAAATCCACAGTACGGGCATTGACCCGTTACGAATCTATCTGGCAAGAAAATCTGACAGTTAGGGCAGAAGGGTAGCTCAACTTCTTCTTCATAGATGTAGCCGTTTCTCATCAACTTCATGTAAAACGATCTAACGAAGTCCTTATGATGTGGGCTCTCAGTCCTTGAGTAGTTGTCGAATGATATTCCCCATCTTTTAAATAGCTCAGTGATTTTTAAGTGATTCTCGTCACATAAGGCCTTGGGCTCAATCCCCCTCTTTATCGCCTCCACTTCTATTGGTGTCCCATGCTCATCGGATCCACTAACAAAGATGACGTCTTCGCCTTTCATCCTTAAATACCGTGCTATCACATCAGCAGAGAGAGCTGAGCCTATCATGGTGCCCAAGTGGGGCACGTAGTTTACATAAGGCCACGCGCACGTTACTATCCACTTAGCCACTTTCTTCACCTTCTTCTTCACCCTCAGGTACGCTCTCCTCTAACTCTAAGCTTACAGTTTTTGGCTCCCATAGCGCGAAGCCTCTCCTCTTCAATTTCCTCCTAACAGTGTAGAGATAGCTCCAAACTACACCATGAGGACTGCCAGATATCAGCATCTCGATGGCTCTACGCGCTACCTCCACATTCTCTAGCTTACCAGCTATCGCTACTGTGTGTTCTGATATCGATATCACAGTGTTCGTGAGCTCTTCTATTAGCTTCCTTGCCTTACCCTTCTCCCCTATGAGCCTCCCCTTGACGCGTACTAGGTTATCTCTTGAGGGACCTAGAAGATACTTCAAGTCTATTACATGTAGAGCTGCATCCTCTTCACTAAAGATCTTTAAAGCTTTCTCAGGGTTCATGCCATAGCCTATTGCTTGGATTATATTCTTAACAACTAGGAGGTTAGCTGGGTTCGAGTTTTCTAAAAGCTCTATACATACTCTCCCAGTAGAGCTATCAACTTCCAGCTTGACCCCGTAAGTTTCCTCTATCTCCTTCTTAACGCTACCTCCCCTCCCTATGAGGGCCCCAACCCTTTCAACTGGTATTTGAACAAAGTCCCTATAAATGACGTTAGGCAATAGTCGTCACCAGCACTTTTCACTTGAGACTAACAAACTATTGATGAAAGGGTTATATATAAGCGAAATCTCTTCAAAAGACTTGACGAAGATTGTTTGAAGATTGGGAAGGGATAGAACACCCATTTAAGAGAGAGGAAAAGAGGAGAAAGAATGAAGACTTGTTGAAGACTGTGGAGGAAGTCTTTGACACATCTACGCTAGAAGCTCTCTATAAGCTCATAAATAAGAAGGTCATAGACGTTCTATACGGTGTTGTAGACACCGGGAAGGAGTCAAGAGTTTACTGGGCCAAGTCCCCTGAAGGAGAAGACTTAGCGGTCAAGATATTCTTAACCTCAACAAGAGAATTTAAGAAAACTGTTCTACAGTACATAGAAGGGGATCCTAGGTTCAAGAAGATCAAGAAAGGGACTAGACCGCTGGTATATGCTTGGGCCTTAAAGGAATTCAAGAATCTCAAAAGAGCTTACGAGGTTGGTGTTAGCGTTCCTAAGCCAGTAGCGGTTTATAGAAACGTGGTAGTGATGGAGTTCATAGGTGAGGAAGGTGTACCAGCACCTCTACTTAAAGATGCTGAGATCAACGATTATGAGGAGATGTTTAGAAAGGTTGTGGAGAACATTAAGATTCTCTACTGTAAAGCTGGGATAGTTCATGCAGACTTAAGCGAATACAACATCATGGTTTGGAAGAGCACACCTGTATTCTTTGATTTCGGTCAAGCTGTGTTAACAACCCACCCAAATGCTGACTTCTTCCTTGAAAGAGATGTTAAAAACGTAGTGAGCTATTTCAAGAAAAAGGGAGTTAAAGTAAATGTCGAGAATGTGTTGATGGAGGTATCAGGATGGCAACAACAGCTCAGCTAGAAAACTAAGATTCTTCTGCCAAAGATCCCACTAATCCTCTACGTTTAAGCTCCTCAACTTCGTCTTTTGTGTACCTCCAAAGCAAGTCTCCTCTACCAGGCTGAAAATCCCACGGGGCAACAAGGACAAAGTCGCCTTCTTTGAACCAAAGTCTCTTCCTCAATTTACCAGGTATCCTGCATTGTAGTACTCTTCCATCAGTCGTCCGCACCTCAGCTCTATCATTCCCTAGCAACTTAGCTACTACTCCTATTAGTTCTCCTTCAGCTGGAAGGCGTAGTTCTCTTTTCTCTTCCTTATGCTTCAAGCCTATTCAAAGTGACTAGACAGAGGTTAGCTATTAAGCGTTTCGAGATCTGAGAAGAATCGTCAACCTACGAAGGTGTCTACCTTTACTCTTATCCCATCCCCAATCCTTGTAAGACTCTTTAACTTGGACGTTAAACATCTTCTTCACGATATTTGATATCCTTCGAGCGATATCAATTGAAGGGAGCAGTATATCTACGCCACCATCAACTTCCTCCCATAAAGCTCCAGTTTGTATATTATGTGAACCTCCCGATCTCTCAATAATGATTTTGTTTACTAAAGCCTTTATCTGCTCAAGTTCTCTATTACTGAAGCCTCTTAACTGTATAGTTGCTTCAAAATTCTTGCCGGTAACTTTTAGACATACTGGACATATCGAGAAGTTGGGTTTGATGTCTAAGTTTATCGCCATCTCTTTGGGCTTAAGTAATGGATGAATTTTTTCATCAAGAGTGATAGTGACAGTTGTTTGTTCGCCTGAGACTATTTTGTAAACATCTTGAAGTGTAAGTGCGACGAAAACTTTAAAGTTAAATGCTTTTTCCACAATACCTCTAATGGCATGAATCATGTTCTCAACCGATTTCTCCGTTGAAAGGTCTATTGGTAGCCATCGATTCTTAAACTTCACGGAATAGCATTTTCGGCATATCGTTAATGGCACTTCACGCGGAGGAACAGTTATTCCGCGTATCTCCATATAGCAATTGGGACACAAGTTCCCTAGACTCGAGACTTCAAACACGCCTATTTCAATGCCACACTTAGCACAAAACCTCTTCAAAGACAACTTACCTGCCGCTACTTACATCATTGTTATTAACTGCGCATGAGGTATTGATGCTACTACAGTAACAGCATCCTTATGTACAAGCTTGCTCTTAATAGCATATTTCACGCTTTTCTCACCTAGGAAATTAGCTATTGTGGCTTTTTTAGCTATTTTCATTGCTTCTTTGACGCTCATCTTCTCTCCTCCATAAAACTTTTCACTAATCTCTATCTTTACAGTGCCTTCAGTGAAGGTTTTGCCGAGAAGTTCAGCATCGCAAACAGCTACAACCACATCCCTTCCATGATGGTGAACCTTTACGTAAACCTCTATCTCATCATCTGACGACAATTTAAGTCCCCCGCGCTGGGCTTATGGCACCACACGCGGTGCAATGTATCATTAGTACTCTCCCCTCCTTACGTAGAGTTGTATCAACACCTTTACATACTGGGCATATGACGTATAATTTCGTGTAAACGTCTATCAAGCCATCTATCTTCTCCTTCGAGAACTTGCCATGTAAGATTGCTCTAGTATCATCCAGCGTTCCTGCTGTTCCAAGCTCGTGAAGCAAGAAGTTGAAGAACTGTTCTGGTGGCCTGTTTAGCATTGAGACAATCTCTTTAAAGTTTTGTATTATGGTTCTATTGCCCATAGTGATGGCCTTGGCCTTTGGTACTTGAAAGCGTCCAGTAGCTGATGGCTTTGCTGGAACCTGACTTAAAGCTCTTTCAAGTAGTGCCAAGTATTCTTGGAACTCCTCATTCTCTATCTCTGACACTGATCAGCCTCTCCTTGATCCTCCTCGTCAACCCTATAGTAGCTAGCCCAGTTTATAATACTTGTCGGAGAATTTTAAGTCCCCATCTTCCAGCTCTCAAGATAGGTCTTCTGCTCTTCGGTGAGAGAGTCTATGCTAATACCCAATGATCTAAGTTTCAACCTAGCTACTTCTTCGTCTATCTCTCTTGGAACAGGGTAGACTCGAGGAGCTAGCTCACTACCTCTCTTCACCAGGTACTCGATTGAGAGGGCTTGATTTGCGAAGGACATGTCCATGACTTCACTTGGATGACCCTCAGCAGCAACTAGGTTTACGAGCCTACCTTCAGCTAACAAGTATAATCTCTTACCGTTAACTAAGACGTGCTCTGTTACATTCGGTCTTATCTCAATCTTCTCCTTCGTTATTGCTTTTAGATCCTCCAAGTTTATTTCTACATTGAAGTGACCACTATTAGCTAGTATAGCTCCATCCTTCATTTTGAGCATGTGCTCTCCCCTTATGACGTTAACGTCTCCTGTAACCGTTATGAAAATGTCTCCTATCTTGCAGGCCTCGGACATAGGCATAACTTCAAAACCATCCATTACAGCTTCTAGAGCTCTTATCGAATTCACCTCCGTTACCACAACGCGTGCCCCCATACCACGAGCCCTCATAGCTACGCCTCTTCCACACCAACCGTATCCAGCTACGACCACCACCTTCCCAGATATCAGTACGTTGGTTGCTCTAAGTATGCCGTCAATTGTGCTTTGACCTGTACCGTATCTGTTATCGAAGAGGAACTTGGTGTAAGCGTCATTGACAGCAATTATTGGATAGAGTAGCTTGCCCTCCTTCATTAAGACCCTTAACCTCATGACCCCAGTTGTTGTCTCCTCTGTTCCACCTACTACCTTAGTGCTTGGTATCGTACCTAGAACCTTCTTTACTACCTCAACCTCCTTTGACGTCTCCCCGAAGCTTAGCTTATGTAGTGTTGAAACCAAGTCTGCTCCATCATCAACGGTTATGGTTAAGGGCTTTGATAGAACTCTCCCTATGGCTTCATAGTAGCCTTCAAAATCCATCCCCCTCCAAGCATACACATTGACCCCAATGAATGCTAAGTAGGCTGCCACTTCGTCCTGAGTAGAGAGAGGGTTAGAAGCGCAGAGAGCTACTTTTGCTCCACCATCAATTAACGTCTCGACTAGTACTGCTGTCTCTTTAGTTACATGAAGGCAAGCTCCTACTACAACACCACTAAGAGGTTTCTCCTCCCTGAATCTCTTCCTTATCTCTGCTAAAACTGGCATGTGGTCCCTAGCCCACTTAACTAACTTCTCTCCTCGCTCAGCAAGCGATGGGTCCTTCACCTTGAAGTCCACTACACTAATGCCTCCTTGAGGGCTTCACCACATTTACACGTCCTTTCAACAGGAATTCGAGGTATGAGTGCAGCTAGCAGTCTCTTTGCCTTATCGATGTTCTCTGCCATGACCCTCGTAACCTCCTCAGCAGTAACGTGCTTCGGCGCCCACACATCGTAATCCGTGATCAACGTTATCGCTACATAGCACATCTCTGCCTCCCTCGCTAAATTAACCTCTGGAACCAACGTCATTCCTATAACGTCGGCCCCCCAACTTTTAAACAGCTTCGACTCAGCCCTGGTTGAGAAGCGAGGTCCCTCGATGCACACATACGTCCCCTTATCGTGAAAACTTAACTTAAGCTCCTTCAGGGCCTCAACAGTTATCTCTCTCAACTGAGGACAGAAAGGATCCGCAAGCGATACGTGACAGACGAGCCCTCCATCATAGAACGTGTATTCCCTCTTCTTAGTGAAGTCGATGAACTGATCGACTACCACTATATCACCTGGTGCATAATCCTCCCTCAAGCTGCCAACAGCAGATACTGATATTATTCTCTTAACCCCTAGCTCTTTGAGAGCCCATATGTTAGCTCTATAATTTATCTTATGAGGTGGTATCTTGTGTCCTCGGCCATGTCTAGGTATGAAAGCTATGGATCTCCCCTTATACTCACTAATGAAGACGGAGTCTGATGTCGGGCCATAGGGGGTGTAAACTTTGATTTCCTGGGAGGGTCCGAACATTGATGGATCATAGAGACCTGACCCGCCTATAACTCCTATTTCAGCCTTCTCCTTAGACATGAGGGTCACAAGATCAACTAAGCAAGTTTAAGCAAAAAATGCTTACGCTTCCACAATACTTATAATTGCAAGGTTTGAAGAAAATCTATGGTTGGTGTAAGCCCCGTGCCTCAGAAGATGAGGGTCAAGCTTGTCACATGGAATGATGTCGTGCTTTGGTGTAAGGAGCTGGCAAAGAAGATAAGAAGCTCTGGCTTCAAGCCCGATGTTATCGTCGCCATAGCTAGAGGAGGATTTGCTCCAGCAAGACTCCTATGCGATTACTTAGACGTTGTAGACCTATTGAGCATTAAGGTGGAGCACTGGATTGAGACTGGAAAGCATAAGGAGGAGGCGACGATTAAGTATCCATTCAATTACGATTTCAACGGCAAGAAAGTGCTTGTAGTAGATGACATAGCTGATACAGGCAAGAGCATCATAGTCGCTAAGAAGCACATTTTAGAGGTATGTAGGCCAAGCGATTTGAGGGTTGCTACAATGCAGCTCATACCATCTACGTCACTCATAGTCCCAGACTACTATGTTGACGAAGTCAAGGAGTGGACTTGGTACATGTATCCATGGAACTTCACGGAGGACATGATAAACCTAATAATGAGAATAGTGAAGGAGAAGCCGGAAAACAAGTGGAGCCCCGAAGAAGTATCGAGGGAGTTCAAGGAAAGCTATGGAGTAGAGCTTCCAGTTCAAGTGTTTAGAGAAGTGCTTGAGGAGATGGTCTTTCGAGGAAAGCTAGTAAAAGTAAGCGACTTACACTTTAAGGTACCGACAGTTCAAAGCATCACTTAAAAGAAGGTATGCCACGAAGCTTTTTTACTTGTTCTTCCCTCAACTGAAGGCTTGTTTAAGTACCAGCTCACTTGCAGTCACTAGTTTGGTGGTTAACATGAGATTTAAGGCTATGAGGTACGATGGTAAGTGTTTAGAAATCGAGATAGATGATGAGTTAGTGAGGTACCTACAAAAAGAGCCATTTGAATACAGGGTGTGCACAGATTGCTGTGGCCCAGTAATCCTTCCAATAGAGCTTAAACCACCAAAGGAAAGCGATTACATTGTTGACTTAGGCAGTAAGAAGCTTTACATATCATCAATTCAAGCTCTGTGGATTAGAAGGTTAACAATGGATATGCTTAGAGAATCATGTTGCATCTAGCTTGTAACAACTTGATCCGTAAAGCTCCTTTCTACGAGCTTCAAGCATCTCGATTGGCTTACCTTCAAATTCAGCAGCAGATAACAGTCTAACTCCCTTCAATTCAGCTTCTCTAATTACGGGTTCTATCTTCTGCTTATAGCCTAGATCCCTCATTAAGTGGTGATCTAAGACGATAGTCTTCACAGGAGTCTCACGAATTATTTTAACCAAGTTTTTTATAGAAGCCTCTAAGCTTTCATAAGAGTATCGATATCCCAGCATGTAAGTCATGGGACCATCAACTATGAGAACGTCCGATCTTTCACGCAATATTATGTCTAATTGTGCGTCAAGTGATGGACCCTCAACATCTGATGTGTATAGAACCTTTTCCTCGCCATCACACACTGAGACCATAATTACGTAACCTAGTTTGGTGTTTGTACCGTGGGGGGTAGGCTCTGAGATCCTTATGATCGTGGAGTTGACCCTTATATCCCTTCCATCAGCATATTGATATGTACCCCCAGCCTCGTTGATCTTCGATAGAAAGTAGCTAGCTCTCCTCTTCTGGCTAAAGTTTATGTTTTGGGTTGGATGCTTGACGTAAACCATCTTCTTAGCTAGAAGCTCAGCAGAGTCAGGTTCGTGGTGATCGTAGTGGTAGTGAGTTATTACTACGTGTGTACAGTCTATGAGGTTATCCTCTATAATGGACCACATCTCATTGAGCTTCTTAATCTCTAGTTCATGAGGAGGAAGACCATAACGGTAGGGAGCTAGAGCTACTCCTGGATCTATCATTAATCTGAGGTCCTTGGTCTCGACAACAGTTGCCATGGACCTTACGCCCATGCTATCATAGGCAAGCAACTCTATCTTCACTAATCTCACCGCAGGACCATACCTTGCAAAATCTATTCATCATAATATTGCTCTCTACCTCAGCTTACATTCTGTATTGTAGAAAGGCGTGATTTTAACTTTACAGCAATCGTGAAGAAGCGAGACGGCTTAGCTGAATTAAGGCAAGTAGGGTAGGTAGTTAGTTGACTCTAATTAAGTTAAGCACAATACTTAAAACCCTTCATTGCTTGAAGAAGCATTGAAGAAGTGAGGTTAATGGCTGGTTGGTGGGGTAGAGTTCTTCGAGTAGATTTGAGTAAAAGAGAAGTCGCTGTTGATAGCCTGGAGCTAAGTCTCCTAAAGATGTTCCTTGGCGGTACGGGTTTGGGTGCTTACTGGCTCTATAAGTACTTGAGGCCAGGTGTTGAACCTCTATCTAGAGATAACATCTTAGTTCTAGCTTCAGGCCCTTTAACCGGTACTAGGGTTTATGGGACGTCGAGGGTTACCTTGATATCGAAGTCGCCTTTAACATTGACGTTCTTCGATAGCACGTGTGGCGGGATCTTCCCAGCGTACTTCAAGAAGTGTGGCTTTGATGCCATGGTTGTACATGGTGCATCCGACGAACCTGTTTACGTGCACGTTTACGATGATGGGGCGGAGATACTTCCTGCTAAGGACTTGTGGGGACTTAAGGTTACAGAGACGATTCAAGAACTTCGAAAGAGACATGGATTTAAGTGCTCGGCCATAGCGATAGGCCCTGCGGGAGAGAACATCGTCAGGATCGCCTCGGTCATGGGCGACAACGGTCATGCCTTCGGTAGGGGAGGGCTTGGAGCAGTATTTGGATCTAAGATGTTGAAGGCGGTAGTAGCTAGTGGAACTAAGGTAATTGAGGAAGCTCGAAGTGAAGAGCTTGATGAGCTGCTTGATAACATGCGAGTCAGGATCACGTGGAGTCCCTATTTGGGTAGGACGTTAAGGAATGTTGGGACTAATGCTCTACTAACAGTGATAAATGACTGGGGTCTCCTACCAACCATGAACTTCTCACGAGGTACATTTGATGGTGCCTCTAAGCTATCAGCTGAGGAGCTAGCTAAACTAGTGATAGGTAGGAAGGGCTGTTACAATTGCCCAATAGCATGTAAAAGGGTCACTAAGACTGATAGAATGAGCGGTGATGGACCGGAGTATGAGAGCATCGCCAACTTGGGCAGCATGTTAGGTGTTGATGACTTAAAGGATGTAGCAGAAATGAATTACCTGTGCAATGAGCTTGGGCTTGACACTATATCCATGGGTGTGACTCTTGCATGCTTCTTGGAGTTGGTTGAGAGAGGTAAAGTGAAGCTCGACTTAAGGTGGGGTGAGTCTGAGAGGTTGAAGAGGTTGATAGTTGATACGGCTTACAGGAGAGGTTATGGAGATGTACTCGCTGAGGGCTCACTAAGGCTCGCTAGGAGCTATGGAGAGGAGGAAGTATCCATGAGCGTGAAAGGACTAGAGATACCAGCTTACGATCCCAGGGGAGCTTTCGGCATCGCCCTCTCATACGCTACCTCCTTTCGTGGTGCTTGCCACTTGAGAAGCTGGACCATAGCCTTCGAGGTCATAGGAGTGCCTAACTTAGTTGACAGGTTCTCAGTCTTCGAGAAGCCATCATTAGTCAAGTACACGCAGGACCTGGCAGCAGCATACGACAGCTTAGTTATGTGTAAGCACTTTGCCATAGAGTTTGATGAGGAGCCCTTGAGTGCCATGCTGAGCGCTGTTACTGGGCTAGAATTCTCTAAAGAAGAGCTATTGATGGTGGGTGAAAGAGTTTGGACGGTCACCAGGCTATTTAATATAAGGGAAGGTTTTGGTCAAAAGGATGATAGGCTACCGAAGAGACTTCTAACGCCATTAACAACTGGCCCCACTGCCGGCAGAGCACCACCTCTCAACGATATGATTGAAGAGTACTACTCAGTTAGAGAATGGGATCCTGATGGTGTTCCAACTAAGAGAAATCTTGGTAAATTAAATTTGGAGGGGATCGTATGACCGTTATGAGGGCATTGGATCGTGAGATCTACGAGGTTCTGAGGGAGTACGCCTCTAGAATTGCTAAGAGAGGTTACGTTACCGCTCATGGCGGAAATCTTAGTATTAGATCTGGAGATTACATGTGGATTACAAGACATGCATGTTCTCTCGAGAATCTTAAACCTGAGGACATCGTTAGGGTACCAATAGACAAGCCCTCAAGCTACGACATTATAGCGTCAACAGAGACACCAGTTCATAGAGAAGTTTACAAGAAGACTAGGAACCTGAATGTGATGCACGCTCACCCGCCATTCTCAGTTGCTCTATCGTACTTCGTCGATGAGCTGATACCACCAGATTCTGAGGGCTACCACGTTTTAAGGCGTGTACCAGTTGTTGAAGGTGCTCCTGGCTCTTCAACGTTGGCTAATGAGGTAGCTAATGGGCTATCGAAGCATTGGGCTGTCATAGTTAGGGGCCATGGAGTCTTCGCTTCATCTAAGTTCATTGACCATACTTACCAGATTCTATGCATGGTTGAGCACTCAGCTAAAATACTGTACTTAAAGAACTTGTATGAGAAAGCTCTTGGAGTGGGAGCCAAGATCCCAAGAGAGTTTTGACTTGAATTAAACTAGTAAAGTTTTAATGGAACGACCATAGTATGCTCACATAAGCCCCGGTAGCTCAGTTAGGCAGAGCGGCGGGCTGTTAACGATGGGCAGAAACCCGTAGGTCGGAGGTTCGAGTCCTCCCCGGGGCGCCAAGACCTTAATAAAATGCAATGGGTCGTCGTAGAGAGGGTCCTTAGCCGCGTTAGTTAGTCTTATCCAACCGTGAGGGCTCTTAGATCACCTCTAAATCTACCTGTCGTGAAGTAAAGCTTAAGAGGCCTTAGACAATGTGATAGTTTTGAGCCCCGGGTAGCTCAGTGGTAGAGCGCTCGGCTGTAGCTTATGCACGGGTCGAGGGGCGAGTATCGCCGCAATGAAAACCCGTCGGCCGAGACCGAGTGGTCGCAGGTTCAAATCCTGCCCCGGGGACCATCTACTCCTTAATGCAGTGGAAAACAAGCACTGAAGTATATGGAAGAGAGACCGAGGTGACTGAGAGACCTAGAGACTTAAGTTCATGGTATAGCTTATTCTGCCACTTTCTGCTTTTGCTCCCGAAGATAGATAACGTCCCTCTGATCTTTAAGAGGGAGACCAGGTCCCCCAAGAAGCTGCTAGAGAAGAGTGATGGGTTCTTGTTTGGATTAGGTCCTCCATCATGGACTATGTGATCAAAGAGGTCATTTATGTAGCGCACAACGTTTACTGCATCGCAGAGGCATATCTTAACTATCGGGCTTGATAGGGCCTCTCGAAATGGTGGATAGGGGTTCCTATGAAGAGCAGCTGCTAATATCTCAGGTGATGAATCTATGGTCAAGTACAGTGAAGGTGAAGTTGTGGAGAGAATGGAGTAGCAGGTCCTCCCCAGCCCAGTCCCTATCTCGAGGACCTTAGAACCTCGTCTCACGGCTTCAGCCCACGAAATATGCGTGCCGTAAATTATTAACCTCGTTATGTCTCTATCCTCTGATGTATAGCCTAGTCCGCCAGTTATTCGATCTATTAGACTCCATAGCTCCTCCCAACTAAGCGAGAGTATGCGGTCCTTGAATTCTAATGCGGCTATTCTGCTAATTCTATCAACCTCATCGTATCTTCTTTGTTGCAATAGCTCCTTAATGGAGTCCTCTGAGACGATCACGTAGAAATCGATTTCAAGGTAATTAAAGAAGGTATCGTCTTTTTAGTCCTCCACTACTAGGTAGTCTTGTGGTAGTAAATGGAGCCGTTAACCACAACCACTATAGGAAGTTTTCCTCTTCCACCTAGCATTGAGGGGTTCAAGAAGAGCCTTGAAATTCAAGTCAAAGCTGGAGTGGACTATCCAGCTTTACCTCAATTAGAGGACTTCTGCACCATATTCTTGAGGGATATAGCTAAGAAGGGTAGAGGTATTGAGGAGAGAGGAGGAACGTATTTACTTACTGGCCCTATCGAGCCGCCCAAGGAGCCAACCATAATGCAAGATGTTGCCCTAGCCATAACTACGCTCAAAGAGCTTAACGTGAATAAGAGAATCAAAGCCCAGATCACGGGCCCCTTCACGCTTTCATCGATGGTCAAGTTCCTAGATAAGACAGCCATGTCTTATCCGGACTTGGTCGAAAGCTTTGCGGATGCTATGTCTGAAATAGCGTCCTCTGTGCTAAGCTTTGAGGAGGTAGAGGTCATCTTCGTCGATGAGCCCACTTTGTACTACGCGTTGTGGTATGGATATGACGAAAATTTCGTTGCAAACGCCTTAAACAGAGTGTTCAGAAAACTGGGTCGAAGCGTTGAGAGAGGGCTACACGTGTGTGGTGATGTTAGGGGGCTGTCGAGAGTAACGTTGAAGCTCGATGTCGACGTATTGCACCACGAGTTTACCGGCTTCACCAGGAACTTTGAGGCCTATAAACCAGAGGAGGTCGTTAAGTCAGGCAAGATGCTTGGAATAGGAGCTGTCACCACGAAGCCTATAGATTCTACTATTAAGGTGGAAAGAGCTGAGGAAGTTGAGAGCTTATTGAGAAAAGCGTTAAACCTATATGGATCCAGGATAGTAGTTGCCCCCGATTGCGGATTTAGAGGTCTAATTGAGGTTTTAAGGGTTGAAGAAGCTGTTGAAGTAACGTTTCAAAAGCTTAACGTCATGGTCGAGACAGTTCTAAAGTTGAGGAAAGAAATAGGATTATAGGTCCTTTAAAGCAGTTATCCTCAAATTTCCTCTATCTTTATTGCTGAAGCTGGACAGCTATCAGCAGCTTCCTTTACACAATTATAGAGAGCATCCGGTATTTCGCCTATTGATACTTTGTCATCGAAGAACTTACTGTACTTATCGGTGACCCTAACTTTGTAAATGTCGTCGCCAAGCACAAAGACCTCAGGGCATATGGTGGGTGCAGCTCCACAAGCCATGCACTTCTCTCTATCCACAATAACTCTGTATGGCATAGGAAATACTAACTCTTCGAGGTATTATAAGAGAGAGCGCGATTTCATTCACGTGAAAAATCCGCTACGAGATATAGGTCTTAGAGCTTAATAATTAAGGAGTTTTCTCGCGTGCTTATCTAAGATCGTACAATCGACGTTGAGGTCAAGTTCTCAAGAATTACCTAAAGTGCTCATCTCCTCTATATCTACCGATTAGTGCTTCCTTTAAGGAGTGCTATTATCTCTTGTAAGCTTAGTAAACGCTCTTCTCGACTGTTCATGTCCTTCAACCTGTAGACGCTGCTTCTTACCTCTTGAGGGCCTACTATGATTACGTAGGGTATTCCCTTTGCATCTGCGTACTTCAATTGTCTCTCAAGCTTCCTACCCATAACGTCAACCTCAACTTTGATACCTTCGCTCCTTAGTTTTTCGGCTATGATTACAGTCTCCTTCTTGACTAATGGGTTCGTGTATGTGACGAATGCTTGAGTTGATGTCCTTGCCTTTGGTAGCATGTCTGCTTCGCTCAGCACTTCCACTAACCTGTCTATGCCTAAAGATATGCCAGTAGCTGGAGTAGGGGGACCTCCAAGTAGTTCTATGAGGTTGTCGTATCTACCTCCTCCAGCTACGCTGCCCACGTTTATTGTTGTCTCAGCCGATATCTCGAATATGGGCCCCGTATAGTAGTCTAAGCCCCTCGCTAAGCTTAAGTCTACGATCACGTACTGAGAGTAATCATAGAATTCTAAGTTATGAACTATCTCGATTAGCTCATTGAGCCCTTCTTTACCTCTCTCCGTCAACACATCGCTTAGATCCTTCTCTATGAGGTCCACGCTCCCCTGCTTTGACACTTGATCCATTATCATTGATATCTGGCGATCAGTTAAACTCAGCTTCCTCAATTCTTGCTTCACGCCTTCCAGTCCTATCTTATCCAGCTTGTCTATAGCTCTAAAGACGCTCAGCGATAGCTCCTTGTCGACGCTAGCAGACTCAGCTACTGATTCAAGAATCTTTCTGTTATTCAACCTCACCCTAAAGTTCTTCATACCCAGATTCTTCAGACACGAGATAGCAACTGCTATGACCTCGGCATCTGCATCCATCTTGGCACTGCCAACTATGTCGACATCAGCTTGCCAGAATTCCCTAAACCTTCCACTCTGAGGTTCCTCATACCTCCAAACTCTGGATATGCAGTACCTCTTGAATGGTTTTGGAAGGTCAGGATGGCTTGCGACAACCCTAGCTAAGGGGACAGTTAAATCAAACCTTAAGCCTAGCTCTCGCCCCACCTTATCCTTGAAAGCATAAATCTGCTCCTTCACTTCAGGGCCACACTTAGCGGTGAGTACATCTAGGAACTCGAAAGCTGGAGTCTCCATCTCATCAAAGCCATATAGCTCAAACGTGGACCTAATGGTTTCTATCACAAAACGTCTCTTAATCATGTCCCAAGGTAGGAAGTCTCTAGTGCCTCTAGGTCTCCTTAAGCTCGATTTATCCAAGACCTACTAGCCCTCCTATAGATCCGAGAGGGTTATGGAATAGTAGCATACCTCTCCTTGTGAATCTATGATGGCTATTATAAGCTCTTTTCTCAAGTTTCTTGCTTCACGAGCTTTATCTATTATCGTTCTGAGATCGATGAGCTGCCCCTCCACAACTCCAAATACAAGGTATTTAGCTCCCTCTCGCCCAAGCTCAGCTCCTCTCCTGTAGAGTCTAAACTCTACTTGATCCTTAGAGAAGCCAGGCTTAACGGTGTAACCTCTTCTCTTAAGATCAGAGTACACTAAGTACTTTAGCCAAAACTTGGGGTCCATGCTTATCATTAAACCTGAAAATTCTGGATAGCTGAGGGGTCTTTTCCCAACTTCAACTTTGAGGAAGCCTCGTTCAAGTAGGTAGGCTGCCTCTATAGGGTCTAAGACTATATCACCCTTATCGTCCACCTCACCATAGTATCCAAGCTGCCTAAGAGCGACAGCATCGTCGCCCTTAACTACAACGGAGCGATTTACTATTTCACCTTTGATTTGCGCTTTTATGGCTATCAAGGAGAATCGACATTAAAGGTTTCGAGAAAACGTTATTTAAATCTAACCAAAGTAGAACCTTTTTGAGCTGTGTGTGGAGGAAGATATCGAAAGCAATAGGTGATGAGCTGACAAAGGAGACCAAAAAACCTTCAGTAGTCATTCTCTGTATAGGTAACGAGGAGAGAGGCGATGACGCTTTTGGCCCTCACGTGGCTAAGAATATTAAGAGACTGAAGAAGAAAGGGTTAGTTGAAATCATCGATTGCGGTACAGTACCAGAAAACTACACCGACGTGATTAGGAGGATTAAACCAACTCACGTGATAATAGTTGATGCCGTTGACTTCAAAGGTTCTCCTGGAGACATAATCTTGTCATTTGAACCTACGATTAGTGAAGTAAGCATTTCAACTCATAAGCCTTCACTAACGCTCTTGACCAAGTTCATTCAGAGCACTATAGGATCAAAAATCATTTTGCTGGGTGTACAACCAAAGAGTATTGAGTGGGGTTTAAGCATGTCAGATGAAGTCGTTGCAGCAAGCAATGTAGTAATAAAAGCTCTTAAAAGCGTCATTAGGAGAGTAAGAAGGACAGTTATCGAGCAGAGTCAAGCTGTAAGTCCTTAAGCAGCTTTAATTGTTTCAAGACGTACTCCCTTACCTCTCGAGGAGACTTCTCTTCATACACTACCTTCCCTTTTAGCACTATTGGCTTGAGCATCGACTCTACCTTAGAATTACACTTAGGGCATCTATCCATTTCCCTTCCGTATAACGTAACGTAGTCCTCAAAGCAATTCCAACATCTGTACAGATTCTTCTTTCCAGGCCACTTACCCTTCTTCGATCTAGGCTCGCCTTCGACTTCAACTATGTCCATTGAGAGATCTATTGATAAAGGGAAAGCTATTGCAGTACCAACTCCAAAACCATCAGCTACATCTTTGAGCTGCGCAATTACTTCCTCGTCTACTCCTCCACTGACTATTATCTTAACGTGATTGAAGCCCTTAGCATTAAGGGTCCAGCGAGTTTCCTCTACTATCTTCCTCATATCTCCTCTTCTTGAGCTTGGAGTGTCAAATCTCACGGCATAAAGCCTTGAGCCCAAAGCCTCTGCCGCCATTAAGGCCTCCACCCTCTCATCAAACCATGTATCGCATAAAGCTATTCTAGGTACGTCCTCTGGCATGTGCTTATCGAAAGCTTTCCAAGCCTTTACTTGATCTCCAAACACAACTATGAGAGCATGGGGCATGGTACCAAGAGGTTTAAGCCCTAATCTCTCAGCTCCACACACATCCGATATTCCATCGCAGCCTCCTATGAAAGCTGCTCTGTCAACCATTGGTGCTATGATTGGGTGAACAGATCTAGTACCAAAGAATAGCAGCGGCTTATCTCCTGCACACTTTTTGCATCTAGCTGCTCTAGTCGCTATGCTGGTTGAGTGTCTCAAGGTGCCGAGGATAACAGTCTCGTATTCGCAGAATGCTTCGTATGGACCCTCAATGTTCATAACTGGATGAACTGGTCTAAACAGGGTTCCCTCGGGAAGCGAATAGACGTCTACTTCCTTACCTTCTAGAATCTTAGCAACTTCTCCAACTCCAACCAAGATAGCCCAATTAAAGCCCTTTGGCATTGAGTAGGCATGTATTTCAGCTACAACCCTAATGTTCGATAATCCTTCCTTTCTTAGTATCTCCTTGGTCCTCATAAAGTACACGTCAGTTACTTTGCCTTGAATAATTTCGTCGAATGATGCCATTAAGAAGTTGGTCATAAGGAGCCCTTCCAGGACCTGATGTAAGATCCTGGCAGTAATGGTAGTGTAGTTATATTAAAAATTTTTCCCCAATAATTATCGAGTTTTATCTTAAGGATTAGGTGGAGAATTTTGAGATTAAGAGACCTCGTACTTCGCGAAGAGGATTTATTAACCATCGAGAGAGAGGTTTCACCTATTTTCGAAGCCCCTTTGATACTTAAGAGGAATGATGGAGGTCCAATAGTTCTATTTAAGAAGGTCGAGGGCTACGACATGTGGGCTGTGGGAAACGTTGTGGGATCAAGAAGGAGGTTGTTGAAGTGGCTTGGGATGGAGGATTATAGCAAAGCTTATGAGAAACTAATTAACGCCATAGAAAGCCCCATGAAGGCTCGTGAAGTCAGTGGATTTGCAGATTACTATGGCAAGCTTGAAGGAGGTTTAGATAAACTTCCAGTTTTCAAGTACTACGAAAAGGATGCTGGCAGGTACATAACTAGCTCCGTTGTTGCTGCTGAGATCGACGGTATATGTAATGTCTCAATTCATAGGCTTCTGGTATTGGATAAGGATAAAGCGGCCATAAGGATCGTGCCCAGGCATCTCTATGCCCTATACATGAAGGCTAAGGAGAAAGGCATTGACCTACCAGTTGCCATAGTTGTGGGATGCCATCCATTGATATTAATTGCTGCTGCATCATCTCCACCATTTGGAGTTAACGAGTTTTGGGTCGCCAATAAACTCCTCAATTGCGAAATGAAGGTGGTTGCGACGCCGAGGAATAACATCTTAGTTCCTACTGACGCCGAGATAGTGATGGAAGGTGTGATAAAGACGAACGAGTTAGTTGACGAGGGACCTTTTGCCGACGTAACTGGAACTTACGATGCAGTAAGGAAGCAACCAGTGCTGAACGTACATGCTATTTACGTGAAAAGTAATTCGTTGTACCAAGCAATATTGCCTGGTAGTTCTGAGCATAAACTCTTGATGGGCTTTCCTAAGGAAGCCGAATTGTGGATGGCTCTTAAAAGAGTCTTACCTGGCTTGCGCAGCATACGCTTAACTGAAGGTGGCTGTGGATGGCTTCACGCAGTCATAGCTGTAGACAAGATGACTGAGGGAGACGGTAAAACAGCAATAATGGCGGCCTTTGGAGCTCATCCAAGTCTTAAACACGTAGTGGTTGTTGATGGCGACGTCGACGTTGACAATCCTAAAGATATTGAGTGGGCCATAGCAACTAGGTTTCAAGCCGATAGAGGGTTAATTATGATAAGGGGTGCTAGAGGCTCAAGCCTAGATCCCTCTGCTGACCCAGAGACGCTACTAACATGTAAAGTTGGTGTGGACGCTACTAAGCCCCTAAAGATCAATGCAGAGAGATTTGAGAGAGCTAGAATACCGGGGGAGACGAGTGAAGCTAAGTAAAATGGAGAAGCTCATGTTAAAAGGACGCTATGGAGAGGCTTGTAAGAGAGCCTTAGAGCTAGTAATTGCAATAGCAGAATCGTATGGCTATGGAGAGCTAGTAAGGATAAGGGGGGCTCACATATCAGGGATATCCTACAAAAATATAGGAGATAGCGGGCTTGAGTACATTAAGGATCTGGTAGAGGGTGGTGCTAAAGTTAGAGTTAAGACGACTACAAATCCTTGCGGCTTTGATCTTGATAAGCCATGGCTTTTTGATGTTGATGAAGGCTTTTTCAAGAAGCAGATGGAGATAATAAGGTTGCTCAAGGAGATGGGTGCTAAGCTTTCTCTTACCTGCACGCCGTACTACGTCGATAACAGACCTCGAAGAGGAGATCATATTGCGTGGGCTGAGTCGTCAGCAGTTATATATGCTAATAGTGTTATTGGCGCTTATACTACTAGGGAGAGTGGCCCCTCAGCGTTAGCTGCAGCCATCACTGGAAGATCTGCTCTAACTAGAGATCACACCGACGAAAGGAAGCCGAGTATTATGGTCAATGTTCAAGCCAAAGTATTCGATTACTTAGACTGGAGCCTTTTGGGGTATGTCGTAGGCAAGCTTGCTCCCGATGAAAGGCCATTACTAAGAGTTAAGAGAGTGACATGTAGTAGCGATGAGCTTAAGTGCTTCTGTGCAGGTCTTGGAGCTTCAAGTACGACGTCTATCTTCTGGCTTACAACTAGTGACTATAATGTAGTACAAGGCGTTAAACGCATCAAAGTAACACATAGGGATTTGAGGAGGGCCAGAGATGAGTGGGCCTTAACGAGAAGACCTACCCTCGTATTCATAGGATGTCCTCATTGCAGCCTTAGAGAAATTAAGGAAATAGCTAAAGAACTTAGGGGGAAGAGAGTTAAGGAGGACATTAAGCTCTTTATATCAACCTCAAGAAGCATTTACGCAATGGCCTCTGAGCTAGGCCTTGTTGAGGTTTTAGAGAGAGCTAGGGCCCACTTAATTAAGGACACATGCCTTATTGTCTCACCAATTAAATTGTCGAAGAACGATGTGGTACTAACCGACTCTGCTAAGACGGCTTACTATGCTGAGACTATGACTAATGTTATGGTAGCTGTGGAGGGTAGGAGGAAATGCCTAGAGGAGGCAACGAAGTAATATTTAGGGGTAAAGGATTGGTAAAGGGATATTTTCGTGGAGAAGCTCTGGTAACCAGTATGCCTATATCATTTCTAGGTGGAGTTGATCCTTTAACTGGAATGATCGTTGAAAGAGGGCATGAACTGAGGGGCAAAGTTCTAGCCGATAGAGTGTTAATCCTACCTCACGGCAAGGGTAGTACTGTTGGTTCCTACGTCATTTACTCCCTAGCAAAGAGGGGACTTGCGCCTCGAGCTATTGCAACCTTGAGGGCTGATGTAATGATCTTAACTGGATGCGTGATAAGCGGAATACCCCTCTTAGATGGGATACCGATAGAAACATTAAGTGCGATTAGATCTGGTGACGTAGTGGAGATTGATGCTTCTCGCGGAATACTAAGAAGAACTTCTAGGTAGAAGTGATTGAATGACCTTTTCACTAGCCTTTGCTACCTCTCTCCTCATACTAGGGTGAGAATATACTCTTATTATGTTCACGTAGCCTCTAAGGCTCTCTACAAGCTTAGAAAATTCGGTTAGTCTCCTCTTGACTAAGACTCCCTCCCTATCCTCACAAACAGGAATATCCATGGGATCTGGTTGTGTTGGCGTGTAGGGTAACGATGGTATCATTGGAGTATCGACGACAACCATCCATTGATCTACCTTAGCCTCCTTCGCTATAGCCTCCTCAATCTCCTCCTTAAGCTTCTCGTTAATTATGCAGGAGCTTTCTGTCTTGTGGACGATGATCTCGTAGACGGATTTAAATAAATTCCTCCTCTCAAGCATATCATGAAGGTCGCAAGATACCCTCATCTCTTTAGTTAGGTCTTCTCTCCTCTTAGACAGTCTTCTTAACTCTAGCTCTACGTAGCTATCATCCATGGATAGATAGTCATCTATACTGTCGAAGTTGAAGAGGCCTTCGCATTGATAGGCTATATTTACGGCTTTTCGAAGCATAATCCATGCAGCTCTCACAGTTTTATGGAAGTAGACAGCTTTGAACATCTCGTATCTCGATATCAACAGTGATTCAAGAGCATAAAGGCTGGCTGGAAGCTCTAAGGCTAGAGAAGCATCTACAAGTCTAAGTGACATTAATAGACGAATAGCATCCACTTTACCGTACTCTACACCTGTATAATATGAATCCCGCAGTAAGAAGTCAAGCTTATCTAAATCGAATGGTCCTGAAATCAGGATGCTTAATGGGGAGCTTAACCTGCCAACAGATAGTAGCGATACCCTATGGGGGCTATAGCCAAATTCCTCTATCTTGTCCTTAATTTCGGTGTTCTCTATTATCTTCATGGTTAGGTCTTCGTGTGAGAGGGCCTTATGTCTTAAAACTGCTTCTTCAAAGAGGTGGGAGAAGGGGCCGTGACCAACATCGTGTAGGAGAGCAGCTAACCTTAGCTCTTGGAGCTCATCAGTTAAGATTCCCAAGTCAAGAAGCTTATTGCTTGCTATTGAGGCCAAGTGGAAAACACCTAGTGAATGACCAAATCTACTATGATACGCTCCAGGATACGTTAAGTATGCGTTACCAAGTTGCTTGATCCTATGCAATCTCTGCATGGGATACGTGTCCAACACATTCTTCTCCAACTCATTTACTATCACATAGCCATGGACTGGATCTCTTATTTCTCCCCAAACCTTAGGGCTTTTCATCATTAAATGTTGACCCCACGTCTCCTAAGTTCAATTGTAACATAGCTCCTTATATCTGAAGCAACAACTTCAAGCGGTCTCGAGGAATCGATGATGATCCATTGGTTCTTAAAGGCTATGTCAAGAAAGTTTCTTCTAACGACTTCTAAGAATTTCTGTTTCTCGAATTTCTCTCGAAGAGAAGGCTTTCGAGATAGCGATATATCTGGGCTAACGTCCAGTATTATTGATATGTCTGGTTTAAGCGAGAACTTGTTTATTTCAAGTAACCATCTTAGCTCTAGTCCTTGAGCATATTGGTAAGCCAATGACGATATTAAAGATCTATCTGAGATCACTATGACGCCTTCTTCAAGGAGCTTTTTAATCAACATTGAATGTTCGACTCTATCAGCTGCAAAGAGGAGAGCATCAATCGCTGGGTGCACATCTTCGTCGTGTAAATAGTTCCTAATTACTGAGCCTATCCTCCCCGCTGTGGGCTCTTTGGTTGTATGCACCCTCAGGCCTTTTGAGACTAGCCAATTTGCAAGTAACCTTGTATGAGTGGTAGACCCAGCTCCATCTATACCATCAAAAGATATGTATAGACCCTTCATATACGTCTCTCCGTAAGTGCATAATTAATGGTTGCGATTCAGGCATCTTAAAATCCCGCCTCTATAGGGTCCTCTGGCTTCATAACTTCCCTTAGGAGTATAGTTGCGTAACTTGATTTAGGTAACGTGAACTTCATCCTTAAAAGATTAGTCTCAATGGTATAAGACAGATTTAGAGGCTTGAAGGTCAATTGTCTTAGAAGGCCTAACCTACCATGTAGACCTAAATTCTCAAGACTATTAAATGGAGGTTCCAATCCCTCCAACTTAAAGAGAGATGATATCAAATCACTCATGTAGCCCTCAACCCTAGCCTTGATGCATGCGGGGACGAATGCTAATATTATCTGGTCTCCTTTTAGATCCATGTGCGAGCTTTTGGCTATGAACGTGGGTCTAACAGGGTTTCCATACGCATCACATCTAGCTATGATGTCTCCTTCCATCACCTTCCTTAGAGAACCTAGTTTACGCAATCTTTCACTTAACGCTCTATTGAATATATAGGAAAGGTAGGCATCGACGTGCAACGTCAACAAGTATTTGGGTAGCACTCTCAAAGAGCCTAAGTAATCGTTGGGCTTCTTCGCAAGCCACTTTATCATTTGGCGCTCAAAAATTAAGTTCTTGGGGAACTTTTTGAGGGCTTGCTTAAAGTCCATGGTTTCAGCTAAGAATGTTCTTGCATCTCTGTGGCTTTTAGGTTCATGTGGATATGGAGTTGCTAATATTTCCATGACTGCATTCTCGTAGTCCCCCTTAATTAATAGCTTACCGACTATGTGCGTATTGGGTCTATTGATGCCGAATCTCTGATAACCATAGAAGTTCGGGACGCCTCCTATTGCGTTCAGTTGAGATAGCGTTTCTGTCACAACATTCTCGACTTCACTCATTGGGAGGTTGATGTCCCTAATGGTTATCGTGAAGCTATTTCCAAGTAGCATGCCAGGCCTGAGATGTTTCTTTGCTTTGTATATCCCGACTATCTTCAACTTCTCGCTTGAAATGTTTGAAACGTCGAAGTTCTCGGGCACCTTAATCGTAAATCTTTGTATGGAGATGGATCTAGTGTCCTTTAAACCAGCAAAGCCAACGTCTCGTAGTGGTATCTTCAGTTTCTTAGAAAGCATTAGTGCTGCTGTCAACGTGTCTATGCCCCTCTTTTCTACCACTAGTAGTACTAGGTTTCCGAATGTACCTCCATGGAGAGGTACTTCCTCAACCACAAAGTCCTCTAACCTCTTCCTCAAGACTCCACCAATACCTCTAGTTGATGTGCCATAGACTTCGATGCCCAAGGAAATGTCTAACACCGATTTAGATTCCAAGACCATGAGCATCACAACAATTTTAAGTGACCTGTTACCTTATCTATGAGTGATGATGGTGCGGGACCTATCCCCAATGCTGTAATTGTGCCTGGCTCAAGTTCTGTTAGACCTGCATCGCAAACAAGGTAGCAAGGTATTCCAAGCTTCTTCACTTCTCGCTCTAAGTTTCTCAATTCTTCTACGGATTGAACCCCTAAGACAACCTTCTTTTGGCATTGTTGAAACCATATCTCAACCCATTCAGGCTTTAACTTCCTAGCCTCTTCAAGGCTTGAAACGGATGCATGCGCTACTTGAGCGCAAGTCTTGCCCCTACTCATCTTTAAATCTCTTCTTACGACTATCACCTGCTTAAGCTCCATCAAGCACATAAAGCTACTTAAGTTATAAAGCATCTACCCTATGAAATTAGTGGTGTAAAGAGTGAAGTGCGTGGATGTGGTGGTGATAGGTGGAGGCCCCTCTGGTCTAAGTGCTGCTTGGAGTGCTGCATCTCAAGGATCAGATGTCATACTATTTGAGGAGCATGAGGAGATAGGGAGACCTAGGCATTGTGCTGGGCTTGTAAGTGGTGAGGGATTGAAGTTCATCGGTATGCCTTGTAAAAGTGAGTACGTGGAGAATATGGTGGACAAGGCCATAATTGCAGTAGACGGCTTTTGTTTTGAATTAAGGAAGATTGGAGAACCGATTTACGTGTTAAATCGTGAGTTCTTTGACAAGGCCATGGCTGATCGGGCTATGAATCGTGGAGCTAATATACTACTAAAAAGTCAAGTGAAGAAGGTCGAAATGAGAAATGGCAAGTACATTGTCAAAACCGAGGGGGCTTCCTACTCGTGCAAGATAGTTATTGATGGTGAGGGAGCTATCTCTCGATTAGCATCAACCATGGGCTTAGAGGGACCAATGCTTAGAATACCTGCTCTTCAAGTAGAGTATAAGGTTAAAGCGCCCTTAGAAAACGAGGTCCTCGTAATTCTAGGTAATGAATGGGCTCCTGGCTTTTTCTCGTGGGTCATACCAATAGGTGATCATGAATTGAGGATTGGGCTAGCAGCAACATCAGATAATTGCAATTCTTTGCTTAGAAGGATTACTAAGAGACACCCCCTAGTTTCTAAGATTTTGAAGGAGGGTATTGTAAAGAAGATTTATGGAGGGACAATAGTAATAGGTCCCCCAAGAAGAACTTATATAGGAAACTTCATGACTGTGGGCGACGCAGCTGGTCAGACTAAGCCTTTGACTGGTGGGGGCGTGGTCTATGGAGCTTTTTGTGGTTCCTTAGCAGGCATCGTTGCATCTAAAGTCGTAGAAGGAAAAGCTGATACTGCCCTCTATGAGAAGATTTGGAGGAAGATTTTAGGTTTAGAGGAAAGATTGGGGCTGCTGCTAAGAGAGACTTTAATCAGCGATGACGTTGGGAGACTTCTAAAGTTGGTCTCAAAGATTGGTATACTCTCACATGTTGAGAGGAATTTTCACTATGAATACCATGTAAGATCGATCATCAAGAAGCCTGGAATACTAATATTAAGTTCCCTTCTCTTAAACCTCCTAAGTCCAACGAAAGCATTTAAATACTTCCTGCAAATCACGCTTCCTAAGCGGAGGAGATAGAAGATTGTCTGAAGTACAGTTACCCCTATGCTCTTCGTGTAAAAGACCTATAATTCCCGGAACCAAAAGTACTAGATTCTACTGTCCTAACTGTGGAGAGTCTCTATTCTGGAGATGTTGGTACTGCAGAAAGCATACCAAACCTTATAAGTGTCCTAAATGTGGATTTCAGGGACCATAGGTGGTTCGCTTGGCTAAGGTCATGGTCTTTTTGAGGGTTTTACCCATTGACATAGAGGTGGACATGGAGAGTTTAAAGGATAGAATTCGAACAGCTGTCGTTAAATTAGGTGAAGGTTTCGCGCTTCAATCTTACAGTATAGAACCTATAGCTTTTGGTCTCAAAGCTTTGAGACTTGCCGTCGTAATGCCTGAGGAGACTGAAGGAGGAACGTACATCTTAGAGGAGACTATAAGGAACATAGAGGGTGTTGGAGAAATTGAAGTAGAGTTCGTTTCAAGAGCAAGCTGAGAATAAGCTTAATAATAGGAATAAGAAGCATTATCACGCTAACTAAGAGTTTTGTCTACGATACATGTTAACTTAAGAATGACTTGAAGATCTTGAGGTGTAAGAAATGTCTGACGAAAATGAGGGACCTACTAAGGATTCGGTGAGTGAAAGCGTCTTAAGAGTTGCAGACGCCAAGGCTAGGGATGTTGGTAGGGGAAAGGTCAGGATAGATAGTGAAGTGATGAGAAAGTTGAATCTCAACGTAGGCGACATAATTGAGATAGAAGGTAAGAAGAAAACGGCAGCAATAGTATGGCCAGCTTACATTGAGGATCAAGGAGCAGGAATAATAAGAATGGATGGCTTAATACGGAGAAATGCGGGCGTCAGCATAGGGGATAAGGTGGTTATTAGGAAGGCTAAAGTGTCTCCAGCTCAAATTGTTAGGCTTGCCCCTGAATCCTTTACAATATCGATAGATCATAGCTTTATGAATTTCGTGAAGAGGAGACTTATCGACTATCCTCTCGTAGAAGGTGATCACGTCCTCATACCAGTCCTGGGTCAAGCAATACCGTTTGTTGTTGTGGCAACTAAGCCATCAGGAGTTGTCGTAGTTACAGAGTCAACAAACTTGATAATACATGAGAAGCCAGCAGAAGAAGCTAGAGCTACTAGAGTGACATACGATGACATAGGTGGACTGAAGGAAGCTATTCAGAAAATTAGAGAGATGGTTGAGCTGCCACTTAAGCATCCAGAGCTGTTCAAAAAGTTAGGTATTGAGCCTCCTAAAGGAGTTTTATTATACGGACCACCTGGATGCGGTAAAACACTATTAGCAAAAGCTGTTGCAAACGAAACTGATGCACACTTCTACGCAATTAACGGTCCTGAGATTATGAGTAAGTTTTATGGTGAGAGCGAGCAGAGATTGAGAGAAATATTTGAAGAAGCAAAGAAGAATGCTCCCTCCATCATATTCATAGATGAGATAGACGCCATTGCTCCTAAACGTGAAGAAGTAACTGGAGAAGTAGAGAAGAGAGTCGTAGCACAACTACTAGCCTTAATGGATGGGTTAGAGACTAGAGGCAATGTTATAGTCATAGCTGCTACTAATAGACCTAATGCTATTGATCCTGCTTTAAGGAGACCTGGAAGATTTGATAGAGAGATTGAGATTGGTGTTCCAGATAAGCAAGGTAGACTAGAAATACTTCAAATACACACAAGAAACATGCCACTAGCAGAGGACGTAGATCTAAACAAGCTTGCAGAGATAACTCATGGTTTTGTGGGTGCTGACTTAGCAGCTCTATGTAGAGAAGCTGCTATGAAGGCGTTACGGAGATTCCTACCGAAGATAGATCTGTCTCAAGAGAGGCTTTCATTCGAAGATCTAGAACAGTTAAAGGTTACCATGCAAGACTTCCTCGAAGCTTATAAGGAGGTCACTCCATCAGCCTTAAGAGAGGTGTACATCGAGATACCGAATGTTAGGTGGAGTGACATTGGCGGGCTAGAGCAGGTAAAGCAAGAACTCAGGGAGGCTGTGGAGTGGCCACTAAAGTACCCTGACGCCTTCAAAAGAATGGGCATAAAGCCTCCTAAAGGAGTTTTATTATACGGACCACCTGGATGCGGTAAAACACTATTAGCAAAAGCTGTTGCCACAGAGTCTGAGGCTAACTTCATAAGTGTAAAGGGACCTGAAATATTCAGTAAGTGGGTTGGAGAGAGTGAGAAAGCTATAAGAGAGATATTCAGGAAAGCTCGTCAAGCAGCACCTTGTATCGTGTATTTTGATGAGATAGACGCAATAGCACCGATAAGAGGTCTAGGATTTGGAGACTCAGTAGTAACAGAGCGCGTAATAACTCAATTACTAACAGAGGTAGATGGGATTCAGAGCCTTGATAACGTTGTGGTCCTAGCATCAACCAATAGACCTGATATCATAGATCCTGCTCTCTTAAGACCTGGAAGATTTGATAGGCTAATATATGTACCACCACCTGATTACGAAGCTAGATTAGAGATCTTCAAGATCCACACGAGAAATATGCCATTAGCAGAGGACGTAGACCTACAGCAGTTAGCAAGGATGACTGAAGGCTATGCAGGTTCTGATATTGAGGCAATATGTCGTGAGTCCGGTCTACTAGCTCTTCGCGAGAACATAAATGCTGATAAGGTTGAAATGAGGCACTTCATAGAGGCGCTCAAGAAGGTGCACCCATCAATCACGGAGGACATGGTGAAGAGCTACAGAGCTTGGGCTGAAAGGCTAAGACATTACTTGCAGAGAGGAAGAGGACCTATGTTAAGCTTTGTTTGAGGTGAGTAAGAGCTGAGAGCACCGAGAGTATGGCATCCAATTCCTCCTGAAGATCTAGTAATTGACATGTTGAGACAGAGGAAAGGTGTTGCAAGAGATAAGGAGGTTTACAAGATGGTTAAAGCTATCTATAAGGATCTTTCTGTAAAAGAGTTTTACAAAGCTGTCATGAAGCTGGAGCTTAAGGGTCTAATCAATGTTTCTAGCATTAGTAAGAGCATTAAGTCTTTAAGGTTAAGGGAGACGTGACTATAAGACATGGGGGTAGACTTTAAGGACCTCATTCCTCGAATAACGATCCCGCTTAACGCTCTTTCAGGCAAGGTAGTATCGATCGATGCTTACAACGCTCTTTATCAATTCCTATCAATAATAAGGCAACCTGATGGGACCCCATTAAAGGATAGAACGGGCAGAATAACTAGTCATCTAAGCGGTCTCCTTTATAGAACCGTGAACCTCGTAGAGCTAGGCATAAAACCTGTCTATGTCTTCGATGGAGTGCCTCCGGAGATAAAGGAGATGGAGGTGCTAAGGAGAAAGAAGGTTAAGGAGGAGGCTGTTAAAAAATACGAGGAGGCTGTTAAAAAGGGGGATCTTAGGGCTGCAAGAACCTATGCTCAACAAACAGCTCATCTAACCGATGAGATGAGTAATGAGGCTAAGAGACTTTTAGATGCTCTTGGAGTCCCATGGGTCCAAGCGCCTTCGGAAGGAGAAGCTCAAGCAGCTTACATGACCATTAAGGGTGATGCTTACGCTGTTGCAAGCCAGGATTATGACTCCCTTTTATTTGGAGCTAAGAGGTTAGTTCGAAACTTAACTATTAGTGGTAGAAGAAAACTGCCTCGTAAGGACGAGTACATAGAGGTAGAGCCAGAGCTAATAGAGCTCGATAAAGTGCTTCAAGAGCTTCAAGTAACTAGAGAGCAGCTAATTGAGATAGCTATCCTGATAGGTACGGATTACAACCCTGATGGAGTTAAAGGCATTGGACCTAAGACAGCGCTGAAGCTCATAAAGACCTATGGATCGTTTGAGAAGGTCTTGAAGACCTTACCTGAAGCTGAATTTCCCCTAGATCCCTTGGAGATCAAGAGGTTATTCTTAGAGCCCAAGGTCACAGATAATTACAAGCTTGGGTGGAGGAAGCCTGATGTTGATAAGGTCTTGAAGTTCTTGTGCGACGAGAGAGATTTCTCAAGAGAAAGAGTCATGAGTGCTCTAGATCGAATGCTAAAGGCCCATGAACAATATGCTAAGCAAACTTCTTTAGATACCTTCTTCAAGAAACGTTAGACCACAACCTCTATAGTCACTTGAAGTCTATTCTCCATTCTTAAGCAATTGACGAGCTCTCTGTTTACATCTATGGCGGCCTTGTCGCACTTTATCATAAGCGTCCTAGGACATACGTAATCACTTCTTCTACACACGATGCTTAGCCTACTTGTTAAAGGTAACTTCTCGCTGCCAAATCCGGTAATGACATCTTCGATGTCAAGAGTTCTTAGCAGAAGAGTTACCTTTGCATTGCTATGCCTTACAGCTTGCTTTAATTCTTGGCTCAAATCACAGACACTTTTTTCAGACCTCACTGCTACGATGCAATTCCCCCTTGGGGTTATGTGCTCCTCCTTAGTGATTTCAAGAGTTGTTCTATGCGTAGCCCTTATGTTCCTATGACCCCACGCATGAAAGGTCTCCTTAAGGTACACCATCTCTCGCCATGAAAAGTATTGTAGTAAAGCACTAATTACCTTTAAGCTCTTGTAGTGAATGAGGAAGATTTTATGCATGAAAAACTTGAGAAGCAAAGGAGAATAGCGGTGCAGAGACTTATAGAATTTGGCGTCATAAAGAGGAAGATAGTGGCTGATGCAATGTTGAGAGTACCACGTGAGGAATTTATTCCTGAAACTTATCGTGACTCTGCTTATGTAGATAGCCCAATACCTATAGGATATGGTCAGACGACGTCTGCTTTACACATGGTTGCATGGATGTGTGAAGCTACTGAACTTAAACCTGGAGATAAAGTTCTTGAGATAGGTGGTGGATGCGGCTACATGGCAGCTGTTTACGCAGAAATAGTGGCGCCAAGAGGTAGCGAAGTTAGAGGACATGTTTACACCATTGAGATAATAGGAGAATTAGCTAAGAAAGCTGAGGAGACATTAAGGAGGCTAGGCTATCATGATAGGGTTACGGTAATCCATGGTGATGGAACGCTCGGATATCGTGAAGCAGCTCCATACGATGCTATCATAGTAACAGCAGCAGCACCAGGAGCACCAAAGCCTCTTAAGGAGCAACTTAAGATTGGTGGTAGACTTGTCATACCCATAGGATCTCCATACTATACCCAAGAATTGACGTTAATAAGACGCATAGATGAGGAGAAGTACGAGGAAGTGGAGCTAGGTGGTTGTGTATTCGTCCCATTGAGAGGAAAGTATGGATGGACTAGGGATTAATGGTGGCAAAGACCTTAGCAGTCCTTGTAGCAAGAGAGAAAGGAGAAGCGGTAAGAAGGTATTTAGCCTCCATAAATGCTCTAAGCTATAAATTGAAGATCAAGGTTCTAAACAGTAAGTTAGCCATACCACTATCTAGACAATTATTGAAGACGGAGGAGGAGGACTTAAATAAGATATGCGAAGTCGAAGTAAGAGAGGAGGATTTCGAGGAAAGACCAAGTAAACCTAAGTCGATACTTGAATGGCTCAGCGATAAGATGCCTCCTCATCTATTAGCTTCAGCCCCCAGGTCTTGGGATCTAATAGGTGATATAGCGATAATAGATGTACCTGATGAGTTACTTGGATACGAGAAGCTTGTAGCTGAAGCAATCTTAGCTGTACATAAGAACGTTAAGAGCGTCTATGCGAAGGCAAGCCCAATAAGTGGAGATTTCAGGATAAGAGATCTTAGGTTATTAGGAGGCGAGGATAAGAGCATCACCTTCCATAAGGAATACGGAGCAATATTCTATGTTGACGTAAAGAACGTTTACTTTAGCCCTAGATTGGCAACAGAAAGGAAGAGAGTAGCTGAGTTAGTTCGGGATGGTGAAGTTGTACTTGATATGTTCTCGGGAGCAGGACCATTCGCCATTCAAATAGCTATGAGAAGAAGCGTTTTAGTTCATGCAATAGAACTAAACCCCATAGCCTACGAATGCCTCAAGAAGAACATAGAGCTGAACAAAGTTCAGGGAAAGGTCATACCGCATCTTGGAGATGCAAGAGAGGTTATTGAGAAGGAGCTTATACGTAAAGTCGATAGAGTCATCATGAACTTGCCAGGGAGATCTTTGGAGTTCATTGATGCTGCTCTTAAAGCTTTGAGAGATAGAGGGGTTCTTCACGTCTATGCGTTTGTAGAGGAGCCTAAACCAATAGAGAAGGCTGAGGAGAAGGTCGTGAGTGAAGTAAAAGCTAGAGGATGGACTATTTCGGGAAGTCCATTTACTAGGCTCGTAAGGCAGGTTGCCCCAAGACGATGGCAAATAGCTATTGACCTTGAAGTTCAAAGATCCTTATAATTATATCCTCATTGATATCGAAACAATAATTGAGGGATTTTGAAGACTTAGCTCCAAGACCTTTAAGCCATCTACAACTTTAAATTTTAAAGAAGCAATCCGTTCTGTACGTATCAAATTAGAATTATCGTTGCCTTAAACTTTGACTTCGACACAGATTCTTACATTGAGTTAAGCTTAGAAATTTAAGTTTAGAAAACGTGAGGAAACAAGAAGATAAAGACTAGCGGGCCCGGCGGGATTTGAACCCGCGACCGTCGGGTTAAAAGCCCGCCGCTCTACCATGCTGAGCTACGGGCCCTAAGCGTGAAGGGTTAAGGGTGTTTTTAGGTGTTTCTCCTTTTTGTCGAAGTGCTGTGAGGTTGTAAAAAAATGTTAAGAAAATGTGAGGTAAAAGTTTATTTATCACTTCTTTCACACTTTCGTTTTCGCTAACTGTGAAACTACCTTATGTAATAAGTTGATTAAATTTTGGGGGTTAAATGTTGAAGAAGAAGTTCACGATTTTAGATCACGAATTAGTTCCAAAGCACATTCTCCTAACTAAAGAGGAGAAAAAGCAATTATTAGAACAGCTTAAGATTAGACCAGAGCAATTGCCATGGATAAGAGCTTCTGATCCTGTCGCTAAGTTAATAGGTGCAAAACCGGGAGACATAGTTAAGATCGTAAGGAAGAGCCCAACTGCGGGGGAAGCAATAGCTTATAGGTTTGTCGTTCCATAAGAGGTGATGTGCATTCTAACTATCGGGGATAGATGGGATCTAATAAGATGCTACATTAAGGAGAATGGTTTAACTAAGCAACACTTAGCATCCTACAATGAGTTTGTCACGCACGGAATACAGAAAATAGTCTACGAATTTGGAGGAATTGAGGCGAGAGACATCAAGATAAGATTTGATAAGGTTCATATAGGCTCGCCTATGGTTAAGGAAGCTGATGGCTCTGAGCGAAGCATACTGCCTATGGAGGCTAGACTTAGAAATCTCACCTACGCTGGGCCTCTCTATGTAACGGTGACCAAGTATGTCAATGGCGTGCGTGAAGGAACCACAAAGGTCTTTATCGGCTACTTTCCAGTAATGGTTAAGTCGGTATTATGCCCACTATCAAAGATGAGTGGAGAAGAGCTTGTAATTAATGGCGAGGATCCAAAGGATCCTGGAGGTTACTTCATAATTAATGGCTCAGAGAGAGTTCTTGTAGCACAGGAGGATTTAGCAACTAACCATGTTTTAGTGGATGTTCTTGAGGGTAGCTCTAATGTAACTCATGTAGCTAAAGTGCTATCTTCAACCGCTGGACTTAGAATACCAACTTCCATAGAAAGATTAAAGGATGGAACCCTCCACGTAGTAATACCCTCTGTTGCTAGTAGAATACCTCTATTCATTATGATGCGAGCTTTAGGTCTTGAAAGTGATAAGGAGATAGTTGAAGCCATAACTTGGGATCCAGAGATAGAGGTTGAGCTTTTACCGTCATTAGAAGCGGCAAGCGACGTCCCCACGGTTGAAGATGCCCTTGACTACATAGGCGGTAAGATAATGTTCGGACAGCCTAGACAGAAGAGAATTGAGAGAGCTGAACTTGTCATTGATAAGTACTTCTTACCTCACTTAGGTTCAAAACCTGAAGATAGAATTAAAAAAGCTTATTTCCTGGGACAAATGACTGAGAAGCTGCTTGAGCTGGTTCTCGGTAGGAGGAAGCCTGACGATAAGGATCACTATGCAAATAAGAGGTTGAGACTTGCAGGAGATCTCCTAGCAAGCTTATTTAGGGTTGCATTCAAGAGGTTCTGCCAAGATCTACAGTATCAGCTTGAGAGGATATGGGATACGGGAAAAGCTATTTACGTTGAAAACTTAGCAAGAGCTGACTTGATAACTGAAAGGCTGCGCCATGCATTAGCGACGGGCAACTGGACTGGGGGCAAGGTTGGGGTTAGCCAGCTTCTAGATAGAACTAACTACTTGTCAACGCTAAGCCATCTTAGAAGAGTGGTATCTCCATTAAGTCGAGGTCAACCTCACTTTGAAGCTCGCGACCTTCATGCAACGCAGTGGGGTAGGATCTGTCCGAACGAGTCGCCTGAAGGACCTAATTGCGGTCTCGTTAAGAACTTGTCATTAATGGCACGAATAACTGTAGGCATTAATGAGGCCGAGATAGAGACTAAGCTTTACGAGCTCGGTTTAATTCCAATACAGAGAGCTATAAAAGAGGAGAGAGCAAAGTCAGAGCATGAGAGGATTAAGAGGCCGAAGGTCTTTCTCAACGGTAGGCTCGTAGGTGTGCACGATGACCCTCACTTCTTAGTCAACCGTATAAGAGAGGATAGAAGAAGAGGTGCGATAAGTCCTGAAGTTAACGTAGCTTACATAGAAACAGAGTACATAAAGGAAGTGTACGTGAATTGTGATGGCGGTCGGATCGTTAGACCGCTAATAGTGGTCAAAGATGGTAAGCCTCTTGTTACTAAAGAGCATGTGGAGAAGCTAAGGCGAGGAGAATGGACATGGAAGGACTTTATAGAGAGAGGACTCATCGAGTACTTGGATCCTATGGAGGAGGAGAACGCTTACATAGCTTTAAACCCTGAAGACATAACACCTGAGCATACGCATCTCGAGATCATGCCCACAGCAATATTCGGTGTTTGTGCTGGGATAATACCTTATGCTGAGCATAATCAATCACCAAGAAACTCCTACGAAGCTGCCATGGCAAAGCAAGCTTTAGGGCTTTCCTGTGCTAACATGCTATTAAGAATGGATTCTCGAGGGCACTTCCTACATTACCCTCAAAAACCACTTGCTCAGACTAGACTATTAGAAATAATAGGGTATAATGATAGACCAGCAGGTCAAAACATGATAGTGGCTGTACTAACACTCACAGGGTACAACATTGAAGACGCCTTAGTGTTTAGCCGTGCAGCAGTTGATAGAGGGTTGGCAAGATCAACGTTCTTCAGGACATATGAGGCAGAAGAGAGAAGGTATCCGGGAGGAGAAGAGGATAGAATTGAGCGCCCTCCCCCTAACGTTAGGGGGTATAGGGCTGGCGAGGTTTATAGACATCTAGGCGAAGACGGCATAGTTGAGGTGGAAGCTCAAGTACGTGGTGGAGACGTCTTAATAGGGAGAACTAGCCCGCCAAGATTCATGGGCGAGTACAGAGAGTTTGAAGTTTCAGGCAGAATTAGGCGGGAGACCTCTATAGACATGAGACATGGAGAGACAGGTATTGTGGATGCAGTTCTAATAACTGAGTCAAGCGAGGGGAATAGGCTTGTTAAGGTTAGAGTGAGAGATTTACGAGTACCGGAGCTTGGTGATAAGTTTGCTTCGAGACACGGTCAGAAGGGGGTTATAGGGCTTCTGCTTCCACACGAAGATCTACCGTTCACAGAAGATGGCATAGTACCTGACATAATAATCAACCCGCATGCCTTTCCATCAAGGATGACCATAGGACAGCTAATAGAATCTCTAGCAGGAAAGGTTGCAGCACTAAAGGGATCGTTCATAGATGCCTCCACCTTCTATGGAATGAAAGAATCTGAGCTTAGAGAAGAGTTAAGGAAGTTAGGTTACAGTCCTACTTGTTGTGAAATTATGTACGATGGAATAACAGGAGAAATGTATAAAGTCCCAATTTTCATAGGTGTAGTGTACTATCAAAAGCTGCACCACATGGTTGCAGACAAGATGCATGCAAGAGCCAGAGGACCTGTTCAAATACTCACTAGGCAACCAACTGAGGGTAGAGCAAGAGAGGGAGGTTTAAGGTTTGGAGAGATGGAGAGGGACTGCCTAATCGCTCATGGTGCTGCAGCTCTATTAAGAGATCGTCTCCTCGAGGAGTCTGATAGAACTACTGTTTACATATGTGAAAATTGTGGGATGATAGCATGTTATGATGCCATAAGTGACAAATACAAGTGCCCACTGTGCGAAGAGAAGGCTAAAATCGCTCAAGTAACCATGTCCTACGCGTTTAAGCTTCTCCTTCAAGAGCTTATGAGCCTAGGAATATATCCGAAGCTTAAGGTGGATTAGAAAATGTTGATTCCACAAAAGAAAGTTAAAGCTATATCTTTTGGTCTTTTATCACCTGACGTCATAAGGAAGATATCAGTAGGAAGCATAATAACGCCAGATACTTACGAGGAAGATGGAACCCCAATAGATACTGGGCCTATGAGTTTAAGACTCGGTACCATAGATCCAACACAAAAGTGTAAAACATGTGGGAACAGAGTTGGCCAATGTCCCGGTCACTTCGGACATATAGAACTTGCCAAACCTGTAATCCACGTGGGGTTTGTTAAGATAATATACCAGCTCTTACAGGCAACGTGCTGTAAGTGTGGAAGACTTCTCTTACCTCAAAAGGAGATTGACAAGATAAGAAGGTTGATGAAGGAGAGACCAAGAATTTGGGCAATAATTAAGAGTAAGGTAGTGACCAAGGTATTAAAGAAGGCCATGAAGGCCATGGAGTGCCCTCATTGTGGAGAGAAACAAATTAAAGTTCGTCTTGAGAGACCAACCACATTTTATGAGAGGACTAAAAGTGGAGAAAGAAGAATAACCCCTGATATTGTAAGAGCAAGGCTTGAGAAAATCCCTGACGAGGACTATGAGGTTATGGGCTTTAACCCCAAGACCTCACGACCAGAGTGGATGGTGTTAACGGTACTTCTCGTACCTCCGGTAACTGTTAGGCCATCAATAACTCTTGAGTCTGGTCTTAGATCTGAAGATGATTTAACGCACAAGATAGTGGATATCATCAGGATAAATGAGAGACTTAAGGAGCAAATAGACATGGGGGCTCCAATGGCGATAATAGAGGAGCTATGGGATTTATTGCAATACCACGTCACCACGTACTTCGATAATGAGGTTTCAGGCATACCGCCCGCTAGGCATAGATCTGGTAGAGTGCTGAGAACTTTAGCTCAAAGACTTAAGGGTAAGGAGGGAAGGTTTAGAAGCAGTCTCTCAGGGAAGAGGGTTGATTTTTCAGCTCGAACCGTGATATCACCCGACCCTAATTTGAGCATAAACGAAGTGGGGGTGCCAATTGAGATAGCTAAGATTCTAACAGTCCCTGAGAAAGTTACTCCATGGAACATAGATGAGCTTCGGGAGCTTATTATTAGGGGGCCTTACGAGTATCCAGGTGCAAATTACATAGTGAGACCTGACGGTCGAAGGATAGATCTAAGATACGTCAAAGATAGAAAAGCTGTAGCCGAGACGCTGACTTTTGGTTACATCGTTGAGAGACATGTAAGGAATGGAGACATAGCACTCTTCAATAGGCAGCCATCACTTCACAGAATGTCTATCATGGCTCACAAGGTCAAGGTCTTACCTTATAAAACGTTCAGGTTAAACCTTTGCGTGTGCCCACCTTACAATGCCGATTTTGATGGGGATGAGATGAACCTCCACATACCTCAAAGTGAGGAGGCTAGAGCTGAAGCAATGACTTTGATGCTTGTAGAGCAACAAATATTATCACCCCGATATGGAGGGCCAATAATCGGCGGCACTCAGGACTACATACTCGGTGCTTACTTGTTATCGCAAAAGAACACATTACTTACAAAAGAAGAGGTGCAAAGACTACTCTTCTTAGCCGATGTAGCCGACTTTCCAGAGCCAGCTATTCTCAAACCTAAGAGGCTTTGGACAGGAAAGCAAGTAATAAGTGCACTTTTACCCAAAGGCCTGAATTACACCTTAAGGGCTTCAGCTTGCAGAAAATGTGGAGAGTGTAAGAAGTTTGAGTGTCCATATGATGCCTATGTGGTCGTAGCTAATGGAGAATTAGTTGCAGGGGTCATAGACAAGAAGTCCATAGGAGCAGGAGAACCTGAGTCGCTTCTACACAGGATAATAAAAGACTTTGGAATAAACGTAGGGTCATGGTTCTTAGATCATGCTTTTAAAGTATTTTTGAATTACACTTTTCTTCACGGTTTCACAATGAACCTCGACGATGTTTTGCTTCCTCTAGAAGTTCTCCAGGAAATACAGAAGAGACTAAGAGAGGCGGAGGCGAAGGTTTGGGAGTTAATAGAGAAGTACAAAAGAGGAGAGCTTGAGCAAATGCCCGGTAAGACGCTCGAAGAAACACTAGAAACACTCATTCACGAGGTTCTAAGTAATGCCAGAGATAACGTTGGCAAGATGGCTGCTAATTATTTGAAGGCTTCAAGTCAAGCACTCATGATGGCTAGGTCAGGATCGAGAGGATCCATGCTAAACTTAACTCAGATGGCCGCTACAGTCGGTCAACAAACTGTTCGAGGAGAAAGGATACTTAGAGGCTACTTTGAAAGAGCTTTACCACACTTCAAGAAGGGGGATCTAGGAGCTGCTGCACGGGGCTTTGTGTACTCTAGCTTTAAGAGGGGACTAACACCCATCGAGTTCTTCTTCCATGCCATGGGTGGACGTGAAGGGTTAGTAGACACAGCTGTGAGAACATCGCAAAGCGGTTACATGCAACGCAGGTTAATAAATGCACTGCAAGACTTACATGTGGAGTATGATGGTACGGTAAGGACGGCTGACAACAGAATCGTTCAATTAAATTATGGAGAAGATGGAGTGGACCCATCTAAGAGTGATCATGGCAAGGCCGTCAATATTGATAAGACAATAGAGAAAGTCTTAGGGGTTGCTGCATTGAAATGAAGACCAAGAAGATGTCGTTGGAGGACTTGAAGAAGAAGTTAGAGGAGTATTCAGCAGAGTTACCAAAGTCAGTAATTGCAAGACTTGAAGAGAAGCTTTCTGAGATCGTGGATAGGTTAAAGGTCAGCGATGTTGAAAAGATAATAAATGAAGTCATTAAGCAGTATAGAGAAGCACTCATTGAACCTGGAGAGGCTGTAGGTACTATTAGCGCTCAATCCATAGGCGAGCCTGGAACGCAAATGACGTTAAGGACGTTCCACTTCGCAGGGGTTAGGGAGCTTAACGTTACACTAGGTTTACCTCGACTCATAGAGATATTGGATGCTAAGAGGGCTCCCTCAACTCCACTAATGAGGATAGAGCTGGACGAAAAAACTAAGTATGATAAGGCTAAAGCAGAAGAGTTAGCAAGAAAAATTCAGCACGTAACAATAGAGAACGTGACGAGTAGCATAAGCATAGACTTTGGTCAGCAAATTATACTTCTTCAGCTAGACGAAGAACTTATGAGGGATAAGAGACTTACACTGGACATGGTTATCAACGCTCTAAGTAAGCATAAAATAGGAGTCATAGAAAGCGTGATAGAGAGAGTGGAGGAGACAAGCGAGGGGAAGAAGAAAAAGATTATAGAGATAACAATAGCTATGCCAGAGGGTATCGAGGCCACGAAGCTTGTAAAGCTTAGACAGAAGATTCTAAGCATAAAGCTCAAGGGAATTAAAGGGCTTAAGAGGGTTGTCGTCAAAGAGGTTTCTAAGGAAGGGGAGACCTACTACTACCTTGAGGTTGAAGGGTCCAACCTTCAGGGAATCCTTAATAACCTAGATGAGCTAGAGGGAATAGACCCCACAAGGATTATGACCAACAACATACATGAGATAGCTGCAGTCCTAGGGATAGAGGCTGCGAGAACAGCCATAATAAACGAGGTGATGAGCGTGTTGAGAGAGCAAGGTCTAGACGTTGATATAAGGCATGTAATGTTAGTTGCAGACCTCATGACAATGACTGGAAAGGTAAGGCAGATAGGAAGACATGGAATAAGTGGAGAAAAAGCCAGTGTCTTGGCTAGAGCTGCATTTGAAGTAACTACCAAGCATTTATTAGAGGCTAGTGCAAGAGGTGAGGAGGATCCACTAGCAGGTGTGATAGAGAACGTAGTGGTTGGTCAATTAATACCTATTGGAAGTGGCATGGTAGAGCTTAGGATAAAGCGTGGAGGAGAATAACATGGTAAGCTTAGATAGAGAACTCAAGGTTGCATTAAAAACGGGGAAGGTGGTGTTTGGAAGCAAAGAAGTTTTAAAATTAATAGGCAGAGGCTTAGGTAAGTTAGCAATTGTCGCTTCAAACTGCCCCAACTTCATTAAGCAACAAATAGATTATTACGCCAAGCTATCTCAAATTCCTGTCTATCGTGCCCCCTATACGAGTCAAGAGTTAGGAGAAATGTGTCAAAGGGGACATGCTATCTCGTCATTATTGGTACTAGAAGAGGGGGAATCCGAAATCTTAAAGCTTATAGAGCAATAGGGTGGTAACGTGCCCAACATACGACTATCCGACGAGGAGATGAGGTACATAACACTCTTCGAAAGCATATCGGGTGCTACTGCCAAGGACTGCATAATAGACAACAACACTAACAGGGTAATCTTCATAATAAAGAAGGGAGAGATGGGGATGGCTATAGGGAAGAATGGCGTAAACATTAAGAGGGCAACGAAGCTCATAGGGAGACCTGTTGAAGTGGTGGAGTCAGGTGATACTCCAGAAGAACTCATTAGAAACGCGCTATTCCCAGCTAAAATTCATGCAGTAAAGATAACTAGAGATGCTTTCGGCAGATTAGTTGCACATGTTGCGGTGGATCCAAAGGATAAGGGGTTAGCAATAGGGCGTGAGGGCATGAGGATTCAGAGAGCAAGATTACTGGCTAAGAGGTACTTTGATATCGATGTAGTAGTAGTAAAGTGATCAGTTGATGGAGCAAAACAAATATATCAAGCCATCCTTACGTCTACTTCAACCTCTAGAAACTGGTGGATAACATGGGGGGTAAGTCGCCTAAAGGGCTCTTCGCAGCTAGAAGGCTAGTACAAAAAAGGAAGAAGTTTAGATGGAGTCAGCGAGAGTACAAGAGAAGAATGTTGCGGTTAGATGAGAAGGTAGATCCTCTTGAAGGTGCTCCGATGGCTAGAGGTATAGTTCTCGAAAAGGTTGGCATTGAAAGTAGACAACCAAACTCGGCTGTTAGAAAGTGTGTGAGAGTTCAACTGATAAAGAATGGTAAGCAAGTAACCGCCTTCGTTCCGGGAGATGGAGCATTAAACTACATAAATGAGCACGATGAAGTCATAATAGCTAGGATAGGTGGACCTCAAGGAAAGTCTCTTGGCGATATCCCTGGAGTCAAGTTTCAAGTCATAAAGGTTAATGGTGTCAGTCTCAAAGCTATCTTACAGGGCAAAAAGACTAAACCCACGAGGTAGAGAACTTGCCACGAAAAACGGCAAAAGCTAGAGAGGAAAAAGAGGTTGAATCATTAAAGGTTGGCGTAGAACCTACGGAAATTAAGCTTTTTGGTAAATGGACCTTTCATGATGTGGAGATTAAGGACCCTGGATTAAAGAGGTATGTATGCTTAAAACCGATTTTCCTCCCACATACTGAGGGTAGACATGAACATAAAAGATTCGGCAAAGCTGACGTTCCTATAGTAGAGAGACTTATAAACAATCTAATGAAGCCCGGTAAAAATGCTGGGAAAAAGATATTAGCCATGAATATTGTTAAGAACGCTTTTGAAATAGTTCATTTAAAGACTGGTAAGAATCCCATTCAAGTACTTGTTGAAGCAATAGAAAAGGCTGGACCAAGAGAGGAGACTACGAGGATAGCGTATGGTGGGATAGTCTATCATCAGTCGGTCGACGTTTCACCTCAAAGAAGAGTGGATTTAGCATTGAGATGGTTGACAGAGGGCGCTAGGTTAGCATCATTCAGCAATCCTAAGACTATAGATGAGTGCTTGGCTGATGAAATCATAGCTGCTGCTCAAGGTGACCCGAAGAGCTACGCTATAGCAAAGAAGGATGAGATAGAAAGGATAGCAATGTCCTCTAGGTAATGCTAACCGAGAGAAGCTAGTAGTGATGAGTGAGGGTAGAGGATACTCAAAATAAGAGGTAAAGTTCTGTTAGTGAAAAGCTTATTAAAGGGGTTTAAATCTGGAGTTTACGCTAAGAGGTAATTAAGGTGGTGTAGAAATGTCAGCAGAGAAAGAGCATCTAAACCTAGTGGTTATAGGGCACGTAGATCATGGAAAGTCAACGCTAGTAGGACATCTGTTGTACTTATTGGGGCAAGTAGATGAGAGAAAATTGAGAGAGATAGAGGAAGAAGCAAAGAAAATGGGGAAAGAGAGCTTTAAGTTTGCTTGGATATTGGATACGTACAAAGAAGAGAGGGAGAGAGGTCTAACAATAGACTTATCGTTCTACAAGATTGAAACTAGGAAATACGTCTTTACACTTATAGACTGCCCAGGCCATAGAGACTTTATTAAGAACATGGTGACAGGAACATCGCAAGCCGATTGTGCGCTATTAGTAGTTTCAGCTAAGAAGGGTGAGGCTGAGGCAGGCCTAGGTCCAGCAGGCCAGACGAGAGAGCATGCTTTCTTAGCGAAGACCATGGGTGTAAACCAAATAGTGGTAGCAATAAATAAGATGGATGATCCAACCGTTAATTGGAGCCAAGAGAGGTATAACGAGGTCAGAGATTCTGTTTCTAAGATGTTAAGAATGTTTGGATATGATGTTAGCAAAATACACTTCATCCCGGTTTCAGCATGGCTTGGCGACAACTTAATGGAAAGGAGCAAAAACATGCCATGGTACAAAGGGCTGACAATCCTTGAGGCATTAGATGAGTTTATACCACCACCAAAGCCCATCGACAAGCCTCTTAGAATACCGATACAAGATGTATACTCAATAACTGGTGTAGGTACTGTTCCCGTTGGAAGAGTTGAAACTGGAGTCTTGAAAGTCGGGGATACTGTAGTATTCATGCCGGCTAATAAGTCGGGTGAAGTTAGGTCAATAGAGACTCACCACGTAAGAATTGAGAAAGCTCTTCCGGGCGACAACATAGGCTTCAACGTTAGAGGTGTCTCAAAAACAGATATTAAGCGAGGAGATGTGTGTGGCCATCCCGCTAATCCGCCAACAGTCGTTGAGAGCTTTGTTGGGAGGATATTCGTCTTGTACCATCCCACTGCCATAGCTAAAGGCTATACACCAGTAGTCCACGCACATACTGCTAGCGTTGCATGTAAATTCGATGATCTGCTACAGAAAATAGATCCTAGAACCGGGGCCGTTGTAGAGGAGAAGCCGCAGTTCATAAAGCAGGGTGATGCTGCAATTGTAAGGCTTAAGCCGATAAAGCCATTATGCATCGAGAAATACTCAGAGATACCTCAGCTTGGTAGATTTGCCATTAGAGACATGGGTAGAACCATAGCAGCTGGAATAGTGATCGACGTTACCCCAGCTAAGGTCCCTTAAAGGCTTAATAACAAATTTTTATTTTTGAGGTCTAAAATTATGGTGAGAAGGGCTAGAATAAGGCTTTCAAGTCCAAGCTTAGATGATTTGCAACGTGTATGCGAAGAAATAAAGTCGATTTCGCAAAAGACAGGCGTAAAAATGAGGGGGCCGATACCACTCCCCACAAAAAAGTTAATTGTGACCACCAGAAAAGCTCCTTCAGGTCAGGGCTCGCACACCTTCGATCACTGGGAAATGAGGGTTCACAAAAGACTAATCGACATGGATGCGGAAGATAGAGCATTGAAGTCTTTAATGAGAGTCAGGATACCTGATACTGTTCATATCGAGATAGAGCTAATATAGCTCTTGCATACTCCTCAGCACTCTTAAAAACTTTTAGATCGTTTTGATTTAAGGCTTTAACTATGGCTATCCAGCCTTCATCATATGGCTCTATGTTCACGATGCAAGGCTTCTCTCTTAGCCTTTCGTTTACTTCCATCAATTCACAATTTATTGGTGATAGGATTGCAACAACCGCCTTCAAGGATTCCAGCCATACTAGCGGATTACCTCTCCTTATAGGAGAGTCATTGCCTGGGAAGTTAACGCTGATTATTGTTCCAAGCATCTTCTGCAAGAAATCTGTTACTCCAAGTACTAAGACGTCTCCTCTGGCTTTAGCCCATACATGGTTTTCAGAATACAAAAGGTTCTTAGGGATAACGTATCCGTCAATGTTTATGTCCCTCATAGATTACAGCCTAGAAGCTTTCATCTCTGCTGTTCTCGTACTTCCACCGATAGAGGACTTTGGCTTAATAGTGAGGAGCACTTAGGGCACTTTCCGCTAAACCTCTTAGCTATCTCTTTTGGTTGAATAAGATCGTTCCCTTTATAGAGAACGTAGCCACAGCTCGCGCACTTAACTATTTGGGGCAAGGCTGACACCCTACTTTTCTACGAGATGCATGCTCATAAGCTTAATTTCTAATTTACTGCATAGAAGTGTTTAAGAAATTAGGTGGCTATTGTTTATTAACAGAGTCTCTTATTCCATCCTCAGTTATCTCAAAAACAGCTTCATCTTCTGGTAGATAAGGAGAGTCTACAAGCTTTGCAATCCTTTTCGAACCTCGTAACCTTCTTAAAAACACTCTTGCCCCAGGCACATGAAACAAAACGTGGCCTCCAACAGCAGTAGTAGGGTCTCCAAAGACCACATCCGGCTTGGCCATAACTTGGTTTGTTACTACAACTGCTATCTCATAGGTGTAAGCTATTCTGGAGAGTGAGTGAAGATGTTTATTTAACTTTTGTTGTCGCATAACTAAAGTTTCTCTTCCAGGATACTCTGCTCTAAAGAAGCCTGTCACGCTATCAACAACTAGCAGCTTCACGTTCTTCTCATTTATTATGTCTTTTGCATGCTCAACTATTAACATTTGGTGATCTGAGTTGTAAGCTCTAGCAACTATTATGTTCTTTAGAACCTTGGAAGGGTCTAGTCCCAATCCACGACTCATCGATACTATCCTCTCTGGTCTGAAAGTCCCCTCGCAGTCTATGTAGATAGCTGAGCCCTCAAGCCCTCCTAAATCCCTTGGTAGTTGAACGTTAACGCATAGTTGATGGCATATCTGAGTCTTTCCAGATCCATATTCTCCATAGAACTCAGTTATTATCTGAGTTTCAACCCCACCTCCCAATAACTTATCTAAGTTCCTACTTCCAGTAGTTATTCTTGCCACTCTCATTCTCTTCTCGTAGAGTTCATCTGCTGTCTTGAACCCTAACTCTAAAGCTTCGCGAGCTGCGCTTATGATTTTTTGGCTTGCTGAGAGAGATAAACCCGTAATTGAAGATATTTCTTGAGGAAGAGCTACAGCAAGTGCCTCTATGGTACCAAAACCGGCCATCGCTAGCTTATCAGCTATTACAGCGCTTACACCTGGAAGTTCTGTTAATTCTTTAGGTTTTCTCTGCTTCTCAGACATCCTATAGCACTTCCAATACTCTCTACGTACTTAAGTAAGTCGGACTTAAATAAGGATTTAAATTACAGGGATCATTAGTCTAAACACTAGGAGGATGCGCGGAGAGATTGTATAGAGAAAGCTGATGCTTGCTAGCCCTAACAATGTCGCAACCTTGCGCGATCAATTATAGAGGTTTTTGCTTAATTCCGAGGAGGTAAGCAACATAGTTACTTGAGATGTGCAGTATGGGAGTTGCTACCAAGATTACTACAAGCTGATCAAGCGTCAGCGTGTAACCTGATGAATAGCAAAACAACAGAGCCACTAACACGAAGAGGTATTGATCAAGAAGAAGAGCTGACTCCCCCTGAGCCATGCCAAGCCTGCGCTTTATGAATGATCCTAAGGCATCGCCAGTCATAGCTCCCAAGCCCATTAGAAAGCCCCTTAACACATCGTTCAAGAAGAGTCCAACCAAAAAGCCGGAGAGAACTCCAGAAATGAAACCTTCAATCGACTTGCTGTCACCGAGAATCCTTCTGCCATCGATCCAGTACCTTCCTAGATCCATAGGCCTTCTCTTTGAAATGAGTCTAGCTACTATTAGAGGGGTCATGTTAGCGATATAAGCTGGCAGCACGAAGACTATGGAGCTTGCTACCAATTGGACTCCATATGTCAAGTCCATTTAATCAACCTCTCTTAAGAAGCCGTTCACTATGTGAGCCACAACTTCGATATTAGACTCGTAACCATGAATTTTTAGAAGCATTATTTTCCTTTGAAGTGGAACGTCAAGTTTATGTATTGAAACTATGTTGTCCGACCAGTAAGTCAAGATGTTTGATGCTATTGGCTCGTCAATTAACTCTTCGCTAGTTAAGAGAAACCTTAAGCGGCTAGTCAACACTACTCGCTTCTTTGTCTTAATAACATGGTTCTTTAATATTGCGGTTAGCTGATTTAACTTCTTGTTATGAAGCACTAAATCGCGTCTACTTCTTATATCGAGAGACTTGTAGAGGGATGTAAAGGTATCGAAAATCAATAGATCGTGATCTAGACATCCTAGCTCCACTGCCCTTACAAGCCCAACCAGATCGTCCAATTTGGTTAAATGATTTACATGGAACTTTGAAGAGAGAGAATTCAATGATGCGCTAATCTCTTTAGCTAAAGCTTCGATTCTGGGATAAGGAAAAAAGCCGTCCGTATATGCGTAAAGAACTTTAAGTCCCTCAAGACAACCTCTAAGTGCTAATTGTAGAGCCAATGCCGTCTTGCCTGAGCCAGCTTCACCAAAGAGTAGGGTTACTTCACCTTCATGTAGCCCACCATTAAAAGCTTCATCGACCTTCAATAATCCTGTTCTAAGCTTTATGGGGGACACCTCTAGTAATAGAGAGTGAATAGAGATAAGCTTACAAGTGCACAATCATTAAGGCTACGGTAAGACTGGTGGAGACGATAGGATGAAGAGAATTAGAGAGAAGCGAGGAACGATAATTAAGATAGAGGGGCCTGCAGGACTAAGAGTCTTAGAGGGCTGTATTTCTATTCTAGGATCCACGATTAAACCTAAGGAGCAGGTAGTGATACCTAGATATAAATCATTAGTAGTGGAGTTTATTGAGGACTCAATCATAGAGCTTCGATTAGGTGGTGAAGCGAAGGTGGAGACGTTGATGGAGACCCTCACACCACTGGAATGGAGGAGTGCTGTTGAGGCAATACTTTCACATAGTACTAAACCAATTAGTTGCATAGTTCTTGGTGATGTTGATAGCGGTAAAACCATTTTCTGTACATATCTTGCTAACTGTGCTGTTAGCAAGGGTCTCAAAGTCGGGATTGTAGACAAAGACCCAGGCCAAACAGAGATATCAATACCAACTACGATAGGTCTCGGCTTAATAGAAAAGCCTATATATTCTCTTGAAAACGTTGAAGCAGTATCAGCGAGGTTTGTGGGATCTGTTTCTCCCGCTAACATTATACAACGAGTCATAGCAGCAACAAAGCAGTTATACGATGAAGCTGTAAGCAAAGGATGCGACATCATAGTAATCAATACCAGTGGCTGGATTAGTGGTCGAGGCGCGCGTGAGCTAAAGTATGGGGTGATAAGTACAATTCGCCCAAATTACATGGTCCTAATTCAAAGAACCAATGAAGTTGAGCACTTAGTTAAACCGTTTGAGAAGAGCGACATCAATATTATTAGAGTTCATCCATCATCTGCGGTAAAACTTAAAACTAAAGAGGAGAGGAAGGCAAGGAGAGAGTCTATCTATAGAAACTACTTTGCTAACGCCAAGGTTAGAAAGATAAGCTTAAGCAGTATAAGAATCATGTATTCGCTCTTCACAACTGGAGCCGTACTAAGTAATGTGGACTTAGAGAAGTACGATAAGGAAACTGGACTACACTTGATTTATGGCGAGGAGTGTAGAGACTCGCTATTTCTCGTAAACAGGGAGCCTGTGCAAGGCAAGACTAAGATGGAGGAAGAGATAGCAAGAGTCCACAGAAAGGAAGAGGTCTTGCTAACATGGATTGGTGAGGAGAGAGGATTACTAGTTGGATTACTAGGTCCAGACTTATCGTACGTGGGGCTTGGATTAATCCGTGAGATAGATTATCTGAAAAGAAGCATAGAACTCTTAACGCCAGTAGAGACTACAATAGGTGTAATTCAAGTGGGCTTAATTAAGCTTGACGATGACTTTAAGGAAGTAGCAAAGTATGACCGGACACCTTTATAAAAAGGATTACAACTCCATTTCTGGGTTCAAGAGGATGAACAAGTACTTCATTATAACGGTTGTTGGATACGATAAACCCGGCATTGTTGCTGGGATAACTTCTGTAATAGCAGAGATGAATGGTAACATAACGTCAATCAAAGCATACACTCTATCTGAGCTATTCGTTATGAACATGATAGTGGATGTTAGTAGAATAAGTGGCACAGAGAACGAGTTCGTCAAAAAGTTGAAGGAAAAAGCACTTCAAATAGGTGTCGGTATAGCAATAGAGGATGAGAAGGAAAGCTTCAAGACTAAGAAGCTCATAGCCTTCGATATGGATGGAACAGTTTTAGAAGTTGAAGCAATAGATGAAGTTGCTAAATATGCATGTGTTCAAAATGAAGTTGCTGAGCTTACGAGAAGAGCTATGTATGGGGAAATGGACTTTAGCGCCGCGTTGAGGGAACGAGTAAAACTACTGAAGGGTTTACCTGTTAAGGTTGTCGAGGAGGTAGCGGAGAGACTGCCCATATCGAAGGGGGCTGAAGAAGTGATCAAGACCTTAAAAAGCATGGGCTTCATCACCGTCCTCATAACTGGAGGGTTTGATATAGTTGCGAAGAAGATTGCTGAGAAGTTGGGCTTCGACTACTGGTTTGCAAATAGGCTGGGAGTTGAAGATGGTAAGTTGAACGGTGAAGTTGAAATCATAGTTTCAGGTGGAGAAGCAAAGCTTAAGATACTAGAGGAAGTTGCTAAAGCCCACGGGATAGATCTCGAGGAATGTATAGCTGTCGGTGATGGGGCCAATGACCTGCTAGTGCTTGAAAACGTTGGCCTGGGCATAGGATTTAGACCCAAACCTATAGTCGAACAGAAGGTTAAAGCCTTAGTTAACATAAATGATATGAGGGCCATACTATCATTAATAGCGAGGGGGCGACTCAAGGAGGACGAAAGGGGTTGAAAATTAAGGGACTACCACAAGCAATGGCAACTCAGCATCCCGATTCAGCATCAAGGGCATTTTCCTCACAAGAAGAGGTCGACGAAGCGTTACGCGATTTTTCACCAGCTGAAAGCGGAGGTTTTGAGTGCGACGAGAAGATGGTCGACTTTGAGGGGAAGCTGACAGCCTACGGGCAAATGAAATGGATAATAGAGAAAGTTACTTCAGCTCTAGACCTAGTTCCAGGCGACGACTTCTTAGTAACTCCAAGAATACCATCTGAGAAGCTCGAAGATGCTGAAAGGCAAATAATGGTTGTATGGGCAGCAGTAGCAGCAAATAAATTTTCGTACGAGGTCTCAGCCAAACAGGCTATTAGGTATCTTGTAGCGCCCATGGTCGAAGACTCTCGAGAGCTACTAATAACGTATAGAAGAGTGCAGAAGCTACTGAAGTTTGGGCAGGAAGAACTAGGTTTGCCATCAACATGCGTTATTAGGTTAATACCTCTATTCGAAGACGTTATGAAGATGCTCCATTGCGATGAGATAGTTGAGGGCTACAGAAAGCTCCTACTAAAAGAATTAGGCGAGTATGAGGATCACTTTAGAGTATTTCTAGGCAAGTCTGATGCAGCAACGATATATGGTCACGTAGCCTCACTACTAGCCATGAAGATAGCACTATCAAAACTCGAGAAGTGGAAGAGGGAGGTTCATGTCGAGGTTCGTCCAATAATTGGAGTTGGCTTACTACCGTTCAGAGGTCACTTGGCTCCATGGAATGTACGGAACTTTGTTGAAGAGTATAGGGGCTATTATACCGTTACCATACAGAGTGGTTTAAGGTACGATATTCCTCACGAAGAAAGCGTAAGGGTGGTTAGATACGTAAAAAGTGAGTCTGGAAGTAGCCCAATAGTCTACGATGAGCAAGAGGAGAAGGAGCTCATCGATGCTATAAGGGTCTTCACTCGAAGCTACCTTGAAGCGATGCTAGAAATGGCAACTACAATTTGCTTAATCGCTGACGTCATACCAGAGAGGAGGGATAGAGTACCGAGAGAAAGTTATTCAAGATCAGTTATAGGACCTTTAAAGCTGATTGCTGATAGGGCACTGTATGAAAGACTACCTAGCCGTGAAATTAAGATACCTAGAGCAATAAAGTTCACTGCAGCCTGCTATATGCTTGGAGTGCCTCCAGCAATCTTAGGTACTGGAAGAGCTCTGAGGACAATAAGACTTGAGAGAGGAGAGGATTTTGTCGAGGAGTTAACTAAGAAGTACATTAAGGGACTTAGAGATGACATGGCTTTTGAGTTTAACTTCTTAAGCCTAGATGTCGCTAAGGAAAGACTAAGCTCAAGCACCTTTACCAAAATAATGGAGGACGTAGAAGAAATTTCTCGCTATTTAGAAGTGAGGCAAGGAGATGTCGACGAGAAGGGGCAGCAACACTCATTATTGGTGAAGATGTTTTGGGAAAAGATTGGCAAGCAGGAAGCAGCAGAGTGCGCATTAAAGGCTGGAGTTATTAGAGGCTCTTTAGGCTAAGCGTGGTACGTGGACAACTTCTCCGTAAAGTCTTTTACGCGCCGCATGTATAGCTCATACTCAGCCTTCGACATGGGCTTAACCTTTTTCAGCGCTTCCTCAAAGTGAAGTGACGTTATCTTAAGCTCATCTACATGCTTCCTAGCCTCTTCAGGCTCCGGGTATTTGCTCAAGAAGTCGCGGAGAGCTATCATAGCTGCAGTATTGCATAACGCAGCTATATCAGCTCCCGTGTAGCCCTCTGTTAAGCTTACAAGCTTCTGGATATTAACGTCAGCACCTAAAGGCTTGCCCCTCAGATGTATCTTGAATATCTCTTCCCTCGCTTTAGCGTCGGGTGGCGGCACGTAGATTAACCTGTCAAACCTTCCAGGTCTTAATAGTGCTGGATCCACTATATCTGGTCTATTTGTTGCAGCTATGACCACCACCCCTCTAAGTTCCTCAATACCATCCAGCTCTGTTAACAATTGATTAACGACTCTATCCGTTACATGTGCATCGCCAATGTCGCCACCTCTCCTTGGTGCTATAGCATCTATCTCGTCAATGAATACGATACAAGGTGCTGCTTGACGAGCTTTCCTGAATATCTCTCTTATCGCCCTCTCACTCTCTCCAACCCACTTACTGAATATTTCAGGTCCCTTTATGCTTACGAAGTTGGCCTCGGACTCAGTTGCAACAGCCTTTGCTAACAGAGTCTTACCTGTTCCAGGAGGACCGTAAAGCAGTATGCCTCTGGGAGGCTTAATGTTTGCTTTCTCAAATATTTCAGGGTACTTCAACGGCCACTCCACAGCTTCTTTTAAAGCTTGTTTAGCCTCCTCTAATCCACCTATATCACTCCACCTGACATTTGGTATTTCAACATAGACCTCCCTGAGGGCTGAGGGCTCGATTTCCTTAAGTGCATTAAGGAAGTCTTGCATTGTTACTATTAACTTGTTAAGAACCTCAGCTGGAATGCTCTCCGCCTCTAAGTTTATCTCTGGTAACACCCTTCTCAAAGCTCTCATAGCTGCTTCTTTGCATAGAGCTGCTAGATCAGCTCCTGTAAATCCGTGGGTCATCTCTGCAAGCTTGTTTAGATCTACGTCCTCTGCTAGTGGCATGTTTCTTGTGTGTATTTGAAGTATTTCTAGTCTACCTTGCTTATCTGGAACACCAATCTCAATCTCTCTATCAAATCTTCCAGGTCTCCTTAAAGCAGGATCAATAGCATTAGGTCTATTAGTAGCAGCTATTACCACTACTCTACCACGGCTTTCAAGTCCATCCATCAGTGTCAATAATTGTGATACTATTCTCTTCTCTACTTCCCCAGTTACTTCTTCACGTTTAGGAGCAATGGCGTCTATCTCATCTATGAATATGATGGAGGGAGCATTCTCTTCAGCTTCTTTAAATATCTGCCTTAGTCTCTCCTCACTTTCACCGTAGAACTTGCTCATGATCTCTGGACCACTAATAGCATAGAACTGTGCGTTAGTTTCGTTTGCAACAGCTTTTGCTAGAAGCGTCTTACCACATCCAGGAGGACCGTAAAGTAGGACCCCTTTAGGGGGCTCAATACCAAGTCTCTGGAACAACTCGGGGTGCCTCAATGGCAGCTCGACCATCTCCCTAATTTTCTGAATAGCATCCTTAAGTCCTCCTATATCTTCGTATGTCACCCTCGGTATTGCCTTGGGCACCTTCTCTACCTTCTCACTTATAACTACTTGAGTATCTGGCGTCACTATGACTGCATCAGCAGGTGGATTAATCGATGTTACCACGAAGTCCACTGTTCTCCCCATAACGCCTATGGACACGTAGTCTCCTCTAGTGATGGCTCTACCATCAAGCAAGTGTCTTACGTAATCCTCAGCTCCGATGATTCGCAATGGTTCCGTAGGCGCTAAAACCACCTTCTCGGCTTTTTTAACTGATGCAAGCTTTATGGTAACCCTATCATCTATGCTGACACCAGCATTTCGCCTTACATAGCCATCTATCCTAATTATTCCCTTGCCATAGTCTTCTGGATAACCAGGCCAACATATCGCTACTGTCTTCTTCTTTCCCACTATCTCTATGACGTCACCCGTGTTTATGCCCAGTTGAGACATTACTGAGGGGTCTACCCTAGCTATGCCCCTACCCACATCGCGAGCTCTTGCTTCTGCAACTCGCAAGGTAGCTGAAGCTGAGCTCTTGCTGCTCATGAGGTATCACCTTAAAGCATTAATAAATGCATAAGTGTAAATAAATGCAAAAATGAGGATGAGAGACTTCACTCGATCTTAACCTCGTAGCCCCTTTCTTCCTTCACTCTCTCCTTAAGTTTTAGCACAACTTCGAGTACACCGTTTCTGTAACTTGCCTTAGCGGTTGCCGGATCTACCCTCTCAGGTAGCTTGACTTCAGCGTAGTACTTTCTATCTCCTTGCTCAGCTCTTATCGTCACTACATCCTCCGCAGCATTTACTTTAATGGACTCCTTATCTACTCCTGGAAGCTCCGCTATAACCTTGATCTCACCTGCTTTCGAGTCTATGTGAGTCTCAACGTAGGGTCTTCTAACATCGCTCCTCTCAACACCCCATCGTGACGGTCTAACGTTGCCAAACTCTTGTATTACTGGTTTACCGTCAGGCCCTATTGTTATGCTGAAGCCATAGAAGTAGGGTCCTTCGACAACTGCCCCACCAGCTTCTCTTGGCGCTTTCGTGAACGTTCTAAACATTCTATCAATCATTTCCTCTATCTCCTCAAATTCCCTCTCTATTTCATCGAAGATTCTTGAGATTCTTCTAGGTCTCCACCACATAGTTTCTCACCTCTGGTTAGTAACCAGAGGTGAGAAATATTTAAATCTTTCTAAGCTATTCTTTTCATTAGAAAAGGAGTGATTTGGATAGTGAAGGTGAAGCAAAGTGGCTCGCCGTATATTAAGTCTACTTGAAGTCTTAGGAAATGAGACACGTAGAAGGATATTAGAGCTTTTAGCTGTAGAGCCTAAGTACTTGCTTCAGTTATCAAGAGAACTTAATGTTAGCCAGCAAGCTGTGCTTAAGCACATAAATGTACTGATGCGAGCAGGGCTAATAAGGTCTTATGAAGTTAAGGCGGGCTCCTTAGGTCCATCAAGGAAGTACTACGAGCTTGTTAGACCAATATCTCTCTCCGTTAACGTGTTTAAGGGCTACAGCGAAATAGAGGTACACGATGTTGTAGGTGAGGTACCCGACTACTTTAAGGATACCTTAACGGTATTGGAGAGGAGGATTGAGGAGAGTAAGGAGCTTGATGCTGTACTATCTGAGATAAAGAACGTGTTCAAAGTAATAGACAAGGAGCTGCAAGAAGTTAGGGCTAGAGAGAAGGTGCTATTAAATGCTAAGTGTAGACTGCTAAGCTTTGTACATGAAGTGTTAGAGCAACTAGGTGTTCCCGCTGTTAAGCGTAGAGACATTATTAGTGCCTTAATGGATTAAGTACTTGCTAAATCATTCTCAATAAAAGCTCGTTTATTGCTGAACCTCTATAACCGAGTTCTCCTCTTTGCTCAAAGGGCTTCTTTATTGCTCCCTTAAATCCCCCAGAAGGTGGATGCAGCCTAAAGACCGGCTTCAAGTTAGGTATGTTACGTAAACTTACTTTGCCTTCAAGTATTGCTTTAGCCAAGTCCTTAAAGCTCTCAAACCCCAGCTTCTTGATGTGATCAATTGTGAGGTGCTCATCACCCCTCAATCGACCCCTCCTCTCCAATAAAGCTGCTAGTACTTCTTCACTCACCTCCCCATATGTTACGTAGCCCGAGATCTTCTTCAGCATTCCTTCAATTGATGGCGTTGCTTCAACTATCGTGCAGTGATTTCTCCTCGTAAGGTTTAGTAAGCGAAGCGTGAACTTTACGTCTGGAGGAAGACCAACACGACCTCGAAGCCTTATGACCGCATACAGCTTCTTTGTCATGCTCTCATCCAGTCCTTCGTAAACTTGAAGCTTAACGTGTTTCTAAGAGCTTCAAGCGTGGCTCTAGCCATATTCTCCTTGGATCGCGTTTCGCCCTTGCTGAATGTCCACACGTCTTTAACCCCAGCTAGTCTCAAGACTATTTTAGCCGTATCACCAGCAGCGAGACCTGTTCCTCTAGGAGCTGGAATCAACGTTATCTCTACACTTCCAGCTTTACCCCAAGTCTTTATTGGCACACTATGAGGTCTACCACACCTACACTCCCAGCTTCCACAGCCCAGCCTTATGGGAATTATGTTTAGCTTGGCCTCAACTATCGCTTTGTCTATTGCTTCCCTCATTTGCTTAGCTTTAGCTGCTCCTAGTCCGACATAACCAGACTCGTTGCCTACAGCTACAACTACTTTAAACCTTGATGTCTCGCCAGCTTACAGCCGCCCAGCAGGCGCTAGGCGGTGTCTGTCTGCTTTTGAACTATGCCGACATCGATTACCTCATGCTTCAAATCTGGTAGTAGAGCATCTACTATCTCCGGCTCCTTTATGACTAGGTTGTTGGCGAATATCTCATCTATGCTTGTTATTTTACCCTCCTTCACCAACCTCCCAACATGTGTAGCTGGGACCCAAGCATCAAGTGAGGACATTTTCATCACCCTAATCTTTAACTTATAGTGAAAAACCTACATGTTGAGGGATTTATTTTAAGCTTTCCTTCATTCATGCCATCTATACTACTTATGAATACGCAGACTCCTCTATTCTCTTCTTTACACTTTCAAATGTCTCAACGATCTTCTCTGGGTTGAAGCCAGACTTAAGGTAAGCCGAGAAGCGCTTCTCAAAGGATGCTGGGTTACTTTCTTTGAGAATTCTTGCGTACTCTGCAATGTGTGAGCCTCGAATTCTATCTTCAGATGGAAGAATCTCTGGGCTATGGGGAACCTTGAGACCCGCATCCAACGCTCCCTTCAAGGCTGCGAAGACCCTAGCTCCCCTTACCGCTCTATGTAGACCTATGTAGAGGATGGCCTCCTTGACCCCAGCTTTTATAGCTCTCAGCCCTGCAAGGTAACCAGCTAAGTAAGCTGCAGGAGTATTCTTACCTGAAGCTGGCCAGCTGAACTTAGTCCTCAGCTCTCTACCAGTTGCTTGTGCTAGAACTACGTCTCCCTTAACTTCAGGCTTGACGACTTGGACTATTATTTGAGTGTTGGTCTTCCTGACCACTAGCAATGGTTTACCGGAGAGCAACATCTTCAACCTTGATCGATAATCTGTTAGACCCCTCCTCCTTCTTCTGAAAGGAATTCGCTTTATGGTCTTCCTTCTAGCCAAGCTTAAACCCTCCTTAGAAGCCCTTGCTCCTTTACGTACTCTTTTAAGTGAGCTCTACTCTGAAAGACTCCTCCCTTGACGAGCTTGTAGAGCCTTCTATAAGTCTTCGCATCTATCATCTTCTTGTCTCTCAACAGCTTAAGGTAATTTCTAAGTGCCCTTACCCTAGCAGTCCAGAGCTTCTTCTCTAAGTTGGCTACTGAACCTTTACGAGAGCCCTCACCTCTCCTTAAACCTTTACGCTTCTTAAGGTGTCTAAGTCTCGCCCTGGCTCTACTAGTTCCTCTAACTGGCTTAGCTGATATCACGCCCTCTTCAATGAGCTTTCTGACGTCATCCTTCGTTACAGCTGATGATACTTCGTCAAGCCTTGAGGGGTCTATGTAGACCCTGCTCTCACCTACGCCTAAAACCTCTGCTGCAAGTCTCCTAACCATGCTGAGATTCATTCTTCAACACCAACCGCGTTGAGGATCCTAAACCCCATACTTTTGGCCTTATCTATTATTTGAAGTCTCTTCCTCCTTCCCACGGTGTGAGCTATTCTTACACAATGAATCTTAGGATCTAGATTGTCTAAATCTTGCGGCCTATACACCAATATTTCAATTAAGCCTGAGGGGTGAAGGCCTCTAACTAGTTTAGGATTACGATAGCCTATTCTAACTATGGGTGGATAGCCTTTCCTACTTAACTTTATCTTGTTGTCTATTCCTCTAGGTCTTCTCCAGCGCTCCTCATCAACTCTCCTGAGCCCTAAAATGTTTAACCTTCTAAACTCTACTCTAGTCCTATTCATCTTCAACCTTAACTTTAAGAGCCTTCTCTTGACATCCATTAATTTTGTAGACATCTAAGTTCACACCTCGTTAAGGAAGCCAACATAGAAAACCTCATCAACACGATGCTACACAACACTCTTACCTTTACGCTCGTATATGTAGATTCCATCCATGAATATTCTTGGATCATACTCCTTTATCTTGGTAGCCCTCTCTATGTTAGCTGCAGTTTGCGATACTTGCTCTAGGTCTACTCCTTCAACTATCACGTCGTCGCCTTTAACTTGAACCTTCACATTGCCCACTATCTTAGCTATCCTCTTCGACTTCTCACCCATGAAGTTCTCTATAACAACCTTATCGCCTTCAACCTTAACAGCCATTGGGAAGTGGGAGTACACTATCTTGAGCTTGTAGACAAAGCCCTCAGTAACGCCAATAATCATGTTCCTGATGTGAGAAGCCACAGTTCTACATGTGCTCTTACCTCTCTTACCTTTAATGTAGGATTCGATGAGGACGTAGTCCCCCTCCACCCTTAAGCAGACTTTAGTATGAGAGAAGTCTTTAGTTAAAGCGCCCTTGGGACCCTTGATAGTGATCTTCGAAGAACCCTCAATCTTTACTTCCACACCTTCTGGTATGCTCACCTTTTCAATTACATATGGATGGTAGAGAAGCTTCATTTCAAACACCTCAATTAGTAAACGTAAGCGAGTAATACTCCACCCATTCCAAGTTCTTTAGCTTCTCTATGCGATACAACACCTTTAGGTGTTGAGACTACAAGGAGACCTACATCAGGTGATGGGAGGTACCTCTTCTCCCACTTTTCATATTCGTTCTTCTTGACTGGAAACCTAGGCTTTATGACCCCACAGTTATTGATCCTGCCCAACAATTGAACCCTTATCTTACCGAACCTGCCATCATCTATATACTCAAAGTTACCTATGTAGCCGTACTTCAACATAACTCTAAGTACACTAGCTATTAATTTTGAGGCAGGCATTATGAGCGCTTCGTTCTTAGCTCTCATCTCACAGTTCTTTATAGTCGTCAAAGCATCGGCAAGAGGATCATTCATGGTCATGAGTCTCTCACCTCGATCACGAATACTTCTTAAAACCAAGCTTAGGAGCAACTTCTCTGAAGCAGCGTCTACATAACATGAGGTTGTATTTACGAATCAAAGCTTCATGAGTACCACAGATTCTACAGCACCTACTACCTTTACCAAATTTTCTCTCTTTTGGCGGTCTATACTTGCCCAAGCAATTCACCTCATAATTTAGTAAGGTTACACGACTTTTACACCAAGAACCTCCTGGACAAATTTTATTCCCTCTTCCATTGTTACTCTTTGCTTCTTACCTATCTTCGATCTCTTTCTACGTCTTCTTGCCACGCGAAAACCTGGCCTTTCAAACGTTACGCAAACGTCAAATCCGAATACTCCTAGAGAAGGATCGTACTTTACGCCAGGTAAAGCTATGTGCTCCTTCACCCCAAATGAGAAGTTTCCATGCTCATCAAACGAAGTCCTCTTAATCTTGAAGTCTACAGCGGCGAGAGCTCTCTTTAGGAAGTCTAGGGCTTTGTCCTTAGTCAATGTGACGATACATGCTATGTTCTCCCCCTTCTTTATTCCGAACTCCTTGATCGTCTTCTTGGCCTTCCTAAAGCTAGGCTTTTGACCTGTTAAGTATTCTAAGACTTGAGCTGCTTTAGCGAGTTTTTCACCTGAAGTCCCCACAGCCATGTTAACTACAACTTTAGCTATTCTGAGACTCCTCATAACATTCCTGCTACTCTCGCTCATGACTCCTTCACCCTAAAGTTATGGCAGGCGAATCTTTTCCTACTACAAATACCGTTAAATATCCGACGTCGAACCTCTCACCCTCATGTTCAAGGGTAACTATCTTGTTCTCTCTCATAGGTCCTCCTTTGATCTCAACGATCTTACCTATCCTACCAACCTTCTTTCCACTTATCACTAACGCCAAGTTACCAGGTTCGAAGGGGTAGTGCTCTAAGATAGTGCGGTCAGGAAGCGCTATCTTAATGACGTCAAACGTTCTATACACGTCTTCGAGAGGTTTTTGAGGGTTCGATACTTTGACTAGAGCGTTGCTCCCATCATGGAGGTTCAACTGTATATGACCACCCCTCACAGTCGTCTTGTCCTCTATCCTACACAGCTTGAAGTGCTTCTCATTTTCAGGAATTGGAACTAGATCTAAGAATTTGCCTGGTCTAGATAGTAACCTGAAGACTAGGTTCTCCTTCTCTATTTCTATAACGTCCATGAGGCCCACGGGGAATCGGTAATCCTTTCTTACAACACCGTCAACCTTTACGGCGCCAGACCTCAACATGTACTTGACCTCCCTCGCGCTCTCAGCTAGCTTGAGGATATCCCTCAACACTATCAAGAGAGGTACGGATCTTTCAAGAGAGTGGGGTCCAGGTGACGGTTTTGGAGCCCATACATGCTCCTTTACTGGAATTGACCACCAAGCAGGCATGGCGTAGCGCTTTAAGCCTCTAGACTTAGACTTCTTGGTCATTCAACTCACCTTAAGTTACGTCGTTGTTTTAGCTGCCATTTTCCTTTCAACTATCTTCTTCCTCCACTCATCATCTAAGTTGAGCTTAATTATCTCGACCTTTGAAGGATGGATTGGGATGGGAACCTCAGATCCATCAACCTTCTTCCTAACCAAACCTTCTATGTATACCCTGAACTTTTTATGGTCTAACTTTATTACCTTCCCAGTATGACCCTTATGATCCCCCCTCATTACCGTGACTACATCGCCAGTCCTTAAGGGCAACGATCTAAAGGGGTACTGCTTTCTAAGGTCTTCAGATAGATGAGCTGACATCAGCTTATGCCTAATGTGGTTTGGTGCTTGATATATCAGGCGTCTCTGCTTTCTCGGCTGCTTAGTCTTTATGTGCATTAAGCTCACCTCAAACTATCAACGTTGCTAAGGCTGCTACTCGAGGCCACCTTTCAGCTGCTTCACGAGCTATTGGTCCTCTTATCTCAGTCCCCTTAGGGCTACCATCCTCTGTGACTATAACAGCTGCGTTATCCTCGAACTGAACCCATTGACCGTTAGACCTCCTAAAGGGCTTCTTCTGTCTTACCACTATAGCTCTCATAATTTGTTTTCTTAGCTCAGGCGTTCCCCTCTTCACTGAAACAACTATCATGTCCCCCACTCCAGCTCCTACAAGTCTTCTATGTTTGCTCTTCCCTCCAATCACGCCTATCATAGCAACCTCCTGAGCTCCACTATTATCTGCACACCTTATTCTGGAGCCTGGAAAGACAGCTGGGGTTATCCTAGGCCTATAAGATATTCCAGCAGCTACTTTTGGTCCTCGCTTAGCCATTGAGACTCCCCAGTCAATGTTGTGGACTCAAAAAGCCTTGCGGGGTATAAAAATTTACTCTTTCGGTCCTTCTTGACCAAGAATACTCTCTTTTAGGAGACAGGTTTGCCCAAGACTACGAAGCTCACGGTTTTAGCGAGAGGCCTACATTCCCCTATTATGACGTTATCGCCAACCTTGACGTCGAGACAGGGTGGTAGGTGCGCATGTATTTTTCGTCTCCTCCTCTCGTACCTCTCATACTTCCTTACGTAGACCTCGTATTCGTGAAGTATTGTTGCTGTAGCCTTCATCTTCACGCTCATTACGGTTCCCTCTAGAATCTTACCTCGAACTGATAGGGTGCCATGATAGGGGCAACAAGGATCACTACAGGTTCTTTCAGGAGATTTAATTCCCGGTACCCCTATGTTCCTTGTCTTCACAGCCTTGCTCATGAAGTTAAGTCACCGCTAAGCGAGAAAGGATTTAGAAGTAATTTAAAAACTTTTGCGTAGAAAGCTTGAGCTTACCAGCGCCTCTTAACCACACGCTTTACTCTATCCTCTGGCCTACCTAAGAGGTAAGGTCCTTCAACCTCAACTATGACGTTGCCGGGAAGCTTAAACCTAATTGTGCAGCAGCTCTTGGGTATTACTTTAATGCACCCCTTATCATCCATTATCTTTAAGGTCTTCATCGTCTCATCTACGACCAACCCTTCAATCCCTACGTACCCTTGATGAGTGCTCTTAACCACTTTAGCTCTCAAGCCTATCAATTCATGGTTTAAAATGTTTTGCGGTGTTATTGGCATAATCCCCTCACAACTGCTATCTTGATGGATTTGAGGTAAGGAGCTACGTACTCTAAGCCATCACGTTCCTAGGGCGTTAGCTCATAAGCTTCTTTTTGACTCCATCAGCTATCTTAGGTAGTATCTCTCCGGTTCTTCCTTGTAGAAAGTAATCAGAAATCCCCTCAATGGTAATTGGGGTGGGTTCAAGATTTACCTCGATTATCAATGCGGGAGGTACCTTCCTCTTAGCAAGGCGGGGAAGCTCTGCTGCTGGATATACAACCAACGAGGATCCGCATACCAACATGACGTCGCATTTTCGAACTTCCTCTAAGCTTCGTACTATAACATCTCGAGGTATAGGCTCTGTGAAGTATACCACGTCTGGCTTTAATGTTCCTCCACACATTATACAGATGGGTGGTAACTTACCCTCATCTCTAAGCGCAATTAAGTTGAAATCGCTCTTTGGATACCTTGCACCACAATCTACGCATCTAAGCTTGTAGATGCTCCCATGAAACTCGATTACGTTTTTGCTACCAGCTTTTTCATGTAGGCCATCTATGTTCTGCGTGATGACGCACTTCAATACCCCCATGCTTTCAAGTTCAGCTAAAGCAAAGTGTGAAGGGTTTGGCTGAGCTTTCTCTATGTAGCTTTCTAGGATTGAAGAGGTGCTTAGATACTCTTCCCAAAAGCGTCTAGGATCTCTAAGGAATAAGCTGTAGACCTCATAAGCTCTCCTTTCAGCCTCTGGATTTCTAGTCCATATGCCCGACGGTCCTCTAAAGTCAGGTATCCCAGACTCAGTTGAGACTCCAGCTCCTGTAAGAGCAATAGCGTACTTCGATTTCACTAAAGCCTCAACAACCTCGTCGATAGGAATGTTCACTTTAACTCCCAAGAGAAAATCCAGAAAATACGTATTAAAGTTTTAAAATATTCGAGAAGATGAAGATGTCTCACTTTTCCATAGCCAAAAAGCTCTTTTCACCTATTGTAGAGGACCTTAATGATTAGGAGGACTAGAAAACGATTTTTGGTGCGGCCGCCGGGATTTGAACCCGGGTCCGCAGCGTGGCAGGCTGCCGTCCTAGTCCAGGCTAGACTACGGCCGCTTGCAGTAAAGTGATACCTAAAGTAGATTATAGGCTTTTCTTTGCGTAGTCCCTTAAGAGCGCATCTATTTTTGATAGGTGCCTTGATAGGTAAACAGCTTGACTTGAAATTTCTACTAGCGCTCCCTTCTCTACAACTAAGTGTACGATCTTTGCGTCAATTCCGGTTATCCTCCTTGCTTGCTCAGCTATCGTGTGTAGTTGCGTGCAGTGCGGTGAGCCATCCATCGTCAATATCGTTATTGAGCTCGGCTCTGCGTAAGCCATTATCGTAGCAATTTTGAAGCCCACCTTATCTAAGTGCTCCTCGCTCATGCATACGTAGAGTGCTGTCTTACCTCTCGTTACATCTTTAAATATGCTTGGATGCTCAATAGGTAGACACTTGCTGTATATCACAACGTCCTTACCCTTTAAGAGGAGGCTAGTCGCGCTTGTAGCCATTAACCCCAGCTTTCTCTGCATGAAAGCTATTTATGCAGAGCTTAACGAATAAACGTTTACTTGCTTTGAGGTCTTGATGATGTCTAGGAGAATAATATTTGCTCTAATGTTCTCAATGCTTATTATAACCACATCTATGGGCATCGCTAATCCCATAGTTCCACTCTACGCTAAAAAACTTGGAGCAACGTACACAGACCTAGGACTAATAGGCATAGCCTGGTCAGCTCCCTACTGCATATTCCCTGTTCTTGCTGGTATGTGGAGCAATAAAGTTGGTAGACTAAGGTTGTTTCTCGTAGGCATTTTAATGAGCACTATCGTACCTCTCCTCCTACTAGCTTCAAGCTCCCCCCTCCACATAGCGTTGCTCAGGCTTTTTCACGGGATAGGCTTGTCATTTCTATGGGCTCCTGGTGAAGCCTTAATCTCTGATGTGACTAGAAAAGAGGAGAGAGCACGTTTTCTAGGCTTCTTTAGTGCTTCATGGGCTGCAGGGTACTTTCTTGGACCGTTACTAGGTGCACTGATAGTTGAGCAAGCAGGATATGAAGGGGTCTTCTGGCTCTCTTTTCTTGTAGGCGTAACATCACCTTTCACGCTATTGCTAGCCGGTGGCGATGTTAAGCCGAGATATGTCGTTAAGAGAGGGATCTCCCAGCTTGTAAGGAAGGCTGTAGTTGAAGGTCTACCTCTCTACGTAGTTGCCATAACCTCCAGCATGGTCATAGCTATAATCTACAGCATCTACCCAGCTTACCTCTCAAAACTAACGTTCAGTGATGCTGAGATATCCACCATGATGAGCATAATAGCTGCTACAAGAGCTCTAGGCTTCTGGTCGATAAGCCTACCCTCAAGGCTTAAAGAGAGGGAGGTGATAATCATTGGCCTGTCTTCTCAGGTCATTGCATCCTTCCTCGTAGCGTACTCTCAAGACTACGTACTAGTAGCGCTATCCATGGCGATAATGGGCTATGCCATCGGGCTTCAAATGCCTCCAGTTACTTCAGCTACATCGAGGATACTCGAAGGTGAAGTTGGTCTTCCAATAGGCATAATGGAGGCAATGTTCGGCGTTGGATGGGTTATTGGTCCAGGAGTTGGAGGAATCTTAGCTGACCTTGCTTCGTGGGACTTAGCACCCTACCTCTTCATGAGCTTTGTGAGTCTAGCTTCGTTGCTATACTTCGTTATCGCGAGATCCACGTGGAATATTGAAAAGTCTCCTTAAGCTACACAATTCTATGCTCCTCGCTAAGCGCATAGATTACACGAACGTTAAGCCCAATGCAACGCTACGTGAAATTGAAGAGCTGTGCTTAGAAGCAATAGAGCTTGGCGTTAGAGCTGTATGCGTAAGCCCCTGCTACGTGAGCTACGCTAGGAGTCTCGTTAGAGGTGAAGTATTAATATCAGCAGCCATAGACCTACCATTCGGTTCATCAAAGATCGAGGTTAAGAGGAGGGCTGTTGAAGAAGCTATGGCTGATGGAGCCGACGAAGTGGACTACGTGATCAATATAGGGATGTTGAAGAGCGGCTTCAAAGAATACGTTGTACGCGAGGCGCAGGAAGTGCTTAAAGGAGCACGTGGAGGAACCGTCAAGGCCATAATTGAAACAGGCTTCCTCACGATAGACGAAATTAAAAGCGTATCCGTAAGTCTAGCTGATGTCGGAGTTCACTTCATAAAGACTTGTACCGGCTATGGACCGAGAGGAGTAACCGTAGAAGACGTTAAAGCGATTAAGGATGCTCTAAAGGGTAGAGCTAAGATAAAGGCAGCTGGAGGAGTGAGAGATAGAAGAATGGCGGAAGCACTTATCGACGCTGGAGCGGACATAATAGGGACGAGCACAGCAAGACAGCTGCTAAAACCTTAAGGAGATAGCTATCGTAAACTCATCTAATGGTTCCCCCTGAAAAATGCGGGAAGCAAAAGTCAAGTAAGCAATAAATTTCTCCAAATCCTCCCTCAACATCACCTTATCACTAACAAGGCTGTGGCTACGGCAATCAGGTCATCGCCTATCATTGCTTCACCGTAACCAACGGCCGTCCTATTGCCAATATACAGCGGTCTCCCAACTCCTACGATCTTTCCCTTCGATGCAGGCTTTAGGTAATGAACATCTAACTGAGCTGTCACAGCAATCTTCCCAACCTTAATTAGTTCCTTGTTTATGTTTAAAGCGATGGCAGAGTCAAGCACACTAGCCACAACACCGCCATGTGCTACCCCTAGAGCTTGATGATGCTTCTCCTCTAGATCAAGCTCAATTATTATTTCTCCACCTCTAAACCTAGGCTTCATCCCTATGAGCCTGTACCAAGGAGCTAACGAAACGTTCTCAAGCCATCTCTCCATAATTTCAAGGTCGAAGCCGTCAGCTTATAACCATTTTGTAGCGATGAGAGGTGGGAGGACAGTACCTCGCCTTCATCAATTATGATGAGTGAGTTATAGAGCTAGGTCGGGGTATGTGGGTGTCGTGGTGCGGGGGGTGGGATTCGAACCCACGAAGGCCTACGCCACGGGATTTCTTACGCCCATCCGGCCTCAAATTCGAGGAGATCTTAAGTCCCGCCCCTTTGTCCGCTCGGGAACCCCCGCTTTCACTGCTGTTTCTTCTGTAGGGGTTTAAAAGCTTGATGTGGGCGTGGATCACCTTTTAAATCGCTCTGCTAATACATATGCTTGGTGATCTCCATGACCTTCTTTGAAGTTAGGAGCGTGGAGTGGCGAGATGGCGTTGTTAGGCTCTTAGATCAAAACGCATTGCCATGGGAGATGCGGTACGTGGAGTGCAGGAGAGTCGAGGAAGTCGCCAGAGCAATTAGAGAGATGACTGTTAGAGGAGCCCCTGCGATAGGAGTGGCGGCTGCCATGGGGATCGCATTAGCCGTTGTACACTCCAATGCAAGGAGCTTAGAGGAGCTTCTTAGAGACGTGAGCTCTGCAGCTGAGATTCTCTCGAAGGCGAGACCCACAGCTAGGAACTTGTTTTGGGCCATTGAGAGGATGATAGGTAGGATTAGAGAGGCAAGGAGCCTTGAGGAGGCAAGGAGCATAGCTTTAAGCGAAGCCCTCAAGATGGCTGACGAGGATGTAGAGGTGAATAAAAGGATTGGTGATGTGGGTGCCACGCTCATAAGTGATGGCGACGTGATATTAACTCACTGTAAACAGCTGGGCTAGCCCAGCTGGCAGAGTGCAGGGGCCTTAGCTACCGTCGGCTACGGTACAGCGCTAGGTGTCATTAGGAGGGCGGTAGCTCAAGGGAAGAGGGTCAAGGTCGTAGCCACGGAGACGAGACCAAGACTTCAAGGAGCGAAGTTAACAGTCTACGAGCTTAAGAGAGATGGCATCGACGTCACCCTGATAACAGACAACATGGTCGGTTACGTCATGAGCCGAGGAATGGTCAATAAGGTCATAGTTGGAGCGGATAGGATATTGAGAGATGGTCACGTGGTCAACAAGATAGGGACTCTAACCATAGCTATAGTTGCTAAAAGGTACTCGATACCATTCTACGTGGCAGCACCGTCATCAACCTTCGACTTAAAGTCGAGGGTCGACGAAATAGTAATAGAGTATAGAGACCCCAGAGAGGTCTTAGAGGTTAACGGTAGGCCTATCACCATAGACGTCGAGGTGCTAAATCCAGCGTTTGACGTAACACCTCCAGACCTCGTAACAGCAATAATAACCGAGAAGGGAGTGATATGGCCTCCATACCACGAGAACATACCGAGGACCATGGGGAGATGAAGTAAACATTTATCCTATCCCACGACAACTAGAACACGGGCGATGAAAGGTCAGAGTTAAGATGAAAATTAATGATTGTAAGGCATTAGGTTGAGCCCCAATAGAAATATATGCTCAGGAACCTATGAGGATTGGGCGGCCGTCGTCTAGCCTGGACTAGGACACCAGCCTTCCACGCTGGCGACCCGGGTTCAAATCCCGGCGGCCGCACCACCTTTTTCTTCGTTCTCTGCTTTCTCAATTTCTTGCTTATAATCACAAATTTAGTCTCAAAGGTAAGCTTCTTTAGCTAAACTTAAGAAGTCTTCAACTGCCCATTCCTTATATATTTGTGATGAAAGTTTAACAATGAGAAGGGTGTTTATGTTGGATGAAGCCTACATAGGAGAAATTGTTCAGCCTTTCCCACCTCAATTTCTGGAGGATTTATTCGAGTTTGGGTAATTCATTGAGCGTAAAATACTCCGTCTATGAAAAGGAAATCTCTAGTGAGGCGTTAGAGATTGGAGAGATGGAAGGTGTTAAACTTGAGGATCGATACGTTGGTGGTGCACAAGTCTATTCAAAAGGAAGAGCTTCAATCGAGAAGCTTTTACAAATATATCAAGAATGATATCAGTATTGGATGTGAGAAGTTTTGGGGAAAAATGTTCGAAGAAATTGGGAGAGAGCGCCAAGAATCAATATAGGATAGATGAATTTTACTGGTCTAAATGGAAGGGCGAGGAAAGCCAAGGCTATAGTATGAAATTCGACAAATACAGTTTAAAATTGAGATGGATCCAAAGGAAGAGAAAATTATTGAAGGAATTATCGATTATGCAAAAAGCACCACGTGAAGATTAACATCAAAATAAGCCGAAGTTAAAAGTCTGCTAATTTTCATTTGAGAAATGTTTCTTCCTTAGTCTTGAACTTGAATTTTGTTGAAGGTTTGTTAAGTTAATATAATATAGTGGCTGAAATTTAATTTAAAAGGAGGATGTTGAATGATTGAAGTAGCTATTGGTTTAATGGGGCTGGCTTTAAGTGTTTTAGGGGTTGTGCTTGGTTATATATGGCGAGCCAATAGTAGATTAGCTAAGATGCTCCTCGAAGGTCAAGAAAGAATGCAAAAGGGAATGGAAGTGTTGCAAAAAGGAATGGAAGGAATAGCCTTAATGGTAAGAGATGTCCATGAAGGGCAAAAAGAGATGATGAAACTCTTAGCAGAAATATACAAGAAGATCTAGTTTGAAACTCAAATTTGATCTTTAAAAGGCGGGAATAAATCTCCTGCTTTTATTTAAAGAGAATCTTAGTTCAAAACTTTTAAGATTGTTTTGTCATAGATTTCTTTAGCTTTTCTGGGCAGAACCATTCTCTCAACACTTGTGGAGTAATGTTTAGCCCGGTTTTGCTCTTGCTTCAAGAAAAATTCCGTGTTTCTTGTTCGTTTTCAAAGAGAAGAGTTTATCACTGTTTTTGGTCCAATTTTTAACCATTGCTTTAGTGCTTTCTCAGCTTCATCGTCGTAGAATGTGATGTAGCTCTTTTTTAGAGTCGTGGTGAGGTATGACCATTCTCTTTTTAAGGACGAATATTGCTTTTTTACACTTTAAGGCTCCATATAACTTGCTCTTCTTTAGAGGGGGCCCTTTTGATGGTTGGATTTGGAAATTTAAAGCTTTGAACTAGACCCGGTCTTGCCAAGAAATCCCTAAAAAACCTTTGTAACGCTTTTAGCATGTTGGCATAAGTGTGTGAATTTCCATCCTTCAAATTTAAAAGGAAACTCCAAACATCTTTAACATCTACAGAATTGATGTTTCCTTGTTTCATCCACACCAAAAACTTTCTTATTTTATAGATGTACTGTTTCACCGTTTGTTTTGGAAAGCTGAAGATCGACTAGGCAGAATTCACTAAATCTCCTCAATATTTCCTTAAAATCAGAAATTCTCTCAAAATTATTCTCCTTATTCTCTATTTCTCTATTCAAATTGTTCTAATTTGCATTCTGGGCAATTTAAGAGGCTGCCACGCTGCGGACCCGGGTTCAAATCCCGGCGGCCGCACTTTAACCTTTTTCTAGTGATGGCTGCTCGCTACGGCACTCCTAGTATTCCTTCATTACACGCTGAATAACTGGAGGCCCTCATAGGGGTTGATGAGTACCTTCATTAAGGAGCACCTCAAAGAAATCGAAGTAGGATCTCTGAGCGGAAATGCGATGAGAGTGTTGCGACGCATTCACGACCTAGAAGCTGCTAGGTTATGGCTCTCTCATCGAGAGACCAGCTTCTTCAGGAATTTCATCGACGTAATTAATGTCTAGAACATCTCCCGTCCAATCGATATTCGGCTCTGTTGTATTCAGCCCTGTTGGATAGGTGGTGGTTGAAGAGGAGCTTATGCTCGCTGCATTAAGGTTCAACTCGATGGGGTAGTAGACGCAGACGCCTTCTCCACCTGGGAGGGTGGAGTATTCTAGGAGCATGTACAGCGTAGCGGACCTATCTGTGCTGGGGAAGTAGGCTGATAGCACGGCGTTAATATTTGAGCTGGGCTTTATCTCAATCCAGCTAGTTAAGTTTGAGGTGGCTACTCCGTTCACTATCGTGATGTTCGTTGTCGTGTATGATTGGGGGCTAATCAAGCTAATGTTTGCGTACAACTGATCTAATATGCTCTGCGAGCTAAGAATGAGGCGAGCATAGTAGGATTTAGAGTCTACGTTCACTGCTCTAACGAATATGGCTGATGTAGTTGCTAGAGAGCTAGCTGAGATCGTAGCTGAGATCACAGCTGAAGTCCTATTAGCGCCCAGCGCGGTGTTAATAGCGTACGAGGTAAGCCGATAGGTGTCACCACCTAGAATAGCATCTGTTGGAGGCACGTTGTACACGAAACATGGAAGGCCATCAGGGTACTTAACCACTATCCTCCCATCAACGCCAGTACCAACAACTATGTCCCTTGTCACACCGAGAGTGAAGGACGCTGCAGGAGCAATCGTCGAGTTGACGAGATTGCCCAAGTTATCCCAGACCTCAACACCCATCCCGCTATAGAAGCCCGTGAATGTGATAGTCCTAGGATCTAGCGTGGACACTATGAAGTCCTCGAACCTAAACCACGTACCAGTATCTATCGTCACGCCAGCGTACGCCGGGGTGAACCTCGTTCCTCCTGTGTCGCTAGCTGATAACGTGGCTACTAGAGACCCCGTATCATCATATATCCACAGCGAGAAGTTGACGGCAGTAGTGGTTACAATATAGTTGAGGACCAAGGTGTACCATCTAGTGGCACTGTAACCTGGAACCGACGTCGACCCAATAGGTCTCCATGCCCCGTCATACTTGTATATAGTGGCTGTGCTTCGCACTGATATCTCGTAAAGCCGCGTTCTATCTGCGCTGAGCAAACCTATCCCCTTGTAGCCATCTACCCTTTCTGCTCTAACTCTCACTGATACCCAGAGGGATGTGTACCCGTCTATCCTCGTGTTCCAGTAGTACTGGGAGGCCCTCCCTACCCCACCGTCGTTGTCTCTTCCTCTTAGGGCATTCCCCCTAAAGCCTCCACCGGTTGAGAGCTCCCACACTCCTCCGTAGCTGGTCCATCCTGATACTGGGTATTCTTCGAAGTCTGTGTACGTGATTGCTGTCCTACTGGTTCTATTGAGGATGCAAGTGTAGTTGTGGGGGGAACTATCGAGGACCACTGGTGGTGGAGTTGGGATTACTGAGAGCGAGCTTGGATTGTAGGCGAAGACTGATGCGCCTGTGTAGAGGAGTGCTGCTATCAAGACTATTGAAGTGAGCGTTTGAGCTCTTAGAAGTGTTTTCACTAGCAAGCTTGGATTCTTAACTTGCACCACGTTGCTGCCATACTTCCAAGTGGCTAGGATTACGGTGGTTGCTGAGATTATCACTGATGCGTGGAGTGTAAGCCCGATGAGCCACGAGTACGTGTATGCCAGCGCGTTGGCCACGGTCTTCTCTGCTGTTATGCCAGGGTACTCTATTAGGCCTGCAAGCGTCCTAAACGTGAAGGAGCCCTTGTTAGCGTAGTTCATTATCCTCCCAGCATCCACCTCGAAGGCCTGTAGAAGGTACCTTAAAACTCCTGAAGCAACTATAAGTGATAGCGTGGAGCCGAAGACCATGGAGGCTGATGTTAGGGGCCTGCTCCTCATCATTGATAGCCCCAAGATCGTTGCCGCTAGCATAAAGATGGAGTGTATGACCATCGTGAGCGAAGCTATGTGGACTACGTCCATGTTTGGGAGGGTGATGAGCTTGCCGTTAGTGTTGTAGCGTAGCTCGTAGCTTGTGAGCGATATGTATCCATTTATGTAGCCCGTGAAGAATACTTGTGGGTGTAGGAGGATTATCAGGTAGATTATTGAGATCGTAACTGATAGGATGCCGCTAGCTAAGATGAGCGCGTTGAGCGTCTTGGATGCTCGCTGAGTCTTCACTAAGTCTCTTAGTACCTCACAGTTACTTGAGCCCATCTCTCACCGCCAGCCAGCACGTACTTGACTTCAGCGTATGCATATCGACAACCCTCAGGTGGATCTACTAGAACGCTCTCCCCACCCTCCACCACGATTTGAGTTGAGGTTTGCCTCCATCGCTCTCCAACGCCGTACGCGTACTTGAAGGTTATGTTGACAGCTACTGGGAAGCCGTTCGGGTTCTTTATTATCAGCGAGCCATTAGAGGCAGCTACGCTTAGAGGCTTGGGGTAGACCTTAATGGTGTAGTTGCCCGTTAGCTTGCCAACGTGGTTTAGCTGAGCTACTACTTGAACGCTCGTCCATCCTCTCTCCCCTATCCTCCAAGCCAGCTCTCTCGGTATGGTTGCCTTAATCTGCGTTGCGTTTATGGATGCTTCTACGCGGACACCATCCACGTACAGCTCAGCATCAGTTATCTGGAGGGCCCCCACATAGCTTACAGTTAGGATGCACGTCTCAGCATTCAGCTCCACTCTAGATAGGTGGACTACTGGAAGCTCGACCTGCATGGTTTGTGGTATTGGCTGCGTGAGGCCGTAGACCATTAAGACGAAGACTATGATCGTGGAGTAGGTCATAGCTGATGACGCCCCCACAATCCTAGCTCTAGAAACCTCAATAAGAGCTACCGCAACAGCATAAGCGAGGAGGGGTAGCCAAACCTCCCTCTGTACTACGTGCGTTACAACCCCCCTCAACATCTTCCTGGAGACTACGAATGGATCGGGAGCTGGGTTCGCATCGCCCTTCGTGATTATGCCGCTACCGTACGGGTGATCGCCAACATACCTGTGAACAACGTAGAAGCTTGGCGTAAGCGAGTAGACCACCACATCCCCCACAGAAGGCTCAACGCCCACGAACAATGCTAGATCCCACCTACGTATGGAAGGCTCCATGCTCTCGGAGTAGACTACAACACCACCAAGTGGAGCTGGAAAACCAAGACGAGAAAGCAGCGTGAGCAGAAAGAGGACAGTAAAAGCAACTAGAACAGCTCTTGGCAAAACCTTGACTAGAACTTGAGATACGAGCTTAAACACGAAGCCACGGGAGAAAAAAGTTTGTAGATAAGCCAGCTCATCACCGCTCACCGCTACGGCGGAGCCTCAGCAGACGGCGTGTAGACTATGTGCATTTTGAAGATCGCTGACGCACCCTCTATACTACTGCCCTCTGGTATCCGCACCAAGAAGTCAAACTCCCAAATTGCGCGTTCATGAAGGGATCCTATAAGTGTAGGCGTATCAGTGTCGGTATTTACTAATTCAATCTTATTGACGTACGTATTACTTGCAGGCTCAGGATTTGGATATCCAATTAAGTTTCTGGTGGCACCACTGCTGTATACTATGAGGTAGACCTTAGATTCAGATGGGAGGCTTACTTGCTTTTCACTAATGATCAAATAGACTTTGTACTCCTTAGAGTCACTATTATTTAGGAGCGTTACGTTCTTGTAGTATGTTGTGTTGTAGGTTGGGTGGATTGAAACTTGTACGCTGGTTTTATTATTGCCCAATGATACACTAATAGTGCCCGTGCCTAGATCAGGCTGACCTGAATTGTTGCCATATTCGAATGTGACCGGAGGGCTGACGGGCGATACCGTTAGCTGGAATGGGTAGTAGGCGAAGACGCTTGCTGCAGCAAATGCTGCTACGATTAGGATTAGCACCGATGCTAGTACCCCTCTCTCTCCACGGTTTACTACCACCTGAGTGGAGACCTAGGTAGTTTTTATGTATGACGTTTAAAAAGTTATCTTCGTATACTTTATTCATTATTCATTAATATTACCTTTTTGCTCCCACTTCATAGGTTCTTGAAGGAGGGCTTTAGCTTAGTGGCTACGTGTCTCTCTTTAATCTTGAGGTTCGAGGTTGGGTGGTCATGGCTTGAGAAGGAGGTTGGGGAATGGGGTTGAGGGTGTGGTTCCACTATTCCTGTTTGAGCTCGTTCTCAGCTTCATACCCTTAACCTTCGTGGCTTCTAGTGGAATCTCTATTCTCGATGTTCAACAGCTCTTTGCTTGCGTGCTCGCTTAGATTAGAGCCTCCTTTTCCTCTCAATCATTATGCAAGCTCCGTGAACCACCGCTATATTGTTCTTCTCGCAGTACTCTACTGCTCTCTCTGATTCGGATCCTGGCTGCATCCATATCTTCCTTACCCCAAGCTCCTTGCACTCTTCAACTACTAGCTCCGTCACTTGTGGTGGAACCACTGTTACGACAACGTCGGGCTTCGCGGGCAGCTCCTTAAGGCTTGGATAGCATTTATCGCCTAAAACCTCTTGAGCGTTGGGGTTTACAGGATAGACTTTGTAGCCAGCGCTCTTAAGATCCCTATACACTTGGTAGCCGTACTTTTGAGGGTCGCGGCTAGCTCCAACTACTGCAAATACATTCCGTCTATCCAAGAACTCTCTGATCAATTCTTCGTTCATGAAAACGACCTCTTCGATAGGATGAGTCACGGAAAACCCTTATATGCCTACTTCACCTAAAGGTTCTCGTAGATTGGTAATGGTGGCCGTTAAGGTCTCCAACTTAGTTAAGCGTTTTGGAAGAACTGTTGTTCTTAAGGGTTTAAGCTTTGACGTCAAGGAGGGAGAGATCTTCGGTCTAGTTGGGCCCAATGGCCTGGGAAAACTACTACGCTCAGAATTTTAGCCACCCTCCTCGCTCCTTCTGACGGCATTGTCGAGATCTTTGGCTTAAATATAGTGAAGAAGGCCAGTGACGTCAGGAAGATCATTAGCTATTTGCCTGAGGAAGCAGGGATATATCCTAGGCTTACTGGGCTTGAATACCTTAAGTTCATGGCGAACCTTTACGCCAAGGATCGTGGAGAGGTCGAAGAGATGGTTAACGAAGGTTTGAAGATAGCCAGCTTAGGTGATAAGATTAGAGAGAAAACCGCGACCTATAGTAAAGGTATGAAGAGAAGGCTCTTGATAGCTAGAGCATTAATGGTTAGACCTAAGCTAGCGATTCTTGATGAGCCAACAAGCGGACTCGACGTCCTCCACGCCTATCACGTAAGGAGGATCATAAAGGAATACGTAAAGCAGCAAGGTTTAACGGTTATTTTGTCAAGCCACAACATGCTTGAAGTAGACTTTCTCTGCGATAGAGTTGCTCTAATACATGATGGTCAAATAGTCGTTGAAGGTTCTCCGCATGCTCTTAAAGAGACATATGAGGCTAAGAATCTTGAAGAGGTCTTCGCTAAGGTGACTGGACATGGTTAGGCATTTGAAGGTCGTTGTTCTAAAGGAAATTAAAGAGCTCATTAGAGATCCCAGAATACTAGTAGGCGTTATCATAATCCCACTAGTGATATTTCCTCTCATGGGCCAATTGTTCTCCATAGCTACCGAAGCAACATTAAGAGAGATGAGAGTTATTCCAGTTGCTCTGATAGATGAGGATCGTTCCGAGTTCTCTTACATGCTGCTTGAAATGCTTAGGAGAGTGCCGAACATAGTGCTTGTAAGTCTAAGTAGCCAAAATTGGATTGAAGAAGCCTTAAATAATAGCGTTAAAGCCGTTATTAAGGTCTCTCAAGGCTTTGCCAGCAATCTAAGCAATGGACTTCGAGGAAACATCGAGGTTTATCTTGTTATAAAGTCCCTTGGGATGGGAGAAGTTGGAGTAGGAAGTACTGTAGACGAGATTTTGGGCAGTTTCTCGAAAATGGTTTCCACAGCCATGATTAGCAAGCATGCACCTAATGCCAATGCACCTACGATCTTAGAACCCATTATCGTAAGCGACAAGACCATAGTTAAAGGAGAAGTAGTCGATGTCTCCCCTAAAGGTTTTATTAGTGCTCTCTTGAGTCAAACAATGGTAATTCCGATCGTAACGATGTTGTTGATGATAATGGCGGCTCAAATCGCTGTCACATCAATTGCTGTGGAGAAAGAGGAGAAGACACTTGAAACACTACTGACACTTCCAGTTAAGAGGGTCACAATTCTTTGGGGTAAGCTTATTGGCTCGACTATTGTTGCAGCCATAAGCGTCATAGCTTACATGGTCGGTTTCAACTATTACATGAGCATCGTGCTTTCTCAGCAACAAATGCCTGCCATTAGCACTTCATATATTGGGATTCCTTTTGAAGGATACGCTGTTCTAGCAATCTCACTCTTCCTCTCCTTAATGTCGATGCTGGCTTTAGCTATACTCCTTGGAGCTTACGCTCAAGACGTGAGGAGTGCACAGTCTCTTATTGGAATACTATTCATTCCGATCCTAGTACCAACTTTTATCTTAATGTACGCTGACCCCTTATCGCTACCATTGAGCTTACAGATAATACTCTACTTAATTCCGTTCTCTCATCCAATAATAGCTGTAAAGTCCATAATCTTTGGGAACTATCTTATCTCGATGTTTGGGCTTCTATACAACATGGCGTTCATGGTTGTCGTGCTATACGTAGCAGCAAGGTTCTTTAGCTCTGAGAAAGTGGTTACCGCTAGAATAACTCTAGGGCAAAGAGGTACTAAAACATCATAAAGAGTTAGAGGTAGAGAGAGTGAAAGAGTCTTGGAGGTCTTCCTGATTCTCTTCTGTAGAATAGGACGAACCTGTTTACAACCATCTCTATCATCGTTATAAGCTCCTCAATTCGTACATTAATTTCCTTGACCTCCTCTCCTACAAGTACTGCTGCACCTGAAGGCATTCCCTCTTCTCCTTGCCAGAAAGCTATCCTTACCCTTACTCCATCTACTGGTGTGACCTCAAAGCCCCACGTGGCGCTCAAGTGCTCAACCAGCACGCCCCCCACATCTTTGACGACCTTCTCAACTTCTTCACGTAGTGATCCATCCATTTCGATCGTTAAGAAGTCTATGATCTTCTTTTCGTAGAGCCTCGCAGCATGTCCTCCAGCTAATTGCACTAAGCTTATTAATCCCTTCTTTGATGAAACTAGCTTTCCTTGAAGAGCTCTCTCTAAGGCCTTAACCACGTACGTTAAAAGTCTTGAGACATCCTCTCCTCTACCCAGTGGATCGTAAATGTCTACCTTTAAGTCGCCGTTAGCGAGCTTAACTTCATACTTCACTCCTAGCACGTTGATTTTCAGGAATCTAGTACCGTCAATGATAAGCTCTCCACCAATAGCTCTTGCTATTAAAGGAGCGTGCGATCGTGATACACTGCTCATAAGTGATTTAAGCCTATTCATAGTTTCAGCCTCGATCTGCATTACGAACCCCCACGTACTGGTAATAGTATCGGCTTATAATTCATCATGGATTTGTGGGGAAAAATTTAGGTTTATCTCCACGTTGTTTGTTAGAAGCTACTACATCATGGTTCCTCAAAAGCTTCAACTTAAGGGTAAAGGCTTAGCGAATTTAAAAATTAAGGAAGGAGGGTCGTGAGTGGTATGAGAGATTAAAAAGTTCATACTCTTTGAAGTACTATTGCTGCCCCCTGTCCACCGCCAACACAAGCTGTTGCAACTCCATAATCTCCGCCGTGAAGTTGAAGTATACGTGAAAGTGTTCCTACAAGGCGTGCACCCGTGGCAGCGAGGGGATGACCTATGGCTATCGCTCCTCCCTTGATGTTCACTCTCTCAGGCTCTATTCCAAGTTTATGTATTGCGTATAGCGTTACTATTGCGAAGGCCTCGTTTACCTCCCAATATGCTATGTCTTTGACCTTCAAGTTCGCTTTCTCCAAGGCTTTAAGGGTAGCTGGTACTGGGCCCTTACCCATTACGTATGGTGGTACGCCAGCTGTTCCATAACTCACGATCTTTGCTAGAGGCTCAATGCCGAACTCTTTGATCTTCTCTTTGCTCATAAGTAGCACGGCTGAGGCTCCAGCATTTAACGGTGAAGAATTACCTGCCGTTATTACTCCACCAGGTTTAAAGGCTGGTGGAAGCCTTGAGACCACTTCAAGTGATGTGTCTGGGCGTATTGATTGATCACGATCAACAATTATCTTCCTACCGTCGGCTTGCTCAGCTTCAACAGGTAGTATTTCTCCTTTAAAGTATCCTTCCTCAAGTGCCTTTGCTGCGTACTTATGGCTTCTCACCGCCCACTTGTCCATGTCCTCTTTGGTTATTCCGAGCTCTTTATTTGCTTCTACGAAGAGCTCTTCAGCTGTCAATCCCATCACGAAGCCTATCTCCATCTTGTAGTCTCGATACTCTTCGCTCAACAGCTTATCGTTCCTCTTGATGTATGGGTTCTCAGCGCCCATGGGGACACGAGTCATGTGCTCGTATCCACCTGCTATCACTACATCGCAGTAGCCGGCTGCTACTTCTAAGTAGCCATAAAACACCGTAGCTAAGGAGGAGGCACACTGCATGTCAACAAGTGACGTTGAAACTTCAGGTGGATATTTTGCAAGCATGACCGAAGACTTTCCACCATAAGCCCAGTTCTCATAGACTGGGAAAGCACAGCCTATGAGGATTCTATTAACATCTTTCTTACTGATGCCCGCACGCCTTGGAATTTCGTCGAGAACCATTGCCATCAGCTCGTCGCCCCTTATCTTGTAGAAGACGTCTCTCTCCGGCTCCCGTGGCCTACTTCGTGAAAAAGGAGTTCTCACAAACGCAGCAACATAAACTTCTCTCATACTGACACCAAGGTAAAGTTAAAGAAATTTAACTTAAAAAGACTTCTGGTTATGTGAAAGCTTAATTTTGATGTTAGAAAGAAATCACAACTATCATAACAATTATCGTAGGGCTGAGGATAGGTTCACGTCATCCTTGATGAGGGGGCGAGAGGTCTTAGGCTACTTGAGCATAAGGTCCGAGGGCATAAACGTCTTTAGTAAAATATATTTACCGCCATTTGATTCTCCTATTCCACAAAATTGCTGTGAAAGTGACAAGCATGTCTCAAGAGTTCAAGCATATAGTCAGGATTGCGGGTGTAGACATAAATGGAGGACTGAACATAGAGGAGGGGCTAGCTAGAATTAGAGGCTTAGGTCATACACTTGCTAGAGCAATAGTTAACATACTTGACCTGGACAGAGCTATGAGGATAGGATACTTGAGCGATGCCATGGTAAAGAGGATAGAGGACGTTATTGCGAACCCCTTAAAGTATGGTATTCCTCCTTGGGCTCTTAATAGGCAGAAGGATTACAGAACTGGAGAGTACAAGCTACTCCTAGGCTCTGATCTCGTGCTCACAGTCAGAGAGGATGTTGAGAAGCTTAAGAGAATTAAGTGCTGGCGTGGTATAAGACATGCCCTTGGACTTAAAGTCAGAGGACAGTGTACGAGAACTACAGGTAGAGTTGGCTTGACTGTTGGAGTTAAGAAGAAGCCTAAATAGCTGAAGGTGATAGCGTGGGAGATCCTAAGAAGCCAAGAAAGACGTGGAAGGGACCGCGCCACCCCTGGAAGAGGGATGCTCTTAGAAGAGAGATGGAGCTTCTCGGAGTTTATGGGCTTAGAAATAAGCGTGAACTTTGGAAGTCCATGACCATTCTTAGAAAGATAAGGCACCAGGCTAGGAGACTTCTAGCTCAGAAAGATGAAAAGCAAACTCAAGAGCTCTTAGCTAAACTATATAGGCTTGGCTTGCTACCAGCTAATGCAACGCTAGATGATGTCTTGTCTTTAAAGATTGAAGATATACTGGAGAGGAGACTTCAGACAATAGTTTTTAGGAAGGGTTTAGCTAAGAGCATGCACCACGCTCGCCAGTTAATAGTTCATGGGCATGTAGCCGTAGGAGGAATGAGAGTAAGAACACCTAACAGATTGCTTACGATAGATGAAGAAAAGCTTGTTCGCTTAGTAGAACAGCCAGTACCACTTGAGCATAGTGAGAGGTGATGTAAGGGCTTATGTCATCCTCTACACTAACCCCTACTCAAGTTACGTCGAAGACCCTTAACTGGGGGATAGCTTGGATATACGCCAGCTTCAATAACACGATAATCCTGATAACTGATGTAACAGGTTCTGAAACAATTGCTAGAGCCTCTGGCGGTATGGTTGTAAAAGCTGATAGGGAGAAGCCATCACCATACGCAGCTATGCTAGCAGCTACCAAGGCAGCTAAGATTGCCATGGAGAGGGGAATAAATGCCATCCACATTAGGGTTAGAGCTCCAGGTGGAAGTGGTCCAAAAATACCAGGTCCAGGAGCTCAAGCTGCTATAAGGGCCTTAGCTAGAGCTGGCTTGATCATTGGCAGCATAGAAGATGTCACGCCAATACCTCACGATCATATAAGGAAGCCGGGTGGCAGGCGCGGTAGAAGAGTGTAGGAGGCGTCAGCGTAATGGAGGTAGAGCTACTAGAGAGAAGGGATAATGAGCTGCGCTTCATAATCAGGAGGGTTAGCACAGCTTTTGTAAACTCTCTGAGGAGAGCAGCGATAGCCGAGGTCCCCACCATGGCTATAGAGGACGTGGTCATACTTACGAACTCAACGGTTCTATTCGATGAAATCATAGCTCATAGGCTGGGCTTAATACCCTTAACAACTCCTAAGGAGGGCTACGTAATGCCTAAGGATTGCGTGTGCCGAGGCTCTGGATGCTCTAAATGCCAAGTGAGGCTTTACCTAGATGTTAAAGCTGAGTACCCAATGGTGATTTACGCTGAAAGCTTGCTCTCCGATGACCCTAACGTGAGGCCTGTTTACGGCAAAATACCCATAGTCGAGCTCGAAGAGGGTCAATCACTAGTTCTTGAAGCTTACGCTCAACTGGGACTAGGTAAGGAACATGCTAAGTGGCAGCCTGTATCAGCATGCGCTTATAAGTACTATCCAAGAATAGATGTTAGAAGCGATCTATGTGATGGATGCGGGAAATGCGTTGAGGCGTGCGCTAAGTCTGTATTGAAGCTAAACGACAAAGTTAAGGTGGCTGACATATTAAAGTGCACTTTATGTGGTGACTGCGTGGAGACTTGTCCTAAGGGCGCTATAGAGGTCAATAAGGTTGATGATTCGTTCATATTCTACTTGGAAACCACAGGAACCATGACTCCCGAAGACGTGATTATTAAGGCCGCCGACGTCCTCATAGACAAGGCTAAGAGGTTTGTGAGGGCTTTGGAGGAAGCTGCATGAGGGAGGTAAGGGCTACTAACCCTTTAATTAAGAGGGTCATTGTAACGTTGAGGAGGGCTTATAGGCAACATCACGCCAGGATATGGAAAGACCTCATCGATAGGATCAATAAGCCGAGGAGAAGGAGAATAGTTGTGAATGTGAGTAGGATAAACAGGTACACGCAGGTCAACGACGTGATAGTCGTGCCCGGTAAGGTTCTAGGTGCTGGTGTGATAGATCACCCGGTGACTGTGGCTGCGTTATGGTTCTCGAAGACAGCTAAGGAGAAGATAGAGAAATCTGGTGGAAGAGCTTTAACTATTGATCAGTTGATAATGGAGAGACCTACTGGTAGCGGCGTCAAGATCGTAGGGTGATGAAGGTGAGTCAGCAAGTCGTCGTGGATGCTGAAGGTCAAATACTAGGAAGAATGGCTAGCCTAGTTGCTAAGATGCTTCTCACCGGTCAGAAAGTCGTTATCGTTAATGCAGAGAAAGCTGTGATCTCGGGCAATAAGCAGTCAATAATTGAGGAGTATAAAGAGAGTGTACTGTCAAAGAAGACTTGGAAGATGCCTGAGAAGGGCCCTAAGAAGTATAGGAGACCAGACATGATAGTTAAGAGGGTTATAAGAGGGATGCTTCCCTACAAGCAATGGAAGGGTAGGGTAGCTTATAAGAACTTGAGGGTTTACATGGGCGTACCTGAGGAATATACTAATCAGCCTAAGGTGAAGTTCCCTGAAGCCGATGTTTCACGACTTGCGGGAAGATACATAACTGTTGGCGAGTTGGCTAAGGAGGTCGGGTGGAAGTCATGAGCGTGGCTCAGAGAATTGTGCTAACAAGTGGTAAGAGGAAGACAGCTATAGCGAGAGCTGTGGTAAAGCCTGGGAAGGGTAGGGTTTTCATAAATGGAAAGCCTCTCGAAATCTTGGAGCCAGAAGCTGCTCGCTGGAAGATCATGGAGCCGCTATTGATCGTAGGGGGACTTAGGAACTTAGTTGACATAGATGTAAGCGTCGAAGGTGGAGGGTTCATGGGTCAAGCGGTTGCATCAAGAATAGCGATAGCTAGAGGGTTAGTTGAGTTCTTTAAAGAATACCCGGAGGTGAAGAAGATACTTCTAAGCTACGATAGGCACATGCTTGTTGGAGATCCTAGAGAAACTGAGCCTAAGAAGCCCAGGGGTAGATCAGCGAGAGCTAAGAGGCAGAAAAGCTATAGATAAGTGGAGTGGGGCTCATGGTTATAATACCTGTAAGATGCTTTACTTGTGGTAAGCCTATAGGTCACCTATACGAGGAGTTTAAGAGACGAATCGATATGGGAGAGGACCCCAAGGAGGTTCTTGATGACCTGAATGTTAGGAGGTATTGTTGTAGGCGAATGTTGATCAGCCACATAGACTTAATAGATGAACTACTCAAGTTCAAGAGGATATCAACTTGAGGTGGGAAAACCTATTGGCTGAAACCATCATTGAGGACGTTTATGCTAGAAAGATATTTGATAGTCGTGGGAATCCTACAATAGAAGTAGAGGTCGTAACGACTGACGGTTTTGGCAGAGCTTCAGCTCCAGCGGGTGCAAGTACAGGTATATACGAGGTGGTACCGTTTCCGAAGGGAGGAATTGATGAGGCTGTAAGACTTGTAAATGAGCTAATATGTGAGAAGCTCGTAGGCATGGATTCTGCTGATCAAAACGCTATAGACTGTCTACTTCATGAGATCGATGGAACTGACAACTTTTCGAGAATAGGGGGAGCTACAGCTCTTGCTATATCTGTAGCTGTAGCTAAGGCTGCAGCTTCATCACTTGGAGTACCTCTATTTCAACACATAGGAGGAGTATTTGCAGCTGAGATCCCATATCCGCTAGGAAACATCATAGGCGGAGGAAAGCATGCTGGAGAAAGAGCACCTAACATACAGGAGTTCCTCGTAATTCCAGTGGGTGCCAAGAGCTATTATGAGACATTGGAGGTGTGCTTTAGGGTTCATCGAGAAGCTGGGAAACTACTTAAAAAAGTTGATAAGTCATTTACTGGAGGTAGAGGGGATGAAGGTGCTTGGGTTGCTAACATCTCTGATGACGAGGCTCTTCAAGTCCTCAGTGAGACATGTCGTAGAGTGAGTGATGAAGTTGGATGTAAAATCGTGCTGGGCATAGACGTTGCTTCGTCAAGCTTGTGGGATCCTGAGAAGAAAGTCTACACTCTAAGGAGAGAGGGGAGAAGTAGGAGTCGGGAGGAGCAGGTAAACTACGTGATTGAAATAGTTGAGAGGTACGACTTGAGGTATGTGGAGGATCCTCTACATGAAGAGGACTTCGAGGGCTTCAGCTACTTAGTGGAGACTTTAGGTCGTAAGGCTCTCATATGTGGCGACGACTTGTTCGCAACTAACGCTACTAGAGTTGAGAAGGGGCTTAAGCTTAAAGCTGCTAACGCCATAATAATAAAGCCGAATCAAGTTGGGACGCTAACCGATGCCTACAAGACATTGAGGGTTGCAAGAACAGGTGGATTAGTGCCGGTGGTATCTCATAGGTCAGGAGAAACTGAGGATAGCTTCATAAGCCATCTCGCTGTAGGACTTAGATGCCCAGTAATCAAGACAGGAGTTCTCGGTGGAGAGAGGATAGTTAAGCACAATGAGCTCATTAGGATTGAAGAGATGTTAGAAAACGTTAAAAGCATGGCTGAGCTCCCCTCACAGTTGACGCGTTGAGGTGTGTAACGTGGCTGCTCAGCAAAAAGAGCTGTTGATAACGCGAGAAGATTACTTGAAAGCAGGGGTGCATTTAGGCACTCATATTAAGACGCTTGCTCTCAGGCCCTTCATATACAAGATTAGGCCTGATGGTCTATGCGTCATAGACCTAGCCAAGACCGATGAGAGGATTAGGATAGCAGCAAAAATGATAGCGAGGTACGATCCCCCCAAGGTCGTGGCGGTCTCGTCTAGGCAGTATGGATTTAAATGTATTGAGAAGTTCGCGAGCTTAACTGGTGCTGTTGCAATTACGGGACGCTTCGTTCCAGGGACGTTTACTAACCCTAAGCTCCCATTCTACATGGAGCCTGAGATACTCATAGCCACTGATACGAGGGCGGATGAGCAGGCAATAAACGAAGCAGCGAAGATAGGCATCCCAGTGATAGCGCTCTGCGATACTGATAATGATGCTGCTTTTGTGGACTTAATCATTCCGGTCAACAATAAGGGGAGAAAGTCGTTAGCACTCATCTACTGGCTCTTGACGCGGCAGGTATTGAGGGAGAGGGGAGCAATTCCACCTGATGGTGAGCTACCAGTACCAGTATCAGAGTTTGAACCTAAGCTACCAGCTGAAGAATACGTGTCTGAGGAAAGTTAAAGAGGATACCTTGGCTATCATCTTTAGGGGTTAGAGCTTGAGGAAGGTTAGGTACCCTGCTGTAGCTGGCTTGTTCTATGAGGGGGACAGCAAGACCCTTAAGGAGAGGATAGAGTGGTGCTTTAAGCATAAGCTTGGTCCAGGCTTACTTCCCTCAGTTAATGAGAAGGGTGAAAGGAGAATCATTGGCTTAGTGTGCCCTCATGCAGGCTACATGTACTCAGGACCTATAGCAGCACACTCCTACTACGAGCTTGCAAAGGATGGTGCCCCCGACGTCGTCGTAATACTGGGTCCAAATCATACTGGACTAGGGTCTGGAGTCTCCATCGTTGATAGTGGATATTGGAGAACGCCGCTGGGAAACGTTGAGGTTAACAGTGAGGTTGCTAAGGAGATATTGAAGAACAGTGGAGTAATATCAGTTGATGACCTAGCCCACGTGCAAGAACACTCAATAGAAGTTCAGCTGCCATTCCTACAATATGTATATGGAGATAGGTTCACATTCGTACCCGTATGCATGATGCTTCAAATGAAGGACGTATGCATTGAAGTTGGTAGTGCTATTGCAAAGGCTATTGAGAATGAGAACGCCGTCATCATAGCTTCAACAGACTTCACGCACTACGAACCTCACGACAAGGCTTCCAGCAAGGATAGTAAGGTCTTGAAAGCAATAGAGACCCTCGACCCAGACCTAATGCTTAAGCTTGTCGACTCAATACCAGTATCTATGTGCGGTCCAGGTCCTGTAGCCTCAATGCTATATGCTGTAAAGCAGTTAGGAGCTAAGAAAGCCACCATCCTGAAGTATGCTACCTCAGGTGACGTTACAGGCGATAAGTTCTCAGTCGTCGGCTACGGCTCTGTGAAGATCGAAAAGTGACTACAATGCTCAAGAGTATTTCAGTAGAAGTCCCGATATGCATTATTGGTCAGTCAATAGCTCAATACAACTACCCCGTGTTATGTTACCTCTCAGAAGATAACAAGCTTTCACTGTCATTCCATCAAGGTATTGGGAGGATAAAGATCTGGTGGTCTATTCCTATAACAGCTTACCTTGAAAATAAGCTCTCTAACATCTTGTCCCCTCACTTAAGAGGATTAGGCTTAGATTTGCACGTTGAAGGCAAGGTCCTACCTCCTATAGATTCATTAATAGCCATTCTTCACGTAGTGCTTAGAGAGGTTGGACGTGAGAGGGCTCTATCGCCCTCACATTTGAGGAAGTTAGCGATATCAGAAGAGAGGGCGAGAATAGTCCTTGAAGCCATGAGGGTCAAGGGGCTCATAGCTTATCGTAGAGGTGAAGGTTTAATGGAGTTGAGGAGGGATTTTCCTTGGAGGGCGTGTCTTTGTATAAAGACTTTCTATAGGTTTAGGTTAGCTGAGTTCAAGAGCTTTGAGGAGTCGTTTAACGTTGTCCTGCATGCTCTGGGTAGGCTAATAGTCGTAGCTGCACGCTCAATAATTGATGGAGATTTTGAGCTATTTCGTGAGACGCTTACAAGGTATAGTAGGCTAAGTTTAGCGGTATCGAATCTCCCACTTACAGTACTTCAGGTTTACGAGAAGCTTTCTCGTATTGAGGGTGTTGCGTGTAAGATTGATGAGGACTTTAGAGGGTTCATGCTGTTCAGCGAGAAAGAGGTTTCGCTGAATAAGTGCTTAAGTATGGCGAGTAGGATGGGTTTCCAAGTTCTGTCTTTGAGGGGCTGATTCCTCATGACCTTATCAATCGTGAAGTTTGGAGGAAGCGCCATAACTGTAAAGGATGAGCCCTTCACCGTGAGGAGGGGAGCCTTGAGGAGTATGTGCACTCAGGTTCTCAATCACGTTGAGGGGGGAGGTAAAGTCGTGGTGGTTCATGGTGGAGGGTCATTTGGACACCCTCTAGCTATGACGTACAAACTGGGTGAGGGGCTAATCGATAATGAAAGCTACGTGGGGGTATCGTTAACGAGGTTAGCTATGAGAATGTTGAACGAAATAGTAGTTAAGGAGTTCGTGAAGCTTGGAGGGAGACCTTTTACCATTGAGCCATCATCTTCCTTTATCTTGAAGGGGGGCGGTCTCAAGAGCTACTTCATTAGAAGTGTAGAGGTGGCATTAGAGAAGGGCTTTATACCCATTTTGCATGGAGATGTTGTCCTCGATGAAGATCAGCGTGGTATATCAATATTATCAGGTGACGCTATAGCCTCCACCTTGGCTATGACCCTTAAAGCTGATAAGCTCATCTACGTGTTGGATGTAGATGGAATATACCTTGAAGACCCGAAAAAGAGGCCTAGTGCTGAGCTAATAAGGTTCTTGAGCGAGACAATGCTGGAAAGGATAAAGAGTACATCTAACGTAGACGTTACGGGAGGGGTTGAGAAGAAGATAAGAGAGGCGTTCAAAGCTTTTCACGGAGGAGTAAAGGTTGTCTGCTTCATAAATTGGCGTAGAAACAATCTGTTTAAGGCTCTTGAGGGGTTAAGCTTTAAGGGCACGATGATAAGGGAGGATTGAGGATTGAGCGATATAAGTGATCGGAAGCTTGAACACGTAGAGATGTGCATAAAGGAAGACGTTGAGATGCACATCAACACAACAGGGTTTGAAGACGTGTGGCTAGTTCATCGATGTCTACCAGAAATCGATGTGAGCGACATAAGCCTCGACACCGAGTTTCTCGGCTTTAAGTTGAGAGCTCCATTAATGATTTCGGCTATGACTGGAGGGCACCCTAAAACTAAGGAGGTAAACAGCGCATTAGCGGAGGTCGTTGAGGAGCTAGGTATAGCGATGGCTGTAGGTAGCCAGAGAGCTGCATTAATTGATGAGAGCCTAGCAGATACGTTCGCTGTGGTGCGTAAGAAGGCTCCAACAGCTTACATAGTTGCCAACATAGGTGCAGCTCAGCTAATAGATCACTTCAACGTAAACAATGTGTACAAGATCATAGAAATGGTGGAGGCCAATGCCCTTAACATACACTTAAACCCAGCACACGAGCTCTCTCAGATGGGAGGAGACCTCAAGTTTAAGGGGGCTTTAGAAGCTATCAAGAGGATATCAGAAGCTATAGACATCCCCGTGATAGTTAAGGAGACTGGATGCGGGATTTCGCGTGAAGATGCTTTAAGGCTCGTCAAGGAGGCTCACGTGAAGGCAATAGATGTAGCTGGAGCTGGAGGCACTAGTTGGTGTAAAGTTGAGGCTCTTAGAGCAAAGAAACATGGAGATGACTTTAGAGCGAAAATAGCTGAAGCCTTTGCTGAGTGGGGTATACCGACGGCCATAAGCGTTATAGAGGTTAAAAGTGAAGTTGATGTACCGGTAATAGCATCTGGAGGCATTAGGAGTGGAATAGATTGCGCTAAAGCCATAGCTATAGGAGCTGACATGGTTGGAATAGCTCTACCAGCCTTGAGAGCAGTGAGTCAAGGCATAGATGCTCTGAGGAGCTACCTCAACGTTATCATAGAGCAATTAAGAGGAGCAATGTTCCTAACGGGTTCACGACACATACGCGACCTCAAAAGAGCAGAGGTAGTGATAATTGGTCGAGTTAGGGAGTGGCTTCAAATGAGAGGAGTGAACGTCAATGAGTACTTAGAGAGGAGGAGGAAGATGTGACTCTCCTAGATGACGTTATCCAGCTGATAAGGAAGCATGCACTGATAAATGCTTATGAGCATTGTGGAAGAGCAGTTCAGGGACCTGTCCTCGGCAAGGTCATCGCTGAAAGGCCTGACCTGAGAAGTCAAGTTAAGAGTCTAGTTAATCTTGTTGCGCAGATAGTTGATGAAGTCAACAGGATGAGCATTGAGGAGATTAAGAGAGAGGTTGAGGAGAAGTACCTTGAGACTCTCATAAGGAAGAGAGAGGTTGAGGAGAAGGTCCTACCCCCCCTACCAAACGTTGAGAGCTACGACATGGTAGTGACCAGGTTCGCTCCCAATCCTGATGCTCCTCTACACCTAGGTAGCCTAAGACCTTTAATATTGTCTTACGAGTACGCTAAGATGTACAAAGGAAAGTTCATTTTAAGGTTCGACGATACGGACCCGAAGACTAAGAGACCGATGCCCGAAGCGTATGAGTGGATAGTAGAGGACATGAAGTGGCTGGGGATAAGGCCTGATGAAATAGTTTATCAATCTGATAGACTGGAGCTCTACTACGATGTCTGCAAGGATCTTCTAAGGCTTGGAGGAGCATACGTATGTACATGCAGCCAAGAGGAGTTTAAGCTGCTTAGAGATGAAGGTAGGCCATGCCCTTGTAGGAATCTAAGCCCTGAAGAGCATCTTGAAAGGTTTGAGGGAATGCTATCCTCCAAGTATGGAGAGAAGGAGGCTGTAGTTAGAATAAAAACGGACCTTAGCCACCCAGATATGTCGATAAGGGAGTGGGTGGCCTTCAGGATCATAGACGTTGAGGTGCACCCTCATCCAAGAGTCGGAGACAAGTACTTCGTGTGGCCTACGTACAATTTCGCTTGTGCCGTTGACGATCATGTTCTTAAGGTGAGTCACATCTTGAGAGCCAAAGAGCACATAACCAATACCATCAAGCAGAGGTACGTCTTCGACCACATGAAGTGGAAGTTCCCTGAGACCATTCACTTTGGTCGCTTAAAGCTCGCAAACATCATACTAAGCAAGTCTCAGATAAGTAAAGGAATTGCAAGGAGAGAGTTCTTGTGGTGGGATGACCCCCGCCTAGGTACGGTCATGGCTATCAGGAGGAGAGGCATATTACCAGAGACGCTTAAGGAAATAATTCTTCACGTGGGGGTAAAGAGCTCTGAAGCATCTTTAAGTTGGGAGAACATATACTCGGTAAATCGTAAGTACTTGGACTCGAGGTCTAATAGGTACTTCTGCGTTTTGGATCCAATAGAGATGGTTATTAAGGGGATCGAGAGAGGTTATGTAGCAAAACCTCTCCTCCATCCAGACTTCCCTGAGAGAGGCTATAGAGAGATTAGGGTTGAGACAAAAGGGGGAGAGGTCAAGGTTTACCTCTCTAAGAGGGATCTTGAGCTCCTCAAGCGAAAGCCCCTCATTAGGTTAATGTCGCTCTTCAATGTTCAAATAGAAAGCATTGAGGAGGAGATGATAGTCGGACTATACAAAGGGGAGAGCATTGAAGATGCCTTGGTACATAAAGCTCCGATTATTCAGTGGGTTCCTATCGATGAGAAAGTTGATGTTGAGATAGTTATGCCAGATGCAAGCATAGCTAGTGGATTTGCGGAGAGGAGCCTTGAGTCGTTGGACGTTGGCTCTATAGTTCAGCTTGTACGAGTAGGATTTGCAAGGTTAGACTGTAAGAGAGAGGGAAAGCTGAAATTCTACTTTACACACGATTAGTATAAGCTGATTAAAGTTTATAATGCAGTCTCCAGCAATTAAGAGGTACTTAACCCATGAATCGATGACGTAGAAAGGAGGTGAGGGATTAATGCCTAAGCCAAGCTATGTTAGATTTGAAGTACCACCAGATCTGGCTGAGAAGGCTTATGAAGCCTTAAAGATCGCTAGAGAAACTGGTAAGATAAAGAAGGGAACGAATGAGGCCACTAAAGCTGTTGAGAGAGGACTTGCGAAGCTAGTGTTGATAGCTGAGGACGTTGATCCTCCAGAGGTTGTAATGCACTTACCGCTGCTATGCGAGGAGAGAAAGATACCCTACATCTACGTGCCAAGTAAAGAGAAGCTTGGACAAGCTGCTGGAATCGAGGTTAAGGCGGCGTCAGCTGCAATAATCGAGGTTGGTCAAGCGAAGGAGGTCGTTGATGAGATAATAGCTAAAGTCAACGAGATAAAGGCCAAGGCTGGTTTGCCCACTGCACCTGCACCTACTCCTACGGTGGCAGAAGAAAAACCAGCTAAGAAAGAGGTTAAGAGAGAAAAGAAGAAGTGAAGTGCGCTCACTTATCTTGGAGTAAGCTTCCTTGCTTCTCTTTCCGTTTCTCGAAGCATTAATATATCGCCGACTCTTACAGGGCCCTTAACGTTCCTCGTTAATATCCTCCCTTTGTCCGGCCCCTCAAGTATCCTACACCTAACTTGAATTACTTCTCCGGTGACCCCGGTCCTACCAATTATTTGAACTACCTCTGCTGGCGTGGCATCAGTTGTGGAGCTCACGAATTTACACCTAGTACTCTCTGCCTCTCAGAGCCAATTGATAAACTTCTCTACTCATCCTCACCTATCCGACCTCCATTTTATGGTAAGGGTTATAAGATAGACTTGAAGATTCAGTAAAGGCGGTGCTTGAAATGTTTAGAGCTGTTTCATGCACGTTCTGTGGAAAGAACATTGTTCCCGGAACTGGGCTAATGTACGTTAAGAACGATGGAACCATATTGTACTTTTGCTCAAGTAAGTGTAAGAAGAATATGATTAAACTGAGGAGGGATCCTGCTAAGCTTAAGTGGTGCAAGAAGACCAGAAAGGTGTACAAATGATGGGCATCGAGAGGACCTTGATAATAGTCAAGCCTGGAGCCGTCGTGAGGGGGCTCGTGGGGGAAGTTCTATCAAGGCTTGAGAGGAAGGGGTTAAAGATAGTAGGCTTGAAGATGATGAAGATGACTAGGGAGAAAGCGGAAGAGCTTTACTCGGTTCATAAGGGCAAGCACTTCTACGAAGAACTCATCAACTACATAACCTCCGCTCCGGTAGTCATTGGGGTGGTTGAGGGAGATGATGCTATTCATGTGGTTAGAAGGATGATAGGTCCAACGAACCCCAAGGAGGCGCCACCTGGAACCATTAGAGGAGATTATGGATTATCAATAACCCAGAACATAATTCATGCATCTGACAGCAAGGAAAGTGCTGATAGGGAGATCAAGATTTTCTTTGATGAGGAGGAGCTGTGCAGCTACTCGAGAGCTGATGAGCTTTGGCTTTAAAGGCATTAGAGGTCTTCTAATCGACAAGTTAAAGAGCGTACTCTTCGGTTTTCATCACGCTAAACTATTTGAGAGGAGGTGTCATGTTGTGAGTAGCGTAGAGAGTAAGAGGATTAGGTCGCCAATACTTTGCGTACTGGGGCATGTTGACGTTGGGAAGACGCTTCTCCTAGACAAGATTAGAGGTACTGCAACGATGTTTAGGGAAGTTGGGGCCATGATGCAGCGCTCTTCAGGGGGCGCTGCATGGTAGACCCAACACATTGGAGCTTCTTTCCTGCCTTGGTCTGCTCTTGAGAAGATATGTGGTCCATTACTTAAGAGTATAAGTGTTGAGATTAAGATACCTGGCTTCTTGGTCATTGATACTCCAGGTCATGAGGTCTTCGTTAACTTGAGGAGGAGAGGAGGCTCGATAGCTGACATGGCTATTCTGGTTATAGACATCCTTGAAGGGTTTGAGGAGATAACTTATGAGTGTTTGGAGATCCTGAAGGCTAGGAAGACCCCATTTGTGGTTGCTGCAAACAAGATAGATAAGATACCTGGATGGGTTGAGAACGAGTTTAAGCCTTTCATTGAGACAATAAAGCTGCAGCCTCCTCACGTTCAAAAGAGGCTTGATGAGCTCGTCTACAACATAGTTGCTAAGTTTGAAGAGTTGGGATTCCAAGCTGATAGATATGATAGGATAAGGGACTTCACGAGGACTGTAGCTATAATACCTACCAGCGCTAAGACTGGAGAGGGCATACCAGATCTTTTACTTGTCTTAGCTGGCTTATCTCAAAGATACATGTTAAAGAGGCTCTACGTTGAGGAATCAACGGCTAAGGGGGTAGTGCTTGAGTGCAGGGAGCTACCAGGCTTGGGTACGGTAGCTGACGTGATAATCTACGATGGCATATTAAGAAAGGATGACACGATAGTGCTTGGCGGGCTCAAGGATCCCATAGTTACTAAGATCAGAAGCTTACTAATGCCTAAGCCAATGGATGAGATGAGGGATCCTGAGGATAAGTTCAAGAGCATTGATGAAGTTACGGCAGCTGCTGGTGTGAGGATTGTAGCTCATGGGCTTGATGAAGCCGTAGCTGGAAGCCCCCTATTTTCAGCGAGAAGTCAAGCTGAGATAGAGATGGCCATAAAGCAGGTATTTGAGGAGATGGCGAAGATCAGGATAACAACAGACATCACTGGAGTTGTAGTCAAAGCTGACACACTAGGTTCTCTTGAAGCGCTGGTGCTAAAACTGCAGGAGCATGGCGTTCCGGTAAGGCTTGCTGATGTAGGTAAGATATCTAAGAGGGATGTGGTGGAAGCCTCCATAACGAGGGAGAAGAACCCGCACTATGGTGTGATTTTGGCGTTCAATGTAGGCATAAACCCTGATGCCGAACAGGAAGTAGAAAGTAGGGGTATACCGGTCTTCAGGAGCAACGTCATCTACAGGCTGATAGATGAGTACTTAGAATGGACCAAGAAGAGGATGGAGGAGGAACGTAGACAGACTCTATCCTCCCTAATACTGCCAGGTAAAGCGCAGATACTAAAGGGCTACGTCTTCAGGAGGAGCGACCCAGCAATAGTTGGAGTCGAAATATTGACTGGAAGGTTGAGACCAGGATATCCATTAATGAACTCTAAAGGTAGGAGACTCGGTGTGATAATGCAGATACAGGAGCAGAAGAAGAGTTTAAGTGAGGCTGTAGCTAGACAAGCTGTTGCAATATCGATTAAGGGTGACGTGATAATAGGTAGGCAAGTCGATGAAGGAGATTACATCTACGTTGACGTACCCCCGGAGCACGTAAGGATATTGAAGGAGAAGTTCTTGGATCAATTATCGAAGGAAGAGCTTGAGCTCCTCGATGAAATAGTTAAAATGAGAAAAGCTGCTGGTAGATACTAGTCGTGCTCGACGACCTCAAAGTTTTTAGCTAAGTCGTAGAGTGTGTTCATGCTAAGGGGTGAAAGTAACGCCCGAGTTTAAAGTGGTTGTATCTGATCCATCAACTGGAAAAGCTCAGCAAGTAACTGTTAGCGGACCACAAGCAAATGCATTGATAGGTCTCAGGATAGGAGACGAGGTGGACGGTGCATTGATTGGAGTGCCCGGAGTAAGGCTTGTAATTAAAGGAGGAAGTGATAGAAGCGGAGCTCCTATGAGAGCTGATCTTCCAGGTCCTGTAAAGCGAAGATTACTGCTAAGTCAGGGTCCAGGATTTAGGCCAACGAGAAAGGGTTTGAGGAAGAGGAAGCTTGTCAGAGGAAACACGGTATCTGAGGACATAGTTCAGATTAACATGGTTATAAAGCGTGAGGAGGTTAAGCATGGCTGAAGAGTGGATGAAGAGACAAGCTGAACTTAACATCGGTACAACGGGTCACGTAGATCACGGGAAGACGACCTTGACTTGGGCTCTATCTGGAGTATGGGCTTCGAGACACTCTGAGGAGCTAAGGAGAGGGATAACTATTAAGCTGGGTTATGCAGATACAATCGTGTTGAAGTGCCCTAAGTGCCCACCTCCACAATGCTACACAACTTATGCCCTATCAGGAAGTACATGTAAGCATTGTGGATCTAAACTAGAGTTTGTTAGGAAGTACTCATTCGTAGACTGCCCTGGACACGAGATTGCACGCCCATAGCGGGCGTGCAACGTGATATGCTAATGGCTACAATGCTTGCAGGAGCAACGATGTTCGATGGCGCCATACTGGTAATAGATGCTACGGTTCCATGCCCTCAACCTCAAACGCGAGAGCACTTAAAGGCTCTTGAGATAATGGACGTGAAGAACGTAGTAGTAGTGCAGAACAAGATTGAGGTTGTCCCGAAGGAGAAGGTTATAGAGAACTATCGTCAAATAAGGGAGTTTCTAAAGGACACGATGTTGCACGATGCACCGATAATCCCAATATCTGCGCTTCACAAAGCAAACCTCGACGTCCTAATAGAGACCATTGAGGAGAAGATTCCAACACCAAAGAGGGATCCATCGAAACCTCTTAGAGCACTGATAGCTAGGTCCTTCGATGTAAATAGGCCTGGAACCCCTCCACAAGAGCTTAAGGGTGGTGTTTTGGGTGGATCTATAATTCAAGGAGTGGCCAAAGTTGGTGAGGAGATCGAGATAAGGCCTGGAATTAGAGTGGAGAAGGGTGGAGGAAGAGTCGAGTACGAGCCTCTATTCACTGAAATAGTTAGTTTAAAGGCTGGCGATGTCGAGGTGGAGGAAGCTAGACCAGGAGGCTTAGTAGGTTTTGGCACTCTCCTAGATCCATCACTCACAAAGGCTGATTCTCTCGCAGGTAACATTATAGGCAAGCCGGGCACCCTACCACCAACGTTATCAGATCTTGAGTTGGAGACCTTCCTTTTCGAGAGAGCAGTAGGCACAGTAGATATGGTGAAGGTTGAAAACATAAGGCCTAATGAGGTCTTAATGATAAATGTTGGTACCACAACAACTCTTGGAGTCGTGGTTAAGGCGTCTAAGGACGTAGTTTCCATCAGGCTACGAAGACCAGTATGCGCTGAGCCGAAAACTAGAGTGGCTATAAGTCGGCAGATAGCTGGTAGGTTTAGGTTAATAGGTTATGGGATAATAAGGTAGTAATGCTGGAGGGACTACGTATTAGTTAAGGTGCTCTTCGACACAAACCTATTGATGGCTGCATTTGAAAGACCTGTAGATGTCATTAGAAGAGTCGAGGAGCTACTTGAAGCTAAGATTGAACCCATAATCTTGAAGGCGCAGCTTCAGGAGCTTGAGAAGATAGCCTTATCTGAGAAGAGGTGGAAGGCTTCTAGGATGGCTCGTGCAGTCTTGGATTACGTTAGGTTCAAGTTTAAGGTCATTGAGGGTTGTGGAGAGAGCGTTGACGACGCCATAGTTGAAGCTGCTAAGCGAGAAGGCTGCATCGTAGCTACTAATGACAGAGAGCTGCGAAGAAGGCTTCGAAGCATTGGTTTGGGCGTGATATACATGAAGGGTGATGGAAGGTTTGAACTGGAAGGTTACCAGCCTTAGCGTGAACGCAAAAAGTTTAATACAAAAGGATTGATGTCTCTAAACCACACAATGCTCTGTGAATGATTGCATGGTGAAGAGCTCATGTACTACTTAGCTACCATCTCTGATGAAGTTAGGATCCCGCCCAACCGATTTAATGAAAAGCTTGAGGATGTTGCTTTTGATAGCTTGAGGAGCATGTATGAGGGAGTGGTGATAAAGGGGCTTGGATTGATAGTTGCAATATTAGGGGTTAAGGTTTCCCCTGTAGGTAAGATTGTGCCGGGCGATGGAGCAACATATCATAAGGCTAAGTTCGAAGCTCTCGTCTACGCCCCCATCGAGGGGGAGGTAGTTGAAGGAGAGGTAGTTGAGGTAGTTGATTTTGGAGCTTTTGTTAGGATAGGACCGATTGATGGGCTGGTGCACATATCTCAGGTGGCCGACGACTACATATCCTTTGACAAGAAGAAGGGCGAGCTTCTGTGTAAACAGGCTAGGAGGAAGCTGTCGAGAGGCGATAGCGTAAGGGCAAGGATTGTAACTGTTAGCATGAGTGGTATGAGGTTGAATGAAATTAAGGTTGGGTTGACAATGAGGCAACCGTTCTTAGGAAAGATAGATTGGATCATCGAGGACTTAAAGAAGGAGAAGGCTCCAACCAAGGTGAAGGAGAAGTGAGTAAGAGGACTACTGCTAGATTTAAATGCTGCTTAAGGTGCAAAGCTCTCCTTACAAGCCAAGCCAACATATGTCCTAACTGCAAGTCAAGCGACTTCACCTTCGATTGGAACGGGCTCGTAGTAGTCTTCGATCCTGAGACCTCCGTAATAGCTAAGGTCCTAAACATAACGAAGCCCGGCAGGTACGCCATCAAGTGTAGGTGAAGAGCTTGAAGATAAGGGCGTTTAAGATAGATGAGGACCTAAGGAGGGAGTTAGGCAAGCCTTGGGGGCTCGTGGTAACCAATAATGAGGTGGAGTCTGGAAGGCTTGAGGAGATATTGAATCAAATGAGCCCCCACATGATAATAACCGTAGGGGATGTGACCACCCACACCTTTCTTGAGAGGGGTATAAGACCTAGAGTGGCGATAGTAGACATGAAGACCTTGAGAGGCCCCTATCAAGCTGATTTTGCTGAGAAGATGAAGATGGTTTGTGAAGTGGTTAATCCACCGGGTCACATAGTCTCCACCATGGTGGAGCACGTGAAGGAAGCTATCGATGAGGGAGGGTTCATACTAGTTAAGGGAGAGGAGGATCTCCTCGTCATCCCATCAATAATCGCATCGCCGGAGGGAGCCGTGATAGCTTATGGTCAGCCGGGTGTAGGGGTTGTGTTAATAAAGGTGGATAAAGATAAGAGGGAGAAGGCTAGGGAGTTGCTAAGATCCATGAGGGAGGTAGAGCTTGATGTTGATGCAGTACCAGGTTAAGGTCTTGAGGGACGTGGAGAACAAGGTTCTAAATAGGAGGGAGCTCATCCTCCGCATACATCACGCTAATACGAGAACCCCGACGAGAGCTGAAGTGAGGGAGCTTGCCTCCTCAATGTTCAGTGCTCCACAGAACTTAATAGTAGTGAGGAGCTTAAAGACCATCACCGGCACCAACGTTACTGAGGCCCACGTCCACATATACCGTGACGAGAAGACGTTAGAGGAAGTTGAGCCAAAGCACGTAAAGATTAGGAACTTCGGAAAGAGGGAGGAGGAAAAGGAGGAAGGGAAGAGGGCTGAGAAGAAAGGAAGAAAATGAGTGAGGGCTATTGGCGCGTAGGGTCGTAGTGTTAGGTATAGAGTCGACTGCCCACACATTTGGGTGTGGAATTGTAGACTCAAGCGGCAACATCTTGGCAAACGTCAACAACACGTACATTCCAGCTAAAGGTGGGATACATCCTAGAGAGAGCGCTCAGCACCACTCAGACGTAGCTCCAAGAGTAATAAGGACGGCCTTGAGCGAAGCGAAGCTTAGCATGGACCAGGTGGATGCCATAGCAGTCTCCCTAGGGCCTGGACTTGGACCTTGCCTTAGAGTTGGTGCTACAATATGTAGGGCCTTGGCCGTCGCCTACGATAAGCCTCTCATTCCAGTAAACCATGCTGTAGCTCACATAGAGATAGCTAAGTTGACAACTGGCTTCAAGGATCCACTCATAGTCTTCGTATCCGGCGGAAACACGATAATAGCAGCCTACTCTGATGGTAGGTATAGGGTGTTCGGGGAAACGCTCGACATAGCTTTAGGCAATCTCCTCGACGCCTTCGCTAGAGAAGCTCATCTCCCACACCCCGGTGGACCGAGAGTAGAGGAGCTAGCAAAGAAGGGTGAGAGGCTGCTTAAGCTCCCCTACATAGTTAAGGGGCAGGACGTCTCTTATTCGGGGCTTTTAACAGCTGCGGTTAAGCTTCTGAGTGAGGGCCATAGAATTGAGGACTTATGCTACAGCTTGCAGGAGTACGCGTTCTCAATGCTGGCTGAAGTAGCTGAGAGAGCACTTGCCTACACGGAGAAGAAGGAGCTGGTCTTAACTGGAGGTGTGGCTGCCAACAGCGAGCTTCAGAGGAAGTTGATGATGGTCGCAGAAGAGCACAACGCGAAGTTCGGAGTCGTACCTAAAGCTCTTTCTGGAGATAACGGTGCAATGATAGCTTGGACAGGAGTTCTCGCGTATGTTCATGGGGTTACGATCGACGTGGAGAAAAGCTACGTGAAGCCTCGGTGGAGGCTCGATGAGGTCGATATACCTTGGATTTGAGGGGAAGATTATAAAGAAGGGGGCTGAAGCAGAGCTCTACTTAATAGACTTCTTAGGAATACCAGCGATATTGAAGAAGAGGATTCCCAAGCCTTATAGAGCTAAGGAGCTTGATGCTCACATAAGGAGGATGAGGACTTCACACGAAGTCACAATGATGTTTCACGCTAGAGTTTGCGGTGTCCCAGTTCCAGCCATCTACGATGTTGACCCCGACGAGGGCGTCATAATAATGGAGTACATACCTGGACCGACGCTCAAGGAGATGACGTTGAAGGATTACGAGGTCTCATCGATCTTTAAGTTGGTTGGCTTCTACGTAGGTAAGATGCACCTCAACAACATAGTTCACGGAGACTTAACAACTGCAAACATAATTGTCCCAGAACCTGAGAAGCCATTCTTCGTGGACTTCGGCTTAGCAGAAAGGACTGGAGAGCTTGAAGCCATAGGGACTGACGTGCACTTGATGCTGAGAGCTCTTGAAAGCACTCACTACAGCAAGGTGAAGGAGCTCTTCAATGCCTTCTTAAGAGGCTATAGAGAGATCATGGGCGGTAAAGTAGAGAACGTCTTAAAGAAGGTACAAGAGATAAGGAGGAGAGGAAGGTACGTTGAGGAGAGGAGAGCTAAGATTCATTGACGTTCACTGCCACCTACACGATGATGCCTTCGATCACGATAGAGACGAGGTTGTTAAGAGAGCTCTGAAGAGCGGTGTTGAGGCCATCGTAACCTCATCTCTAAGCCTAATGGACCTTAAGAAGGCTCTAGAAGTAGCTAGGGAACATGGGAGCGTTAAGGTAGCTGCTGGCTTCGATCCTCTAAACCTATCAATCGAGGAAGCTGAAGAGCTAGCGCACGCAGTGAAGAGGATTAGCAGTGAGATAGTAGCTGTAGGAGAAGTTGGCTTAGACTACTTCTCCGTGAGGGGCAAGGATCGAGAAAAGCAGATCGAGGTTTTCAGGTTCTGGATAAACATCGCTTCAGAGCTGAAGTTACCATTGATTGTGCACTCAAGAAGCGCTGGAAAGTACGCAATCGAGATCCTAATTAGAGAGGGCTACGACAGGGTTTTAATGCACGCTTTTGATGGTAGCAGTGGTTGGGCTTTAAAGGGGGCTTCGAAGGGCTTCTTGTTCTCAATACCTCCATCGATCGTTAGATCTCAGCAGAAAATCAAGCTGGTGAGGGCAGTCCCAATAGATTACTTAGCTGTTGAAAGCGATGCTCCAGTACTCGGTCCAGAAGCTGCAGTGAGAAACGAGCCTTCAAATGTTGTAGTCGCTGCCGCCAAGATAGCTGAGATTAAGAAGATTGATTTAGCTGAAGCGTGTGAGATATTGTACTCGAACTCTAAGAGCTTCTTTAAGTTCTAGCTTAGAAGATTATCTTGTCCTCCTCCTTTATTGTGCGGAGGACGACCATGGTCTGAGTTGACGTAATACCCTCTATCTCTCCAATCTTGTCTATTATTTTAGCTAGACTATCTCTATCACTAGCCCTGATCTTTAAGACTGCGTAGTACTCGCCCGTCACGTCGTAGACCTCGTAGACGTCTTCCATTGAGGCCACCTTCTTTAAAGCCTCCTTGTATTTTACTGGGTCAGCTCTCACTAGAACTATGGCTGTGAGGCCCTTCCCAACCTTCACAGGATCAACGATAGCTCTAAAGCTCTTAATGACCCCTAGCTTCTTAAGCTTCTGAACTCGAAGGTGGACTGTTGCTTCACTCACACCAACACTAGAAGCTATCTTAGAGAATGGAGTCCTTGCATTCTCTTGAAGCATCCTGAGGATTTTCAAATCTATTTCATCGATCCTCTCCATAGATCCTCAGACCCCAAATCGACTTACTCTAAAGAACTTATTGAAGAATATCAGTTATAAGGTTTAAACAAGGCCTCCTTGAAACCTTAATAGCTTACACCCCTAAATAATTTTGATGGTGTACAGGAAAGCCTTTGACCTTCCACTGCACGAAGGTAGAGCTCCTAGATGGCTCTACGAGAGAATGGTTAAGCTAGCAGACTGCATTTTAGCCATAATAGTTGATGAGCATGGACCACTAGGTCTACTGGGTAGGATAGCTGATCCACTGTGGTTTCAAGCGTTAGCGTGCGTTTTAGGATACGATTGGGATAGTAGCGGTACTACCACGGTTACTTGCGCAGCAATCAAGGAAGCCCTGCAAAAGAGAGACTTGGGGGTGAGGGCTTGTGGAGGGAAGGGGAGGGCTTCGAGGTCAACACCTCAAGAGATAGTAAGCATCTGCAAGCTCTACGGTATGGAGGAGAGAGCTCAGGACTTGGTTAAGGTTAGTAGGCTTGTGGCTAAAGTAGATACATCAGCTATACAGGCTGGCTACCAGCTGTACCACCACACGTTCTTCATAGCTGAGGACGGCTCGTGGGCAGTAGTGCAGCAAGGCATGAGGCCTGAGGAGAAGCATGCTAGAAGGTTTCACTGGCTGTCAACGGAGCTAAGAAGCTTCTGCGAGGAGCCTCATAAGGGGATAGTTGGAGACATTGTTCACAGCCACGTCCTAAATTTAGTAGATAAGGAGAGTAGAGAGGCTAGAGCGATATGCGTTGAGTTAGCAGGAGAAGGACCTCAGAAAGTTAGCAGGTTAATCAAGGCGGCTACGGCAAGAGCTAGAGGGCCTCTGGATCAATGGTTGCAGAGGCACGACGTCGTGGACGTTGAGGTCTACAAGCTCCCTAGATTCGTTAACTGGTCCGCGCTTGAGAGGGCTCTTCAAGTGAAGCCAACGAGCTTCGAGGGGCTTCTGTTAATTGAGGGGATGGGTCCTCTAACCGTAAGGAGCCTAGCTCTCATAGCTGACCTCATATTCGGAGCGAAGCTAAGCTGGAGGGATCCAGTCAAGTACTCCTTCGCCTTTGGCGGTAAGGATGGAGTACCACACCCCGTAGACTTGAAGAGGATGGATGAAGCAATAAGCTTCCTAGAAGGAGCAGTCGATAAAGCAAACATCGATTGGAAAGAGAAGAGAGAAGCACTAAGAAGGCTAACAGGCTTAGTGATGAGAATCCATAACTCAAGCTAAGATGGCTCACCGTAATATTGATGGTGAGCATAGCGCTGAGGAAGCGAGAATTCAATTAGAACTTTTGTGATTAAAGTAGCTCAAGCCTATTTGACAAGCATTAAAAGCACGTCAACCTCTCTGACCTCTACAACCTCATATCCTGAGTAAGTAGGTATTTCAGTGTTTAAGTTTAGGTGCTTAAACTTAAATACCAGTTTCTGTACATCTTTAATCAGGATTCGGCATGAAGAAGGTTAAGACCAGCATCTTTGTTAGTGAGGATCTCTGGAGAGAGTTTAAGAAGCACGTTGCGTCCAGAGATCGAGAGCTTAGTGAAGCATTAGAGGAGCTCATAAGGGAGGAGCTCATGGTCGATTTGGAGAGTGCAGTACAAGAGCTTGCTGGCAGATTGGAGGTAGAAGTGGACTTCAAGCCGATTAAGGCTGTAGCTTCCATTAGCATGCTCGTTAGAGAGATGAGGGATGAGAGGGAAGGTAGTATACTTAGATAGCAGCGTAGTAGTCAAGAGGTACGTTGAAGAGAGCGGCAGCGACCAAGTACGGAGCCTGTACGTAAGCGCATACAATGGTTTAGTTAAGATAGCATTCAGCTTGTGGAACGTTGGTGAAGTGCTTGGGGTCCTAGATAGATCTAGAGCGAAGGGTCTGATCTCGATTGAGGACTACCAAATCACGAAGACTCGATTCTTAAGCGAAACGTGGAGACTAACCAAATTGGGATGCCTACTCATCGTGCCAATAAGGCTCTCCACGCTTAAAGCATCGTGGAGGATCGTGGAGAAGCACCACGTGTATCAAGCTGATGCGCTGCAGATAGCGTCGGCCAAGGCAGTAAACGCAAGCGAGTTCTTAGTCGCCGATAGGAAGCTGCATCAAATTGCGCTGGAAGAAGGTCTCAACTCCAAGTATATTGAGTAAACTCGCCTAAGGAGCTCTCATCCATATCCATTAGTACTTAGGGTCGCTAAAGCCCCTAATCCACTGATCTCAAGCTTACAAGTCAACACCGATAAGTAGCTAGGATGGCTCTTGCTTTCGTGGACAGTGAGCGTAGCATTATGAGACGAGAGTTCGATTATAGCTCTTCAGCTCTAGCACCAGCTTTAGCTACAAGCTCCTTAAGCAGCTCGCAGGCCTCCAAGACGTTCTTCTCGGCCTCCTCCTTCGTTGAAGCTTTAGAGGAGAGCTCGACCTCAATGTAGACCTCACCGTTCCTCTTAGGCCTAGACTTCACGTAGACGGACCTACAAGCCCTCATAACCTCGTCTATTATTGGGGCTAGAGAAGACTCCTCAATCATCTCCACCTTTACGAGCTTGAACGAGTAGGCAGCCCTCGACATCCTCGATATCATGGGCTCAACGTGCATCTCAAACATCCCCCTCATCTCTGAGGGGACTCCTGGTAAAGCGACAATTATGGTGCCATCAGCTTCAATTAAGCAGCCAGGAGCAGTCCCAACAGGATTGTAGAGGGGTCTTCCTCCTCTAGGAAGCTTAGCCATCTTAAGCCTAGGAGGAGTCACGTCACCCGAGTACTTCTCCCTAACCATCTGCAAAGCTTCTTCATTTAGCTCTAGAGGGACTCCAAGTGCCACGGATATGCTTTCAAGGGTCCTATCATCGAATGTGGGACCTAGACCACCAGTTGTAATTATGAGCTTAGGCCTCCTACTCAAAGTCTCCTTTATTGCTGCGCTACACTCATCAACGTCGTCGCTCACAGCCGTAATCCTCTTAACAACACCACCAAGCCTAGTAACCCTATCAGCGATCCAAGAAGCATTCGTGTTGACGACCTTACCAGTTAAAAGCTCGTTACCGATGGTGACGACCTCAACCGTAAGATCCCCCATACGACCACCAACTTGAAAAGTAGAGTTGAGAAACAATTTTCGGCGATGCTTAGCTCCATTATAAGTCTTCCGCACTACCCTAATTTTTGATTTACTACTCTCGTAGCTACTTCACGTGACGAGGAGCTTATCAACGTTTAAGTTGAGGACCATCTCAGCAATATCACCTGAGTACTCTCCAATCCTCCTCATGTCCTCCAAGATCATTTTTATAGTTGAAGAAAACGTTTCTCCACCCCCTCTCGGTTATAGCCTTTATGGTTTCCTCCTCAATCAAAGCCATTTTTCTTGCCTCCGATACCACTTCCTCTGCTAGATCGTAGTTTCTCTCGAAGAGAGAAAGCAAATAGCTTGATCATTCAATTCTTTGAGACTTCTCGTCGATTTGCACGATTAATGCATTTGATCTCCTACTTCTTGAAAGAGCTTTGGGGCTTTCAGCATGCAGCTGCTGCGAGGACTTGAATTCTCCCTCAAAGTGGGATCTTCTCTCCTGGTCTAGGTGGTGTTAACGTGTAGGCTTCATCAACCCTTACTACGCCCACCTTTCCGAAGAGCTTCCTCAACTCCCCTTCGTAGATCCCTTTAACTTGGTATGCTATGGCATCAGTCGTGAGGACAGCTGCTGCCACACTGTCCCCCACACTTAGCCTACTTGCTTCTGTTGAGCGAGTGCCAAAGATCAGCTTGGTGCCCTTACTAGAGACCCTCATGGATAGCGCTGGCAGTATTATTGGATAGCCGTTGTAGACCTTCGCTAGGACCTTTATCGCGTTGATCCTATTAAACTTCTCAGCAATTATTGGTGGCAGCCGCTTCCCATCCTCTTGCGTTGATGCGAATCTAGCTATTAACGTGTCAAGCAACACATTGAGCTTGGACCTCGATTCATCGACTTGCCACACGTCTTCAACCCTTATGATGCCTGCGGCTCTTGGCCCCATGTAGGCGTTGTACCTGAACATTGGTATTTGAGCTATGAAGTCGTAGTACTCTCCAGTCCTCTCAAATCCTTCAAAAACCCCTTTAACAACGTAATTCTCAAGCTTCTCAGTTATAACGCAAGCACACACCACGCACCCTTTGATTAGGCTCCTCCTAGTTTTAAGCATCATAAACTCGCCGAAGACAAGTGTCTCCTCGTCGTAAGCTCTCATGGATAGCACTGGCACAACGTTTGGCTTCCAGTCTTCGCTAACCGTTGCAAGGAACTTGCCGGCAACCTCTAGGTTGAAGGCTGCGATGGCTTCACGAGGTAGGGTCACTATCTCACATCCCTCTCAACCATTCCACTCCACATGACGTTACCAAAGCCCTCCTCCCTAGCTACTCTAACAAGGTTCTCCATTTCCTCCCTTTTCATGAGCCTCGCTTTCTCCAGCAGAAACTTCATTCCAAGCCTTTTGTACTTAGAAATACAGAGGTTGTTGAAGGCCAGTAACTCGAAGCGCTCCACGGTCGGCAGGTTGTCGATTATGAAGCGAGTTATGGCTCTCACGTTCTCTTCACTATCCGTTATTCCAGGTATTATCGGGGTCCTAATCCACATGCGAACTCCGCGCTTCGCTAGATTAACCGCGTTCTCCCATATCAGGGTGGGATCGACACCTGTGAACTCTATGTGCTTAGCCACATCCATGAGCTTCAAGTCGTAGAGCACTAAATCGATCCAGCCAAGTATCTTCTCGAATTCCCGCCAAGGCGCAAAGCCGCTTGTGTCTAAGGCCACGTGAACGCCATGATCCTTAAGCACTGGCAGAACCTCCGCGAGGAAGCTTGATTGCAGCATTGGCTCTCCTCCCGAGAACGTAACTCCTCCTCTTGACGTCTTGTAGAAGACCATGTCGCGTAGCACTTCGTCCACGAGGCTCTTAACGTCGTACTCCGTACCTATTATTTCAAGAGCCCCAGTAGGGCAAGCCTTTACGCATGCTCCACAAGCTGTACACCTACTTCTATCTATGTGGAGGCCATCCTCATCTAATCTGAGGGCGCCGACCTTACACGCTTTAATGCATGCTCTCACTCCTATGCACCTCACATCGTACCACACGAGCTCCGGCCTAGGGTTGAGGCCCTCAGGATTCTGACACCAGATGCAGCGGAGAGGGCAGCCCTTCATGAAGACGGTCGTCCTTATGCCAGGACCGTCCTCGGTCGAGAACCTCTGAATGCTGAAGACTATCCCCCTCTTCAATTCAAGTCCTCCTATAGACCATGGCACGTCCTAGCTATGATCTCTTCTTGCTGCTCTCTCCCCAGAGTTACGAAGTAAGCATTGTACCCAGTCACGCGGACGAGGAGGTTCCTATACTCTTCAGGCTTCCTCTGAGCCTCCCTCAGTACCTCGGGGCTCAGCATGTTTACCTGAAGGTTCGTCACACCTAGATCGCAACAGGCAAGTAGGAGGGCAGCCAACTTCTCCAAGTGCTCCTCATCTCTGACAGATGAAGGGTTTAACGTGATGACCAACGATGCCCCATTGGGGGCAGTTTCAAGCCCAAGCTTTCCGACAGATCGTATGACAGCTGTAGGCCCCTTCCTATCCATTCCCTGGACAGGTTGAACACCATTCGACAAGAACTTGCCCCTAGGCCTCCCATCAGGAGTTGCTGCTGTCTTAGGTGCGAAGTCTATGAAGTAGTTCCAGGACAAGTAGCCTCCCCTAAACCTCCTCCCAGTTGCGGGGGAAACATGCTTGAAGACCTCTTGAGTCCAGAACCTGGATACCTTCCTAGCTATTTCGTCGACGTAGTCGTCGTCATTCCCAAACTTTGGTGCCTTGAAGAGCAATCTCCTCTGAAGCTCATCGAAGCCCTCAAAGTTCCTCTTTATAGCCTCCACGAGTTCCTCCATGGAGACCTCCCTCTCCTCAAAGACTAGCTTCTTCACTGCAGCTAAGCTGTCAGCAACAGTTGCTAGGCCAACGCCCTCAACAGTGATGAAGTTGTATATTGCTCCACCCTGCCTCACATCGATTCCCTTCTCAGCACAGCCATCCACCAATGCTGATAGGTATGGGACCGGCTCCCATCGCGCTCTTATCGCATCAGCCTCCGATGCAAGGCTTAAGGTTACCTCTATGCACTTTTTGAGGTGCGCGAAGTATGCTTCCTCAAACTCTTCGTAGCTCTTAAACTTCCTCGGGTCCTTAGTCTTAACGCCTATCATCTTACCGGTTTTTAAGTCGCGCCCCCTGCCGAAGACTAGCTCCAAGGACTTAGCGAGGTTTATGTTCACATCCACGGTTCCAGACCTATCCTTCCCCTGAAGCGTATTTTCAAGGCAGCCGACGCACGCGTAATCCCAAACCTCATCCTCCGGTATCCCCTCCCACATCAAGCCCCTCATCGAAGGCTCATCGAAGTTTATTAAGAACGGTGAGCCCTGCGTCCGCGCAAGAACCTCGCACATCTTCAGAAGGAAGCTCCTCGATATGTTCTTGTGGACCCTAACGTTGAGCTTAGGCTCCAGCATGTTCATCTCGTAGGCAACTTCAAGAATCAACCAAGTAAGCTCGTTTACTGCGTCGCTTCCATCCTTATTCATTCCCCCTATGGTTATTAATTGACCGAAGCCAGAGTTTATCCCTTGATTCCCTATCTTCCCCATGTAGTCGTAAGCATAATCGTGCTTTATCCAGAAGCAGCAGAGAAGCTCCTTCGCGAACTCCCTTGTAAGCCTACCTTCATCTACATCCTTCTTGTAGTATGCGTACAAGTACTGGTCCAGTCTCCCATACGATAATCCAGGTCCTGGATAGCTTTCAGCAGCCATGACGAGCATGTGGGCAAACCATAACGATTGAAGGGCCTCCCAAAAGGTCTCAGCAGGCTCCCAAGGAACCTTTCTACAAATCCTAGCTATCTCAAGTAGCTCGGCCCTCCTCACCTCATCCTCCTCGCTTGCTGCCAGCCTCTCAGCCTCCTCAGCGTACCTCTCCGCGAACCTCTTAACGGCTTCAACAGCTATTACCATGGCCCTCACGTAGTCCCTCTTCGCCTCATCGGTATGCCTCTCCATCCATTGAAGGAGCTCATCTCTTATACCTCTAAAGCCCCTCTCAACGACCTTCCTGTAGTTGGGTATTATGTGCCCCGGAATAGCTCCACAGTTCATAACCCCCAAGTCTGATAGCTCAACCACCCTTCTAAACCATCGCTCCTCAGCCCTCCTCCACTCCTCAGCCTCCTCCTTCGTAAAGCACTTCGACAAGGCAGTATTAAAGTGGAAGCCCACTATCAGCTCTCCATCAAGTATCCTCACTGGAAGATGCTCCTCTATCACCCTCCTGAAGAAAATAGCTCTCCTAACAGGCAAACTCTCCTTCCAAAAGCCCTCAGGAAGATCGACCTTCATGGCTAGCACCTTAAGCGAGTCCCTGATGGCCGGCAGGAAAGGAAACATCTCAGGAACTACTCCCCAATCGTGGTACGAGAAGACCTCATCCCAAGGAGCACCAGTCGTGTAAGCTATCACCTCGTTGGTAGGACGATTCTCAAACGAGAAGTACTGATCCCTAAGCTTCTTGACCCTCTCAGTTAAACCTCCAGGAGACCATATCCTCGCCCTCAAGTTCCTACTCTCCTTCGCAAACTTACGAAGAAACGAGATTTAATACTTCCTATTTCCCACTTCCCCCTCAGAGACATGACGAGATGCTACGACTACCATAGTGACGCTCAGTCAACCGATTAAAGCAAGCTCCCAGCCATTAATTGCGAAGGCTCCAATCATCAAGGTCCAAGCTGCAAGAGCCTCAATATACGCTTAAACAAAGCTTCAACTCAGACGGCACGATAAGGCTAATAGCCTAACATTCCCACCCTATGCAGACTTCATGGTCGTAGCAATAGGAGCTTAAAACCACGCTCACCAACACCTATAGAGGCGCTAGTCGACCCATAAGGAAGGAGTACCGTCTAAGTAAAGGATGCTAGTGGCCTCTAGAGACAGCAGCTCTATAGAGGCATGAAGTCCTCAGGCTTCGGAATGGTCTTCGGAAGCCCCTTCCTCTCCCTAATCTTCAATATCAAGTCGGTGAGCATGGACTCCGGGACAGGCTGCCAACCCTTAAACTCAGTAGCCCAGAAAGCACGTCCAGCAGTAGCACTCCTAACCTCATTAGCTAAATCGAACGTCTCAGCTACGGGGATCTCTCCCTTCAACACCATTAAGAGCTCCTGGCTCTCCAAGCTCACAATCTTACCGCGCCTAGTCATCAAGACCCTGGTCAAGCCGGAGATGTAGTCAGACGGGCACTTAGCCTCAATCTTCAAGACAGGCTCCAGTAGAGTAGGCTTAGCTGATAGGAAGGCTGCGAAGGTAGCATCCCTCAAAGCAGGCATTAGCTGAGCGGGTCCTCGATGAGCTGGGTCCTCGTGGATCAAAGCATCTACGAGCTTAACCTTAACTCCACGGCAGGGCTCGTGGCACAGCGGCCCCTCCGCTAGAGACCACCTAAAGCCCGATATCAAGGTGTCCTTAACGTCACGAAGATACTGAACACCCTTGGTGGCGTCGACGAATATGTTGAAGAAGTCGTCGATAGCCCATATGCCCCTAGCCTCATCAGCATCCCAGCCAGCCTCCTCCCTAAGGATCTTAGCCCTCTCACGCCAATCCTGGTCATCGTATACCCTACCAGCCTCCAGAAGCCTCAAAGTCTCCTCGTTCAAGGGCTCAACGACAACGTAAACCCTGTTATGCTTGTTAGGAGACTTACCCTCAAACGGGCCAACGCTCCTCCTAATGCTCTCACGGTAAACGACTATTGGAGGAGAAGTTATGACCTCAATACCGGTCCTCTGCTTCAAATCCCATAGAGCAATCTCGAGGTGAAGCTGACCCATACCAGCAATAAGGTACTCGCCAGTCTCCTGGTTGATCTTGACGTGGAGGGTCGGGTCCTCAATAGCCATCCTCCTAAGGGTCTCGACAAGCTTAGGCAGATCACTGCTCTTCTTAGGCTCAATAGCTATGGTCACGACGGGCTCGCTAATGTAGCGAAGCCTCTCGAAGGGAACCATGCTCCCCTTCAAGGAGGGATCTATAACGGTCTCACCAGCCCTAGCATGCTCCAAGCCGAGCATCGCAGCTATGTTGCCAGCAGTAATCCTCTCACAGACCTCGCGGTAGGGGCCCATGTAGAGGCCAACCTGAGTAATCCTCTCAGCAGTCCTAGCCATCATCAAGTAGACCTCGCGGCCCTCCTCGACAGTGCCGCTGAAGACGCGGCCAGTAGCAACCAAGCCAGCGTGGGGATCAGCAACCACCTTGTTAACACAGACGACCAGCGGGCCATCATCATCGCAGTTAATCATGGCCTTACCGATGGGGCTATCCAAGTCACCCTTCCAGATCTTCGGGATGCGGTACCTCTGTGCCTCAACGGGGTTGGGTATGTGCTCGACAACCATGTCCAGGATGGCAGCGTAGAGGGGGAAGTCGTCGGCCAACTTATCGTAGTAGCCCCTCTCATAGGCGTCAACGATGTAGCTGAACCTAACACCCTTCTGCTGAGCAATCGGAATAGTCAAACCCCACTTGTGGAGAGCAGAGCCAAAAGCAACCTGACCCTTAGCTGGATCAACCTTCCACTTAGCCTTAAACTCAGGCTCAGCGTAGAGCTCAATCAAGCCGTTAAAGTCCTTGATTATGTTAACGAACCTCTGCTGAACCTCACCAGCATTAAGCTTAAGCTCCTTAATTAAGCGATCAACCTTGTTGATGTAGAGGAGGGGCCTAACACGCTCCTCCATAGCCTGCCTAACAACAGTCTCAGTCTGGGTCATAACTCCCTCAACAGCATCAACAACAACTATAGCACCATCCATAACCCTAAGACTACGAGTAACATGACCAGTAAAGTCGACGTGACCAGGAGTATCAACCAAGTTAATGACGTAAGGCTTACCCTCCCACTCGTGATAGAGAGAGACATTAGCAGCCTTAACGGTCATCTGACGAAGCTGCTCAATCTCAACGTAGTCCAGGGCCAAAGCCTTGCCGGCGACCTTGGGCGAGATCATGCCGGCGGCCATGAGCAAGCTGTCGCTTAGAGTGGTCTTGCCATGATCCACGTGCGCCAAAGTCCCTATATTTCTAATCCGTTCTCGATCCCTCATGAGCTTCAGTACTTCCTCGGTTTGCTTGAACTTCACCACGACTCTTGCACCTCAACATGTGTCTTCACTCTAGAAGATAGGGGCTAAAAAACTTTTACAGT
>Ga0209394_1000026_pt1 | contig 139490 bp, 123 predicted proteins | sample JNZ201metaG_FD_184122 | JGI IMG/M metagenome (GOLD analysis project Ga0209394, IMG submission 184122) | Hot spring microbial communities from Jinze hot spring, China to study Microbial Dark Matter (Phase II) - JNZ 20120812A (SPAdes) (version 3) ...
TCTATTGCTGATGGCCATATGTTTACCCCGTTTATTATGAACATATCGTCTGTTCTTCCTTGTATTCTATCTATTTTTTTGTGTGTTCTTCCGCATTCACATGTTTTTATATCGATTATTCTTGTTATATCTCTTGTTCTATACCTTATTAATGGTACAGCATCTTTTGTTAATGTTGTTACAACAAGTTCTCCTTTTTCTTCAGGTTCAAGAAGTTCTCCTGTTTTCGGATCAACAACTTCAACAAAATAATGATCCTCCCAAACATGAAGACCCTCATGGTATTCACAGTCAATAGCTGTTCCAGGTCCGTAGAGCTCGGCCATACCGTATATATCGAATGTTTCCATATCCCATATCTTCTCTATTTTCTTCCTTAACGCATTGCTCCACATCTCTGCACCGAATACACCTTTTCTAACTTTTGTGTCTTTAGCAGGGTCTATACCTAGCTCGAAAGCTACTTCAGCAAGCCTAAGAGCGTAGTTAGCTATTCCTGCTAACATAGTTGTTCCTAGCTTCATCATTACGTATACCTGTCTCTTTGAGAACCCTGGGCCTGTTGGCACTATGCATGCCCCTATTTTTCTAGCTCCGTAGAAGAAACCGAAACCTCCTGTGAATAAGCTGAAGCTGGGGGTTATTTGAATAATGTCGTTCTTTGTTAAACCTGCTGCTGCAAGGGATCTTGCCATTACTTCTCCCCAGTTTTCTATATCTTTAGCGGTATAGTACATGAATATAGATTCACCTGTAGTACCTGACGTTCCATGTACCTCCACTATATTGCTGTAATCTACTACTAGGTATCCGAAGGGATGATTTTCACGTAGATCATCTTTTGTTGTAAATGGTAATTTCTTAACATCCTCAAGGCTCTTAATATCCTCGGGTTTTAAGCCAACCTCTTTCATCTTCCTGTGGTAATAAGAGGTATTGTTGTACACTCTATATATTTGTTCTCTTAATCGTTTAACTTGAATTTCTTCTAAGTCTTTGCGGCTAGCAGATTCTAAACTAGGGTTCCAGATCCAGCTGTAGGACACTACACCCACCTTTTGGAGAACAGTTATTTTGTTTATCTACTGTTTTAATATTTTTTCTAGAATATAATGCTTTGTAGACCGATTTACAGGTATTGAGTTGGGTTAAATCCATTGGAGCATCGGATACACCTCAAATCCCGTTTTAATTACATCTAGAATTTAAATTTAACTTTACATATTTGTGTATATCGGGAACTATAGAAGAAGCTTCTTCTACCTTACTGATGATACAATCTCTTGAATATCTAGTAGGAAAATAAGCGTATTGGGTTTGAAAAAATAATTTAACGAGTTAAGTAAGCTGCTTACTGCTACCTATTTTTCTTAGCTATACTCAATATAGTGAATACTAATATAGATAATAGTGTTGCAGGTATTGTTGGGTAAACCCATGTCGTTCTATATAAGTAGAGGTACCAGGTTATACCTACTACTGCACCTACAATCATAGAAGCTATAGCTCCTTCCCTAGACGCTCTCCTCCAACGCAGACCTATTGTTATTGGTCCTACGAAGCAAGCAAATATTGTTCCAAAAGCTGCTCCAACGATTTCTACTATCAGCTTATTCTCTATTATCGCTAGAAGTACTGGTATCAACGCAAATACAACAGACATAAGTTTCGCTATAACCACTAAAGTACTCTCATTCTTATTTTTAGTAAACGGCTGTATAAAGTCTCTAACGATGGTATTCGATAAAGTTAAGACTGTTAAAGCTATAGTTGACATTGATGCTGCTACCGGTGCAGCTAATATCAGACCTCTTAAAGCTGGTCCAACTATGATGGAAACAGTCTTCGGTATAACCCAGTCTGTATCCTTCAAAAGCTGTGCTACCTCTTGGGGTAGAAGCTTATTGTCTATTATTAGATGGCAGAAGACTCCTAGGGAGAACATAAACATTGCGTATAAAGCTACTAGTATAGGACCTATCAACCTCCCTCTCTCTATAGCTTTAGAGTCTTTAGCTGCGTAGAACTGTATCAATAAGTTAGGTAACGCTACTTGAGCCATACCTATAGAGAAAGTTATGCTCATTATAAGTAGCGGTACAGCGTTTTTCTCCATAGCCGGGGGAGGACCCATACCGTCTATTCTTAACCAAAGCTCACCGGGATATTTACCCAATATTGTTGTATTTGAAAGCATTTTAAGCCCATTTATAGGTCCCCCGATGTAGCTCATGATGTAGTAGAAGGTTAGTATAGCAGCTGTAAGCATCATAGATCCGAGGAATAGATTATTGACCGTAGCGGCTTTCATCCCCCCAGTAACTAAGTATATCATTACAGGTATAGCGAGGATTAGTAACGCTGTTAGCATATCTACCTTAAGCTGAGACGATAATATTATAGCTCCTCCTTTGTAAACACTAGATAAGTATAAGGTGAACAACGCCACTATAATTGTTGAAGCTATTAACCTAGCTGTGAAACTACCGTACCTATGCTCTATAAGCTCTGGAATGCTCATTACCTTCGACTTCGATATGTAGTTGAATAGCTTACCTGCAACAATTAGCCATAGAGCTACAACTCCTATAACATGCCAGGCTGTTAACCAAGCTCCGAAACCTAAGTTGTAGAGGTAAGTAGCACCACCTCCTCCGAGGAACGATGCAGCACTAAAGTATGTAGCCATTATGGAAAACGATAAGAGCCACGGACCTAAGCTCTTATTAGCGAACATGTAGCCTGTTATGGTTTTACTTGCTCTATGCCCTATGAAGCCTATAGCTATGGTTGTTGCTAGTACAGCGAATATAATTACCGTATCAACATTGATAATACTATCTGGAGTAATTTGTTGCACCACAATAATCATCAACCTCTTTTCCTTGAATTAATGTAAACGCTTACCACTATTCCTAGAATTAACGCTGCTAGCGATAATATGTACCCCAAGCTTATTACAGGATCTAGCTCCACAATATAGGACACCTTTTGATTCTAGTTTAAGTAATAGCATCCTCTTATAAATTTTTCTGTTACATAAATATAGCATAATACTACGATATAAACCCGGAGATCGAAGAACTTACCTAACATAAATTATTGCTTGTCCGCGAAACATTTCTCTAGTTGATGTGAGAAAGCTTTCCACCCTAATTATTTTAGATATACACAATTTTTGTAATTGATCTTCTATAGTTTTGCTTCAACGGATTTTGTCTATGGACTCAAAGCTTCTTAGGGAAGGTACGATCCTGGTACCGGTCATACAAGGTTTTTATTTATAGGTTAATTTCCTCATCGTGAATACGCTAGGAGGTTCTTTTATCTAGGTAAGGTATTTTCTTCAACGGTATTTATATGATTTTTAAGGATTTGTACAACGTTAGGGAGATCGAATTCCTCAGGTTTTAGCTAGAGAAGAGGTTTCTCCTTAGTAGATATTTTTGATGGGCCTTGTGCTAGGCTAGAGGCAAGAGGCAAGGGTATGGGTAGGGTGCGGGACCAGAGAGGTTGAGGAAGCTATTCAGAGGATTAGAAGTGAGATACAAATTAGAAAGCCGGTCTACGTAATTGTAGTTCTATGCAAGGTATACAAACTGGTAATAAAATACCCTAAAAAGCAATAGCATCATACACCTACTCGCTACCTAAAAACAAAAAATAAGTGTATTAAAGAAGTTGTAAAGCTCTTCGTGATATTAAAGGATTGAGATACCTTTACTGCATAAGCAAGTAAATTACCTAGACTATGCAAAAGCCTATAGCTAAACACCTAAAAACAACAATTAAATTAAATTAAAATAAACTCAAACAAAACATGTCCCTACAAATAACTATATAGTATAAGTATAGCATCGATCATCACCTAAAAACCTTAAATATAATGTTAATAGCATTGTTTCTACAGCTAGCCACAGCTATAGAGTAGCCCCTTGGATCAAAGAATCTTTTTACCCAACTACCTAATACTATAGCTCTATATTTTCGATCTATAGATGGAATATGGCTATGGCCTAGAATAACCCAAGATTCGCTATCTAAACCGAAAATCCTTCGCATAATTATACCGGTAATACCTTTGCCTAATACCTTTCTACTAATCTTATCCAATAAATATGATACAATGCCATTCCTAGAAATATAATCTCCATGCGTAACATAAACATTTTCACTACATCCTTCAAACACTATTTTAAGCATATGGGATGAATAGATGAATTCTACATTCCTACTACCCAACTTAAATCCAAGTATATCTCTATTCAAATCTACCAAGGCTATATCGTGGAAGGAATTCGATGGTATGTACAGCACAATGATATCTCTAAGGTTAAGTGCTTCTACAACTAAAGAAGCTATTCTCTCTAAATACTTTGAACTTAGGTAAAACTTCCTATCAATTAAATCACCTACGATAACTAGAACGCTAACGTTTAACCTATTTAGCATCTCTCCAATAACTTTAATCAACCTAGTATTACAACCATAAGCACCTAAATGAATATCAGATACAAACGCAACTTTATAGCTATTCCTGACAACGTATTCTGCTGCGGTTAAACGCCAATACTTAGCTATCCAAGGAAAATTAAAGAGTATGAAAATAAGTAGAAATACTACAAATAACATTAACGCCAAGCAGGCTACCATCTCACTACCTCCCAACTATTCAGATCATAATGCAAGAGATTTACTATAAGATAATAAATTTACATCATCACATACGATCGAAACAAAACTTCATAAGCAACGCTATTAGGGATATACATTGACAACAAAAGTGCTACAACCTCTTAAATTATACCATATCGAAGTACTATCTTCAGCAAGTAACATAACCGCATATTAAGAGAATACTGAGTTGGTATCAGTTTAATTAAAGTTAGAATCCACTATTAGTACAATTAGCTTAAACTAAACTGCAAATAAAGTGTTTCACTATATGTATCAACTATTTAGGTTGTATTACCGATTTTCAACTATAGGTGGTGAATGTATGGGGAATCTAATTAATAGCATTAAAATTGGTTTAAAGCATATACCTTTATTCCTAGCATTATCAATTTTCTATCTATACGGATTCCTATGGACTGTTAAGCCTAGGAGGATTAAAGATATGAAGGATTTGCTTAAGGTTTTCTACTACGATTTCCTGAAGCTTGATGAGGAAGACGTAGAGGTTGTGAAAATAGGGGATGCCGAGCTTATAACTATATCGAGAAACCCATGCCCAATACTGAAACTAACACAAAAACTTAACATGGATACTAAATACACATGCAAACTCGTATCAGAGACTGTCTGCAAATACGTACTCAAAAGAATAAACCCTGACTTAGTGTTTGAGAGAAACTATAACCATATAAGACCGTACAAAGACGGATGTCTAGAGAGAATATACATAAAACAAAAAGTAGCATCAATACATTAAAACAATAACTTGAGAACCCCGCATAAGATTTAGAAGCTCTAGCTACAACTTAAAGTGAACGTTAAAACATAACCTCAATTGGTTTATCTACAGTTCCTCAATAAAGAATACATGTTTTCCTCTCTTGAATTAGGTACAAAGCTTATTAACTCTATACTCTATAAATAGTTATCCGAATTAATAGATTCCCTTATCCCTATTTCTATACATTAAGCTTTATAAGGTGGTTAATAAACTAATTCAGCTCTAATTTTAATCTAGTAAAACTTATAAGCATGCACCGCTTCTAGTTATCCGTACTTAGAGGCGGTAGCTTTAGATGCGCTATATATTTGTGGACAGAGTTCGAGAGTTACAGATTATAGAGAGAGCGATAGCTGGTGGTGGACTTAAGCTTGTGGTTGTTTACGGTAGGAGGAGGATTGGCAAAACCCATCTTCTTAGGTATTTCTGTAGTAGTCGAAGGTGTTTCTACTTTGTCGCTATAGAGGCATCTAAACATGTTCTTTATAGGGAGCTTGCTAAATTCCTCTCAATATGGCTTAACAGACCTGTTGGTGTTTTCGATAACCTCGACGATTTCCTTGGGTTTCTGATTAAGGAGGTTGGAGAAAGTATAGTTGTAGTTCTTGATGAGTTCCAGTACATAGCTGACTCAGACCCTGAATCTGTTTCGAGGTTGCAACGCTTTTGCGATCTTAACAAAAATCTGGATATGGTTATAATGTTGTGTGGTTCTTCTATATCATTTTTCGAGAAGAAGTTGCTTGGCTATAGCTCTCCTCTCTTCGGCAGAAGAACTGTATCCCTAAAGATTAAGCCTATGAGCTTAGTAGATGCATGGGGTTTCTATCCAAGCTATAGCGCATTAGATGCTATCTCTACCTACAGCGTTTTTGGTGGTACACCAGCATACCTAGTTTTAGTTGATGAATCTAAAGATATTTTCAGAAATATAGCTGAGAAAATTCTGTGGAGAGGTTCGTATTTATTCGATGAAGCTTTGAACTTCTTTAGGCAAGAAGTTAGAGAGCCTTCAACATATATAGCGATACTATCCGCTATAGCTAATGGATATACAAAACCTGGCGAAATTGCAAGTATAGCTGGTGTTACATCGAAATCTATATCTAGGTACATAGATGTTTTAGAGTATTTAGATATAGTTGAGAGGGTGAAGCCAATCGGTAGAAGAGGTGGAGAAACACGCATAGAAGTAGTAGATCCGTACTTCAGCTTCTGGTTTAAATACGTTAAACCAAATATAACGAGGTTAGAGCTAGGCTACGTAAACGAAGTCCTTGAGGATATAAAGAACACTTTCAACATCTACATATCCAACACTATCGAAACCTTGTTTAGAAGAGAGCTCGTATATCTATTTCTTAGAGAATTAGGTGTTGAGATAAGCGAGGTAGGGAGATGGTGGCATAAAAACAATGAAATTGATGTAGTAGCTAGAGGAAGAGACTTAGCCGTATTCATAGAGATTAAGTGGAGCGATATTAATTATAGAGAATCGCTACGTATAGCTAAAGATCTTGAGGCAAAAGCTAGCTTAAGCGGTTTACAGAAACCAAGAAATCTATACATAACCATTGCTAGGGAGGTAGAAAGGTGTAAACCAATATGTAAAGAGAACCACTACATAGCCATAGATATGCTAAATATGTTGAACAAAATAAAATCAGAAAAATTAAATACACAGAAGGAGAACCACGTAAAACCATAACATAGATTAAACCCTATAGAAGAGCATAAAGCACCCACTCTATTAACGCAGATATATATTTCTCTATATGGACACAAAAATCGTAATAAGAATACTTTAACCAAATCTGAGCATTTTACTTATACATCGTGTTCATATGTAGCTTTGAACGATATGTTATAACCCCAACAACATCACTATCCCCATAGAAACAACGTCTGCACATAGCTAAAGCTTGTTATAACATTTAATTCAAGTTCAGGTATAGTTCTATCATAGTAATCAAAATATTACATAATTTAGCTATTTCTTTCTTATTATCCACCTGACATCTATGTCGATATGTTTTCCGTAGGACACCTTATGTTGAGGGAACGGAACAGCTGGTTTAAGTTGAAGTTGATACAGCTATAACTGTGGATTAAGCCGAACATTCTAGCTAATGAGAAGGAACTATAGATAGTCTGAAGATATTATAAGCAATTAATATATTAAGATGTTGAATTGTGAATTAGTTGTGTGTACAAAAACAAATATACGATTTAGCTTAAGAATACTTGTAGAAGCAGTATCAAAATTACTCAATAAAGCTTCGACTCCGTTTATAGGATTGATAGCTGCTGCGATTGGTATAGCGAATCAATATAAGGTGAAGTTTCTTTTACAGCGGATATAGAGTTTGTCCATGATTTCAAAGGTTCGAATTACCCTCTATGATAATTACTTCGTAAGTTCACATCTCTACGAAATTAATTGGAACACGCTATAGGGTTTCTATGCTTTTAGATATATATAGGGTTTTTAATAAAAATCTTCCTTAAAATTAACTAAGTATAACCCTCAACTAAATTTTTTACGTATATTATGTTACATTATTTCTTCAAGTTAATAGCAGAATTCATAACAACATCTACATGATATAGAAGCTTTTTGTAGAACTATATACCGTGGCTTTAATGAACTTTTCGATCGCTACGGATAAAATATGTGGGGTCTTCCTACCTGAGCTATATTCTATCCTTGACATTATAAAAACATTTACTATTTTCGTCTTAGTTCCTAAACGTGAGCTTTATTATGGAGTATTGCGTAGAAGGCTTGGTTGTTATTCTACTGTTTTCAATAAATCTAAGTAGTATGAAAATTCCTGGTTCTCCATGGCTATAACAGAGTTGTTCAATTAATTAAATAAAACTATATTTACGTGATTTCAATAAAAAATACCTGGTTTATGACTATGTATACAGCGATACAAGATGTCAAAAGCTATGATTATTTAAAAATTTTAGAGCTAGGGAGTTTGAATAATATGATAGGTTTCTGTTAGGTGCAAGTATTTGAGTAGAGGAGCCGAAGTACTTAAGATTTTAATGATGAGCATCGATTATGTTTCCGCAGAAAAACTTGAACAAATTTTAGGTGTTTCAAGAATAACAATTGACAAAGCTGTAAATGAGCTGGTAACGAAAGGTTTCGTAATTGATATGAATTCCAAGTTAGGTTATAGACTTGTAGATTTAGATGATCTATCTAAAATTAATAAGTATGTAGAATACCTTGATACAGAGATTAAGTTCAGCGTGAATTATATTGAGGTTTGCGATTCAACTCAGGATATAGCTTTTAAACTTGCAGAAGAAGGTGCCCCCGAAGGAACTGTTGTTTTAGCTGAAGAGCTTAAGCGTGGAAGAGGTAGGTTAGGTAGGCAGTGGGTAGCCTCTAGAGGGGGTCTATGGCTATCTTTAATTCTTAGGCCTAGAGAGCTTGCGTATATAAATCTACTTAGTTTAGCAATAGCTGTAGCTGTTATAGATGCTATAAAAACAGTTTTAGGGGTAGATGCTAAGGTTAAATGGCCAAACGATGTTATATTAAACGAGAAGAAGGTTGCTGGTATACTTATAGAAGGTAGTACTGAAGCAAATACTTTAAAGTATGCAGTTGTGGGAATAGGCGTAAACGTAAATAACGTTCTTCCCCAGGAGCTAATAAGTATAGCTACAACGCTAAAGAATTCCATAGGCTTTGAAATCCCAAGAATACCACTACTCCTAAACATATTCAAAAACATAGACGATGTATACATCCTACTAAAACAAAACCAATCAAATGAGGTTATAAAAAGATGGAGAAAACACTCATCAACAATAAATAGGTATGTAAAAATTGTAACACCTAATGAGGAAATCAAAGGGTTAGCTGAAGACGTAGAAAGCGATGGAGCTTTAAGAATTAGAACAATAGAGGACAAAATAGTTAAGGTTTATGTAGGAGATGTTATACACCTAAGGGAACAAAACCCAACATCTTTAGCGAATCTCAATATCTCTAATATATATTAGTTACTGGTTAACCCTAACTAAAATTCCTTAGATGTTCGCTATGTAGCCAGATTAGCTTTGAATTCGATAGCTCTAACTTGGATCAAACTCTTCTTGTTAGAGTAGTAGTTTAAACAACGATGAATAATACTAAAAAGGATTTTGTGAAACACCGTAAGCTTCTATTATAAACAATTAAGCATCGATTTAGGTATATTGGTGAATAAAAGATCCCTTGTCTATTTTGCTAAACCATACTTATAGGCTATAAATATTCTAAGGTATTAAGTTGCGCTAGAATCTATATATTTGAGCCAAGGTAAAGACACTTTATTAAACATTTTGAATATTCACGTGGCTATGTTTAACATAGAGATTTCTATGCTTTCATCTATTTCTATGGGAACTCTATGATAACTGTTGTAGAAGGTGTTCTAGGTAAACCAATGGCATCTATAGTAACGTCAACGGGTTTAGTTTTTCCTTTAAGAATATCTTCATAATTGCTGGTTACCTCTATTGATGCTTTAAAACCTTGATCTCGTTCGGCGTTATAACAAACCGTTGTCGATGTTGCTAGGTAGTAAAAGAATCCGGCAACTATGGGAAGTATAGCTATAACTGCTTCATCTATGACTATAGTCTTTAATAGTTCTACCATTCAGCATCACCTAATTTATTCCTTCCTACCCCTACTTCTACCCAGCGTGTTTTCACCTCTTTAAAAGAATCTTAGGTTTTAGAATAACTACAGCAGCTGTAGCGATAACAGCTATAGGTATTAGGATAGCTAACAATACCAGTATGTGATTATGTAAATTTACATTAGTTTGAGTAGCAGTTTTTCTAGAGGATAGATATACCGTTATTGTTGAGCTTCTCTGCTGGTAGCTGTACGAAAGTCGAATTCCTACAGCATCGTTAAACAGCGTTTCATTTACTTCTCTAAGCTCTATAGATATACCATCTATTGTAGATGATTGAACTGATAAACTGAGTTTCTTCGGAATTACAAGGATTATATACCCAGCTTTCCCAGGAGTACCTTCTACAGCTAGCTTAATTTCGTTAGGTAGACCAGAACTATCTATGTTCTTAATAATTGTATTAGCTATCAACGTAATCTCCATTGGTTCAGCTGAAGGAAACTTTATAGTATATGTATAAACCTTCTGTTGCTCTATGGACGAGATATAGCCTAGGGGGACAAGCCTCCAAGCCCTCATATATGTTACATTAGCTATTATGAATACGAATATATCTATAGGTAACGGTGATGGACCTCCTAAAGATACGGTGTAAATAGGTTTATATCCATCTATCAATTTATTCAAACCATGTCTACTTATATCATCGGCTGACATAATGTATAGAACAATTTTTGTGCTGTTGAGCTCGAGCTCATCCTCTGATATTATTACTCCTTCACCTAATCTATCTATGGACATGACCTCGTAATTTGCTACAGGCATAGGCTCTAAATCAAATACTGCTCCTTCAACTACACCGATATTCTTCAACGATTCGTCAACCTTAGGGTTCCCAAACCTTTTAATCCATGAAATAACTAGTTTAGCTGGTTGGCGATGTATTATATTGGCTTGTTCCCCAATCTTAAAAACATATACACCTCTTTTTGGCGGAAAACCCCCGTCCCTGGCCATTAATGGTGTAAACCATAGTGAACCGTTTGCTAGGTACAGTCTTCCAAAACCTCTGTCGTAGTAGTCTATCCGTATATCGTTTGTATAGAACGTTGCTTCACCTACATAGCTACCCTTTACTTCTACACCATCTATATTGAATGTAACATCGAATGCCGTAGCTCTACTCCAATCTATTGAAACATTGCTGTAGAGGTAGGCATTAAATAGAACACCTTGTATTTCGTACTGTTTTACAACCGTAGGTAGAACATAGTATACCTCAGGTTCTATCTGTCTTCTATGTTCTGTATTAAACTCGATTTCGTAAGATTTAACTATATTCGAACCATCAGATCCCCTAATCCTCCGGGTTAGTACGAGTAGGTAGTTAGAGCCGTACTCTAGATGGTAGCTGGAGCAGATGAAAAGTGTTGTATTATCTGAGCTCAACTTATATCTAAAGTATTCAAAAAACGGTACTTCAGCAGAGTTTCGGTACACTATGATTGAGTTTACGTATGGTGGTAAAGAACCTCTATCTATAGGTTTACTGAACTTTATAGAGATATTTACTACAGCTGGATACACCCCTCCATGTGGAAGCTCTGAAATAACTTCAGGTACATTAAAGTAGTCTAAGACTATTCCACCCACATATATACCACCGTAATTAAGTCTCCAAACTCCAAGCCCGAAGTACCTATCTAGGAAGTTCTCCCACGGAGGATTGCCGCAGAAGTTTATTATGGTGGTCGAAAACCCTGTTGATTTTGTTAAACCTATGAAATGAGCCCAGATATAGATGAAATCGTCCAAGCTAGGCTTTATGTAGGTGTTGGCGAAGACTATTCTCTTACTACCGTTTATGATCTTGTCGTATGTTAAACTCGCCATCATCTCTATCCATTCAATGATGTCTGCTACATATGGTATGTACCTAAGGGTGGCTTTCCCGATAGGCGACTTTATAAAATTTATACCGTAGTCTGTTATAAGGTCGAGTAGTATATCCTCAACCCTATCGGCTGCAATTCCAGCCGCAAATTCTAAAACACCACCACCTCCCTTCTCGTAGAAAAGAGTCTCGTAATCAAGGTCAGACGTAACGCTAGCTACTTTAGAGGACTGTTCAACCCCTACATCTAGCTTAATCGTATACTTCCCTAATCCATAGGTACTCTCAGGAGCTATGTTGAATCCACCCATATAGCCTACATCTACATAAATATCAACAGCCCCAAACATATCGGGCTTAAAGGCTCTTCCATAGTAGTAGGAAACCCCGCTAGAATCCTTGTACATCCCAGTAGGTATTCCATGGGATACCGAAGCCACCTTTAACTCACCGTTATAAGGGTTTACATTATTTACGTAGTACGTTCCATAGCTGTACTTCTCATCTTCTAAAGACCAGTAAAACATTGTTATATTTATTGGCTCTATAAATGATTTATCTACATACAGTCTTGGATATCCACGTTCCGAGTAGAGCTCCATCTCAATATCTAGAATGTATGTAACATTTGGAAATATGTAGTAAATTACATGAAGACCTTTAGCGGTACCTTTTCTATCACCTTCATAGCCTATCTTTGTGTACCCAACAATACCACTACTATATACTATAACGGAATCTTGTTGAACAGCTATTGTGGATCCTTTAATTACTATCTTAACGTTATCGCTATTGATATCGCCCCTCGAATCCATGTATAGAACAAGCCTAACAGCGTTTGCTGTACTATCTAAAGTAAACTTATACCTAGATTTACTAGTCTCTTCTGAAACAATACTCCACCTTGATTGCGCCTTAGCTGAAGAGCGAATTAAATCTTCATCATTTGTAAGAGGTAGATGGATGCTTAAAAGTATAAGAGTAGTTAACAGAATAGATAGTATGAATCGCCTGACTCTAGCATAGTGCCTATGCATGTATAGATCTACCTCTGCAACGGTTACGTATATCATCTGAGGATAGACCGGTTTCATCTGCGTGGAAGAAGTATACCCTTTAAAGCCCAAGGATTGGGCTACATTAAGGAATACTTCCCCAATTAGTTAAACGCATAAAATAGTATAAAAATTTATATTAAAGCAATTCAATCTATATACCGGAATACACTACCTAATTGAAAACCTACATAATTTTACCTATTTACTGATCAGCTAACAACTTAACTAAATTCGGCTAGTATAAAACATATATAGTGCTGTAGAAGTGTTTTATTACGATGTACTGCTGTAATATATGTTATTACCGTTATTCTCATTGAATTAAATTGCCATTATATCTTTTGAATCCATGAACTTTCTGTACCGTTTTTTGAGAAGTTCTATTGATACTATATGGAGTCCTATTGGTGCTTCAATTTCTTTGTAAACTTTTGTCATTATATCGTATTTTTATCTATTTTTCTACTAGAATGAGAATATCTATATCACTTGAGGCTATATATCTCCCTCTAACAACAGATCCAAACACAAACATCTTAGCTTTGGGTTAATAGATTTAACTATATTTTTAATTTTTTCAACTAAATCTATATAGTTTTCTAGGTATTTTAAAACCCTTAATTCATATGGTTTTGGCAATTGGTTTTAAACACCTCTAAAACAAACTTTATAACATCTTTAACTTAGGGGACCTCGTAATCTATTGGTAGATGCCTTGCTGGTATGTATACTTCTTCAAGTCTATAAATATAGTGTAGGTTTTCGATATCGTTAAGAAATACGGAAATTCTTGAATTTAAATCGCCGGCTTCCTGAATAAGTCTTCTTAGAGAACATATTCTATCGTTGCTACCTTTCTTAACAAGTATCTTATACTTAAGGATAAGTTGATAATATTGCCCCAAACCAAACACAGCTAAATTGGCTTCATCTTCACTAAGAAGATTAACGGTATTTATAAGAAAAGATTCAGCTCTTCTCCTCAAAACTTCAGCTTCTTCAAAACTCAAGTTAAGAACCTATAGCTTTTCCGCTGAAGGTATACTCATGCTATATTTGGCAATAATAATCTAAACCTCTTAATATAATATACAAGGTTCTACACAAAAATAATTTTTTATTTGTAGTTCATGAATATCGCTATTCGCCGTACGATACCCAGAAAACTATTGCGTTTGTATCGTAAATTGAATATACAATAATATTTACAAGGTGCTTAATCTGTTTAGATCAATGAAATACTATAAGGATAATTATGCGTTAAACATGGATAGAAAGTAAAGTTCAAAAAGCGGTAACCTAGGTTGACCATGGTTGAAGAAGCTTTTAAAATACTAAGAATGGAGTAAACACTAAATAAAGCAAGAGAGTTGACTGAATACCTTAAAGAATCATTAACAATACTTCCTCGGTAAATCTCTTGAGCCTATATGTGGAGGTGATTTAAAGCAAGCAAAATAGTATGGGTGTTTCTATATTCGTAGGAACGTGCCTCTAATGAGATTCATTGGAGGATTAGATATGGCGCCACTATGTGTAATCACTCGAAAGATGTCAATAAATTGCTGACAAGCTTCAGTAAATACATGGCTTAATTTTCACATTCTTTGCTAAGCATTAATGGAATTTTTAAGTTACTCAAGCCTTTTCTTTATTATTTCATTTAGGGTCTTACTTAATATCTCTATTTTGTTTAGGAGATTCTTTTCTGTAAGATCTATTATTCTTGGGGGTATGCCCCGCCTCCAACTAATAATAATAGGCTTATATTCTTTTTCTATTCGTTTATGCTTAAGCTTTACTACTACATCCGCTATTGCTTCGTGTTTTTTAACCCATTTGTTGTCCATGTGCCCTGAAATCCTGAGGACCAGTTTTCCTTGATTTTTAAGCCAGGTAAGAAGGTTTATGACTATAGACAAGTATTCGCTGGGTTTTTCCACTATGGATTGTAGAACCTCGATAGCGTAGAATATCACGAAATCTGGGTTGTGCGTCTTAACTAGGTCAACTATATGCGATTGCAGCTGGATTAACGAGAAGCTCGCTGGATTTATGGACTCTATGATGCAGTGATTCTCTAAAGCTTTTACTGCTACTTCTTTGTTTAATCCTAGGTTCCTAGCCATAGAGGTAAACACTTCGATAATTTCGTCTTTAGAGTATCTATAGGTTATCAGCAAGGTTTTCATATTATTCTCTGCAACAATATCTATGAGGGGGATCAAGAGCTCTGGGTGGAACTCACTACCCCCCGGAATGCTCATAAATATTGTGTCACCTTTGTATAAAGGTCCAAAGATGTGCTCTGTTACTTCGTGAGCTTTTAGCCTAGTCATTGTGATAGAAGCTGGCCTCTCTGGTCTTGGTGAGACGAATACTTCTACACCTCTCCCCTCGACTATCGAAAAAGGTATTTCTGCTATTGTAAGCGGTGCTCCACGGATTTTTCTAATCTCTAGAATCCTTGTGATTAACCCTTTTTCAACTCTATGTTTAAGAACCACAACAGCATCCGCAATAAACTCTATAGCCCCAAAATCTACTTGCTCTTTACCGAAGGGTAGCTCAGCTATAGCTACGAGGAGACCATCGATAACGTTTATCAACTGATAGAAGAAGTTTAATAGTATAGCTCTTTGTATTTCCCTCCTTTCTAAAAACTCTAATATAGTGTTAATAGAGTCTATAGCGACAACCCTAGGTCTTTCCTTAACAACAATATCTGATATAATCTTCATCACTTCTTCTACTGAAGATAGCGCAGGGAGTTTTACATAAATTAGCAAACCTCTAGACTCAATCTCTGCAAAATTAATACCGAGGTTCTTCATATTCCAAAACAGCTTATCCTTATCTTCATAAAAGGAGATATAAAGGCATTTAAACCCGTTAAACGCATTTACATAGCAAATTTGAGAAGCCAAGGTAGTTTTACCTGCACCAGGATTACCAACAATAAGTAGCATAGAGCGTTGCCTAAAACCACCTAAAATTTCATCAAGTTCTTTACTACCAGTTGAAAATAATATCGCCAATTACTACACCTAAGGAATTACAAAAACCCTAGGAAATTAAAAACCTATAGCATCTAGCATCAAGCTTACGTAAGCAAACTATGGAAAACTATATATAAGTGGTCTAAGAGGATCTAGGATATTATATTAAGTAGAGTAGATTCTAATAATATAAGTAAATCCGTCAAAGTGTAGCATATGCTTTAGCTTAAAATAAGATAGGTTTAAACCTTCTCTATGTTCATAAAGAAGTACATATTTAAATTACATCTTTATTCTTATAGCATAACGTTAAGCGTTTTAGTAAATTGTACGCATAACAGTATTGAGATACTTAGGTAATAGAGTAGTTACCAATACAGTTTTTCAATTTCTTAACAAATGTGAAGATAACATCTTATGAGTTGAGATGGAAAGCATCGAGCTAAATTTATTCGTTTATATTTCTTAAACAAGGTTTGCACTATATGGTTTTAATGAGTTTATCCTAGTGAACGTTCCACAAAGCCTAATTATAGTGCTGTTTATGTTGTAGTTCCTGGGTTTAAACTTATGGTAAAGGTATACAATGCTGTAAGGTTAATAGTCTTCACCGTAATAACCTTCATAGCTACTGTGCTGTTGGTTATAGAAACCCCTGCTACAGGTGGTTACTTTAATTTAGGTGAAGCATCGATATATGTTATAGCTTCTATAGCTCCACCTATGGTTACAGCTGTAGCTGCTGGTTTAGGACCTGCTTTAGCTGATTTAGTTCTTGGTTATTGGTATTTTGCTCCAGCGACTTTTGTTATAAAGTTTTGCGAAGGATATATAGTTTCATATCTTTTGAAGAAACTTGGAAAACCAAGGGTAGCTACTTTTGTTAGGATTTTAACAGTTGTTATTGGGTTGATATTATCAGCTGTAGTGTTGTACAATATGTTTGGGTATGGAGAAGAAGAAGCAGGTGTACTATTTACGTGGACTGAGACATCGCTTCTAGGCGTAAAAATGTTTATACCTAGTTTTGCTGTACTTCTTCCATCATACATATGGTTAGCTATATCAGCGTTAATAGCGATTCTATCAATTGTCGTAGCGTTTGTGAAGAAACCCTATGTATTAGCTATGGCTGTAGGCGGTATGGTTATGGTTTTAGGCTATTTCCTCTACGAGTTCTTCGTATCTAATCCGTTAATATTAGGTAGAGACCCTATTGGGGCAATATTCGAGGTACCTGTTAACGTAGGGCAGTTTACAGCAGGTATACTGCTATCTATACCTGTGGTGCAATTCATTGAAAGAGCTACTAAAAGTTGAGAAATTAAAGCTATATGCTAAGGATAAACCTATAACCTCTATAAACTCCGCCTCAGTAGGAGAAGGAGAGGTAATCCTTGTAACAGGTCCCTCCGGAGGAGGTAAAACGAGTTTTTTAAGGTGTATTGCAGGTTTAAACAATTTATTTAATATCGAGTTCTCTGGATTTATATCGCTGAGTATTAATAGGGATTACATTAGCTACATCCCTCAGGAGCCATGGTTTGGTGTAATCTCTCCTTACCCTGTTCTAGAGGTAATGAGCTTCAGCGAAGAATATGAAGATCATGTTCATAGATACGTTAAGCTGTTCAACGTTGAGCATGTTTTGGAGTCCAATTCCATGGATTTAAGCGCAGGTGAAATCCAGAGAATTCTCTTCATAGAGGCTATTCTAAGTAGATCAAAGCTTATCCTAGTCGACGAAATAACGGCTTACCTAGACGAAGAGCTTAGGAAACAACTTGTTGATGTAGTTGAAGAAGTACGAAATAGCTACGAAATGTCATTCGTTGTTGTAGACCACGATATAGAGCTTTGGAGAAACCGTGTAGATAAGGTACTCTATGTAGAACCTATGGGTGAATCATGGATGTATCCAAGCGTAGACGAAATCCCTTTGATAAACGAATTAGATGAGTTAAAAGCTGAAGTTAAAAACTTATCAAGGAATATCAAGGATGTACTTGGGAAGGATACCCAACTTAAGCTTTCGAATGTATGGTTTAGATATCCAGACTCAAGAGAGTATACGATCAAAGGTGTTAATCTCGATATAAGAAGAGGTGAATTAGTTGCTATCCGCGGACCATCCGGGAAAGGTAAATCGACGTTGTTGAAGCTTATAGCTGGTATCTATAGAACGAGTAGAGGAGCTATAAAGAGGTTCACCAAAAATATACAGTACATTCCTGAGAACCCCTTGCTATACCTTTCGGAACCAACACCAAGAGATGAACTTCTAAACCAAGTAGATTTAGCGTTAAAATCTTCGTTGGTAAACGCCCTTGATACACCTATAACTAGGCTAAGCTCAGGTGAAAGAAGGCGTTTAGCTATAGCATCTGCTTTAGCTAGAGGAGCAGATATAGTACTAGTAGATGAACCATCTGTTGGGCTAGACGTTAAAAACTTAGTTAACGTGCTTAAGTTATTAGCAGAAGCTATTACTAAAGGCGTAAGCGTTGTTATAGCAACCCACAGTAGTTTGCTATCATCTTCTGCGCATACTACTGTTTTACTCTAGGTAAAGAGAGGATCTAGCCATGAGGAGATATGCAAAAGCTTTAACAGCTATGGTTATTGTTATCCTTCGGTCTCTATTTCTCTACGGTTTTTCATTGCTAAGAAAAGGCTCGGTATTACTTAGCTTTACACATATCGCTATAACTTATATCTTCGGGTTAAACGATATCCGATTCCTCGTACTATACACATTGCCTATACTAATAACATACTATATCTTTGAGATGCGTAAACTACTCCTATACACGTTAACTATATCCTCTATACCAGGGCTATGGATGGCATTAACCCAACTTCTTCTAGACCTAGCCAAAGGTTACATAAACCCCTTTAGATGTATAGCAATATATGCTAGAGCAACCCTTGTAACAGTAAACACTATGTACATATTGCATACGTTCAACCCTACAGAGGTATCAATATTATTCAATAAGGTGAATAAATTTGCTGGAGTATACCCACAGCTATTTTTTAGAGTTGCATCTTTTCTCGTAAAAGAAGGTATAGAGATAATCTACACCCATGCACTAAAAAAGGAAAGCATATGGAAAACATTAGCTATTATAATACTACGAGGAGAAGAACTAGCTAAAGGATTCAGTGAAGGGCTTATACCAAAGTACAGAAAGTATAGACCTATAGTTATCTACAGCTTAAGAACAATAGCGATACAGTTCGCGGTAATAGCCTACGATATTGTTATAACGTTTGTATTAACATCTATTTTGTAGCTCCATAGGGTAGATGCTAACTTTACAACAAGGAACTCTTGTTCAACAAAAATTACGTTTAGGCAAGCGTTTTTAGATAGTTCTCTATGTAGTTAGCATGATCAACTATTCTCTCTATATGCCTCATAATCAGAATCTTTAAAGCTGTCAACCTATCCACGCTATCCCTTAATACAACCTCTTTTAATAGTTTTTTATAGTATTCATCTACTTTATTGTCTATTTCGATAACAGTTGCCTCGTTGATTGGTTCAAGTGAGATAAGATCGTTTAAGGATATCTCTACAGCTTTTACTGCTTCGCTAAATACCCCCTTGATATCCTCTACATCTGATAAACTTGATGCTGGGTTTAGCATAGAGTCTATCCTAGCTATTTCTCTACAATACCTCGATATCCTATAAACATCATAGGCGATACCTATTAAAGTATGTGCTACTAGAAGCTCTTTACCAAGGGGCTGTCTTCTAGCTATAAAAACTAAGACTTCATTTACGAATTCTTTTCTAATTCTTTCTAGAAGCGATGCTGAATTATCTATCTCACTCCATATCCTCTCTCTATACGAACTTTCTAGCTTTTCAAACAAACTACTTGTTTTATAGATGACATCTTTGGTATATTTAGCCATATGGAGTAGCACTGATTTAAGTTTCTCAAGTTCTTCAATTAACAACATATCTATATTTCACCTCTAAGGAATTTAGCTGTAAACTCGTTGGATGGATGTAGGAATACAATCTGTGCTACACCTTGTTCAACTACAGTTCCATCATATATAAGCGTCACGGTATCCGCAACTCTAGCTGCTTGATGAGGTGAATGGGTCACCATAACTACTGTTATCTCGTCTTTTAGCGATACTATAGCTTCTTCTAGTTTTCTAGCGTTAACAGGGTCTATGTTAGCTGTAGGCTCATCTAGAAGGAGAATCTTAGGTTTCATAGCTAGTGCTCTAGCAAGGCATAGCCTTTGTTTTTGGCCACCGCTAAGCTCGTGGGGATATCTATCTAATCTATCTTTAACTTCATCCCATAGCATAGCTTTTTCTAAAGCCCATTTAGTGATTTCATCTAGATCTTTTCTATTCTTAGCAATTCCGTTTAGCTTAGCTGATATAGCTACATTCCAGTATATAGTCATATGCGGAAACGGGTTAGGTATCTGAAAAACCATGCCTATGCTACGCCTTAGTCCATAAGGATCGATATCGAAAATATTTTTCCCTAAAACAGAGACCTTCCCGCTAATCCTTGCCCCAGGGGTTAAATCTATTAATCTATTTATCACTCTTAATAGCGTTGTTTTACCAGAGCCCGAGGGCCCCATGATCACGTGTATAGTGTTATAGGGGATTCTTAGCGATATATTCTTAAGAATATGCCTATTACCTATGTATAGGTTAAGGTTCTCAATCTCAATAGCGTACACTATAGCTTCACCTCTTTGACAACAATTTTTACAGCGATAAAGATAACCAAATATACCACGAATAGAACAAAAGATGCACCCCACGCAACTTCGTGATATATCCTAAAAGGCGATGTAATAAAATCGAATATCAGTAAAGGTATGGCATCTGTAGGAGCTAGTACATTTAAGCTTACACCAGCTCTATACCTACCAATTGTGAAGAGAAGTGCTGCTGTCTCCCCCATAGCTCTAGCAAATGTTATTAAAATACCTACTACGATTGCTTTTCTAGCTATAGGTATAAATACCTTCAATATCGCTTGCCATCTATTCATACCTATAGAGTAAGAAGCTTCTCTATAAGTTTGAGGAACAGATCTTAGCGCTGACGAAAATGCTGTATAAGCGTAGGGAATAGATATTAGTGCTAACGCAATTGCTCCCGCTAATGCAGAAAACCTACCCATAGGGACAACAACTACAGAGTAAACAACCATAGATACGATTATTGTTGGAATACTTGCAAACGATCTACATAAAATGTCTACTAATCTCGATATAGTTTTCTGAGGAAATTCGATGGATAGGATTGCTGCTGAAAGAGATAGAACCATTGTTATCGGTATAGCAATCAATGTTGTTATAAACGAGCCTACGAAAGCTGGCGCAATCCCTCCAATATCTCTCGATAAAGGTGTTGGTGGTATGCTTAAGAAAAAGCTTAGCCCAGCTTTAGCTATAACTTCTATACCTCTAACAAATATTACTATTATCATATGGATAAGAGGTGCTAAAGCAATTATAGATAGTAGCAGTACGAAGAATACGGATAGTTTATCTCTTACTGTTCTCCATCTAGACAACTATCTTCACCCTCCATCTATCTAGGATCCTTAAGCCGATGAAACTAAGGATAAGCGTGGTAATGAGTATTGAGAGCGCCGCTACATGAAGTACAGATTCAGCGTATTTGTAGAGACCAGCATTTTCGTATTGAGAGGCTATTAAGGCTGATACCGTGTACCCAGGGGTGAATAAGCATAAGCTTAAGTACATAGAGTTACCTATGGTTGTAACAGCTATAGTTGTTTCCCCAGAAGCTCTAGCAAAACCAAGTATAGCTGAAGCTATTATAGCCGGTTTTGCTAACGAGAGAAGTATCTTTATTGTTTCATATCTTGTTGCTCCAATACCTAGGCAAGCTTCTCTATACATTACCGGTATAAGTTTGTAGGACTCTATTATAAGAGATGTTGTGTAAGGTACAAGGGATATACCTATAGCTACACTAGCTGTAAAAATTGTTAACCCTGTTATAGGTCTACACGAGAAAAACGGTATAAAGCTTAGGTAGTTGTGTAGAGGCACCATAATGTATGATCTAAGGAATGGCGCTAAATAATATAACGACCATACAGCGTACACAATAGTTGGGATACCACCCATAAGCTCTACAATAGATGAAAGAATATCTCTAGGTCTACCTTTTAAATATTCCGTAATAAGAATAGCCAAAGGTATCGAGAATACTAAAGAAATAACTACAGCAATAGATGAAGTAATAAAAGTACCTATAATTGGTGCAAAAACGCCGTAAACTTCTTTCTCAGGATTCCATATGCTTTGAATAAAAAGGTTTAAACCAAAGATAGCAATTGATTGAAGGGATTGGTTCAAGAGGATAATAAAGAAGATAACGAGTATCCCTGATATTATTATTGCCGTAGGTAAAAACGAAATGAAAAACATTTTATCATGATTAAACTTAGGCATAATATACACCTAATGGGTAAAGACCCCCTTCAGCAAGTTTAAAATTAATCTAAATTAATTTTCCTAATCCTTCTGCAGCTTCCAACAATAACTTTATAACTGGTTCTGGTGGTGCTACATACCCTGTAACCATATGCTTATACCCTTCGTATGCTATCCACTTCAGGAATTCGCTAATAGCTAAAGCTTTATTAGGATCTTGGTAACTTGTCCACAGTATCAAGAAGGCAACAGATGATATTGGGTACGAATCTGGGTCTTGAGAATATATGATATCGATGAATAGCTGGCTAAAGTCTTCGGTCGGAGACTCCGGTATAGCTACACCTTTAACTGCGTTTCTAATGTTTTCTTCCGTAGGTAGAACAAACTTGCCGCTAGCATTTCTTATAGCGGCAATAGGTAGGTTATTCTCTATAGCATAGCTCAACTCTACATATCCTATAGAGTAATGTGTTTGCATAACAGTTGCCGTAACACCTTCATTACCTTTTGCACCGATACCTCTACCAGTTTTATCAACAGGCCAATTCACGATTTTTCCAACAAGATCTCTAGGCCATTCAATAGGAACAGCTTTATTTAAGAATATTGTAAATATTTCTGTTGTTCCACTTGAATCTGATCTATGAATAGCTATTATGGGTTGCCTAGGGAGTTTATCGGCTACATCTGGGTTTAACTCTTTTATAGCTGGGTCATCCCAATACTCTATCTCACCTTTGTATATCTTAGCTATAACTTCAGCTGTAAGCTTAAGGTTGTATCCTTTAGGTATCTCTGGCACATTATATACTACGGCAACAGCACCCATAATCCATGGTATTTGCATAACCTGACCTTTATACTTCTCATACTGTTCTCTTGTTAAAGGCGGATCGCTAGCAGCAAAATCTACAACTCGATCAGATAGAAACATTTTTTGCCCAGCACCACTACCAACAGATTGATATGTAACCTCAACACCTGTAATATCTTGGAATAACCTAGCCCATTGAGATATCTGAGGATATTGAAATGTTGCACCAGCACCACTTATAGAATACCCTCTAAGATTAAACGTATGTATATAAGTGGTTTTACTAACACTTGATTTAGGTGTTGATGAAGTAGCGCTAGTCTCATTGATGACAACGGGTTTTACAACAAGTTGCCTCCACAGTATGTATACTGATGAAGCTACTATAAGAGCTAATACGACATAAATAGCTAAGTTCCTTAATCTTATAGACACATTTTCACCTATATGAATGTCACTCATTCAACAATATAAGGTTAATCTATGATAAACTATATATTTTAACAAATAATTATAAAACCACATTAAAACTGTATAAATACCTTATCTAGTTTATAATAAGCTAATATCCTTCTATAAATAATTATATTAACCCGAACTATGTTATAGAATTACATAAGTTATCAACTATTTTGTCTTAATAAATAAGAAATATGTACTAAGCAGTAATTCACCACTCTTAATTATGATTCAGAAAGCTGTCAATAACTATGGTAATTAGAAGAAATTTAATAATTTTAGGCATAAAGTTATAGAGTTGTTTAACTATTTCATTATATCATCATAGCATGTATAGTCAGAGTTAAATAGCTTAGCTCAGTAGTGTCATTTCAGAAACAATATTTCATACACTTAAACATAATCTACTATAATTAGATATGGACATTGTGTTGTACTAGATCTTTTTGAAATGTAGGTTTGCATTCTAATTTCATTTTTTAGTAGGGGTAGATTATGCACATACATATATGTTGGCAAATTTATTCTTATTAATACCTATTAATTAAGAGAATCAACGTAATATAAAGTCTTATTATTTTGATCACAATTAATCAGTAGTTTCAAATCTTAACATATTGGTATATGTGAATTATAATTTAAAGAACAAGGTTATTTAGTAGCCTAATTCTTAATTAATGAAAAGTTTGTAAAGTAGTTTAATTAATATCTGAAAAATTTTGTTTATTTTTGCTTGCTAGACTTCAATAAGGGTGTAGTTATGTTCATAGGGTCTCCCATAATCATCAACTATATTTAAAAGCCATAGCCTACAGCGTTCAACTTTATGTAGAACTAGTGTCGGAGGTACGTAGTGCAGGAACACCTGGTTAGAAAATTTATCTAGACCAAGTACACCAACCCATTTAATTCTGTATATGTATTCCATCAGTTTATAAGCGCCAACAACCTTAAATACGGCGTAGTTTTTAGTATCAATACAGTCATCTACATATATAGAGAAATCTTGTAGATTGTTGCTATTTTTAGTGATGAGCATAACTCCTTCTCTTGCCACAATTATTGGGTTATTTATTTCTGCAAATCTTACATAGGCTTCAGCTACTCTATCAATAAATAACCTCTTCATGAATTTAGCTAATTCATCTGAACTTCTATACGTAAATACGTGGGGATTGAGTAGCTCAGGAAAGTATTTTTGAACAAGATCTCTGCACCTCATGGTGTTTTTAGTAAGCCTTGTTGTTAGAGCTTTTCTACCTTTTAAAATCCTTCTAGCTATTTTATGCTCAACTTTGTTTCTTTCGTTAACTAAATTATCGATACATCCACCAACATCTCTACATTGGTTAGCTACTTCCTCAATATGTTTAAATACCTTCTCTACATTCTTATAATAGTACCTGTACAGAACTGCAATAAGTTTATCCACCGATTGAAATAATTTGTAGAAGTTCTCGGGAAATACATGATAAAACCTAGTGCTATACCAATACCTGTGAATCACGTATTCCTCAAATTTTCTAACAAAAACCTTTAAAGGATACCCAAGGAACCCTTCAACCCTTACAACTTCGTAGAACCGTTTTTTAGCCCCACTACTTGTTATAACATCGGATAGAAAGAATTCGAATGATCTTCTGCAGGCTTCGCCAACACCTATATGGCAGAACACCTCAAACTATACCAAAGCTAAGCCAATGAACACTCTAAACTTTTAATCTACAGCTTTTTCCCTATCTAGCGCATAATCTCTTACAAATTCAATTCTATAGATACCAGGATCGATTAATAGCTCTGGATGCTGTTGATGTACTAGCTTAGAAGGTTTATCTACTACTACATACTGTTCGTTATATAACCTGTACACTAAAGCTCTAATTATATGCTTGCTACCGTTTTCAGATTCAACCTTAAATTCATCGCCTTCTTTAACCGCAAAACTCAAGTCCACCTCATTTTCTTCTACTAAAATGAGATCCCCTTGCCTATAAATCTTCCTACCTCTAGTCAAGGACCCCCTACAGATTTGGTATTAAAATAGGTTTCAATAAGACTTTTATGTTCTAGGAATATAAAACCTACCATAATTTTCATCATTAGCCCGCAGAAACCGTAATTTAATTGAGCTCTTTTGCGCTAATCTTATTTATACCTAACCTAGGTGTATAAGGTTAGGGTGCCTAAAAATGACTTTTTCAATTGTTGCAATCGATAGGGATAAAGGGGATATTGGGGCTGCAGTAGCATCTAGGTTTATAGCAGCAGGATCTATTGTTCCATGGGTTAGAGTAGGTATTGGGGCTGTAGCAACACAGTCTTGGGCTAATGTCAAGTTCGGACCCCTTATACTTTACCTCTTAGAGAACCACTATACCCCTAAGGAAGCAGCTGAACTTGCTTTAGCAGGTGATCCAAGGAAAGATTTTAGGCAGATAGGGGTTGTAGATGCAAAAGGTAATGCCTACGCTTTCACCGGTAGTAAGTGTATTCCTTATGCAGGTCACATAATTGGCGATGGATTCGCTGTTCAAGGTAATATACTTGTCGGTGAAGAAGTTTTAGAAGCTATGGCTAAAGCCTTTGAAATAACGAAAGGAGAACTAGTCGATAAATTGCTGGCTGCTCTTAAAGCTGGAGACGATGCTGGTGGGGATAAGAGGGGTAAGCAGAGTGCTGCTATAATAGTTCTAAGACCTTGTGGTGGATATGGAGGGTGCACCGAGGGTGTAGATAAGTACGTCGATCTAAGAGTAGATGATCATCTAGACCCTGTTAAAGAGCTTATTAGGCTCTTCAAGATCTGGGAGCTTACGATCCTCGAAAGAGAAGAGCCATCCGATGTATACGATCTAAGCCAAGTTGCTTATAATGTTCAGCTAGCTCTAAGGAAGCTAGGGTACTATGGAGGTGAGGTAAGAGGTGTACCCGATGAAGAGACTTTAAAGGCTTTAGAGCTCTGGATGAGTATAAACAACTTCGAGAATAAAATGAGAAGTGATGGCAAGATTTGGGGAACAGTCTACAGGTTCTTACTAGAGCAGGCAGGTTTACCTATTTCTTAAAGTACATCCAGCATGCAACTAAATGACTTTTTTCAACATCTACGAATGGCGGCTCCTCTTTCCTGCATATATTTGTAGCGAAAGGACATCTAGATTGAAACCTGCACCCAGGTGGTGGGTTCAGGGGGCTTGGGGGTTCTCCAACTATCTTCACCTTTTCCCTCGATTTAGCTACCTTATAGTCTGGTATAGGAATAGAAGATAGAAGCATCTGGGTATACGGATGGTACGGTTTAGCAAATAGGTTCTCGGTGTAGCTCATCTCCATAATTTTCCCTAAGTACATAACCGCTACCTCGTTAGCCATATACCTGACAACGCCCAGGTCATGGGTTATAAATAGGTATGCTAAGTTATACTGAATCTGCAGTTCTCTAAGTAGATTAAGGATCTGCGCTTGTACAGAAACATCGAGAGACGACGTAGGCTCGTCGAGTACCACGAAATCAGGTTTAAGAGCTAAAGCTCTTGCTATAGCTATTCTCTGCCTTTGACCTCCGCTAAACTCATGTGGAAATCTATAAAGATGCTCTTTCCCCAAACCTACTTTTTCGAGGAGCTTTACTATGTAATCTTCTTCATCTTCAAGCTCTATACCATGAGCATCTAGAGGTTCCTTTAAGATATCGTATACCGTCATCCTAGGATTAAGGCTACTGTAAGGATCTTGAAAAACTATAGCTGTTCTCCTCCTAAACTCTAGTAGTTGCCTCCCCTTCAATTTTGCTATATCAAGGCCATCAAATATTATCTCCCCTGAATCAGGCTCGATAAGTCTTAGGATAAGCCTACCAACAGTAGATTTACCGCTACCGCTTTCGCCAACAAGTGCTAGGGTTGAGCCTTTTTGAACAGAGAAAGATACCCCATCAACAGCCTTGACGTAGCCTTTGGTGAATAGGAAACCTTTTACTGGGAAGTACTTCTTTAGATTTTTAACAACAAGTAAGGAGATGGTCAACATCTAGTCCCTCGATTTTAGCCAACAAGCTACATAGTGACCAGGTTTAACTTCTATTAAGCTGGGTTCTCTAAGACATTTCTCTGATACATAGGGGCATCGTGGGTAGAATCTACATCCCTGGGGGATATTTATCATATCGGGTACTGTTCCCGAGATAGATTCTAACCTAGTAATTTTCTTGAATGGGTTTGGTACAGCGTTTAATAATCCTCTTGTGTAAGGATGTAAGGGGTTTTCGAATATTTCCTCCGTAGAAGCTTTCTCTATTATTTTCCCTGCATACATAACAATTACTCTATCGCACATCTCTGCTACAACACCAAGGTTATGTGTTATCATGAGAACAGCTGAACCGTATTTTATCCTCAGCTCTTTTAACAGTTCAAGTATTTGAGCTTGAGTAGTTACATCTAGAGCTGTTGTAGGTTCATCTGCTACTATAAGTTTTGGGTAGTTGCATATCGATGTAGCTATAACAACCCTCTGCTTCATACCACCGCTAAGCTCATGTGGGTAGCTTTTAACTCTTGCCTCTGGATCAGGTATTAATACTTCTTTGAAAATCTCGATAACTTTTTCGATAGTGTTCTTGATCTTTATCCCGCTTTTGTGTATTGCTATTGTTTCTGCTACATGGTATCCCCCTGTGAATAGAGGGTCTAGAGCCGATGAAGGGTCTTGATATATATAAGCTATATCTTTGCCTCTAATTCTGCTTAACTCGTCATCGCTTAACTTCATTAGGTCAATACCATTGAATAGCACTCTTCCGCTGACGATCTTACCCGGAGACTTAATCATCTTGGTTAACGCTCTTGCTGTAACAGATTTACCACAACCTGTTTCGCCTACTATGCATAGTGCTTCTCCTTCGTATACCTCGAAGGATACCCCATCAACAGCTTTAACGACCCCGTTATACGTATAGAAGTATACTCTCAGATCTTCTACCTCTAGTATTTTCCTCATACCATCTACCCCTTAACCTCTATGCTCCTCCTATACCTAGGGTCAAGGATATCCCTAAGTCCATCACCTAACAAGTTGAAACCTAGAACTGTTACAAGTATAACTAACCCTGGAAAGAAGGAGTACCACCATCTATCTGGGAACCACCTTCTACCATCTGCTACAAGCCTACCCCACTCAGGTGTTGGAGGTTGAGCACCTAAGCCTATGAACGAGAGAGCAGAAGTTGCTAAGATAACCGAACCGAAGTCGAACGTTATTAAAACAAGTAGTGGTGTTATTGCGTTGGGTAGGATATGCTTAAATAGTATTTTCCTAGTTCTTACACCCATAGCTTTAGCAGCTTCAACGAATGGCATCTCCTTAACCACAAGCACCTGCGCTCTAATAACTCTCACGTAAGGAGGCCACCACACAGCTGATAACGCTATAACTGCAGAGGTTAAACCAGGACCTAGGGTTGCGCTAAGAGCTATTGCTAATATTAGCCCTGGAAAAGATAAGAATACATCTGTAACCCTCATTATCATCTCATCTACAGCACCTCCATAGTAGCCAGCTAAAAGCCCTAGCACAATTCCTACGGGTACAGCTATAGCCATTACGCTTATGGCTGCTATAAGTGAGACTCTAGCACCGTAGAGTACTCTACTGAATAAATCTCTCCCATATTCATCTGTACCGAATAAGTGCTGCCAAGATGGTGGGAGTAGCTTCTTGGTCCCAGTAATGTCTATAGCCATAGGGTCGTAAGGGGTTAGATAAGGTCCGAGGATACCTAGAATAACAAACCCTAGGACAAGCACAAAACCTGTTGTTGTCAAAGGGCTTTTTCTAGCTAGTGCTAGAATAAGCTTCCACTCGCTGAAAGATTGAGAAAATTTTTTAGTTATCACCTGTAACAGTGTTCCTCTATCCACTATAGCCTCACCCTCGGATCTATGACTGCGTAGGCTATATCAGTGACAAAGTTTATTAATACGAAGACAAACCCTGTCAAAAGGGTTACGCCCATAACGGCTGGATAGTCTAAGCTGCTTATAGCGTTGTAGGCATACAGCCCTATACCGGGCCAAGCGAATACAGTCTCTATGACTATTACTCCGCTGAGTATATACCCTACTTCTAGCGATAAAATCGTTATCGTTGGGATTAATACGTTTTTGAGTAAATGTTTATACAGCTGTAACCCTCTTAATCCTCTAGCTTTGGCAAAATCTATGAAATCGGACGACATCGTATCCAAGGTTGTGTTCCTAACCACCCTCGCCACTATCCCCATACCGGTGAAGGCAAGGGTTATGCTCGGCATAAGTATGTACCTTAAGTTCTCTACGAATAAACCGATGTTACCGTTTAAGAGGCTATCGAGGAGATACATACCTGTGTACCTTGCAGGAGGAGGAACACCTCTTCCGGTAGCCGGTAGCACCCCTAAGCTGTAGTAGAGCACCCACTGAAGCGTTATCGCTAACCAGAAAGCAGGAGCAGAAGTTCCCGCTAAAGCAAGTATCCTAACAATGTTATCGACAACGCTATCCTTCTTAAAAGCTGCTAGCAACCCCAGAGGTACACCCATAGCGGCTAAGAGCAATGTTGAAACAATAGCTAACTCTAGTGTGGCAGGGAAGTACTCGGCCAAGTCAGCTAGAACAGGTCTTTTAGTCATAGGGGAGGTACCCCAGTTCCCTGCGAAAACATCCCTTAAGTAGAGCAGTAGCTGCTCGTGTAGAGGTTTATCTAGGTGATACCTTCTCCTAATCTCCTCTATAACCTCCGGTTTCGCTTTATACCCACCAGCCCAAACCCTTACAGGATCCGCGGGAATGATGTGGCTTATTAAAAAAGTTAGCAGAAGTATACCTAAGATCGTAGGGAGAAAAGTTATAGATCTCCTAAGAACATATTTTTTCAGATCACCCATAGGGTTCAACCTACAAAAAATAAATTTGATCTACTTCATAGGGCCTATGACTACAGCTACATCTCTGTACATTACTACAAAGACTTTATCGAGGTCAACGTAGTTAGCAATATCGTTAGGCGAAGTAACAATGAATATTTTAAGATCCTCGAATGTATAACCACCTGATTGCAGAGGACCAGCATAGTCATCTGGGTCTACGTAGTCTGGACCCCAAGCAAGCACTTGGACATCGAAGTCACCGCTCATAAGCTTCTCGTTGAATACTGGCCTCGATAGTACCTGAACCTTAACGTCTATGCCTAACACTTTACTCCAAGATGCTTGAAGTATTGTTGCTATCTGCTCTTGATCGCTGTAGCCTTGTGGAACTATTATCGTTATGCTAACGGACTTAGGGTCTATACCTGATTCTTTAAGCATTTTCTTAGCCATTTCCTCATTATATGTGTACTTAACTATATCATCTTCTTGGTAGCCGAACATCCCCTTAGGAATAACTCCGTAAGCTCTATCAGCTAAACCATTGAAAACTGTTGATATTATTGTATCGTATGGTATAGCCCACGCTAGTGCTTTCCTAAAGAGCGGGTTGTTCAATGGATATTTTTCGCAGTTTAGTGTTACATGATGTAGCCAGAAGGATGGAGCTACATCTACTACAAGCTTGCTATTACCAAGCGATACATCTTTTACTTGGTCTACAAGCGATGGAGGTACTAAAGCTACATCTAGATCTCCTTTCTTAAGCATCATAATCCTAGTAGAGTCCTCGGGTATAAGCCTTATCTCTACCTCCTCTATAGCTGGCTTACCACCCCAATAATACGGGTTAGCCCTTAACCTATAATACTGCTTATGAACCCATTCAACTAAGTAATAAGGTCCTGTACCAACTGGGTGTTCGTATAGGTATGGGTTCTCTGCACCTGGTTCAACGCCTCCATGTTCTTCAACAACCTGCATACTAACTATGCTTGCTGGAACTGTCGCTAATACATTGAGTATTGGAGCATAGGGGAAGTTCAGCTTAATTTTTACAAAACCAGCCACAGGTCCGCTGTATCCAAAGAACGATAGTAGTTCGTTCAAAGATGAGATAACTTTGCTAAAGCCCTTGTACTCTGTGTAAAGCCCTTTCGATAGGATATCGATGAATTCTTCCTCGCTTAAAATAGTTGTTTGATTTATATCGATGAACTCTTCTATTAACCATGAAGGATCTTGATGCATTTCAGCAACACGTTTAAATGAGTATACTATATCGTTAGGTGTAAGAGGTATAGTTCTATTCTCCCACGGATCATAGAACACCACGTTTCCTCTAATCACAAAGTACCATTCATCGCTATCCTCGTTATGCGCCCAAGCAACAGCTAATCCAGGGACTACATACTCTGTTTTATCTCTTTCGTAAGCCACCAACCTTTCGTATATTTGATGCATTATGAACCAATCGAAGGCCCAGTAGCTAACAGCCGGATCTAAGCTGTGACCTTCTTCTGATTCCCCAATGATGAGCTTGTTGGGATTTGGTGCTGCAGGATCTTTATGTAAATCATCAATTCTGTAAACAAGTGTTGGGTGGAAGTATATGTTTTTAATCCAATCCCAGTAAACTCTAACTTCTCTTGCTTGGACAAGCCATATAAGTGAGAGCCTATCGTTCGATAGCTTCTGTACAACATTATATATTGTTTTCCTAACCTCGGGATCTGTGGTTGTTCTACCAGCTTTGATCAAAGCATCTATTATGTGGTTTCTATCGAATCCAGGATCTATGTTAGAATAGGGAACTAGTTGGTCTCTTGCTATTGGCTGAGGATTCTTGTAAGCTACAATGATGTACTTGCTAGCTTGAGGAATTAGAGCTGTAGTTGTATGCGCTGGAGTTGAAGAGGTAATTAAGGTGTATGTAGGCGAAGATGGGTAGGTTGTTGTTTGCGCTGGCTGTAGAGGTTGTCCTCGAGATACGAATATTAGGTAGTACGCTATACTTACAACAACTATTATTGCAACAACTACTGCAAGTATCTTCTTATTATTCATATTTACATCACCTTGATTCATAGCTCGAGTGAAACCGTTTTCTTTTTTAGCTTTTAAAAATTTTAATGAGGTTCAAAAACATAGAGCTAATAAAAACAGGTTTTTGGCATATAGAGAAACCTCATAGATATACCCATGTATAGTATTTATTTGTAATCAAGGTTCTCTTTTACTATTACGCTAACTACACATCCTCTGCATTATTTTGAAGATGAATAGTTGAATACATAAACGTTAATTCAAGGCATCAAGGTGTATTCTTTAAATAATACCCCTAGTGTTAATATTGGTGAGATTCTGAAAAATACTTAAACAACTTTAATTATTAATTAAAAATATTAGGAGGTAAATAATTAAGCAGAAGATTAAGGTATTGATGAAGACATTGTTGAGTTTGTGCTCATGATATTTCGCAGAAAACATACATAGTGTTATCCTGTAACACAAGATTTATTTGTTAAAGAGATTCCTATACGAAGAATAGGTAACGGTGAGCATATGGCTGATATCTTAACACACTACGTTGTAAGCTATATACTGCTTAGAAGGGTTTTTGGTTTAAAGCTTTCTCTATTGATAGCATTGGTAGCTTTGCTACCAGATATAGATGTTATTTTTAGGATCCATAGATGGTTTACACATAGTATTATAGTATTAGGTTTAGGAGTACTTTGTTTGGTTGTTCTATTCACCTTGCATAGAGGGTTTCGTGGCTTCCTTCTATACCTAGGCGCTATCGCATTAGTTTACTTACTGCACATAGTTGTAGATTTATTTACAGCTTCAACGCCGATTCTATGGCCTTTGATCTCCGAATCGTATCATCTAAAGATATTAGTGCAAGGTTTTGTAGCTGCTGAAGATAAAACTATATCTATCTACCCGATAATGAGTGTCATTACATCGGCATCTAATTTTACGCCTAGGGATAGCTTAGAAGGTCCTATAGCAACAGGTCTAAGCATTATTTTAGCCTTAGCAACCTTAATTCTAGAGTTATTTGAGTTTGCAGATATGATTGTTAAGAATAAATTTAATGGATAGAAGTTTAGTTGAATCTCCTAGATTTGAATTAATACAAGTATAGAATATAAGGAGCTATAATATAAACATTATAACATGGTTGAGTAAAACATTGCTGAATATCTGCTTCTGTTTATGGGTCTTCTACTTTAGCTGTTGAGAAAGAGATTAACGTAGTTAAGCAAAAATTAGATGTTATGCGTTCTCTAATTTTAACTATATTTTATGGACTGTAAGGATATGGTTCTTGGTAAAAATGTTATAAGTTATTGATGCTTCGGCGTGTTTTAAGGGTCTTTTAAGCTGATTTCTATTTATTAATTTCACCTATACGTATATTATTCATAACCTCTAACTTTGGGGTGGAACTATATTGTTTATGGTTAGAGGTATAGTAACAGCATTAATAACGCCTTTCACCGAAGATGGTGATTTATGTACCGAATGTTTAGAGGATATGATTAGGTTTCAGATTGAGAAAGGTATTGCAGGACTTTACATCTCCGGTACCTATGGGGAAGGGGTTATTACCTCTTCACCTATAAGGGAGAAACTACTGATTAAAGCCATAGAGTTCTCCCCATCTAGAGTATTTCTACTACCTCATGTTGGGGGATCGGATACCGATACAATAATTAGGTTAGCTAAACTAGCCAAAGATCTCGGCTATCTCGCTGTGAGCGTTGTAGGTCCTCTATACCATATTCCAACGAAGAAGGGTTTAGTTGAATTCTATAAGTATATAGCGAGTAAAACCGATATACCTATAGTGATATATAACCATAGAGAGAGACAGAGGTACAATATTTCGCCGGACGATTATGAAGCTATAGCAAGAGAAGTGCCGGAGGTTATAGGGATTAAGGATACTAGCTACGATGTTGAACAATTGCTAGAATACGTAAAGAGATTTTCTGCGAAGCATTTCATAGCTGGTGGAGGAGATAATCTCCTTTACTATACATTTTCCATAGGAGCTCATGCCCATATTTGCGGAACCTCAAATGTATTCCCAGAAATCGCAGTTGCACTATACAAAGCGGTTTCTGAATATAACTACATGAAAGCCGTTGAATATCAGTATAAAGTTAATTTGGTTAGAAAGATTTTAGGAAAATACGGAGTTGAGGTTCAAGAAGTAATAAGGGTTATGCTTAAGCTAAGGGGCATTAAAAGTGGTTACCCACCAAAGCAACTTATATATGAATTTACTCCACAGCAAATCGAAGAACTAGTAAAACTCATCGAGTGCTTTGCTATCGCATAAGCTTCGTAGGAATTAATGAGTAAATAGATTTATTGATACTGTGCTTATTGAGATACCGTTATCCAATTTGTATCTATCACAGCTCTAGTGTTCCAAGATTTAGAATCAGAAATGCTATCTTCGGAGCTACACAGAGGTTCTTTTTGGAACATATGAATGAATACATAGAACTGGGATGGGATCAAACCTAAGCATAGGATTTCCACAAACTAAAGCTATGTTGCGTTTTAGCTTGAGCCTGCGTCGTTGATCGAAATCAATCTGGTTATTACATAAGTTATACATTTAGCTGTTACATTTGCTATACTTCATGAAGCTAAAAGTTACGGTTGTAGCGACGACTAGAAGAAGCTGTTACTATAGTGAAGCTATAGTAGTTAGATTCCCAGAGGTTGATATAATGGTAGAAGTTAAATGCCCTGTATGCGGTAATATCGTATCATTACCAAGCGATATAGTAGCCGGTGAGCTAGTAGAACACGACTGTGGTGTAACTCTAGAGGTCGTGTTGGAGGAGGGTAAGGTAAAGCTAAAGCCGTTCGAAGGTGTAGGCGAAGACTGGGGAGAATAGGGAGGTGAAGATTATTGCCCGAATAGCCATAGCTTACGAAGTTCTCAGGTGGGAAGAGAAATCTCTATATAATGTAGCTCAAGACCTTGGCCTCGAGGTTGAGTTAGTACACTTACACAATGTATACATACCCATGGGCTACTACCTACATACAAACAGCTCCTACGATGTTGTTCTCCAGAGGGCTATTAGCCATACGGTAGCTCTAAATTCAACATTAGCTTTCGAATCAATAGGGTTCAAAGTTGTAAACAGTTCAACAGCTATAGCTATTGCTACGAACAAGATCTGGACCTTAAAGATTCTCGCCCAAAACAAGATACCTGTACCACGAACAGCTGTTTCATTCGATTTAGAGCCAAGCCTTAGAATAGCTCAGCTACTAGGGTACCCGGTTGTTGTTAAACCTATTGACGGTAGCTGGGGAAGATTAATAGCTATGGCTAGGGATGACGAGGAGCTAAGAAGCGTTTTAGAGCATAGAACCTATATCCCGAACCCAAGCATGAAGGTTAATATGATTCAAGAATTTATTAAAAAATTCGATAGAGATATAAGGGTATTCGTAGTAGGGAACGAGGTTGTAGCTGCAATGTACAGAATCAACAGGGATCACTGGATCACTAATATGGCTAGAGGTAGTGTAGCGATTCCAGCAAAAATAGATAAAGAAATAGAAGAATTAGCCCTCAAAACAGCTAAGGTTGTAAACGGCGAAGTACTAGGTATAGATGTGTTTGAGCATCAAGAGCAAGGCTATGTAGTTAACGAAGTCAATGCAATACCGGAATTCAAGAACCTTATTTCTGCTACAGGGATCCCAGTACACCTTAAGATAGTTGAGTACGCTAGAGTATTGCTAAAAGGTAAAATAATTAATTTAGAAATCACCAATGTTAATGCATCTAGCGCTATTAATATGCTAACTCTGAATATAGCAACATATTGGGGGTTCTATAGTTGAGTACTTCTTTATTTGCATATGTCACACCTTTAATCCTTAACGGCTTAGATAAGAACCTTAGATGGGTAGGGTGTACTGTAAATGTGTATAAAGCCTCGTAACTGCATTAACCGCTATTTAGTTTACTGGTATCGGGAATAGATATGAATGAGGATCCTACATACGAAGAGATTATGTTGATAGATGAGGAGTTGATTAAGTTAGTACTGAAGCGTGTAGAAGTTCTTAGACACCTTGATTATAGTAGGGTTAAACAAGTGCTTAATTCTAGGAGAATAAAGGTTGCAGAGGTTCTTAGCCAAAAATATAGTTTACCCCATGATGATCTTGTGCACATAATTAGCTATGTAGATGGAGCTACGCTAAAAGTTATAAAACCTATTTTTGTTGGCTTCCTGGGTCCAAGAGGTAGTTTTGCTGAAGAAGCTAGTTTAAAGGTATTTAATTCTCAAGGAGCTTCTTTAGTGACCTATAACTCTATACGTGATGTTTTTAGGAGTGTAGAAACAGAGGAAGTCGATTATGGGGTTGTTCCTCTCGAGAATTCTCTTGAGGGTAGCGTAGGTGAAACGCTTGATATGCTTGCTCAATCATCTGTTAAGATATGTGGAGAAACAGAGGTAAGAATTAGCCTTAACTTAATAGCTAAGCCTGGTACAAAAATAGAGGATGTGATGGTTGTCCTAAGTCATCCTATGGCTTTAGCTCAGTGTAGGAACTTCATCTATACAAAGCTTAAGAATATAGTTGTAGAGACTAGGTCGAGTACATCTGAAGCTGTTAAAGAAGCTGTTGAAAGGAGAGGTGTAGCTGCTATAGGATCGGAGTTAGCTGCTAAGATATACGGTGGAGAGGTGCTAGTTAGAGGTATAGAAGATCATAAGGAGAACTATACGAGATTCATAGTAATTGGCTATAGACCTTTAGATGTAGGTGTTGGCGTGAAAACATCTATAATATTGACTCTGAAGGATTTACCAGGTTCTCTTTATAGAGCTCTTGAGCCTTTCGCTGTAAGAGGTATAAACTTAACAAAGATAGAATCAAGACCTATAAAGGGGAGACCATGGGAGTACATGTTCTTCATAGACTTCAGCGGATCTGTAGAGGATTTAAAGGTTAGAGAAGCCTTAGATCAGCTAACGGATAGGGTAACCTCTATCAAGATACTAGGTTCTTACAGAAAAATACCTTAACCTGGTCTCTAATGTTGTAGCCAAAAATTAGCAGTACCTCCATTTGGTGAGTAGCGTTTAAGTTGATGCGCTTAAAGTTAAAGCAAGTATTCATTTGATCGCCTACGTAGATTAAGAACTAAGCTAAGTACTTTAGATGCTTCAGTACAACTTGGTTGACCTGAAGCTGTTGGTTTATCTGTGTAGCAGTAGAGGAGTTTCGAACCAAGTAGTGCAAAAGCTATTCTTTCTACTGGGTCTACATCCATTGGCATGACGGCTATGTTGTTCCCTAGCTCGAGTAACTCTACTAAGAACGTTCTATATCCCGGGAATGGTCTTGTTGCTATTTTAACAGCAAATGCTTTTCCTGAGAACTTCTTGACCTTACTCTTTATGATCTCTTTGTCTACTCCTCTTGTATTAAGTATATGCATAGATACAATATTGTTCTCGTAGTTAATACCGTATTTCTCTACAAACTTCATCTCTAGATCGTACATGATGCCGAGTTTGCTTAGCTTACTTAATAGCTTAAGCTTGACTTCATCTTTATGCTCCTTTACACCACCTTCATATGCATCTCTGAGGGTTACTATAACCGGTAGATCTTTAACTAAGCTAAAGTCTATTGCTAAAGGGTTGTCACTATAATCAACTCTAAGCTCTATTAAGTCTACGCCTTCAATTTTTAAGACCTTGCCTAGGTCTTCAGCTGTCCCTATGGGAATAGAAGCTACAAGCATTACGTTATTGCTCAAAACTCTACACCTAGACCAAGTCTATTCTACCGCCAAGGAAAACCAAATCTCTCCAGAAGAACGGGTTGCTTTTATCAACGCACTCAGCTTTATTCACCGTACCACCGCTTCTTAGAGCTATAGGTGCCACCATCATTGCTACCCTGTGATCGTTGGGGCACTCGATTTCTGCTTCCCTAGGTTCTCCACCGTTTATCCATATGTTATCCCTGTTCGCTTCTACATCAATTCCGAAACTCCTTAGAACCTGCACAATACTTGATATTCTATCGCTTTCCTTAATTCTAAGCCTTGCAGCACCCTTAATAGTTGTTAACTTTTTTGCTACAGCAGCTAAAGGTATAATGGATAACGCTAGATCGGGGGAATCCTCGACATCTACCTCAACCCCCTTGTACGAATCAGATGCTTTGGCACACCATACACCTCCGGTGTATTCACTATATGCTCCAGCAACCTTGTATATTTCGATAATAGCGTGATCCATGATGTCGGCCGCTGGGGGTGGTAGCCCTTTTATCTCTATACTTCCACCTGTTAGTAGAGCTGAAGCAACGTAAAACGACGCTAATAGGTAATCCCCTGGAACCCTACCTCTGTACTCCACCAGCTCACCACCTACATCTATATCTATTCTATTACCTGCTATAGAAACATCTACCCCTATTTGCTTAAGTACTGAAGCAGTTAAGTGTATATAGCTCTTAGAGACTATAGGGGGCTTAATCTTTATAGTACCTCCCCCAGCTACAGCGAAAGCCACCATGAAACCCGATATGTATTGACTGCTTTCAGAGCCCGAGATCTCTACGTATGTATCCCTTAGCTTCCCCTCAATAGTCGTAGGTAAAAGTGTAGAAGAAAACCTTACGCCTTTACCATTTAAAGCTTCTACCAACGCTGTTATAGGTCTTCTACGGAGAGTCTCATCACCGTCAACAGTTATTCTACCGCCAACAACTAACGCTATCGGTATAAACATTCTCAAAGTTGTAGCAGAACCACCAAGGTATAGGTATTCTTTAACTATCCTCAGACCCTCTCTTCTTCTGCGGAAGATGCCCCCGTAACGCTCGATGTTAAGAGCTTTAACAGCTTCTATAGCTGCTTCAACGTCTCGAGATAACATGAGATCCCATAGCTCTATAGGTGCCAATGTCGAGCTAAATATGTACCTAATTGCATAGCTCTTCGATTGAGGAGCTTCTATAGATCCTTGTACCCTAGATGGCTGAATAACAGCTTTCATACTCCTCCTAACCCAACAACCTCGACTACCCTGATATCCTCTGAGTACTCCTTAACTAGATCTACGAAGTAGTATTCGTCACCGCTTCTGCTAATTATAAAAGCTGATGGACCGTTACCGCTGATACCAGCTGCAAGAGCTCCTCGTTCTATAGCTAACTTCAGTACTTTGTCGTTGTATCCAAGTATCTTAGCTATAGCCAAGCCATTTAACTTCATGGCCTCAAATATGTTTCCTTCGCTAGCTTTTGCGAAAATTTCTTGGAATAAAAAGCTATACCTTCTCATAGCCTCTACATCTACCTTAGCTTCTCTATAACCTTTAACAGCTAAAACAACTACAGCATCTAGTTTAAGCTCGAATACTCTTAGGATCTTCATGTATAGGTTATCGGTTAGAACAGCTCCACCGTAGTAAGCTGCTGAAGCATCATCGAGAGCACCTGTTATTGATACTCTAGCTTGAAGTGATAGTTCTGCGGCTAGCCTTGGAATAGAGGATTCGCTGATACCGTATTCCTCTGCAACTGCTTTTATAGCGGCAACAGCTACGGCACTACTACTCTTAAGCCCGCTTTGAGGAGGTATTTCGGAGAGTACATCGATTTCGAAGGGCTCTAGGGAGTACTTCTTAGCGAAGTAACCTGCTATAGACTCTATTAGTGGAGATGAGTACATACATACATCTTTACAAGGTTTAACTTTTGCGTAGACTTTTAGGTTTACAGCTAAAGCTCCACCAAGCCAAGATGGTATAGCGTTTACTATTGATATTCCTCCGAAGGCCTGCATAGCGATTTATACCTCTCCCACCTATCCTGGATAACCTTAACATCTTTCTCCTCTAGTTTAACCGATGGGATTACACCGGATCTAAGAGCATGATCAACCATAACCACAGCCACCATAGCCTCAACAACAGCTACTCCACGGATAGCTATACATGGATCGTGTCTACCTCTTACAGATATTGTAGTACTTTCAAGCGTCTTCATGTTAATTGTTTTCTGAGGAAACCTAATGGATGAAGTTGGCTTGAAAGCACATCTAATAACAATTTCCTCGCCAGTTGTTATCCCACCTAGAATCCCCCCTGAATAATTATACCTCCACCTAACTCTACTACCTTCTAGGAAGACCTCGTCTACAACTTCGCTACCTCTCTTCTTAGCTATCTCGAAGCCTATTCCGTACTCGAAACCTACAACCCCGGGTATAGACATAATAGCCTTAGCTAGATCAGCTTTAATTTTATCGAAAACTGGTTCACCTAAACCAGCTGGTGGGTTTAGTATACGTACCTCTACAACTCCTCCGTAGCTATCACATTCGTTGATCGCCTTTTGTAGTAATTCAATGAACTTCTGCTCTGTATCGCTTCTACATGTTTTAACAAGGCTGCGTTTTGCGTAAACAAGTTCTTCTATGCTACTGCATTCCCCTGATATAGGTCCAATTGATTTAACGTAGCCTAAGACTGTGGTATTTGTTAGCATTAGCAATTTCTTCGCTATAGCTCCTGCTATAACCCTTGAGACTGTCTCTCTACCACTTGCCCTTCCACCTCCTCTGTGGTCCCAGTTCTCGAAGCCATACCTAATAATGTAAGGGAAATCTGCATGACCTGGTCTAGGTTTATACCTAATTTCCTCGTAGTAGCTTGAATCAACATCTACATTCCTAACTAAAACAGCTATAGAAGCACCTGTAGCCCTGCCATTGAATAAACCGCTCACTATCTCAACACTATCTTTCTCTGCTCTAAGCGATGTAAGTAATCCACCTGGTTTTCTAAACATTAGCTCAAACTCAATATCTTCAGCGTTCAGCGGTAACCCAGCTGGCACACCGTCTATAACAACACCTAGAGCTGGTCCGTGACTTTCTCCAAACGTTGTAACTCTAAATATTTTACCAAACGAATTTCCGGGCATAAAGGTAACCTATAACTTCTTCGCTAGGCACATCAAATCCAAGCCATATCCTCTGAGCCTCAAGAGCTTGTTCAACAAGCACCTTGAGACCGTTAACAACCCTTACACCAGCTTTTTTTGCTTTAACCACGAGATCTGTTTCAACAGGTTTGTAAACAAGCTCTACAACGAGCTCAGTGTTTAAGCATGAATCCGGGACTACAGAGGGGTTAGGGGTAGCATTGACCACAACTCCTGCTCTACCGCTACACGTAGCACCGATCGAAGCTTCTATACCGTAAACAGCAAGGTCTTTTACCAGCTTTTCAGCTCTATTCCTGGACCTGTTAACTACTACGATTCTACAGCCAAGCTCTCCTAGGGCAAATGCTGTTGCTCTAGCTACACCACCGGCTCCGTAGATATAGCATACGTTACCTTCGAGTTTACCGGTATTCTTCTCTACAAGGGATTTTATGGCTACGTAATCCGTGTTATATCCTTTACCTCTGTGAACAGTATTCACAGCTCCTATAGCTTTAGCAACAGGATCGCAGTCGTAGAGGTAATCTAGCGCTTTTTCTTTGTATGGTATTGTTATGTTCAATCCTTCGCATAGATCTATCAAGGCCGGGAATATTTTTTGGAAACGGTTTTCAGGTATATCGAATACTAAGTAGATAGCGTTATAGCTAAACCTCCTGAATACATAATTGTGTATCGCTGGAGACAAGGTATAAGAGATGTTGCTTCCTACAACACCGAATAACTTTGTCGAGCTATTCACCCAATCCATTTCGATAAATACCCTACAACTTTATCTAAAGGAACATCAACCCTTATCCACGAGCCTATATCTATCAGTATAGGCATAGATATGCTACCTCCATATCTCTTCTTATCTCTGTTAACAGCTTCAATGACCTTCTTCATATCTACATCTACCTCGAGATCTTCCATAGAGGTGGGTAGGTCATATCTACGCAACATATCTACAACAAGTTCGATGCAGTACTCCTTGGTTGCACCAATCTCTACACCGAACATTGTCTCCATAGCCATACCCAAGGCAACAGCCTTCCCATGCTTTACAGTAAAACCAGATGCAGATTCTATGGCATGGCCAAATGTATGGCCGAAGTTCAGCACAATTCTAACCCCTTTTAGTTCAAGGGGGTCTTCTTTAACTATACCGAGTTTGTTCTTCATAGATCTGTAAACCATGTACTCAACAGCTTCATCTTTTTTCTTGAGAACTTCATCTACGTGATCCCTGAGGTAATCGAAGAACCCTCTATCTAGAGAAATTCCATACTTCACCACCTCCGCTAACCCGTTTAAGTACTCCTCTTGGGGTAGTGTATCTAGGAATCCTAGGTCTGCTACAACTAGATCTGGTTGATAGAATGTACCGATAATATTCTTTACCCCTCGGAAGTTAACGCCATTCTTACCCCCTAGAGCTGCATCAACCATCCCCAGTAATGTTGTAGGTATGTTTACTAGTTTAACGCCCCTCATGTATAGAGATGATATGAACCCTGCTACATCTGTTAATGTTCCTCCTCCTACAGCTACTACGTAGTCGTTCCTCTGCATACCTATACTGTACATATAGTTTACTATGCTAAATGCTTTCTCTATGTCTTTATCTTGTTCTACTCCTTCTAGCGTTATCTCGTAGACCTCTCCATCCAATACTTTAACTACTCTATTTACGTCTACAGCTTTCTGCTTAATCAGAATCACTTTTCCCCCTCTAACCTCGTTTCTTAAATATTCAACAGCGTTCCTACCAACAACAACCTTTGTCCTTCTACAGCATATTTCTTCTTCTAGTACATTCATATAGATCTACCAACAGCGGTTGCTACAGCTTTTATCTTTTCCATAAGAATCTCGAATTCTTTTACTGTTAACTGTTGCTCTGAATCGCTCATAGCATTACCTGGCTCTGGATGAACCTCAACCATAACTATATCTGCTCCAGCGGCTATAGCTGCTAGGGCTAAAGCTTCAACGTACTCTTTTTTACCTGCTGGATGGCTTGGGTCTGCACCTACAGGTAAATGGGTCATACCCTTAGCAGCAACCATCCCCCCTATATCGATTGTGAACCTGGTGCTATTCTCAAATGTTCTTATACCTCTTTCACATAAAGCAACAGAGCCGTTTCCTTCAGCTAGTATGTATTCGGCTGATAGAAGCCACTCTTCAACAGTTAAGCCAAAACCTCTTTTTAGGAGCACCGGTTTACGGAGTTTACCTACTTCTCTCAGTAGAACGAAGTTCTGAGCGTTTCGAGCGCCTATCTGAAGCATATCGATGTACTCGGCAACTAAACCAAGGTTTCTTGTATCCATAACCTCTGAAACTATTGGTAGACCAACTGCTTCCTTAACCTTTTTGAGTATCTTGAGCCCTTCTACTCCTAATCCTTGGAAAGAATAGGGGCTTGTTCTAGGCTTATAAGCTCCTCCCCTGATCATGGCACCGCCTACCCTCTTAACAGCTTTAGCTACTTCCAGCATTTGTTCATAGTCTTCGACAGCGCAGGGACCTGCTATAACTACTACCCTTTTCCCTCCAACCTCTACCCCGTCTACGTCGAATACAGTCTTACTTTTCCACTCGTTGGATACGAGATAGAATTTACGCTTAGGCTTAACCTTAAGCTCTACATCCTCATCTACGATATCTTCAACTAGCTTATCAGGCCATGCAATAATTATTCTTCTTCCGTAGTTGTCCACAACTTTGTATGATGCTGATCTGCTTTTTACAACCTCTATAACTCTAGATCCATCTCTACCGCTTCTAATTAGGAACATCATTGGTTACCACCTAGGATTGACATGCTAATGTATTGAATAGATTTAAGTGCTTGGCTGCGTACAAAAGACGAAAAAGGGTTGCTTTTTTGAATTTCGTATACTGTATCTTTTATCTCGTTTAATCTTTCAGCTATCGCTATCAGCTCTTTAAAGGTTGGTGTTGAGAACTTAATTGGATCTACGCCTAGTTCTCTAGATAGTTCTTTAACCGTTAATTGAAGCGATAGAATAAATAGGTGAGCTAGAACTTGCACGATAGCCATTGCTTTCTCGTGTTCTTCGTAGCTTACTACAAGAGGGTCTATTTCTACGCATCTCCAGAAATCTACAACCTCTGCTAGTACATCTTTACTTGTTTTCGAGGGGATAATAACTATCTTCTGCCCTTCCGCAGGGGTTGAGGGTCCAAATAATGGGTGTGTTGATATGTAGTAAAACCCATATTTAACCGATAGCTCCTCTAAGTAGCTGTAGACCCAGCTCTTGGAAGATAGTATATCCATAACTATTCTCCCCCTTAGGCTCCCCACAATACCATCGACGAATCCTTCTGAATATGCTTGCAACGGAATAGCAAGTACTACGTACCTACCCATGCCTAGGGCTTTCTCTATAGGCTCAGCTCTACATGCAATTTCTTTAGCTACAGCTTCAGCTTTATCTAAGCTTCTCCCTGATACAATTACGTCTAACCCCCTCCTGGTTATCTGCGTAGCAAGAGCTTTCCCCATCTTACCGTAGCCAACAATAACAACGGCTTCCCTAGACCTATGAGCGCAATTCTTTGATATAACGCTTAGCTGAATTTTCTTTGAATAAACCAAGACTGCTTTTACTATTTGTTCAGCTAATTCCCATGGTACTCCATGGGTAGTTGCTAGTTTTCTCCACCTTAGCATTAACTCTAGTTCTCTCCCATCATCTACAACGTTTTGATTTAAAGAGGTTTTGAGCTCGACAATTGCTTTAGCAAGGGATAATCTTTTAGCTAAAAGTTTTACTATCTCCTCGTCTACTTCATCTATTTGCTTCCTAATCTCACCTACGCTCATATTCAAGAACCTCGCAACATGCTTTAGCAATAGCTTTTGAGTTGATGCTGAAGTAATCCCATAGTTCATTAACACTTCTACCAGATCTACCATAGGTTTTAGCGCCAACAAACCTCATAGGTACTGGGTATCGCTGCGAAAGAAATTCTGCAACGGCACTTCCAAGACCTCCGTAGATCATATGCTCTTCAACTGTAACTATATGCCCTGTTCTTCTTGCGTACCTCTCAATTAGCTCACCATCTATAGGTTTAACGTTCACCATGTTTATAACAGCTACATCGATTCTTTTGTTCTTAAGCTCTTCAGCTGCTACAAAAGCTTCATATAGTACTGGACCTACGCCAATTATTGTTACATCTCTACCATCCTTAAGAACGTAACCCCTACCTAGCTCGAATTCATAATCTTGATTCGCTGTTATAATAGGTGAAGAATCTCTTCCTACCCTATAGTATACAGGTCCATGAACATGTTTAACTATGTAAGGTAAACTTCTCTCGATATCGAAGGCATCAGCCGGTACAATCACCTTCATATTCGGTAGAACCCTCATCAACGCAATATCCTCTAAACATTGGTGGCTAGAGCCATCAGCGTAATCGCTAAAACCCGCATGGGTGCCGACTATCTTGACGTCGAGGTTCATCCTATCTACGCTGTTCCTTATTTGCTCCCAAGCCCTCATCAAGAACATAGAGAACCCTACTACAACAGGTTTAGCTCCAGCTGATGCTAATCCAGCGGCAAAGGAGATCATGTGCTGCTCAGCAATACCAACGTTGAAGTATCTATCAGGGAATTTCTTCGCAAATAAGTTAGCTCTCGTTGGTTTTCCGACGTCAGCTGTGATGACAACCATATCTTCGACTTCTTCTCCGAGCTTCTCCAATGTATACCCTAGAGCATCTCTAAATGATGCTATCTCCTTAGCTGATGTAATCCTCTCGCCAGCTATTGACATGCTTAGCACCTTCTATACCGTTGCCATTTAAGTTGTTCTTACTTGTTTTAGCGAATATTACAACAGGTTCATCAGACTCAAGTGCTTCTTCTATAGCTAGGATAATACTTGAGATATTATGTCCGTCGCACCACAGAACCCTCCAACCTATTGCCCTCCATACAAATGGCATGAAGTGTTTTGGTTTAACATCTTCTACCCTTCCATCTAGCTGATGATCGTTATTATCTACGATAACGATTAAATTGTTTAACTTAAGCGTAGCTGCATGGGTTATAGCCTCCCATACCTGTCCCTCGTCTTGCTCTCCATCACCCATAACCACGAATACCCTACCTCTACCTCCACGCATCCTAATCCAAGCAGCAACACCAACAGCAAAACTGATACCCTGCCCTAAGCTACCTGTGGACATATCGACTTTCGGTGTTGATATATCTGGGTGATTCTGTAGAATAGACTTAACGCTGTTTATGTTGAAGAGCTCCTGCTTATCTATAACCCCAATCTCCGAGAGAACTGCATAGTAAGCTGGAGCTGCATGACCTTTGCTGAGGATAAACCAATCTTTATCTATTTTGTTTCGGTCATCTCTCACGTATTTAAGCACTATTGTAGCTATAATTTCTAGTGAACTAAGGGATGAATCTAAATGGATGTGGTTTTCCTGTTGGCTTATTAATAGAAGTGTTCTCCTTGCGTTCTCTGTTAACTCCTTTATTTGGGAAATTTCGTTAGCTATTTTATTTAATATTGGAGCTGCACTTCCCTCCACCCACGGAATTCCATTTAATCCACCGTCTTGGATTTAGGATATTTACATCTATTACTACTCAATAAGTAGAGTATAAAAGTTTTGTGTTTACATAATTTATACAAATTTGTATTGCTTAAACCTCTTTAAATCTGTGCAAAAACCTTCAGCTTGATTCTTATGATTATTAAGAGTAGAAGATCTCAAATAAAAACTATATAATGGCGACCCACGTGCTTGTTCGGTATTTTATTTCTATATTTTATCCTACTTCCTCTACCCTTATTTTAATTACGTCTTTAGTAGCTCTTTAGCTATTTTAGCTACTTTTATTGTCTCTACCCAGTAAGGTATTATTAAAGCCATTAATAGTAACGCTATATTCATATTAGGTTTTGCTAATGCTGTGTATACTATAGCGGTTGCTGTTGCATATGTTGCGTAAATAAGTACTCTTGGAATAATATATCCTCTAAATACAACATACATCCCGAGTTGCGGAGGTAGATCTTTAGCTATGTACTCGTTAGAAGAATTTTTCTCTATTAAGCCTATTCTCTCTAGCCTACTTAATACTCTCTGGGCTTTTCCAGGGCTACTATAGTTCATTAATTTTTGGAATCCTCTAACAGATAAAGGTTTCCCGTAGCTTCTAATCCTCAAATATGCTTCGAGATCTTCTCGAGATATTATCGTTTAACACCTTCCTATGGTATTTTCCTTTGATTTGTAAAAATTTATGTTTTAGATGTTAATCTTAAGATAGCGTATATAACTAACGCTCCAGCAATACCTATAGATATAGAGATCACCGTTACTAAACCGTTTGGGTATGGCTGAGGGCTAGGTATAGGTTGAGAGGGGTAACCTTGGTTGCTTATTATCGTGTACAGCGATGTTGTGGTTGTTATTAGTGTGATTATCTCTTTTTCCTTAACAGTTACAGTAACTGTTACCTGTGGTATAAGCGTTGGTGTTGTAGTAGGTGTTATCAATGCCTGCTCTTCTATAATTAACCCTGGTTCTGAAGCCATTACTTCATCGATAACCTCCTGTGGTAGCTTATAGGAGCAGAGGGGTCCTTTTACTAGCACCCCCTTTATTAGTCCTGCATTGATTAGCTCTGCGTATGGAGCCCATCTATCTATTTTATCGTTGTAGAGTAGCCTGTTATTCCATCCAGCAACAATAGGGTTACTTATCACAGCATCCATTATTTTGTTGATATCTTCTATACTTAGACCTATTATAACGCCTTCGCTTGTTAACTTATTGAGTAGCTCATTAAATACTAGGCTAACAACGGTTTTTTCAGGACATTTTTTCTCTACGGTGGATGTATATGTAGTAATATTGTTTGTGGTATAAGTATCTTTTTCTATGCGAACAGTTGATGAATATGATGAGTACTTTGTAGTAGTTGTTATTTGCTCCAATGAGCATGTGTCTAGGAGTTCTATCCTTAGTGCAAGAACATTCATCATAGGTTTATCTTCGTTGTACCCTTCTACACATGGAGCATCTCCGCAGATTTTCTCTAGATATACGGTAACGCCGAACTGTAGATCATCCCTTTTAGATGCTCTATATACGTACTTGAACACATAGATTCCCCCTTCCTCAACGACGATAGGCTTAAACTTTACTACCAATGCTGTTAAGTTGTAGCTAGCACCGTATTTATTGAATAGAACTTCTACAGCGTTGATATCAGCTGGATTAAAGCAGGCATTAACGTTGTAGGTAAAAGTCACCGCAATTAATACACTTAATATTAGATTAAGTAATGTTTTTCTCCTAAACATGTTTACACCTATGATAATAAATTAGTTAACCAGGTACTTAGTACCTACCCAAAATGACGTAGCAGTCATGTAGGCTATGACAGTGCTATTCTAGTAAACACTACAGTTTATTGAATATATGCTAACGGATTTGCTCAGTTAATGCTAGGAATAGCTAGATGTTAATTCAAGAAACAAGCTTTTATTTTTAGTTCAAGAAATTCTTTGCGGGGTGTTTTGAATGAGATTGAATCGTATTACGTATGTGGTAGAATCCATAGTGTATACACCGGGATATATTCTAAGAGGTGTTGATTTTAAGGGTAGAATTGTTTACCAGTCTATGGAGGTAGGCGTTAATTCCCTTGGTGTTTTTGATGAAGATGTAGGTGAGAAGAAGAGACTTACTTCTTCAGTTGTTCACTGGTCAGGGGAGGTATCAGGGGACGGCAGGAGAACCCCATTTACTGTAGATGTGGCTAAGGGTAGAGAACTACAGGTAGTTGGTTTTGTTGATCTCGATAAAGATAAGGAATTTATATACAGCAATATGAACCCTGTTAGAGTTTTAGGGATCGCAGATTACGATGGAAAGATGTTCTTTGTTGGTGCTTCTGCTGAAGATATAGCTATATACATAGCTGAAGGCGGTGATAATGTAGAGAAACTGGTTAAATTAAACGCGATTGCTAGAATCTCCTACGCGTTTAAAGGTTTAGTTGTTGGGGAAGGCAATCTAAGGAGGGATCCTAGGTCTTCGGAGATCTTCACATACAACTTGGGTAGTGGAGAACTAAAAGTATATACACCTAAGGAGGGGAGCGTTAATCGGAACCCTATTGTACTCTCAAACGGTAAAATACTCTTTGAGACAAATGCTGTTACGGGAGATACCAACAACCTTATGTTGCTTGATCCGGAAACAGGTGAGTTTACAGAACTAAAGCTACTTGTAAAAGATCTTGAAAACTTCAAGCCTGTTGAATACCCATTCTACAGGGAATTCGATGGAAGGATAGTTGTTGTAGGTAAAAAGTACGGTAGATCGAGGATATTCATAGATGGAAAATTAGTTGAAACACCTGAGGGAACTATAGCGAACGTCTACGTAGCAAATAACAAAATCTACTACACCTATACTAACCTTACAAAGCCTGCGAGAATCATGGTCTTCGAAAATAGATCGAATAGAGAATTACTTGGAGGTAAGCTACCTAAGGATATCGAAGATAGCTTCAGCAGTATAGAGTTTACATGGGTTAAATCCCCAGATGGTTTAGATATCCCTGTATACGTTGTTAAAAGTAGGAAAAACAACGAGAAGAATGTATTCGTAGTTTACATACACGGAGGACCTTGGTCTGAAGTAGCAGATGCCTGGACACCGATGATATCTGTGCTAATAGCTATGGGGTACAACGTAGTTGCCCCTAACTTCAGGGGTTCCACAGGGTATGGAGAGAGATTCAGGCTTATGGATATAGGTGACCCTGGAGGTGGAGATCTACTAGACGTTGAAGCTACAACTAAATGGGGTTTCGAGAACAAACTTGGGGAAAAAGCATTTATCTGGGGATACAGCTACGGAGGGTACATGACGCTGTGGGCTATGTTTAATAAACCTGAGCTATATTCATGCGGTGTTGCAGGTGCTCCTGTCGCTGATTGGGAGGAGATGTACGAGCTTAGCGATGCCATGTTTAGAGAATTCATAAAGATGCTATTCGATAACAAGAAAGAGCTGTGGAAAGAGAGATCCCCCTCAACTAAAGCTTCCCATCTTAGAGCTCCGCTAGCAATAATCCAGCCGCAGAATGATTCAAGAACACCTCTCAAACCAGTTCTAAACCTTGTATACAAACTAATAGAACATGGAAAAACATTCCAATTACATGTGGTATCAGGAATAGGTCATGCAATAACATCGTTAGATAAATTAGCTGAAGTACTTACATATATGCTATCATTCATTGAACAATGTACTGAAGGATAGTAAAACAATGTTATCCCTAATTTTATTCAATATAGTTCTAAGCCTTCCAGTATATACATCTTTAAGTTAGGTAAGCTAAGGCAACAAAGGTAATCCAAAATATCCGTAATTTAATATAAATTCTATAACTATCCAATGAAATGGATTTATAATATATAATTTTTGATAAATAATTTGTAATGAATCGCTATAGTCTGCTATACACTCTTTATAAGCGTTTCAACAGATGTTTATACACAATTATAACAGCAATAACCTTTATCCTAAGCTAAGCTTTAAAGAGAAAACGATTATTATAGAGGTGGGGATTATGAATTGTATCACTTAATACTAATAGGGTTAGGGATTTCAGCACTTTTAGCGTTTTCCATAGGGTCTAACGATCTCGCTAACTCCGTTGCACCATTAGTTGGCTCAAATCTTTTAACATTTAGAAAAGCTGCATTAATATTTGTTATTTCTATGAGTTTTGGAGCTTTAGCTCAAGGGTACATGGTTATGAAGACCCTTGGCAGAGGAGTTGTTAGCAATATCGATATTATAGGAGCTGTTTCAGCATCTTTGGCGGCTTTTATATGGATTATGTTTGCAACGTATAAAGGGCTACCTATATCAACTACCCATAGCATTGTAGGAAGTGTTATAGGTATTGGGCTAGCTTATACTTTTCTCGACGGTAAATCGATAAATTTAAACCTAGACGTTTTAATTAAGATCTTACTTAGCTGGATAACATCGCCTATTAGTGCAATGGTTTTAGCTATACCTCTATTCTATATAACTAAGCGATTATATCATTACGGAGAAAAAATTGTGATACTATTAGCTTTAGCCCTTGGGATACTAGCCGCTTACAGCTTTGGAGCTAACGATGTAGGTAACGCTGTAGGAGTCTACGTAACCATAACCTCAGAAGCTCTAGGTTTACCGGATAGCACAACTATGAGGTATCTAGCTATGTTTACAGCGTTATTCATTAGCTTAGGTGCGATAATTTTTGGTAGAAGAGTTGTTGAAACACTTGCATTTAAAGTAACTAGGCTAGATATAACTACATCTATTGCTGCAAACGCTGATGCCGTAGCTGTTTGGCTGTATACCACAATACCCTATATGATATTTGGCTACGGAATGCCCATATCAACATCCTATGCAGCAGCTGGGGCTATTATTGGAGCTGGAATAGCTAAGTATAGGAACTTTAAGGCGTTAAACATGAAAATGTTGGTATTCATTATGTTTGCATGGGTATTAACACTCCCAATAACATCTTGTATAGCAATATCGATATATACAATCCTAAAGTATGTTATCGGTTTATAATGTCGTACAACAAATTGCTACGCTATCTAGGTACACTATGCGAAGGTTTATCTTGCGGTATTAAATTCAATCTAAATTAAATTTACATAGATGCAGATAATTCTCGATATCACGTATACGTATTGGTTTAATCCATTCTAACCTCCATATCTCCTCTACGAACCTAAGGTAATCTCTTCCCCCAATCATTCTAACGCTATTTGTATGCCAAAGAATAGTTGCTATGCATACACCACTATTGTGTAAAACACTAAGTATTTCTAGTAGCTTCTCGTAGGTATTCAATGGGTTTATACCCCAGTAGGTAAACATGTATGTATCCATAATAGTTATAGGGAGTTCGATAACATTGTTGATTATTATGCATCCACTACTCTCCTTAGAAAATCTGTTCTTAGAAAACATTAGGCTACTATCGAATTTAATTCCTATTGAGCTTAGCAGAGGTATTAGTCTTGGGTTTATCTTTAGGTAGTGAACTCTCATACTTACAACTGGTTCAGCGTATACCTTTTCCACTAAGTTTTTTTCTAACGCTATAGCTTCTATGTTTTCCCCGTTATTAGCGTGTAAACCTACCTCCCACTCACCTCTCCTAAGCTCTGAAACAATATCGCTGTAATCGTTGATAGTTGATCCATCTTCGTATATAGATCTAAAGAAGAAAGTAGATTTAATTCCTTGTCTCTGCTCGTACTCCATTATAAGCGGTATACCGTTGTATATATTGTCCCTCAAAGTGAAGAATTTTATCTTATCCTCGAAGTCAAATCTATTCAACCTATCTAAAATATGAGTTGTATGAGGTCCTCTACGGCTCCAATCAACATCGTGTGTTAGTATGAGTAGCATATATAATACCTCCAAAGCTAGTTTATTTTCGATGTAAGTTGAAGGATTGCCTAGTTTTAGCCTCTATAGCTTCAAGGAAATCTATAGCTGTAGCTAAATCTATAAAAGAGTTGCTAAAACTTAGAGTTATAGGGGTAGCTCATACCAATCACCCACATGTTTTCTCTAGATACTTCGATAAAGTACACATAGTTAGAGTTGATAGAAGTAACATAAGGTGGGTTTACGCAGTACTAGGTATAGCCGAAGAACATCATTGCCGAGCTGTTCTACCTATAGATTTCGTAGATTTCTACATGTTTTCAAAACACAGTAAATTATTTGAAGAACTTAGTATTATCCTTATCTCTCCTCCTCATGAAAGCATTGTAGTGGCATCGAATAGAGTTAAATGCTGGGAAACCTTAGGGGGTATAGCTAATTTCCCATCGCAATTACTCTTAGAAAGAGAGGACAATATCGAGAATGTTTATAGATTAAGACCTCCACTAGTGGTTAAAAATCTTGGCGATAACTCTAACCCCACATTTCATTTAGACTACGAAACAGCTATCAAAGATGCTTTATCTAGAGCACCTGTCCTCGTACAAGAATACGTTGAGGGTATAGCTAGAGGATACTACGCATTAGCATTCAATGGAACACCCTTGCTAGAGTTTACCCACCAGAGAATTATAGAGTACACACCTATTGGCGGTGCTAGCCTTGGAGCCCAAGGTGTAGTGAAAGACCCTAGACTATTTGAGTTAGGTAGAAAAATCATTAAGAAACTTAAGTGGAACGGAGTAATAATGGTTGAAACTAGGTACTCCGACGAAAAAGGGATCTACTACGTAATTGAGTTAAACCCTAAGTTTTGGGGAAGCATAGATCTACCTGAAACCCTAGGATATAAGTTTTCAGCACTTCTAGTAGCTCTACACCTATACGGATACAACTACGCTTTAAAACTAAAGAAAAAACTAAAAGTAAGAAACAGTTCGTTTGTATGGCTTCTAGACGCTCTTAGGTATATTCCCAAGATGCCAAAGGTATGGCTTAAACTTGTCAACATATGTATGCGTAGCCCTACACAATGCGATATAGATTTAACTGATATGCCAAGGTGTATTGACCAAACGCTAAAAGCATTTCAGAGATTTAAACGGGAGAAAAACAATTGGATACAGTATCTAGATAGATCTAGGGAGCAGTTAAAGATATGGCTTGATAGATATCGAAAGTTTTTATTAAATCCTAGTAGGGTTGTCGTAATAGATTTTGATGCTACATTAGTTAGACTTCCGATTGATTGGAATAGCGTAAGGAGATCACTGATCAAAGAAGGCATTATATACCCATGGGAGTCTATAAATAGAGCTTTAACAAGGTACTGGCTAACAGATAAGGAGCTATACCATAAGCTCTCAGAGTTAGTTAAACACTACGAGTTTAGCGCTTTAAACAACATAGAGGTTATTATACCACTTAAACTGATAGAAAAATTAAGAGAACGTACAAAGATTTGCATAGCAACTAAACAACCTGTTGAAATCGTAATTAACACATTCAAATCACTGGGTACAAAAAATATTTTTGATAATATCGTTGGAAGAGACAGTAGTTGGGGACCTATAAAAACTACACTATTTAAGAAATGCGTTGAATTATGTAATGCCGAGGAAGCAATAGTTATAGATGATAAGATAGACTATTTAATAGATGCTTACAGATTAGGATACACACCAATACTAGCTACATCAAATTCATACCTAGTAGCAAAAAGCTATAGACTTGGCATACCATCAGGAGAACCGGAAAAAATTATAAATATGCTCTTAGAGCACACCCTATCCTATGCAACTAAAGAGCCATAAAAATAGGTTGTTTCTTCTATAATAAGAGAAATACATAACTAAGACTTTATCTTGCATATCATTTTTTATTTAAATCAACTATTTCACTAATCATAGCATCCCCAAAGAAATATCCGCTTGCCTACATAGTTATTGCTGTTTCTAGATCTATACCGTATGAAATGGGGAGCGAATGGATCATCAAAATATATGCTCTAAATCCAGGGGTATCGTTAGACGATGAGGATTTAGAGATTATAAACAAAATTAGAAGTAAGGTTAAAGAAAAAGAAAAATATATAGTGTTTGGCGGAAGGCCTATTGCAGCAAAAGGTGTTGTAGAAGCGCTAATAGTGTTTGGGTTTATCTCTAGAAGGATTAGCGATATTAAGTTAATGTTTACAAGTTCTATCAACGATACCGTGTTAAGGAAGATTACGCATCTATGTAGGAAACTTGGTATCGAAGGTAAGGTTGTATTTACTGGTTTTATTCATGTGATAAAAGATTCGAGGTAGTGTCTAAAGCTAAACTTATGCTATACCCAAGCCATATAGATGCTTTTCCATATGCTGTATTAGAATCACTTCGTCTAGGAACACTTGTTGTGGGTTGCGATATATCTGCACTAAGGTTCTACTATTCAAATAATCTTGGGGTAAAACTTGTTAGAGAATGGGATCTAGAGGCTCTAGCTACAGAAGCTATAAACATCCTAGAGAAAGGTATTGAAACAATAGAGCTTCCAAAAACACCGAACTGGAAAGACATAATGAACAAAGAAGTCACATTGATCAGAAAAGTTATAGAAACAACAAGATAGAAATATGGAATGTAAAACAAGATTATTCTACAATCATCACCACAATCCCTATACATCTTAAAGAATAGCAACTAGATACAAGATCCACTTAATTTTCTAGATAATCTAGACCTATACTAACTAGGTATACAAATACCATGATCATAAAATTAGTAAATCCATAGATTTTCATAATGTTTAATCTTGTATCTGAAGTCATTAGGATTAGATGAGCTTACGCATGGATAAGGCGATTAATTATCGAAGTAGCTAGCACGTTAAGTGTATAGCGATGGTCGTGATTACTTTGTAGATAATCGCTAGTAGATAGCAGTTAGAATTCATCAAACAAATTCAGGTCTATGAAGTAGTATGCAAATCACTAAGATATCTGTGGTTAACGATACCCCAGATACTTACTCCATTGAGATTAGAGTCTGTATTATGTAATGGCTCTTGATGTACCCAATACATATGTTTGGTAATTCAGAATAATTTATCCAAAAACTTGTTTTTATTAACTCTCGGCAATCTAGATTAATTGATGTATCTAATTAGGTTAGAGGTTTCACTAAATATCTGAATTGTTCGATGAATTTATCTAGTGTCAAGTTCTTGGCTTTTGCTATAGATTTAGCTGAAAAGCTACTCCAGATGTTTTTGTCTGTTAGAATTCTTGAGACTGTTTCTATAGCTTCTTGAGCATCTGTATATCCGTATCCATAAACACCTTCAGCAACTAGATCGCTCCATGTGCCACCGGATCTATGGACAACTACAGGTAATCCTCTGGCCATTGCTTCGGCTACAGCTATACCCCAATGCTCATTTATAGTGGCGTGTAGAAACACCTTAGCTCTATCCATAACATTGTTTATGGTATTCCTAGGGGCATCTGGGACAAGATATAGATCGGCAGAATTGTCCATTCTTCTCGATACTCTAAATCCTCTTCTTCTAGCTAGTTCTTCAACTCTCTCGATATAACTAATGCTGGTTCTCGTTTTTGCACCTCCAAATATATATAGCTTAACATCATTTACTTCCTTCTTAAGCATGGGTAGAACCTCTTCAATAACCCAATGATACCTCTTTTCTTCAGAAAATCTGCCAAGCATAACAACAGCATTCACACGTTCATCAAATTCCCTAGGCTTCTTAAGAACTTCAACATTTGGGGCTATAGGTGGGTTAAGAACTTTAGGTGTATCGCCATAGATCTGTCTACATAGATCTGCAGTCCATCTAGAATTAGTTAATACAAGAGAAGCTATTTCAAACGGGTTCCTCCGTAAGAACATGGGAAGCAGTTTAGAGTATCCCCACCAGTATATGTTCATGGGGAATTTTGAGTAACGCTCAAGGATATAAGGATCTTCGCCGTAGTAAAGCCCTGAACCCTTATACTTAGGATCTATAGAAAGCTCTATAGGAAAATGAATATATTCGATAAATCTTACACCTTTCTCTTTAATAAACTTTTCAACTGGTTTATAAGTACACTCATCAGTAAAAACAATACTAGGTGCGTATCTATCTAGAGCCTTCTCAATAGAGAGCCAGACTAATAACCTAAGGTATATACCAAAAGCCCTTAACTTAACATTAATAGCCGAAACAACATTGTAGCTACTTAAATTTATTCCAAACCATTCAACATATTTGTCGAGTAATTCAAAACGCGGTACAGAAGAAAGAACAGGTTTATAGCCAGTAGCTTCAAAAGCCTTAGCAACAGATGCACATACAAGCTGACCACCACCAGGTCTATCCCAGAAATGATGCGCTACAATAGCATACACAGCTACTTACCACCTCCATAGTACTCCTCTATAATACTACATATGTTTTGTGGAACACTATATCTTCTTAGCTTTAGCTTTAGTATATGCCATCTGATAACCATTTTAGATAACTGTTCATTTAAAGTCCTTAAAAAACCTTCTTTAAAACCATCATATTTTATGTTTACATATAAATGTAATGGAAATCCGACCACTGGGCCTAAGATACCTATGAAACTTTTTATAATATGTTCTTCAAATTGCTTACGCAACGTCATATCAATAATTCCATATTTAAGTCCTAGATTTATCTCTAAATAGTAATGTTCGAGAATATCCTTAATAGACTTGATTCTAAAGGGCTGGTAATGGACTACACCAATAGGATTTATAATGTATTTATATCCCTTACAAACTACATAATGATGAAGCCACCCATCCTCATATACATGTAGCTCAGACGGTATCTTTATGCCTTCTATAGCTTTACGCCTGAATATAGTATCATGGGTTCCACCTCGATATTCAAATCCATCAATATGCATGGTAGAAGACTCTTTACTTATTAACTCTAAAAATTCTTGCCTAGCTTTTCTAAAGACATAGTCTATACCCCATACTTCTCCTACTGCTGGATCTTCTAAAACTTTATTCTCCTCTAACCACTTCCACCAACCATTATTAAGAACACAATCATCGTCAACAAACATTAAAAATTCGTCGGAGAAGTTATATAGGAAAATATCTATAGCTGTTTGTCTTGCTGTTGCCCTCGTAGGCTTGTAATAGCCATAGAGATTGCTCCTAGATACAACAAGTTCTTTATTATTAGCATCGCACCATTTCTTAAATAACGTAACAGTATTATCTTTAGAATCGTCAATTAATATAATAGTTTTGTAAGGTATTTGTAGAGTAGAATAGAGAACATCATATAAAGTTATTGGAAGATCTTTAAGTCTTGTAATAGTATTTTTCGTTATAAACGATAATACGACCATTCTTTTATTCGCCTACCTCGTAAAATAAGGATAAGTATTTAAATTTTGTGTATGCCTAGTGTATTGTTTGTATATAAATTATTAGCGAAGTTTGGAGCGTTATTCCTAGGACGGGAATCGTCTTCAATTTAAACGATTTTATTAAAATTAATTGATAGAGTTGTTTCTCATTTATAAAACTGTTAATAACCACTTAGATATTTAATAATTTTGTATTACTTTAAGGGTTATTTATGGAGAAGTATATACATTACATGATTATAAGTTACAGAGCCTGCTTATTACAGGATGTTGATAATAGCGTTATGAAGAAATATAATTACAAAAGCCATAATATTTTAAGCAAGATTCTAAGCTACGGAACCCAAAATACTAACTTGGTAAAAGCAAAAGATGAAAAATGTTAAAACATTGTAAAAAGGTGTAATGAGTATTCCTGCCTAGTAAGGCGAACCAAGTAGGTGCTTAACAACTACACTATGTTGGTTATTCTTTAAATTGTTTAATCTAAAGGTGAGAAGGTTTGCATGATGGTTTAGGATATAGTTTCTACTTTAGTTATGGGGGATAATAATATATGTTCACAGAATATAGTTGTTAAAACTTTAGCAGACTATATGAAGATAGGTTTCGAGAAAATATTTAAAATACTTGAAGAACACTCAAAGATGTTAGAAGAATAATTAAAAAGAATTTAAGAATTATCTAAGCGTGTAGCAAGGTTTGAGGTTGTTGTTGGTTCTGTAACACGTAGAGTTGGAGTTGATTTAGAGAAAACTACTCTTAGTCTGTATAGAGATGTTCTTGTTTGGTTTGGTGTAGAGGATGTTGATAAAGTTGAGAAATTTATTTACGTAGACGCAGAGGGTAGGTATATGAGTAAAGGGGATACCTTAGAGATAGATATCTACATCCACAACAAGGAGATATTCTTTATCGAGGTTAAAAGCTTTATCGATGTAGAAGACATTATGTGGTTTAACCATAAATGCGATGCAGCATCGAAAATAGATTGGGAGAAACTTTAGGGAAAAATTATGGCATCGATACACGCAATTAGAGATACATTAGTTAAAGCTAAAGGATGTTGTATAGACATTATTTACGGGAACTAATCAATTAACGATATTCGTCTAGGGATATGACGAAATAGATGTGTTAATGTATTAAATTAAAAATAATTTATTGGTAGCTGAAGAAGGTGTTCATTTAACTACTTAGATTCGCTATAGCTTAGCAAATAGTTTTGCTAACAGTTATTTGTATTACTTAACTGTTTTACATCCTAAAAATTGGGTATTGATTACACTATGTACTGTCCATGCTTAGGAGTTCTAGGAATATACACTAATATTTTATGAAAATCTGTAAACAATAATACCCTTATTCTTGATAGGAATATTTTTATTTAGTGTAAAACTGTATATGATAGGGGAACTCTATGAGGTTTGTGAATAGGGTTGGTCCTGGTAATCGGTTGAAGGGGAAAGTTGTAGCTATTATAGTAGCTAATGAGTTTGAAGATGTTGAGCTTTTGTATCCGTTTGTTAGGCTTAGTGAGGAAGGTGCTGAGGTCGTAATTATACCTGTTAGAAGAGGGCTTCATCCGAGGCCTGCTGATCCTAGTAAACCTGTTACAGGTAGGTATGGGACTCCAATACCTTTAGAGGTTTTCAGGCTTGGGGAAAGATATGTTATTAAGGAGTTGAAAGAGGTTAAACCAGAGGATATAGATGCTCTCGTAATTCCCGGTGGGTTCTCTCCAGATTCTCTAAGAATAGATGAGGAGGTATTAACATTCGTTAGGAAAGTTTATGAGATGGGTAAAACAGTTGCAGCTATTTGCCACGGACCGCAGGTATTGATTTCAGCTGGGATAGTCAAAGGAAAGAAGGTTACAGCTTATAGAGCGGTTAAAGATGATCTAATTAATGCAGGAGCTATATACCTTGATGTTCCAGCTGTTAGAGATGGTAATATTATAACAGCTAGGGTACCAGATGATCTACCTGAGTTCTGTCAACTCATAATAGAAGCTCTATCTCAATAATAAATTATTTACTTAATAAGCGATGTACTCGAAAAAGCTATAGAGTACATTACTTAATAATAACTATTTTTATTGGTATCTCTATTAGGATTTCATGCTGTACACCGGGCTTTTGATTCAATTTATTGTCTTTATTTTTAGAGGGAAAGTAGGTAGGGCCCTAAGATTTTAGCTATAGATAGGTACCAAGGTATGTAGATTTTCTTCTTTTTCTTTTTAACAGCTTTAACTATAGCTTTTGCTACAGCATTAGCTGAAATTCCTCCTTCAACTATCTTCCCTGCTCTTTCATGGAATTCTGTTTTAATTAATCCAGGGTAGACTGTAAGTAGATGTATTCCACGATTTTTTAGCTCGTGTCTAAGAACTTCAGAAGCATAGTGAAGAGCTATTTTTGTAGCCCCATAGATTGGGAGATCCTTCATTAGAACATGTATCCCTGCTGTTATAACCATAACTACTACTGAGTCTTTCGGCATAACTGGTAGAAGTTCTTTGACTAAGATTAGCGGAGCTACAAAGTTAACTATAGCCATAGACTCTATCTCTTCAGAGCCATGGTCTAGAACTTGTTTATATAAACCAAAGCCTGCGTTGTTTATAAGTACATCAACTTTATCAAAGTGTTTAACAACTTCTCCTACAATCTTCTTTACCTCTTTTACAATTGATAAATCGGCTACAACGTAGTTAAAGCAACCGTTTAATTTTTTCTTAAGCTCTTCTAATCTCTCTTCATTTCTACCTACACCGATAACGTAGCTACCTTTTTCACTACATATGGTTTTAGTTAATTCAAGCCCTATACCCGATGATGCCCCTGTTATCAACCAGTTCAAGTTCTACACCTTCTCTAGCTAAGGATACCTACTATCAGCGTAGGTATTTTTATCGGTTACTAAAAATTATAGTATCCTTATAAGTAGGTGACCTAATTTGTATTGATATTGGCGGTAAATTGTGGATATACTAAAGTTTAGTAATTTGGTTGAGTGTACTATTCTTAAACGTATTTCTAGGTTCTCTGTACTAGTTAATATAGGTGGAACAGAGCATATAGTTTACCTCTGTAATACTGGTAGACTTCTTGGATATATAGAGAAAGGTAGAAGAGGTTTTTGTATACCAACGAAGAAAGGTAAGCTAATGTATAGATTGGTAGGTGTAGAAGATAGAGGCTATGCTGCTCTTGTAGATACAATGCTTCATGAGAAATCGTTCGAAATTCTAATTTCTAAAGGTTTTATTCCATGGCTTAAAAGCTGTGCAATAATTAAGCGTAATTTTAGGGTTTTTGGAAGTATCCTTGATTATTTAATTAGATGTAGAGATATTGAAGCAGTAATAGAGCTTAAGAGCGCTATTATGAAATTAAGCGATGGGTTTGCAGGGTACCCTGATGCACCTACAACTCGAGGAAGAAAACAAATAGAGGCTCTAGCTAACTTCATAGAGAACGGTTTTTTATCGTACTTGGTATTTGTTGTCGGTATACCGAACGCTAAAGGATTTAAACTATACTGTGATGTAGATGAAAAGATATGCTATGCTGTTAACTATGCTATAGAGAGAGGTGTTATATTTAAGGCTATTAATGTATTCTTAAATCCTTTTACAGAGTATATAGTTGCAGGAGACCTAGATCTAAAAGTAGACCTGAGTTGCTGTTAGAAACAAGAATCAAGGTACAATATACCTAGAATAGGTGCAGTATCGAAGGCTATGGCTAGGTTTAGATAAACTTATTGCTGTACAGATTGTTAGAGTATATACTCCTTCATAACATCTATGGTATGCTTAAGCCCTACTTCAAAAAGAATAAATACCGCAATTGTTACCGATGCCGATTTCTTATTATCTGCACAGCTATCCCCTATATCTCCAGGTTTCTCTGCTTCATAAACTACCTCAACATTTTTACCAATTAATTTCTTTATAAGTAATACAAGATTGTTTATGATGTAGGTATCCTTATACCAACTTTATAAATGTTGTTCGTAAATAAGTCTCTATCTATTAGCCCTATGTATTGTTTCTGCAACATCTTTTACATGTATAAAATCCTTTGTTTGTTTCCATCGCCGCAAGTTATAACGGCTTATTTTTAGAGCTTTCGATAATATGACTCTTGCATAAACATTGCTTTGCCTAGGATTATATACGTTGAAAAACCTTAGGGTAGCGTAATAGAGTTTGTATAGTTTCTTAAAATAGTTAACAATTAATTCCCCTAGGTACGTACTTAACCCGTAGGGAGAAAGAAGGTTTAGTGGGTGATCTTCTGATATAAATAGTTTTACGGGATTGCTGTAAACGAGGCTAGGCTTATGTAAATAAGTTTTGACCTAGCTTTTGTACATCCATACGCTATTCCTGTAGTATTAACAACGTTGTTATCAGTATATTCAACGGGTTTCTCTATAGATTTAGCTATGCTGGTATAAGAAGCAGCATAGGTAACAATATCAAAACCTCTACAGTATTCGAAAACCTTACATCGGTTTTAACTATGGGTATACCTCGATTCTCTGGGAATGTCTGATGCATACTTGCTACAGCGTTCTAAGGTATAGATGTAATAACGTTGAAGTTTTTCTTAGTTAATTAGATAGCTATGTATCTACTTATGAAATCAGCTTCACCTGTTGTAGCTATTTTCATACTATATAAGTAATAACCTACTTCTGTTCGTTGTAGTAGCGAGGAGGTAGAAATATCTAGCTCCTTAAACTGCTTAGGAGTTGATACATCGGTGTTTTATTGTTATTGGGTATAGGGGGATTAGCTCTCTTTACCTTTTATGTTTTTAACTCTTCTAGTCGCTATTACATCCGATCCACATATGTTTTTAACTATGGTGTCCCCGATTTCTATAGGGGCTTCTACCTCTAAATTAGCTAAAACCTCCATAACATTCCACATGCAGTTCTTTGGAATAGGTTTGCTTGTTATAACGGATACCGTAGGCATATCTCCTCCTCTGACCCTGACTACGCTCATAACATACCTAGTAGGGTTTATGACCTCGTTTTTAGCGAATTCTACCCCCCTAGAACACATATTACCTTCTACTACTATCTCATCGTTTTTAGTTGATACTTTTAGTGTACAACTAGCAGGGCAGATAATGCATGTTAATTCGTAGTCCCCCACCTTGGTTTCACCGCTAAGGTTATCCTATCTATGTTTGTATATGTTTTGCTTAAGATGTTCTTCTCGAGCTTAAGCCTAATCATCTCAGCTGGCCTAACGCCGAAGCTAAACTGTTTAAAGTTTATCTCGGGAATCTCTATGAAGATATTTCTCTCTGGGTAAGCTACTCTTGCGTAGAGTACAACGTCTTCTTCGCCGCTAATCATATGCGGAATAACAAGTCTAATATTTCTACCTTTTTCGATACGCTTCCAGCTTTTTGTAGGTAGACCTTTATTCTCTACAAATATTTTAGCTCCTTCTGCCGCTAATTCTCCTTGTTCTACAACATAATCAACGAGATCGTTTACCACAAGAGCATTACCTGCGACAAAAATCCCTGGAATACTTGTCTCTAGGTATTCGTTGACAATAGGCCCACCTGTTGCAGGGTCTATGGCTACCCCTATTTTCTCTAGTAAGTCCGTGTTTGGCCTAAGCCCAGCAGATATCACTAGTGTATCGCATGGAATTTCAAACTCTGTGCCCTCAATAGGTTTTAGCTTTTCGTCTACCTTGGCTATAACTACTTTCTCTACTCTTCTCCTACCTACAACCCTTACAACTGTATGCTGAAGCAACAAAGGAATATCAAAGTCTATTAAGCACTGCATTACGTTCCTCATAAGCCCCCCGGGGTAGGGAAGTATCTCGATAACCGCTTTAACTTTTGCACCTTCTAGTGCAAATCTTCTAGCCATGATTAAACCGACATCACCTGAACCTACAATCACTACTTCTTTTCCAGGTATAACCCCGTAGATATCCATAAGAGTTTGAGCTTCTCCAGCTGTGTATACTCCATCGGGTCTATCCCCTACAATACCGAGCTCAAATAAATGTCTCTCCCTGGCGCCTACAGCATATATTATTGTTTTTGTGGTTAACTTAAGTATACCTCGAGGTGATATAACGTTCACTATCTTTTTGTAGTAATCTACATAGTCAACACTATGGACGTAGGTTTTCAGCACATACTCAACACCTAAATTCTCTAGCTTATCGAGTAACCTGGTTATGAACTGCGTCCCCGTTAGATCTTCTTTGAAGTAGTGTACGCCGAAACCTGGGTGGATACACTGTAGAGGGATTCCCCCTAGCACCTCTCTATTCTCCAACAAAATAGTTCTTAGGTTAAGCTCTACAGCTTTTATTGCTGCTCCTATTCCCGCTGGTCCTCCGCCTATGACTACAACATCGTATTCCATACAGCTTACCTCAACCTCATCTTATCCCTCCATAGGACTTTGACGTCGCCTATGCCATAGGTAGACCTTTTAACAACTATCTGGTGAAGCGGTATCCCTAGTTTCTCTGATACTATTAAAGCTATTCTCCATCTACAGAACGACCCTTGGCATTTACCGAAACCAGCGTATGTCCTAAACTTGATACCGTCTAGCGTTACAGTCTTAATCCCGATTTTCATCATTCTTTCTACTGCTTCTAGAACCTCAGCTTTTGAAACTATTTTACAGAAACAAACTATTTCCCCGTAGCTAGGGTTAAGCTTAATCAATTCATCGATTTCACCAAGGCTTTTATTCTTTACTCTAGCTATATCTTCCCTGTAAGGGTTCCAATTGTTTTTCTCCACAAGCTTAACATCGTAGGTAGTAGCTATGAGCTTAACAACGTATTCAGCAATAGCTGGTGCAGCTGTAAGTCCTGGAGATCTTATGCCCGCCACATTGATAAAACCCCACGGATCTGCGTAAGCTTTGATAAGCCAGTTGCCGTGAGGAGGCTCGGGTCTTAACCCCGAAAACATCCTTATAATACTTGATCTCGGGGGAATCTCCTTAAGCAACTTACTAGCTTCTCGAACTACGTAGTCTATACCGTGAACAGTTGTTGATAAATCTTCTCTTGCTTCGCTAGAGAGATCCTCTGCTGTAGGGCCTATCATTAGATTACCGTGGACAGTTGTTATAGCGTAAACACCTTTAGTCTTGGGTGTAGGTGTTGTATGGAGAATTTTAGTAGGTTTTACCTTTACTTCTTCGTCGTATATAACGTATTCACCTTTACGGGGAGTTATATGAAAACCAAGTTCAACACCTGCGAAATGCGATATCTTATCCGCATATAATCCAGCTGCATTAATCACGATATCTGCTTCGATGAATCCTCTATTTGTTTCTACACCAACAACTCTACCTTTCTCGATTTTTACTGCATAGACTTCTGTTTCCGTTAAGAGTTTAACTCCGTTGTCAACAGCGTTTTCAACTATAGCTATAACTGCTTCGAAAGGGGATAGCAAACCTGCTGTTGGAGCGTAAACAGCTCCTTTAGCTTCGCCTCCTACACAAGGCTCCAAAACCTTTAACTCTCTATCATCTACAATCCTAACCCCTGGAACATTATTTAATTTAGCTATTTCTATGAACTCCCTAGCTTTTTTCTCTTCTTCATCGCTTGTAAACACCATGAGCTCACCAGGCCATTTAGCCGGTATCTTTAGCTGTTCAACCCATTCTCTCCAAAGCTTGTTTCCTCTTAAGCATAGTTCTGCTCTTAGAAAATACATCCTTAGGTCTTCCTCGTGGCATGGGTGTATAATCGATGTATTAGCTTTACTAGATCCCCACCCTACATCGGGTTCTTTATCGAGTAATACAATATCGAAGTTCTCATACGTACTAAGAACTCTTGCAATTGATGCCCCTATTACCCCGGCGCCAACTATAACAACTCTTACTTTATTCAATGCTATCACCGGTTAAACTACGAATAAGGGTATGCGTTAGGTAAAAGAGATTTTGTTTTTATTAATATCCGTATGCCCAGGGAACCTCCTTAGCCCATTCTAAAGCTCTTCTAACAGCAGTTTTCCAGCCGCTATATAGTTTCTCCCTGGTGTTTAAGTCCATCCTTGGCTCGAATACCTTCTCAGCTCTCCAATTCTTTTTTATCTCATCGAGGTTTCTCCAAAAACCTATAGCAAGACCTGCTAAATAGGCTACGCCAAGAGATGTTGTTTCTAGAACTAGAGGTTTTACTACCTTGATTCCAAGTATATCTGCTTGGAATTGCATCAATAAGTTGCTCCTCGATAGCCCGCCGTCGACTTTGAGGACCTCTATCTCCACCCCTGCATCTACCTTCATAGCCTCTAGTACATCTCTTGTGAGGTACGCTATTGACTCAAGTACTGCTCTAGCTATATGTCTTCTCTCTGTTCCCCGGGTTATCCCTATTACTAGTCCTCGAGCGTATGGATCCCAGTAAGGAGCCCCTAGACCCGTGAATGCGGGGACGAAGTATACTCCCCCTGTACTAGAAGCCGCCTCGGCTAACGGCTCTACTTCGCCGGGAACCTCTATTATCTTTAATCCATCTCTAAGCCAATTTATAGCAGCACCTGTAATAAATATGCTACCCTCTAAAGCGTATACAGCTTTCCTTAACTCAATGCTATAGAAAATAGTGGTAAGTAAACCATGCTTTGAGTATATAGGTGTAGAACCTGTATTCATAAGAACGAAATTCCCTGTTCCATAGGTGCACTTTGTATCTCCAACTCCAAAACCCGCTTGCCCAAAAAGAGCTGCTTGCTGATCCCCTGCATCGCCTGCAATAGGGATAGCAACACCATTGAATAACTCTGAGCTTACTTCAGGTCCTGTATAGCCGTAGATATCTTTATCGCTAGATGGCCTCGGTAGAGGCATTATGTTCCTCGGTATTCTGCCATGTATTTCAAGAAGCTCTTCGTCCCAGTCAAGTATATGGATGTTAAACAGCATTGTTCTTGAAGCATTTGAGTAATCGATTATATGGGCACCTCCACGCTCTGGCGTTAGGGTATCTCTACTACCTCTAGTTAAATTCCATATCAACCAACTATCTATTGTACCAACTAAAGCTTCACCTTTAACCGCTTTTTCTTTTATCTTAGGTACATTGTCAAGTAACCACCATATTTTTGTGCTAGAGAAATAAGGATCAGGAACTAAACCAGTTTTCTCCTTAATAACCTCGAGATAATTCTTCTTAAGGTAATCAGTTAGAGGGGCTGTTCTTCTATCCTGCCAAACAATTGCATTGTAGAGAGGAGAACCTGTTTTAGGATCCCATATAACTGTTGTTTCCCTCTGGTTTGTTACACCAATAATCGCTATATTCTTTGGGCTAACCCTTGATTGCTCTAAGACTTTTCTAACAACATACTTGGTATTTTCCCAGATCTCAATAGGGTTATGCTCAACCCAACCAGGTTTAGGGTATATCTGCTCATGCTCTACATAGGCTATCCCTTTTTCAGTGGGCAGACCTTCGTATGTGAATAGAATAGCCCTTGTACCTGTTGTTCCCTGGTCTATAGCTAGAATAAACTTGTTTTCAAACATTTTAAGGCACCAACTAACTTACTACCTATGGTAAAGTATTTCACTCTTTCGATATTCATAACAATAGATGTAGTAAAATCTATATCTGCACTCCAAGAATTTACCAACTAGGTGGGAATCTGTACGTAGATGGATTTCTAATGCTAGGTAAAACCAAGGTATTTCACCGTTGTTGGCTCTTAGATAAAGTAGATACTATTATCGTTGGTGTACACGGTTTTGCTGAGCATAGCGGAAGGTATACCCATGTAGGTGAAGCATTTCTTGAACACCGTTATGCTTTCTGTACCCACGACCTTAGAGGGCATGGGAAAACAGCCGCCGAGGGAGATGCTGGTTACGTAGAGAAATTCGATGATTTTCTAACAGACCTAGAAAATTACATAAAGATCATAGCCGAAAAACATAAGCCTAAGAAAATAGTCTTGCTTGGACATAGCATGGGGGGACTTATAGTTCTCCACTACCTAGCCCGTATAAAAAGTAACGTTGATGCTGCTGTTACAAGTGGAGCAGCAACAATAATTAAGGTAAATCTACTGCAACTACTATTCCTCAAAACGATAAATATGTTAAATCCGAGAATACGTTTAAACCTACCAATAAAACCTGAGCTACTATCACATAATCAAAATGTGGTTAAATCCTATATCGAAGACCCCTTGGTGGTTAAGAAGCCTACGGCTAGACTACTATATGAATTAATAAGAGCATCTCAAGACGTATGGAAATATATAGATAGAATAGAAAAACCTCTACTGCTTCTCCACGGTGAAAAAGACCAAGTAGTTCCACCTAAAGCAAGTATAGATGTCTACAATAGAATAAAATACCCTGAAAAAGAACTTAAAATATACAAAGATCTTTACCACGAAATACTCAACGAAAATAGTTGGAGAGAAATAATCAAAGATATAATAAGCTGGCTTTATAAAACCATAAAATAGTAGAATAGAAGTACTGTAAACAACTAGATACCTATTTTTAAAGTAGATACAATATGAAGATAACGGTTAAATCGATAATAATCTAACTGCTACCACTTCTTACTAACTACAAAAATAATCACTAAAGTCATCAATACTGTAGCAGGAGCTATAACCCATGGCTCTGGAACCGGTACCGGAATAACGGTTACCGGTGGTGAGCCATACGAAGCACCACTAATAAAGCAATTCTCATCTAGGAAAAGGTTAAGCTCAGTATCCCCAGAAGGTGTTTGAGCAAAATCTACTACATTTTTATGAACTGAAAGAATAACCGCAAGGGTACTGCTACTTGGAAGACTTATACTAGATACTTTAGCCTCTATAAAATCGTATACATGTCCATCAATAGTAACTCTATTATTTTTAGATATAATTCCAGCGTTAAATTGATTGTTATTATAATATACGGATATATCAATGCTTCTAAGAGGAGGTTTAGTACTACCGCCCGAACCATAACTTAAACTAATTTTTATAGATATTATGTTGTTATTATTCGTAAAATTCACCCATATTATTCCATCCTTATTAGCTGCATTACCTGGCTCTATAGCGATGAAAAAATAGATATCTGAAGCATTAATGAATAATCTAGCATAATATAGATCTGCAAATGCTTGAGGGTTTATATCTAGTCCATCTACCCATATCAATTGACATTTCGTAGGTATACTAGGGTCTTCACAGCATAAACGTACCTCTTTATTTTCTTGAGGTTGATTTAATGGTACTAGACAACAATGGCAAGAATTATTGTGTGCCCATTCGCTATCTAAACCATCTATATCAATAGCAATACCATAAGCTTTTATTGTTGGCTGTATTAATATTGTAAGTACTAATACTAAAATTAGTATAAATCTACAGATAATCTTTAGATATATATACATTATTAACACAGATAAAATACTTACATTATACCCAGATTTATAAAGTTTTACCCTACTTTTAAATTAAATCTTGAATATAGATCAATATCATGTTTTTATTTTCACAAATGCTATAAATAACCAGTATTAGTAATAGGTTTATTTGAGATGTATGCTAAAGCGGTGGTACAATTATGCATAAGCTTAATGATGTAGAGTTTCTAAGAGAATTATAGGACTCATGACTATTTTTATAGTGCAGATGCATATAGGGATATCGACGATAATTCATAGAGTTATGATGAACTAGGTGTGCATCTTTATGTCTATACCTCGTGTTTTAAAATGGAAAGAAGTTGTTGATGGTGTAGAAGTAGAGGTTCTAGAGTTCAACGATACTGTGGAAACAGTTGAAAAAGCATCTATTCTTAGTGGTGAACCTTCTAACCATATAGTGAAAACTCTTTTGCTTAAGGTAGGTAGAGGATTCATTGTAGTTGTTGCTAGGGGTGATAGGCGTATTGATTATAAGAAGATTTCTCGCTTACTAAATTCTTCAGTATCCCTTGCTAAGGCTTCAGAGGTTAAAGATGTTCTTAGTCTCGAGGTTGGCGCTGTAACACCATTATCACCTCGCGTTAAATCGCTGAAAGTATTACTAGATCCAGCTATACTGCAAAATGATTATGTGCTCTGCGGTGGAGGAGCTATCAATAGGCTCTACAAGGTTAAAACAAGTAACCTAATCCAGTATTTAAGACCTGAGATCGTCGATGTATTTGTGTAACCGGATTAAATCTTTCCCGATAATGACCTAATAACTACCTTAAGTTTCTAGCTTAGCTTATTAAAATATATTCAACTCATGATCACTATACCTTCATACTCTTAACTTCAATATTTTTAGCTGGGTAAAATTATACAGCTTTTAAGCGTAAATTTGATGTAAAATTGCGAAGCATACAATGTGTATCTTAGAATAGCGTTTAACGCGAATTAATTCTCTCTAATTCTATTAAATTTTAAGGTGTTTTTTATTTGTAGTGTTTTTAGAGTATTACTTTACCGTTAGAGTAATTATCGGGTAGTAATTTGGATATACAGAAAATATTGCTTAAAATGCTTATCTATGGATCGTATATAATGTTCTTAGCGATAATTGGTTTAGCGATAGTTATTCTCTATCCATTAATAAAACAGGTAAACAATACCGTAAAGAAGCTGATATAAAGTATTTAGCAAAAATACTACTTTACGACTTTTCAATCCATATACTGTCTTGCCCATCCGTAGTTAACATAGAGTCTAGATTAATTTCTATGTATATAGCCTAAACCATTGCAGATTTGCTTGTCTGCTTCTTTGATGTGGTAATTATAGGTTTCCTCTCTTGAAATTTTCTTTGATTGAATCTACTAGCGAAATTATTTTTAAGAAGTTGTTTTATCAGCTTTCCGCCGCTACATCATATTAAGTCAGCCCTAGCAAACTTCATCATGCTATAGCGTATCCTCCTATAGCTATAGTTTATTCTTAGTAACGCTAAATATGTTATGTATAAATCTTGGTTATAACTCTAAGAATTACTGAACATCAACTTGCATGGTAAAGCTCGTAGATATCTATTGATTATGCTGAATATACTACCCCTATCCTTGGTTCATCAACCTCTAGTTAAATAAAGATTATAAACAATAAATTAATTAAAGCACTTAGATATAGGTTTGATTAAGTAAATTGCTACTTATTCGAGGATCTTAAGCTGATTATTTCTTGAAGTATTCTATGTAAATCTACTGGGTTGTTTATAAGTAGTTCTGCTAACTCTTCTGCAGACTTGTTGGTAGCCATATTTGCTAAAGGAGTTAACAGTATTCTTGCTATAATTTTTGCTGTTATCAACGATCCAGTTACAGATACAAGGATATCTCTCAATTTTTCGGGTTCCTCTATTAGAAGATCTAGGTAGTTTTCTCCATAGAGTCTAGAACTGTACAAACTGAGAACATGGTGTATACCTGGGATAATATTATTGAGGTATCTCTCTATATCTTCACGAATTTTATTCTTTATAGGGCTGAAATTTAAATGCATAAATTCCTACCTTATCCCCTAATTATTTTAATCGATGTCTTGACCCCCAACAGAATATCATAGGTATAATGCTTTGCTAAAGCTAAGGTAATCATGGTTAAAGTGTACGGAGACCACATCAGCTTCAAAGTTTAGATCTATTGAGGGAATCCCTAAGAAAGTTAATCCTAGGTTGTTTCTAAGCATAAATTTCATTTTAACATCACCAGTGTTAAATATTGTTCGAAGGAGTATATAGGTTTTTCTATAAGGATTTCATTATCAAGATGCTGAACATAATAAAAGCATTAAATTTTATTGGCCTTCAAGTAAATGCTAGAAAACTACTGTTGTACCGTAACATGTTTTTAGAACAACTCTGCCTTGACCTTCAACAGCTTTACCTAGTTCATAGAAGGTGAAACCGTGTTTCTCTATAATTTTTTTAACTGTATCTAAATTTTCCCCGTTCACGGCTATTATTAGTCCAATTCCCATATTGAAGACTTTGTACATTTCTTCGACAGATACATTTCCTAATCTCATAATTACATCGAATATTTTTGGCGGTTTTGGTATTTCTAGCATCACGTCTATGTTGTGGTGTATTAATCTTTTCACTTTCGAAAAAGCTCCCCCCGTTATATGGGCAACTGCTTTAGCTACTCTTTCTCCTTGTAGTTCTAACACAAGGTTTGAATATATTGCTACTGGTTTTGATAGTTCTTCTCCGAGATTTAGATCTTCAACTTGAAATCCATACCCTAGCCCTCTATCCTCAAGGATTCTTCTAACTAAGCTGTAACCATTTGCATGTAAACCCCAGCTTGATACTCCCACAATTACGTCGCCAACTTCAATTCTATTAATAAGAGTTTCCTCCTTAATAGCTAGCACGGTACACACAACATCAACTCCGTTCACGAGGTCTGGTAGAATAGCTGTTTCACCACCTAAAACAGCTACCCTAGCCTCTTTAGCAGCTTCAACAATACCTTCGATAATCTCTTTGAACACCTCTTCATCTGCTGAAGGCATAGCTATGTAATCGACAACAGCAATAGGCTTTGCGTTATCGCAAACAACATCGTTTACATTCATAGCTACACAGTCCCAACCAGCAATTCTTAGTTTTCCTAGCTTTTGCAGAACTATAGTTTTTGTTCCAACGCCGTCGACGTGGAGAACTAGTTTGTTGCCTCCGTAGGTTATGGATGAGGTATAGCCCCCTAATCCTTCTACATCGTAACCTAGCTCTCTATTTAAATCCTCTACCAGCTTAAGCGCGTATTTATGCATAGATCTATGCTTTGAGAGATCAACACCTGCTTTACCGTATGTCCAGCTACTCATTAGCTTCACTCGATAGCTATGTACGATGCTGCTTTCCTAGCTTTGCTTAGTGCTTCTTCTACTGTTTTACCTCTTGCTAGTACTACCGCCATTCTTCTATCCTTGTACGTGTAAGGTTTACCGAATATCCTTATATCCACTCCCTCTATGCTCATAGCCTCGTACACCCCCATGATCTTAGGTGCCCATACATTCTCCTGCTCAGCGTATATAGCTAGCGATGCAGCAGGTGTAAGTACCCTTGGTTTCGGTACCGGAAGCCCTAGTACAGCTCTTACATGTATAGCGAATTCGCTTAACTCTTGGCTAGCCATGGTAACCATACCAGTGTCGTGAGGTCTAGGAGCAACTTCGCTGAAAAGCGTTCTCTCATCCTTGGTTAAGAACACCTCTACACCAAATATACCTAGCCCTCCTAATGCGTTGGCGATCTTAACGCCTATTTGTCTAGCTCTCTCTAGCACAATGCTTGGCTTAGTCGATGGTTGCCAAGACTCTACATAGTGGTATTTACCATACCTCCAGTGTTCAACAGGTTCACATGTATCTGTGATAACCCCGGAATCGCCTACGTATCTATATGTAAGTACTGTAAACTCTGTTTCTAAGTTAACGAACTCCTCGACAATAACTTTTCTACTCTTACCTCTAGCATGTGCAACAGCGTGCTCGTATGCTTCTCTAATACGGTTTGGTGTAGGGTCTAGGATCTTCACATGTCCGTGTCCACTACTACTCATCTCTGGTTTTATTAAGCATGGGTAGCCAACCTTATCGCATGCATCAACAGCTTCATCCGGGTTTTCAGCAAATGCGTACTTAGTTGTTGGTAAACCTACTTGCTCTGCTGCAAATCTTCTAAGTTCTATCCTGTTCATGGCTATTTTAACAGCTTTAGCGTTAGGTACAACGAAGTAACCTCTCGACTCTAGCTCTTCTAGGGCTTCGTACGATATTGCCTCTATCTCTGGTATGATGGCTGTTGGCTTCTCCTTCTCTGCAACAGCTTTAACAGCGTTGGGGTTAAGCATATCTATAACGTACCTCCTGTGGGCTACATGCATTGCCGGAGCCCAATCATATCTATCTACAACTACGACTTCTACCCCTAGCCTCTGGGCCTCTATAGCTACTTCTTTACCTAGTTCACCGCCGCCTAATAGCATGATCTTTACCGGTTCCCCGAACATAGGTGTAGATAGGTACTCCCTTCTTCTTTGGGTCAAGGTTTCACCTCACGAAGCTTATCAAAGGGTTTTCAAAAACTCCTTCCCTGGGGATCCAGACAAGCGTTTTACCGAGTAAACCGTTTACTGCTCTTGCTTTGTATACCACCCTAACCTTCTCGGCTACCCTCATCCTATCCGCTAAGAGCTCCCTGGACCCTATATCCCTTCTATGGAACAAGGGGTGCCCATCTAAGGATCGCACATTCTCAACGGCTAGCTCGCTCTTCTTGTAAACCTCTTCGTAGCTACTACCACGGCAAACAACCTCTACCACCCTCGAACCCTTAGTGTACATATATCCATCTGGTAGAACATCAACGCTTGCGTACAGGGTTTCGCAACCTAGCTCCCTAATCCTAGCTTCATCTACGTACACCGGGTGACCGGAAGCTAGTTTCCTGTTATCCGGGTAACCCGCTGGGGCAACAGCTTTAACTATTGTTACAGAATCTTCGTCTATCTCTAGCTTAGCACCTGCAAGCCTTCTATTAGCAGCTCTATCGAGTATCTCAAGGAAATCGCTTAGAACAATGGGGATGAGGTTGGATATCTCTGGATCCCCGAACCTGCTGTAAAACTCTATTACTGTGGGACCCCAAACACCTGTTAGCATCATCTGCCCAGCGAAAGCGCCTACGTATGGTTCCCCAACTTCTGCGCTTATTGCTTTCAACACGTTTGAGATTATAGATATTGTCTGCCTGTACTCTTCCATGGTTATAAATGGTAGTAGCCAACCGGGACCCTGGATGCTCCCCATACCCCCTGTCTCTGGACCTACGTCGAAATCAAAGGCGTGCGGGTGGTCCTGCACAAGGGGGAGAGGTAGAAAGGAATCCCCGTCGGTTATCATCATAGCTGTATACTCAACACCTTCAACCCTCTGCTCGACGAGTAACTTGTAGTCTATATCTATGTACCCCTCCATTTCCGCGAACAGCTTCTCAACGTAGTTCCTCTTAACCTCACGTCTATCTCTAGCTAGGTATGCCTGTGTATCCCTAAGAACCTTTACACCTTTTCCCCCAGCTTGCCTCGCAGGCTTTATAACGACATCACCTGCAAACTCTATATACTTCTTAGCTTCCTCAATGTCCTTGAAAGCCCTGAAGTAGAGCCTCCCATCTATTCCGTACTTCCACATAAGGGTTCGAGCATAAACCTTACTCCTCTCCACCTCTGCGCACTTCATAGAAGCACCGAACACTATGAAGCCTCTTCCCTTAAGGGCATCTACCACACCGTGGAATTGAGGTTCTTCCGGTGCTACCACGATTAAATCTGGTGAAACTTCTTCAGCAATTTTAGCGATAGCCTTAGAGTCTACTGTGCTAACAACATAGGTTTTCCCACCGGTTTCAACGGCTTCTCTCTCCAATCCCGGGTTTCTGTAATCCACGGCGACGAACAGCCTGGGTTCTCGGGGGCTTCTCCTTATTAGTTTAGCCAACGCGTGTTCTCTTCCCCCTGAACCTACTAGGAGAACCTTCAATTAGCTCACCTACCGAAGAAATCTATCCCGAAACATTTACCGCAAAGCTTTAGCCCATATTTGCTAGCAACTGAATCCACATTTTCTCTAGATAACCAGTGCAAGGAATCTGCTTCGAGGTAGCTTTTCGCGAGATCCGTTGATAGGTTAGCGGCTAGGAGGTTTTGAACATCTAGTTTAACCACACCGAATGGGCAAGCAGATACGAGGGGCGGTGATGCTATGAATATGTGTAGCTCTTTAACTCCAACTCTAAACCTTAGTATCTGCGAAATAGTTTTCATCGTGGACCCTGTTACCATACTATCATCAACCAAGGCAATTCTCTTACCCTCTAGAGCGGACCTAACGGGGTTCATCTTTAGGTGGATAGCCACTATTTTCTCGAAGGGATCTCCGATAAGCATAGATCTCCTCCTACCCCCTGTGGCTACGAAAGCCAGCTCGAATGGTTTCTCAATTTTTTGAGCGAAACCTATTGCGTAGGGTAGTGCTGTTTCGGGTACACCTACAACTATATCTACCTCTCCGCTGAGGTTCTTAGCAAGCTCTACGCCTAGCATTTTCCTGAACTCATATACGCTAACACCATCAACAACAGCGTCGTGTCTTGCTAGGTACAGCAACTCGAATAGGCATAGACCCGCTAGGGGGTACCCACTTAAATCAAAAGATTTAAACAGGTACCTCGATATGTATAGTCCTTCACCAGGGCTCAGAAACCTTCTCACATCACCTCCTAGGATATCCACAGCTGTGGATTCCGAGGACGCTATAGCCATATCGAAGCCGTAGCTACCTAGAACAAAAGGCGTAAGCCCGTAGAGGCTCCTCCAAACAATAACCTCCCTAGAGTTTGTGAGCATTTGAAGCGATGGAACGGACTCCTTTAGGTATAGGGATAACGTTGATTTGAATGCCTCTAAACTATTTTCACTCTTTTTCATCTCGTCTAAAAACACCTCCACAAACTCCTGGATCCTACCCCAAGCTCTTTCGGCAACTATGGCTATTGCGTTACCGTTACGAGAACCTACGTAGAACACATTACCTTCTTTATCGCTGTAGGTAGCCGCAATAGCTATGTGCTCTACAGCGTTACTCGATACATCTATGTTCTCTCCTTCTACACATTCAACGCCGCTTCTGGGGATGCAGACCACGTATTGTTGTGATCCCCTATGCTGTAAAGATGTTAACCCGTACCTAACTATATTAGATAAATTCCACAGCTCATCGAATGCATAAACTGTTAAGAGCCCGCTCAAATTTATCACCTACTAAAAATCTTTTCGAGATCCTCAACGCCAAGCCCCTTGAAGGGGTAAAAACCCGTAAAACAAGCACAACATATCGAGGTTATGCCTACAGCTCTTCTAAGACCTTCAACGGTGTTGTAGCCAACGCTGTTGGCTTCCAGGGATTTAGCTATATCGGTTAAATCTGCTGCTCTCCAAGCTAGTAGCTCCTCCCTTGACGCGATGTCTATGCCCATAAAGCATGGGTACCTGAAGGGTGGGCTTGCAACTCTTACATGGACTTCCTTCGCCCCTGCCTCTCTAAGCCTCCTTACTATGCTTCTCATAGTTGTTCCGCGAACAATAGAATCGTCTACCAATACAATTCTTTTTTCGTTGATAACGCTTCTAACGAAACCGTACTTAAGCCTAGAAACCATATCCCTTATTGTTGGAGGCGCTATGAAGCCTCTGCCGGCGTACTTGTTAGCGTAGATCCCCTCTTCCATGGGTATACCTGAGGCTCTGCTAAAACCTATCCCAGCAACTCTACCGCTATCGGGTACAGGTATAACTACATCGCAGTTAGCTGGAGCGTTTAAAGCTAGCTCCTCACCCATCTTAACTCTAGCGGTGTAGACGTTTACACCGTTGAACACCGAATCTGGACGGGAGAAGTATACGTACTCAAATACGCACGGCGATACAGGGGTTGATACCGTTGTCTGTGTTGAGCTAAGCGATGAACCGTCAAAGGATATTATCTCGCCTGGAAGAACCTCCCTCCACGGGCTGAGGCTAAGGCAATCCAGGGCTGCTGTTTCTGAGGAGAAAACAAATTCATCGCCTGTGTAAGCAAATGCTAGAGGTCTAAATCCATAGGGATCGCGTGAAATAATAATCCTAGGCTCCGAGGTTAGAACAGCTAAGCTGTAACCACCTACAACATAGTTCGGTAAGACCTTTAGGGCTTCAACCACGTCGTTGCCCATCTCCTTAGCTAGCCTGTATATAGTTTCCGCAAGAACGATGGAGTCGCCACCTGCGTTCCTTAAATTAAATTCTCTTGATAAACTTAGGTAGTTCGCTATAGTGCCGTTGAAGGCTACAGCTATCTTAAACCCGTTACCCCCTACAACAACAGGTTGGGGTTGAGCATTTAGGTACTCACCTGTCGTTGAGTACCTTACGTGGCCTATTCCCCCAAATAGATCGCTGCCTTGGGGTATATCTCCGTGCGGTTTATCGTTGAGCATATCAGATATAAGGCCTTTTCCGTAGGCTACGCTTATAGATCCGTTGCTGAATACAACAGCCAAGCCGTTGGCTTCTTGTCCTCTATGCTGCAACTCTATAAGAAGAGAAAACGTTACCGATACAGCGTCTCTGGGTCCTACGCATCCCGCTATGCCGCACACCTATACCTCACCCTCTATCTCCTCCTCTAGGCTACGGCTATGTAGATCAACCACAGTGGATAGGTCTAGGTCCGCCAAGATCCTTGATCCAGAAAACAGCTTAATACGAGGTGTATCAGTAACCCTACCGATAATGCTTATGGAAACCCCTGTTTTCTCGGCTAAGCGTTTGAAATCCTCTATGTACCTGCTATCAACTTCCACGATGTATCTTGCTTGGGTTTCGGAGAACAAAATCTCGTCTATTCTTTGTATCCCCCTAGCGGAAACCCTCGATATATCTACCTCAATCCCTACTCCTCCGGCTACGGCCATCTCCACAATGGCAACAACTAAACCACCCACACTAACATCATGAACAGCTTTTGCATATCCTAATCGAATAACTTTGTGGATGAATTTCGCGTTTCTCAGCTCAGTCGAAGGTCTGGGCTTGGGTATCTCGCCTTCTTCTAAGTTGAACACCCTATGCAGGTATTCGCTTCCCCCGAGCTCAGGGTATGTAACACCTACAACAGCGATCCATGAACCGCTCTCCTTTAGGTCTACTGTCATGGTCTTCCTTACATCCTCTATCCTACCAACGCCTACGATGGTCGTGGTGGGCTTTATCTGCTTCCCGGTATGGTCTTCGTTGTAGAAGCTTACCTTCCCACCAACAACTGGCACTCTTAGTTCCCCAGCCATCCAGGCAACCCCTTTGAGCATCATCTCGAAGAACCAGAAGTGATCTGGTTTCTCGGGGTTTCCTGCGTTAAGCTCGTCAACTATTGCTATAGGCTTAGAGCCTACTGCAACAAGGTTTCTAAAGCATTCTCCAACGCAGTTTGCAGCGCCATTGAATGGATCTAGGGTTGTGTACCTCGGGTTAGCATCTCCTTTAACGGCTATACCCCTGAAGGATCCGTCTAAAAATCTTAGAACCGCTGCATCCCCGTAGCCGGGTTTAACAACAGTTCTTACACCAACCTCGTGATCATACTGCTCGTATATCCACTTCTTAGAAGCTATATTGGGGGATGAAATAAGCTTAATTAATACTTCCCCGTAGTCTGGCTCAGGGGGTAATTTGTAGAGGGGTTTTAAGCCCTTTAAAGCTTCTAGCGGTGGTGTTGAAGGTCTTCTTACGGCTCTTGGCTTTGCTAACTCTTTTGCTGGTACTTCAGCTACCTTGATCCCGTTATAGAACACCCTTATTAACCCATCCCCGGTGAAGTACCCCAGTACACTGTACTGTAAATCTAACCTGCTTAAGATCTCCTCAACCACCCCTAGCTTTTCCTGTTCAACAACTAAGAGCATCCTCTCCTGGCTCTCAGACACCAGTAGTTCTAGAGGTGTTAAGCTTTGTCTTGTATGTAGTTTCTCTAGATGTACTACTGCTCCTAAACCATGGTCTGCAGCTGTTTCACTTAAAGCTGTAGTAAGACCTCCACCACCAAGATCTTTAACGTATTTAACAATATTTTTTGAGACCAAAACTTGTATAGCGTCTATCAATAGTTTCTCTGTGAGCGGATCACCTACTTGTACAGCACCAATATCTTTATCTATATCCTTTGAAAGAGGTTTTGATGCGAAACTACTTCCCAACAAACCATCTCTACCTGTAGCGTTACCCATTATGATTATGATGTCGCCTGGCTGAGGAAATGTTAAAGTGATATCGCTTGGTTTTGCAATTCCTACACAGGCAACATTTACAAGTGGTTGAGCATTGAATACATCATCGAACCAAGTATCTCCAGCAGCTGTAGGAACCCCTATTCTGTTGCCGTAGTCGCTAATACCTTTAACTATACCCCTTATAAGCCAATTTGCATGAGGATTTCTCGGATTACCCATGTAGAGCATATCTAGTAGTGCAATAGGTTTTGCTCCAAGTGATAGAATATCCCTAACTATACCTCCAATACCTGTTGCAGCACCATTATAAGGATCTACAGCAGAAGGGTGGTTATGGCTTTCAACCTTAAATACAACGACCCAATCATTAAACACTTTAACAGCAGGTGCATCTCTACCTGGACCTACAATAACATGTTTACCTTCAGTAGGTAAGAGTTTAAGTAGTAGCCTACTACTTTTATAGGAGCAGTGCTCACTCCACTGAGCCTCAAACATAGCTAGTTCTTCAATTGTAGGTTCTTTGCCAAGAATTTTCCTAATTTCATCTATTTCTTCTGGTGTTAACGGCATCTACCATCCCTTTTTCAGAGAGTAGGCTAGGCTCTCAAATATTATTCTACCATTTGATCTAAACCCTCTGGGGGAGAGAATTTCTTCAGATGCTCTTTCTGGGTGCGGCATTAAACCTAGTACTAGACCGTCCTCAGAAGCTACACCAGCTATATCGTATAGACTACCGTTAGGATTATAGCCTTGGGCATACCTTATGAGAGGAGATTTCGTTAGACTGCTTCTATATGTTTCTTCATCTACATAGTATCTTCCCTCCGCATGGGCTACAGGCATATCTATCTCTTGTCCCTCGACCGCAAGAGAAAGCCATGGACCTCTAGGTCTTTCTACATATGTTCTTACCCATTTACAAACAAATTTACTACTTTCGTTTGGTAAAAGAGCGCCTGGTAGAAGATTAGCTTCAACAAGTATCTGAAACCCGTTGCATATCCCTAAAACAGGGATATTCTTATCCTTTGCATCTCGTAGCCTCTCTACAGCGTACGTTCTTGCCGCTATTGCCCCGGCCCTAAGCCAATCACCATAGCTAAAACCTCCAGGAATAACTACCGCATCCCAGTTATCTAGAACAAAATTTTTATACCAAACAATTTCTGAGTAAATGCCAACAATATTTACTAACACATGGTGTACATCTTCATCACAATTAGTCCCAGGGAATTTCAGTATCGCTACTTTAGCCACGTATCCTCACCTCGATGTCGTGGACTACGGGATTGTAAATCCTAAGTTTCTCGCAGATCTCTCTAACGATCTTAGTTGCTTCCTCAGGGTTTGGGGCATTTACTGAAAACAGTATGTATTTCCCTGTCCTAACACTTACTACCTCTGAATACCCTTTCCTAAGTATTAAATGCTTATGTATTGTTTCTCCCTCTGGGTCTTTAACACCTTTCTTATTAGTTATCACAACCTCCACAAGATGCATAGATATCGTTGACATTTATGCCCACCACCTCAGCTAGTTTTATGTATGCTTTTAGGAGAAGACTAACATCTCTTGCTTTTCTAAAGATCTCTTTATCTAAATGGTTATTGTTCTGATCGATAACTCTAAAAGTATCACCTGATATTTCATCAGCTAAAAGAATTTCACCTGATTTAGATTTACCAAACTCTAGCTTTATATCTACAAACCTAAGGTTCTTAAATTCAAAGAATTTATACAGTAGCTCATTTATCTTTGAACTCATATCCTTTATTACCTCAAGTTCATGCTTTTCTAACATCTTTACGCGAAGAATATCTTCTTCTAGCACAAGAGGGTCTTGGAGAATATCGTCTTTATAGTGAAATTCTATAATTGGTGGATCTAGTTTCTGTAACGGTTTATACAAAGGCATTCTCTTTAATAACGAACCATATGCGTAATTTCTTACAATAACCTCTAGAGGTATTACATCTAGTTTTTTGACTGTAATCCTTCTACAGCCATCATAATTAATAAAATGAGACCGAATACCATTATTACCAAGAAACTTGAAGAAGAAGGTAGAGAGACGTGCCCCTATAATACCTTTCCCCATCGCGATAGCTTTTACAGTACCGTCGAAAGCTGTGACCTCATCTTTGAATTCCATCACTAGAGTATCTCCATCTAAAGCATAAACACGTTTACTCTTACCTTCATAGACAAGCTTGTTAACGTGCATTTTATCCACATTCTCATACTGTATGTAAGTAGGTATATAAGTAACACATTTACATAGCTAAACATAATATACATAAATTATGTAAAATAGGGAGAATATTATTGCATTTAAGGTAAAGGTTAATTACTGCTCACCGTTTTACATAATTATTTAAATTTTAAATACTTTAAATAAATATAATCTTTATAAATCCTGCTACATAAACTTTATAATAGGTGGTTAAAATACCTAAAGTAGCTGTTATTATGGGTAGTAAGAGTGATTGGGAGTATATGAAGGATGCTGTTGAAGTTCTTAAACAATTCGGTATTGAGGTTGAAGCCCACGTTGTATCAGCCCATAGAACCCCAGAATTCATGTTTGAATTCACTAAATCAGCTGTAGAAAAAGGAATAGAAGTTATTATTGCCGGTGCCGGTGGAGCAGCTCATTTACCTGGCATGGTTGCATCTTTAACTCATTTACCTGTTATTGGTGTCCCTATACCGTCTAAGTATTTAAATGGATTAGATTCTCTTCTATCAATAGTTCAGATGCCCTACGGTACACCGGTGGCTACAGTAGCAATAGGTAATGCTAAGAATGCTGCTCTCCTTGCCTTAAGGATATTGGGTATTAAGTACCCTGAGATAGCTGTGAAGCTGAAGAAGTTTGCGGAGGATATGAAGAATGAAGTTCTCTCTACAAGACTTGAGTAACTTAAAGATTGGGATCCTCGGTGGTGGTCAACTAGGATGGATGATGATCTTAGAGTGTAGAAGATACCCATATAAATTCTACGTTATGGCTCATCCTGATGCCCCTGCTTGTATAATAGCCGATAAATGTTTTGACGTAGATAGCTATAGAGAGATGATAGATTTATCCGATATCGTGACCTACGAGTTTGAATATCTTCCTATGAAAGCCTTAGAGTATGCAGAAGATAAAGGTAAGCTTATACCTAGGCTCGAGACGGTTATACTTAAGCATGAACGTTGGAGAGAAAGAGAGTTCTACAAGAAACACGGTATACCTACGCCAAGATTTTACATAACAACAGATGCTGCTGAAGTTCTTAGCTTGGTTAAGAATGAGTTCAACTACGAGGCTGTTATTAAGCAATCAAAAGGCGGATACGATGGCAAAGGACAGTACTTTATAAAGAGTAGAGAAGATCTAGAAAAACAACTGAACTTTATTACAAAGCTAAGCGATACTTTAATTGTTGAAGAGTTTATTGATTTTGATTATGAAGCCTCGATTGTAATAGCAAGGGATGCGAAAGGGGTTGTAGAAGCTTATCCTCCTACATATAATAGAAATGAAAAAGGCATTCTTATCTATAACTATGGTCCGCTTAACAACAAAGCCCTCAGTAACAAGATAACCGAGATAGCTGTTACTATTGCTACAAAGTTAAACTATGTTGGTGTTATGGCTGTAGAGTTCTTTATCAAAAACGGTGACATTTTGATCAATGAATTGGCTCCACGCGTCCATAATACAGGGCATTACACCCTTGACGCTGCTAATGTTTCTCAATTTGAACAACATATTAGAGCTATAGTAGGACTTGAACTAGCAAAAACTATGATTCTATCATATGGAGGAATGGTTAACGTATTAAGTCTTTCACTGGATAGAATACCTCTTGAGGTTCTAAGGTACGGTAAACTCTACTGGTATGGAAAAAATGAGGTTAAAAGGAGAAGAAAAATGGGTCATATAAACATAGTTGGCTATACCTTAGATGAAGTCGTTGACAAGGTAGATACCGTGGTTAAACTCCTATATCCAGATGGGGTTAGCTTATATTTATGAATTTAGCTACAGTCTGTAATAAGCTTGGGGATAGACTGTGGTAAAAGCTCTATCTGAATATGATTTAGATAAGTTATCTATAGCTACCCTAGCCAGCCATTCATCTCTACAGATATTTCATGGCGCTAAACAAGAAGGTTTTAAAACAGTAGCTATTACTATAGGAGATAAGCTTTGGTTTTACGAAAAATTTAAACACTTAATCGACTACTTTATTGTTTTAAATAGCTGGAGAGAACTATGTAGAGACGATATCGTGAAGAAGCTTCAATCGTTAAATGTTGTTGTAGTTCCCCACGGAAGCTACGTTGAGTATGTTGGTTTAGATTGCGCTGAAAATATAGATGTGCCGATTTTTGGCTTAAGAGGTCTATTCAAAGTTGAGGCAAATCAATGGGCTAAAATGAGACTTCTTGAGAGAGCTGGTATACCTATACCAAGGCTTTATAGAATCGATGAAGAAATAGATAGACTTGTAATCGTTAAACTTCCCGGGGCAAAAGGTGGTAAGGGGTACTTCTTAGCTAGGAACCGCAGAGAAGTTTTAAAAGAGCTTAGTAAGAGAGTAGCAGAGGGGCTCATAAATTCTTTAGAAGAGGCTATGATTCAGGAATACCTAGTTGGTGTAACAGCGTACTTCCATTACTTCTATAGCCCAATTCTAGGTAGGGTTGAGATTTTAGGTGCTGATATTAGGTATGAATCAAACATAGATGGGCTACGGAGATTACCTCCGAATGTTGTTACCGAACTAGGAGTAGAGCCTTCGTTCATAGTTATTGGGAATATACCTCTTGTATTAAGGGAAAGTCTTCTACCTAAGGTTCTAGAATATGGTATAAGGTTTGTCGAGGAAACCAAGAAAAGCATACCCCCGGGTATCATAGGACCTTTTTGTTTAGAGAGTATTGTAGAGGATGATATGGACATCAAGGTTTTTGAGTTCTCTGGGAGAATTGTAGCTGGAACTAATCTATATCTAGATGGTAGTCCATATTCCTATCTATACTGGGGAGAGCCAATGAGTATGGGGAGGAGGATTGCTAGAGAGATGAGGTTAGCGTTAGAGAAAAACCGGCTCAAGGACGTTATTACGTAGAGGGCATTGTTAAAACCGATACCGAATTCAACCGAGTAAAGCGTTAATAACAGCCTCTGCTATGATTACAACACCGACAAGCATTAGAATCCAAGGCCAGAAAGCATCGTAGTAGAAGAGTATGGCTAATCCCATTAAGAATACCCCTCCGAATACACCATGTACTAAGTTTTTACGTGATTTATCTTGATTTTTAGCCATAATTTGCCACACCTCTTTCAGTAAGCACAATTCTTTAATAAGTTAATAAGCAGAGAACATCCATAGATATGCTTGGCAAACCTGTTTCCTCGATAAAGTAAAACGGCAGTTTTTTATTCCTCCTAGGTAAAAGTATGATGGGTAATAGCTTATGGAAGTTTTAGAAGCTATTAGAACAAGGAGGAGCATTAGGTTATTTGCTGATAAACCCGTTGAAGAAGAGAAGCTAAGGCTTGTTCTAGAAGCCGCAAGACTTGCTCCTTCAGCTGGTAATAGACAGCCTTGGAGGTTTATAGTTGTTTCAGATCCCTCTACTAGGGAGGAGATTAAGCATATTAAGGAGAAGTATAGACCTAAACCGAAACCAGAGTCCAAGCTACCCCCAAGGAGAAGCCCGCTAGAAACAGCACCTATAATTATAGTGGGATGCGGTGTACCAAGCGAAAGTTTCCCGGGGACAGAATTCTGGAGAATAGATGTTACTATAGCTCTTCAAAACCTGGTTCTAGCAGCTCACAGTTTAGGGCTAGGAACTTGCTGGATTGGTGTACACCACGAGGAGGAAGAGCTTAAGAAAATCCTCGGTATACCCGAGGATGCTAGGATAGTTGCTATGGTTGCTCTAGGCTACCCCGCTGAAGAAAAAGGACCTGTTACCGATAGAAAACCCTTAGAGAATATAGTTTACAGAGATAAATGGGGTATAAAGCTAGTTGCTGGAAAACATAGCGTTGCCGCCTAGGTAAATAAGTAAATAGCTTTCGATACATTTAAAACATAACGTTTTTGATCTGGGAATCGATTTTTATACTACTGTTATCGAGAATAGCTTGGTGCTCTAGATGTCTTTGTTTGTAAAGCGGTTCGGGGTATTGTTAAGTGCTGTTGTGTTTATAATGCTTGGCCTAGATATTATAGTTCTCTACCACAACCTAAGCTTGCTACCGCTTACAGTATCGATGAACCTAATAGTTGTAGGATTTTTAGTACTGCTTAGAGGGTTTGTTGAGTCTAATAAAAGCGATAGAAGGTTCTACCTAGCATGGGCTCTCCTCCTCATGAACATAGCCTCATCAATTATAGTGGCAAGCAGCTTAGGTAATAACATTATCGGGTTAGCGGTATTTCTCATTGGCTTAGGCGTTGTGATGCTCTTTGTATCCTTAGCCTAAGTCTGAGCTCGCGAGCTTATTACTAACAACGCTTATATATATGGGGATACTGTTTTTCGTAGGCGAGAAAATGGTTAAACGTGATGCGTTGCTAGAGAAACTTCTTAATATTTTACCTGGTTTCCGCGGGTATAAGAAGAAAGAGCATATAAGGGAAGACGATAGGCTTGTTAGGGAGTATATAGTGAAGATACTTAGCGAAGCTATAAGGGATTTAGAGGAGGCTATTGTGAATATAGCTGAATACGATTTTAGGTCTGCTGAACTCTACGATAACGTTCTTAGAGATCTTAGAACTATTGCGGATAAGATTAGGTGGGCTGAGCACGGTTATGCTCCTCACTTCAACGTTGTTAAGATCCAGGAAGAGGATTTATCGAAGATTAGGGAAATCGATTTATCTATCATAGAGAACGCCGACAAAATCAAGGAATTCGCATCCGGTATTAAAAGAGAATCCATGCTTAGGAACCCAGTCAGGGATCGGATCCCCGAGCTACTTAAGCTTATAGACGATGTAAGGGCTAGGCTTGGAGATAGGGAGAAAATTGTAAGAGGCTGGGTATAGTGGTAGGTGATGCCTTTGCATAAATTAATTAACGAACTAACGTATACCTTAGTTATAGGCTTTACGGGTGAAAGCTTTTGGTTTTAAACAAGATAGGGAAAGGCATTGGTAAGGCGGGTAGTAAGATAAGTGGTTTTCAGCCTAAATTAATTGAGTGGAAAGATGCTACGCCGAGCGATATCGTTTGGAGGTACCCGGAGGAGGTTATTCCATGGGGCTCTGTGGTTATAGTTAAGGAGTGGGAGAGAGCTGTATTCTATAGGGATGGAAAGGTTTACGGGGTGCTCGGACCGGGTAGGCATGTTCTCGATACCCAGAATGTTCCGTTCCTCCAGGGACTGGTTGAGGGGGTCTACGGGGAGAGCATATTTAGGGCTACGGTTATATACGTTAATATAAACAGAATACAGGGTAAATTCGGCGGTAGAAGCCAAACCATAGAGCTTATACCTGTTACATTTCACGGAGTTTACTACTACAGGGTTGCGGATCCAGCTCTATTCGTAAACAAGGTTGTGGGACCTGATTCGAGGTTCACAAGAGAAGAACTGGACGAATATATAAGGAGCTACTTCCTAACCAAGCTCATGGCCTTCATAAGCGAGTCCAACATTAAAGATCTGTACATGAAGGCTTCCGAGGCGAGTAAGAGAGCCTCTATGGTTCTTAGGAAGGCTTTTGAGGAGATAGGGCTTATGCTTGAGGACGTCCAGTTCGAGGGTATAGATGTACCGCCAGAGTATAGGGAGAGAATGTTCTGGTTAACCCAGGGGACGACGGCAGCCTACTTGGTTCAGCAGGAAACCGCTAGGAAGTTCGCTGAAGCTATTGAGAAGACGCAGGCCGGTGGAGCCGCTATAGGCGCAGGGGTTGTGGCTATTCCGTGGGCTCTCCAACCACCTCCACCGCAGGCTCAGCAACCAACCACAGCAGGTGTAGCAGCTGCAGGTGCTGTGGCTCCTCAGCAAGCTTATGTTGCTAGATGCCCTTACTGCGGTCAATCACCTATACCCTCTGGAGCTAAGTTCTGCCCCTACTGCGGTAAGCAGGTTAAATGGTGTTCAAGCGGGCATATTGCTCCAGCTGAGGCTAACTTCTGCCCTATTTGCGGTAGCAAGCTTGGATAGGTATATTTATGTCACAAAGCTTTAGATGCAGTAACTGCGGAGCTCCGCTAGATGTTTCACCGGAGACTATAGCTACTGTATGTAGCTACTGCGGGTACCTGAACTGGGTTAGAGAGGACCTAAAGGAGGAGATCCTAGTTGTAAAGCCTTTGAGCGAAAGAGAAGCGCTTAAGAATGTAGGAAATTTTAGCTCTAAGAAGAAACTAGGGGCAGCCCTTAAGGAGATTAATTTATCGAAGCTTACGCTTATATTGGTGCCTTTCTACTTTGTCGATGTATCCGCTGAAGCTGATTACAGCGCCAAGGTTTTTGTTAATGTTAGGAAGTGCCGGAAAGAAAGAGATCAGGAGAAATGCTGGACCGAAACCAGAAGTGTGTTTGTGAAAGGTGTTTACGGGCCTTACGCAGGTGTTGTCCCAGTTGTCGGTAGGAGAGGTAGCGAGGTTCTATCCGTTAAGGCTTTGGCGAGGAGGTACATTGCCAGCAAGGTGGATGCCTCCCCCATAGGGGTTGTTCAGCTGGATAAGAGCGAATGGAGGAGTGTACTATCCATAGAGGTGGATAAGAAGACTGCTATGGATATAGCGCTTGACGATCACCTGGATAGGCTACGGGATATCGTCGTAGAGGTTATCAGGAGAGAAGCCGAAAACCGGGTAAGGATGAGGGGAGAGTCCGTGGTGGGCTCAACGATTGCTTGGAAGAGGATAACACCGATAAACGTTAAAGCCTCTGCCTCGAAGCCTATTCTTCTTCCTATGTATATAGCGGTGTACAAGTACAGAGACGGTGTTTACAGGGTGGTCCTATGCGGATGGGATGGGGAGGTTGTGGTACTTGAGAAGCCGATGGGGGTAGTGGAGAGGGTGGCCTGGGGATCCCTAGCGGCTGTGACCTCCGGGGTACTAGGTGGTTTATCCGGGGCAATGCTTACAGCAAACCCCTTGGCGGGTCTAGGGCTTTTAGTGGTGGGTGGGGCTACCTCTTGGTACTGTATCAGAAAAGCGTTATCACCCGTTAAGACAACCGTTGCCGGACCTAGCTTCAAGGATATGTTTGGTTCTCAGCGTAGCGGTCTAAGTTTCCACAAGTTCTTGAGGTGAACACCATGAGCGGGGTAGATAATAGGAGTAGGTTTAGGTGTAGCTTCTGCGGCGCAGAGATAGAGGTTCCGAAGACCTACACCTACGCTACCTGCTCTTACTGTGGAACAACTTTTAGAGTTGATAAACCTGATGCCAAGGTTGATCACTATCTGTTCACGATTTCTTACGATAAGAATGCAGGATACAGGATTATCAAGGAGTTCGCTTTAATGCAGGTTGGAGTAGCTAAGGACCTTGATGTTAACGCTGATTTCGAGTCTGCATACCTATACTTCGTCCCCCTCTACCTTTACGAGGTTAACGTTAAAGCTCTTTGCAAAGAGGGGCCCGAGAAGGTTGAAGAGAGTAGTGTAGAGATAGACATTCACGGAGGCGAAGAGGTAGCATACGTAATTGTACCTGCGACTAGCTCTCTACCTATAGCTATACCTAGCAACTACTCCTTCCCTGCTAGGAGCCGCGCTTACTTCAAGCCCTCCGTCATCAGGGATGGAATGTATCTATCCCCGGCCCTAGACCCGGAGACTATATTCGGTAAGGTTAAGGAGCCGTACGTAAGCAAAACCGTTTCTGAGGCTAAAACAGCTTGTGGATATAGCTATAGCTTAGTTGATAACTCGAGATACATAGGTATTGCTCACTACCCCTTCTGGCTTGTTAAGTATAGGTACAGAGGTGGGGAGTATACATCGGTTGTGGATGCAGCTGACGGTACTGTGATATACCTAGAATATCCGCTGGACTCTACTTCGAGGCTTAAGGGGTTAGCAGGGGGTGTTGTTGCCACTGCATTAGCTTTAATCCTAGGTGGTTTAATTTCGTTAGCGCTTATAGCTAACAGCGTCTACGGTTTTATCGGGGGTTTGTTAGCATCTATACCTATTCTAGCAATAGCTCTTCAGAAATTCCTAAGGACTAGGGGTGCGTATAGGTATAAACCATCAGAGGAAGCTATATTCGCACCTATTAGGTAGTCGAAACTCTTCATCTAAGTTGGTAATACCTTGTTTTTATCTCCCACCTCTCAGCAGCTTGGCGTACCACAGGGATAGTGGATCTTGTTTTCTCCACCTCTTCGATATCTAGGGTGTATTCTGCGTACTTCTCGTCGAAGCCCATGTCGAGCTCCTTATAGCCCCATGGGCTAAATACCCCACTTCTACCTGTGAACATATCCCCTGTTTGGTTCGCTAAAACAATGTATATAGTGTTTTCGTGTGCTCTAGCTGAAGCTAGTATATCTAGTGTTTCCTCTTTGAGGGGTCCTTTAACCCATCCTGCTTGGACAACTACCACATCAGCTCCTTTGATTGCGTAGAACCGAAATAATTCTGGGAATCGAAGATCGTAACATACCGCGAAACCAAGCTTGAAGTTTTTTACGGTCACTATATTTCCTGGGGAAATACCTGGTAGAAAGAAAGTTGATTCTTTGTAGTTGTACGCATCGAAAAGATGCATTTTGCTGTAAACAGGTATTACTTTATTTGGTGATACGAGAATTGATGTGTTTTTGGTTAAAGGTGGGGTATTTGTTTTCTCTATAAAGTGTGCGACTATTGAAGTGTTAAGCTTTGAAGCTAGTTTCTCTAAATAGGTTAAGTACCTACTAGAAGATACGTCCTCTGATAACCTATAGACTTCAGCTGAATCCCTAAAAATAAAAGGGTTAATCATGCTATACTCAGGTAAAACAATTATATCAGCTTCCCTAAACTTCTGCACAATAATAGAGCTAGCTTTATCTAAATTCTCCTCCGGATATTTATTGAAATACGCTTGAACAATACCAACTATTAACTCCTTCGCCAACTAAGATCATCGAAACAACTTAATAGACTAAACCTGTATTTAAGCTCTCAAACTATTGTTGAACCTGCTTTAAACAATAAAGAGCTTACCTTTAACATTGAGAGGATAGAAGGGTTAAATTTAAATACTCTAACAAGATAATATAAGAAGGAGGTAAATTATGGCGGAGAAACCTACAGCTGCATTCGTACTATCTCTCATCGGTGGTATATTCATACTAATCAATGGTATATTGATGGCTCTTATCGCGTTCGTTGGCGGAACCGCATTATCTTTAATACCTGGATTAGGGTTTATTGGAGGTATAGTTATAGCTGTTGGTGCTGTAGGATTAGTCTTAGGAATCTTGATCATAATTGGGGCTATTCAAATTAATTCAGGGGAACCTGGTAAGGTTAGGACTTGGTCTATAGTTGTGCTAGTTCTATCCATAATAAGCCTCTTCATTGGCGGTGGATTCATAATAGGATTTGTATTAGGCTTAGTTGGAGGTATACTAGGACTTGTGTGGAAACCGGAGGAAAGAATTGCTCCAACACAATAGATTTCAAAGGACACCCTTTGCTAAAAACTATACTATTTTTATTACATTGCCCTTAATTAAACACTAATCTTGCATTAATATGTGCAGAATTGGATACTGAGGATCTTGTAGTTATCGCATTATGTTTCTTTTTAGTAAATAGTAAAAATAGCTTAATGTTCACGTATGATTGTATTCCTATGTATTCGTGTAGAGGAATAAACTTGGTTGTTAAAGTAAATCGATAGAATTTATTTCCTCTACTGTAGCTGTTCTTTTTATGCTTAGGCTTTACATGGTATGTATATGTTTATTTAAAGAGTTTTTCCTATCTTTCTATTCTTAATGAGGCTTCTCTATATACTGGGTCTAGAAATCTATAATTCTCTATTATGCTTAGTTTCTCTAGTTTATCTATGATTCTCGAGAGCGTGGACTTTGGTAGAATTATTCCATAGTGATCTGCTGTATAACTGTATACTTCACTCCAACTCTTACAACCATTAGCAATAGCTTTTAGAACTATTTTTTCTCTAGGGTTCAGCTTCTTTAATTCTTCTTGTGCTAACTCTATAGCTATATTCTTCAGGTTATCGAAATTCCTTACACCTTCTACGTATTTCCTACCGAATAATACTAGCCATCCCACTATACCGTCGAAGAAATTTAACGCATCCTCAACGACATCCACTGAAGATTCTACGCCTTCTTCCTTGAACCCTTTTAAGAGGAATTCTTTCGCTAAATCTCTAGTAAATCTCTCAACGATTATATCGTAGGTGTGTCTACCGTAGAGAGGCGATGTTGGGTCTTCTAATTTGAGGAAATTTTGGAGCATGCCTATTTCTGATCCTGCCACTATGAACACTATATTCTCTAAGTTGTCATATGCGTACGCAATGGCGTTTCTCAGCATAGCTGAAAGCGGAGGTTTGATACTTTGTACTTCATCGAGTACAACGACGAATTTCTCTTTTCTTTTATTTATTTCCTCGAGTAAGCCTATGAAACTCACGGAGTCCCTTCCTTTCCACTTAATCTCTACGTTAATACCTGCTACAGTAATACCGCGTATACTCTCTATAAACCTCTTAAGCTTGTTTATCGATAAACTAAAGGAGTCTCCTATCCTCGACCAAAGCTCGTACTCCTTTAATATACCCCTCATATCGATGTAAAGACCTGTGGTTTCATTAAGAAACGTTCTTAGTAAACTAGTTTTCCCTATACGTCTAATACCTAGCACGGCTATTAGCGGATTACCGCGGTCAATAGCTTTACAGAGTTTCTCAAACTCTTTCTCTCTATCAAAAAGCTCTTCCCTACTAGTCTTAGGCCTTAAATCGAATAAACCCATGGTTCTGCACCAGAACTTAGTTCCACACCGGAACTTATTAACTATATAAAATAATAAAGTATTGAGCTACCACTTAATCTATACATGAACATCTATGCTGTATACTAGTGTCCAAGGTAACGAGATGTATTTTACATACCAGGTTTCTTACTATTAAAAAGTATATACGTTGATAAATAGGTTGTAATGAAAAAGTTTTATTTTTGCTATACTTAGAAGTTGTATATTATCTTCTTAACCATATCTAGTACTTTAGCTTGATCTCCTGTTAACCTAAGTTCCTCGAGTTTATCCTTATGCCTGTAAATCTCTAAGGCTTTCTTCATACAGTTGGCGAAGAATTCTTTCGAAAGCCTAAGCCCATCAACAGGATTCATTCTGTACGTGAATTGATCTAATACATACCATCCCTCAAAACCTATGTCTACTGTTGCATAGAGGAAGTCTATGAATTGCCATAGGTCTCCTGTTCCAACAACTCTATCCTCGTCGTTGCTATGCGTTTTAGCTGTGTTAATGTGTATCGATAACAAAGGTACATCAAGTACCTTAGCTAAGTATACTGTGAAAGCAGGTTCAACTGCATACATAAGCTCGTGGCCGTAGTCAATCGTTATACCTACAATTTTTTTGCCAAGCTCATCGTTAACCTTCTTAGCTACAGCTATAGCAACATGGGTTGTTGGTAGAACCATGTTTCCCTCTTTAGGCTCTTTAAGCTTAGCTTCAATAGCTAGTACAAAACCTCTTGAAGCAACTTCTTCTGCAAATTTCTTCAGCTCTTCTATGAATATTGTTAGTAGTTTGCCGTAGTTAACCTCAAAACTATAGTCCCAACCATCTTGACCAGGCCAGAAAGATACTGTGTTAACACCTAACTTTTTAGCTATATCTAAGCTTCTAACGAGTATATCCATAGATAGTCTACGTAGATCTGGATTGATGTTTGTTATAGAGCCTAGCTTTAGCTGTGGAATACCGGCTAAATCAAGAGCTAACCCGGCTATAACCATTCCGTTTTTCTCTGCATACTCCTTAACTTTGTCTACTAAATCCCACTTAATTTCGAATTTATCGTCGAAGAACTCTACATTTATAGGGACAAACGCCTTTATACCAGCTTTCTTAATTCTCTCAATTTTAGAGAGTACGTCTGACGGGAGATCAGGGAAGTACCCTCTAGCCATAAACCTATCGCTAAAGCCGCCAGCAGCCCATGTACCACTACCAAATTTTACGTTGAATACCTCAAGGAATTTATCAACAGCTTCTCCCTCCAGAAACCCCTTGAACTCATCTAGTCTATTCAAAATAGGTACACCCATCTTAAAACACCGTTAAATTCTACCTGGTTTGGGGTATAAGAAGCTAACGCTAATTATCCATTAGTTACTGGTGTACAACGTTGGTATTACGTTTAGTTAAACCTAATAGCTTTATATTATTGGTAAACCTTTTACTCTACGATCTAAAGCTAGGGTGTGCAGTATATGAATATTGTTGTTTTAGTTAAACCTACACCTGATATAACGAAGGTTAAATTTGATATAGAGAAAGGAACTGTAGACAGATCTTCAGCTGAACTAGAGATAAACCCATTTGATTTATATGCGATTGAAGTTGCTCTAAGGATAAGGGATGTAGTTAAAGGTACTGTTACAGCTTTATCTATGGCTCCACCCCATGGTGAGAAAGCTCTACGAGATGCTATTGCTAGAGGTATTGATAAAGCAATACTTTTAACAGATAGAAGATTTGCTGGAGCAGATACTCTTGCAACATCCTACACCTTAGCGGTAGCTATAAAAAAGCTTGAGAAACTTGTAGGATCCGTAGACTTAATCTTATGTGGGGAAAAATCCGTTGACGGTGATACCGCTCACGTAGGGCCCGAGGTAGCTGAACACCTTGGTTTTCCCCACGCTTCTTTTGTTACCCATATAGTTGATGTTGCTGCGGAGAGAATTTTGGTTGAATCCGATTACGGTGAAGCATACTACGGCTTAGAGATCGATCTACCGGCTGTTATCTCTGTATCAAGACCTCTACTATTTAAGGGTAGCCTTATCGAACCTAGACCTCCAAAGTTGAGCGATGTATTAAAAGCTAGGCGAGCTAAAATCGATTTTTGGGGAGCTGATCAACTATCAGATTTAGCGGATGTAAGTAGATTCGGTTTAAGTGGGTCTCCTACAAGAGTTGTAAAAGCGTACTACGCGTTAACAACATCGAAGAACCCTGTCATCCTTAGAGGTGGAGAAGCTGTAGAGTTTCTGATCAAGGTACTGAAGGAGAAGAAGGTGATACCATGACTGTAGAAGGAATACTTGTATACGCTGAGAACTATAGTGGAAGAGTAAATCCTGCTACATTCGAATTGCTAGGGAAAGCCAACGAGTTAAAGAGCAATATAGGAGGTAGAATATCAGCTACAGTGCTTGTCGACGGAAGCGAAATCGATGTAGCTAAAGAGCTCATAGCCTACGGCGCAGATACCGTTATCGTATACAAAGTCCCTAACAGAGAATTACTCGCTAACCAGTTAATACATAGAGATGCAGTTGTAAACGCTATAAATACGTTGAAACCCAAGCTCGTGCTAATAAATGCTACACCGTGGGGAAGAAGCCTAGGTCCAAGAATCGCTGCTAAGCTTAAAACAGGTATTACAGCTGATTGCCTTGACGTCTATGTCGACGAACACGGGGACATAGTTCAGGTTAGACCTGCTTTTACGGGAAACATAGTAGCCCATATAAAGACTGTTACCCACCCCGTTATAGCGACAATACGCCCTAAAGTTTTCTCGACACTAAAACCTGATCGTAGCAGAGTAGGAGATATACTAGTTAAAAACCTAGACGAAGTAGGACTATCAGGGGATACCAAGAAGATCAAGGTTTGCGGAGTTAAAAGAGTAAAAGAGGTTAAAATCTCAGAAGCACAAGTTATTGTAACTGTAGGTAGGGGTCTTAAAAGCAAAGAAGATATGAAGATATTCAAGGAACTTGCCAACGCTTTAAGTGGAGAACTAGGTTGCTCTAAACCTTTAGTGGATATAGGTTGGTGTGAAAAAGATAGACAAGTTGGTTTTAGCGGAAATATTGTGAAACCAAGGATATACATAGCGTGTGGGATATCAGGTGCTCCACAGCATATAGCCGGGATGAAGGATTCAGAATACGTGGTAGCAATAAATATAGATGAAACTGCGCCTATATCAAGGTACTGCGATGCTTTTATAGTTGGGGATATGCAGGAAATTATATTGAAGATCTTGGATAAGCTTAAGAAGATTCAGGGTTTAGAGAACAAGTAACCAAGTTTAAGATTTACTGAGCTTCTACACCCATTCTATCAATATAAACTGTTTTCTTATTAAGCTTAATTAACTTGTTTTTAACCAGATGAAAAAATAATAATTTGTGCTGAGAAAGGAGTTAGAGGGGTTATGTATGACGATACCACGTTTAGCTATAGATGAGCTTAAGAGTATAGTTGGAGATAAATGGGTTGTAGAAGATCCTCTAGCAATAGAGAGGTATCTCTACGATGAAACAGCTCTACCTGTAAGACCAAAAGCAAATAAGGATATAGTTGTTGTTAAACCCGGTTCGGTTGAAGAGGTATCCGGGGTAATTAAGGTAGCAAATAAGTATAGGATCCCTGTCTACCCTAGAGGTGGAGGTACGAGCCTAGTAGGAGGCGCGGTACCTACGGCTCCAGGTATAGTTCTCTGTTTCGAGAGAATGGATAAAGTTCAAATAGATAAAGATAACATGGTTGCCGAAGTAGAAGCAGGAGCAACCCTCGGTAAGCTTATAGAAGAAGCTGAAAAGCATAATTTGATGTTCCCTGCTCACCCAGGGGATGAAGGAGCATCGATAGGGGGTTTGATTGCATGCAATGCAGGAGGCTCTAGAGCTATTAGAACAGGCGTTATGAGGAACTATGTACTAGGGTTAGAGGTTGTTCTACCTACAGGAGATGTAATTAAGTTAGGGGGTAAAACGATAAAGAATAACATGGGTTTTAACCTCGCCCACCTCTTCGTAGGATCTGAAGGTCTGCTAGGTATAATAGTTAAAGCTTGCTTAAGGCTCTACCCTAGATGGAGATACACAGCCACAGTTATTCTACCGTACAGCGATAGAGCTTCAGCGTTTAGAGTTGCGAAGAAGATTCTTTTCAGCGGGCTCACACCTCTAGCTATAGAGTACTTCGATAAAAGAGTTATAGAAGCATCAGCTAAGCATCTAGGGGTTTCCTGGCCTATACCTGTAGGACAGTACTACACTATGATAATACTCGCCGAACCCATGGAGGAAACAGTATTCGCAGAGCTAGAGCTTATAGACAAGATCTCCCGTGAGGAAGGAGGCGAAGAACCCTACATATTCCAAAGAGACGATGAACAGAAACACGTTCTTAACATCAGAAGCGAAATATATACATCGTTAAAACCCGAAACATTCGATATCCTAGACACAACTGTTCCCGTAGGAGCTATAGATAAATTCATAGAGAAGGTAAACGAGCTAGAGAAAAAGCATAGCATATGGCTTCCAGCCTACGGCCACGTAGGGGACGGCAATATACATATCCATATCCTAAACTACCCTAACTTCACATTAGATATGCTTGAAAAAATAAAGGACGAGATATACGATATAGCTATAGAGCTTGGTGGTACAATAACAGGGGAACACGGTATCGGCTACATAAGGAAGAAATACGTAGAAAGGTTACTAGGGGATACGTGGGTGAAGACAGTACGTGCTCTAAAACAGGTACTAGATCCCAACAACATACTAAACCCAGATAAAGTTTTGCCGTAAGTTGATTAACCTAGGTTAAAAACTCGATAACCTTTTACCTCGGTGGGGAACTGTTAGCTAATCACCAAAATGTAGACCAGTATAGCAATTAACACGAAAGTGCTTACCAGGAATAGAAGTAATATGAAGGTATGCTCCATAAAATATTGAAATTTTTCTATAACTGATGAAAATCTATGTAGTTTATCTAAAACAGCATTCTCCATCTCTTTAAACTTCATGGACAGAAGCTTCATTAACGCTATAGATTTGTATGTTACGTAATAGTCTATGTGCTTCCCTACTTCCGATATAGATGGTGTTACTCTGCAGAAACCCTTGCCATTGTAGCCGAAGCTTAAGCTAATTTTTTTAAATATAGTTGCTAACCCATTCAACGATTTAGATACGTCTTTAACCGCTGAGGTAAATCTATTATCTGCTTTCCCCCAAGAAGCGATCCTTACAGCGATAAAGTTCCTGATCTTCGCACACTTGTAACCAATTCTTCTGTTAATCCTAGAGTATGGAAGCAGTACAAGGTTAATTAATGAGCCCATAAAGCTAAACTTCGTCAACATCCTAATTCTTGGTATGATAGTTACGCGAATTGTTAAGAGCATAATTATCAGAAGAGCTACCCAGCCGTTACCTTCTTCCCATGTAACCCAGGCGGAAGAAGCTATAACATAGTATAGTGCGCCTAACTCAAAATACATAAAAGCTTCTTCTACGTTTGAGGTATACTTCTTAAAGCTATATAGTGTAAATATTAGTAAACAGATCACTGAGTAGATTACGTTATACTCCATTGAACTATGATATAAATGCGATGAGTAGAATAGTATGAGCATCAAATATATCGATAAAGCTGTTGCTATAGCTGATCTTATGTTTTGAGTTGCTGCATTCAATGCTAAAAGTACTACTGCTACCTTGAATCCTCCTTCAATTGCCATGATATCGCGTTGCATAATCCCATATGTGGTTATAGCTATGATGGATAGTAGAAGAAATACCCTTAAAAGGTTTAACGTAGCGTGTACGGTATCTTTAGCGGCTACCTGGAACCCCATTTTTGTTTAAACCCTTAGCTCTAGCGCTTCCAATCATAGTATATATTGTGAGGCTAAGCATTATAAGAAGTATTGTTGATATTAACAGAGGCGCAGCCATTTTCTTCAGAAGCTCTAACTCTATATAGCCTGTATATTTAATGAGTAGAATAACTATGACTATCAGGTACACTGATAAAGAAGATGCAAAGACGTAGTTCTGTAGACCGAAAACACCCCTATACTTATCTAGGGTTTCCACGCTATTCAATTGTGCATCTTCTCTGTAGTGCGACCTAAGATAAACCACGTTATATATTATGGAGAACGCAACCTTTACAGAAGCTAACGCTAGAGTAGCTATGTAGATCCACGAAGTGCTTAAGTACTTTGATATAGCTGTAAAAAGGAACACCTTAGCTATAAATCCCGTTGATGGGGGCATGCCGAGAATTGTTAGAATAGTGGTTATGACTGCTATAGTCTCTATAGGGCTCACCTTACTTATGAATCCAAGCCTCCTTATATCTCTCTCATGCGCTACAAGCTCTATGAACCCCGAATCCAGGAACATTGTGGCTTTGTATAAAGCGTGAGCAATAGTATAGAGTACTGCAGCTTCAACGAATATCTTATCTGCTGACAACATGTATAGAGCTAAAGCGGAGGCGATCAACGCTGTATTAGATGTTGTGCTGTAAGCTAACAACCTCTTAACATCGTGTTGCAGAGAAGCTTGAAGAGCTCCATAGACAACAGTTATAAAGCTCGAGAAAAGCATTATGTATGCAGCTATCAATTTATTGGTTGGGTAGAAGCTAAGCAGGTAAAGACCGTAAATGCCCATTTTAACCATTAAACCCGAAAGAAGTGCTGAAGCCGGTGCAGGTGCAATACTATGTGCATCAGGTAACCAGAAATGAAGAGGAAACACAGCTGCCTTCGAGAAGAACCCCACTATAACCATGGTGAGGATTACAGGGTTTAAGAGGTTGGGTGCAATCTCTTTAATAGGTACTGTGAAAGCTTCTTCGAACCCTGTAAGGGCTAAGATTATGAATAGAGCTACATCTGTGGGGATCATAGAGAACAGAAGGTATTTCACAGCAGCATATAGAGCTTCTGCACTACCTTTTATAACGTAGTCGTAAGCTATTAGGAAAAAACCTAGGAGTTCTGTTAGAAGCCAGAAGGTCACGAATTCTATGAGGTACTGAGAGGTAAATACCAGGATCATCGATATCAGGAATAGATCCGATAAAGGCACCAAGAATGTATTCCCATATTTTAGGATAGAATACTTCAAGGTGTAAGCCGCTATGGTAACACCTATGACTATTGATGTTAAAAGTATTAAACTACCAAATAAATCAGAGAACGATATGCTCAAACCTATCAACGTATAGCCAAGAATACGTAAAGCTGTACCTATAACTCTAAACCTAGAGGTTATAATACCTCCGCAAACAATAAATGTTAATGGTATCACGATACCGACTACGTTGTTCATCTTAATCCACTCTTAATACTTTAGATAAGGGTCTTTATATTTATCTTCGTTACCCTAGAGAGCTCCACCTAAAGAAACCTACAGTTTTAGCTTAAGGAACCTCGTAGGGTATTACCGCGTTAATGTACCCCCAACCATTTATCATATTACGACCTAGCTCGATAATCTTAGCTCTAACATTGAGGTATAGTGTTATAGATACACCGAGCCCGATGCATGCTAAAAGTATGAGCAATAGTATAGTTATAGCAACTATGTTCACTAGAGGGTTATTGATGCCAACGTTGGATGCTACGCTACTACCATCCCTATATTTTTGGAGAACCCTCATCAGCGTATTGAAGTAGCCTACAGCGCAAAGACCGGCTGATACTAGTACAGTTATAGCTGCTACAGCCATCCCGGATTTCACGAAGCCTAGTACCAGCAGTGCTTTGCTCCAGAAACCTGGTATAATCGGTATTACGCCGAAGAGGTTGAGAAGACCTATAGCGAGCACAACTTTCGCTAATAACGTAGCAAGTTTGTTGTTAAAACTTCTAGCATTGTTTGCTGTGTAGTAGCTTAGGATACCTACGCTGTAGAGAATAGCGGTATCGCCTAAACCGTTAGCTACAAGGTGTAGAACAGATCCAGCTAGGCCTTCCCCAGCGCCGGATACTATGCCGAGTAGGGCTAAGCTAAATTGAGAAATAGAGCTATAGGCAACAAGTTTTCTAATTGTTTTCTGCCTAGCTACAAGCATAGACGCTATGATAGCTGAAGCTGTTCCCAAGAAAAACAGTAATCCTAGCATTGTAGCCCTAAAGTCTTTGATCGCACTCTCCTCTGAGAATACAAGATGGTAAAGCCTTGCCAAACCGTAAACGCCAACGATATCGGCGGAAGCTGTGAAGAGGACTATCGCTGGGGTAGGCGCTACTGAATAAGCTTCTGGGAGCCAGAAGTGGTTAGGCATTATACCTGATTTGAATAGAAAAATCCATGTTATAAGCGCTAGCGATACCTTGGATGGCAAAATTATGTCACCAAAAATACCGCCAGAAAACAGGACCTCCGTAGCTGTATTGCGATTTTTCAGCGCTATATCGGCTATGTTTAACGTTCCGTAGGAACCGTATATTATAAACGATGCTAGAAGTAGAAAAGAGGTTATAGCTGTTCCAGCAACACCATAGATAACAGCCGCTCTTACAGCTTTCTTCCCCCTGTAGAAACCCGTTAAAGCATACGAGGATATAGCCATAAGCTCCACAGATACGTAGAAGTTAAACATATCACCTGTAAAAAGGCAGCCGTAGACGCCCGTCATAAGGAGGTAGATAAGGGAATATAGAAGATACCTGTACTCGTTAACCTCGAAAAACAAAGCATATAATACTGATAGCAGAAGAGCAAACGCAGATGATAACGCTAAGGTAGTGTTAACATTGTCGAATACGTATACTACGCCAAGAGGTGGAGGAAAACCACCAAACTTGTAAACAGCAACACCTACCTTGTTAACAAAAATAAAAGAGTTTACTGCTAGAGTAAATACCGTAATTGCTCCTAGAAAAGCAATTAAATCGCTGATTCTTCTGCTAAAAACTATTGATGTAAGAGGTATTAGCACTGCTATAGTAAGGCATGTAAACGGTATGAGACTCGGTATAAGGACCTCCAATCCCTTCACCTCCTAGTTGTTCTAATCGAATATCCTCTTAGCCAGCTCCTCAAATTCCCCAACCACCTCCTTCTTGATTTCTTCAATGCTTTTATGCTTAGCTACAAGCCAATGAACGTAAAGAACGCCTCTAGCTCTATCGAAGTCTACAGCTATAGTCCCGGGGGTGTTCGTTATGGTCAACGCTACCGCTGTTACTGCGTAATCCGATTTTAAATCTAGCGGTACCTCCACTACAGCTGGGTTTACGCTAATTCTCCTACTTATAATTATCTTCGCAACCTCGATATGCTCTATGATCTCTGCAACGATGAAGCGAATAAGGTACTTTACAGCGTAAGCCATTCTTGTAACATCCCTTAACGTAAACGTCCTCCGAATAACCATTCCTTCAAATGCTACTGCGGCTATAATAGATACCACCAACCCCGTAGCTATTGTTAATTCTGTTAAGGTACCCGCAAAAACTATGTAGAAAACCATTGAGATCAAGGCAACAGCTACTTTATTTAATATCCTCTTCATCTTTCTCCACCTCGGTAGAGGCCCTTATGTCCAGGGTATTGTAGTTTTTGTAGTAGAGAATAGCTAGGCTTAGGAGAAAAGCGAATACGGAAAACCCTATAACTATAGCCGTTATAACGAAGGCTTGCGGCAAAGGATCAACGCTAACATCGATAAACCTAGCTAGATCTTGAGGACTCCTCGGCTCAGAGGGTAGGATGGGGGGCGATGGATACCCTTCTATAACCCTGAACCCTATGGCTATAGACAACATATTCAAGGAGTCAGAGAATATTATTAGGGCGAGGATCTTTTTTATCAGGTTATGCTTAACAAATACACCGTAAGCTGCTATAACCATATTTATAACAAACGATGTTATAGCCGCTGAGAAAGCTAAAGCAACTAGGTTCTCCACCGCTATCACCTACTACTCCTTAGCCTCACCCTCGAGTATTACAGCTGTAAGCACTATATATCCAACAGCAGCCGCAACAGTCACAGTCTCAAGGATGTTGAATATGAAGACCGATCCCGCTAAAGGTGTTGTATAGAACTTAGAAGGCATCGAAAAGGTAGAGCCTTCCTTCACCTGGTTTTGAAGAATATAAGCGTTGCCATAACCTAGAACCAGTGGTGCAAGGGGAATTAAAGCTACAGCTAATATCAATACTAGTGCTATGTACCTCACCTTTAACAGCTTATCCCTATTAATACCTATTCTATGTATGAAGCTGAGCGAAAAAGCTACAAGCATTAAAGCTACAACAGCGGCTATAGCAGAACCCGCTTGGAATCCTCCACCAGGCGTTAGATGACCGTGGACTGCAAGAGCTATAGAGCCGATAATCGTAAGCAAAGCCACTATCTTTGTCGAAGACTTAACTATGAGGGACATCCCAAGACCATGCAACTTTTTCTCTTTAATCGTCCCTCGAAGAACTGCGGCAATCCCTGTTACCGCAGCCATAAGCACAGAAGTCTCGAATATAGTGTCAACCCCTCTATAATCCCATATTACTGCGGATACAGCGTTAAACGAGTAGGAAGTTAGCGTAGTGTTCCAGGGATTGTATGTATTTAATACTATCGATCTCGCTAACATCCTGAGAACCCGAGGAGGTAGAACCCCTAGCCCGCCCATGTTAAGAACCATGGCTAAAGCAAGCATTAAAATAGCTAGAGATAATGCTACCATTATGTCTCTTTTCCTATACCTCATTCCAATTCTGGTTCTTGCGTTCATTCCTCAAACCTCTTAGTCTTTTTAAGAACAATTATCACCATCAACGGGAGAAGTATTGAGGATACAGGTATGTAGGCTAGAACAACATCCGGAGCCATGAGGATATAGTATATCAGCGTATACAGGACACCGATGAAAGCAATATAGATTGTGGCTATAAGAAGATCTTTTTCGACTATTGTAAGGTAAGATATTATGATTGAGACCATCGAAGCAACTAAGATAACCACTATGGGTATTAACATTAAGACCCCCTATTTCGATCGTCAACGGCTCTGGTTTTCGTGCGCAAAGCAGCTCTTACAAGGGCATGGCTCCCCGTTGAAACAACTATGAGTAGAAGTAAAGCTGTAATTAAGCATAGAGAGGCTAGGTATACTCTGCCTAAACCTAGCTCTGTATGACTTAGAGATATCAGCGCTATACCTATTAAGGGTAGAACAGCTCCCCCCACGGAAGCAACTGTAACAGCGTGCGCTCTTGTAAAGAAATCGGGCATTCTAATAAAGCCTATAGCCCCAATTATCTCGAAGAAGCCGCCTAATATCAAGAAGGTTGCTCCACAATATTTAGCTATCTCCGTAAGCACCTCCATATCTATCCACCTATATCCTTGAACTCTAAGTACTTCGAAACATATAGGTCTAGAACATATGCCCAAAGAGCTATAAAAATCATGGGAAAAGCTATGTAAGTGTTCTCTGTGTAAAGAGCAATTAAAGCCATGAATACCGTGAGATCACAGCTTAAAGCGTCTACAGCTATAACCCTATCAAATATGGTAGGACCTCTTAGTATTCTAACCAAGAATATGACCATAGAAACCATGTAGATGAGTATTGCAGCTTCAAGCACCCAAGCAATATTTATCATTATCTCAACCACCATCAATAAAAATTGGTTCGAGTATAAATAATTTATGGTATTTTCCTTAACGCTGTTAAAAGATTTAGCTAACATCTACAACGAATTTACTTCGCCAACCCCCTAGTTAAGATGCATTCACCTGCCTAGAGGCTAAGGGAATCGATAATTGTAGTATGATTAATCGGTAAACACCTTAAGGAGGAACATTGTTGTTTTAACCAAAACGTTTAAGATAACTAAGCTGAGTAGTATCTTTAAGTACTCTCTAGGGTACAGAGTATGATTATTTGGTTTCCTTATGGCATAGAATCCCTGCCCCTGAATGTTCCCGAGGATAAGGTATTTGTAGTCGAATCCCGTATACCTGAAGGCGTTGACGAGAAAGAAGCTATCGAGCTAGTTGCAAAAGCTTTGGATAACCCTATAGGAACCGATAGGGTGGAGGATATTATTGCAAAGCATGGGGTTAAGACCCTCACCCTTTTGGTTACAGATAAAACCCGTGCTACGCCCAACAAACTTCTTCTTCGTGTTCTTCTACCTAGGATTCTAAGAGCTGAAGATATAACGATAATTGTTGCAACAGGTCTACATAAACCTCATAACCGCTATGAGCTTGTAGAGCTACTTGGAGATGATATTGTAAATAGCTACACTGTTTTATCCCATAACTCGGACGATGTGGATAACCACATTTATCTAGGGAAAACATCTTATGGTACAGAAGTGTATATAAATAAAATCGTGTATTTAAGCGATTTAGTAATCGGTTTAGGTCTTATAGAGCCTCATTTCTTCGCTGGGTACAGCGGTGGAAGAAAAATTATACTTCCGGGTGTTTCGTCAACTAAAACGGTTTACCAGAACCACAGCTATAAAATGATATCCCACGATAAAGCTGATTACGGTGTTCTAGATGGTAACCCTGTTCACGAAGATATGGTCGAGGCGTCCTCTATGGTTAAGAACTATCGTTTTATCCTCCACGTTATACTTGATAAGAAAAAGAAAGTTGTAGATGTTGTGGCTGGTGACCCGTATAAGGCTCACATTGATGGGGTTAGAAGATACGATAGCTTTGCTAGGGTATCTGTTCCATTCCAAGGAGATCTTGTTATAACAACAAACGGTGGTTATCCTCTTGACCGAGACCTATACCAAGCTGTTAAGGGTATGTGCACAGCTTCTAGGGTTGCAAAACCTGGAGGAGTTATAGTTATGTTGGCTGAATGCAGAGACGGTGTTGGCCATGAACATTTTAGGGATCTTGCATCTATGGATAGAGATCCGAAGAAAATACTGGATTATATAGCTAGGAACGAACCTCTTAGGGATCAGTGGGAGGTACAGAAATTAGCCCAGGTTCTGCTAAAGAATAATGTTGTGGTTGTTACAAAGAATATTAAGCATAGCGTGTTAGAAGAAATGAACCTTATACCAGCATCATCACCTGAAGAAGCTCTAGATATTGCATCTAAGCTTATAAAGTATGAAAAGATTATCGCTATCCCCGAAGGACCTTATGTAATACCTGAGTACAAAGCTTAGAGCTTTAGCAGAAAATAGCTGTAGAGTTTCCTAGCCTTTAATTCGATACAAGGTTTATAGGCTACAGAGTTTCTGATTAACTATAGAAACAGATAAATTATTTTATTAATGCGTTGACCCTGTTAAGAGGTTAGCTATATCGATGCAGTACTTAACATCGAGTAGGTTAGCTATTAATATCTGGAACACTTAATCTAAGGAGAACTCTAGCTACTACGATGTGTTGATCCTCAATGGGTCGCTGGGTTTACAGCAGGTACTATGGTAATGGATTTAAAGAGTTGTTAGACTTTACAATATCTGTTGCCGTTTTAGGGTTAGCGTTATCTTTAAGGTATTGGATTACAAAAATGTATAGCTACGCTTTAGCTTCCTTTATCTCTATAGGTTTAGGTTTCCTACTTCACGAACTTGCACATAGGTATACTGCTAGAAGGTTTGGCGCAATCTCAAGGTATAGAGCATGGTATCCAGGGCTTGCACTATCAATATTACTTGCAATAGCAACTCGAGGCAGCATAATTTTCGCAGCACCTGGTGCTGTTGAAATTTACCTGGTTTGGTACACGCCAAGAATTGAGGCATTGATATCCTTAGCAGGACCATCCACAAACATAGCTTTGGCCTTGACATGCATACTAGTGAACTCTATCTTTCCTTCAAATTCATTACAGCCATACATTGATGTAGTAGCCTACGTAAATTCTATCCTAGCATTCTTCAACCTACTTCCAATACCTCCTCTAGACGGCTACAAAGCACTACGGGGTTACATAATGGGTTGGATTCCGCTTTTCGCAATATCTCTTATACTTATCATATACCGCTAGAAGAGATACCTATAAAGTATTGTTCAACGAAGGAGCTCTTGATTGTAATCTTATCCCGTGACATGTAATTTTAGAGCGCTTTTTGAAGCTTCTAATAACGGGGATCATCATGAGTAGCCTAGCTACATAAAGACCTAAACAGCTGTTAACACCTATGAAGCAAAAATTATATGTTTACCTACTGCTTCTCGTTCAAAACTATTTTCAATGTCTTTATTTTCTGAGGTTCTAACTTTATCTCTACAGCGTTATCGTTGACAGGTATTTCTCCTTGTGCTTCAATTTCTATAACGTTTACCTCTAGAACTCTTGAAATATTTAATAAATGGTTAAATCTGATAACCGCTTTTACTTTATCTTTGTAGGGATTGTATACCCTAACTATGTAACCATCTAGATCCTCTGATACCTTAAGCGATCCTAGAACTAGTTTCTGAGGTTCTATAACCATTAACGATGCTTCTCCATCAATTTTAGCGCTAAAAGCTTTAACCTTATGGAGAACCTGGTGAATAACTTTGGGTACTTCTGCTTCTTGGTGATCTTCTAAATGCGGGTAAATATAGTACTCTACTTCGAATTCACCTAAATCGCTCCTCGGGTTTGGATAGATAGGAGATCTTATTAGGCTTAAACCTATTCTATTTCCTATAGCTGAATAACCGTGCCTTGAAGAAGCTATTATAGTCAATCCCTTACCTTCTCCTAAGATTGTAACCCATCTAACAGCGGGTACCTCGAATTTCGCTTTATCCCAGGTGCTCTCCCTAGTAGTTGATCTTTCTATAACCCCATATGGGATATCGTAGAAAGCTTTAGTTTTGCTCGCGTTTATTGTGAACCAATCCTTTGTTGAAACACCTTTGTCTAGCCATCTAATTCTATTCTTAACCGTTATAACAGGTGAATCCCCGCTTAAGCATATCCTTTGCTCAACAACTGATGATCTAAACTGCTTAGCTGTATCTAAGCAAGATACAAGGTTACCTTTAACTGATATTGCTGGAGATTTAACTAAGTCAAACTCTATACCTTGATGTGTAAAATAATCCTTGATATCCCATGCATCCCATTTTCCGTAGATCTATATACGCTACAAGTTTATTCGATGGCGCTTCAATGACTTCTACGTTGTTTCCTCGTAGTTTTATGGATGAAATATCCCCGTGGGCATCAATTAAGATCTCTACGTATTTATTCTTCAACGCATAGCCGTCGCCTTCAGCGTAAACTTCTATTTTTTGAGGGCTTGTACATACGTCATCAACCAATCTGTAAGCTTTATACCCGAGAGGTGGAGCTTCAATATATACGTAGTAACCGTCCTCTACCTCTTGGCACTCAATAGGCTTATTGTCTAAAACTGGTATACCTAAGTTTTTACCTTATTTTTACTACCTCTTTCCTCTTCCATGGAAGGACATTGAGTATTACTAGGTTTTGGTTTATCGAGTTTTCTAGGTTTGTTAAGCTCTCTTTAACTATGTTCTCGGCTTCATGAATTATATATGTAAGATCCTTAGCAGCATCTTCGCATATTTCTTTGGTTGATGATCCAAGTATAATATCGTGAAATTGGTTAAAGAGTAGAGACTCCCATAATTTATCGAGTTTTTGCTTATCTACCTTAGTTTTACCCAAGATCTGGAGGACAGTAGAAAACTTCAGCTTCTTTTAAAGCTATTTCGGCTCTAGCCATAAGCTCCTTCACCAAGATATTTGTTGTGTAGGTACCTCTGTGGATTTCCGCGTAGAGTTCTCCACTCCACCTAGGGGCTCCTTGGGCATACTCCTTCAGCTTCCTTACATATTCTTCTTCACTAACGTGGGCAACAGCCGGAAGCCTAGGCATAGAAATGACTAGGTCAATGTACTCAAGCATTTCCCTAGTAGGTCCACCGCCCCCATCACCGAACCCGTAGACATATATGGTAAATGGAGCTGAATTCCTTTGTTTATAGCTACCCCAATAGATTTCTGCTTCTCGAGGCGTCATCATGCCGCTGTAGGTTAGTGTAAGTATTTGTACAGGTATTTCAATTCCATCGATACCTCTCCATATAAATAAATGGTATGGGAACTCGTTAGTATCGTTCCACATAACCTTATGGGTAACGAAAACCTCTACGCCGCTAAGCTTAAGTATTTGGGGTAGATTCCCCAAGAAACCAAATGAATCTGGTATCCACCCAATTCTGCACAACTTGTTAAACTTGTTTAAGAAGTACCTTTGACCATATAGGAACTGCCTAATTAAAGATTCTCCATCTATTAGCTGTGTATCGCTTTTTATCCACATACCCCCTATGGGTAATACTTTACTGAACTTGATAAGATTTTTAACTACCTCGAAGAGCTCTCTGTCTTTCTCCTCCAACCACTTAAAGTATTGCGCAGAACTCTGTAGGTAGACGAAGTTGTACTCTTCAGCGAGTCTAACCACTGTTGAGATAATTCTCAAAACTTTTTCAACTGTTTCACTTCCAGGCCAAAGCTAAACTGCATCGATGTGGCTATGACCTACAACATACATTAAGCTATGTTTTCCATGTTTCTCCCCGAGAACCTTTAAGCCTCTGTGTATCTCCTCCTTAATACTTCTATACATCTTAAGAACTTCGCCTATGTTTGAACTCGGAATATCCTGTAGATACCCTTTCAACATACCCAAGCCATAGACGCTTGAGAGCCATACATAATCTCCGTACGGCTCTCTAAGATCCCCTCTACCTGTGTATTGATTAAAGTTATGCTCATAGAGTAATAATATAGCTAACGTTATCTGTTTAATACTTGGCGTTAATCCGAAATCCATAAAAACATTGATTAACAGATCCTCTAGGTCTTTTTTAAGAGGATTTTTCCTTAAGAAGACTTTCTATAAACCTTATTAATTCTAGTAACTGTATCGAGAAAGCCACAGTATCCCAGTAACCCTCAATAGCATAAGCTTTACCGAAGTAGATAGACCACGTATGGTAACCGAATAACGATCGAGACGATAAATTAGCTCAAGCTTATGGTTACCGGATTCGATAGGTACATAGGTGTGGTATTCATCGATACCTGCGTAAGTTCTATTGTCAACTTTTAGCAGAGCATTACCGTTAACCACAAATTTTAGAAACCATCTAAAATCTGTTGAAGGTAGCTCGATATTGCATTCAAAAGAATGCTGTTTATCAGGAGAGGTATCTGTAATGAAAGAGATAACGATATAGTTTACATTATATTTCTATCTATGAAGCGGGAAAAACCTTTGGATAGCCAAAGCAATTAAATTAAAAACCCTCCTCTCAACATCCTTCAAATCCACATTATAACACCTTCTAAAGCATAAACTACGTTATAGCCCTAGCTTAAAGGTATTACAAGGTTTGGCTTAGAGATAAACATTTTATTTTTTAAGATAATTAAGAACCGTAGGTTTGTAAACCTCCACAAGCTTTTAAGAAGCCACAACTTACAGCTACCATATGCAAGGTAGACATAAATTATATTTGCCTCAAGTACTCCACGGTAATCAAAATAATCAACACACCATATGTTTACCGTTGATAGTTATATGATTAAATTCAAAATATTTTAATAACTAAAAATGATAAAAATAATGTTAATATCACGATTATTAAGATGAATAAGAGTACTATCGACATAAATGCTAAAACTAGCATAAGGGGAAGATTACCGCGCATGCAAAGCTATGCAGAATAGCTTTAGCAAAACTTTTCTTAACCAAGCAACCTGTATAAGAAACCTAGGATTAAACCTAAAAAATAACCGCTATTTGAATCGCAATGAGACCCCACTGAGCACTTCTTTAACATCCAATACTTAACGTACTCGAACTAAATAGATATTGCGGATTTTTGGTTATACTACTCATAGTTATACCTAATTAATGTTGGCGCTGATTATGATAAGTACTTTAACTCGGTAGATCAAGTAAGATTCTAGTGGGGTTTTAGGTGTTCGGTAAAGAGCTTAAGGGTTCGCTAAACATAGGTATGTATAGAATTGATGTTATAAGCGAGGGCAATGGTATTTGGTATAAGAGGTACAGAGGTGACTATATAGAGAAAGAAGTTTTAACTAAAGAGGTTACCCTTAAGCTCCTACCTATGTACCCTATTTTTTACCCGAAGTTCTTAACGAAATACCTGCTGTGCAACCTCTCTACACCAATACATATTCCTCCTGATGAGAACATAGGCTTCTACATACTTTTACCTGTTGACATAGCAGTATACAGCTATGCAAAACATACGGATAAGATCTACAGCATCCTAGATATAATACCACCACATAAAGTCTACAAGTATACCCTCTACGGACCTTTGTCTAGGTACGGCGATGTAGGAGGTACTATAGCTAGATACCTAAACGTCGATGTGTTTCTATCTCAAGATCCTATTAACCAAGAAGTAGGTTTCTGCATATCCCATGTAGAGGTAAGAAATAAGCTAAAGAAGTTCGTAAACGTAACTAAGCTACTCTTAGATTCTTCACCGCTAACAATATTTTACGAAGTTGGTAGCTGGAGATGCTGTACCCAACATATAAAGGTAACCATAACAGGGTCTTCAACAGCTGTTGTGGAGTACGATAAAGAGCCTCTTGAGCCTGGGTTTAAGGTTATAGATGATGTGGAGGAGACCAAGATGCCTTTCATTATTTACAGAACCGATATGATTTGGGGATTTTAGAATGGATATACCCTCAGCAATTCGCGATATTATTTTGCAAAGCAGCGGAATAATGCAAAAAATCGCTGTATTTGCCATAGTTTTCACAGCAGGGGTTATTGTAAGCGTATTAATTAGGAAGTCGATCACCAAGTTCCTATCTACTAAAATATCTCGTGCTTTAGCAGCTAACATAGCTAGAGTTGTATACTACACACTACTACTTATATCATTAATAGCTGCTTTAGGTGCTATAGGCATTGATTTAACAGGGCTTGCTATAGCTGGCGGATTTGCTGGTATTGTTATCGGTATAGCGTTACAGCCAATTCTTTCAAATCTCTTCTCAGGTATATACCTAATGATTGAGAAGACTGTCAATGTTGGAGAATTCGTTGAAATAAACAATAATTTAGGTGAAATCGTAAATATATCGCCTATGTTTACACGTATAAGAACCGTGGATGGACATATCGTTAGCATAGCTAATACACAGATTATCGGTAGCGTTATTAAGAACTATAGCAAAGCTATTGCTAGAAGAGTAGAGTTCAATATAAGCATAGCTTATAAAGAGAATGCGGAGAAAGCTTATAACATAGTAAAGAGGATACTAGACGAACATCCGTACATACTTGTAAACCCATTCCCTGATGTATTTGTTTCAGAGCTTGGGCAAAGCGGCGTAAATATAAAGGTAAGGGTATGGACACCACCGCAAGTAGCATACGATGTTGTAAAAGATCTTCTTTGGAGAATTAAGAAAGCTTTATCGGAGGAAGGTATAGAAATACCGTTTACCCAAGTAGATATATGGTTTAGAACACCTCTAATTATAGATAGACAGTATACGGATTAAATGCCTAAAACAGGTATATAAAAGTGGTGAAGGAGTTATTCTAGGTTTGAAATCTATAATCTATGAATTTTCTATCGATCTATTTATTGATCTAGGAAATTGGGTATCTTCTTAAACAATTCTGATACAGCTTGAACTGCTAACTTTGGCTGTCTATCCCTTGTAAATACTCCTTTTCTATTCAATATAGTTCTAGCAGGGCTCTGAGGAGTTCTGAAATCCGCGAAATTCCATATGTGGAGACCTACAACATAGTTCTTCTTGGTTAAAACCTCTATGTATTTTCTTAGCAACTCTGCTTGATACTCCTCAGACCACATTTGTGGTGGATCGCTATGGAGACCAAATACTGCATCTGCACCGAACTCCGCAATTATTATTGGTTTACCTGGGTATCTTTTGTGTATCTCTTCTATATCGTTGAGGACAATCTCTAGTCCTCTGTCTATATCTCCCCATTCGCTGTACCATCCTCTATAGTAGTTAAATGATAGAACATCTACGTATTCTAGAGCTAGATCCCTTGTATACCTAAAAGAGGCGAAGGTTGTAGGTCTTGATGAGTCTAAGGTCTTGATGTACTCAACGATTTTCTTAATAAATTCTGCTACCTCAGGTATATCGCTTGGAGGCTCATTCGTGACACTATACATTATTACTGAAGGTCTGTTTTTATGTTGTGAAACAATCTCTGCAATAACCCTCTTAGCTTTCTCGAGATAACCTTCATCGCTAAACAGCTTAGCTATATCTGTTCGCGGTAGTATTCTATCAACACCTGAGAAGCATAGCGGTGGTTCTAGTATTACTAGGAATCCTAGCTCATCTGCTAGATCTAGGTGTTCTTCTGAGTATGGGTAGTGGGATGTTCTAAAAGAGTTTGCGCCAATCTTCTTCATTAAGTAGAAGTCTCTCACAAGAACAGATCCAGGTAGGTACTTACCAGTAACAGGAAAATCCTCATGGCGACCAAAACCCTTAAGAAACAAAGGTCTACCGTTTAGGTATATTTTTCCATCTTTAACCTCTACATCTCTAAAGCCTATACGCTCGTAGACGCTATCCTTTAATTTATCATCAATGTAGAGCTCTATAACCAAGTTATATAAATTAGGTTTTTCAGGGCTCCACGGTCTAATACCTTGAATTCTTACGCTATACCTAAACGCCTTTTCAACGCTTTTAACTACATAATCGTGTAGTACCTTTTCGAATTCTTTATCCATCAACCTAACCTTTATATCTGCTGGCTCATCGCAATCAAGGAATACGCTAAGCTTTAAATCTCCACTAGATTTCATATTTACTGCAACATCGTTGATGAAACACTTATCCGTAAACTCTACATACGTTTTTCTGTGTATACCTCCGTAGTGGAAGAAGTCAAAAGCCGTAACGTTTAATTCTTTGGCTGGGGGTAGACGGTAAATCGATGGCGTATTATCTATTTCTACAACAATTAGATTAAGATCCCCTAACTTAAGTTTATCCTCTACAGTAAACTTAAATCTAGTAAAGGAGCCTTCATGTTCACCTACAAATTGCCCATTCACCCAAACCTTGGTTACGTAGCCAGCACCATCAAAAACAAGCCAAGCTCTTTTACCCTCAAACTCCTTAGGGACATAGAACCTCTTTTGATACCACACAATATGTGTATATTGATCCCAATCAGGGTTCTGTTCATTCCACGATGAGGGGACGTAAATTAAATCGTTGCTCTCGAACCCTTTATACCAAGATTCTTTCTCGCCAACACCACATTTATCAACTCTAAAACTCCAAAAACCTTCAAGAGAAATCTTAGGTCTATGCCAAGACTTCAAAGGTATACACCTCCTTTTATACAGCTCATATTTCTCCCTAAATATGTGTATATCATTAAATTACTCGAGGCATTATAATAGTTGTATAATATAGTGAGGAGGTTTGTTAAGGATTTATAATTTATTAAAAACAATTTTTTTATAAAGGTGTTGCACCTACAATATAAAATTTGTATGCGAATTATTTCTGGGTAATGCTACTTTTAATTCTATTTAAATCTCTTCTTATTTCCTCTAACTGCTTGTTTAACCGAATTTCACTTCTCTTAGCATATACGGTTATTATTGCTGCTATTAAGGAGTTAAACCCGGCTAAAGTGAGCATGATCGCTACTAACCCTTTCATGTAGTAATTTACGCCTACGAAGAAGTAATGATAACCTACCCAAACCCCTAGTGCTAATCCTGGGATCAAAATAAGCGAACCCAGAATAAATATAAGGAATGCTGGGTTATACCTCCATGTAAGCCTAATCATGTCGATCGCTATCTTAAATCCGTGGAAAACTTTTAATTTTTTAGCGTTTGGATCTATCCTAGGTTTATACTCTATAACTTCTTCGCATATAGAACTAAGGGTAGCAAAATGAGCTACAATTTCAGATTCTACGCTAAAACCTTTCATCTCGAAATCAACTTTTCTTAGCTTATCTAATTTAGCTACATACATACCGCTTAAGATATCTCTTAGCTTAACCCCAAATAATGTATTGAAAAACATTGTGAGAACTTTGTTACCTAGTTTAAAAATGAATTTCTGCGATTCTTTTCCTTGAAGTCTAACACCTATAACTAGATCACAATCATCTAATTTAGCAGTAGTAAGTAGTTTAGGAACATAGCTAACAGGGTAAGTCCCATCACCATCTATGACTAGAACATAAGGTGTTGAAATATATTTTAAACCGGTTTTTATAGCATCAGCTTTACCTTTACCATTCTGTTTAACCACTAATACACCACGTGATCTAGCTATTTCTATAGTTTTATCGGTACTACCCCCATCGACGACAACCACATTCTTCGGGGGAATACCTAGGGATAAAATCTCGTCGAGTACAAAGCCAATGGCTTTCTCTTCGTTATGGACAGGAATTATAATGGATAATTCTCGTAAATCCGTTTTTGTATCCATATTCTAAGCCTCAAGGAGCTGGTATATGATTTTATTCTACTCCATTGATTTAGGCTTTTAATAATCTTCTACATTCTCCTTCTTGTATCTATAAAGAGTGTAATATATAAATTTTAACTGAAATTAAATAAGCTTTCTTGTATCAAGGGGTAGAGGTATTCTACAGGTTTAAAGAAGCGTGTTTAGGAGAAGGCTATAGATCTAGTAGCTATAGATTACGTGACATTGATTTTGCTTTACAATTTTTTCTGTAGCTCTAGGTATTTTCTGTAGCTAGCAATCATTGCTATAACTGTGGTATACAAAGTCAATGCCATGGATATTGGAGTTAATCTTATACCCCATGGAGTGTAGTTTAAAACTAAGCCTATGAGTGGAACGATAGCTAGGGATAAGCCTATTGATAGTGCTAAACGTTCTAGTGGTGTTAAGTCTTCTTCTCTTGGGTATAACGCTTCAACGGTGACATATCCTGGGAGAAAGAGAACTGCTATAGAGCCTACTATGTATCTTACATAGATGGTTACTGGAACTAGAGGGGTTAGCGCAATCGTTAGAATTGTTGTTATTATTAGAGCTACTACTGTCCATAACCATAAGGAGTAATCTGCTCTACTTAAGTATTCTATGAAGTCTCTGGGTGGAGTAGGATCTAGCAATATTATTTTCCTTGAAATGCTATTACTGTATATCCTCTTAAGTATATTGAATTGATTATCAGTTTTGCTGAGCTCATTAACGTACTCCTCTAAAGTTCTTAACCTTGTACTACCCTTGGTTTTGTTCATGGCATTGGCACCCTAAGTACATCAACGTAGTGATGATTCCAGATTCCTGTATAGACCCACTCCCTCTTATCTGTGTCGTACATCCATAACTCAAATATCAATGCCACCTTACTTGAGGATCTATCGACAATTATTGGTATGTCAATCCTCTGGGTAACATTCTTCTTTACATCTACGAGGAATTCAAAAACTTTTATCGTTGGCGAAGAGCTTGGGGTAGTATTTGTTGGAAGATTTGTACTATTACCTATTTTGTACCTTATTTGAACTAGAATAGGGTAGGGTCTATGGTTATAAACGAATATTCCTAGAGTTAGGTTTTGCATAGGGTAGACAAACTTAGGGTAATCGCCTATTACCAGGTTTTCATTTAGTAAACCTAGGGCTTGGAATGGTTCTACTATATCAGGTCTAAGAACTAGAGCTATAGCTATAGTTGATCCAACTATAGATATCGCTATAATAACTGCGAATACCTCTTCGTCAAGAAGATTCAACTTTAACCACCCATCTTCTTCTAGATTTGTACCATATATAGAGGTATACCCTAGGAAGAAATAAGTAGATAAGTATAGGAATAGATATTAATCCACCTACAGAGAACCCTTTTACAATATTCTTATACAGTATTATTTTAGGAGCATCCCGCTTAATGTTATCGATTTCAGCTTTAATTACAGATAAATTGAAGCTTCTACCGTTAGTTAAAGCTTCGTGAGCCTCCATAAGTTTTTCTACAAGATTTGAAACATCTATACCTTGTTGAGCTAGTTTAGCTACTTCAACGTAAAGATCAAGGAATTCTCTATACAGATCGTCAACGCAAATCGCAGTAATGCTTATAGTGGAGCAAGTTACGAGCAGTATTGATATTACTACAAAAATTACCCTATTATGGATATTCTTCACATACGGTCACCTATTAGTATCTTTATACCTTTGTGTTCAGCAAATCTACCTATTGCATATAGGATAAGTAGAGCTATACTTATAGCTGTAAACATATTTACGCTTATCATTAATGCATCGAATATGTATGTACTACGCTGCACATTATCGTTTATGACTTTGACGTTTCCTAGTACCTCCCTTGCTTTATCAATGTATTCCTGAATATTTTCTTCAATAATGGGGGTTATAATCGATAGTCTTACATATGTTATACCCTCCGGCAGCGAAAGCTTATATATTGTGTAGCTTAGTAAGAACTTGGATCTACTCTTCGATATAACCATATGGTATATGGTGGTATTACCTACTTCAACCCATGACTTCTCTATATCGTAACCTTGTACTGTTACACATACATACCACCCATGGAATTTTGTCGGCGTATCAGCTATCTCTATGTAGCCTACGAACTGGGTTTCATTGTACTCAAGTACAATTCTTCTTACAGCAGGAACACCAAGTGATTCGCTAATTTTTGGCTCTGGGATATCTTGGAGAATCAAGATATTAGAGGAATTAAGTATTGCTGTAGCAGGTTTTTCGAGTAATTGAGGCAAGCTTGATACAGATATCGAGAATTGAGTAAGCGTAGCTGCTGATATTAATGGTGCAACCGAATTGTAGGTTATAAGGAGGATTGCATATGTAGCTATAGCTAAGTAGAAGGAGAGAGAAGGTTTTATAAATTTTATAGCTATTGAGGAGCTATGTATACTTGTTTTTGGTATATATAAAAATTTTGATATACTGTGTATCGCTAGAAATGTAGCAATAGCTACATAGATAATTGAAGGTGTGTAGTGAAAGAACATGAGTGCTACTTCAGAACTTACACGTTTAGTTAATTCAATAATTAGGATTAACCTTACCAAGTTTCCGATAAAAACAGTTATTACAGCAATTGCAAGTGATGTACTAGCGTAGAGTAATTTCTTTGCTTTAGAAGAGCTAGAAATAATAGCAAAATATGCAATAATGGGTGATATAGTTAATATAGAAAGTATTGATACAACCCCGCTACATATTGGCGCTACCTCAAATAATCTACTAGCACCTGTAGCATCTTTTACTAAAAGCATTAACATACCTTCACGTTCTACAACTTGCGTAGAAGTTATAGTAGATACAGCTGATGCTACTACACGAGTTAAAATAGATGATAAGTAATCTACAGCTTGTCTTGGTATCGGTACGAAAGTAAGCAGAATAGCTATAGATAAATACGCTATAGCAAAACTTTTAGGTCTAAAGAATAGAGTTAACGATGACCAAAGCAAACATACTATAGAAAGAGCTTTAAATTCAAGGAAGAATTCGTTAATTATATCCCCGATTAAATAGAATAATATTGAGAATAGAAACAATGTTGTTGAACCTAACAGCCTAAGAATGTTAATACCTTCAATTTCAAAATAACTCAATAACAGCTTATAGAGGACAACCACAGATATAGGGATTATGGCTATCAAATAGCTGTAGTTCTCCATCTTTAGTATTTCTATATAGGCATTTAGAAAATCATTGTAAGTTATATAAAGTGTTAACAATATAGCAATAGACACAAGGAGTGCTACAGATAGTATGTATAATTTATAGTTATTTAGTTTATAGTTATTCGTATACCTTCACCGTCTAGCTACTTACGAACATTCATAAACTCGATGTTATCCATATAAATAAACCCGTACCTGCTTAGTATATGTTTTACAATAGTATATCTAAGATTAAGTGAACTGCTGTAAATAAGCGTAAAAGGTTTTGGTGGTATAAATTCGTTTCCTATAATTATTTTTGTTAAGTTATTTGCAAACTTTTCATTATTTAGTAAGAGGATAGCTAAAGGTTTAGGTTTCTTAACGTTCTTCAACAACTCTACTACCTTGTTTTCTCCTAATACATGTAAAGAGGTGTAATTGAATAAAGTCTGTATTGGAGTTTTTACGAATACTCTATACAATTGGTATAAGATTTCCGCGGATCTACCTCTCAAACTAATGACTATATCCCCTACGACTAATACCAATAATACTTTTGATGTAGGACTTCGTTTAAAGATCTTTAAGTATAACTGAAGAAACGAATATATTAATTTATCGAGCTCTTGGATATTAGGGGCATAGAGATCGACTAATATAAGAGGTTCTATACCTTCGCTTCCTCCGCTACCTAGAAGAGATTCATCTATTGCTGAAGAACTAAACTCTTTAACTACAAGTGTACCTTTACTAACAGATTTTTTCCAATGTATAGATTTAAGGGAATCCCCTGGGGTATAAGGTCTAGACCCTGTGTATTCACCATAACGGCTCTTCCTATATCCGTATCCTTCTCTACCCATTTTTTCGGTTATTTCTTCTAAAGCCTTCATTAATTCCTCAAGAATTACTCCTAAGTAAGCTCTTTGTCTAAATCTACGTATATACTCCATGATGTTTTTAATAGCTTCTTTACCTCGAGCTTTTGTAGCAGCAGGGAATTCTTCGCTAAGCTGTGCAATAGAAAATTCTATAGTTGGTGGAAGAGATAGTATATCAGAGATCTCCGTAAGGTATCCTCCTACAACTTCTAAAATTCTCCGCTTTAAAGGAACAACATTATACTCAACCAAGTATCTGCCCACAAATCTACTACTAAAAAAGAAATCATCAAATGCATAAACATAGATTTCAATATAATGTCTACCTACATGATTTGCAGGTAGCTCTACATTAATTTTTGCTTTATCTTTTACAGTATAACTATTTTTATTAACACCATAATATAGCACAATATTGGCTTCAAATGGGGTCTCTACACTAAGTAATGCAAAAGCTTTTTCCCCCCATGTTACAGTATCGCTAACTAAGGAAATCTCTATACGTACTTTCGAAAGTTTAATATAGCTATATATAGCGTAAACAATGATTGTGTTAGACGAAAATGCTATAGGTATCAATATACGAGGATTCACTAATGCTAATAAAGACGATATAATAAAATAACGGAAAATTTGGAGTGCTGATGGGCCAAAAATAAACTGTTTTCTTACATCATCAACAAAGCTGTCTTTACCTATGATAAACGGCATAGATATAGATAGAGGTATAGATATGTATATACCTTCATTTATAGCTATTGATATAAAGAACATTGATGCGTATACAATTAGAGGTATTTTACTTCTTAATTCCTTAATTAATGAAAAAATAGCTAGAGTCAGTAAAGGAATTATTACTAGTACGCTATTTTGTACATAGAGAATGTAAGTTAAACTAGCTAGAGTATATATAAAGTTCAGCCATTGAATAATTTCTTTATTTCTTCTCAACATACTTCATCATCGCTATTACAACTAGTACTACAAAATAGGATAGTAAAGCTAAAGATATGCGATCTTGTATTGAGACCCCTGGAACAAGGTTATTAAACCAATACTTAAATAAATCTACTATATCTAAGTCTATGTAGTCAACAATTATACTTGCTTTACCCGAGCTCATGAGCTTATATAGAAAATCAATATTATCCCCTAAATCCATTAAGTTATTAGCAAATAAATCTAAATCTGCTACTAACCATAGAACCCCATTGTTTATCTTCCAAGAACATGCAATTAGGTATTCACCCATTGATTCGCCTACGGTGTAGTAACCATTTCTATCAACATCAGCGTAAGCATATCTTGATGTTTTTGCTACAGAAACGGTATTTTCTTCATCAAGAATTATATATGAAGGTCTATAGGTAGCGATTTTCATTGTATTGTTACCTAGTACCAGTTCTATGAGGGGAAATTCTCTTGAACGTATCTTTGATACTTCATCTAATACCTTATATATTTCAACTCTAGCTTTAATCCTTAAATATTCAAGTAAATTATTTGAGTACCCATCCTCGTCCAGGATAACAATAGTTGTTCCGTATTTTAGCATATCTTCAACTAGTTGATTAATAGCGTTACCTGGGTTTCTTCTTAATGGTATTATGACTAATGTTTTTTGATTTAATTCTCTTGCATCTTTAACAAAATTAACGTTAATTGATTTAATTGACAGAAGATTTGAGTATCCATTACCACCGGTGTTGAAGGGGCTGTAAGGTGTTGTAGATGGCATATTTATTAGTATCGATATAAAAGATATGATTATAGCAAATACCAGTATTATAATTATGTCTTTACTTACTCTCGATTTCCTCAATCCTTTCAACAATCCGAATCGCCTTATCTACATCTATACCGTGGTTTGAGTAAAGATCTTGTTCATAGAGCTCAAGAAAAGCTTTCACGAGTAGTGATGTATAACCACTAAAAGATTCATAAAGTCTACGATAAAATTCTCTTAAGGTCTCGGAGGCCCTTGGAGGCTCTACATACTTTGAAACTATCTCTATGATCTTCTTATAAAGGTTTAATAAACGTGGTTTCCTGAAGAAGTACTCCATAATAGTAGTATGAATAGTAGCTATACCCCTAGTTTTATAGATAACGTTCCTCATAGTACTACTCCCTAGCCTTAGGGCGGCAATAATATAGCTAGTTCTAGAAGGTGTTGTAATTGTTATTGCTAAGAAGATGGTCATAATGATTAATGTAACTATGTTGAGTACATATATAGAGCTTTCAATTACTGTAGGCGAATACATTAGGTTGTTAGGGTGGATCTCAACCAATATTCTATACCTCCAGAAGAATATGGTTAACGGTAAACTGAGTTCTACAGAAATTTTTGGGTTATTAACTAATGATAATCTTGTTATTACGTTATTATCAAAGTATATAGTTACATTGTAATGGGTAGGTGAATCCACATAGATTTCAAGTAGAGGTTTTGCAATTGGTATAAACGCAAACGGTTTTACGTTAATAGTTGCCACAATGTTTTCCAGCACTACAGCTATGGTATAGCTAAAGCTATAAGCGAGATATTTACCTTTAGGTTGTGTAAGGAATATAAGTTTTAGGTACCCTATCGACATGTTTGCTGAAGATATATTAAGAACGTATTCGCCAAACGAAATAGTTAAATTAGCTATAAGGCTTTTATTCGATATATTGTTCAAATATATTGATAGGTTCAAAGGGGTGTCCAAATTTGCAGATATTCTAACCTTTATATCTTCACCAGGCTTTACATAGCTAGGGATAGAGACTTTAATTGGCGGATTTAAGTACATCAATGTAAAGTTAGAAAACTTGTAACCAATTAAGATCCTCCCATCTACCACCACCCTTGCGATAACGAATAACCTGGACTCCATTCGAGTTGAAGGCTTCATTCCGATAGCGTAAATATCTTCTGCCTTAGGGGTTTCAATTTTTATGCTTATTTTTTTGCCTATAGGAATAGAATATTGAATTGTCTCGGATAGCATATTTTCGCCATAGATAATTAAGACCGTTATATTCACGTAGTCAATACTTAAATTAGTTGTTAATAAAATACCTATATCTAGATCTAGTATTTCACCTCCATAGACAATTGGTTGATGATTTAATTCTATGTGTATTTCTTGACCATAGACACCGAAGTATATTTGCATAAGGTTAGATATAATGATTTCGAGTTTAGTATTAAGGTTTACGATGTAGTTAGTTAAAGTTCTTGTAATTAAATACCTTGTTGCAGGGTCTTTAAATAACGATGATAGCTTATTAACATAGTTATTCATAGATTCAATTAATTCTAATTTTGATATGTAGAAATCGTTAATCAATACGTAGAGCTTTACATTATCTTCAACATCTATGAGCGTTTGTTCCTCGACTTGAGTTAATAAGTTGATTACTCTTTCAATGGATTTATATACCTTCTCATGAATGTAGCTAAATTCCTTTGACAACGATATATCTGCAGCTTTCCTACAAAGAGATAAAGCTTCGTTATAATTCTCTCTTAAAATAGCTTCTACAACATCTTGAAGTACTTTGGCAAGAGGAGCGGGATCTATATCTAAGCTAGATTGTGCAGAAATAGATGTATATGGCACTAAACCTAATAAGGTTAATACCATCAACAAGATAGCTGGTAATACTTTTAAGTTAATAGCTGTAAACGTTTTATATCACCTCTAGGACTAGTAGAATCCTAATTACAACTATAACTGCGAATACTATTATCAAACCTATATCTAAGGGTTTTAAATTTGTATACCTCCTTATTGATGGGTCTATAGCTGTATAAACAAAGTATAGTAAGATAGCTACAGATAGATAGGCATCAGGTCTTGATTCACCTACAATAGCTAAGAAAATTGTGAAGAACGTTATCAACAGTACTAATACTAATATGCTTCTATCGGTTTCAGCCATGTGTTGCACTCTCAATTCTTAGCTTAACCCTGTAACCTTCTTGCGATATCGATTCCTCTACAATTTTGACGTCACGTTCATAGTGATGAGCTATAAGCGCTAAAGTGTATAGCCTTAACAAATTAATAGGTGTTTTTATATGGTTAAATCCTTTATCTGTTAAATTCGTAAACTCCACCGATATTAAGTCGTCTTGTTTAGCAATAGCAATACCTCTGCATACTGCAGCTATTTCTATGAATACTCTCTTAAACTTATCTATTATATCTTCACCGGCAGAAATATTAGATAAAAAATTCAATATGTTTTCAGTTGGTATACCTACATAGGGGGTATTACCAGCTATACTTATGCCTGTAACAACATCACCGCATGTAACATCGTTTTCTGATAAACACAAAATCTTTTGGGTATAACATAGCTTTAGCTTGTGATTATTGGGAATACCCATATCCTCTACAATTCTTGTCAAAAACATGTTTAAATCTTCTGCATACCGTGAAAGCATATTTTCAGCAGGTTCACTATAACCAATTCCAACAAATGCAAGTACTACACCAACGACAGCCACAGATAACGCTATACCTACAACTCTATCACTTACCACTACTAAACCGTAAACTAAAAATGATGCTGCTAATGCTATAATTGTTAACCCTGCTAAAATATATCTACTCTCCATCTACAGCCACTTCGCGGTACACCTACTCCTTCGGAACTTTAACATTATTTAAAGCTTCTCTAACAATATCTTCAGGTTTTACGCCTTCGGCTATAGCATCATCTGTTAAAACTATTCTATGGACAAGAACCTCAACTGCGATCTCCTTAATATCGTCTGGGATTACGTAGTCTCTTCTATTCATTAAAGCTAGGGCCTTGGCTATTCTATACAGAAATATTGATCCTCGATGGCTCATACCCATTCTTACATACCTATGATTTCTTATATAGTTTATTAATTCGGCTATGTAGTGTATAATTCTATCGTCTACGAATATCTCCTTCGATATAAATTCCTGTATCCTCAGATATTCATCTAATTCAATTGTTTTCTCTACATCGGAGGCGTCTACGGTATAAAGCTTGTCCGCTCTTTTAACAATCTCTATCTCCTCCCCCATAGGGTTATACATAGAAACGCATCTTACCCAAAACCTATCCCTAAGAGTAAGAGTCAATGGATATATACCTATCTCTTGCTCTATAGGGATCTCGGTGGCAATCACATGAAAAGGTTTTGGAAGATCATGATCAACACCGTCAATAGAAACTTTGTACTCAGCCATTGCCTGTAGAAGCGCTGATTGTACGCGAGGCGGAGTTCTATTCAATTCATCAAACATTAATATATTAGAAAATACAGGACCTCTTACAAACCTCCTAGACCCATCTAGACCATAGATATAGTAACCTGTAAGATCTGTAGGAAGAATATCTGGATTACCTTGAACGCGAGCAAAACTACCACCAATAGCTCTAGCAATAGCCTTAGCAATCAAAGTCTTAGCAGTACCTGGAGGACCCTCTAAGAGAACATGTCCACCAGCGATAAAAGTAGCCAGAATAAGGTCTAGTAAATGTTTTTTACCTACAACAACACCGGATATAGATCGCCTAACTCTATCAACAACTTCATAAACTTTATCAAAATCCATAGCCAACACGGTAAACCCCTAACTATGCAAGAAACCAAAGTTAAATAAACTTACATCAGGTAATCAAAATACCCATAGAGAATGCCATATAAACATAGAGTATCTTACAGCTATCAATAACGACCAGCATAAACAACACATATCTATTCTGCACAAAAAACATATAATACCAAAAATAATACACTCATTCTAATCTAAACCCATACCCTAAGATTTCAAAAACAGCGTTATATTAAATACCTTCAAAATACGTAAACCACTAAAAATTAAACATGTAAAACTAAAACAAAAAAGATATAACTTTTAAACCACTATTATATCCGATTTAATAAACAAAAATCTAAAATAAAAATAAGTTTCCCCATATAAGAGTACCTAAGATGTAAGTTACAACCCCGTATATTAACAATTAATCTAATGTTTACTCCCATAGATATTAACAACAAATTACAGAATTAAGCTATACATTAAGACAATACGATCCATAACTTCATCATTACATCTAATTAACAATGATAGCTATTTGCAAAACTATTTTTATTGTATTAAATCCTTGCACAAGTAGTAAATAACAAGTAGTAACGAAAATTAGCATGAATAATACATAGCTCACTATTATATTAACAGCAAATTATATAAGTAATATTTAATAATATTTAAATTAAAAATACGTTATTCTTAAAGGTACTACTATTATTAATTTATTGTTTAAGCAGTACACCAATACCCATTATCTATACATTTTTATAGCTCTATACTCTATAAAGAATTAAAACTTATATATAAGTACCTCTCTAACTATATCTAGGAGATCTCCTTGAAAATACCTAGAACTACATTAATATATGTACTAATAGTTTTACTCTTAAGCTTATCACTAGTTACAGTTAAATCCTCAACTTGGATCTACACCAAAACACTATCGGATAATACAAACGATAATTCTGGATATCCAGGATATACTGATTTAATAAGAGTTGACTATGGATATAACGAAACACACTTTAACGTCAATATAACTGTAAATGAAGCCATAAGCCTCGGAGAAGGTATAACAATATATATTGGTGTACTTATTGACACAGATATTAATGGAGATACTGGATATAAGTATCCTCCTCCTAATGGTGGATACATAGGAGCAGACAAACTTATTGAAGTTTCGATAACTAATCCAAATACTATATCATATGTAAGTGTCTATAATTATACTGGAGATGGTTCTACCTGGTCTTGGACTCTGGCGAATATCCCCGCTGATTCTGTCTATTGCGAATTAAATGAAAATTCATTGAAGGTTATTGCAAGTAGAGGTGTTATTGGCTATGAAATAGGTGAAATAAGAATTCTTCCAATTATAACGTATTGCCAACAAGGTATTTGTACTACAGTTGATTATTTGGATGTAGGTGTTGAAACAATTCTTCCGATACCTGAGCCTGCGATTATGGTTGCTTTAGCGACTACGTCTATCGCTATTTTGATGAGTATTAAGGTGAAGAATAAATAAATTATAGAGTGATTTCTACATAATGTTTATAAGTATTGTATTTCTCTTGGTTATTCTTAGTCTTAAGATTTTAATTTAATAACTTAGGTGTATACGAAAGTTTCTTAAGATAATTATATAGTTGACCTTAAATCATGTTCTTTTTAATTACTTCAGTAGGTATATTAGTAGTATTAAGTTGGATGTTCTTTCAAGGTTAAATCTATAATGTTAAGACTTCTACTCTATTCATTAGATATAGATTACCCTATGCTTTGAATAGATGTGATTTAAGGAACTAGTAAGTATATCTCAATTTCTATGCTTTGTTCTCCTAATTTTTACTGATTTCTCTTACCTTATTATCTTTCTTTTAAAGACTTCTAATCTAATATAGTTTAAGTATTGTTTATTAGCCATAGTTATTTAGTTGATCTTGTTCTAGTTATGTTTCCGATATATCTCAATACCTTTATTAGATTCGGATAGTATTTATATAAGCATGTACTTTCGATAATTTTGTATTAATTTAAACTCAAGTATATGTACTCCAATTGCGATATTATGTTGTTTAAATTTGATGCCCTTATTGCTTTTTAGCCTTTCTCCATCCTCTTTCTAGTTGTTTATGGCATTCTGTATAATGATTATCGTTTAGATGGGCTTTAGTTAAAATTTTATATCTTAATCTATTGCTGAAGTATTTTAAATATTGCTGAAAATTTGTATATGGTAAACCTTTTATTTTTGAAATACTTTCGGAAATTTTAGTATTATTTTATAAACGTGTTCATCTTGTCATAGGGATTAGTACAATCTCTAAATAGTTATTTAAAGTAATTAGATATTAAATAAATTCTCTATTATTATAGCAGCGCAGATCGTCTTCAACATACCTAGGCATACCAAACTTTTAATTCCTTGGTTTACTATCAAATAAAGGATACCGTGTTAATAGCTATCACACGGTTTAATATAGGGATCTATGGATGAGCTATAGTTTTTCATCTTCTTTAAAGTAAGAGATTTTGTTAACAATTGAAATCGAGATTGTTTATGTTTGATTTGATTAGATGAGAAAGTGTTTTAAAGAAATGTAGTCTGGATAAGGATTGAGATAATCTATAACCACTTCTATGATTTATTGTTTCGTAATATTTATATATTACTTGTTGTATCTCTTATCGGAGGTGGATGCTTTGGGTATCAAAGAGAAGGTTAAGCTGGTTCAAGTTACAGGGTTAATAGTAATGTTTATATTTCCATTAGTTGCTGTGCATCCTCTATCTATAGCTATAGTAAAAGGGGAAAATCTAAGAGAATATAATAAGGATAGAACTGGTGTACATGTAGAAAAATTTCAATTACCTCTTATTTCTAGGGTAGATAGAGAAGATAAATATAAATTACGTAAGGAAGCGGTTCTTAGTAAAGCAAGTAGTATTGAAAAAGATCTTGCCAATATTAGTGATGGGGAGACGCTGGTTGCTACTTTAATCACAGGTGATAAAGTTGTTGCATCTGTTCAAGGTGATAGAATAGGTGTTATGGTTGAACCAGCTGAAAAAGGGAGGGAATTCTCTGTTTTCACTAGGGGGGATGCATTATACGTAATTCCTAAAGATGTTAATTTAGCTGTTTTCGATCTAGAGCTATTCAATATTCGAATACTTCATGAGTACTTAAAAATATCAAAAGATGTTATGCCTTTAATAGTTAAGGTGAAAACAAGTGAAAATTTAACAGAGGTAGAAAAAGGGGTAGTGTTATCGAAGTTTGTTGACGATTTCGGCTCTACCCTAGGGGAAAAGATTCCATCCCAAATACTAACAGTTGTTGAATCTGTTGCCCTTAGAGTTCCTATTGAAATTCTACCTAAGGTTTATAAAACGCTGTCATCAAGCAACATTATCGAGAAGATAGTTCTTGATAAAGTATATAGAGTTGAGCAATCCTCGGATACTTTACCACAGCTATATGAAAGTGTTTCATTAATAGGTGCACCTAATCTCTGGGAACTAGGGATAAATGGAAGTGGTTTTAAGATAGCGATTCTAGATACTGGTATAGATCCTAGTCACCCTGATTTCATTGTAGGAAATGAAAGTAAAATAATTTCTATGGCTAGCTTCGTTGATTACGACTTCGATGGGGTTCCAGATGAACTTCCTATCGATGGACATGGGCATGGAACTCACTGTGCAGGAATAGCCTCTGGTGTAGGTGGATACCTCGAGATTATCAAAGGTGTTGCACCAGGAGCAAAACTTTTAGTAGGCAAGGTTCTAAGTGATGAAGGTTACGGCTATACATCTTGGATTATACGTGGTATTGAATGGGCTGTTGCAAGTGGAGCAGACGTTATATCGATGAGTTTAGGTGGAACTGCTACCACCTCGTATGATCCTCTTGTAGCTACTGTTAACTGGGCTACTAAGCAAGGTGTTGTAGTGGTTATAGCTGCTGGTAACTCAGGTCCTAGCTACTTTACTGTTGCTAGCCCAGGTGTTGCTTCTACTGCTATAACTGTTGGAGCAGTAAACAAGGTACTAGGTATTGCATCGTTTAGTAGCAAAGGTCCTACGCCGAATGCCACGTTAAAACCTGATGTAGTTGCACCAGGTGTATCCATAGCTTCTTCTAGGGCTTGGGGAACTTATATGGGTAGCCCAGCCTCTGTATATCATGTGTATGCAAGTGGAACATCTATGGCTACACCGCATGTAGCTGGACTAGCGGCATTAGTTCTTCAGTTTCTAAATAGAACCGGAATTCTATCTGAGGTAATGTCGGCTCTAGGCTTAAACAAGGCTATGGTGGTTAAAAATGTTATAGTATCTACAGCTAAAGATCTTAACCTGGATCCCTATACCCAGGGAGCTGGCTTAGCGAATGTAGATAAAATTGCGAGTTTAATCAATGAAAGTAAGCTACTCATAATACATCCAGGTAGAGCTGATATAGTTGGCCTTGGAGATGAGGTTAAAGGTGTTAAACTATATATCTACAACCCAACAAACGATAGCGCTAACGTAGAAATCATCTCTAGGTTTATACCATGGCCTGGAATAGACCAGAACATAACAAATGGTGTATACCTAGTGCCATCAGCTAGCTTCACTATACCACCCCACAGCTATAGACATGTTATAGCTGTAATAGATTTCTCGGCTATACCCGCAGGATACCATGCAGTTCTACTGCACATACTAAGAGATGGAGAAGAAGTTGGGAAAGCAGTTATAGGGGTATCGAAACCTGTTACCCTAACAGTCTCCGCATCATTCCAAGGAAATATAGAGTGCTTCATAGTAAACGTAATTGGCTACACACCAAGGCTTGGAACAGTATCGCTTAGAGGATATGATTGGGGTTGGACGGCTAGCGGATGTGGAAACATAACAATCTACCCGCTACTCCCTGAAACTGTATACATAGTAGAACTAATATCCCAAATAACGTTATCAAACTACTATACGCTAATGAAAACTGATGCATTTCAAACATCTTATAGTTTATCCATAGATTTTGCATCTATAACATCAGTATACATAACATCAGAAGATCTAGCAGGCTACTTCTACGCATCGTATGGCGCAGAAATGGTTGTATTAACACCTCAAGGGACTGTAGCTACAACCATTAGGTTAAATAGAGGTAGACTTATATCTCTAAACCCAGGATATCCATATGAAGTAAAATACTATACTGATGTTAAAGTTATAAGTGCTTTCAACGGTTACACTATACAGCTCAGACCAATGTTCTTCGGTTTAAAAGCTGAAGTTCAGCACGTAGACGTATACCCAGATTTATCTCAACCTTTATGGGTATTCTATAGAGTTTTCGGCGATGCTCCTAGAGGATCAACACTTGTCATTGAACCAATTTTCAACAATTATACATTCTACCATGTACATAGCGCTATAAGCGATAAACCTATGGTAGGCCTTGGAGGTATGTTGTTCTTTAGCAGTATTGTAACTATAGACTCTACCTTAGCTTGGTACATACCTTTAATATCATACACAACGTATATAGTTGATACTAAAATAGGAATAACAGCTACAGCCATAAACTTAGTAGATATCCCATCCGTAGACGGATCTGACGTATTGACTATATATGCAAGACAATCAACAGGTATACCTATAAATAGCGGTTACCTCTATGCACCTTTAGCATTACCGCTAGCAGGTAACACCCTATGGTTGTACTCCTACCTACTAAAAGGATTAGATGGATACAACTTCACAATAGGCCAAGGATCTGCCCACATGTATAGAGCAACTATTGCAAGAACTAACACCATTTACTCAAGATACTATCCAACAACTTTTTCAGTACTCTACATAAACGAAGTACCTATAACCTGGATAGAATCAACTAATACGCAAATATCAACTCATTTATATGGATTTAACTGGAACTACACATGGCTTGGAACAGTATCTATAGAGGCATTTCTAGATTTATATCGATATGATTTACCAGCGATAAGAAGTGCTTATGCGAGAGCAATAGCAATGTTTAATGTCGTAGATTACTCAACACCTAAATATATAAACGCCTACGGCTACGGTATAGGTATGAGAGATATTCTCATAGTTGGTGACTACGACTATCTATCTAACTACCTACCAGATAATGGTTTAGCCTATATGCTTATGTACGTTAATAGCCCTGCTCAAACCTCTATGTACTTAGCGAATCTATCGGTCAAACTTGAAAAAGGAGAATATGAAATTGAACTACCTGTTGAAACATGTAGCCGATATACTGGGTACTACATATGCTATGTATTTCTAAACGCAACATCAATTCTAGAAAAAATACCCTCAGGATCAATGAATCTAGTTATATACATTAATTACATGGATAACACAACAGGAGATAGAGTTGCATACACATCATATATAGAGAACGCTATATACGTAGGAAAACGAGTAAGCACCTACCTACCTATAGTATACATAAGACCCGACGGCAAGATCGAAACATTTCCACCCGGTATCCCTGCGCCAATTATCAGAGATGGCGATTATTACTACCTGGTTAGCGATTTCGCTGGATCAATTGTTATTCAAAGAAACAACATGGTTCTAGACGGTAAAGGTTATAAACTCTATCAACCAGCTGAAGTCGCTGGCTATTACAACGGTATAGAACTCAAATATGTATATAATGTAACAATAGCAAATATTGCTATAGAGAACTTTACTATGTTCGGAATTTATGGAGAAAATTCCAACAGTATTACCATATCTAATAACATTATACGAGGTAATTACTACGACGGTATACGCATTGTAAATTCAGTTGATATAACTATAAGAAACAGCTTTATAGAATTCAATGAAGGCTTTGGAGTATATATAATTGATACTCAAAGGATAACAATTAACGGCAATATCATCGCAAACAACAGTCCTAGCGCAATACGTCTAGGAAACACGACCAACAGCAATATATATGAGAACTTCTGTGCAAACCACAGATGGGATTGTGTATGGATAGACTACTCAAGTAATAGCAGTATAGCTAACAATATATTTGTAAACACATCTTGGGGTATATTTGGATGGTATTTAAATCACTCTGCAGTACTAAGTAACACCATGGTAAATCAAAGAGGAGCAGGTATGGAGCTAGATTCTTCATTCAATAATGTAGTAGCTAACAACACCTTAAACGGTGGCGGAGTCGGAATAATAATTCAAGGTAGGTTCAACCGCATTGAGAATAATACCATTAAAGACTACTACTATAGCGGTATATATATGTATAGTTTATATATGTATAGTTCTAGTGAGAATAGGATAGCAGGTAATATCATAGGAAATACTACTGATTTTGGCATAGTTATGTCTAGCTCGTGTTTTAATATAATTACCGAAAACATTGTAGAAAATAGTAGAGGTTTACTACTAGGTTGGAATAGCAATAATAATTTAGTGGAAGATAATACTTTTAGAAACAATTATTGGCGTGGAATAGCTGTTTGGTTTAGTAGAGGTAACATCATAGCTAATAATACTGTTGTAAATACTGTGGACGGCTATGGTGTACATATCCACATGTCTGATTATAGTAAGCTTATAGATAACCTTATAATAAACGCCACTTACACAGGTATCTACATATTTAACTCAACCGATGTTGAAGTAAAGCGCAACACCGTTAATAATAATGATGTAGGCATAGCTATAGAGTTATCTAGCAACATTTTAGTATACTTTAATAGTTTTGTGAATAACAGTCAGCAAGTCGTATTAGGAGAAAACGTAGGTTATAATGCATGGGATGACGGTAGCTGTGGAAACTACTGGAGTGATCACCTTTGCATCGATAACAACGGAGACGGTATATGCGATAACCCGTATGTGATTAGGGATCCAGATAATGTTGATCATTATCCGCTGGCTTTACCACATTGGATGTACCCTGCACCACCTAAACCTATACCACCTGTTACCATATTTAGAGGTGTGATGGTGTTTGTTAAAGGTTTAGATGGCTCTATATACTATGGTGCTTTAGTGAATGATACTGTTGTTTGGAGAAGTTTATACGGTTATACTCCTGAAGCCCCATCTGCTTCCTACTACAGCGGTAAGGTGTTTGTATTTGTGAGGGGTGGTGATAACGTTGTTTGGTTTGGGTTTATCAACTTAACAACGTTTGAGTTCAGCGGCTGGGTACCTCTACCTGGTTCAACACCTTCAAGACCTTCAGTAACTTTAACACCTTACGGTATTGTTGTAGTTGTTAGAGGCATAGATAACGGTATATATCTTGGGTTACTAAACGAATCGGGCTTCTATGGGTGGTATACTGTTTCTGGGGAAGCAAGTGATTCACCCACAATAGGATTCGATGGAAATGTGCTACACTTAATCGTTAGAGGTTTAGATGGAGGTCTATACCATACAACATTAGATCCAAAAACATTAACACAATTAACTCCCTGGGAAAGAATACCAGGGCAAACCGATGTACCTGTAGAAATAGCCTCTGGCAATGGATTTATAGTGCTAACTGTTAAAGGATTAGATGACGGAATATGGCTAAGCATATACAATGCTACAACAAAAACATGGAGTACATGGCATAGAATACCAAGCGGAGCAACAGATACAACGCCAACAGCTATTGTTGTTAATACAACGATATACGTATTCGTCAAAGGTTATAATAGCAACGAAATATGGATGATTAGAGGAACATATAATCCTTGGAATTGGATAACATGGATATTACTAACAGGTGAAACCGATAAACCTATCGAGGCTATTCACATAACATAACTACATATTAAATAAAACATATAAAACATATCAAAATTATTTTTAGCATAATCTTTTTCATTATCAATAACTTCGCATCTCTATATTACAACTATAATAATTCAATTTACACTCTATTCGATATTAAAACTTTTACTAAAAACAGTATTAATAAAGAAGTAGTTATGCTCATTTTTATCCAAAAGTTTAAACCCCGTCTTTGAAAGCTCTTCAATAATCCATACATTTTCTGGTTTTACTTCTATCATAAGGTATTTTGTATTCCTTAAAGTATTCAAAATCCCTTTGAATGCCGTACCTTCATAACCCTCGATATCTATTTTAAGGAAGTCAACTTTTTCTATTCCGAGGGATTTAACTATATCATCTAAAGGTTCTAACTCAATCTCTTCATCAATAAACACTATTTCTTTGTTTAAATTTTTCACCTTTTTATCTATGTATGCTTCACCGCTAAAAATAATATCTTTTCTTTTAGGTAATTTAAGAATAGTTTTTCTTTTTTTATCGCTTATCCCTTTTCTTACAAGGACTACATTGTTTTTACGACAGTTCTGTTCGACGTTTTCCCTTAATATTTCGAAAGCTTGGAGCTGAGGTTCTATTGCTACAACAAGGTCTGCTTGTCTACAAGCTCTAACAGTATACCCACCTATGTTAGCTCCTACATCAATGACAATACCTTTTGCGTATGTTAAAAACCATTCTTTTAATTCGTAGGGCTCATGTGTATATAGAATTGCTAATGATATATCTGTGGTTTTAGGTCTGACAATAAACGTATACCCATCGTGTGTTCTAATTCGTAGTATTTTTTTACCTGGTATATAGAATCCTAAATATGTTCTACGCATACCTATGAGGAATTGTATTATGCATCTAGCGATGGCTAACTTTATTCTAATCTCATCAGTTAAAGATAATCCTCTAACTTTAAAAAGATAGTACATAAAATCTTTAATCATTCTACTTAACATACTGAATTACCTAGCATTCAAAAGCATAAATTATACCTGGATTATCTGGTTTTCTATATTTTACTTTATACAAATATTTGGCTGTTTTCCTAATCCATGGCAACGCGAGGCAAAGTAAACACATTGCTAAAGATGTTGTTGTAATCTTTGTACCTATCTCAAATAAATTTTGAGGAATATATCGAATAACTACAGTTAGATTGCCTATAGTATCTATCCAAAAACCGTTAATTGCCCCATATACGGGTAAAGAGCTAACTACATCAATAAGACTGTTATTTCTATAAACATAAGCTTTCCAGTTTAAACTATAAGTTTCAGCAAAAACTAAAAAGAAAGGTTTTTTAGCATAGATTTTAGATACCCATTGGGTAGGATCAATACGTGCATACTTAACAACTTCTATATCTTCGTTTATAGAGTAAAACAGGTTGTATATGTTCTTTAGCTCTTCTCTATTATCTTCTACCGAGTATATCCATACAACATCTAGGGTAGAATATTGCAAATATTCTTCGCCGCTATATCGAATAACAATTCTATGTAAACCTTCTGATAAATAGATAGGATCTATGTGAGTAAAATCCTCTGAATAAGAGGTCAAAACATACTTAGAATTGTCTATTGTAATTTCTAGAGTACCCTTAAATCTTAGAGCCACTACATAATATCCATCGCTAACTATTTCTATATATTGTTCGACCAAGCTATTTGCGCTAATAGTTACCTCTTTACCATTACTAGCACCAATATTTTCAATTACTTCAATGTTGTATTGATACATATCTGATTCCGCTTCCAATATATAGATTTTGATTTTGTTTGAAAACAATAGCTTAGCGTTTGATAGTATTTCTTTGTAGACTGATTTAGGGATTAATACAAGTAAATTTATAGCGTTAAACCCTTCTAGGTTTGTAATAACGATTTTATGAATCCCTTTATTCAAGAAAATTGTATCTATTTCTCTCCACCTAAACTTATTTATATCATCTTTTGTAATTAATTCGTAGTTTCTATCGTTAAGTTCGATATTAATTTTACCGCCTTTTTTGTTATGGAAAACTCTTACTAAGAGGACATAATCATTTGACTCGTTTACTGAAAATTTTACCTCAAACTTTATAGGTTGAACATATTTTCTTAAATCGTATACCTCAATATCATCAACCCATATTGTGTTTGGTATAGGTAGCGGAGTTTCGTGGCCATGCCAAATTTGTAATTGAATAAACTTTACCTCAGGATTTTCCGGCGAATAATCAAATTCAATTATTTTCCAATCAAAAGTGCCGTTACCTACGTAGTAGACATACTTTATCGATATTATTTCACTGAATTTATTAAATCCAGCGATTTTCAAATGAACCTCGTAACCATTGTAAGCTTTTATCTTAAGTCTCCATCTATACCAATTACCATACGTAACCTCGATTAATGGGCTTCCAATGATTTTCCATCCCCACGTAGAATTCCATAACTCTATTTTCAAACTACTATTTTCAAGTTCAACAACATGCAATGCATTAAACTGTTCCTCGGAAGTATAATTCTTCCACTCAATGTATTCTTCAGATGATTCGAAAGACCATATGCGAATTAGATCATCTTTATTTACAACTACATGTTCCTGTAAACTAGAAACACTATTTGTAAAAACAAGTCCAAATCCGTAATCTGTTTGCCAATTATCCAAACCAATAGTCTCTATATATGGATGCCATTCACCGTGGAGAGGATCCGATGTAGAACCTCTAGACCAGAATTTTTCAGGGTTATACCTATAAACGTATAAATATGGATTTATTTTAATTGCATGAGGGGTATTGATAATGAGGCTACCAATGTTATCTAAAAATCTCTCGCTTAAAATCATATACTTATATATATCATGTTTAATATCAAAGACGTTTTTACCTAGAGTTACTACTGGAATCGAACTTATGAAAGCTACTGAATATAGTCTTTTGGCATCAAAATCAGCCATGAAAATCGGAAAAGAGTTTACATGCAAGGTATTAAGCAGATAATCACCTTTGCATATTGTTATAAAACCACGTTCTTCGCATAATAATTGACTGTAATTAGCTTTAAACCCTCTTGCTCCTTCGATATCAGTTCTAAAAACAACATATCCTATATTCATCGTTTTAAGTATATTGTTTGGTGCATTAATCCTCTTCATAAGCTGTATTAATTCATTGTTATCGGGAAAAGTACTTCCAATAGTGTACTCTATAATGTTGCTAATTGCTTTTGTAGGATTCCATTTATACATCCATCTTCCGTTAACAAACCTTGCTTCCGAAGGGTAGATCCATAGAGTTTTGTGAAGGTCGGAAACTTCATTAGCTAACGTGTAGTATTCAGGCGGCACATATGTTGGAGTAAAGATTTCATTCAAGTAAGCTAGGCTAGGTGAAAAGAATAGATTTATATGTATTAGTGTAATAAGTATAACCGATATTGTTATATCTAATTTTTGTTTAAGTACTGAATAGATCGTTACTAAAATTATTAACATGAGTATAGGGGCTAGAATACTTATTCTAGCCCATTCTCTTAAAGGAGCTACTATTTCTAGCATACGATGTGTGATAAGGAAATTAAGAATGAGATCCAATAGGCTATTGTTAGTACCTTGAGCTATAAATGCTATTAATCCAATGAATATCAGGGAAAACATCACAAAAAACTTATGATCAATAGTTAATTTTTTCCAAAAAATTATTATCAGAGCAAACATGTAGATAAATATTAATAACGATGAAATGCGAAAAACAGTATTCTTAAAAATCGTTTCTATAGGTAGACAAGGCCACCAGTTATTAGAAAAAGTAAAAAAGTTAAGAATTTCTCCATTCCTTGACAGAAGCTTAAGAATGTCATAACTTATTACGACAGGGTACGAATTATTTTCGACGAACATCAACAAAATTATTGGAGAATTAAGTAGAATATAAATTATTATAGGCGTTATCAACGTAATTAGGAAAGTTGTTATTCCTCGTTCTCGAATAACATGGTATAAACCGATAAATATATGAATTATAAGCATGTATATAAATGAATGAGGGAGCACTCCATAGAAGGAAAATATTAAGGAATATAATATCAGAAAAGCCCACCTTCTGCTTCTATTTACAGTAAATAGAATACCCAGAGATAAGAACATTGGCAAAACAGCATAGCAAGTCCATATCCAAAGATGGCCTATTCTCTCTGTACACCAAAGATTAAGGAAATAGAATAATGTTAATGTGTAAAACAGTAGCATTCTCTGTAGGAAATTTTTCAAGAAAATCTTGGTAAGTATATATATGCCTAGAATCCCTAGGGTAAGGGATACCAAGATTATGAGACTTTGAATCTGAGAATCAGTTATTAAAAAGTAATCAGATAAAATGCTGATACCCTCTAATAGAAAAGCTCTACTTGTATCTATAGAAGGTATACCTTTTCTGTTATTCCAACTATAGAACGTAATATTCTTCCTCGTCTTACCAGAATTAAACCCAAAAAGAGTAGTAAAATCTCCGTAGGCAAATTCAAGTTTGTTATCTGCAATCGGATAAAGTAGATGTTTATAAGAGTACAAAACAACAGAAAAAACAATCATTAAAACTAGAATTTCTATTATCAACTCTCTTAGCTTAGTGCTTGTAATAATAATATCACCCTATTCGTAAGCTTTATAGACCAGGCTTAAAACCCTTAAGTTAAATTTATGAAACCTGTATATTTTATCAATTCTAATTTATAGACAGTAATGCTTTAATGTACTGAAGACGCTAAATATAATAACTTTAGGTCTTTTATATAGATTTCAACAATATTTTAAGTAACATTGCATAGCTTTGATCTAGACTATACTTTAATTCTTTTGAATACGGTGTAAATTGAAATATCTCTTCATACTTATCTA